>Ga0209379_10000010_pt1 | contig 486177 bp, 576 predicted proteins | sample tdDd001_FD_187124 | JGI IMG/M metagenome (GOLD analysis project Ga0209379, IMG submission 187124) | Marine sediment microbial communities from the Atlantic coast under amendment with organic carbon and nitrate - tdDd00.1 (SPAdes)... | ecosystem: Environmental > Aquatic > Marine > Coastal >... | reverse complement strand
GAAGCACGCTGTCTTATTCAAACAGCCTGAGAAAACCGGTCCACCGGTTACTCTCACGGTGAACGAACATAAATTACAGTGTGTTTCACTGGCGTAGCTGCTCACGTCAGGCGCGAAAGCGTTGGTTTAAAACTGATGATCAGGTTTGAACGCATTAATTTGAGCGGCGTAAGTTAACGGTTTTTCGTCGAATAATGCGTTGATACCCATCATTTTACTTTCTGGCAAATCACCCGCTGCCGCATCCAAAATCTCATTGTCGTTCTCCCTGTTGTCGAGGATGCTCACGATTAACACGCACAAAGTAATAAGAAAGAAGGCTATTGAAATCATAAACGGAGTGTTATTTGAACCTGACTCAATATCCCGGCCACTTGCTAATCTCTCATCTGAAAAAATGCCGTGTGATGATACAGGGGTCACCGCACTAATAATACTTTTATTCATCTCGGTGCTTAGCTTCATCATACCGGCATTCATAAAGTGAGGCTTGAATGCGTTGAGTGTGAGATTTTCTTGAAACGAGAAAACAAGTGCAAGATTTGCTTTAACTTCAGGATTATCTGCAAGTGACTGTAGCGCGGCATGCTTGCTCTCACAGTTTTTCGTGTCAGATAAGCAGGTGAACTCATCGTAATCACTCATATGCTCACTTAACGCTTGAATTGGTGTTTTAATAAGCGAACCACCAATTTTCATATCAATGGACCAGGCGTAGAGTGCGGAGTAAACTGCATAAGCGAAAAGTGTCGATATGAAGATTATACCGGTCAATGATATCGCTATTTGTTTTTTGTTAATTGATGTTGAGTGTTCCATAGATTTCCCTTTTGACCTCAAGAAATTAAATTTTAATGACCATGTAGATACTAAATATAAGCTTAACGATACCTTGCGTCATTTTTAGTTCGCTTGTTTATCGCAGCCTTGATGACTGCCAGTTTTTTGTGATTTAACTCAGTATCGCAACACCTAATGCCACTCCTACTAACATGGAGCCAATCCCGACACTTCTTTGAGGTGGTGTTTCTATTTTAGCGATATACTGAGCAGCTTCCAAAGAACCCAGTGATTTTGCTTTAATTGCAGCTTCGTACGCCGCCTGCTTGGCGTCCAATCCCGTGCATTTGCAATACGCAATGAAATCTTGGGATGTACGGATAAAATGGCGCATAATCTCTTCTGCGGCTTCCCTGTTTCCACTTTCCGCCGCTGCACCCATGATGACAAGCGCATCTTTCTTATTTACTGGCAGGAGTTCTCCCCCTTTTTTAAGTGAAAGTGCCACATCAAGCATGGATGCCCTGTCACCAGACTCGGCCCGAGTGATTTTCTCAGCCATACTTTTATGTAAGGTGAGAATGTCCTTTCGGGAGAGCGTAGCGTCGATATTTAAATTGGAGGATAACCTTTCTGCTTTTCTTATTGCTGGTGTTGAAATAAGATGTGGAAGAATGACCAGCAAGAAGAAGGTTGCCGTAAATCCAATTGCGCTCGGCCAAACAGCGTCTGTGTTATGCATGAAAGAGATAAGAAGTGATACTCCTACCGGAATCTGTATGCTCATTAAAACACCAACTGCGCCGTGCAAAAACATGCCTCGCCAAGAAAAAATCCAGTGATCTTCTATTGCCTCGTTGGCCTCCCCGCACTCGATTAATTTATCTTCGTGCTGGGGGAGTCGTTCCGACAATCTCATACTTTTAATCGCTGTAAGCAATTTAACATTGTCGTTTTGATGATTGCGTTCTGGGTTGTTTTTAATGGGTGTGGTTTCGCACAATTCGTGGTAGTTTTGGCAATCAAGAGCCGCAGATATTGATTTTGCTGTTTCAAGCGCCGCTTCCTCGCCTTTTTCAATTCGCTGTATGGTTCTTGTTGAAATTCCGGCTGCGGAAGCTAAGGTCTCCTGAGTAAATCCTTTTGCAATCCTTTGTGCTTTAAGGTGTGTAAGTATAACCGCCATATATTCCTCCTAGTGGGCGTATTCCTTGAGGTAAGTGTTGCATGTTTGGCTAGCAATACACCACGACAGAAAGACGACAAAAACCCGAAAGTTACAAAAAATCAGTAACATTGCCCATTGTTAACTTTTGAAAAGGCTCCTGATCTTTTTTTGCTTTGTTATATTGCATCATAAAAGTAAGTGGTGTGTCAACTGTCAAATTTTACCTCCAACTCAAATGCCACAGAAATAAAAAGGGCGCCTGGTTAAAGTTGAGGCGCCGAAAAATATGTTTTTCTTTGATGTTTTTTAAGGTTAGGCGTTTACGTCTTTCGAATTGACATGGCCGGTAATTTATCTTTTGATATGGCGAGCACTTTGCGTATCATCTCAGTGGAAATAAACACGTCATCTTGATGGGGGACTTTGTCATGGTATTCAAACAGCAGACCTCCACCATGGAAATATTGTGTTGTCGAGCCATTAGATGAGTACTCTTTCATCTCTAACCCGCCCCCCAGTGCTGCATGAAGCGTTTTGAATATCATATCTGACTTGATTATAGATGGTGCTGAGACATAATCTTTAACAAAGTCTGCCGGAGTGTTTTTTGCTTTATCAAGCCAAAAAAACTGAATGTCGGGACGAATGGTATCTATCATGACGGGTAGCGAGGGTTTTAGTTCATTAGGCAGCGAATGCTCCAATAAATAAGTCTGATAGGCCCTCAATGTTCCTTTTTCCTTTCTGTAAAGTAGCGCACGCATGTAGCTTTGTGTAATGAAGTTAATGGCGTCTGTTGACAAAGGGGTGTTTAACTTTTCGTAAGGCGGAGGGGAAAGATCGCCAATGACCTCATAAAGCATTAATAAATTTCCGTTATAGGCTGACAGCAATTTTGCGTATTCCGCGGTTACAGGCAAATCCTCTTCCACCATCAATTGGATATCCCAAATGAGGGGGGTGGCAACAGCGTCGTCAAGCCAGCTGCTCGTTTCCTTGCTTGATTTAGAATACTCTATTCGCATGTCAGGAGAGGCAATCATCCACGTGCTGTTTTCATAAAGATTAAAGGTCAAGTGCAATGTGGTTGATGCTATTGCCGACACCATAACGCCAGAAAAAAGGCCTGTTCGGAAAAGCCACCTTGCGCCCCCTGTTCCCTCTTTTACTATAAATTTAAAAACAATATGGCTTACCAGCATTGTGCCCAAAAATACACTAATCAGCCAAACTTCAATGGATTTGGGTATGACAGGTGACAGTAATTCCATTTGAAAAAGGGTCGCTGAAATAAATGAAAATAGAATGCCCACCATCATACCAAAGGATACCATAGCGACATCCAATTTACCTTTTCTTTTGGGTGAGCTTGTTTTGTAAATCATGACGATAGAGGCGATGAGAAAAAAGCCAGAAAGTAGCCAAATTACACCATGATGCGCTGTTATGAAATCAACTAAATTCGGTGGCCTCGGTGAATCTGAGAGCGACAGTAGGCCCAAATGTTCATCCGACAACTTCATTAACCCTAATACGACAAACAATGGAGCACTGAGTGATAGTACAAAGGTGCTTGATGTAAACAACGAAGAAAATGTTATCAATTGACGTTTTGAGGGTGATGCGTCATTGTCCTCTCTGTCGTGCGCCATCAAAAAGAAGGGAAGTGCGAACGGTGATATGAGTAACGTGAACGTAGATAATGTTACAAGGAATGCATTTTGTGCAAGTGATCCTATGCCATAAAATGAAAAGGCAAGTAAAACAGCAATGATGCACCGCTTGTTAGCTGCAAAAAATGCCATAAGGGTGCCCAGACGGTCTTTTAAACGTCCTGCTTCCTTGTTTATTTGGAGGCTTTTATATGACGGCACCTCCAACGCTGCTGCGATAGACTTTGCCGTGTTTATGGTGGTTGGAACTCCCGACTCAAGCCGCTGTATGGTTCGTGAATTGACGTCTGCCATGTTAGCTACGTCTTGTTGAGTGAGTCCCAATGTTTCGCGATAACTGCGAAGCCCGGGTAGTGTTATTTTTTCTGACATGATTCTTCCTTGTTAAATAATCTGACAATTAAATTATTTGAACAGAATTAACAAAATGTCGACGACATGTCTTCAGCAAGGATACGACAAGCATGCGACATGTTAGTGAAAACAGTGTGTTACGCGCACTTGAAGGAAGCTTTAATTTGAATCATGCTGAAGAGGTTGCACCTAATGATATGTCGCTAAAACACGACAAATGCGATAGCTAAATATGTAAATAGCCAAATCCCTACAATGGAAATGGTGTCAGCTTTATGCTTTTCTTTTAGGAATCCTGTTGCTATTGACAGTGGTATTGCGGGGAGTAGGCATTTGAAAAAAAGCGCTATGGCAGCAAGAGGGATATCAAATTTATTCACTAAAGGTGAACCACCCAATGCAATGTGTAGCCCCTCAACACTTTCCCAATTATATATCGAATATATAATCCCCATAACAAAAAAGCCAACAAAGGTTGTGCCTATAGTGCCTAGCACAATACTGTTTTCGTTATTGTTTTCATCTAAACTTTGCATACTTCACTTTCCTTATAAAATCATGGGGAGTGCAATGAAAATATTAGTTGTCTAAATTTTCAGCTGCCAGCTTTAAGATGTATTTGTTGTAATCACTGCATCGCAATGGCTCGCCCTTTTCGTAATTCCATATAATGGACCACGCGTCACGCGTATTATGACTGCTGCTTCGAGAAAAGTACACCGAGTTCATATGGCAGTAATGGTAGATATGAGATGTTGTAAGTAGAGATTCCTTTTTGTATAAAACCGTCAGTTCACTCTGCACTCTTTCTTCTGATATAGCCACTCGGTTTTCCGTATCCGCAAGCGACAAACCAGCAGGTAACAATAGAATTAAAGCGAAAATATAACGCATTGGGTAAATTCCTTTGAAGATAAATTAAATCTAACACTACCACTCTGTCGCCTTTAAAGCAATACTAAAAAGTGCGCAATGCATGCCTGACATGATAGATCCGAATCATTCATCTTGCTTCATGTTCGGTAAATCTTCCAATAAAATAGTAATGTGACTAAACGCAGAAAGCCCCTCTAAAACCGCGTATAATCTCACGTCATCATGTTTAACATCAATGGGCTCATGACCTTTGAATAAAGATTCAGGCACATCTACAACAAACTGACTTTTCACCGGCAAGTTAGGTGAATCCTGATGTGATAAGCCTAAATCTTTTAAATGGCATTGGAGCTCATCAGACAGGTTGGCTTCTAGCCAGTCGCAGAGCGTTGATATCCGCTCACGGTTCTTTATGGACCAATTCTCTTTATCGATGTAGGAGGTCATCAACACAGGCTCTTGCTCTCTTGCAACAAGAGAGTCAGTAAGCTTGCTCTCAAGGTCAGAGTTGGGTATATGATCCGTATCAAGATGCTGTACTGGGCAGTAAGCCTTGTTTGAGATGAGTACGCGAACTTCGCCATTTTTAAAGCTTGGCTTGCTATACTGAAAGACACTGATGAACGGCCAAAGATGCTCGCCAATCTCTCCAATTGAGTCGGCACCCGCCCGCATGATGACTCTCTCTAACGCGTGGCGGCTAATGAATAAGCCCGATGGTTTTGGTATGACACCTCTTGGTGTTTTTGCTGTTAGGATATTAAACCAAATCTCTACAATGTGCTGTTCCCTCAAATGTATAGGCGCATCTTCCGTTTCAATAAGTCCAACCCAATTATGAACAAGCTTATTTTTATTGCCCTTGTACCTGATTGTTGTTTTCATTAAACAATGAGAGGAAAAGTTTTTATCGTAAAGCGCATTCCAATAATTAAATTGTTTTGGCCTACTCATTCTAGAGAACTTGAGCGCTTCCATTTTATGTTTTCTGGCGTCACTGCGGTGCGCCAACGCTTTTTTTCGTAGTGATTCCGAAGCTTCTCTGAGCATCCTCTGCGTTTTAATTCTTGCGTCGGTCTCGTCCGTAAACGTACTCATTTTAATTCCTTTAATCATCAACAACGTTTATATAATTAGGTTCTTTTTAATACGAATGATTTGATAGCCGTTAAACAGAAAAAAGTGACAATTATTGGCCATGCAAGTGCCACACAAGGAGCCCAATCCATCATAGATGGATCTCGCCTATATTGGCCTATTGACATAATGTAGAATGCATACCCAATTGCAGCGCCAACAAAATAAATCACGAGAAGTGAAATGGATATCAAAGCAAAAGACATTTAAAGAAAACCTTTTGTTTATTTTTAATTAAACGTTATCAAAAAAGCGGCTGGATGTAAACGAAGGTGTGATGCAATAATGTTAATAATTATTGTTGTTGTTGTACGATAGCTTAGAAAAGTATAATAAATTAATAGGCCAGCGATCGCTGGCCATTGAACCAGAGGTTTCCTTGATACCTAAAGAGGAAGCAATTTCACCCGTCGCTTCGGTAGGTTGGTTCGCCCGGCCCCGAAACCTGAATTAATTATAGCACTAAAAGCATTATCGTCAAATACATTAGGCCTTTTTTTGTTGTTTGAGTGCCAGAATGCTACATTGTAAAAAATAGCGGCCATTACTGAAATTAGCAGTTGTGTCAGAATGCCAACAAAATCAACTCTGCCTTTTAGTTGGTAGGTGATTATGAAGCTAACGGAAAAGGATAAAAAAAAGATGGCAATTGATATCATCTTTCCTATCTCAGAGTGAGATTTTGGTGCAGCCATAAGAAGCCCCCCTTTTCTCATACGAGAAAAGGGGGTTAGCACCTAGTTGCAGGCGTCTTTCAACGCTTTGCCAGGTTTGAATGCTGGCACTTTTGCCGCTGCGATTTTAATAGTTTCACCTGTCTGTGGGTTTCGACCATCACGAGCAGCTCGTTCGCGAACCGAGAACGTACCAAAACCTACAAGTGAAACGCTATCACCGCTTTTAAGCGCATCTGTTACAGATGATTCAAACGCTTCAAGTGCGCGAGTGGCAGCAGCTTTAGAGATGTCAGCCTTTGACGCCATACTATCGATCAGTTGTGATTTATTCACGTTGGTATCCTTATTAGTTCAACAATTTAAATGTTATTAGTCATTGGTATACGACAACGCTGATAATCTCTCAAAATAAAAAATAAATCAAGATAAAGTTTAAAAAATTTGTTTTATGGTTTAAAGGCGACGTTCCGACTCCGTTTAGACAAAAGAGTTAGCATGAACATTATTGACGAAAGGAGCCCTATGAAGGACACGCCCACGCTTTGTATATTCGATGATGATGCTATAGAGAAGAACTCTCCATCAAACGCACGGTAAGCAATAAAACCACTGTTAGAAAGATCTCTTGCAAGGTTGTTAAAGTGAGGTGGGTTGTGTAAGTTTAACCCAAACGTAAACCACCTCAAATCCATGTCCGCTTTCGTCCCCGCATCCGAAAACGTAAAGAGCGCATAATCGCCTTCGTCGCCCTTGCCACTGACACCATTCCCCAGCGTGATCAAATCAAAATCTCCCTCAGTATCAGAACTGTCTTTTTCCCAGCCCATAGCAGATGACATGAAGTTAAGTAAATTTGTGCCCTCTGGGTTGTCTGCGCTGAAGTAATGGTGATTATAGTTGGACGGGGAGCCATATGCACCAGGCCAGAAGAAGTTTGATGCCACGGTGTCTACCATATCAATAAGCGCGTAACCCGTTCCCATTTCCCACCGGTCTTCGCTAAAAAGTACCACATTGTGGTTTGGCTGTATTGCTGACGTACAGGCGGGGGAGTCCCCTGCAAGGAACGTATTATTACAGTACTGGCCTACTGTGTGGCTTAGTCGCAAGAACTCTCTGTTGTTTATGAGATCGACAACTGAATCTTGGCCAACCACGATTTTAGCGGAATCCGTGTTGTGCGTGCCAGATAAATACATGTCTTTAGTTATAATTTCATTGTTGTAGATGGCGTTTGATTGTGCATGATGACAAGCAAGCAACAATATTAATAGTGTTATGTACTGTGGGATTTTCATGTTCTTTTTCCTTGAACGTTTCGACTTCTCATTAAAGCAAAATTTGTGCCTTACGTGACTCAAATGTGATAGTATCATTTGTTATAAAGCTAAAGAGGGACGCTAGTATGAACTGTGAAGAGCTGTATAGATTGCGCCGTGAAAATATGGCGCTGAAGAAAGAGTTGGGGGATGTTATTGAGTGCTTAAAAGAAAGCCAAAGTGCCATGTTTACTGCTCAATCGACAGTCTCTAATATTGTTGAATTCTGTCGGGATCTTATTAATTCAGAAACAAGCACTCAGCACTTGCCTCAAAGCGAAAACATTCGATTGAATGAATTTCTTGATAATGTCAATGACACTGGGTGGATTGAAAAACTTCACTACGAAGCATTTGAGAGAGGTTTTGAGGCGGGTAAGTGTGATATGGCTGTAGTGTCGGGAGATGATCGTCACAGCGGGGATACAAGAGAGCTATTTGAATCTTCTTATAGAAAACACTGTTCGCAGATACGCCTCCCTGCTTTTTTTAAATCGTCTGAAGATAAGCCCTCAAGATACCAATACTCCCCCGAGAACATTGATGGCCCTTTTGATTATGACGACAATGGAACGTTTACTGACTATGCGAGCTATCACTCACTTAAAATAAAATACGATTTTATCAAAGAGTCTTTGGCTGCACACAAGGCGTTATTTAAACTTCACGACGCGCCAATGCCCATTTTAACCTCATCAAATTCGGCGAAAAAACGACTGCGTAAACCAAGAAAAGCGGGAGTTCTTAAAGCTAAGTTTGGTACGCACGGTGGTGAAACAGACTTTTTTATACTTTACGGGGACGGTGTGCCCTTTTGCGATCGCGCTCTATTAATGCACACACTTACATCAAAAAAAATGGCTTTTTGCTATGATAAGCAAGCTCCATTTTTTGAGCCCTCTTTTTTAGAAGAGCTCAAAATGCGGGGGTATGACATTGAGACGTTGTCGTTTTCAGTCAGTCGTCACACAAGCGAGTCAGATGAAAGTTAATGTACGACACCTGAGTGTTTTTTCGTGTCGTTCAACCATTCTTTGAATGCTTTTTGAAACACCGTAAGTGGAAGGGTTGTGTTTTTTACCAAAAATTGATTGAAATTCTTTTCATTAAAGTTAGCGCCCAACTCTCTTTCGGCAGACTTACGTGTTAATTTTATCATAGAAAAGCCAACTTGGTATGTTGTGGCTTGGCCAGGAAGTGAAATGAATCTTTCCACTTCGTTTTTGATGACAAGGGGAGACGCGGCAGTGACTCGGGTGAGGTAGGATGTCGCCTCGCCTCTTGTCCACCCTTTACTATGGATGCCAGTGTCAACAACAAGACGCGCAGCGCGCAGTAATGCCATAGAAAGAGTACCTACCTTATCTTTAATTGAATAGTCCTCAATGAGCTTGTCGCCATATGACTCTGCATAGAGGCCCCAACCTTCACTGATAGCCTGGAAGTAATATGCTGAACGATAAGGTGCCAACGAGTTATCATTCAGCCGACTGTATATTTGGAAATGATGGCCCGGGACCCCTTCGTGTAACATCAAGGAGGGGATAGTGTGGATGCTTCGTTGTGTCGGTTTGGATGTGTTGACATATATCGTCCCCCCATAGTTACCGCCTTGTTGATAAAATCCGGCTGGTGCGTGCTCAGCTATGCTAGAAGGGATAGGGACGATGTGTAGCTTTGCAAATTCGTCTGGGTAATCAAAATATTTAGCAGCATTTTTTTTTGCCTGATAAAGCACCATTTTCGCACGCTGAAGAATGGCGTCTTCACTCTCAGCAAAAAACGAGGGAGTGTTACGCATAATGGCAAAAAGCTCGGAGATTGATGACACATTAAAAGCCTGCTTTCCTTGAGGTGAATGAATGAGACTTTCAGCTTCATTCAATAGTTTATTCACCTCTTTAACCCCCATTTCATGAAGCTGTGATGGTGACAAGTCTGTTGATGTATAATAGCGTAATATGTCAGCATAAGCTTTTGGCGTTGACGGTAATGAGCTTGCCGCTTCTCTGCAATTTGGTGCGTAAATGTTCTCTACAAAATCTAAATATTGAACCATTGCCTCTTTGGCCTTGTGGGATTTAGCGTTGAGTAATGCTTTTTCATCATCGCCGTAACTTTCCCACTTTTCTTGAATAGGTGATAGAAACAATGCGTGATCACTTAAGTAATCATGCATAGCGTCTATGTGGATGTTGGTTGCGTGACAAGATTGTACGAGACCGATTTCGAGCCCTTCCATAAGAAGCGTTTTTTGCTGATTAATATAGTTAGGTAATACGCTGAGCCTTTTTTGGTAAGATTTATAAAGCGTATCAGAAGACCATTGTTGTGATGATGTGACATCTAAATAAATATCAAACCAAGAATAAACAGTATTGAAGATTAATCTTCTATATGGTGAGCGCATCCATACAGACTCTTCTTTTAAAATCCAAAGAAGCGTGTCACGATCTAATCGTCTTTCCTGAGATAGGTTGCTATCTGATAAGCTAGACAGTTTTTTTGCATAGTGCTCAAGTGCTAAGGCTGTGTTTTCTAAATTTTGGGGGGACACATCGTCGATGGAAACAGGATCTCGCGTTGTCATGTTGATGATGGCTGAGCTTTTGTGATGCAGATTGTAAGCCTCCCATGCATCGCGTTCTATTTCCGATAGTGTTGTAGCGAGGGACGAAAAAGAAAACAACAAAAAAATAAAAAAAGAGATTGCTTTACACAAAACCGTGACTCTTGACTGTTAAATTTGCTTAACTATAACACAACGAATGTCACTATTAAACAAAAAAGACCCTTGTGGGAAGGGTCTTTTTAACCAATTAACCACCAAAGGAACCTGCCACTGTTCTGGCAGTAATTAGTAGCGTGTCCGAGTAATCATCGGCTGAGACGCTGCGCACTTCCTGTTCATCGAGGTACGCGCGAATCTCAATGTTGTCAACCGTTTCAGTTGGAGTGTCGCAGCTATTGTTTATATAACCGGCGTTAGAGTAAGCGATCGTTGTCAGCACTTCACCAGGCGTCACGTCTTCAGCAACTGCTTCGTTAATAAACTGGCTTCCGTCAAACACTTTTTTGACAACATCTACGGTGTAGGTTAAATCCTCAAAGTTGTTGGCACCCGTCATATAGAACTGCGAAGAGACAAAGCGAGCTGTGGTGATTTCCAAAGAAAATGACGGCGCGTTCGTGTATACACAAAAAGTGCTTGTTGCGGTAATGTCCTCTTCATCAAGGAAGCTTTTAGTGAGATCTAGTTGACCGAAACTCAAGTCCTCAACGTGAAGAATTTGAATGACGGGGTCAACAGACGCTGTAACGTCCATTTGAGCGGTTGTTGCATTTGAGGATAGCGGGCCATCCAAAGAAGCAGCGTTTACAGATGCACTGAGTATAGATGCAGCTGCGGCTAAGTAAGAAAAGTGTCGAATTTTCATGTTAATTTCCTTTTTTGCTTTGTTTGCACGACACTTTTATGTCGTGTGTTGATTTATCTTTGATGACACAGGATTTTCCATTTATAGAAAGCGTAGCCCCTTCTATCTCAATAAGAAAAAAACCATTTCCATCAGAGAATCCTTGAGATACACTAGAGTTAACTTGTGCATCCGTTGTTAGCTTACCGTCAACAAAAAGGCGGCCGAACAAAAGCTCCACCTCTGTTGTTTCCCACTTGGGCACATAGACATTGTATCTATGTAGATGAACGCGGTGTATTTTGTTTTCGACGCGTTGTTTGGCGCTGCTTTTGTTGATAAGTGACGCTGTGTAGTCAACGTGGGGAGAAAGCGGTATGAAGTGGCTTTCAGCACCACGATAAACACTCTTCCTATTATTGACGTTAAGCTCATATTTTGAGTCTGGCGCCTCATTAGATAAATCGAGGATCATTCCAGTCTCTGCCTTCTGCCTACCCACAACATAAGCACCCTTCATGTCGCCCGAGAATTTCACGCTGGCGTTCGCGTTAATATAAGTTGCGTCATTTTGATTATTGTCGATATGTGTTAAGCCAAATGAGCCATGTCCGTAATTGTTGTTGCTGATGTTGCTATGAATGAAACCGCTCGTTGCGCGCTCTGCGCTCACGATCCCAGCTTGGCTACTGACTCCCCATTCTTGCCATCTTTTTTGTTGGTAGAAGGCTTGTTTAAACTGCGACTCTTCACCTAACTCAAGTGCGCTACTCATGGCGTAATCCGAGTTTTGTGGATTCAATCGATAAGAGATGTTAACTCCCCAGAAAACTTCATTTCCCTTTCTTAATGTCGTCGTCAACATTACGTTGTGTTTCTTGTGAGACAGTATAGGGATGGCGTGAGAAAGTGAAAGGTAATTGGCTTTGTTGATGAAATTGTATTGAGCGCTAACGTTAAAGCTGCCCCATGAGGATGATGAGTAAGCGTAGCTTGTTGTGGCACGTTTGATTTTTTCAGGTAGTCCATCAATACTGTCAATGTCGGTGTCAGCAACGTCGCGATGTAAGTATTGCATTTTAAATCTATGGTCTGATGTTTGATACATCAGATCGAAGAATTGCTCTTTGTAATCAGGGCCCACAGTCAATGAGAACCTGTTGTTGAAAAGTTGGGTTCTGTGGCGAAGTGTGGGGTTGAAAAGCACACCTTTATCATAAGCTATATTGAATTGCGCTTGCACTGAAGGCAGTAATGTCTTGGCGTACATAGAGCTGATGAAAAAGGACTCGTCACTGTCACTGTCAAAAAACGCACGGTTGCTTCTCTTCTTCCCGGCGACAATCCCGTCCCAACCATCAGAGGAAGAAAGGTGGGAAGATGATGAAACACTGGCGTTAATGCTGTCTTCTTGCCCGTTGTAGTATTTGATATTGAGTGTTATTTCATAGTTTCCTGGGGGGAGATCATCTGAAGTTATACTGTGCTCGCCTGCATTAAGCGTGACCGACTTAAGGGGGGTGTTGTTTTTTAAAATGGTTACAAGCGCTGCATCCGTGAGCAAAAGTTCTATCGGTCGTCTTTTTGAAAATGATTCATGAAGAAGCGCTCTTTTTTTGTATTGGACCCCTTGAATGCTTTGCCCATAAAGTCTAGTGTAACCAGTATATGAGGGGGTAAAAAGCCCATACGTCAACCTGTCTTCTCCCATCTCATGAGAGTAAGATAGCGATGTTAGTTTAACTTTTCCTTCTCGCTCAAAAATGTTGCTTTGAACGGCGTGCTGACCTTTACTTACAATACTTCTAAGCATTGTATTGCCTGAACTCTCTCCATTGCTGAGTGATGCAAGTTGATTGGTTTCAATGCTTGTCTGCCAGGATAGGGGAGCAGATAAACGTTGCGCTCTTTTCTTTTCAAAAACCACATCGATGCGTCTTGTCGCACTTGAGGCAAATACTTCAATGTTGTCTGACGATGTCATTTCGTTTATATAGCGCTTTTCGTCGAATTTGCTTAAGTGATCAAAAACAAAGGTCGCCAACGCCTGCTTGTTTTCCTTGTGCAGTTCGTGCTTTGTGACGGCCGTACTTACGTAATCACCATTAACGAAAATGTCATAGTACCCCTGCCGCTCTGCCAGTGCTTCAAAACCCGCCGGGACACCCTTGGGGACGGGGATGTGGTAATCTGAAGCAGACTTTGCCAGTGCGGGGGTAGATAGCGCTAAGGCAACGAGTAAGCTACTTTTTTTCAAAGGTGACATGCTCTTTACTCACGCCTCGCAAGGTGATGTCATATCTTACGCTCACAGTTTCAGGTAACAGTGATGATGACACTACACTGTCGTGGTAGACAATCCCCTCATCAATTCGTTTACAGTCACCTCGACTATCACACTGTTTGCCATTAGTTAATGTGATGTGAGTGTTTCCAGTGTTGTGAAAATAGAATTTGTTGCCCTCAAAGGAATACTCATAGTCCATCTTAGGGTTATCAGGTTGAACAAAAACAAGTATGTCATACCCCATCAGTATTTTAAGTCTCCCCTGATGATCATTTTCAGGCGACAAAGGGGGGGTGACTGGTGATACATCAATGCGGTAAATGCGTTCTTCTTCGAGGTTTTGGTTGATGTTGACAATGGAGATGTGCTCTCGCCCTTCTGATGGCGTAATAATTGCCTTATTTGGTGTTACGAAAAGCCCCAATTCTTCAGGGTTTGATAATTCTGCATAGGTGCTCTTGAGCTCTTTCTGAGGTTCCAGAACTTCTCTAACAACCGTTTTAAAATACACGTTTTGATTTTTAGATAGCGCATTAACGTAGACAACGTCTCGCTTGCTTTCGTTTTTGTCGAAATAGACAATGTTTTTAGACAGTGATATTTCACCAGAAATGGCGTGCTCCACTGGGATAATTGACGAGAGCAGTAGTGTAGCAGTTAAAAAAAAGCGGATCCCCATGATTCAAGTTCCATTTTATTGGTTATTTTTCCCTCAACATGCTTATAATTTATCACATAATTTAAATTTAGCAGTAAACTCTTGTAATGTTTTTCGAAGTTGAGGTTAAATATCGTGACGATTGGTTTTATTGTGTTATGATTAATATCTAACCTAAAAAGGGAACTTTATTAATGAATAAATTTTTGCTCGCCATTGGTTTAACGCTATCTATAACCTCTCATTCACCGTATGCTTTCAGCGAAGAATCAGGGAATATTTTTGTTCAAGGGTATGGCATCTGGTCATCTGATAGAATTGAGAGTCGCGATGTTGGCGCCGGTGCCGAAGTGGGGTTTCAGTTTACCCCTAATTGGGCGCTTTATACGGGATACCAACATTTTTCATCTGATCTTAATGGTATTGATGGGGCGTTAGTGGGGGGAAGTTATACTTTCACTAACAATGTGGGGCTTTTTTCTCAGGTTAGCTGGCATGATGATGCTCAGTGGGACGTAGGCGGGGGTGTGGAAGGTAAATATACTCTTGGTGATGGATGGTCGCTGATGGCGAGAGTGGGTGGGCAAGTCGAGTCTGGCTTTTTTGCCCTCGCTGGTCTCAGGTACGATTTCGACACAATGAAGACGCTGTCTGTCCCCAGAGTCGCACAAACATCTCTTGCCGTGCCAGCTAAGGTTGTTCAAGAGCGATTTAATTTGGATGTAAAATTTCCTCACGACAGCGCCGTCATAAAGCCTGGTGAATACTCGCAAGTTGAGAAACTGGCTCTGATTATGGATAAGAACCCATCACTTCTTGTAACGATCGAGGGACACACTTCTCTTGTCGGTTCAGAATCATACAATCAAGCTCTATCAGAGCGCCGAGCTGCCGCAGTAAAAAAACTACTTGTAGCGCGCTATGGTGTGGATGCTGAAAGAGTAAAAGCTGTTGGTTATGGTGAAAGTAGGCCTGTTGCGCTGGGCGAGACTACATATGCTCAAAGTGTAAACCGTCGAGTTATGGCTGAAGTTTACTATACGCCAGGCCAGTAACATAAATCAAGAAAGGTGCAAGCCAATGCACCTTTCAATTGACTATCAAACAATGTTTGCCTTACCGTGGGGCAATTTCCACCTGTTCCTTAATGACATCTCGCAAGCGGGAGTGAAGTTTTTTTAAACTTGGTTTCACTTCTTTTTTGAACGCACCTAAATTAATGTAGTAAGGTGCTCTTTTCCCGTGGTAATCAATGACAGGCCCAATTTGACCGAAAATAACCCCCGCTCTTGCCATAGACTTCGCTAATCTTGGTTCGACCATGACGTAAATGTGATGTCGATTTGAACACTCTGCTAAAGTAGCCGCTGAAAGATACAATGCAACGGGCAGCATAGAGCATGCTATTTTTGCTTTGTTGTCCCGCCCCAAATAAGGGTGATCCTCCACTCCAATATATCTATGTCTAAACTGGCGTAGAATTGCGAGTCGTGATATTTCACCTATTTGGTCACGACGAAAGTTAGGTGGGGATAATACCAATGCAGGATCATCTGTAGGGATGCAGTTGTTTTTTTCTATTGCCAGTGTCTCATTGGGAAAATCAGGTTTGATAATGCGTACAGTGCCCGCATAAACCCCACTGGTTTTATGTTGAATCAAGCAATGCAGAGAGTGCTTGTCAAAGCAATCTATCTCCATTTCACTAACATTAGGCGCTTCGGTTTTCATCTCTTTGCAATAGACAGCATAACGTGTTTTGAATACCGCTTGGCGCAAAGCTTCGGTGTTGGCGATAACAGGCGTGAAGTGCGAATCAAACAACGATGCGGCTTTATTTGCTTGCCGATACCGTTTAACATCACTTAATAACCCCATCACAGTAGTGGGAATATTTCTTATGTGACGGTATTGGGATATGACGCCTAGACTTTTTGTTTTTACGACACCCACGATTACGCTCCTTTTGGAAAAGTTGTTGCGTTTGCAGGGGATGCTCGCCAAGCTGCAATACATCTCGCAATGTTGAAAGATTCATGATTTGTAATGGTTAACCCACGCCAAAGAAATGGTTTGGAGTTAATGTTCCGCGCTTTTAAACAAAAACGAGTCTTTATAAAAAAGGTGATTTTTATTATGGAAGATAGATATCGCCTAATTTATCACATTTTAATAAATGTGCGCCAAATTGTTTATTTTTCACTCACGCCAGCGTCAAATTTGATGCCTTAACTTTACTTGTTTCTATGATGTGTTATATTGCTTTGGTTAAAAGGAGTCATTTTGGAGCATAGGGTAATGAGTAAAAGTATAAATTATCAACCGCATATAGATGGATTGAGGGCAATTGCAGTATTGTCAGTTTTAGTCTTTCATCTAGATAAGAGTTGGTTGCCAGGGGGATTCGTTGGCGTTGATATATTTTTTGTTATATCAGGATACCTCATTACTTCCATTTTGACGAGAGAGATAGACCAAAAGCGTTTTTCATTGAAGCACTTCTACACGAGAAGAATAAAACGGATTTTACCGGTGTACTTTACTGTGGCCGCCAGCTCCCTTGTCACCGGCATTATAATTCTTGCTCCTAGTGAACTGATCAAAGTTGCAGAGTCATTGCTTGCCAGTGTCGTATTCTTGTCTAACTACTACTTCTACTTTAATGTGGGGTATTTTGGTGGCCAAGCGGACCTCATGCCTCTTATACATATGTGGTCACTTGCCGTCGAGGAGCAGTTTTATATTTTTTGGCCCATTGTTTTGACGATCCTAGCCGCCATTGCTTCTCCGTTGTGGCGTATAGTCTTTATATGGGCCATTTTCCTGTCTTCTTTCGTTATTTCTCTAATGCTATCAAGCAGCCACCCTGATTTTTCCTATTACGCCATAATGACAAGAACTTATGAGCTTATGGTGGGGGCGTTATTTGCTATCTATATGGAACGAGCTAAGGCGCTACCTAAAGTGTCAATATGGATGGCCTTTGCCGCGCTTATATTGAGTGTGATTTTTATCCGACAATCCATGGCATTCCCTGGTTGGATAGCACTGATCCCCTGTGTGGCGACGGGGGTTTTGATTGTGAAAGGGCAGGAAAGTAGCGGTGTGTATCGACTCCTGTCTGCTCCTTTTATGGTGTGGGTGGGCCTGCTATCTTATAGCCTTTATATGTGGCATTGGCCTGTTATCTCGTTTATGCGTCACTATTTCATTGATCTTGAAATGCAACATATTTTGTTCGCGACAGTCGGGATGTTTGCGCTTTCCATGATAAGTCGTCACTTGATTGAGAAGCCTATGATGAAGTCAGGTGCTTCATTTAAACGTTCATTTTTGTTGTTGTATCTTTTGCCTGCCAGCATTCTCGTTGGCGTGTCGTGGTTAATTATAAGTAGCGACGGTGTATACTCACGTTACTCTAATGATGAACAGATGCTTCTGCGTACGAGTGAGGCCGTGGGGCACCATTGCGCCCGAAGTTTGCCGTATGATAAACCCAACCCAGATTGCTTGATTGGCGAAGAGAAAACCGAGCCTAAAGCAAAAGTTTTACTTTGGGGTGACTCCCATGCGAATCATTTCTTCAATACTGCAAAGGTCGCATCAACGTCTATGCCTGTTACTTTTGAATTGGTCTCCTTCGCAGGATGTCCATCCATAAGAGGTGTTTTTAGGGTGAATCGAGCATATAGCGTTAAATGTTATGAGCATAATGAAGCTGTGTGGGAAAAGTTGGTTAAGAATGGTGATTTTGACGCTATTGTGCTGGCCTCAAATTGGGCTAATTATCCACGAGGAAATAATCTTGGTGACAATGAAGATATGAGCGTTAGTACAGAAAACTCATCACGTGCATTTTTCAGTAATATGTCTAATATGATTTCTGATATGGCGTTATTAGAAAAGCCATTTTTCATTATAGACTCCGTGCCAAACTTTCCGTTCAATCCTGCACGATGCAACATTAATCGAAAGTTGCTAGGGCAGAATAGAGATTGCAATTTAGAAGAGAGTGAGTATAAGCAAGGTAAAGCAGAGTTTACGACTTTCATAATGCAAGAAGTTAATGATAAACGCAATGTTCACTTTGTTTCATTGGATGATGCTCTTTGTGAGAAAGGTGTCTGCTTGTCAGCAAAAGATGGTAAGGCGTTGTACAGCGACAGCAATCACCTTTCAGAATATGGCTCCAAGTATGTGGCCTCTGAATTTATTTCATTTCTCAATGAAGTGGCGGGGAAGTAAAGGGAGTCGGTTTGAAAACGGTGCCAGAATGTTCTGGCACCTATTTTAAAGGTTTTACGCTTTGTTTTGTGGGGTGTTTGGTTGCGTTTTAGTGAGCTGCTCGATGCGTGATGTCAGCTCTCTATACACCTCGTCGTTTTTAACACCGTCACCTGCCTGCATGCCCTTGTAATAAGACTCGGCGACATCTTCTGATGCTTGCTTAAGAGACTCATGCAATGTTTCACTTTTGTGCAATGCGCCAATTTCCATCAGCATTCTACTTACATCCATTTGCGTTGTTGCGCGATGAACAAGTGCCTCTATGAGCCTTTCACCCTGGTGAGAGTGGCCTTCGTTTTTCTCAAGCCATTGGATCACTTGATCCAATTGTGCCTTTCTCTCAGGGCTGTCTTCATTTGCATTAACCAGCAGCGGAAGCGAGCCTTCTGTAAACGGGGCGCGCGCGCTATCCATCGAGGTGACAAATCGATTAACATCCGGGTTTTCTCTTGCTTTTCTTACAGTAACGCTGGCGTGAGTGTTAGGTAAAAACGGTGACACATCATTGTCAAAAACGGGTAATGTTATAGGGTAGACACTTGTATTTAATACAATAGATTCTGATACTGGTAACTCAGGGAGCACACTGCCTGGGTCAAGGTCCTTGGTGTTTTCTATGGTGTTGCTTACAACCATGAATTTATTCTCAAACATTGAAGCGCGTCTTGATTCGTTATAGCTAAGCATGTTGGTGATGGCTTCACCCATTTCTATCGGCTGTCGCTTACTGTTGTCCATTTTGTCGATTAAATTGTGCTGCACTTCAGTGAGCGCTCCAACTAGATCGATCTCTGTGATGTTAAGAGAGAACCATGGCTTAGGATCATTAATGTGAATGCTGATTACAGGTGTGCCTGTTTGAGAGATGCCGACTCCCTCCGTGCCATGGCCAAGGTTTGGGGAGAAGACATCGGCCTCAATCGGTGTGTTTTCAACGTTTTCAAAATCAACCTTGACAGAAACGCTGTCCATTAACTGTTCAATTTTGTTGTCAAGTAAACTGCCGGAGTCCATATGAAAAAACTCTGTTAGCATGAATGTCAGGTTGTCTCTAAGCTGGTCATTAACATCGTCAACCGTAACGGCATCATCATCCATTGGAACGCTGCTTAGTGTTATGGCTATTAAATTCTTATCCATGGTGTCTCCATCAGGCATAGCTATAAACGTTATGATAAAGATAGTATCACATTTACACACTGCGCATTATAAAAAAACTGTAGTTCATCGCATGGGTTTGTGTGTAAGCTTAGCGTCATTGCGCTTCAAGTCAGAGTCAAACGCTTGCCAGGCTTGCGTGTTTGCAATATTGCTTCCCTCATATTGGTTACCCGCCACAATCCCAGTGAAAAATGCATCGACTCTCGATTGAGACTGTATTGCTTTAATCTCATCGCTATGCGGTGAGATGTCACTTACAGAGATGTTTTTTTCATGCGTAAGGCGCTGTATTGTTGAAAGGACATTTTCTCTCTCATCGTCAGGCAGAGAGCGCCATTGATGGCCAATGGCCAATCCCGTTTGTGCATGCATGATGGGACCGACGTGATGATGAAAAAATTTATCAAATTGAGGGTGGTCACGAAAAGCAGCAATAGCGTTAGCGAGATGCTTAGCGTAGCTGTCGTCAAACTGGAGGCTCAATGACGTAATGGACTGAATTTGTGGAAAATAAGCTCTATTGCACTCGCGAGAGCTAGTGATGCTGAGAACATTGTCACGTAAAAGCAGTTTCGCCTCTCTGACTTTAACGCACTCCATATCATCATTGATACGATCGGCTACACTTTCGTTGAACACGGGCATTATCGCCGTCCCTGCTGTATGTATAAATGCCGTGCCAGTGTGGCCTGAATCAGGGGCACCAAAGAAATCTTGTGGCGTCATCACGCCTTGCCGTTCTCTTGGAATGACAATATACATGTCATTGAATGCAGCGTCCCTTTTTTCCTGGCAGTGTAAGAATAGCTCTTTCGGGGCTTTGCTGTAGGTGATCGATGTGATTGATTCTGCCATGTTATCAATGGCAGAGGATAAGATAGCATTATGCTCATCAATGCCTATTCCTATCTTTAGCCATATTTTAGGATCTTGAATCGCTAGCGTTATCTTGTTTCCAGATTCAATGTGTTCAGATGATACAAATACGCTATCAGCAGCAAGTTCCGATGTTATTTTAGGGCCAAGTGGAACATCAACTTCGTCACCAAGGTACCGCATAATCTCATCTCGGTACTCTGATAAAAACTCAGCTGCTTCAGCTGCCCCGTGATCATCCGTAAATGTTAATGTTAATGCACTATTGCCCACACCGTCACCTCCTAAGTAAAGTTACTTAGATAGTATCACGAACAGTGTTATTTACAGCATATAATAGCAGTCTCGCCGTTTGGTTGTGTTGATGGGAGTGTGAGAGGTGAACTACCCAGCGACTAAAGATCGCTGGGTTTTCTTGCTAATTATTCGATAAAAAAAGCCACAGATGTGGCTTTTTTTACATTACTTGCGGTTTTTACGCCCCTTTATTAAGGTCATCCACAATGGACGCTAGGAGGTCTCGCGTTCGCGTTGCGTCTTCAGGAAGAATGGATGACAGCTCTTTAAGCAGCGCCACTTTATCATCAAGATCTTCGACTTTAAAGTCAGGTTTCGCTAATTTTTCACGCAGGGAACTTAATTCCTGTTGAACCGTTTTATTACTTTCACTCATAGCATTACTCTTCGGTTGAGGGGGAGTACTTGATGCTAAATTTTCTATGGCTTTAGCATCGTGTTTTGCCGGCGTGTCATCCACGTTTTTAACTGGGTCAACTGTTCGTGACACCTGTGGTGACATTCGTTTTTCTTTTACAATACGCTTTTTCGATTTTGGCGCGCCTGGTTTTAGAAAGTCAAACAACTCTGGCTTTTTAAAAGCGTTGATAAAGCTGTCATGGCGTTTCGAGGAATAAGCCTTCATGCCAGCGGCCAAAGTAAGCAAGTGCGTTAGGTAATACGTCTTGTTAGGTTTGAGCTCAATGGCTTGCTTTTTCGTTAATGACTTAACGATTTCATCAACATCACTCTTAGAGACGTCTTCACCGCAAAGACGAAGTGTCTCTTCTATGTTGCGAAGCTGAATAACTTCTCGCTTGTGCTGCATGCCCATCTCTATCACAATGCGCTCGCGGCGATTAAGTTTGAAAATATCCGTTTCGTTATTATCTCGACGCTGCGCGCCTTCATCCATACCTAGAGCAAAAGATGCACCTTCAACTAACACCAGTCGTTCTTCTTTTTCACGACGGATGATTTTGCGCGTCAAAAGACTTGTCACGGCGACATCAATATCTTCTTTGCTAACAAGAGCCCCTTGCAGTGTTGCTTGCTCAACAAGTCTTGTTTTTGGTGTCGAATGAGACGCTTTAACAAGTTGGACAACGAGTTTTTCTGGTTTGGTTAGACAATAAATGTCTGCATTTTTAACTTCTCTAAGTGGCACGTTTTCGCTTCCTTGATTGCTAAGTTGGATAATGTCTGCTTGCGAAACATTATCGTTATCAGGTGATGTGATTGAGGCGTTTCTCGCAGGCGTTGCTTGTGATGTTTTGGCGCCATTATCTAGCGCGACATGCTTTTCAGCGGAAATGTTGGCGTCGACATTATTGCTTTGAGATGATTTTTGCTCAGCTTTCATTGCCGACAACTCGACCACGTCCTTTTTCTGGCTTTGATTGACGTTCTTAGCGACAGCCGGATCCGCCTTTGTTCCAATTTGTCGCCTGACTTTCTCATGGAGAGCGGTTAACTCTCTTGTTGCAAGTCGACTTTGGGCCTTGGAGGCTTGGTTCTGTGAAGATGGTTTTGTTGAAGCCACGCGAGAAAGAGGCTTGACCGGTACGCTTCTCGCAACTTCAATGCTTTTTTGACGGTTTTTTTCACGCAGTTGTTCAATATAAGACAACGTAAGTTTAAGAGGTAACCCCCGTGCCTTTATGATTTCTAAATGCTGAGGTTCAGCAGGCTTTTTGCCCATGATCACCATGCCTAGAGAGCTCAGAGAGTATGTCACCCCACCACTCGTTTTTATTAAGCCTTGTTGCGATAACATTTCAAGTCTTACAAGAAGGTGTTTACGGTTGTTGATGTTCTGGTGCAGCCGCGATTTGATGATATGCTCCGTCGCCATTGAGTTCTCGGCGAGAAGGTTGAGTATATGGTAATCAAGTATTGTGAATTCCATTCTTTGGTATTCCTCAGCAATAAAACAAATAAAATCTTCCTAAATTAAAAGGAATATACCACTAATGCACATATCACGCAACATCAACCAGCCTTTTCGACTGAATTTATCCCCGGAATGATTGACTCAATAAGAAGTTGAGGCCCTTTGTCGAAGCTACTATAACCAATTTTCACTGCAACGGTGTAAGTCTCACCAATCGCAAGCTCCTCGAACCATGGCTGCCTCGCAAAATGAAAAGCAACAGCTTTGTGGTAGTTGCCAAACTGGTCCTTGAACTTAAAATTGCAATGCGCGCCTTGATTTGCACCATTGCCAAAAGGGTGGCCTATCGTGCCAGCAAAAGTGCAATTTATAGCAAACGCGGGGGCTTCAAAAAGTTGTCCATAAGGATGTAAACGGTTAATTTCATCCAGGATTGACATCTCATTAATTCTTGCCAGATCATTTTCTCCAAGAATTTTATCAATCATAACGCGAGGCGCAAAAAAATCATCGCTAAGATTGTACATCTTTGCGTGGTTTTTGACATGCTTGTCAAACTCTTCTTGAAACAACGATAAGTCACCTAATTTTATTTTAACACCCATGGCGCCCTTATGACCACCGCCTTTAACGCTCACTTTTTCCTTGACGTCATTAAAGACAATATCTCTAATGTTAAGCGGACCATCGATAGAGCGCCCCGAGCCGGTGATGACTTGGTGATCACTTTTCTTTTCTTTTACATCGACAGGGCTAAAAATAATGGTAGGGCAATTGAATGCCTCCTTCACTCGACTTGCCACGATGCCGTGTATACCATGTGAGCCTTTAGGAAGATAAAGCGATATGCCTCTGCGTCCAAGTTCGTAATATTGGCGAGATGCCTCCTTAAAGGCCTCCTCTTGCATAGACGCGTCCACCTCTTTACGACGATTATTCTTCGCAAGCAATTTTTCATAAAAGATTTCGGCTTCAGCAATGCTTTCTGCCATTAGAAATCCCAATGCGCTACTTCCATCGCCACCAGTCCGGGAATCCGCATTAATTGCAGGCGCTAAAAGAAACCCCAAATCCTCAACGTTAACTTGGTCGAAAGGTTTGTTGATTTTTCGTTTAAGTACAGTCCATGCAGGTATAACCTCACGATTGATGTCATCAATGCCCTTTCTAATAATGCGTCTATTAAATCCACTTTGAAGCGAAACGCAATCCGCGACCGTAGCTAAACTCGCGTACGTCATAAGTGGAGCCAAAGACGGGCGCTTGCCGCCAAAATAGCCGGCTTCAGCCATCACTTTGGCGGTTTGCGTCATTAAACAAAGTGCTACCACACAGCCGCAAATGGTTTTGTCTTTGAAGTTGTCATCAGGACGTTGAGGATTAATGAACGCGTAGGCTTCTGGACAGCTTCCCTTTGTATGATGATGATCACTCACTATCACATCCACATTGGGGCTGCCAAGCTCATCCATTCTTTCTTTAAGGTAAGCAAATCCCTCACTGTCACCACTTCCTTGGTCAGCCGTCATAACAACTGAAGGCAGACGGTCTCCACAGCGTTCAATGATGGCATCGACCGCTTTTTTAGTTATGCCGTACCCGAATTTCATTCGGTTGTTCACGCATATAACAATATCATCATCGGGGAATCCCATAAATTTAACCAGCGCAAGCTTCATCACGACCGCTGAAGTGATACCGTCAACATCAAAGTCTGTAGCAAGGGCAATTCGCTCCCCACGCTCTTTTGCTTGTAAAAGTCGTTCAGCGGCGATGTCCACATCTTTCAAAGAAGCAATATCCATGTCCGCCAAGCTTGGAGAGATAAGCTCTTGGTATGTGGTCGATGACATGTCGTTGACGCGATTTGCAGCAAGCAATGATGTGAGAGGTGTTTCTCCTGCATCTAAGAACGTCTGCTTTGCACGCTCATTAGTTGAGCGGAAGATCAATGTCTTCTGTGGAATATCGATGACGTGCTTGCCTAACTTTATTGACATGAAAAGACTCAATTTGATTAATTTGGTAATATTATAAAGAAATGTGAGGTTGATTTCAACCCTCATGCGTCGTATTATAGACAATATAACCAATAAATTGGAATAATAGTAATGCACAGTAAACTATATACGTTGAGTGATTTAGCTTCCCCTTTGGCCCCCATAACGTCTACGGCAAAAGTCTCAATTTTATTGCCGGGGCAAAAGCCCAATTCTATCTCGATGCCCACTTTTCTTTTTTATGCGTTTAAGGCGAAGCGTCTTGCCGCCGCGGGTATAAGTAATGAAAACAACATTTCTGATGAGGCATATGAAACATTCCGTACTGCCTATTTTGACAGCATAAGACACATGGCGCGTCATGTTAATCAAGATATTATTGATGGTAAGCTTGATACTAATGCAAAGATGTCTGCAACCATACAACAACGTATAGCCAGCATGTTATTTTCTGACAGTGAAGATGAGTATGCTGAATTTGCCAACACACCAGTTCGCTCCATTAACGCCACAAAAAGCAAAAAAAATGTTACCGTTCCTGAGTATTTATTTAGACGACTCAGTGATTATCTTGGCTTTGAAAAAACAGCAATGCTCCATATTCAGCAGGCGGTTGCAAAAATAAAAGAAGAAGGTGAAACTCGTGGGGTTATTGTTGACGGTGCTTTTGTGGGTGAAACAAGCCACTCTTCTTGGTCAAAAAAGCTATACAATCAGCTGTTGCTTGATATGATTAAAATGAGCGATATGCCTCAAGCGTTAAATGGGAAAATACTAAGTGTGAAAATGCGCAGAGATATGCGGGCCGAAGTTACAACGCAACATCGATTTCTTAATAAACCTTCAAAGATTTAGTGCTTTGAAAAAGGCGATGACCAAGACCATCGCCTTTCTTTCCATTACCATAACCTCATTTGATTTCTTGCTGACAGTGAATCACTGCCTGCTGAAGGAACGTCATCATTATTTGGCTTATGAACTTCTACGCTTGGTTTTTTTTCAGGTTTTTTTATCTTTGCGTTATCGATTTCGCTGTCAATTTTTGGCAATGCTGCCTCTTTTGTTTTTTCCTGAAGTGCTGTCACTTCAAGTGTGATATCCTCAACCTTCTTCGGTGTGGGAGTAGGTAAAAAGTCAACCCCGATGCTTTGTTCGCTGCATACGGCTGGGAGTTGGACATATTGGGACAAAAGCTCCAAGTTGTGTACGGCTTTCATCATTGAATCGCCGCCCGCTACTTTCTCCATTCTGACGCTATCAAAATTAACATAATCCATTCCATTTGCTGTGACCGCCACTGCCCGTAATGATTGTGGCCCTATATCTGGTGCAATGTCAGATAACCTTTCACTAAGAGATGTGATGAGGTCTTGCCCTCTCTCCTTATTGAGTGAAAAAGCCTCGCCACGCCCATAATGTTCATCGTTGAGTTTAGAGGCTATCAATGGTTCGTTGATAGCAACAAGCGATTTAGCTCTCGCCGCTAATGCCTTGCTAGACAGCATCAAGCTGTACATTGGTGTGTGTTCAGCTTGAATGAAAATAGGTTTATCTTTGGCATGTGCAGGTATATCAAAACGACTTGTTATATGTCGGGCTGCACCAAGTAAAGGCGTGGTCGTCTGTAATGATGCAATTAATGTGGCAGCTGCACTTAGCTTTGCTGATTCAATGAGAGCGGACGTTGGGACAGACTCGGTGAGATCTGTGTCAGAACTTTGAATATATAAATTTTTCAGCATTCTTGTTACAGGATCAGACATGGCAATACCTGACTCAGAAAGCCCTTCTGCGCGCAAAAGGTCGCTTTCAGCGTATTCTTTTACTGCGGTGTTGACCAACTCTTCAATTGTGGGAGTCGCGCTACGTAAAATGCTAGATGCCATGTTTTCCATAGTTTCTGCAATGCGTTCCTCCCCCACAGCTTGACGTGCAGCAACAGCAAAAAGAGATACAGGGGCAAAGCCACAAGATTTACTGTCTAGTTCTTCTTTAGGGAATAGTGATGAGGAATACCCTATCATAGAACGAACTTCGCTCTGATCCATATTTGACTGCATAAAAGGGTTTATGAGCGGAGAGCTTGCGTACTCTGTGATGAAAGCAACAATCTTCTCTTTTGTTGTTAACCCCTCAGCCGAAGGAAACGCATTGGATAGCGCGTAAGGGTTACGAGCCGTTTGCCCTTCAACAAGATCTTTTATCCTTTCTCCCATTTTTTTTATTTCATTAGAGTTAAGCGTCAGATTGTCCATGGCATCATTAATATGGCTTTTTAAATTAGGCGTCTCTGTTAAAATATAGGATTGCATAGCGGTCAATGGCATGAGGTTATATAAACCTGTGGTGGAAATTAACCCCTCTATGTCAATGTTTCCGTCAGCAATAGCCTTGCACCTGGCATTATGCATATAGTCATCAATATAATCTCCTGCAAGCTCAGGCATACTAGAAATGCCATCAGACTGAGATTTCATTACCTCTGCGCTTAGCATAAGTTGCCCCTCCAAGGTTGTTTTGAGGAGAGGGGAAGCGCTTATGTTCTCCGAGGATGTGTCAAAATTGGACAGTACAGCAACCATCTCTTCGACTGCCTTTTTGGGGACTCCATAACGAGGCCCGTCGTCTGCCTTAAATGAGTACCCTCCAGAGACAACTGGTATAATAGTTTTGTCTGGTGTTTCCATGTCGTAGTATTTGGCACCATGTATCATTTTATAGTTTAAAAACGATGCGGAAGCTTCTCGTTTTTTCACATCTTGAATAAACATTTCCGTTAATGGAATTTTGATCGATCTCGCCATCTGTTCAGACAGGTGTTGCATAACTAGCACATCGCCGGGCACATTAAACTTAACAGCTTCAATAGCGATGTCTCTAAGACTAGAATATTGTTTATGAAGGACGCCAAGCTCTACACTGTTAGCGAGCTTTTGGGCGCCACCACGCCCAATTCGGGTCCATCGTTTGGCAACCAGTTTTGAGAACTCGCCGTCAGCCAAAATGCGCTCTTTAATGCCAACAGCATAAGCGCTACCGAGAAGTTCAGGGTCAATTCTTCCTAGAGCCAACTCTGATTTTGTTTCATCGGACATGGGGCGCTTTCTTCGTGAATGTGTCAAATCTTTCTTTTTTTGCTCAAGCCATGTCGAGTTTTTGAATGAACGCGAGTTCATGATGCTATTGGCGCGAGCACGACTTTCGGGATTAGGGGTAAAGTATAAATCGTGCGTGTAGTTAGCTACAAGGGAAAGTTCCTCTGGGGTCCACTCTGCAAGATTAAAGTAAATCTGTTGATTTAATGGATTGTTTTGCCCCATGTATACATCAAATGGTTTTGTTAGCGTAACATCAAACTCTTTTTCTTTATGTGCATCCACTTGACTTTGAGTAAATACATTTGCTTTAAGACCGGCGTCTAAGTAATCTTCAATGTCCATTTCAGCAATATCGCCGGTATACGCTGTCATACTTCTAACGTCTTCTAGCAACGCTCGTCTTGCTGGCGAAGTGAGTAGAATGAGAGGGTCGGGATCACTGCTGACCAGAGGCGTTTCGCCGCGGGCGTGTTTTTTCAATACATCATCTGGACTGTCATCGCGTTGATAGCCAACACTGTAAAGTTGCTGGCCCAAATTTATCCATCCCTCAAGATTGGCTAAAGTAACACCTTCTTGTTGTCGCGTTATTGGATCTTCTGAAGGCAATGCGAGCTCGTTGTCGCTGAATTTGGCAACAGCGCTAATGAGATCGCTCATATAAGCAACCATATCAGGGTTGTTGTTTAGCTCCTTTAATCCTGCAAGTAGCGTTTGCGCATCCCGGTGCTTTATCATCAGTGGTGATTTTCTGGCCTCGCCGTTTCTTATCCGGGTGGCTAATTCAGCAGGCGACTCATCAGGGTTAACGCCGTATTGATTTAGCGTAAATCCAATCTCCCCCAACCTGGCAAAGATTTCAGCATCCGACAGGAAATAGTCAAGTTTACTGGTCATTTCATTGAGTACTTCCTTGTCGATTTTGCCGTAAAAATGCGCGATGAGCTTGTCTCTCAGTTCATCCTCTCTTGGATCCATAAAGTGGGCGATTTCATGTGCTATTGACGATGGAGAGTCTTGATCGAAAGCTATAATTTCCATATCTGGGAGCGTTACACCTTTCTCAAAAACAGGTGCGCCTCCGCGTGTTGCGTAAACACCAGAGAAACGATATTGTCCAAGTTTTCTGTCTTTGAGTTCAAAGGCTCTGTGGCAGTCAAGATTCATATTTTCAATATCTCTTAACATGTCACGAAATTTTCTAATGTCACTGCTACCATCTATTTCTACCGCGCGAATAAACGGCATGCTCTTAACCATGTTGTGTATATCGGTAACAGCTTTGCTATTTTTTTTGTGTTGACTTCCTAACTGTAAAATGCCGTCTTCTTTGGATATATAGGTCGAAGCTTTCGTTACGCCATAAAGCATCGCTCTACCACCATAAAAGCGGTCGTCGACTGTCTGTTGCGTCTTTATGTCCATTTTGCGACGCATGTTTTGGTAGTTTTCCAATATTTTTAGTGTGGATGCCTTTAGGCTTTCTAGTTTTTGGCTGCCTGCCTTTGTTCCCATGTAAGCGAGCTTGTCATGTAATGGCGAATTTATAGTGGGTGAAGGTTCTTTTTCAAGCTTTCTAAGGAGTGTGAGCCCATTCTTAAATTCTTTATATGAAAAGTCTTTGAATATGGCATTAAACAGCGCATCTCGGATAAACTTGTTGTCTCTTCTACTTAAATCATAGTCTGCGCCTTTACGGAGCTTCATGCCAAAGAGATTGAGCGTTTGCGTGTCAGGATCATACGCGTCAGGAAACAGTACTCGCATGTCGCTAGGTTCCATTTCTAGCTCTGGAGCTTCGTGATTATCATTGACAGTCTGCAAAATCTTTGACATATCTTTAAGATATTCCGCGGTGACGTTAATATCCTTGTCTAACGCTTCCATGATAGAGGCCAAAGGGGAATCGCTGCCTTGGGTCGCGAGCTTGTCTACGAATAGTGGAAGCTTGCTTTCTGATAAAAAAGCGGAAAGTCGAATCGTTTTGTTGGCATAACGAGCAATGTTCGCCATTGATTGAGTTTGCGTTGCCACAGTGTGTCCTTTCTATGATATAGGGGTGCTGAATTGATAATATCATAAAAAGAGAAAACGCAACGGCTTAAGAAAAAGCCCCCTGGGTGTGCAGCGTATTTTCAGAGGGCAAGTGTATGTTTTATTTTTTCGGCGTTGCAAAAGACATTTCGTCAAGATAAGGCATTGTTTTAATCAATGCTTTATAGGTCAATGCATTTTGTGCTCGACGACTAAATGTGGCCCGTTGTTCCCATGATTTTCTGTCATAAGTTGATAGCGGCGCATAAACATCATTGATGAATGATCTTAAGCTGCTGTTCACACTATCGAAGTTCATGTCTGGATTTAGGCCATCTTTTTCCAACATCCATCGGCACAGGTAAGGCGGAATAGAGGTGGAAGGCGCGTCATGATAACGCGTCACCGTGTGGGAGTGATTACTTTTTTTGTTTTCTAATAATTGTTCATGCCCACGTATAAGAAGCGGTTCTTTCCACGCAAGGAAGCGAAATACTATTTCATGTAATGTGCGACTAACAAGTACTTTTTTATCCGTTTCATTGGCAAACTCATGGATATCCGACAGTAATGTTGCCAGTGTTTTTCTCGCTTGCTTTTCGATGCTTTTATCCAGAGGTTCTTTTTTTAACCCTCGCTCACTCATAAGCTTTGCTTTTACTGCAACAAAAAGAAGAAGTGGCATCGTTGTCCCACACTCTTTTCCGTTCTTAAGTAGTGCTAAACGGTAACTGTTTTCCATATTCAGCAAAGGGGAAGCTAATGCTCTAAACGAAATATGCTCTTCACATTCTTTAATGTCAGTTAGCGATTTTATCGTGCGGGTAATTGCCATGACGCTGTCTCACTTGTTTTACTTAACAATATAACAAAGAATAATTCATTATCAGGGAGGCGTCAATGCTTTTTTTCAATAATCGTTGTTTATTTACAATTTTAGTCACCACAGATACGAAGTCGCTCTTCTGCTTTAGATAGCGAATCACCGATCTTCAATGAGTGTTGAAGCCGTTTAAATCCATTTATTTGCTGACCAATAAATCGATTTGTTGGCCTCACCATGAACTGTAGGTCGACAATTCGTTTCCCATTCTTCACTGGCGTTAGATCTAATTTTTCATCGATAGGTTGTATGACACCGAAATCTGCAAGTTCACGAAGAGCTTTAAGCAATAAGTTCTTTCGCTTTGTAACATTGCTTGAAAGTAAACAACCCGCTGCTAATATCGTCCCATTTTGATCGATTGCTCTTACGTGCCCAGGCTCACCTTTGTTGTTCGCATTTTGCCAAGTGTGAGTGAACTCTTTAAATAAATAACGTGCGATTGGGCTTTTCATCGTCAAAGCGCAAGCTGAATCAAAACTCCGATATTTGCCTTTTTTCACACCCTCTGTTGCACGTGGATTAAAGGCGACATAAACAATACGGTCGTTGCTTTCTTCATTAACCCCGGTATTTAAACTTTTCATCTCAGAGACAATGTATGACATGCGGATGTCAAGATCTCCTTTATCACTGTTAGCATAGGTGTAATAGGCGCTTTGAAGTACCTCAAGTCCTTCTCTTAATTCATCAAGACGATATTCTTTGTTTCTTTCTCTTAAGGCACTTCTTAGTTGGGACAAGGTAAAACATACGCCCATCGACCCGCCATCCAATCGATAGCCTGGTCTGGATGAATTAAGGCTAAATTCCCCATTTTGAGCAAACAATATTAAGCAGTCTTCAATAAGAGACTCTCGCGTACCTGGGTATATTGCGCAAGTTCTCCCTTTGTTTACCCCAACCTTTTTTTTGATGATGGCCGGGTAAATAGCATATCGTTCTTTTTCTGCAAGCTGTATTATTTTTGGTTCAGGTTCATCAGATAATCGAACTGATTTTGCGTTTTTGTCGTGGATAAAGCGAGGGACCAAGTCGTAGTCCAAAATCGTGTTGCCTTTAGCGCCGGTTTGTCTTGAAGTCGGCATTGAGAAAAAGTGCAACTGTTGCTGGATAAGTTCTTTTCTGTCTTTTTGCGGTGGCTTATTTTCCATGTGCAAGTTCCGTTTTATTCACTTTTTAAATCAGGGTGTGGGATTCTAGCACTGAGAAATTTAAACGCAACCGATTTATTTTTTTTCTGAGCGAGTAAAAGAAATAAAAGTATTCATATAATTATTATATGTATATTAAATAGAGAGGCCAACAAAAGCTTATAAATTTCAAACACATACCCCCTCAACTTTACCCAAAACCCCCTGCTGTTTTACTCGAAACCCCCTGCTGTTTTACTCGAAACCCCCTGTTGTTTTACCCGAAACCCCCTACAGAAGACATGTATAAAAAAACAGCTATTTTTTATTAACCTTTTATATATTAAGGCTCATAGCCGGATTTGGTCATCTTAAAATTACTCAAAACCCCTAGCGAAAAACACTAATTTTGCTCGAAACCCCCAAGAAAAAAAATAAACTTTACCCGAAACCCCCTATGCATTCCTCTCCTTTACTCAAAACCCCTAATACTAAAGTTTACTCGCTATAGGTTGCAAATATGTGTTATATGGTTGATATAATTTTAACTTTGTGGCATTCTGCTGTTATGTAGTAAATATGAACACGGAAGTGTATGCGTTATTTTTCAATTGCAGTATTCGCATTTTTTTTCTTTCAGTCGGCATATGCTAATGGTATGTCTTTGAGGGTTTTGGCGTGGTCTCATGGTCTTTCTGATTATGGCGTTGAGATGGCGTCAAATTCTTTAGATGTGACAATTAATGTCGATGTTTACAACAGTAAACGAGAGATGTATTTTTTCCTTACTCAGCATGAGCAGAGGCCTTATGATATTTTGCTTCTCCCAGGAAAAGAAATTGACTGGATGGGGGGGAATGGGGCGTTGCTTGTTAAGCCTGAGATTAGAGAAAACGCTACGAGTATAACACATTACTCGCTAGATCATAAATATGGGATTTTCGCAGCGAGGGATCACTTGGCCGCAGTGTGGAATGGCTCCACAAAACCTTCTACATGGCAAGAATTTTTTGAAATGATTAGGCATGAAGGTCTTCATGTTGCATTGACTGAAAAAGAAGATGGCGTTGATGCACTTATGTTGGCCAATGCAGTCAGTCCAAATCGATTTAGCGAAAGTGAGCTGATGCACGTTGGAAAGATTTTTACAGAGATTGAATGGTCTCGTTATGAAAGCGGTGAATCCCCAGCTATAGTTAGCTTTGCTAATGCTATCGCAAGCGGTGTTGATGCTTATTTCCCAAGCAAAGAGACCAGAACAACCGATTATCTATTTTCAGTGTCAACTTTAAGCGAAAATTCTGAGATGGCATGGCGAGTTTTGGAGGTGCTGGTTTCAAAAAGTGCGTTAACACCTTTGCTTTATGATGGTGTTAGCGTTTTCTTTGAAGGCAAAATTCACTCTCCGTCGAAGAAGGTTTCATCCATCACAGCGACGCATAATGATGTTCATGCATCACCAAGGATGACGAAACTTAAGGCCGTTTTGGAGAGCTCTTTAGATGATTAAAAACACCACGCTCACTAATAAGCTGGCCCTCATTGTTATCCCTGTTGTGCTAGGTCTGTCGCTCATGTTGCTTGTTCTTTTTTTGTCAATCATAAAAAGCAATCACAACGAGAACACGGCTCGGGTTCTTACTGCTCAGGTGACTTCAGCGGTTAATAAGCTTGACAGTTTGTATGAAAGAGCAACCTCTAATGCAAAGATGATTTATACACAAAGGGAATTAGGTTTAATATTTGACGACCATAAAGTGCTAGAAAAAGACAGTATTGTGGCACTTAAAAATAGGTTTTCTGACCTTAAGGATTCATCTCCACAGTATCTTGCGACATACGTAGTAAACAGTTATGGGAATGTACTTTATTACGACAACGGCAAGCCTTTTTATGATATTGAGTTTGCACAGCAATTGAGTGGATACGCTCTGCAATCAAACACGAGAAACACGGGATCAAAACCCGAATCTAATATGGTTTATTCTAAGCAAGGATGGGTTTGGTTGCTCTCTATACCTGTAAGTTACCGCGACAAAAGTGGATACGTGATTGTTGTGATGGATGCTCAATTCGTCAGACGCAGTGTGGCGAGTATGGAGCGTGTTTTTGTTGACTTCTCTGGCGTGGATGATGAAGGGTTAATGACACCTATGGCGCGCGCTATGGCTAGATCAAGCAGAGGTTCAGAGGGGAGTGTTAGTGACGTTGAGATTGATGGCGTCAATTATCGATATAGTTATGTGACCACTCCCTATGGCGTCGTCTATGGATGGATTAATATTGATGGATATGGAGGCAGCTGGGGTAAAATGCTACCGATTATAGCTGTGTCTATTTTTCTTCTCTGCGTTTCAGTGGCATGGGTATGGTTAGGTTTAAATCGAATTGTTGTTATCCCTGTTAAGCGACTGTTGCAGGTTTTGAACGATGTGCTGAATGACAAGGGAGCGAATGCCGCCCTTAATGTTGGGACCGAAGAGTTTCGTCTTATAGGTGATAAAATTCAGCAGATTAATGCAAGCTTGCAACACCACAATACGCATATTGAAAGGTTGGCGTATTATGATGAGTTAACGCAATTGCATAACAAACAATATATCATGTCCTACCTTGATCAAAAACTTGAAGATGACTTGAGGCAGGGGGCTAACCTTTATGCATGGGTAGTAGATATAAAAGGATTTAAGAGAATAAATAGTACCCATGGTCACCGAGTTGGAGATGAAGTGCTTTGTTCTGTTGCTGCCAAAGTAAGATGCACCGTTGAAAGTTTTTGCCGGCGTTATCAAATTGATGCTAATTCAATACTAGTGTCTCGTGGAGCCAGTGATGAATTTGTCATTATGGGGGTTGTAGATTATAAGGGTGATCTTGGTGAGCCGCTAGCAACGTCAATAAAAAATGCTATAGAGTCGCCTTTGTCAATTTCAGGACATAATTTTTCTTTGCATGTGGTTGTTGGTTTTGCAAAAAGTGCGGAGGATCCCGCGGAAATATATCAACATGCAGATATTGCGCGTCATGAGGTTAAGCAAAAAGGTACAGGGATCCTTCGCTACACGGCGGCGCTTAAGAAAAAAACAAGACAAAATCAAGCGATGGTGGACAATATATGCAAAGGTTTGGAGATGGGGGAGTTTGTGCTTTATTACCAACCCAAACTAAACCTTAAACACAATAGTGCCACCTCTTTTGAAGCGTTAATACGATGGCCTACTGAAAATGGTTTTGTGAGCCCTGGTGTATTTATTCCATTTGCAGAAACTGCTGGTCTGATAGCAGAAATCGACATGTACGTGATGAAGAAAATTGTAAACGATGTGAGTGTTTTGGAATCGCTTGGGTGGTCTGGATTTTCAGTTTCATTTAATATATCTGCATTAAGACTAATGGACGTAAATTTCATCAATGCCATTAAGAAAACGATATTTGAAAAAAATGTAAAACCTCAGCACATTCAGATAGAAATAACCGAACACAGTTTAATTGATAATATTGCAGAGAGTATAGATGCAATAGATAATCTTAAAAGTATGGGGATGAGTGTCGCTTTAGATGACTTTGGTACCGGACATTCTTCTTTGGCGTACCTAAAAGACTTGCCTATTGATGTGTTAAAAATCGATCGCACTTTTATACACAATGTGAACAATGAAGAACAGAAAAAAGTGCTATTATCACATATTGTAAAGATTGGTCAGTCTTTGTCTATGAGTATTGTTGCCGAAGGTGTAGAAACGGCGGATGAAAGTGCAGTCGTTAAAGAATTAGGGTGTGAGGAACTTCAGGGGTATTATTTCCAGCGCCCAATTCCTTTTACTGACATGATTGATGAATTCGGTAGAGATAATAAGAAGGAATGATGTGTGATATCTCGTAGCTTTCTTAAGTGGGTTGGCGGTAAAGCAAATGCCATGGAGCACCTCTGGGAGCACTTACCTAGAGAAGGTGCACGTTTCATCGAGCCTTTTATGGGGAGTGCAACTGTAAGCCTCAATATGAACTATGAGGATTATGAGCTTTACGATGTCAATAAAGACCTCGTTTTTCTTTGTCGTTGGGCATCACGCCGCCCCGGAAGCTTAATTCAAAAAGCATCGCAGTTTTTTTGTGCTGCCAATAATTCAGAGGCATCATACTATGCTTTAAGGCAGGCATATAATCGTTCTACTGATATGGAAGAGCGAGCCGTTCTTTTCCTTTACCTTAACAAACATGGGTATAATGGGTTATCACGATATAATCAAAAAGGAGTATTTAACGTTCCTTACGGAAGGTATAAGGGACCTCGCTTCCCTGAGAAAGAAATCGTTTTATTTCATCAGAAAATGAAGCGGGCCAAGTTTGCATGTCGTTCTTTAGAGAAGCTAAGGTTGAGAGGTCTTTCAGAGCAGACCGTAATATACAATGACCCACCTTACTTACCTATGACAAAAACAGCCAACTTCACGGCGTACAGTGAGGCTGGGTTTTCTATTAATATGCAAGCATTATTGGATAAGCGCGCTAAGAGTTGGCAGCAAAAAGGGGCTCAAGTGTTTGTTTCCAATCATGCAGCGCCTATTTTGGATGCTGTTTATCGAAATTGTCGAACGAAAAAGGAATTTTTAGTCGATCGTAGTGTGTCGTGCAAAGGCGATAAGCGACTGCCTGCCAGTGAAGTGATATTGATGTATTAGTCTGGAGTGAATATAATCAAAAAAACCGCTTTAAAAGCGGTTTTTTATTTCGTTTTGTTTCATTTTACTTTCGACGTCTGATACCTGCCGCGCCAATTAGAGCGAGGCCGCCTAAAGCTAAACCGAATGGTGCACTTACCGCGGTAGTCACTGGCTCTTCATACGTATAGTACAGCGACATACTCAAGTCAACATCAGCTGAATCAAAGTAACCAAACGCACCAGGTGCGTTGATGTTATTGATGGAAAACGTTGAGAAATCTATATCAAATACACCGCCACCAGCTTGCTCAAAATTGCCAAACAAAATGTCGGAAACTGAAACGTCGGTGCGCCCGCCAGTGTAAGTGTCACCTGTGATCTCAAGTGTATCTGGGCCGTTTCCACCAACGCTTAGTGTAGGGTCGGCCGCCAATGTAAAGTTAGCAATCTTGCTGCCTTGAACTTCGTCAAATACAGGCTGGTATGCCGCGTCGAAAAGTGGGAATGGTGAGCTGAATCGAATGCCGCCACCAAGCTCCATGTCACCAGAAACCTCAGAGTTTGTTTGGTTATCCACGCCAAGCACACCACCAGAAACGGTTGCGCTGTAAGAGATGAATACACCTGTAAGATCACCCAAGTTGCTGTCAAACATTGAGAATGTAAAAGGGTCTACGGATGCTTGTGCAGATGTGTTGCCTGCCGAGCCTGAGAACGAAAAACTTTGGGTTGGAGTTGTAAAGCTGGCGTGTGCTGCGCTTGCACCCAACATTAATGGGACTGCGACAATAGCCAATTTGTTAAGTTTCATGGATGCTATCCTTGTTGATTAATTTCAACTATGTATAGCATTTTGTATGCCACGATTGAGGGCTTTTATAGTGCTTATTGGTGTGAATTTAAGGAAAAAGCTTGATGAGTGTCAGCAATGTTTACACTTGCTGTATATGCAAGGGGGGGAGGTGTAAAAGGCTCAGCCTTTTACACCTATAGTTAACGTTAACTATTTTTGCTTTCTTCGAAGACTCAGAAGACCGATAACGCCAAGTGAAGCAAAGCCCATTAATGGGGCTGGGACATTTGATGCAGGAGGTGGCTCAGATGATGTGTTATATGAAACAATATAACCAAGATCTTCAAATGAGGCCAACGTGGTCTGGCTAATCGTTACTGCACCTTCTAAATAACCTGTCATAATGTCAGAACTTGGACCTGCCCAAGATTCATCCCAATGAGCATCTTCGGTGCCTTGCCCGCCATCAAGTTCAACAGGAACAAAAGAGGCTGAGGGATCGAATTCTGCTTTGTAAGCCGCAGTTGCAGCAGCGCCAGTATACTGGCCGGTGCCATTGTCGTAGATGTTGTTGTATGTCCAAAGCGAACCAAATCCAATGACGTGGGCCATTTCGTGCACAATGACTGAGTACAGGGTGTTGTTGTTTTCCATTGCGCTTAGATCTGAGGAGTCAAAAGTCATCTCTCCCTCTGTGGCATAAAAGAAATTGCTTGCTTGAAATCCGCGTCGTGGGCCCGCAGAACCAAGTACACCGCCTTGGCCATCGATGTTGCTACCCGTTGCAGAAATAGCAAGAGAAAAAGGTTGAACATTATCAATGTAACCTGTAATATGCGACTCCCAGAATGCTTCCGCATCAGAAAAAGCCTGCTGTTGAGAGGCACTGAGGCCACCGTTGAAGGTTAAATCGATGTCGAAAATAGCGGCATTTGCTTGCGTGGATGATGCCGCGGCCAAGACTAGCGCACACGTTGTTGTTTTCCATAGTTTCATGCTTGTTGATTCCCATTTGAATTGACTGTGTTCCAAGCCATCAAAGGCAAGAATCATTCCAAATTTAAACTTTGCAGCGTGACACTATGTTAATTGATTGTTATTTAAACAGCCGTCTTCTTTGAGGTGTTTATATAATTGATAATGCGGCTTACGTGTTCTTCATTGGTGAGGTTAAACACTGGGATGCGCATTTTTTTTAACAAATAAAATGCGGCAGCGTCCGGGGTAATGTAGATGGGATCGTCAGAGACGCCTATTTCATTAATGCTTTCGGGGGTATGAAGAGGTCCAGGCGCATAGGTGATGGCAAACCTAACAGGAGCTTTCATGTTTGCTCCCATTACAAGAGGAACGCAAACGTCATCCATCGCTCTTTTTAACTTGCTGTGATATTTTCTTCTCGATGCAGGAAGAGCGCACTCTCGTATCGCGGCGGATTGAATATCATTTGGAAGATTGTCGTAGCTAATTATTTCTGGTGAAATCATTGATTCGTACTGCCTGAAGTGACGAATAGGCAGTATCATTTGTCGAATTCCTCCGTCAGCGCCATGCCAGAACGCATCGTCAACCTCGCCTCTCCCCCCGGTTCTTAGGGAGAACCCAGATTTAGACAGACATCTAGCAAGATCTGCAATTAGGTCTTTTGACGACTCTGGCAATTGCCTTATAGAGCCTACTCCCAAGTACCACATAAGCTCTCCTTTCAGGGTTACTAACCTTATAGTGGTTGCATTTCTATGTTATGTCAAGCTTAGTTTTGTTTTTTTTCAATATTATTGCTGTAGGGCTTGATATAATTGGGTGGGGTTTTGGCATACTACTAAAACAAAGGGAATTTAAAAGTGTTGCAGGTTTTGCGTTTTGATGTTAATGTTTTTTTATTTTTTCAACGGAGCTTGCAATGAAGGATATTGTGAATCATCAGAAGTTGATAAGATCGTTGGTAGGAAAGGCTGATTCTCCAAGCCTTAAGCGCCATGTTGAAGTCAAATTGGGAAATAAAAAGACCCCTTCATTGACTTTTAAAATAACGAATGAAATTCGAAGACTAAATCGACCGCCCAAAATGCCGTTTCGTGTTGGCAATTATGTTAAAAACTTGCCAGAGTGTGCTCTTATTGAAGAAACGGAAGGTGGCAGCACGCATGTTTTTGAGAAAAATACGCATGCTATCTATAAAAAAATGCTGGCGGAACATGGTGGGAAATTTTCGACGCTCATTTACGAAGAGTTAGTTGACTACGCGAAAAAGAATGCATTCGCCATAGAGCAGTCAAGTCTTGATGAGTGTGAAAGCGTCGCAATGGTGAACATATCTGAGCCTATTTACAGAAAAGAAGAGAGAATGAACCTAGGGCACAAAATTACCGTCTTTAATTTAATATCTTCGGCCGACCCTCGCATCGTTCATCCTGAAAAAGCAACAGGGACTATTGCTACCACGGGTGTTACTCAAAATATAAGCCAGAATGGCCTCAAGGTTAAAGTGGCGGCGCCATTAAAACTTGATGCTTTCTATGTTGTTTTCGTAGAGGGTGTGGCTAATGAATTTGCATTACAGCAACCACTTGTTGTTTATCAATGTAAAGGCGTTAGTAATGAAGAAAGAGACGGAAAGACGTGGTTTTGTTGTTCAATGATGAAAATCAACAATCCCGCTCATAAGGAGTTTGATAAGTTTATAAAGGCATTTATAAACTCTCACAAGGGCCGTTATCGTGTTGATTTGTTAAATGTAGAAAAAGCGGTGACAAACCGTTATGTGGAACAGTTTTTAACCAATAGAACAAATGCCTTTTCAGCATTTTTCGATGCTGATGGTGCTTCTGTTTGTCTTTATGGCTCTGCGCAGTCTCAACCCTACATTAAATTTTTTGCATCCAGTGAAGGGGGCAACGTACTTTTTGATCTGATCAAAAATGACGGCCTGTTGTCGAGTCGCCATAGCGCTTCACTGTTATGGTTTGGTATTAAGCGAAGAGGGCAATTTTACACATCTTTACTTAACAGAGATGATGCACTGACACTTGATTACTTTCGATATGTAGTGAACGATGATGAAGGGTTTGTGTATCATGTTGACATAACAGAAAAGAAAGACTTTAATCCATTTACAAAACTTGCCATACCTGATGATGTGGTGAACGTAAGCAGGTGTGAGTATGGTCACCACACAAAGCGCGTCGTTGAAAGCATTGATAAGGTGGTAACCTTTACGCCCATCCCATGCTCTGTTTACGCTATGTTGTCATGTCGCATGGGGGACATTAAGCCTAATAAAAGGTTTAACACGTTTAAGAGCCCCTGTACTCCCTCTCGCAAAGTAAAGGTAGTTTTTGCCCAGCAGAAAAATGATGAAGAACGCGGTGGTGGTTTTGCCTGTCTTGGAGATGCACTAAGGAATCTCCATAACTACAGCGCGTCATCCCCTGAAGGTGTTTTCCACAAAAGACGCTCGATGGGGTATGTTTCACATATAAGCGCAAAGCCAGCGTTATTGTCTCTTTCTGGTGGTGACGATGAAGAGTCATTAAAACGCTTTCTTTATTCTCAAAGCGTAAAGGATGCGTTACATCAAGGGTTGAAAGACAGCTGCCCGGAATCACCTTATGTTTATAAAATCTTGGCTATCCAAAGTTTCAAAGGGAGGGTTGATGCTGTTGATTGTTTTGATGTTGAAGAAAGCAGCATTGTTCCTATATCGTTGAAAAGAAAGTCCGCCCAAAGACACCAACATGACTTTAAATTACTGGTTATGCGAGTGACAAAAAAGGCTCACGTTGACGATGATGTATATAGTGACGAGTTGCGATATATTCAAAGCGTGTCGTCTCATAGAGCTGAGAGGTTATGTGATGCGATAGCTGCCGTGAAGGGGGTCGTTAGTTTTTTTCCTTTGTGTCACGACGCGTTGTGGTATTAAAGGTGGACTTAACGTTATTTTTCTTTAATTCCGAATGCTTCAATGTCTTTGGCTCGTCTCTCCATCGCTATTTTTGACATGGTGATTGTGAAGTCTATTGCTTTTTGATTGACGGAGAAGCATCTTGGCGTTAGGGCGTGTCTGACATGTATGTCTGATAGTCTTCGGGTTCTCGAAACACCAACGTAGCCAAGGAAAGGAAAATATCCATTCTTATCAAGAACAAGATTTACAGAATCTAAGGTTAGCCCTTGGGATTTGTGGATTGTCAGCGCATAAGCCATTTTAAGGGGAAGTTGTGATATCGATGCAATCACTTCATTTTCTACCTTATTGCCACTCCATACTTGTTGTGTGATCTCACGAGTAACTCTCGGTACCGTAATTTGCATTCCCCTATCAAGCTCTACGATAACGCTGTCACTCAAGCAGCGTAGGATGGTGCCTATATCTCCGTTAGTGAAGTTTGATTCTGGCTTGTTAACCGTCGTCATCACGCGGAAACCAGGTTTTAATTGGAGTTCGTGGGGGAATGTTTTTTCCTCACGAGGTACTTCGCCGTCATACTCAGCGATATAAGATGTATTTTTTCCTCTGACAGATAGGCATCGGTTGTTGTTCTCATGTTCAACCATTTTGTTTGTTGGATAAAGAGATACGCCTGTTTCAAAAGGTTTATTTCGTAGGCGGGGAAGAATTTTCTTGATGCATGTGGGAACACTTTTATTTAACCTAAGGTGTTTTAGTATTTCCTGCTCTTCAGGGTCGTCCTGCCTGACGTAACTGTTCAGCACATATGGTGTAAAGTCCGCTGCTTCATAAAGTGGGGATTCAAAGCAATACAGTGCGTTTTTGTATTTGTTTTGAAACTCCATCTTTTCGTACTGAGTGAGAACGGGAGGGAGCTGACAGAAGTCGGCGACCAGGATGATTTGGATCCCACCAAAAGGTCTATCTATACTGGTAATCGTTCGGAGGATCCTGTCAACATGTTCAAATTTGTCTATTCTAAGAAAAGAGCCTTCGTCTATAAGAAGGGCTTTAATACGACGAATAGCCTGTTTTTTTTCCTCTGACATATCAATGCTTGATGCAGGGTCTTCATTCGGCCTTAGTCCTAGATAGCTATCAAGCGTGATGCCGTCTATGTTTACGCTAGCAATACCAGACGTGCCCGTCGCAACGAGTCCCGGTATGTGTTTTTTCATAATTTTAATAAGATGACTTTTCCCTACACCACCACCACCAAGTATGAGTGCGCAGCCGCCCTTTTCAACACCTTTAAATGCAATTTTTTGAGGCAGGGTAAGAGATTGGAAATCCAATGTTCCTTCGATTGATAAATCCATTTTTACTCCTAATCTCATATTGATAAAGCGCTGACGGCTCACTTAACGAAGGTAAAACCCATGTAGTGCCATCCTGGGTGAACGCTAGCGTCTTAATGCTGTGTATGATAACAGGATAGACGGTAAAGTAAAGCGGGTTGCTAGCCTAGGGTTGTTGATGTTTTCTATTTTGCGTGGTAATATAACAAACAACTAACCAATGGAGAGTATTGTTGTCTGACTACTTGCCACTTCAACTGCCTTATGTGAACTTACGTTTTCATGCCCCTAAAAACGCTGATGCCAAAAACATCGAAAGTGCCGTAGAATCTTATGTTTTAGAGAGCGCCAATGTTGTTTTTGAAGATATGATATATGTCAGTGTTGGTACTCCTGTGGATGTTACAGAGTGGCCATTTTCGGTTGATGATGGAGATGCTTGGTGTGTCGGTATGGATGGCACAGAGGACCCAGTTTACTACCTTAAAGGGTTTGTTTCAGGCGCGCCATTTTCTTTGGCCGGAAAGGAGGCGGGGGTGTTGGACAACAGGGTGGCTTGTGCGCTATATAACTTTCAATTTACGTTCCAAATAAGAGTTTATTGCGCAAACGAGTTGGCGTCATCGGTCGACAAGTATCCACGATTTATTGAATGGATAGAAGGGATGATAAGGCATGTCTCGCCCATTGCATCATTGGCAGGCCTATCTGGAAGCGCCCAGTGTGATATGCCATCTACAATAAAGCGTCATGTTTCAGCTAACGTTTCAAAGTGTCGCTTTTTTGAGGGTACTGAACTCCAAGAAACGCAATTGCATTACAATAATGATGGTGATGGAATTGGTATATCACACCATTTGGAGCACTGTTATCAAAGGCCTGTAGATATGCTCGCACATGATGAGGGAGAGTGGGTTGTTACAACAGTTGCGTATGATGCCGAGCGACGCCACAGTTTGTCTCTTAACTTGTGCTATTATCTTGACCCTAGCGCCTTGGCAGGGCCCGTTGTCTTTAAAGCCGGCGATGAGTCTTTGCCGATTTGGTATTTGGATGTGCAATGTAACTCCAACCATCTCACATTATCCCAGCTTGTCGGGGTCCCCGTTATAAAAGACATAGAACAGTGGGCCATGGCGATAAAGCAATTTCAGTCGGCAGGATTATTTCAAACAGATATAGAGACAGTGTGGTTGGATTTTCTTTTGATGTCAACGCTACCTTATGCGGAGCATTGGTTAGAAAAAGATCTTTCTTTTAGTAGGGAGCCAAAAAAACAAGGAGGTGACCAAGAGCTTAAAGTGATGTTGCAGAATGAGGTTGTGTTTATTGGCGTTGTCGATGACGTTGCAGCCTATCTAGGAGCTCTACTTTTATCGCCGCCTTCTGAAGGGCCTATTGATGCAGCTAAAAGTTTAGCATCACATTTCTCTTCAATGCCAGAATCATTAAATATTATACATTAATTAAAAAGGAATAATGTAAATGACTACTCGATTTCACAAAACCGTCGTTGCTGCTGTCGTCGCGGGGTTTATGCTTTCCGGTTGCTCTCAATTGAGTCCTGAAGAAAAAGCGGAGAATGGATATTCGATGCTTGAAAAGAACGATCTTCGTGGAGCAGAGATTGCATTTAAGTCTGCGCTTTCTGAATCACCAACATTAACGAAGGCACGTATTGGCTTGGTGAGACTTGCGTTTTCACGCAGTGATTATGATGCTGCGGTCAATGAGCTGGATAAGGTTTCGGTATCTGAAGAAAACCGTGTGCTTGTCGATAAACTAAAAGCGTACGCTTATCATATGTCGGAAAATGTTGGCATTCACAGCATAGAGCCCCATGGAAGTCCGATGGTTCTTTATTATCAGTACGTTGAGACGTTAAAGGTAGGGCGCGATGCCTCCGGTTTATATAGTGAACTTGAAAAGCTAAAAGGCGGGTATGTTGAGTTAGCATCATTGATGAAGCGCGCGAACGAGAACCCTACCCCTCAACTATTAAAGGAAATTCAAACTCAAGGATATAATGCAGAGTCTTATAGCGTTGAGGATGCTGGGACAGGTGGCCTGGAAGACGAACGGTTAAATTTAGGTATACGTGTGGCAACGCTGGTGGGTGATTTACCAGCATTGACTGAATTGCTATCAGATTATCACTCTCGTCATCCTAATGACACATCGCGTCGTCTCGAATATGCGGATGCGCTAATTTTGTCTGGGAAACACGATGAGGCTGAAAATGTTATTTCTCCACTTTTAGCGCGTTATCCTGAAAATGGGTTGCTCAATCGAATGAAAGCGATTATTGCTTACGAGAATAAAGATTACGAGACCGTTGATAGTGCAGGGCTTCTCGCATCCGCATCGAATCCTTCAGATCCGCTCCCTCGCATCCTCATGTCGTATGCAAACTTTGCCAAAAAAGAGTATGATTTGGCGTTGAAGAACCTTGAAATGGTAATAGATAACATTCCGGCATCACACCCATCTCAACGTCTCTATTTGCAGTTAAATGCAATGTCTGGTGATCTTGCAAATGCAGCTGACCGCTCTTTAGAAATAGATAGCCTTACCGTCTCAGACGCAGAAATGCTAACCTCTTTTGGTATGGCCTTGTTGAATCAGGGGGATACAGAACGGGCCCGAAAAATAGCGGAGAAAGTTGAGTCTATAGGTGTGGAAGGTGAACAAGCAGTTGGGCTTGGAATGTTACAGCTTTCGCTTGATGATGATAACGCTTTTGAAACGCTGAAAGGTGCTTTTGAGGCCGATCCTAAGTCTCTTATTGCTGGACAGTCATTTGCCGCTGCTTTATTGCAAAAAGAAAAGTATGACGATGCTCTTGAGCTGGCTGAACAGTGGATGTCTGATGGGCGTAAAGGTGAAAGCTATTTCTTGTCAGCGACAGTGCACTCGCTAACCAATGAGACGGAAAAAGCTCAGCAGTATTACGAAATGGCCTACGCCGAGTCTCCTGAATCGCCGCGAGTAACAGCAGGTTACATTAATTCATTGGTTGCAGTGTCAGAGGACAAGAAGGCGAGTGAGGTGCTAGTCGCCGCTTTGAAAAGAAAACAGTATGGCATGTATCGGTTTTATGTTGGTGCCTATAGAAACAAAAATGGTGACGATGGCGTAAAGATGGCGTCAGATACGTTGGCTGCGATGATGGGGAGAGAGGTGGCGTCTAATTCTCAATTACTCTTGTTGCTGTCACAATCTTATTATGTGGGAAGGGAGTCTGAGGCGGCCTATGTGTGGTTGTCAAAGATTGAAGATGCTGAGCCGTCTCCAACCTATTATTTGCTAAAAAGTGCGCTTGAGCAGGAGTTGGGCAAAAAAGATGCCGCCCTATCTACCTATGCGGCATGGCAACAGTCTTCTCCTGAAAATCCGATACCTTTGATGGGAAGGGTTCGACTTTTGATTCAAGATAATAAGTTTGACGAGTCGCTTGCTGTACTTGACGAATTTTTAGTCCGTGTTGGCGATGGCACACCAGCTTCTCTGGTTAGAGCTCATGTATTAGCGATGTCACGCCGCTGGGATGATGCTTATGATGCATACATTAACCTGACCTCCCAACAGCAAAAATCCCCCTTGGGAAAAGCGCTTTATGGGGTCGGCTTGGTTAGACAGGGTGAGTTTTCGAGAGCGGTTGAGGCTCTCAAGGTGCTAATGGAGAGCTCGCCAGATAATGTGTATCTCCCTTTTTACATAACCTCACTTGAAAGAGATGGCCGCGCTTCGGATGCAAGAGAATATTTATCTCGCGTGGTTGAAGATAACCCTGAAAATAGATATGCATGGTTTTTGCTTGCTAACAACGCTGCTGCAAATGGTCTTTTTGACATGTCAGACAATGCGTTTTCGAAAATTGTCAATGATGAAGCGCCATCTGTTGTTTTGAACAACTATGCTTACGTTAAAATGAAGCGCGGTGAATTGGCGAGAGCGTCAGAGATTGCTGAGCGCGCTGTTGCCAAGTCGCCTAATGTCCCGGAATTTGTTGAGACGCTGGCTTCTATTTATGTAAAAATGGGGAAAAAGAAAGCAGCGCTGGTTCTAATGGATGATGTGATAGCCTCTGGCGTTAATGTTAATGAGCAGTTTATGGAGACCTACGAAAGAGCTAAGCAGTAGGACGTTCGCCTGGCTGCTTTGCCCTTTTCGTAAGAGCGGACAACAGAATTAGACAAAACGCCAGCAAATGCTGGCGTTTGTGTTATTATTGCCACCTTAAAAGGAATTCTTAATTAAGGAGCAATGATGAAAAAATTGATGTTGGCAACCGCGGTTTCTATGCTGTTAGCTGGTTGCGGTGGTGGTGGAGGTAGTGCGGAGCAACCATGGTTTGATGATGGAGGCGACAGCTCACCGCCGCCGGAAAAGCCTTCACAAGAGAATCTTCCCCCGTCTATATCAGGGCTTCCAAATGCTCCATTAGTAATAAAAGTCAGGGACAGTGTTGAAATCTCTTTTGATGTGGAAGACCCTGATGGCGATCCTGTTAATGTCAGTCTCCTAAATGCTCCGCCAGGCGTTGTATTGGGTGAAAAAAGTATCGAAATGCGACCTGAAAGTGTAGGTGAATTCACCTTTCAGGTTAGATTGGATGATGGGAAAAACACTGTCGTTTCTGATAACGTGCAGGTTAGCTATGTTGCTCCTGATACTGTTTTAGTACCTATTGCTTCTGATTATTCAATTGCCGAAAACACTGAAGCTCAAATGGTTGTTTATAACGACAGTGGCGTCGTTGAGGTATTGAATTTCACTTTTGATAGCGCAACACCTGTTGTCGAGATGCCTTACCCGATGCCAGAGTCTTACAAAGGTGCGTTTGCGACATTAAAACTTTTTGAGCCTGGTGAATCACCCTCATACTTTCCCAACGTAAGCTTTTTCAGTCTGCCAGACGGTTGGGGTGAGGCCGTAAATGCCAGTTTTTATGCGCTGCCAGAAATAACAGCTGTGTGGTCCCCTTCCGCCATTGATACGGGGGCAATGATGAGCTTTTCAGAGAGGCGTTCTACGGCTGCTATATACGGTGGCGTCCCTACTGAAAGCGTCTACAATCAGCATATGCTTTCACCGCATATTGCGCCATCAACAATATTGGACAATGCTGTTCTTTATGAATTGACAAGGCGAAATGGAATGCTCTTGTGGCTTAATGATTATATCGAAACGTCATTTTCGGGTTTCTATTTTGGTGACCCTGAAGGTGAAGTCGAAGAGGATGGTGATGGCGAGTCTCAGGATGTTTATTCCGCTAGAAGGAATGGGAGTATAAGGACGGCATCTACTCTCAGAACGGTTCAAGAGGACATTGAGAAGCATGTTCAACGTCAACTTTCATCTATAACCTGGGAATATTATCTTGACGAATATGCGCAGGCTGAAAAATCTATATTGGACAGCGTCGCCATGCCCAAGCTTGCGTCAGGCAATTATATGATGTTGGCTCCGGCGGATGCAGATTTTGCTCCAACAAGCGGTGAAGCCTTTCATTACTCAGCAGATGACAACACCCTGTCATGGCTTTCGTCGCCTCTTCAAGGCATGAACACCTCCGTTAACGTTAATTATGTTGATGGCAGGTGGGTCATTGAACTTGATAATGAAGAACGTGAGGTTATTGAGGTAAGTGAGCGTCAAAATGTCACATCTATTGTTAATTACTTAGTTGGCAACGGGTTTAATCGGATCGATGCCAATGATATTTCGACTCGATGGATAAATGATCCGAATGCGACTTTAATTAACACAGGCGAGCGCAGAATTAACTTCACGCCTATTTTCATTTCTCAGATAGGCGATGTCGCCCTTAAGGTGACACAAGAAAATAAAGTCGTTTATTCTGATGGGGACGGGCGTGTTGTAATTGAAGTCTGGGCGGTAACTGATTCGTTTGAGAGGTGGCTTTCACCGGTGAGGACTACTCTTGAATATTCAATTTCAACTGCGCAAGATGATGTCGTTGCAGCTAGCCGTATGGGGTCAGGTTGGTTTAGCTTTTATTACGAACCCCTGCTTGAGAATAGGGTTTTTTCTTCACCTGATAATGACATGTCTTATGTTGATGGTGCAAGTGTGAGTGTTGATGAATTTGGATGGGAGATTCGTGCCGATGGTGATATTGAGTATCAATATGTAGTTGGTGCAGCATTGCCACTAAGCGTAGCATCAGGAAGTCGAGAGTCGGGTCATTTCTCAGCATGGATTAGATTCAATGACGAACCTTGGAAACTTAACTCTGTTATGATCAGAGAAAAAGATTTATGCAACACTTTTCCTGGCGAGACTGCGGACTCGATGTGTGATCCTAGGCCTTTTTTTGGGCTTACGGATAAGCACATTTGGACCATTGCTGATAGTGGTGACTTTATGGGTCAAGTGTCATCAGGTTTTGTTATTGATGATGTAGACCCCGAAAGTGGGACGCTAGTTTTCGTTCCCGTGGTTAGAACGTGGGATTGTAATCTTTTAGAGCCAGCGGCATGCAGGGAAGCGCAAACCGAAGGGGATCCACTTACGTTACAGTACTCTGAGAGTGATGGCGTTATGCTATGGAACGGCAGTGCCTATTGGCCTGTTCGCGTTTCTCAAGATGTTATGCACTTTTATCGTGAAGATGGGACATTTCTACAGCTCCAGCGGTTGCTTGAAGATCACTAGTGGAGAACGACTCCTTTACACGGGTTAGCAAAGTGCACTGAGTAAAACAGTCGAAAAAAAAGAGCCATATTGGCTCTTTTTTCTTTGGTTTCATCTATTGGCAAGCGATAGGCTTTTCACTTATCCCATCTGTATTGATAAGATAAGTTTTTTCTAAGCACTCTTCGCTGTTGCAAATTCGTAAGCCGTACTCATCGTCATTTAATTCGCTGTCTAGCAGCGTGAATGTCGTACTTGTGAAAGTGTCAATTGCTGTCGCATCGGCCCATGATTGCTCTTTCTTTTTACCTAAAAGTTGAAAAGATAAGCCTTCCGAGCTCTGTCCATCAAAGAGTGTGACATTTACGCTCTCACATAGTTTAGCTTGCGCGCCAAAGTGTGTGGTTACCCACTCTTGTTCACATTCAGTTTTTCCATTTAGGGCGTATTCCATTTTGCTGTTTGCGTCGCTAGATATTAATGTCGCAAGGGTCATTGCACGCAGCATATCTGGCACACCATTTCCGCAACTGTCAATTTCACAGTCTTCATCCAGCTGTTCTCTATTGGCAGTAAAGGCCAAAATTTCTTTTACTTCCTCATCCGTCATGCCTGTTTGCTCTCTAAGGTAAGACACGATGCCTGCGACGATAGGTGAAGAAAATGACGTACCTTCCCAATAGCAACCGCTACCATCATTTTCTTTGCATGGCGCAAGCACCCATTGCCCCTCTGTGACAAAGTCGATGTGGGGACCGTAATTTGAAAATTCCGCTCGCGTGCCATTCGTGGTGTAAGAGCCTACAGCAATGACACCCTCGCAGTTTGCAGGCGTAAATTTACCTTCACCATTTCCATAATTGCCGGCAGCAGTGACGACACTCCAGCCAGCATCTATTGCTTTATCAATGGCATCCTGCATAAAGTTTGGACAGTATGTTCCATTGCTTGTGGTAGAGTCTAGTGTTGCGCCAAGAGAAAGATTGATAACACCAGGTTTTCCGGTAAAAGGCGTAACGCCTTCAGCAGTGTCTCCAGTAAGATGGTTTATAGCTCTTGCTGTGTCTGACAAAAAGCCTACACCGCAATCCATTACACGATAAGGGTGTACGTTAACATTGTTGGTTAACCCACTTCCGCCAACACCATTGTTGCCTTTTGCGGCGGCTGCGGCAGCAACACCAAGACCATGGCCCGAACACAAGCCGCTATCTGCTGAGCCTGGGAGTGGAGCGTAATTGTCGCTTGGCACCTGAGCGATGCCATTTTGATCTTCAATGGTAACAAATGAGGCGCCTTGCACGTAATCAACTTCAGGGTTAGCGAAAAAACTTGAGTCCATGATAACAAGTGACAACGGCTCTTCTGAACCGGAAAACCCACCAAACTTTTCCCATGTGCTGTAAACGTTCATTCCCATAGGAGATGTGTCAATGCTTCCGTAATAGTCACTTTGCGCATCTAGCTCTGGGTCAGTAGGTACACCTGATTCTTTAACAGCAACATCTACATCAATATTATATTCTTTGTAGTGTTCTGAAAGCGCTGAAAGGATGGTTTGTGTTTCGTACCCGAGTTTATTTAGCGTTACAGTTTCAAACGATGTACGGACAGCGCGTTGCTCTTGTGAGACAACACCGAATGATGATAACGATGATTGAGGAAGAAGACACCACTCGCCTTTGCCGTCTGGTGTGAGGGCGCACTCTTGCTTATTGCTTTCAGGCAGTTTTGCAGAAGTAGATGCTGACATGACTTCGATATTGTCTTTTTTTGACACTACTAGTCGGATGGTTTTTTCTTCTTCTGCTGTCGCTAAAGCACTTGATAGAATAGATGCTATAAGTGTTGTCTTTAATAGATTATTCATATGTACTTACTCCACTGGACATACAGTTGATTCAGGAAAAGTGATATCGTTTAGGAATCTGTAGTTTTGGTTAAAAACGAACACTTCATCGGTTGTTCCTAGGGCAGGGTTACCCGCAAAAAGAGACACCTTGCCAGACAGCTCATCGTAATAAAGTTGTGTTATTGGCAGCGTGTTCCCGTCTCCCAACGCGTTAGCGTAAAGAACATTGATAGCTTCAGTTGCATCCATTAGCAATGTTGCGCTGTCTTGTAATGAATCCTCGACAGCTCCGCTTATCTCGGTTTCATCAATGTTGCCTTGGAGGTACCCGTTGTTGTTGTTCTCTATAGCAAGGGCGATATCTGTTAGGTCTATTGCTTCAACAATTGCTGGCGTGTTAGGTCGATTATAGTCGCCAGCGCCAGGTGTGACATCAGCAAGAAGAGTGAAATACGTGTCGAATAACTCAATCTCTTCTCCGGTGTAGTTGTTGATGGCATCAATAACTTTTCTGCTCTCGTCAATTTCATTTGCCCCTGAAACATTCGTTATTCTGAAAACGGTAGATGCGTCAGCTTTTCTGTTATCACCATCGGTTACGCTTACCGTTAGAGTGACATCAGGGTCGTGAATCAGCACATCGTCAATGTTAACTACAACGAAACCGTCTCCCATTTCAAAAGATACCCCTTCAATGCTAGGTGACAATGATGGTGTTGCCACATAACTGCTTTCAGCGCCGTTGACACTCATTGTTATTGAGAATGATTGTGATAAATCATCCGTCGCGATTTCACTTTCAGATAGTGTTATGGTTAATGTTTCAGGCGTTGGGTCTGGGTCAGGTGTTGGGTCTGGGTCAGGTGTAGTATCTCCACCATCATCCTCATCGCCATTGTCCTCATCGCCATTGTCCTCATCGCCTCCACCGTTGCCATCGCCGCCAGGTGATGATACAGGAGGTGGTGTTGGGGTCGGGGTGGATTCTCCCCCGCCGCCGCCTCCGCACGCGGTAATGAATAATGTTGCAAGTGTTAGTAGTAATAATCTCATGGGGGTGACCTCTGTTTTGATTCAGTATTAGTTATACAGGAATTGAGAATCTTTTGTCAACAATAAAACAAAGAAAAATAAAAAATAAATGTGACGTGAATGAGTATGTGGTGATTTTAGTAGTGTTTTCTTTAAATTGTGTTATCATGCTTTTGTGTTTGTGATACTATTTTATACGCATTTTATTTGATACTATTTTTACAAGGAACGTTCATGTCCCATTTACTTAACATTCGTGTATATGAAGAGAAAGATAATCAAGTTATCATAGGTTTGTCTCACTTTGAAACCAACTCAAGAATGGTTTTTGCTTGTGAGTTTGATGCCAGCCATGATGTTGACCCATGGGGTGTAACACCAATAGAAATACTGGGTGGAGCCTACTCCTACTTTGGCCAATTCTCTCTTCTTGATAAAATGAAACCTCATGAAGCAGCTTTGCATCAACAGAACAACTACAACCTTATCCTTGATAAGTTCACAAGAGACAATATGTCTGATGTCGCCGTTGAAAAAATCGCAGCATTCTCAAGTGCACTGTCAGCCTTTTTAAATTTGGCTGGAACAGGGAGTATGGATAGCAACAAGCCGATGCCGCTAGAAAGCGTGAAGGCGTTGATTGATGATAAAATTGCAATCTTACACCCCCTTGGCGGAAAGGCGCCGGAGGATGAGGTTAGTGTTGATGGTCTTGTTCTTTCTGTCACCAATGTAAAGCAGCGTGATTTCACTGTTCACATGGCAAAACTTTCACCTGTTTTTGACACTAATGTCCCTCGTCATTATGTCGATGGAAATGGTGCTGATGGAGTGGTGGAAAGCGTGTTGGTTCATGTGAAAAACGCCAAAGAACAGCACTAAAATTTAGTGTGGGTTTATCTACAGTCAGAAAACATGCTTCTGACTGTAGATTTATTTGAAGCATCACTCTTTTGCTGCGGTGCAATATGAACTTCCCGGTAGTTCCTGCCCAATGGTCGATGAAAACTGCGTGCACCATTCTCCCCAATGCGACTCGCTTCCGGTTGGGTCCAGCATATTAATAGCATTAAGGCACCCCAGAGGAAGCTCACCTTGGTTTCGAAGGTGTTCCGGAATATTGTGCAAAGCAACACCTAAATGATAGCTGTATTGCTGTAACTCATGCAGCTTCATGTCTCTTATATGCTCCCCTCTCAGCGTTGAGCATATTAAGTCATGAAGCGCCCTGTCGAGTTTGTTCATCTCCAGTGATATAACATCAAGGAAAAATCAGTTATTTAGCAGATTTTTCATTCGGTGCAGGGGAGCTGTCTTCCGTTAAGAACATGGTCAGTGACTCTGACGCTATGTTTATAAGGCTTTCAAAAAGCCCCTCCATATCTTCGTCACTTAGTTCGCCAAGGGTGTTTTCTTTAAGCGATGCTTTAAATGCCTTTAGATCACGCTTGCCATCACTATCAATGACACTTGCGTCATTAACGTTGATGAAGAATCCCGTTGGTTTCTCATTTTCAACATCGTCGTCTTCGTAAGTTAATCCGTATGTTAAAACATTTTGGGATTTGAAAAATGCATCAGCGTGCTCAGAAAAGGGTGAGGGTGTTTTCAACGAAGCTATGGCATCTTTAAGTGACATTTCCTTTTCTTTGGGTTCACTTTTTTCATCGGATGTGTTTTTTCCCACCATGGTTTCACTTTTTTCATTGGATGTGTTTTTTCCCACCATGGTTTCACTTTTCACGGATGGGTTTATGTTATCACCGCCAGTTTCACCATTGTCGCCAGAGCACGCAGGTAAAGATAAGCTGAGTATACCTAATGTCGCCAACATTTTAATTTCTTGTTTCATTTCATCATCCTTATTGTCATGCCGCCACGTTTTTTTCTTGAGGCGGATCATCTTTTCTTTTTACGCGTTTGAATTTATTTTCGTCATAAACGAAAACTCGATTTCGACCAGACTCCTTTGCTTTGTAAAGCGCCTGGTCAGCCATTTTAAAGACGGCTTCACCCGTTCGATCAAGTTTGCTGTACCTGGCCACACCTAAACTTACCGTACAGGAAATGGTGCCTTTCTCCTGAGAAAAAGGATGGCTTGCAATTTTTTTTCTAAGTGTTTCTGCAAAGCTATACAATTCGCTCTTTTTGGTTTTGTGGCATAATATCACAAATTCTTCACCGCCATAACGAAAAAGTCTGGCCTTGTCTTTGATGGCGTGACCTGAGATAACTTGATTGAATACGTTGTGGATCTCTTGTAAGACAAGATCGCCACCGGCATGTCCATGAATATCATTGATAGATTTAAATCTATCGACATCCAAAACAATAAGTCCACATACCTCATAAGCTTCATGTTTTTTAACCCATGAGTCTATCTTTTTTACGCTTTTGTCAAATGCTCTTCTGTTCCACGCTTGGGTTAATGGGTCGCGAAGGGCCAGCGTTTCCGCTTCGTTATGTACCTCTTTAAGTGCCTCGTGCTCACTTTTCAGTGTTTCATATTGACGCTCTTGTTCCCGCAACTCAGACTGCATAACTTCCATTGTTCTTTGTTGCTGGCGTAGATGTACATTTTGTTTGTTGACTAAATCATCAATGCCGCTGCGCATGGCTTCGACATTTTCACTGATCATTTTTTTTAATATATCAGGATCATCTTGTTGTGATGAAATCTCTTTAAAGTCATTTAGTGTTGATATTATTTTTTCTTTTTCTTTTTCTGATGAGTGCTGAAAGGCTACGCTGCTTTTTATTGATGCAGAAAGCGTGGTGTGCATCGTCTTGAGATGATTTTGGAACGCTTTAAGATAAACAGATTCCGCTTTGTTTTTACGGCCTTGTATCTTTGTCAATAATGTAGTGGTGGCTTCCATTAAATTAAGAGCTAAATAAAAATCTACCGCCGAGGAGGAAAGCGCATTTTTTATTTCTTTTTCAATGGCATGTATTTCAGCGTCGTCAGGGTAGCTTATTTTTGCTCTTTGGATTAGAGGTGTCAATGCATTGAGTATTTGTCTACTTGACCAGGCAACGTCGCCTGCAATAATGTTTGCGGAGCTGCTTTTTAAATGATCATGCTCGTCGCCGACAATTGTTTCAGCATCGTTTCTAAGTCTTGACACCTCATCTGCAAAATCAAAACAAAGTTCACTGAGTGAACCGAGTAGCTCAGAGGCCGTATTGCCTTTACTGAGGTTTATTTTTTTTATCTTATCCCTGCTTGGTGCTGATATATGTCGAGATAGCGCCAGCTTATCCAGATGGCTTCGGATGTTTTGTGTCGCGATTCTAAGCGACAGCGTGTCTTGATCTTTTTCATGCAATAATGATTGGCGTAGCGCCTTGATTTTGCTCGCCACACTCTGTTCATTAAGGTCACCCGAGTCAACTTCGGCCTTTAGCGTTTCAATGTAGTTTTGCTGTGAGGGGTAAAGGGAGCACAACATGTCGAGCACTTGGTTAAGGTGCTTTTTGTTTGTGCTTGCCTTTGTGGTTATGCTTTGATTCATCTTTTGTTTCAAACAAACTTATTGAGGCGATAGTTTAAGTGCTTCGCTATTGTTTCCATGTCATAGTTGTCTCTTTTTATCAGTGTGTTGAAGTGACCTATTGCATTAGGGTAAAGTACGCCTGCAAAATAGTGAAGGCCGAGTATGGCAACTTCGACACGACGCTCATTCCAGTTTCTTTGGTCTTTTAATGGGATTGTTTTATTGTATCCCTTCTCCAGGCAGTGTGCATAAGCAATACTTGTTACCATACAAAGGCCAAAATAGTGCCAAAACGTCCATCTTTCGCACTGATTAATGTTCGTCTTTATGTTGTCGAATAACGTCCTGAAAGCAACACTGCTTTTTTTTAGTTTATCTGCCCTTCCTAGATGAAGCATTTCCTCCCACTTTGCATCAATTATATCTAGAGATAGCTTCGATAGCATTCGGATCTCATGAGCATGGGGGTCGATTCGTGCAGGGACATCATCACCAACAACGTTTAGCTCATGATTGATGACGTTTTCAAGGTCTTTCAAGTCCTTTAGTGTTCGCATAAAAATGTACTCCTTTAACAATGGTGAGAGGTTAACATAATACGCTTAGCTTTGAAAGTGCTAAGATTCATTTTGCTTCAATATAACAAAGTGATTGAAAATGGTTGGTGGGTGAGTTAGGATTAAATTTCATAATTTGGGATATTATCAAGAAGTATTTCAAGATGAATCCGGGAGTGACCATGAGTCAAAACAAGTCAGTGAGCGTTACTGTTCCTAAGGCACTAGCTGAAAGGCTATCTCTTATACGTTGCTTTTCTAGGCGGCGTGATACGGTTAGCAAAGCAACATTAGATGCAATGTATGCTTTGGTCTCGGAGTTAGAAGATGCGCTCAGCATAGATAAAGACACATGGAAAACGGCAAAGCGTTGTCCATCATGTTCCACCGGTATGCTAATCAAGAGAAGACGGAAAAATTTACCTGACAGTCAGCCATTCTATGGTTGTGTTAATTTTCCTGATTGTAAACATAAAGAGAAGTTTAATCATGAAAGCAAATGAAGCTTACTTCCCCATGCCAGGGCATGTCATCTTTAAAATATGTGGGCAGCAATCGGCCTCGGTACCGCTGTCGCAGTACTCATTAAGTAACGGCGAGGTCAGTGTTGATGCGTCGTTAAACCCTGATATTAACGCCTTACTTTCATTAAATTCTATAGAGGGAGAGCTTATTGTTCCTCTTTTGCCAGCAGATATAGATTACTTGGAAAAAGAGAAGGCTGTTGATTTTAGCAATTGTCACAGCAATCTACCCCTTAAGAGTGAATCATGTTGGCCTATGCTGTGTATAGAAACGAAGCTATTGTCGCCAAAAATTTGCACTGAACATAACAAACGTATTGTGAAAATGAAATTAGGCAATCGATTGAACTCAACGCTGAAAAGAAAAAAGGATGACTTAGATGTTTCTGTAGATAGTGAGCATGTTGAGTCGTGGCTTGCATGGCGAACAAAAACATACGAGGATGCTCAAAACACCCTTTATCAGGATTAAGCATTTATGCAGTTGCTGGCTACGACAAAAAAAATAAAGTATTTTGACGAAGTGTCAAGCTGGAGTGCCATAGAGTTCATGGCAGAAGATGGCAGCACCTTTATTGGTACTGGTCTATTTGGCCACCAATATAAGGGGTACGCTTTGCACATGGACGGCAAGTGGGAAAATGACCCACGTGGTGGCAAGAAAGTATGGCGAATGAGATCGTTTAATGTGCTTCCTCCAACAACAAAAGAGGGTATATACCTCTATCTTACGTCAGGGATATTCAAAGGCTTTACTAAGGGCGTTGCCCGCTACTTGATTGATACTTATGGTGAGAATGCTATAAAGTTCTTGAACCATGATATTTCCATTGTTACAGGCGCTCCAGGGGTAGGTGTAAGGCGTTACTTGAAAATAAGAGAGTCTTATTTGGCCGCCAAGCCGGCGCAAGAAAATATACTGAGGTTGCATCAAGAATACGGCTTTTCTTACACCGAGTCGTTAATAATAGAAAAAGAAATTGATGGTAATCTTTTCAGTATGCTTGAAAAGGCCCCTTATGCACTTTGCAGTAGAATAAACAAGATCCCTTTTGTGAGGTTTGATGCTGTTTTTATGTCCATGGGTATATCGCCATCGGATCCTAATCGCATAAGAGAAGTCATACAGTATATGATGAATAAGTCGTCCAGTGATGGTAATACTGTGGCTTTCTATGACGACGTCTGTAGATCATCAATTGCATACCTTAGAGTCGACCCCTATCTTGTGCATGAGCAAATGTCTAATCTAATAGAAAAAAGATTTGTGTGTGATATGACATTGCCAAATGGTCGTCGATTAGTGCAAACAAGATGGCTTTTTTCTGCGGAAAAAGAGATTGCCAACCGCTTAGCACTGCTGATGAGCACAGATGCTGCAAAACCGTTGGTATTTGACCCAAGTGACAGCCGGCTTGAAAAGTTAAAACCTCATCAGTTGAGGGCTGCGCCTGGGCCATTTAAGCACAAAGTCGTAGCTATTACAGGGAGACCTGGAGCTGGCAAGACCACGTTACTCAAAACAATTGTAGACCTTATTGAAGATCAAAATTTATCTATACTTGCTGTCTCTCCAACGGGAAAAGCTGCGCAAAGGTTGCGGGAAGTTACGCGTCGGGACTGCTCTACTGTCCACAGGGCCCTTGGTGCCACACATTTAAAAGATGAGTTTGTTTACAACGACCTCAACCCACTGGATGCTGATGTTATATTGGTGGATGAAATGTCAATGTTAGACACAAATATATTCAGGTCGTTGCTTCGAGCGATACCATCAACATCAAGGCTAGTCTTAATTGGAGACGTGGAGCAACTTCCTTCTGTGAAGAATGGTGCTGTTTTTAGAGATGTAATCCAAAGTAAGGTTATCCCTACTTATTGGTTGACGCAAGTGTTGAGGTTCTCAAGGAAGCCAGGTGATAGTGAGAACAGAATACCTACACCATTGAAAATGTCCAATTATGTGAGGGAAGGGAAGTATGCGCCACCACCGAATGATGATGAGTTTGCCTATTACCCCACAAAAAATAATGCTGAAACTATCGAGGTTCTCATTAGGCTTCTTCATGAATATAAGGCGCGAGGGGGAACAGAGCATGAGGCGCAAATTTTTGCACCAACAAACAATGATGAGCTGGGGGTTAGTCGCCTAAACCCGATTATCAAACGAGTTTTTCACCCAGATCGCCCCGAGGGAATGTCTGAGGGGGACAAGATCATGCAGACTGAAAACAACTATGATCTTGATATTTACAACGGCGATATTGGCATTGTCCAAAAGATGAATGATGAAAATGCTGTTAATGCTGATGGCATTATGATGGAGGCATTAATGGCCGGGGAGCCTGTTGCATTTAAGAAAAAGCAGATGTATTCTTTGGTTTTGGCGTACGGCATAACGGGACATAAATCTCAAGGCTCTGAATACCCTAATGTTTTTATTGTTATTCCTGATCATTTTTACGGAATGATGGATAGATTCTGGTTGTATACACTAATCACTCGATGTCAATCAAGCGCAACTATCATAGGAAACGATGCAGTCTTACGACGCGTTATCAAAAATAAGCGTTCTCATATGCGAGAAACACTGCTCAAAGAAAAGCTTTTACAATTTTTGCCACCGTGCGGGGTAGATGTAAAATAATAGCGTCGTTGAATGATGCATGATATATTGTTTAATGTGATACTATAAACGCAAACAAGGAAGGTGCGTTATGTCCGTTAATGAAGAAATCATACCTTTGATTGTCCATGACTACCGAAGTCAGGACGTGCAGCGTTTGAACACGTGGTTCGCTCGATTCCCCGATGCTTACGAACTTCTTTGTCGTGGTTTGAAAGAGGCTGCATTAAAGGCAGCCTTGCGAGATCGCTTGTGGGTGTCTGCGGCTTTCCTGCTTTCTTCCCCCGCCGTTAAGGAAAAGACGGCGCAAATCACGCAGTTGTCAGATTCCGAAGACCCCATTTTGCCTGTATTTATCCAAGCTAATCTTCATGGTCGCATTTCTTCAAAATTTCATCTTTTAGAAAAAGTCTATGGTATGGGGAGGAGTGATTAGTGTTGGCGAGGATCATCGTTTTAATCCTGACCTTTTACTTGCTTCCTTCTATTGCGCAAGAGGCTACACCTTCGCCTGAATCCGAGGAATTGAGGCGAATCGCGGAGTGCGGGATGGATGAAGGTAAAGTTATACCTTTGGACGGCACACTGTGTCGCGATGATATCGCTTTCGGGATGATGTATGACTTTTTCCCTTCCGTGTATAATGAGCTTATTCCTTTCTGGGGTTTATCCATGTTCTCTGCATTGGGTGACAGTCCCAATGTGCCTGAGTCTGCCGGACAGTACAACGGTGAAGATGTCATGATGGTTCTTTATGAGATGCTTTATGACATTATTCTTTGGGTAATTGTTGTTGTTATTGGCTTGTTGGTTCTTCACTATTTATTAAGGCTGATTAGAGGCGATTCTATTTTTGGTGATGACACAGACGATAAAACAAAAGACGACACGCAATCTCTCGCTGTAGGGATGGGTTCTGCTGCAATCTTTCTTCTGTCTCTAAAAAATGTCATTGTGGGTATGTTGGTGATATTTAGTATGTCTATGTTCTCTTTGACCATAGCCAACAGTATTTCCTCATACTTTTTGTCATCTATACAACTTTTTTATGAAAAAGCGCAGGATGAAAGTGGTGTTGTTCGACCGTTACCTGGCATCGTCGATCGCCACACGTTTTCTGCTGATCATTACTATAGAACGTTAACGAGATTTCAGCTATGTAGAATGCAGAGTACATCATACGGACTAACCAGTGCAGCTGTAGGATATGCAAGTTCAGATGATTATTTGAAAGGGGCCAGTTGTCAGTATGGCGACAATAGGGTGGAAGATAAGCGCAGAGTTGACGGGGCAGATGTGCCTGCTTTTGTCGACAGAAGAAGCGCCTCCGTTAGCAATGATGCCTGGTATCAATTCTCTACAGATGAGCTTGTTTTTGGCGTTAACCCGAGAATGCACAGTCAATGCAGAATAGAGCCGGTAAGCCTGCCTGATTATGAGTGTGGCACTCTGGAGATTGCCAGTATCAATTGGGGAGAAAATCCTCTTATTCAAATGCTTGAATCACCAGAGGCGTTGGTTACTGTGTTGTCATCCATGGGTGACACATTATCTGGAGACAGCTCGCCAAATACAATAAAGACGGTGACCAGAGAGGGGTGGACAGAGTTAAAGTCCAAACTTGATGAAGCTTACGAGGAGCTTGATGAGCAGTTTTCAAATATGGATGCGGGCACCGTAATTCTTGATAATAGGGTGGTAACTAAAAAAGAAGCGTTTCAGATGATTCAAGACGAGACTCGGCGTCCCTATTACGAAGATGTTATCCGCAAACTTTCTCAATACGCCATTAATCTCGTTATGTTTGGCCAGCATGATCGGTTTGTTTACGAGCAAACCACATTTGAAGTAATGCCAAATTTTGATGGGATTGTTCACCATAGCAATATTGCTGAGGAGCTAGCTGGCATTGTGAGGGAAGGGCATTGTTATGATTCCCCTAAAAATATTGTGGATGCTGTCTCCACATCAAAATTTATGCGAGGTGAGATTTCATCACTCCCGGCATCCTCTCTCGCCAAGTGTATTGACTTTAATACAAAAGAGGTGCTTGGGTATCCTATCCCATGGAGTACGCTGCCGCCCAAAGAAGCGTCGGATGCAGCAAAAGATAAATTTAATGAGATTATGGGAAGGTTTCAGGTGCAGTGGGATGTGGCTGTTAGTGGCCTGTCTCAGCAAAGGTGGGCGGCAGAAGAGATTTTTATGGAGCTGGTAGGTGAGTTGGCGCCTGAGAATTGGTGGAAAAGAATGCGTCAGCGTGGTTATCTTGCAGCGCCAGATTATGTGCAAAAAGCGATCGATAAAAATCAACGTATGGGCGATAATTTAACGTACCTTACTGACAACTTCGATGCGTCCAATCTTCGTTACAATTCCTTTTTTATGGACCAGTTGTTAGTCAAAAATCGAGATATCGAAGATAGATTCACTGATTTTAGGTATGCTGGTAGCGAAATACTTGACTCTACAAATCTGAATATGGATAAATTAGATCCTTTAATAGATAGGTCTGATTGGGTGTCATCAAAACAGCAATATCTAAGACAGGGAACAATCCCTTTGGCAACAACATGGATGGAGGAACTGTTCTCAATACTGCCTTCTTCAAAACACATACTGACTAGATTGGGGATCAGTGCGTCGGCGAATGATAAAAACAAACAAGCGTGCTTAACAGATCCCTCAAAGTGCCCATTTCCGCTTACGGATCCTTTGGTCGAACTAAGTTTGGTTGGTCATGATATTCTGGATGTAGGTATTACCGTCTACTTGATGGCTATCCCAGTGAAAGGGATAAATGAATTGCGAGCACTGGATGGCAAGCGGGGGACAGGGATTATAAGTGCAAAGTCTTCATTTTACAAAAAAATAGGAAGCTCTATGGGCTACCTTTCGTTTGCAGGAGAAGCGGCAGGTAAAGCGTTAGGTTTATTTGACTTTGTTTTCGACATTTTGAGCAACCTAATGATCTTCTTTATTGTTATCGGTGCGGCTATGGCGTATTTGCTCCCTTTTTTGCCCAAATTATTTATGTACCTTAATTTCGTATCATGGGGAACTATCGTTATCATGGCGAGTTTTGGTGTGATGCTTTGGTCAGTTTATTTGTTAAGAATGAACGAGAACAAAGAGCAGCTTAAAAGCGCCGGTATGCATTTTTCTGTTCAAATACTCCTTAGACCTAGCTTTAATTTAATAGGCGTAATATTCGCCATCGTGTTCTTTTATGTTGTGGCTTACCTTATCGGTATTACTGCATGGTGGATGAACGCAATACCTGCCGGGAGCAGTTATTTTGACACCAACATACTGCGATTTTTCACGGACTCGATGATAGTTATATCTATTTTTGCTTTTCTTTATTATGTGGGGATAAAAACGGTATTTGAGCTTATCAGTGAAATTGAATCAACCATGTTAATTAAATTTGGTGTAAAAGCGGGCCCCAGCCAAGGCTCTCTGAATAATGTAGTGAAAGCGATCGTGTTTGATAAGATGCGTCATATGTCGTCAAAAATGAACAGCTTTTTGGATGGGAGAGGGGTGACAAAATCGCAGTTTGACGCGGCCCAAGATCTGATGAGGTATAGTCAAGAGCTTAATCACCAAACCAAAGCTATGAATGAAACAAATAAAGCCAAAAAGGATGGCGTCTGATGCGGTATTTTATGTTGGTGGCAATGCTTCTTTTTTCTTCGATATCACTTGCTCAAGTTGATGGTGATGAGCATGAAGTGGCAAAAGCGACAATGCTCAACACCGGCAATCAATTTATTTATTCCGTATTCGGGAAAGATTTGCTTATTGCTTACTTGAATGACGAAAGTGAAGTTCAGGCCATTAAGGCAATGAGCGACGTTGAGATGGATGCGCTTGCCAAGCCTTTCAATGCAGGGGTTAGTGTATTTACTAAAACAGTCATGGCTGTCGGTTACATCCTGGTTGTTGTGTACTTTTTATTCAAGCTGTCTGTTGTTGTTTTAACTGAAATGTGGGTTTTTCAGTCCACAGGGAAGATGCAATCGAATCGTTCCGATGTAAAAGGCGTTTTATTAAAAGTGTTTTTCTTGGGGGTTGTGGTTGTGGCCCCCATTTCGATTTTAAGCAACGGGGCACCTTACACAAATGGCTTAACATACCTTGTTTTTGATATGCTCGGGAGAAGCCATGGTCTCGCGGACGACGCTGTTGGAGACATGGTGCTAGCTCATCGAGAAAACCTTCAGGCAATAAGATTGCCTTCGGCGGCATCAAAATACCCTCATGCAATAGAATTGAATAGATTTATGGGATGTGCAGCTAATGATAGGGAACGCCGCAATGATTATCAGTATGTAGAAGAGGTGACGCTTTATAAAGTGACTGAGACAACAGCGAGAGGGCAAGTGAATGTGGGAGACTGCTGGTTAGAGGTTACTGTAGGAATTGACAATGAGTCATCTGAAATTATTCGTCGATTAAATATAATGGATCCTACACTTTCATTAGACCCCAATGTGTTTACCGTTGGGCAAAAGCAGGGGGTTATCAACGGACTCTCTGAGATGTTTAATGTTTCCTCTAAGGGGGCTGAGGTTCTTGGGGCTAAGCCTAAGTCAGAAGAGTTAGATCAGACTGATGGGATTTTTGATCAGTACACCTCCAGAATGTTGTCTGCAAATGAATTAAAGGTGTGGAGTGAACGTTGTGACGCCGTTTTGTCAGAGCCTTTCTCTCAATCTTCTATTTATGAGCAAGATAGGCAAATATATAATCAGTTGGTTGCACGATGCGCATCGGCCAAGCTTACCAAAAAGATTGTTTATCCTGATACTATTCATGCAATGGATAACATCCTGGCTAACGAACATTTTAATCAGAAGGTTTTTCCTTTGTGTTACACAAAAGCGCAAGTCGCTCAGCTTACACAAGGGAGTGGCGGTGGGTTTACGCCTCGTTATGTAATTGACAATGGGAGCGCTCTTGATGATGGGTTTGAAGCCATATCTTTGCAGAGCTGTTTGTCTCAAGTGTGCTCTGAGGATGCCATAGCTAACGGATCTATGTATGCATGCACTCAAGCTTTAAATTTATATGAAGGTCGTCAGCGAGACAAGAGTCTCGCACAAAAAGGGTTATTCTCGATGGGCTTTCATATGATGACTTTATTTATTGATTCAGGCCCTTCAATGGCTGCCAAAAGGGTTTACAACAGTATTTCCATACGTTTTACGGATGTTTCTTTAACGCCAATAGACAGTGCAGAAGAGTATGTCACTGTGCCATTTATCATTCCTAAAAAAAGCGGATTGCCTGAGTATGCTTATGCGGTTGATGACAGTCTTTCTTCACCTTATGACTTTTCCATCCTTCCCTCTGTAGATGTGCCTCCACCCGATGCTAACGTGATGGAGTTTATGGGGGCGACACGGCTGATCGCTTGTGCAAGAAGCCCTTTGCAGTTGGAGGGGCGCTACGCCTGTGGTTCGATACCTCAGGAGTTTAGTCGATTTGGGATGGCGTTGATACATAATGTTGTTTTATTAAAGACGGCTCTTGTTGTTGGCGATTCCATTAGAGCTGTAAGATCTGTCTCTGGTCGTTCTCAGGGCACAGGAACGATGTCAAACGCAAGAACCACGTTACCTACATCCTCTCTTGCGAGTATTGGAACCGCTGTATCATCCGCTTTTGGTGGCACTTTTGACGTTCCAGCTGTTCTTGAAGTGATTGGGCTTCAGCAAACGGTTACAGATGAATTTGGGGAAGTGTCTACCGAGGCCGTAGACAGCATGATTAATGCTGGCGGAGTGATTGGGACGCTCCTTCTTGCTAGTTCTGGAGCAGAGAAGTATCAGTTAATGAAGGCAGCAGTAAGTATGCTCGATACTGGTCTTATGATCGGGTTGTTGTTTGGGATTATATTCGGGTTTTTGATTGCACTTTACCCTGCATTTTTGTTGGTTAAAGCGATTGTTAAGTTTATTAATCTGCTTTTTAAAACCATCTTCATCGACGCATTTAGGCTGATAGATTCCATCTTTGACGACGACGTGGATTTGCTTAATGATGCATTTAACCGTGTTTTGAATGATTTTATTGGTTTAGTTATAATGTTCCCTTTAACCATCGCCGGTGTCTGGTTGGCGTGGTTGATGTCAAACATCATGGTTGCGCATGTTTTAAACAATATTACCTTAACATTCGCGACAAATGATGGCAGCCAAGGATTTTTAGATGTCGTTGTAACAATGCTGTTCACTTTTGTTATCGTTATTGTTGTATACAACATGATAATGTCAATCATAGAGTCCTTTTATCAGGTGGCCGTTGAGTGGCTTCAAGGGATGATGAGTAATGACCCTTTTACGGCTTCAAGATTGGATGTGCAAGAAGCGAGAAGCTTCTTAAGGATGATTGGTCGATGATACGATTGTGCCTCCTTTTAATATGTTTATTTGTGCCCTCGCTAGCAGGTGCACAAAGTGTTCAGGTTGAAGCTGCTTCTGAAGCGTGTAAAGTTCAAATATTGAGACTCAATTCGGCCTCTTTTTCTCCCGAAATGATGGAGGAGATCTATGATGCATGCGATGATTTTCCTCTTTCTGATTCGCTTGCTGCTCAAGTGGTAGCCGCGATAGTTGGACCTGACGTTATTACCTCGATGAATGCATATAGCTTTGTCACAGGGGTGCCTCATGGTTTTGAAGATAATGATAATGTGTTTTCTGCCGTCCCTTATCTGCATGAGCTTATGGGGGCAATGAATGGCGTAGTTTTTTATGGCGCACTTTCACTGGTTGCAATCGCCTCCCTGTTTAAGGCATTTAGAATCATGATCGGCGATCAGCGCTTCACATTAGGCGACCTTATGGGGATGAATATTCCCTCTAAAGTGGGTAGGCTTCTCCTTACTATGCCAACATTAGGTTGGATAACACCTTTTCAGTTTATCGGCCTTTTTATGATGCTTGTTGCATTTGTTGTCGTAAAGAAGCTGGTGGTGGCGTTGTTTTTATTTGGTTTCGGTAGTGATGTGGCCCTGGGCGTTGCAGAGTCGACTAAGGAAGGTTTGACGCATGAGTTGGGCGATAACATATTGATGTATCACTGCGACATTAAGCGCAGAGAAAACATAATGAGTATTATACAAACTCGTTATGGAACGAGAGACGTCAGTGTGCTAGGACAAGATCGCCTTTATCAATGCTTAACCTCCCCTGCTTCTTCAGTGATGACGTTTTCTCCAAAAGAAGACTCTGATGTGTTTACTCGAAAAAGAGGTGTTCCTCCAGTTATAGCGCATACCGAATCATGTATAGAAAATAACAAAGTGCATTGGGAGAATGAACTGGGAGGCGGGGATGTGGAGTCCTGTGGGATGCTGACGCTAAACGTGCCTTCTAATAAGGCGTCAGATGCAGCGATGAGTAAGTTGGAGTCACTGACGACATCTACATCGATAAGAGAAAAAATGCGTGATGTCGCCATACAGCTTTATACCTATCAATGCAGAAAAGTCGCAAAAGCACAAGATTATACAAGTGATATAATATCTTCGTGCTTGGCATTGGAAGTTGTGGGGGGGGGCTACCGGTATATCACCTCTCCAGACCCTGTTACGGGTCAGGAGAAATTGTCTGCTTACACGCAACCTATGACAACAGAAAGTCGCCGTGATGCAATACGAAGCGTGCGGTCTTCTATTGAAGATATTCGAAGTGTGTTGATTGATAACAATGCAGCGATTCAAGATCTGATCCAATCCATGGCAGCCCCTAAAAAAGATAGTGATATACAGGAGACGGGGCTCCAGAAGTCAATGAGTGAAGCGCCCATGCTGATTACAGAAGAGGACGCAGAAGCCATGGTTATGCGGATACGTCGTGGTGCGTGGATGGGAAGCTCTTTGTTTTTCGATAAGATCTCTGACGATTTGGCTGAGTCTACTTTAGTTGGTGCTCTCTCTAAGATCTATGCGGCAGACCTTCCTGATGATGATGGCGTTATTGAAAGTAGTGCACGTGATTTGACGGATTCGTTGGATTTGTTGGGGTTAACTAAGGGGGTTTCTATCTCTAAGATTGATGCTACTGCAAGAAAGTTCTTGCCTATGGTAAGCTTGTATGAGTTCCAGCGAGAGTGTTGGATTGATGTTTCGTCATGTCAGTCCGTACCAATAAACCCTTTTTATTACATTATAAAAGATGGCATTAAGATTTTAGAAAGAAGCTTGATTGGTGTTAGCATGTCTGCGGCGGCAGAGGAAATGGTCCGCAATATACCTGGTTTGTCGGGGAGAGATTATCGACAGGGTGGATACGGTAAAATACAGTTATTTAGCGTTGTGGGCGACTATTTTTGGATATATGCAATTTACGGACTGCTTCTGGCCGTTGTTATACCAGCATTCCCCTTTTTCAAATTGTTAGCAATGCTTTTTGCGTGGTCAGTTGATCTGATTATGACGCTTTTTACTGCTAATGCTAAGATTGCACTGTCAACGATAAATGGCGATGAAGATGGAAAAGTATTTAATCGGGATGTAAGGGATGCCTTTCGTCGGGTTGTTGGACTTGCCCTATACTTCAGTTTTATTATTGTAGGTTTATTGGTGTTTTTCTTGATGTTCACCGCGCTATTTGCCTTTAATGTTATTGTTTTAGGTGTGTTGGAGTCACTTCTGAATGCTTATGGCCCTTTTACAGCATTGGATATGGGAGTGATGAGAGTGATCATAGATGGAATTATGGTTGCATTGCTGGTTTACGAAGTGAGAAGTTGCATGCCTTATATGGAAACTATCCCACAAGATATGGCCAAGCATTTTTCTATTGAAGTAACAAGAAACGATGAGATCGTACACATGATGTGGTCTCAAGCCGTCGGGTGGATGCCAACCTTTGCTGACAACGTGAGAGCTATAGGTCATCAATTAGGAAGATAGAATAGTGGGTGCTTTTTCCGTGGCGTGTGATATATTCTATTTTATAGAAAAATTCTGCCAAAAAGAGAAAACGGATGCCACAAGTAGACTCGACAATTCAAGATCAAGTAAAACGATTTAAACGAACAGTTTTAAACTCAAGCAGTTCGCTTGTGAGCGCTGAAGAGCGAGCCGTTGTAAGAGATATACCCGACTCCGTATTCGAGCGTATATTTGTTCGCGTTTTCTCCGGCGATGAAAAGCTCGCTCGTAATGTGTTATTTAAAAGATTTGATGACATTGACTTTGCATCAGCACAAAAAGTTGTTGACTCGATTAATACACTGTCAATGGCGGCGGATATATTTGCGCTCTCTGTGGCTTCAAACACTCCTATGCTATTAATATCAGATATTGATAATGATGGTGATTTGGCGCAGGCCATAATGATGCAGGCCAAACGAATTTCTGGCATCAATGTTTCTGTTCAGCCGAGAGACTACAACCCTTCAGAACATGGTTTTACCAACGAACAAATTCGAAACTGGATGAACCAGAATGGGTTGAGTGACAGTGATGAATTCACTGTTTTTGTCGCCGACTTGGGAACAAATCAGCTGCATCGTCAGCAGGAATTTGCTGAATCATTCCCTAATGCATCATTAGTTATTGCTGATCACCATACACCAGACTTGGACAAAAAAGTACACGAAAATATTGAAGGTAGATGTCTGCTAGTGTCCCCCTTTAACAAGGGGTCATTGGAGCTTGGAGTTCGTAAAGGGGGCGGGGTTTCCGGCAGTTACCTGTTGTCTAGGACGCTTCAGATGGGGTTGAGGCGGTGTGTTCAAGCTGGCAGCATTGACCTGGAAGGTCGCGATATTGATTTCCTGTTAGAGCCACTCGAAAAAATGGGCGCGGCAGCCAATTTGTTCGACCAAACTGACTCTGATATTAGACTTAAGCCAATTAGGCCTGATGATGTAGATAAAATGAACACGCTGTCTTCTGATGTGAGAGCGGGAAAAGGTGTGGTGGCTTTTATTCGTGACGGAATAGAGGATGATATTGAGAAATTAAGGGATTTGGTTGGTGATATTGGTGTAAAAGATTTGATGGACATGAAAGATGAAGCCTTAGCATTAAATCATTATGCATGGGCGCTTCATAGCGTGTTACCTAGTGTCGTTTCGCCAGATTATACTGGAAACATTGCTGATGATGTAATCATTGCGATGGAGAGTAGATCGCCTGAAGAGTCAAGGGAACGTAACTATTTACAGCTTGTCCGCCCCTATTATTATCACTTCGGATATGACAATATTATTTCTAAAGGGCCTAAGTCTGCATGGGCTGACTTGGTTAAATATAATTTTAGGCAGGTCAGCAAGACAGAAAAGAACATGCTTGCGTTTATACGCAATTATGAGATGGTAGAAGAAATATCTCATGACCATGTGTTAATGACACGTCCAGCACACCCGGAAGTGAAAAATGTATTCACTCCTAAGCAGTTGAACACGGCATACCATACTCAAGGAAAATCAATTAATCTTGAGATGAGAAGTGTTCGTCCAGGCAGTGTTGTCCTGGGTATAAAAAGTGACATTAGTTTATTTGATGTACTGAAGAACGTTCGTCAGACTATGCCTGACATAAAGATGCAGCTTGAAGGACATAAAGAAGTTGGTGCACTGACACTTTCTTATCCTCAAAAAGAATCGGCAGATAGCGTTATTAGGAAGTTTGCATCTGCACTTAATGATGAAGCTGCTGTGGTCATAGCGAATAAGCCGGTTGTTGACGGCATTGAGGTGACTCCGTTGCATCTTACCTTGATGCACGAGTTGATGACAAATATGTGTCTTCATATTGATAGTAGCGCAGCACCTGAGTTGATCATGCGCGTGGACCCAACAATGACGTTCGAGGATAGCCGTACTCTTAGAATGGAAACCGTGGAAGAACTGGTAGAAAAGAGGGAATGGGAAACAACGGTCGAGCCATTAACATTTAGTATGGACCTTTCATTGCTTCTCCCCAATCAGGCGCTGAAGGGCGTTGCCAATGACGGTTATAATGGTGCACTAGGGATTAAAATGATGTCCAATGGAGCCTTTATGGCCGATAAGGTCTTTTTGGGCGACCAGCTTAAACACATACCTTTAACTAAACTTCGCACCCCAGATGACAAGCTTCGTCAAGTGATGATAGACGATTACGAAAATTACTTTAAAGATAGAGAACTACCACTATTACCCATTCCAGAGGAAGTAGGCGGTGCTGCAATAAAATTTGTTGAAGATGGCTTGTCCGTGCATAGAAACACAAAAAAGATAGCCGCAGCACAATTAGTGAAAACCGGTTGCGACACCTATGTGGGTTTTGATAAGGAAGCAAATGGTGGTGCGAACGCAAAAGCTTATAACCTTGGTATGCTATTTATGTCAATCGACGGTGAGCGTAGGCCTGTCATTACGGAGGAACAACTGAGAGAGCGTCTGGCCAAAGGTGATGTACCCTCGATTTTAGAGAAGAGAGCCGATGGCAGTTATGTTGTTGAACCCAAAATAAAATCAGCCTTGCTTTCTCTGATCGTGAATTTTGATGGTGACAAGCCAATTCGGATTTCATTCCGATCCCAAGGTTTGACAAATATGGATCAGGGTCTAGTTGATTACCTTGGTTCGCCGGCGGGAGATGTGCAAGACAAAATTCTTAAAGTGTTGTCCATGATGGGCAAATGTGTGTTTCAGGCTCACAATATTATTTATGACGAAGGTATTGCGCGCGTTAATTTTCCCGAGTTCTATAACTTTATTGATAAAAGTATTCAGCTTGATAGCGCGCCGCTAGCAAAGAATACACACTTGGCATACTTTAACCTTCTCACTGCTGTTGTTGACAAGGTGGCTTTCGCTAACACTCCCGGGAGCAGCACTTCTCTGACGGAGATGTTGAAGCGAGGAGAGGACTTCAGTATACCTTCGGTTAAAGGAACTCACGTTTTACAGGTGAAAGGTGAAAAAATCACCATGCGTAAGATATCGTCGGGACTGGAAGGTCCGTTGACAAAAGAGGATATGACACCAGCGGAACTTTTGAAGCAGGTTGAAAATCAAGCTATACCTCTTCCTAGTCCTAGATATGGTATTGATTTGTTGATGAGAATGTCTTCAATACATGAAATGCTATCTAATAAAGCGAATAAGCAACGAACGTTTGTTGATTATGAACAAGTTGGCGGAATGCCGGCACTACCTGATAAGCTTTGGAGGTTGTTTCAGCAGAACTTTGCATTCGATCGTACAGTAAATGAGAATATTGAAGCCTTTCTTGAAGTTCCCGGAGTAGTTGAACACCTTGGCAATGACGCAATTGATGTTAATGTGGGCGATATGGATGCTTATTCACCCGACATACAAGCGCTAATAGCGCAAAAGCTCAGTGTAAGTAGTGATGATGCTGAGTTGAGCAGCGTAACAATAAGTAGCCGCGATTTGCTGCGTCGTTCAGCATTAAAGTTTACGGAAAAAAACAGCCAAATTGTTGATTTGTTTTCAAACTCATGGATTTATGAGAGGGTGCTTAATTATTACGAGCCCACTAACAAAAGAGATGTCACTCAAGGGTTAATGAAAGGCGTGGAGAGTGCTATAGGTGTTCCTGTAGAGTTTATCGCCCAAGTCTATGAAGATGCTTTTGTGTACAGAAATGACAGGGGGATTAGTTCTTATCGATGTAAAGAAACTCACAACAATGTCAACACTGAAGGAGACACCTTTCAGGAAGTTCACGCTTATGCACATCTTATGTATGGGAAATATAAAAATCCATTTTTGACAGATGACGTTATTGTAGAGCACGGATTAACGCCATTTAATAAAATTAACGAAAGGATCCATGAAGAGATTGCGCTGAGCACGCTAAACCATGATAGACGTCATGTGGTTGATTTGATGATGGATACTGATGTCATCAATAGCTACGGCGCCAAACAGTTGGATGACTTTTCTAAGCAAGGCATTTCAATCGCCGCGGCCCGAGATGGTGTGGCAAGCATGAAGTGTAAATCTATCAGTGCGGACAGAAGCCGAGTTGATATTGATTTTCCTCAGCTTGACGCAAAAGAGTGGCGGGCGTTGGATGATGATAGTCGTTTTGAGATTGAGCAACGCGTTGAGACCGCAGTGTCAATGTTGCTCGTTGTAAACAGCATGGATAAGAAAAAAATGACAGGCGCCTTGTATAGCGCGCTTAATAAGATTACTCATAATCCAATGCTGAAAGAAAATATCTCATGGGTTAATGACAATTTGGGAGTAGCTATACCTAATGACAGGAAGCAATCTGCGAGTGACTGGCTCGGGGAGATTGCTAAAGCAATGATATCTGGGAACCTGAAGCTTAAAATGAATAAGCATATGACAGATGATGATTTGACTATGATAGCCAACACTTTTGAGAAGTCATTCGACAAAATGGAGAATATGGGATACTTGCCCGCTATATCAAAGGACACATTCCTGAATGCCATTACTGTCGCTAGATTTCAATATAAGGCATTCGAGATGACTCGCAAAACTGGTGAGTCTCCGGATGATGTGCCAGGGGGAACGGTAAAGGGTCCGTTAAAAGCACAGATAACGCGCCTAGTAAAAGCAATGGCGGCAGTTTCACCTGAACATAAGGCGCTTAACCCAAGTTTGGTGAGCGGTGTTGTAACGAAAAAGAAATCGCCCTCATCTTTTGTGTTGACCAGTCCATTAATTACGGAGCACATCAAAAACACCTTGAAAATTCAGCGCCCTGAGATTCCTGAGAAAAGCCTCAATGTGAAGCTTAAAAAGTAATCCTGATGTTGTTTTTTTACAAAAAAAAGAGAGGGTAACCTCTCTTTTTTTGATAGTTTTTTATTTAGGTCAGGTACGTAGGGTAGAATTGAAGTACCCCACCTTTCAGCTTATCTTCATGACTGCTTCTATTTAGTCGAAAGCAGCGTGTGAATTTTCCGATAGGACTTAATGTCAACCAAACATCATCTTGTGCATAAACAATCTCTAAAAGAGAAAGCATAATAACCTTAAATAAATATATTAAATTTCGAGGAGCATAAAGCTCGGCTGCTTCACCCTGATTTTTGGCAATCGCGGCCAGCTCATTTATGTATTTAAGGAACACCGGGGGCTTAGTTAACACTTGGTAAAAGTACTCACGCATCTTAGGTGAAACTTTTTGGTTATTCTCGTTGAATAATGTCGTCAATTGTCGAGCGAAAGAATGTGACTTGAACGTAGCAGTATAGTCACCGTTTGCATTTTTTTTCACTATCCAGAATTGAAGGAATGGCACCACATCCTCGCCTTTCTTGTTTGCACTAGCAACATCGCATTCTAGCTTTTCAGCCATGAGTGAGAGCATGGCACCGATGTGCTTATGAAGGCTAGCCTGCTTCTCATCTGAGAAGTTGTCAGTGATATGAGTTTTGAGAGCTAAGGCATCTTTGTGGATCGTTTTCTTTTTATTTTCCGTCATAATGATTTCCTTTATAGGATCTTGCTGATCACATTTTCTATCGGGTATGGGCCGGTTTCTCGACTGTCACGGCTACCAGGTAGATTGTCAGAAAGCATAAAGACATGTCCTTCGGGTACAGTAACCTCGAAAGAGTCCTCTTTTTCCTGACCATTTTCTTTAATCCATGAAGCATAAATTTGAGTTTTCATAAACTCAATGTCACCCGCATCGTCGCTGGCAGCCTTAGCTTCATAAATGTTAAATGAGAAATCGCCAACAATTATATTTTTGGGTACAGTGTAATACTTTTTTTGAGAATCACTTTTTGATGTCAATACCATTGTGGGTATTGCATTATTATCTTTTGCTGAAAGCGATTCACCGTTAACCGAAAGCAACCGGAATGAATTTTTTGAAAACGTCAGCATATCACCTGGGAGACCAACCAAGCGTTTTATGCTGATGCTACCATTTCTGTTGGGGATTTTCGCTGTGTAAATACTATAACGATCCAAATCACGATCCAGCGTGAAGCCAAACTGAATAGATTCGTCGTTTAGTGTTGGTTCCATTGAGGAACCGTCAACAATGTAAGCGGGAAAGATTTTTGCTGCGATAATAAAAGAAGCGAAACCAGCAGCAAATCCTAATGCAATCTTAGCCGTCAGAGACAATCTGGCCATACCTTTACCTCAGGTCTTTGGCGGCAGTAATGACTGCATGACGGATCCCATTGCGCTATGTGGATCACCATTTGATTGTAATATAACAAAACAAAGTGAAGTAATCAAGCTTCTTCTTGCTTTTTTTCAAGAAATTTGGTTATGGCATCATTAATATCGGATATTTTCAATGTTGGTGTTTTTATGAACTGCAATCCATGCTCTTGTGCACTGGCGTAAAGCTCTTCTTCATTGTAGTATGCGTGATCGATGAGACCTCTATAATAGATACCAGACCAAACCGCACCATGGCCAGCGAATAATGTCTGATATTCATCCCATGACACTTGGATTGGTCCTCTATTTAGAAGATAGGGCGAAGGTAGACAGAAAGTAATGTAGTGGCAAAGTTCATGAATTACCACGCTAGGGGAAAGTGCCCATTCGGCAGCGAAATGAAGACTCATTTGGCTAATACTTAATTTAAATGGCTCACTGAGGCCGACCTCCATGGATTCATAAGTGTGCTTATTGGGCGTTTGTATCATTTCCCTTAAAGACCTATTGTTGTCGTCTTTTCCTGCCTTATTATCAATAGTTAAGGCTTTGCCGCCTTTTGATGACAGAGTGAAAGATGAAGAGCTTAAGCCTGGTTTTATAAAGATGCCAATTGGTGGCAATCGTGGTTCTGCAAGTACATTCCTAGAGAGCCTTATTATTTCTCGTAAAGGAATACTGTTTCCGCCTTTAAGAACGCTGTCTTCCCATTGGTATGTAGAGTCTTGTTGATAGTCATTGATGCCAAATTGCGCTTTGAGAAGGTTGTCGGCATTGTTCCCCTCAAGCATTGCAAAAAGCTGCGACTGTGCGGACAGCGTGACATCAAAGTCTTTAAATGGCGTGCTTTTTCTTCTTTTGGGTGGCGTGGCGTGTCGCCAAAATGGGTTATCTATGAGGGTGGCTCTAAACCTTCCATCTAAAATTTGAATAAATTCAATATCTCTATATTTTGAAATATCGCTGTCATTGTGTCTAAGTACTGCATATTTAGATGTGGAAAGGCTGTTGAGTGTTTTTGATGCGTGGTGTGCAAGCGCAACTTTATTTGGGAACGTTAGCGTTTTAAGTGGTTTCACTGTGGCGTTTAACGTCATTGAAATAGAAGCATCAGAACCCAGCGTTATTAAGTCACGCACGGTTTTGCTGCCGTCTTTTGGTTCCAAGATGTCGGCATCTTCGTCTTTCTTGTTGACTCTAATGAGTGTTGCGTATATCATTTTTTTATATTATCACGAAAACGATTTTTTATGTCTGATTTACTTAAAAGTTTAGGTGCATTTATCACAAAACCGAATGTGGCCAATGCTAGCAAAAAAGTGGCGACACCTGATGATGAAAAATACAAAGAGATCAGTGAGCGTAACTTAAACAAAGTTGCAAAACATTATTCTGATATGGTGACACCAGATATCATGTATGCATTAATGGGGATCCATGATTATCGATGCCCAGATTGGGGGAGTCGTCATTTTGGAAGAATGCAAAACTTGTGTACCAATATTTTGGATATAGAAATTCACTCTGATGACGGCATGTTGCCAGATGACACGGATAAAAGACCCTACTTTAAGTTGTTTTTTTGGTTAAACCTTTTTCGCCCCATAGCAATGAAGCGCATCATGTTGCGTGAGGATTGGCTTGAATCAACCATGACCGATTTTGATAGGATTGCTGTTGAAATGGGTGGGTGTGGTCAATCGACACGAGAAGCAGTGGAGATTGCTCTTTTTAAAACGATAAACTCCGAGGCAGGCGATCCCGTGCTTGATATTTATCATGACGCCTGCCATATAGAGTCTACATATTTCGGTCACCCGCTTCATCTTGAAATTCAAAGGACAGTAATGGGGCGTTCTGTAGCATTCACCACATCGATGTCTCGTTGTTCACGTGAAAATATGCTACCTAAGTGGGTTAGTAAGATGGAGAAAAACCTCAATGTTTCGGGTTTCACTTCTGTGTTGCCGAGCGATCAGAAGAGTGATGAGGTTAGTGTGCTAGATTAATGGCATAATGTTATTTTTTTACGTTTTAAACACGCAGCACGCTGAAACAAAAAAAGCCCTTCGGGGCTTTTTTATTTTATCAAATCTCGTCGAGAAAACCGCGTGAGCAGAGCGACGCGATGTCACTGGGTAGTTCACGCTGCATCAGATTCATTTTCAGCAAGGTTGTCTTTCATTAGCGCATCAGTGAAAGAATCTTCGCCTTCTTCTGGAGGAGATGAACGCTCATAAAGCTCTATAAATGAGCTGGCCGCGGCGTTAAGGAACCAAAGCATCTTACCAAGATGGGCAAGAAGATTTATTTCCATGTCTTTAGTGGTTACACCATCAGTGGACTCTACGTAAATAGCCTTTAATGCTGTAGATATTTCGGGGATCCCGCGAGATAATTTAAAGGTGATGTTGCCATGCTTATCTTCCGTGGTGAATACGCATTCCATATGCGTCTGTTCAGCACTAAATAATTCTGTTTCCGGGCGTATCTCAATAAAATCTTTAACAAAAGAAGGCAGCGGTATGTCCATGGAAAGGCCTAAGTTGCTAAATGTTACGCCGTATTCCTGGCTGAACGTGAACAATCGTTTGAACCCAGAGTCTTTATTTTCTTTCGTGACAAGGTTCAGCGCTTTTTTAAACGCAATATTGATGGAAGGGTCGTTGTTTTCGAAAACTGTTGCGGACTCGGTGGGTTCGGCCAGCGCTTGTTCACCATCATCGTGCGCATAAAAATCAATCATCTTTTGAATATTATACAACCCTCCAGCTCTTCTGTTTTCGCTTGAACTGGCGTAGTGCGTGTACATGGCACCAACGTTTCTTGCTCCAAATAACACATCTGAGTTGGGCCAACTTACATCGATAGATTCATCTTTTTCTGTTAGTTCTATGATGGCTCGCAAGCAACCAAAAAGAACCATCACTGTATCTATTTCACGATGAGATTTAGACACATAGATATTTCGCCTCTCTACATCGATGTAAAGAAATGATTCTGATTTTTTTTCTATCAGAGGGAAATCAAAGTCATGATTCTGCTCTATTGCACGCTCAGCGTCTTTTTTGCTGATGTAGTTATGTTCTCGAAAGCTTTTTTTCTGATATTCGCTAACCATGGCTTTAAGTTCGCTTCGGTCTTCTACGAAGCGGTGTTTTCGGATCTTAACAAGCAGGCCCTTAACATCGCCGCCTTCCTCATAAAACATGAAGGGGGAGTAGCCTGAAAATACCATCGGCGCTAAGGTAGAAAATTCTGCGTCAGGTCTACTTTTTGCGCTTGTGTAATAGCGAGCATCTTTTTGCTCAACGTTGAAGCTGTTATGGCATGCGAGTTTGTGAAGTGTCTTAGTCACATTAATTAGTTGTGACATTGAGACGGCTGCATCGTCCTCATCGCCGCTTGTTCTTTCTAGATGGAATACACCCATCTTAGATTTAACAATTGACTCAACCTGCTTAAGGCTTTCGGAAAAGAAACTGTTAGAAAGCATAATGCATCCTTGTTGTTTAAATGTTTTTAAATTCTACTTTGTTATGTTGTTTATATCAAGCGATATATCCAACCTCTTATTTTTTTTGTTTAGTGATACTATCTCATTATCAAATGTAGAGGGCTAAGAAATGGCTTCAATAATAGAAAGAGTTAGCAGCTTGCAGGAAAAAGGCTTCAAGTTGGTTGATAGCAGTCAAGTTAACACAGAAAAGTCGATGCCGTTTGGCTTTCCCGATGTCGTTATGGTCGCAGACGGAAGCGTTAAAGATGCGGGCATAGATTATGGTGTTGCTTTTTTGTACAAAGAGAATGAGCGTAACGATGCCGTGCACTTCGCGCTTCCAGAAAATTTGACTCAGGAGCAGCTTTCCACGCTTGGGCAATCAGGCGCAATGCTTCTTCAAACCGATTCAGGTGAACACTCAGGGTACATATTTCCCAATTCACCCTTTTTGCCTGATGCAATAGACCGACTCCAACACACTCTAGATAGTAATAATATAAAAACGGTACCAATCCCTATGGATCCAATATCATATGGTATGTTTCCTTATTTCAACACGAGTGAACGTCATCCATCAAATATGAGCATTGATGATACCGTGAAGCTTATTAGTCATCACTTAAATGGAAAGATTGATGCAATGGGCATGAGCCATGAGCAGAGGAATGTCGCTTTTGACATAAAAGAAGAACCTATATTGGAAAGCGAATCACCAAGAATGTCTCCGTCTATGGCACCTCGCCCTCGTGGCCAATAAATAACCAAAGAATGATTGACGGTAAATTGGTTTTGTTGTATATTGAATGAACCTGCTCCCCAATAATAATAATTGCAGGAATGTAGTTTTCACAATAAGTATAAGGTCAACTTTATGAAGGTATTCATATCGTCCTTTTGTTGTCTCTGGATCTTAGTAGGGGTCTGTATGACATCAGGTCTTCAGTCTTGGTTTGTTGAGCAAGGTTTAATGCCTGTTCAGGTTGCCCTGTCTGAAAGTTCTGAAAATGTCATGAGAGCAACAATGACAGAAGTTTCACTGTCCCAGAGTGTTGAGCGTCTAAACAGGCAAAGTTGCGAGTCAAGCAAGCGAAAGTCTGAATATTTTGATGATGCTCATTACGATGAAGACGGTTGCGAAATCGAAGATAAGTGAAAAAAGCGCCTTAGGCGCTTTTTTTTTGATGTGATATTATCAAAGTATGAAAGCCAACGTGTAAAAGGAAAACTTATGGCGCCTCAATCTCCAGAAAAACCAGCAGCATCAAACGACAAAAGAGCAATAGAAAAAGAGCTGCAATCATCAACCGGACTGGCTTATAACAGTATGCTTTTCGATTGGATGTTTATTGAAAAGGTCATCGAGGCTCGCCAAAAAGAATTCGAGGCTAAATATAAAGCCTATATGGCTTCTCTTGAAAAGCAATACACATCGCTAACTGATGAAAATAAAGAGAGGCTTTCAGAGAGGTTTGTTAGGGAGTATTTTGATGTTGAGTATGACTCGTTAGCTAAATATAACATTCTTGCCAAAGAGCACGCTGCACTGCTTTCCGTTGACGAGAAATCTCGAACATTAGAACAGCGAAATAGGCTAAAACACATTGCACCTTACGTTAACATGGGCCCGGAAGGTTATGTTACAAAGGCGTTTTTTGAGCCGGAGAACGTAAGGCGTTTTAAGACAGACTACAAACCTATTCTTGATGATTTGAGAAGCGAAAGAGAACGGGTTAAGAATGCGCACTTTTCAGATGTTGATAGCCGAGTGGCGTTTCGTCCAGCCACAATAAAAATGTTTAACGATTCGCATCCCTCACTTATAGGGGAAATGAAAAAGTTAGCGTCGAGCTCAGTGCCATCCAAAAAAGAAATAGGACGGCATGCTATGACTGCGTTAACGGTTGCCAGTGCGGCTGCTACAGGTGGAACATCCTTAATGATAAAGGCTGCCATCGGTTTTGCCGGTTCAAAGAGCATGGAGCCTGTGAGACAAAATATAGCTAAAAACTTAGACATTCTTGCGGATAAATCTGGATTGAAACCCTATGCCAAGGAAAAATTCAATAAAATCACGGGCACTAAAGTCGGTAGAATTGCGGTTGGATTAGGCATAGGTGCTGTGGGAGTGTTGACATTTGCAACTGTTGCTCCAGATATGAGTGCTGATATCATAGCTAGCGTTAAGGGACTCATTGCTGATGGCGCAAATGCTGAGCGAGCGCTAGCTGAAACGATGACCGATATGGATAGGGCTCTTTCTGAAACGCCTCCTGAATATGATGCTAAACCTGAACCTCAAAACAGCGCCACACCTGAAGCCAAGGTTGCACCGGTTGAAACCATTGAGCCTCAAGGTGGCCAGGGTGCTGCCCCTGAAAATATTGTCGACCCTGAGGTTCAGCCTGAGCCTCAGGTTGGTGATGTGGTCAAGCACACGGTTGTGAGCGGTGATACGCTGTCTGAGATAGTCGAGGATCATCTAAAGGCCCAGGGGGTTCCTTATACATATAATACCATAGAAGATATGTATCTGGTTGTTGCGCAAATGAATAACATACCTGACCCTCATAATATAAAACCACCCTTGCTGATAGAGCTCCCAGTGATAGGTAATATACCTAAAGATGTTGACGCTGTTCGCGTGATGCAAGAAAAAATGGAGATGGTGTCAGGTATGGCAAATGTTATTGAAGATCCCAAACCGTCGCCAGAGGTCGATCAGCCTAAACAAGGTTTGTTTGCTCGGTTAAAGGCGTAATTAGACTCGATGAAGTAACTTATCAAGAAAAACCCAGCGACTAAAATGCGCTGGGTTTCAGTATCTTTTTGTGGGTTAACTAGTTTTGAAAATTTTTATCTCAAATAAATATGCGTTACCGAAAGCTATAGTTCATTTATTTTTTTGCCTTTCAGTATTTTAATAACACTGTCTTTTTCTTTAGATAGCAAGATAGACAATTCCTCTAAGGCCGAATCCTCAATGCCAATGTCACTTTTACCAATAAAGTCAGCTAAATTGTCAGCCACATCAAGCATTTTGTCGTAACGATCTGCTTCTTTTTTGTCTGTGGTTGTCAACTTTTCTTCTCCTTTATGTGAAACAATATACTGCAATGTAATAGCCATATGTAATCCTTATAAAAAAACCAGCAATTTGCTGGTTTTTATTATACTAAAACAAAGCAATATTACAATTGCTAAGTGAGGGATTCTTTTTGATTATTGTATCCTTCCTCAAAGGCTTCAATGAGAGCGGATACTTTTTTAGATGCGGGTAGATTTCTATAAGGGTTTGATAAAACACTCATCCCTCCTTTGGCGCAGCTCTCCCCTCTAACTTTGGCTTTTTCAATGTTGTCGTTTTTTTTACACATTTGATTAAACTCCTTTTTTCAACAGGGATGGTATCATAAAAACAAAAAAGTTTACTTATGAAACGATACCATTATCTTTCATGTGTGCCATGCATCGACCACCAAAGTCCACCAAGTAAACAATCTCATCACGAGATCTATTATCAAGAGATTGATACTTTTCTTTATCTATCGACAGCGACTTGAGGGCACTATCTACTATGTAGGCAAGAGACCATGCCGTCATGTGGTAGCCCTTATCTTGTAGAAATGCGACGTGTTGATATAGCGACTGATATTCAGCAAAATGAGTTCTAAGGGCATCGTTGACAGAACTTTCCCATTCTCGGTAAGCGGGACGCTTTCCCTTTTCATAAATGGCAAGTACATCATAAAATCGACAGAAATAGCGCTCCATCATTTTTGCCATGCAGTTTACTAGACGGTCCTTTTTATGATCTTCTTGCAGTATGGGTTGGGTGAGTATTTCTTCACGAATGAATTCACCCAGGGCATCTGCAACTGCTTCCGGTATGTCGTGATTTTCTGTTAAATCAAGACCGTCATAAATTGAAGTGGATGTGTGATTCATATTTACTCCTTATTAGCCAAGTGAGTTATTAAATTAACGAGATCACCAAATGGGTCATTTTTATTTAAGGCGCCAACTTCAACACGATAAGCATCGCTGACAATCAGGGTGGGTGTCCCTAGAATAGAATCTGCATTTACCATGGCCATTAATGTATTTAAGTAACGCTCAACTTCATCCCGAAACTCTGGGTTGTTGGCTTTTTCAAGAATTCTCTTATCTACGCCTGATTGATTGATGAAGAGCCATATGGCGTCTGTCGTTTCAGGTCGCCACTTTTCATTGTGTATTTTGTCAAATACCCAAGATTGAAAGGTTTTGCCTTCTTCCCTATCAACAGCGAAGCCTGCATGAAGTAAAAAAGTGAGTTCACGTTGCACGTCAACAGGAGCGTGCTTCATGAAATTGACATGAGCGTACTCCACATTGATGTTTTTAGGGAGTGATGCTTCTAACTTATCCATCAGCGGCGTAAATCGATAGCATGCCGGACAAAAAACAGAGTAATATTCAGTCAGAGTATCTTCTTTTGAAGGAACTCCAATTTGTGTATAGTGAACGCCTTCTTGATAAGGTGCTTGATCTGCAAAAGCACTAAAGCTCACAGTAAATGAAATCGCTGCACCCAAAGCAACACGTTTTAATATTGAAACCATTATAAACTACCTCTTCTGTCTGCGGAGCGCGTCCGCCATTCATCAAATTCTTTGTCCATCTTGGCAAGCTGACCGCGGTATAGCGTTTTTAATGATGATGCTTTTGCCAATGCTCTTACGGCGGACATGTATTGTGGGTCTGCCTTTGCTTCCCTTCTTTGAAGATACTCAGGAAGGGCCTTCCCGTTGTTGTTGGCTCGAAAATCATCGTCATGTTTTTTCATGAGTCTTCTTTCTAAAGCTTCAAGCCCATATTTAAAAATCACCACATCTTCTTCGGCCTTGGCCAGTAAGATATTTGTTTTTTCATATCGTTCATAATATTGGCTGTTTATTTCATCTTTTAGCACTTTGGCCACTATTAATTCCCCTTACGAAGCTGATAAATTTAAAGTATCATTTTATTTGTAATATTGCAAACTAATAATTGAAATACCCTTTGTTTTATTGTATGTTGTTTGTGCGGTTGCCAAGAACACAAAAAGAAACCGTGAGGCCTTCATACCTCTTATTGTTTTAGCAAACAAAGGTAATAACATATGAAACGTACAGTGTTTGCGGTTGGTTCCGCTACCTGTGTCGGATTTATGCTCGCGTGCGTTCTTTTTTACGCTCCTGTCGCGACGCATAATGACACAAGCTCGATGATGGTTTCTGTAGTTAAAAAGTAACCAGTAGTATAATAAAAAGGGACAGTGAAAACTGTCCCTTTTTATTGAATAAATACTATGTTGCTACGTAGCTCACGTTTGTTATGTTAAAAAAACCTGAGGCGTTCTGTATGATAATTTTATCAATATATCGATGATTGCTTCAGCGGCAGGAGATAGCGCTATCGCAACCCCAATAGCAGATGCTGTAAACATTGTCGCTTTATCTTTGATGTCCACTCCACGAAAAATGTTAAGGAACAACATAAACAATGACAAAAGCAACATTATAGGCATGATTGCGCCAACCCTAACGAGATCAATGTTTAGTTCTTTGTCTATAGGTCGACTCCAATTTGCCTTGCTTTTAGATAATAACGTGATGGCATCCGTTCTATAATCATCAAACGAGGATCTTAGTTCAGCATGCAGACCGCGATCTATATTCATAATGTATTTTTCGCGAGTCTCTTTGTCATAAATTCTGTTTAGTGATATAAGTGGGGTGCCCTGTTCAAAGAAGAAAGGAGCTAATCGCTCTGCTTGCTTGTTAAAATAGGCAGATTGTCCACTCCTATTTAATGGAATAGGCTCTATGTCTCCTGTAATAGGGGTAATATAATAACTGGTGACTGCGTGAGAAAACTTTTCTTCAAAGCTCATGTTTCCAACCGGGTAAGGTCCAAGATAAGGCATTAGTTCACGCCACTTGTCCCACGTTTTTTGCTGAAGAACCATTTCCATGACATGGTATTTATCGACCTGCGTCAGAGGGGCTTTTTTAGGTTCAAGAAAAATGTATTCTTTGGGGTATCGGCTGTAAGCCATGTTGACTAAGTCACTTAAGACAGGATTAAATTTATTAAGTCCTCGTTCAGACGCCTCTAACCTCAACCAATGGAATGGCGATACTTTTAATATGTACCTTTCATACGCAAGAGTGTTAATGGCGCTATTGTAAGATACGGGTTTGCCCTCCTTAGCATAGATAGCTTGAGAAGTTTGCACTCGCATTTTTCTTATGTGGTCATGCGTTAAGTCTTTCGTTTCTCTTTTATACACCAAGTTGAAGGTGTTTATGTTTTTGATAGCATCAATGTAGATGTCTTGCACAACACGATCATTAACCGGAAACTTGTTGTTGAAGGAGCGGGCCTTCTGCATCGAGATATAATTACTGTCGCCCAATGAAAACCAAAAATTACCTACATTTTTTATGCTAGGTGACATCAACGTTTCGACGCCAGAAGACAGCGCACCAGGCTTGTCGTTTATCGCATAAGGGAGCCGTTCAACAACGCCATGTATCATCTCAAATGAAATAACAAATGCTAAGGGGATTAAAAAAATCGTCAGTTTCTTATTTTTTGTATAGGCGTTAAACCATTTTAAAAATAGAACCGCTATCCCAATTGAGGCTGTGACATAGCCAAGTTGTTCAAGTTTTGTTAACTTTTCTGCTGTCATAGGAGAAACATAAACACTTAAAAGCGCAACCAGAGCTTGTGCCTCAATAATTAAATAAAGGATTGTGACGTGAAAGAAAATGCGAGTCATTGAACTAAGTGCACCAGCGATTGTCCTAATGTTATAAATATAGCTTAACAATAAAACAAAGCTAAGTAAAGAGTTTTAATTCTCGCTTGATTTTGTGTTATTATAGCAGTACACTGCCGCTCACTATTACAAAGGATGTATTATGTCTGCTAATATTCACCAAGAACAAGTTGACGCCGCATTAACATTATCGCCTAGCCTCCAGCGTCGTATTGCTGATTACGAAAGAGCGCATTGGGCAGCGAATATAGATGACCCTGATACGCAGAAATTATGGCGAGTGTTCTTGTCTAAACTTAAGCATAAAGTGGAAAGTAACACATTAAACGACGATGTCTTAATGCAAATGTTAAAGTATCTAACGACGCTTGATACAGCTTCTCTGCTGGCGCAAATCAAAAATCTTTCGAAACCAAGGCAAGACCGCTTTATCACGTTGTTGAACTGGGTGGCTGAAAACGATCCGGACGATTTGCAAAAAGAGGCGGCTTCACAAATACGCGAGCGTATACTGATGACGTACCGTATGAAGCAGTTCCCAAAAATATTCTCGCCTGAGCGAATAGCAAGGGCAACGGATGTCATTCAATCGAATTAAGGATTATATTATGAAAAAAATGTTGATTGCTGCATTGGTTGCAGCTACATGCTCAGGGTCTGCCTTTGCACAGGATGAAGTTGGCAACAACGCAAAAGCCAATTTGGAAGCGAAAGTAGAAAGCCTCGGATGGGGTGGATTGGTAGATATCAGTGTTGATAAAATGAACAAGGCGCTTAAAGAAAAGTACCCCAATACGGGTTTGACACTGATGAGCCTTGAAAATGCAAGAGGTAAAAATATATTCTTTGTTGATGAGACAGCAACATACATGCTTAAAGTTCAAGATGGACAGGTCTTTACCGAAAATGGCTTGGTCAGTCTTCAGTCAATACTTGTGGATATGGCGTTGAAAAGCTCAGAAACGGAATGGCCATCGCATACACTACCTGACGGCGTTAATAAGAGCGGTGATATGTATGTTTTCACCGACCCAACGTGTGGTTATTGCGCAAAATTGGAGCGAGAACTTGACAGTTATCTGGAAAGTGGTGTGAAAGTGCACTATATTCCTTTCCCGAGAGCTGGTGTGAGTGATATCGAAAACCCGGCATTCAAGACATGGGCAGTAGCTATGTGCGATGAAGCTCCCGCTGTCGCTTACAGAAGCTACACAACTCGCCAAAAAGACATGCCTGTTGATGCATCATACACTGAAGATTGTGCAGACAAAATTAAAGAAGGCTATGGGATGGCTAAGACGCTTGGTCTGTCAGGAACGCCGTTTATCTACTATCAGGATGTTGGTGGTAACACAGTGACCAAAGGGGGGTACCTTCCGGTTGACATTATGCTGCAAGAACTGGGTGTCGAATCTGTTAAAAAATCGCCCGCAGCACCATCTGCTGAATAAAAGCGAAAACTACCATTGTTAACAAAAAAGCGCCTTTTTGGCGCTTTTTTATCTTGGTTTCGGTGGAGTGTTTGTCGGCTTTAACGTAGGTGAGCCTATTTCCCTCTTAGGTGGTGTTATTGTCACGCCTATCTCAGGTGTGATGTCTAAGCGGTGCCCCATATCACGTTTAGGAGATTGTAGTATTCTCAAGTACATATTTTTTGCTTGAGGCCAGAACTGAGTAGCAATCTGCCCTATTAGATAAAACTTCTCCCTAGAAGCATTGTCTCTTGTTGCCTCTGGCAACTTGCCTGGTATGCCATCCATAGGAATACTTTCAGAGAGGTCAAGATATTGCAGTTGATTGATTCTTTTTTTCCTAAAGTCTGGGCCTGCAATGAACGGTGTGTATAAGAGAAGTTCATCTTGCGACAGGTAATAGTTAGGATCAACTGAGTTGGGAACAGGTACTACACCCATTCCGTTCGTGGGGTACATGCGAGCCACAGGGGGCGCACTTTGCGATATTTTATCACTCATAAAAACCAATACCATAATTGACATCCTTTTATTTTATCACAAAACTGGCTTGAAATTTGATAAAATGAGATATTATGGCAATAAGTTATACAAACAGGTAAATAGTTATGGTGAAGAGTGCAATTATTACGTTAGTGCTGCTCGTATTGGCGTCAGGGTTTGGTTTCGCAGTTCTAGGGCCCGGCTTTTTTGGTTTTAATACACAAGGCGACGCGCAACGCATATTGGATCAAAAGCGGATTATTGAAGAGTCTGCGGCGACTTATGCGTCGCTCTACGGTAAAGGAGAAGTGCACTTCGGTGACCCAGAAGAAGGAGAAGATATCTTTTTTTACTTGAGAGACAAAGGGTTGATGAAAGATGTCGTAGGGATAGAAAATGGTGCCGTTGAAAAATGGACGTTTGATCCTGAGAGCAAGGTTGTTGGCGCCGTTGTAAAAACGGAAAAACTGTGTAAATATATGCTCTTTAACGAATCCTCAAGACCACTTGAACAACCTGTACCAGAGTGTGGGACTGAAGAGGCTGAAGGGATGTCATGCTGCGCAGATATGGGCGGCAGTTAATATAACAAAGTAAGGATGAATTATGAAAAGAACATTGATTGCACTTTCTGTACTCACAGGAATTTCTTTTGGTGCGATGGCAGAAGAACCGGCTCAAGATTTTTTTGAACCAGGGCGGGTTGATGTTATGGCTGGTCTTAACACCCAAGAAGGAGAAACAGGTTACTTTGTTTCCGGCCAGTGGAATATCAGTCAATATGCAGCGCTAGGTCTAGCTGTTGACTCTTATACGAGTCGAAACAGTTACCCGGCCGCAGCGTTCACCGACAGTGCACTTTTTGCATCGAGAAGTTTCCGTCCACGACATACAACATATTCCCTGTCAGGAACAGCAAGGTATCCTTTTTCATTGGGCGATGAATCATATGCGGCACCTTTCTTAACCGTCGGCTTTAATCAAATGTCAACAGAAGATGTAGAGATTGGTGACGGTTCTGGTGATGATAACGATGATTCTGGCAGTGACAATCAGAATGTTCTTACTTTGTCATTCGCTGATTTGGATGCTTTTTCTTTGCATGCTGGTGTGCAGTGGCAGATTGACAAAAAGCATCTCTTGGGCGCGGGTTTTGTTGCCTACTCATTGGATGATGACTGGTCTGAACTTTCACTTGAAGATCAGTATGAAGGTGGTTTCCTAAATTACCGATATCAGTATACACCTTTGTTGGGCTTTACTGCCGGCGTTGAAACGGTTAACATTTTTGGTGATGCAAATGCGCGTATGGGTGCTACCTTTAGTTTTTAATTAAATTTGTTTTATTGTTGACATAAAGACCTTGCTGTGTATAATCAAAGCAAGGTTTTTTTTTGGATTTGATATGACCCCATTAGACAGTATGAACCCAGCTCAGCGAGAAGCAATTACCCTTTCTCCTGATGTCTCGAATATAAAAGATATTTTAATCGTTGCTGGCGCGGGGTCAGGCAAGACTCGTGTAGTCGTTAACAGGATTGCCTACCTTATGTCGGAACATCGCGTACACCCTGGTCACATCGTGGGGTTGACGTTTACACGAAAAGCGGCAAAAGAAATGTCCGCGCGCCTGACGAGCATGGTTAATGCTGGACGACACGTAAAGTTATGCACATTCCACACGCTCGCCGCGGATTTGATAAGAGGCGCGTCATCGGAACATATTGAAATTATCGACGACACAGATCAAAAAAGAATGATTAAAAACATTCTAAAAGAAAAAGACTTGTTGTCTACTTTCAAACCTAAAGATTTCATTGAATGGTTGAGCTCTCAGCGCAATCAATGCATTGACCCGGAAGTCGCTCTAGAAAGTGATAGTGAAGATATTACTCTGCTTCGTGATATTGCAAAAGATTATCGAACAACAAAACGAAACTTGGGTCGTCACGGTGTATCAGACTTCGATGATCTCTTAGAAAAAGCTTACTTTATGCTTCGTGATAATGAAGGTATTAGAAAGAGGATCCAGGCTCGGTGGCGATACTTGTTTGTTGACGAATATCAAGATACGAACACGCTCCAATTTCGCTTTCTTGAATTACTGCGTGGCCCTCGCACTCAACGCTGCATGGTGGGGGATGAGGATCAGCTCATTTACGCTTGGCGAGGTGCAGACATTGGTTACATAATGCGTAGCTATTTCGCCTCATTAAAAAGTGAAGAAACGCATTGTGTTATGCTTAATACAAACTACCGGTGTTCGGGAAGTATACTCAGTTTGGCGAATGCAATAATTGCTGAGAATGAACAGCGGACAGGGAAGGAGCTTGATGCGCATAAGCCAAAGGGTGCCCCCGTCCAAGTGTGTGAGTTTTACTCTCCTTCAGAAGAAGGTGACTTTGTCGCAGACTGGATAGAGGATCATGCAGGTCGTAACATCGACTACGGTGAGATGGCTATTTTGGTGCGTCAGAATCGTCTCGCAAGAGATGTTGAGCGTGCGATGATAAAATCAGGAACGCCTTATGTTATGCATAACGGTGTCGCGATGTTTGATAGCTTAGAAGTCAAGCTGTTAATGAACCTTCTTTTGTTGGCACACATGCCCTCAGAGAGCTTTTATTTACAGGGTGTTTTGAGTTCCATAAAAGTGGGTGTCGGGGTGGGAGATGCAGGTTTTTTGAAATATGCAAAAGAAAAACCACCTGAACAGGATTGGCTTAGTTTTGCTCAATCTCACAAAACGCTTTCCAAGAAGTCTAATTTTATTGATTTGCTTCACTTTGTGGATCAAGCAGGAGAGCATTTGGCCTCTGGTGCGCTGGAAATTGCAGCACAGTTTTTAGTAAGAGAGATGGACCTTATGCGTTTCTTTAAAGAAGAAGAGAGGGAGAATCGTTCGGAAACCGTCAATGTGTGCCTTCAGGTCATGAATGACTACGAACATGAAGCCTCATTGCGAAACGTCAAACCAAATATCATTGACTTCCAAGAGCAGCGCCTTCTAAATGATGCGCTTGTCGATAAAATGGAACGCGGTGCCGTTAACATAATGACAGTGCATAAATCAAAAGGCCTGGAGTTTAAAGCCGGTGTTATATTGGGTATGGAAGATGGCGTGTTTCCATCAGGAAACCCTGACGAATTTTTCGCTCAAGACTTTGAGGAAGACCGACGGCTTGCCTATGTTGCCATCACGCGTTTCATGGAGAATCTCCTTGTAACGCGGTCTCGTAATCGAGTGGGCTTTAATACCATGGGGGGATTTTCTTCGTTGTTAGATCACCACTTAGCCAAATTAGAAGAGAAAGGGTACGTCGCTCTTGAATAACCGGATTGAGATGGTTTGCATGGATCAGAAAAATAGCTAGGGACAGTTTGCGTAAAGTGCAATTTAATGCGCTTTTGCAGGGGTAAATCTAATATCACACAAGGGGGTCAACCTGGTTGGCGCGATTAAGAACAAGAGCTGCATATTGCAGCCACGTGCTTTCCTGATAGGTTGTACTGCTGATATAGAGTGAATTGTAGGCGTGCGATAAAGTGCGCTGTTATTTCAACCCCAAATAGTGAATTTAGTGATGGAGTTAAAACATTATCTTAAAGATGAGTTTGCCGTAAATGGTGACTTGTATCGACAAGCGATAAGACATCTTTCATCAGAAGGTGCTCGTTGTGACATATTGTCATCGAGCACAGATGATGTCGATGTGTTATTTAAACCAGAAGAGTGGTCTGCGTTGCTTGCCAATATGACGTGCAAACGAACAGTGTTTACGTGGCTAGCAGAGGTCTATTGGGCTTTGTACACTCATGATATGCATCGCGATATGCTAAATGATTCGCATGTTAACTCTGATGATAAAAAGTACTTAGATCTCATATCTATGAAGCTCGCTTTGGTGTGTGCGCATCATTGGAAAGCATACGCTAAGACCTTTGATAGACCAGAAGTTTATTTGGGTGGGGCGTTAAAGCGCTTGATGGCAATGAGGGGAAAGAAAATACCGCCTCTTAAAGACCCTGCTTTTTACGCATTAGTGATAAATAAATGCAATGCTGAAAAAGATGATATAATCAATTATGTTAACCAGAAAATTGGTATGTCATTTTGATAGGAATTGCAATGGATCATTTAACCGCTGGAGGAATATCTTCCTCAATAAAGCAAAAGCGCAATGAGGCTGTTTCTCACATAAGAGGTGTTGAGAATGCTGTGTTGTTTGGCAACTATATGCATGGCGTTGGCGAGTTGATGAGAAGGACACAGAGTCGCATGGAAAATACGCCTATTTTTGTCAAACTCCAGCTGGATGGTGATGTATTTAGGTTTATTCGTGGCGGTGAAGCATTAGGGAAAAATGAGCTTTCATTTAGAGAGCTCGTTGAGCTGGATGGTGAAGGGCCTAATTCTATTATCAGAGTGCTGGGTAATACGCCACTCGCGCAAAAAGTGAAAGCTGTTCAACATTTGCATAGAATACACCCTGAGCAAGATATTATGGCGCTTAAGAAGGCTGTGGAATCTGACCCCAGTATTGTCGAAAAGAATGCCAGGGAACAGCTGTTGTCGATTTATGAATCCAATAAAGCTGAAGTTTCACCTGAACTTGAAAAGCACCCTGATGCACCTGTTCAAAAACTAACGCCAGGACGCCGTTAGTTAGTCAATAAGATAAGGCGAAGTTTTTGATAAGATTAAGGTTTCGCCTATTCTTCTTTTTTTTCTACGTTTATTATTTTTTTGTGTCATAATAGAGAAACCATCAAGGATGTTCTGAGGTTCTATGTTTCGCTGCAAATTACAAATTGTAATCATAGCTTTTATAGCCACAATGTCTTTTCCTTCTTTGGCTCAAGAGTCGCGCGTGAACACATTGGAGTGTTCTGACGACGAAGTTAAAGCTTACATGGAGCTCGCTGATAAAAGCCGCTTCAATGAGTTGGGATTTGGCCACTTTGAGTCTGCTTACATCGTAACGGTAGAAGAGGAACGAGCATATATGGTCGCCGCTGGTGAAGTTGGCGCGTGCATGGGTGTGCTTTACGGTGATATCAGTAACATGGCTAAGTCCGTAAAAGACAGCTTGTCGGGATTAAGTTTTGGAATTGGTGACCTCAAAGAAAAAGCGACGACAGCACTAAGTGAACTTTCCAATTCAATATGCAACAGGATTAATGCTGGATTCAGTCGAGCTGAAGAGCGCATTATAGAGCAAGGTAAAGCTGCGGTTGATGATGCGTACAATGAAGCTTACCGACGCTACGGTGAACCTGCCATGGAAAGGTACATGAATGAGAAAGTTATGCCTCCTGAGTTCAGAGAAGCTGGGTTAAAGTATCGTAACGGACGACTTGATTCTGATAGATTGAGAAGAAACGTTCAATCTAGGTGGCGTAGTGAGTTAGAAGAACTTGAGGACGGGGTCACTGATGAGGTTGGTGACTTCTAAAGAAAGGAGATCAAGGAATGATCCAAGGTACAAAAAAAATAGATGAATTTGTAAAGCATGCAACCTCTATGCATGCTTTAAATGCCTGCACATTTATTGGATGTATTGTTTTTTTCATTTATCTTATATGGCAATCAAGCAATCAAGCTTACCCAATGATGCTCCCTTTGATGTACGCAGGAGTGGTACTCTTCGCATCATTTGTATTAAAGTTATCCATGCAGTCGTCAAAGATACTACGGGCGGAAGTGACCGATGCAGAGTATGATGTTTTAGTACTGGCTCTTAATCTGGTTTCCCTATATTTAATGCTTGAGACTATACATTCATTCTCAGGGATGAGTGTAGTAGTGGGATTACTACAGAGTTTTTTACCTGGATATCTTTTTGTACTACTCACGCCACTATTTCTTAAAGACAAAAGCGCCGACGTTAAGCAGGGTGCGACGATCAGCTTCTTTCACTTCCTAAAATGGACGCTTGGGGTGAGTTTGGCTTTTGTGATAGGAAAAATGATTTATAGCCTATTTACCCACGCATCTTATCTTCCCATGCTTTCTAATGCGGTGGTTGCGGCGAGTCCGCTTTTGGTCAGTTTTTTGTCAGATCGATACAAGGCTCAACTGAGATCGAAGTTTATAGATGAGATGTATAAAGACCCCCTCACTGAAATCGCCAATCGGAAGTGCTACCACGATCATTATGACAGCTGGCGAGATAAAATAAATAGAACGCCTGACATGGGCGTGTTTGTTATTTTTGCCGATATCGATTTCTTTAAGCAATACAACGATCATTATGGTCATGAGGATGGGGACAGTTGCCTTTTCAAAGTTGCGAATGAACTTCAGCGCTTGGCACACACACTTTCTGAGAATTATTCGGTAAAAGTGAATGCTTATCGCTATGGCGGAGAAGAGTTTGTGTTAGCCGGGAAGATGAAAAAAAGTGATGTTCATGCCATCGCCAGCTCTCCAGAAATCAAATCTTGGGAAAGTGGTAATTGGTTGTTAGATCACGCCCACCACGCTACGCCTTCAGGTAAAGTCACCTTGAGCGCAGGTGCCAATTGGCTCAGCGCTGATGAAGTTTACAGAACAAATGCAGCAGGCGCAACGGCTGCGGCTGATGTGTTGCTTTACGATGTAAAGCGCAACGGTAGAGCGCGGTTGAAGTTTGCTGACGATATGGTTGGTGACGTTAAAAAGATGGTTGTGTGATACTATAACTGAATATAAATCAAATAAGGGATTCCGTCTGTGTTACGATTTATTGCTGTTGCCTTTTTCCTGATGTTGCTAACAGGCAACGCTTTCGCTGACACGCCAGTAGCAAGTGTTGGTGTTCAATGCGGAATGGAAGAGTCGCCTGACGGTACCTTGAAAGTAAAAGCTGCGGACCCTTCTATCTGTGAGGATGACGTGGCGTTCGCTGCGCTCTACATGATGTTTTCCGACATATTCAACGACAGCGCAGTGAAGCCGTTTGCTCTTTGGTTTGTCGACGAAGCTGTGATGAATTCTGAGTTCATCCAGTTTGTAGATGAGACGCTACCTGTTTCAAACAACATATACAGCATACTTACCGCAACGGCATTAGTTTCATGGTCTGTAATGGGGATTGTCCTTTTTGTTAAAAGTCTGGGGTATGCATGGCAGTTTATGCGTACTGGCAAAAAGCCTTTCTCTCAAAGTACCGGCGATGACGGCATGAAGATGATAGTTTATTTAGCTATATTGATATTTTTATCTATGCCTGTCGGGTTTAGCGGTGGTAAGAACGGTGATAGGCCGCCTATTATGGCCGGACAAGCAGCTGCCGTTCTTCTTTCCCTCCCTGCGCTAAATGTTGGGAATATGGGGTACAGTACGTACTTGTCTGCGACACAGATGGCGTCATCAGATACCGGCGTTAATGAAGACGCCCTGTTGCTTGAATCACAACCCGTCGCAAACGCACTTATATCGACGCAAATATGTCAAGTCAACACCGCACTTGCTACATTTAATATGCAATCCACAGCAGAATCAGGTTATTTTGCAGATACTTTTTATGGTGTAGGAGACATTGGTTACGATGCGCTTGATCAAGAGCATATATTGGAAACTTTTGATGAATGCACCGGATACAACGCTGATGCAGAGGGTGGTGATGTTAATGACACTGTATCCTCGGTAATGGTGAACAAATCTAAGTATGACCAACATTATTGTCAAGCGTCGTCTTATACATATGAGGCTGATACCTTTGGTTATGATCACAATTGTGGCACTGTTTCCTATAATCTAGGGGAGGGTAAGTTTTCTTCTATTTTAAGCAATGAACACAGTGAGCTTGGTGACGACAACGAGGATTTGTTGGAGACTCTTCAAGACAGCATCGATGGGGCATCTCTATTTAGGATTTTTCGTGCAGATCTCTTGGAAAAAGTAAGAATTATACTTCGTCGCAACGGGTATTCCCCTCAGGAGAGACTGGACGAAATCGAAGCGCTGATCATGTCTAACACTAGCGACTTAATCGCCCGTGGCTTAAATAATGATATGCTTAGGGTGGGCACTGTAGAAGAGCGTCAATTGTTTCATCTTTATGCTGGCGTGGCTATGCTGGGTGGAGAGGTAAGAAACTATGGAGATTTGGAGAATCAATTTTCAGATGCCTTTGCATGGATGGAGGAAAGAGAGCGTTATCCGAGCATACATTACCCTGACCCGTCTGACGGCATCTTTTGGTTTGAGGAACTTAATTTTGAGGCCCGCAGGATAGCCGAACTTATCCGACAATATCATTGTGCAGTTAATTGGGCGGATCATTCAGACGCGAGGCAGTTTATTGCGGCGTTCAATCGAAGTGCTGATTCAGAACAAATACGGCGGATGTTTGATAGTGGCAAAGTGCCTTTCCAATGCATTCGTTTGATTAAAAAAGAACGCTGGGATATTGATGATGATTTTAAGCGATATATGACTTATCACCTTGATGATGGTCGCGCATTTTCAGATTTAAAGCAAGATGCTAGCGGTGCCTGGCGTTTTAATGTTGATGACAGAGAGGGGATAGCTAATACTGCTGAGGTTATGAGGGGTGAAGTGGCAGATGAGATTCAAGTTGATATAAAGGCTAGGCAGCTTGTCCTTGCCGGATACATCGCAGCAGTAAAGAAAGTGATTTCAGATAGTCTTGAGGCGTCAGCAAGTGACGTGGAGCTAGACAGTATTCGCGATGTTAGCCTTAGAGGTATGGGATGGGGGGTGCTAGGTGGCGCCTTGCTTTACACCGGGCAAACCCAAACAAGCTCGATGCATATGGGTAGCTCTTTTAAGAACATTATGTCGGTAGGCGCTGGGGAAATTGAGGATAATGGTGTCAATATGGATGCGTTTGGGCCTGATGTAACAGAGGACCAAGTTAATATATTGAATAGCCGATTTAAGTCTCTTGAGGTAGAGAGATTTCTTGCTGTTGGCACAGAAACGGCGGCACTCAGATCGACATTTAGAAATACAGAAGCTGCTAGTGAAGAAGAGGCTATGCAGCAGTTCTTCCGCTATATGGAATACCTTTTCGTCGGCCCTATTAGTCACATCAAAGAAGCAAGCGGAATGCCCGTTGAACGTTCTCTTGGCGACGGTTTGCGTTTTTGTTTTGAAAATGGCGCTGACAGCTGCCTGTCAGGCGGGAAGCATCCAATAACAGCCTTATCTCATTTTGGTAATGAAATGATGAATAATGGCCTTGTTCTAATGACCGGTTTACTTATTGTTGACAAGTTGTTTGATTCGTCTGACCTTAAAGTAGGGAAAGGGAAGATGGGTGGTGATAAAAGCGGTGCTAAATCTCTGCTTAAGCAATCGTTAAAATTCTTGGTTAAAATTGTAGGTGCTGCGGTAACACTGCTGTTAGAAATAATCATTGTTGTTCTTAAAGTTGTGCTTTTGCTTAAACCCATATTGATGCCTATTGCGATAGGCATGATTGTGATTGGTTTTGTCTTTGCATTCCTTCTTCCCATGCTTTCTTTTCTATATGGTTTTATGGTTTTGTTGCTTATGGTTGTAGGTGTTTTTCTTTCAGCCGCAGTAATTCCCTTTTATTTGCTGTATAAGTTGCTAAATTTGGATAAGGAATACAGCAATGGGATTCAGTTGTTGTACAGGGACTTCTTTGGTGTTTATTTGACACCTATTTTATATGTTGTATCTGCGGTTGTTGCCTGGTCTTTGATGGTTGTAGGTTTGTATTTATTCAACTTCTCATACAGCATTCTCCATGAAGGGCTGGGGGCTTCTTATGCCGGTCAGAACGGCACAATGATGGGGTTTGTATTCAACGTAATCCTTTATATGTTGTACTTCTTTGGTTTGTTCGTCTATCTCAGGTTTTTAATGCAATTGATGAAATCTCTTACGGATAAAGCAAAAGAGAAACTAAACTTAGCGCCAAGTAACGATGGGCAGTTCATGGATAGCTTAGGTTTTGAGAATTATATTCAGGCGCGCGTTGTTGGCGATATGGCGAGAGGCCTAAGCAAGCTTTCTTCAAGTATGAAGCGTGAGCAGGCACGGAATATGGGATTCGGTAGTTATCAAGAAATGTTGGGTTTCAGAGATCAATTGAAAGAGATGGTTGAGCAAAATCGAACCATAATGAATGGGGGGACGATCGACCCTATGGCTAACGGCGCTAGATCGGCATCGCCATCACAGTCAAATGAAATTGACTCAGGCTCAGAAGTGGGCAAAGATGAATTGAGACAGGACGAGGTGCCTTTAAACCAGAAAGATAAAGGGGCATCATCAGATGAAATCGATGGTGGCGATGATGATAATGTAGAATATTCATCGGGTGAAAACCCTGACGGAAAGCCTGAAACTACACATAATAACCCACAGGACGCGATCAAAAAGTCAGAAAGTGATTTTGATAGCGATGGTGACTCGGGTGACAAAAAGTAGCCCACTGGGTCCAAATGAAAATGCTACTTTGATACCGTTTGCTAAGTAGCATTGCGCTTTCGCGCAAATTGTGTTAGCTTTGTTTTATTGCAGATAAAAGGGTGTGCGATGAACTTAGTTAATTTTGTAACATTGGACGACAATAGTGAGGTTTTTTTACCAGAGGATGGTTCTTTGGGTGAGCCTATCATTGTCCCCTTCATGTCATTTCATGCGAATAGGCTGCTTGAAAAAACATTGCCTTCACATGAGATCCCCGTCGGCGTGACGTTACGCCAACTTGAAGGCTCTATGACCCCTGGTGCTGTTGCGATGACAGATACAATAGGTGGAATAACGGTTTATTCAGTCGGCGTTGTAAAAGAGATAACCGACAGTGACGTTAATAAAGTTAGCGATACGTTATCTTCACTGTCTCCTGATGGCGATTGGTTTTTTTGCTCGGAGTCAAATGAGATACCTGGTGCAAGCATTATAATGAAGTCTATTGAGGGCTCATTAGGCGCGAGTTCACTTAGTTGGGAACTCATGAAAGAAAAGATAAAAGGTGTGAAAGGGACGGCATGACGATGACGTTGAAAGATTATTTTTCATTATCCATGAAAGGGCTTATGGCTAAGCCCGGCATGGTTGTTTTTACATTTCTGGCCATTGTTGTTTCTAAATGGGTTTACTATTCAGCGCTGAACAGCATGGGTGATTCTGTAACGAATGAGGAGCTTGGCAATGTTCTCATCGTAAGATTAATTAGTGACTTTATCACTATTACAGTGGGCTTCTTGTTGCTGTTCAGTATTACAAAGAAGCTTGTAGATCCCATGAGGCTCGGTTTTTTTAAGTTCTCTTTCGATTCGACGGTAGCCGGATTTTTAAGTTTCTTTGCCGCAATGGTAATGGCGCTTTTAGCTTCAATTGTTGTTTCCGCCATTTCTCCTGATCTTCTCTCTGCGCCTGTAGATGGTCAAGATTTGTCTATGATGACGTTGCTTACTGTTGTGTCTTTAGGAGGCTTAATAACATTCGTTTTAGTGTTTTGTTGGATCGGTATTTTGGGGCAGTGTGTGGTGAATAGATATTTGCCAAAAGAACATAAAACCGGATTGTGGCGATTGCGCTATGTGCTAAATAAAAAAATGTTTCTGCCTCTCATGGTCTCAGCATTAATTATGTTACTTCCTCCTTTTCTAGGACAATATTTTGCTTTTATGGAGTATGGGGGAGCGGGGCTGGATACTCTGTTTCAGTTGTTTTCAACGGTCGGATTCGCTCTTAGTACAGCTACAGGCATTTCCTACATTGTAAAGGTTGAAGAGGCTAAGTTAAGAGAGGCGCTGCATTGATGCAAAAAAACGATTCTAGAGCATTCTTGAAAGAACTTGGTCTGGGTGATTTCTTTGATGCTATGAATGGAAGTGATGATAAAACAACGTCTCTAAGGGGGGGAGTGATTGCCCCCTTTGAGGATGGCAGTTTACTTTCTGGTGCCGTCTATCTCTTGTCAGGTGATGAATATGAGATAGTGAAAAGGGTGGCTCGCGCAGGTGATGATGCACTTTTTGTCTCTTTCGAGGATGTTGCGGAGAGGCCAGAAGGGATGGAAGCTGTTCACCTTAATTGTGTAGAAGCAATATCGTCACTTTACTCGATAGATCTATGTAAAATCATTGTTTTATCTCCTGGTATGTCATTGAGGCTTAGTGATCCTAACCGACCTATGCTCGCCCATGCACTTCAGTGGCTTAGGATATCCCTTAGTGAGCAGAAATCTCCACCAGCAGTGATAATACTAGACCCACACATAGAGGGCTCTCCCTCTCCTGCTAATCGCACGATAAAACGGTTTAGTGATCTAGTATTGTAAATAAGCAAAAATAAGAAAAAACACTTGCATGCGCGCGCACAAAGCAATATAATAAAGAAAATTAAAGAGTGAGGTGCGTCATGAAACCATTGTCTCATGAAGAATTAAAAGTGTCGGGCGATTCTATTCAGAAAGCTGCCCAATTTATATCCTCTCGAATGGATGAGGCTAAGCGTCTTATCGAGGAGCTACCATCGAAGAATATGTTTGCTCCATCAGAGGATGCATTCATTAACGTTAAATTCGCAACAGCTGAAGAGTTGCAAACCGTAATCATCCAAGCGTTTCTAGGCAGATTGGTGGTTCACACTGAAGCGGTCACCATTGACCATCGACCAAAAGTAGAAGCCACAGCGCTGATGATGACCAGTGATGGCATGATACCAATGGCGCGTAGCCTCGCGGGAGTGCAGGCTTCAGATGAATTTATCTTAGGCCAAAAAGCATTCCTGACTGCTGAAACGAGAGCGATAAGAAAGGTGCTTAATCACTTAGGTTTGCTTCCTGATGATGAAGGTGAAGATCCTGTCATGGCAAAAGTGAAAAATACCCCTCGCAAAAAAGTTGAAGATGATGTTCATCTTGAGCCACATAGAGATCCTGATATTTATGATGTTGAGGAGGCTGAAGGGGATTCAATTGAACCTGAACCTGAGGTTGAAACAGCGCCTGTCAAGAGCAACAAAAGAACCAAAAGAGCAGTGCCAAAGAAAAAGCCGGCAGCCTCAAAGCAGGTTGAGGAAGCAGATTCATCTGAACCCATTCCTGAAAAAGCCTTGGATATAAAAATACCTCAGTCTGACAGCGATTGGCCCGATGTCACCTCTGCCTCTTACTTTGATACGTTAAGTAAAGGTGTGGAGAAGGCATACAAGGAGCGTAAAGCTAAGCAATCTGATTATAGCTTAGAAAGATTTATTCGTGGTGTTTTAGGTAAAGATGCGCAGGCGAACTGTAAAAGGCTTTCACTTAAGCGTCTTCGTATTCCTGAGTTTGAAAAGTTGTATGCTTATTATGTCCACGGTTGTCGTCCAGAAAAGGGGAGTAAGTAATTATGAATAAGATACTATCACCAACCATGGATGACGTTAAAGCGACATTAATGACGCCAGACATCCAAGAGAAAGCGCTTGCATCCGTTATCGTATCAGAGTTGTTTTCAACCAAGCTTGTTGAAATGGCTAAAGAGTTTGACAGCATTAAGCAAGATTTGGAAGATAATGAGGACGGTCCAACCTTTATCCCGATGAAAGCAAAAATGGCGCTTTTGCGAAAGTATTTTAACGCATTCGAGCTTCAAATAGACTTCAATCACATGCCGGACATGCGAGCGGGTCATATTGTTCAGGCTACAGTTTTGATCATGACTGAAGTTGGTTTCATGAAATGGTTTTCTCGTTATGGTATGGCTGTTTCTGATAGTAAAGAGAGCTCTCAGGGATGCGAAGTTGACGCCGAGAGTAGCGCCAAGCGACGCGTGCTTGCCGCGTTAGGTTTGGGTGGCGATTATCACGATGAAGTGATAGATAGCTCGCAAATTAATTTGCTTAGGGATGTACAAAAAGTAATGGATGACCGCGCTATTAATGTGAGTCAAGTGATCGCAGAGATGACCGCAAAAGCTAAAGGGTCGATCCTTGTCGGCGATTATGCTAAAATGCCTGCGGGTGACAAATCAAAGACGGATGCTAGTTTGTTTGACCCGTCCGATCTTCTCTCTATACGTGATTTTTTAACCAAATAAGAGGTTCATATGCGAGTGGTTTTAAGCTTTTTAGTGTTTTTGTTAGCTCCTGCATTTGCTTTGGCTGACGATGAGTATAGCTTTTATACAATAGACACGTACACTCGCCCTATTCGTTTGCCATTCAAGGACTCTGACGTACTTCGCATCAAGGAAGATTATGCAGGTGTTGTTGAAGCAATAACATCATGTTCGTCTTTTGATGGGGGGTGGTTAGATCTCCCTTCGCAAAGAGAAATTGACGTTGAGGTGGTACCAGGAAGCGGGGCGTGTAGAGTTTCGCTGGAAATGAGCGGGGTTAGGCATTATCAATGCGCGTTTACTAAAGCTCAAGCAAGCGTGCTTGGAGAGGTGATGAAAGCTTATGCTATAGGTGACAAACTTCCCTCGCTTTATGCGCCTGCCATTTTGGATAAGTTGTATTCTGGTGCATGTGAAATACGCAGTGGCAACTAATATTCCTAATTTTTTATTTTTGTGTTATCATGCTTAAACAATATGGCTTTTATGCATTTAATAAATATCAACTCAACATCAAGGATTGATTATGTTCAAGCGACATCTCCTTACAGCCTTAGTAACACTTTCAATTAGCGGCGCAGCAATGGCGGAAAGTATGCCAGTTCCTATGAAAAAAGATGCGCTGCCAGTTTCTTACCACGATGTTTTCAAGACTGCATCTGAAAACCCAGACGTCATGATTTATTTTGGGGATAAAGCTTACGCAGAAAAGCGATATGACGATGCATTGAAGGCATTTTTGGATGCAGCGCGGTACGGTCATGCTGCCGGAATAAAAAATTCAATGTACATGATTGAAAAAGGCTTAGGTGCTGATGGTAATCGAAGTACTGTTGTGGATTTCTTAAGTTATTACGCAAACCCTGAAGGTGGGCAGGCTGGTAACGTTTTTGCGCAAGTTTACTTGGGTGACTATTACCGTGGCGACATCTGCGTGTGGAAGCAAGAAAAGTCCTGTGATTCCCCTAAACAAGAATCGTTGGCTCACGAAGCCTGGGAAAAGTCATATTTTTACTATGAAAAAGCAGCTTACGGTGGGAATGATAGAGCACGATACTCAACCGGTATGATGTCTCTTTTGGGTCTAGGTGTTCCTCGGAACGTTCCTCTTGCAGTAAACTGGCTCACGCCACTGGCTGAAAACGGAAACGGTGAAGTTGCTTATATTCTTGGCCATATTTTTCAACATGGCTTTTGGGTAACCCAAGACCGTGAGCGTGCGAACAAGTGGTTTACACTTTCTGCGCAGACAGGGAATGCAGAAGCTGCAATGTATCTGGCGAAAAATGCCGAAGCGGGCCTTATCGGTGGTGAAACAACCGAAGAGCGAACTGAGTTTGCGAAGGCGCATTACATGAAAGCTCTGACTGCTGTTCAAGCAAATGCCGAACAGGTAAGCGAAGCTAATTACCGACTGGGCTTGCTGTTTGATGCGCACCCCTCTCTAAAAGATAACGGCGAAGCGCGAAAATTCATGCGTGATGCAGCAAAGAAAAATACGTCGCATGGTGTAAAAGCGCTTATGTGGTTGGGCGACCAGTATAGCGGAGAGCAGACCGCGGCAGTTGCTTTTTACAAAGCCGCCACGGAAATGTTAGAGACACTCCCTCTTCATGAGCAGCAAAGGTTAGCCGCTGCATGGCAGCGCTTGGCAAACAGCTACGCGCGTCTAGGGGATGATGTTAAGCGTGATGAAAGGCTTTATGCACGCTACATGAATAAGTACAACGTCATGATGTCTAAGACGGTGATGCCAAAGGTTGAACCCACCGCATTTGCGAAGTATTACGACGCATTTACTTTCCCTGGATAATGTATGTAAGGATGAATTATGCGCTATGGATGGGCGTTATGGGTAATAGCATGTTACCTTATTTCTTTTTTTATTCCTCTATTGACCGTCACCCCCTCTGGGGGTGACAGCGGTGGTGTTTCTGCCGTTCTCAAAGGCGGTTCGCCATTTGACCTCCATTACCTTTCAATTGGCGTTTTTCCGTTTTTGTTATCTTCAATATTTCACTCTCTATTGCAATGGCAATTCCCACCGCTTTTAGCATGGGCCGATAGGAGAGGTGTGGGCGCGGATGCAATTAAGCTTATTCTAAGTGGTGTACTCGCCGTTGTAATGACATACGCCTTGCTGAAAAACGTACCTGTTGAGCGTTTCAAATTCTCAATTTGGGTTACAGGGGCGGAATGTCTTGTTAGCGTCTTTTTTGTCTATGAGATGATTAGGCAGGTTGGTAAAGCCAATATCGTAAGTAACCCATTAATGTTGTTTATTGGCGTGAATTGTTTGGCCGCTATTACCGCTAACTTTTTAAGCGTAGACTTCGCATCTCTTGATGTTGTTGAAAGTGTTTGGTTGGGTGGTGGGGTTATTTTTGGTTTGCTTACGCTTGTGTCAACTTATCTTGTTAACAAGATAGTATTTAATGCGCCTGTCATAAAACCTATAGATCCAACAGGTGGCGTGGCTGCGGCAAGAACGACATTGAGCTTCCCCATGATGAGGGCCGGTATAACTCCAGTTGTATATAGTGCTTTTTTGTTTTTCCCGGTTATGTCTAACTTCACTCATCATTCAGGAACGACCGGGCTGTTGCTTTCGCCATTGTGGCTGCTTGGATATGGAATATTAGTTTTTGTGATAACATACAGTTTAATAAAAGGTATGGTTCCAGCAGACGTCGTCTCTGAACAAATGCGCGCAAAAGGGGTGCTTTTTGTTGGGGATGGTCGTGATGAGCGTCATGAGGTTTTCTTGTTGCGTCAATATCGAAAGATGGCGCTGGGTTCAACAGTTTGGTTGTGTTTGTTAATGGCTGCGGATGCTGCATGGCAGCTAAGCAGTCCTTCTCAGGTGTCTTCATTGGGCATCGTAGGCGGATTGGCACCACTACTGTTGCTTTCCATATCCAAAGATTTGGTTATGCAATACCGAACTAAAACATGGTAGATAAAATATGCAAAATTACGCAATACATTGCTTGCTTTGGATGACTAGACTGGGCGAAGAAGGGAAGCTCAGCATCGATCCTACGTTTCCTAAAGTTTTTTATTTGGACACAGAGGCCTCTAGCTATTTCACTCTAGGTCGAGACGTAGAAGGAAACCCATTTATAGGTGTTCCTCAAAAGTTGTGCCCTTTTTTCACACAGATCGATTGGTTGGGGGTGACTATATACCCTGATGCGGGATATGTTTTTCTTGAGGCGAGAGATGTTCAGACGCATGTGCTTCACATGGCGCTGGGCATTAAAGTCAGGAGGAAGCGCTTGAGTGCATTGCATGTTGAAGGGCGTGAAGATATATCAAAGCAAAGATGTAACATACGTGTTTTTCAACAAGATCCTAATTCTCCAGACGATTTTTTATGCGCGGATCAAAACGAGATCTCAAATTTAAGCATGAGAGTTATCAAAAGTATTGATGATATGGGTTCCGAGATGGAGATGCAGGATGCTAGAGATATGCTTGACCAATTGGGCATAGATAGCTCATTCACTCCGATAAAAGTAACAACGTAAGGTGTTATATTATGGCGAAGGCAATCATTGTTAGTCCGGATGGCATACAGCACTCACAGGAAATCCCCACACCTTTCCCTTTTGATTTTGAAAGAGACGTGCTTGGTGAAGGGCCTTTTAATCAACGTATTGCAGGAGCGCTGATAGAGCTTGCTATGCGTGATACGTTCCCAGAGCCCAAATCAAACCCTCTTTTTACGTGGGATACGCTGTCTCCTGGGTTTGTAATGACGGCAGCATCATCCTATTTTATCCTTAATGAAAAAATGCAAGCCAATGCAGCTGTTGGTGAAATAAATCAGGTTTCAGATGCGGCTATAAAGGAAAGAATTGATCGTCGCGGCGTTCTTACCCCAAATGAAATTGCTGAGGGGAGACATAAGGTTAAACGCTCCACACCTGGCATGGCGAGATAAATAATAATGTTATGTGCATTTAATTAAAAAAAACCGTCGTTTTTTTTAAATTGAGATATATTAACCGATGTCATTTTTTATCTGGAGAAAAGGAGATTACCAATGGCAATTATGAATAAGGTTAAAACACTTGCATTGACGGCCTTTGTGTCGGCGATGGCGAGTGCGCCAGCATGGGCAAACAAGGCCGTTAACCAGAGTCAAAACGTTAGAACGCTAGCTGACAACATTGTGTTAGCATTGATGGTTGTAGCTTTTGGTGTGGGTATTGTCATCTTGATGTATACGGCTTGGAATGTAGGTAAAGACTACATCTGGGCAGGTCGACAGCAAGAAGAAAAGATGAGTATCGGAAAGATATTTATTGGTGTTATTTTGGGCAGCCTTTTGGCGGCACCATCAGCAACATTCATCTTCGGTCAGTCATTATCTGTTGGTGACACTGATGCTGTAGAGTTTAGTAAAGATGACTTCCAGCGCCCGTCAACTGACTAAGCTTAGTTATTGATTTGTAGTCGTAGTTAAAGGTGCAGCAGGCTGCTGCACCTCCTCGCTGGTAAAGTGGGAAATTGGAAATATATAAAACAAGGAAAATGGAACATGTTTAAGAAAAGACAAGCTGCTAATGTTGCGATGGTAGAGACTCAGCAGGAAATGGAAAGCTTGATGAATCAGTTTGAAAAAAAAGTTTTTTCATCGACAGCAAATGATGTTACTGTGGAACTTTTTGGAACAATGGAAGTCAAGACCATTTCATCTCCAGAAGAAATGCCTTTAGTTGATTTCAATGCTGCCTACGGTGAAGCGATCAAGACGCTTAAAAAGGCGCGAGCGATTGCCTTGGTGAAAATCAGAAACAACATCCAAAAACGCCATCGTGTGGACATGTCTACGATTGTTCCAGAAATGAAAGAGTCTCTGGATTACCTAAATGGTTTAGAGGCTTAGACAGCCATGCGCCTGCTTTGTTTTGCAATGATCATGCTGGCTTCTATGCCGGCATTTTCAATCATAGTGCCGGAACGAGAAATTAGGTCGTACTGTCTTGAAAACAAGTGCAGCAATCAAGTTTTTTACACGTACTTTGACAGCAACAAATCAAGGTTCTGTCACGAAAAAGATGTGCTAAAATCTGATCGTGATAAAGCAGGTATGCTATCTTATATCTCTCAAAGATTAAAAGATAAAGGGTTGCCTGAGAATCTCGCTGTCGTCCCGTTGCTGGAGTCATCGATGCGGCTTCATGTTCCCTCAGACAAGGGAACAGCGAGAGGTCTTTGGCAGTTCACAAGCGCCACAGCAAAAGATGTGGGTCTTGTGGTAGATAAACATCTGGATGAACGAACTGATTTGTCGCGTTCAACCGATGCTGGTGCTGCCTATCTCTCCTATTTGATTAAGCATTTTGATGGAGACCGAAACCTAGCAGTTATGGCTTTTAATATGGGATTAGGGCGTTTGGATAAGATGATAGAGCGTCATAAAACAAGAAACCCGTGGTTTCTTTCTCGCTTAATTAGTGATAGCCGTCCTGATAAAGACTATTTGTTAAAATTTCATTCTTACGCATTAGTGTTACAGAATAAGGGGTGTTCAACATGAGAATAAAAGCAATAACTTTCCTTTTGGGGGCCGCTTTATCTCCAATGATAGCCTCAGCCTCAGAGTACCCCAATCAACCCGTTTATGACTGCAATAGAGAAGAAACACTTCTTTATGTAAATCAGCTCACCAGTACCGTTTTCACTCCTAATGCAATGACCTCCCCAAAAGCTTTTGAGGCCGCTGTTGTTTCTCAATCAGAAGAAGCTAAAGCGCAAGGTGACCTAGGTGGTTCAAGCTGTGTGACGGTGTTTTCTGATGGAAAATTAAGCGACGAGTGGAAAAGGATTGTTGAAACTATAAAAACAATTGATTTCTCGCCAGATTTCTCGTCGATAAATGGTGCAGCAATGCAGGCCTTCCTTGATGGCGCTAAAGAGCGTATTATGGAAGAAGTCAACGGTGCTATTGCGGCGCTTGGTCAAGATATCTGTGAGATGATGAGCTCAGATAACTTAGAAGATCTCATTTTAGATGGTATTCACAGTTCAACAGGCTTGAATCCAGGTCGGTTACGTATGGACTCTTTTGTGGATGAATTAACCGAAGAGATGTTGCTTAGGGCAGATCGGGATATTGTTAAATTAGTCAGCGACGAAGATGCGCTAGCTGACTGGATGGGTGGAGAAACAAGACAAGAGCTTAGAGAGGCAAGAAGAGAGCTCTGGGAGAACTTTTAGTCTTGAAATTATTGGTTTTATTTAGTACTATAACCAAAAGTATCAAAGTCTAAGGGCGCTATGTCTTATCCTGTATTTATTCTTTCCGATGCGTCGCTTGAGCAGGCGAATAACACGCCGGAGCAAATGGTCGCTCAGGCTAAAAAACAGGGCTTCAACTCTGTTTGTCTTGTAGACATAAACTCAATGTCTGCTACTATAAGATTCGCCAAAGCATGTTTGAAGCATGAGGTTAGCCCACTTTTTGGCGTGACGTTAACCGTATCCTGTCCAATCCGAGATAATGCGCTATGGTTGATCCAAAACCGCAAAGCGTTAAGCACACTCAAGTTAGATTTTAACGAAAGCATACACCCTTATGAACATGTTAGAGCGATGGTTAGTGAGCTTGCCTCCGCACGCCAAGGTAAGGGGGATAAAAAGTATAAAGCGTTGCTAGAAAAACATCTTACACCTGATAGCTTTAATGAGTGGTCTGCAAAATCTAAAGGCGCATCACTTAATGCGGCGCTAAAGTCTGTGTCTTCTCCTGCTCAAATGGGACAGGTCGTATTTGTTGCTAAAGAAGAGAAGTCATATTCAAAAGTTTTATCTTTGGCGTCATGGCACGCCAAGGTGAAAAGAGAGAACGTGAAAAATAGTCAAGACCTTCCAGAGGCTTTGACGGCAGAAGCGTTGTCGACTTGTGTTGGGGATGATGGCGGTGTAATGATCCTTGACTTTTGGTCAAGAGACGGTTTCAGCTTCCCCTTGTATTCTGAAGATGATCATGATGGTGTTGATGCACTCAATGAGTCTGCATTCTTCTCATGCATTGACGCTTTGGGTTATACTGAGCCAGAGAAGATACCTGACCTCGGCAAGCGTCGCGTAATTATGCCTTATGCTAACTACACCGATGAGTCTGAGTATGATGCTTTTGTTATCAAAAAGGCTGCGCATCTTAAAGAGAATATATACGCCCCCAGTTTTATCCCACCTGATTCAAAGTTATGGCTTATGCCAAAAGGCGTTTACGAAAGTTTAGCTGTGACGCCCAAGGACGACGCCGCATTTTACAGTGACATTGTACCTTTTCCTTTGACGTTAGGGGAAGTGCACCTCCCATCTTATGATATGCCAGTAAAAGATGTTGTCGCTTACGCATTTGAGAAAGAGGGTGTGGTTGATTTTGGTGAATTAAGAACTGAACAAGAAGCTATTAAGGCATTTGAAGAATGGCTTTCACCAACCCTTCCTGAAAGTGTGGATATGGCTAAGTATAGGAATGGGAGACTCAACGCTTATTGCTTGCATAGATTGGGGATGAAAGGGTTAGAGGAGCGGTTGGAAGAAAGATTCGGCAGTCGAGCAGATGATTATCGTCAACAATATGTAGAGCGATTCGAGAGTGAGTTTGAGGTAATGGATAGCATGGGTTTCGCTGGCTATTTCCTTATTGAATTTGAGTTCATTGATTTTGCGCATAACAACGGTATTCCTATCGGGCCAGGCCGAGGGAGTGCGCCAGGTTCCTTAGTTGTTTATGCATTGAGGTTAACGGACATTGACCCAATTGAATACGGCTTACAGTTTGAGAGATTTCTTAATAAAGAACGTGTCTCAATGCCTGATATTGACACGGATGTTGGAGAGGCTCATGGCAAAGGGCGTGCCGATATCATTGCACATATCAATGAAAGATATCAGCAGCCGGGATCTATTTGGCCCTCATCAAGTCAAATAGCCAATATTTCTAGGTTTGGGCTCAAAAAAGCCATATCGGCTGTGCGTAGAACCATGGGACTCAGTATGCGTTACGAGACCTATGAGTTGAAAAAGCTTGTAGAAGCTGCTGAGGCAGAAACCGGCGCCAATAATATTGACTGGGAGGACTTCAACGGTGCGAAATGTGTCCGTGAGCGCAGGGTCGTTGAGCCGCTTCTTGATATGTTGTTACGCTATGCTGAGTCGCTCACCGGCAAGATGGAAACCTATGGTGTGCATGCTGGAGGCGTGGTCATTTCACCCACTGTGATGACTGACTTTTCAGCGTTGACTTGTGATGCTGATGGAAATTACGTTAGCCAATTCGATAAAGATGATATAGAGAGCGCGGGGCTCATTAAGTTTGACATCTTGGGTTTAAGGACATTGAGCATTAATGCGGCATGTATTGCTCAAATAGAACACTTAAATAAGACGCCTCCTGATTTAAGGACCATTCCTGTAAATGACATGAAAACCTACGAGCTGATTGGTCAGCTATTGCTGTGCGACATATTTCAGCTTGAGGGTGAGGGGATGAGCAAGTTGGTTGCAAATCTTCAGCCTCAAACGATAGAGGAGATAGCGATTCTTTCCGCACTCTATAGACCTGGCCCTTTACAAAGCGGAATGGTTGATAATTATGTAGATGCTTCAACGGGTATCACGGACCCATCATATGATCATCCAGCACTAAAACCAGTCTTAGAAGAGACTAAAGGCTGTATTGTATATCAAGAGCAGGTGATGAGTATTGTGCGTGTACTCGCTGGCTATACATTAGGGCAAGCCGACTTGTTGCGTCGAGCCATGGGGAAAAAGAAAGCCGCAGAAATGATAGCGCAAGGTTCGACGTTTACCTCATCTGCGCTTCACCATTGGAGGGAGCACTTTAAAGATGTTGGTGTGAAGCAAAGTTTTAATTTCACTTTAGATGTCGTTCTTGACGACATAAAGACGGAGCTAGACACTTTAGGTATCGCTTCACTAATGGATGAACGTGGCGTTTTCTCTAATCGAGATAATGTGGTTGAAGCGATCTCCGTCTTGTTAGGGTTGGGTGAGGGTGAACGACAACGATTGAGTGATCGACTTGCCGATTTTAAATATGTACTACGGTACTTTAAAGACCATTACCAGGGTGCAATATACACCGCAATAAATCGGTCTGATATCGCTGAGGAAAGGAAAGAGGAGGTATCTACACGGCTCTATTTTTCTCTTAGCCAATACGTTAGATTTAACCAGATTTTTAATAAAGTTGCTTTCTTTGCAGGGTACGGATTTAACAAAAGTCACGCTGCGGTATATGCATTGGACACTTACCATCAAGCTTACCTGAAGGCTCACTACACCTCTGCGTTTTATGCAGCAGCGCTTAGCGCAAGAAAGTTAGAAACTCTCGGAGGTACAATCAATGAAGCTGTTGGCCGTATGGGGATTAATGTCAAGCCGCCAAGTATAAATCACAGCAATGGGATATTTATGGCTGTTGATGAAAAGTCTGTAAGGTACGGTTTGACGAAGCTTAAAGGGGTTGGTGACCCCATCTATGCTGCCATAAAAGAACGCGAAGAAAACGGCCCTTTTGCAGATATAATTGAATTTATCCATCGACTAAAACAAAAAGGCGGGATGTTAAACATTACTGCTATGACATCGCTAATAAAAGCTGGCGCATTTGATGGGTTGCTACCGAAGAGAATTGTTGAAAACAAAAACTGGAATGGTCGCTCTTATCATCTTTTTTTATGTGAGAATTTTTTGAATATAGGTTACTCAGACAATGAGCTTTCTCCTCTTCATGCGCAAGTGGACAGTATGAGTGAGTTTGAATTTTACTGTTATCTCAGTGCTTGTGTAAAATCAGATTATCTTGTTTCTAATGTGCTTGCTATGAGTGAATCAAGTTCTGGTGATGATGTTAAGTCACTGCTAAAAAATAAGCCTGCACAGAAGCAAAAAGAAGCGCTGTTAGAGAAGCTAAAAAACAGTGAGGTTTTATCTAATCCAGATTTTGCTTCATCGTGGATGACGCAAAAGAACACAGTTGATGATATTACTGATTTCGAATTCAGATATTTAAGAATATTCTTTTTGTTCCAGGATGCATCTACAGATATGTATTTATGGGAGAATCATCTTAATGACATATTAGCAAAACCAGTCGCACAAAGCTTAATGGAAGAAAGAGAAGTCGCTGGGGCGTTTATTACCGCAAACCCGCTCAAGGTTCTGAAAATACGCGAACGCGTAGAAAGAGAGCCTCCAGGCAGCCTTATTGATGGTCGACCGGTAGACCCTGGGGTTATCGATGACAGCTATCACTGGCAGTCTGTCACGACATATGGTGTTGTCAGTGGTATGGACACCTTTACTGTCAGCAAAGAAGGGAGCAAAGCTTACGGTGAACAGATACTAAAGTTCAATCTAGAAAGTCATACTGAGTCCGTCTCTTGCAGTATATTTGGCACAAATGCCGTTAAAAAGTTTAAAGAAATATTAGATGAGGGAATGGTTGTTATGGTGGCGGGTAAAGTAAAGGTCCATGAGTCATATGGCGTAGGAGTGAATGTTTCGGTCGTTAAACGCTACTTCCCTAACTTCAACGACGGAGAGGATGATAAATATCACGTAGTATGAGTCAAAATTTCACTTCAATAAACAAATTGAAACTTATTTAAATTCTGTGATAGAATAGGGTTACTAACGTTGATAGTAACCCCTTTTTTTAGGATTTTTGCAAGGAGAGCTTTATGCGGATCGCCGCTCTTTTACTTACCTCGATTGTTTCTCTGTTTTTGACTTCAACCGTTTCAGCGGAATATATGTCTAAAGAAAGACTGGCTATGGAGAAGCTTTATAGCTCTGCTCTTATTGAAAAGGCGCTTACTGAAAATGACCCCGCTGCACGATTGATACGTGTGGAACAGTTGGTTATTGAAAATGGAGAATGGGTTGGCATCTCTTCTCCAGAAGGCATCCTCAACCCTCTCCATGTTACAAACTACTTGCTTCAGCGTGGTCATGAAGATGCTGCCTCACGCTTGATACGTTCAGGGGCGGTAGAAGGGTGGGTGAGCTATCCTTTTCAGGATGGTGTGGTGAGCGATTACTCCATCGCTCTGAAGATTGGGGCTGTTAAGTATATTGAAACCTTAGTTGACTTCAAAGCATCTCAGGTTAATCGCCCTATCCAAATCACCCAAAATGGTAATGAAACGCTTCCAATCGCTTTTCTTGCAACAAATGATTATGTTGATAAGAGTTATTATGAGGCTGCATTGATGGCTCTCCTAAGAGGTGGTGCAGATGCATTCATCAATATGCCAAACGGCGTTTCCCCAATGTTGCTAGCCAACACCAGCAACAATGCCAAATTTATTCAGATTGTTCAATCTTTTAGAGACAAGCAATTTGATACCCCCGAGGGCTTTTTCAAGAATAGCCCTCTGTCATCGAGCCAACTTCTCGAAATGCAGGCCATTGCTGACCTTATCACTGAAGAGTCAAGACGTTACAGCAAGCTTCCGACATCTAAAGTTCATGACTTATGGGTGAAAATGATTATTAAAGGCTACAACACCCCTGCCGACATTCTGTATGACATCCTAAGGCAGCGTGATGATTTTGATATTGACCAACGAAACGACATGCAGATGACGGCGCTTACCGCTACCGCTTTAAGTTCCATTTATGGTGGGAATGTGGAGTATGCAGATAGGTTAATCAAAAGGGGTGCCAACCCTAATCAACTTATTACTTTTTCTGAGCTGGGCAAAGAAGATGTTAAGCTTAACATTATTCAAATGTCCCTTCAGCGAGACAACTACAAGATCGTGGCTCTCATGATTCGTGAAGGTGTTGATTTTGTAGGTATACCTGGTGGCGATGAAGATGATCTGCTTCTTTCTCAGGCTATTCAGCAAAACGCGTTGAAATCTGTGATGGTTATCCGGGAGTCCCTAAAACGTTTGGTAGAAAGGGCTTCGGAGTAAATACACTATGGCTCGTCCAACAACATCAATGATTTATATGCAGAAGGTTGTCGAGAATGCCCGCCGGTGCTTGAAAGAGGCGACTTTACAACGTCACCCATATGCTGAAAAAAAGATGAAGATGCGCCACCCTATCAGTGGTGATACCGTAGAAGTGATGAGTGTTGAGCTTGCAGTAGAGTGGGCGATGGAGCATCACTTACCAAGCTGGTCTCAATCTTCATGGAAGCTTTTTAGGGCGGGGTATAAAAGAGCGTTAAGGAGTATGCTAAAGGCTGAACGTATTTCTGAGCTACAGCACAAGACACTTGTTGAAAAAATGTATGATAAGAAGGGCATGAGTCGACGTGAGGCTGGAAAGATAAGGCGCCGGAAGAAAAAAGTTCTACAGCCTAAACATTTAGAGCAAATGCAAACGTTTGTTGATGATAAAAAGCCCACGTGGGGTGAGCCTCTTATGCTGTGGATGTATGCCGCAGTAGCGACAGGATTGCGCCCTAATGAGTGGTTGACAGCGGAGTGGATAAATGATGAGGAAACCGTGCTGCGTTGTGAAAATTTCAAGTATAACGATGAACGTTCTTATGCCAGTCACAGGGAGATAGATCTTTCAAAAAATGACGCTTTTTATTTAGATTGCGTAAGAAACCACCTTAAAGTTGTGAAGGGGTTTGCTCAAGAGAATGCGAGTAGTATGCATTATAAAGGTTGTGCACGGCTACTTAGGGCGATGAATGATAAACTTTGGCCTCGACGAAATGCAAACGTGACTTTATACACTGGGCGGCATCAATTTTCAGCTAACGCAAAATCTGATGAAACAGTTTCAGAGGTTAGACGTGCAGCGTTGATGGGGCATAAAACCACAAAAACATCGCGGGAAAGGTATGGCAAAGGGCGTTACGGATCAAAGGGCATGACACCTGAGGTTAACAATCAAGATGTGTTGAAGTTGATAAAAGATCCGCCACATAAAAGACCAGGAAGAGGCCCTGATAGAAAAGCGTAATTATCTGACATTATTTGCGTGATTTTTTTTTAAATCGTTTATTATAGAGAGTATCATGGATACGATGTGTTGTGACAGGAGAAGATTGTGTTAAGGATAGCTTTATTGCTGGTGTTGGTGATGCTCAGCGTGTCGCAGTCGCATGCACAATCGCGTCGAGGCGGTGAGCCAGAAGAAAAGAAAATATACACCGAAAACGCCAAAAGAATGCTTGAGCGGTTTGCGGTGGAGGAAGCCAAAGACAAGATTGTTCCGCTTACCGACCAGGAAATGAAAGACTTTAAAGAGCTTACGCGTAAGGTTGATAGTTACATGTATGATCAGCCTGAAACTTTGGTGATAAACAACAAGGTTATCCCCTACGATTTGTCTAAAAGAGACCCTATAGTCATTAAACTGGGTCATTCTTATACATCCACCATTGTAATGACGGACGCGCAAGGAAATCCTTGGTCATTTGACACGCTGTCTAATTTATCAAATGAAAATGTAGCCTCTTTAGTAAAAGAGCCAGCTAATCCTTCTCATATGTTGTCGATTCGTCCAAAAGTGACATCTGGTCAAACTAATCTGCCAATTAAGCTCGCAGGCTATCAGTATCCTATATCAATTATTTTTGACATTAGTGATGAAGAAGTTTACCTGATAAGCGATATTCGACTTAACGGTTTGGGTGATTCTGCGTCCTCACAAAGAGCGCTATCAGTTTCATTTTATGAAAAAGAAAAGACGCCACCAGCGAATTTCAATATGACCGCAGACGTTGCAGCGTTGCTGCAAAGAATTACTCCAGATGGCTATGTGAAAAGAACGTTAGTAAATGAGTACGGTGAGGAGGTTGACCCTCGTGACTTCGTCGCTTGGACGAGAGATGGTGTTCTCTATGTGCTTACCCCTTACCATAAATACTCACCAGACCCAAATGCGGTATCTGTTTCCTCAAACGGACATGAACGGCTTTTCGAATTCAGTGAAACGCCCGTGATAACAATGAAACGCAACGAACAAGTTGTCATGATGCTAGTGCGCTAAATAAGGATATTTTTTATGTTGGATTCTGATAAAAAAACGATAAAGGGCCGATTGTCTCGTATCCCTAAAAAGGCATATATGTGGCTGGCTTCAATAATTGTTGTCGGCGCGCTAGTGGGTGGAGCCTATTGGTTTGTAACTACGGTCAATGCCGTAAAAGAAGCCGAGATGCAGCAGACGGGAGCTGGGCAAGCAGCAGGCGCTGCTGCTGACGAAGATAACCCTACCACACAGTTTCGTGGCGACAACGTCAACGATGCAGATCCTGAGGCAATACGTGCATATTGTGACGATGTGGTTAATTCTGGTCGGGACTCCGCGAAAATAAGAGACATGTGTGTTCTTAACGAACTGACGCGTAAATATATTCCTCAATTAAGCAATAGCCAGATAGAAGCCCTGCTTGACTCACAACCGCAATGCCTTAAAACAGGGACGACTGACGAAGGTGTGAACTGTTTTGAAGAATTTGATGAATCTGGATGCAATGTTGCTGGATTTACAATTAAGGGTGATGTATGCGTGCCTTCAGGTGCGAAAAAGGAAGATCCATTGTCACAATTGCTTGCGCCGGCTTCAGGCGACATCTGCTCTATTGTGTCCGGTTGTCAAGCAGAAGCCGAGTTCGATGAAAATGGCTTTAACCGTTTTGGCTGTAATCGTGAAGGGCGACGGGAAGATGGCACCATGTGTCCTTACGAATATATTACACGAATTTACGGAGAAGATGAACGTGACCAGATGGGGTTTGGACGAGATGGCTTTAACGATAAAGGTTGTGATATTCAAGGGCTTAGAGCTGACGGAACTCGCTGTCCTATTGAAGATATAACGCGTGTTTATAACAGAAAGGGGCTGGATATATTCGGTCTTACAGAAGATGGTTTCAATGCCAAAGGCTGTGGATTAAATGGCCTCGATCGTAAGGGTAACACTTGTTCGCCAGAGGATATACCACGGATAGTAGATCCTGAAACTGGGCTTGATCAACTTGGTCTAGATGAAGATGGCTATAACGCTTTGGGCTGTAACCTTAGTGGCTTCAAACGAGATGGTACCCGCTGTTCTTTAGAAGACACGCCTCGTATTTTTGGCAAAAATAATCTGGATCAGTTTGGGCTTCGGAAAAATGGTCGGAATGAGTTTAACTGCGACCTGTCTGGGCTTAAGCCAAATGGACAAGTGTGCTCTGCTGACCAAATTACTCGCATTATCAATCCTGAAACAGGAGAAGACCAATTTGGATATTACGCTAACGGAAGGAACAGCAATGATTGTGACTTTTATGGCAAACGCCCAGATGGCTCTCAGTGTTCATTCGATGAAATTTCAAGAATCATAGGCTCTACAGGTGTTGACCAACTAGGGCTAAAAGATGATGGTTTCAATGAAAATGGGTGCAACATTGCAGGTGTTAAAAGGGACGGCTCTCGCTGTAAAATGAGTGAGGTTACTCGTGTATTTGACAAAGATACGGGATTAGACCAATTTAACTTAGATAGCGAAGGGTTTAATGCCGCGGGATGCAATATTGATGGCCTAAACAGAAGCGGTGAAATTTGCGACATTGACGACATCCCTTTGTTTTTTGATCCTGAAACCGGTTTAAATCAATTCAATTTAGATAAAGATGGTTATAATGCAGCAGGGTGTAACTTGGAGGGCAAGGATCGTGAAGGCAACCTATGCGCCATTGAAGATATTCCTCGCATCTATGATAAAAACAACCGTGACCAATTTTCTTTAGACAAGAAAGGGTTTAATGAAAAAGGGTGCTCTCTTGACGGCGTAAGGGAAGATGGTTCGCTATGTGATTATGAAGATGTAACAAAAATCTTTGATGCCAAAGGCATTAACCAGTTAGGTTACAATAAAGATAACCGAAATGCAGCAGGGTGCGACGTTGAGGGCAGAAAAGAGGACGGAACACTTTGTACAGCTAAAGAGCTAGAGCGAGTCTACGGTGGTGATGGCTTCAACGCTCGTCACTACGACGAGGATGGGCTAAACCGATTAAAGCTAGATGCGCAAGGTTATAACGTTTATGGATGCGATCTGGACGGACGCAGGGCTGATGGGTCGATTTGTCCTCCAGAGCAAATCACGCGCGTATTCAACCCTGAAACAGGACTAGATCAGTTTTCTTTGGACAAGGATGGCTACAATGAGTTTGGGTGCGATCTAAACGGCATGAACAGGGAAGGCGAACGCTGTGCAGAAGAAGATATTCCACGTATTTTTTCTTCTGATATGAAAGACCAATTTGGCAACAGCATTGCAGATCTGCCTGACAGCGTGTGGGAAAAAGAGGCAGCCAAGAAAAGACTTACTCCACTGTTGGACAAGGATGGTAATGCTGTGTATGACGAAGACGGAAACCCTCTTTTCATTGATGGTAACGGTTTTGTCAGAAAGGCTAATGGGCAAGTCTTGTTGGATGATGATGGCAAACCCTACACGTTGAAAGATGGAAGTGTTGTAAATAGTAAAGGGGAAATCCCAACAGGTGAACTATTGTTCGATAAAGACGGGAATGAGGTTTCTCCGCGTGGTGTACAGACGGTACGCGATGAGCTTCCGTTCGCTTCCATGGATAAAGCTGTAGATGAACGTGGTGAGCAGATCAGAATAAACCAAGAGCCTGCTTTTGTTGACGACAATGGTTTCTTGAGAGACAAGTCAGGAAATTTCATCACCGATGATAATGGTGAGCGTTTAGTACTAAAAGACGGCGAAATTCAGACTGCCTCTGGCAAACGCCCTAAAGGTGTGGTTTTAGATACTGTGTCTGGCGGTGATGTCGAGGGGAGTGTCAGTGCACAGCCGACCCCTACTGATTTGCTTGTTGATGAAAATGGAAACCCAATACTTATCGATGGAAAGCCCGCATATGTAGACAGAAACGGCAATCTTAAGAGGAAAGACGGTTCGTTTATTGTTGGCGATGACGGAGAGCCATTATCTCTAAAAAATGGGAAAGTTGTAGATGGCCGCGGCGAGCCTGTCTCTGAATCCAGAATGACAGATGTAATGGGTAACCAAGTACGCAACAGCGGTATAAAAAAGCTTCCTGTTGATGGCAAAGAAAGAAAATCACCTATGCTTGATGAGAACGGTGAACAGATGTACTTCAAGGATACACCAGCCTTTGTTGATGATTACGGATACATCGTTGACGATAAAGGGAATTACATTCTTGATGAAAATGGTGAAAGAATGCGTCTTGATGATGGTCAAGTTGTCTCAGACTCTGGTGTTGTCGTAAGCAAGTCAAAATTTAAGAATGCACTTGGTCAACAAGGGAAAGGTGATTTTTCAAAAGGAAAAGGACTTACTCCGTATGAGCTGAAAGCAAAACAAGCGGCTGAAGTGCTTACACCATCTCAGAGAGAGGCGTTGGGGATTGATGGCGAGGGATACAATGAGTTCGGTTGCGATCTTAATGGTCTTCGTAGAGATGGCTCTCTCTGTGATTTAGATGAAGTGACGCGACTATTTTCTGATGGCGGTTATGTTGATGGAATGACATCGAGCGAATTGTTAACCGATGCGAATGGAAACCCTATCCTTATTGATGGTGAAAAGGCTTATGTGGATGAAAATGGCAATATAAAGCGTAAAGATGGCAGTCTTGTTCGTGGAGAAGATGGCCAGCCCTTATCGCTTGACGGCGGCAAGATTGTGGACAGTGTAGGGGAGCCTATTAGCGCCTCTCGTTTAACCGATGAAGATGGTAACCTCGTTCTTAACAGCGATCTTCATAAGTTGCCAGCCAAGTTGACTGATGGCAATGGGCAGTCGTTGTTGATTGATGGCGAGGAAGCTTATGTAGATGAAGATGGTGTTATTCGTAGGCTTGATGGCAGTGTTGTGACTGACGAAAACGGTGAGCCACTTCTCCTTAAAGGGGGGAAAGTGGTGAATGCTGACGGTGAACTTATTGACCCTGCAAGGCTGACCGATAAAAACGGAAACAAAGTTGACAATGCAAACCTGAAAAAGTCTTACGTTGATGGCAAGGAAAGAAAATCTCCGCTTCTTGACTCAACTGGAGAGCAAATGTTCTTTGATGACAAGCCTGCATTCGTTGATGAAGATGGCTTTATTGTTGATGAGAATGGGGATTATTTACTGGATGCCAATGGCGAAAGGATGCGTTTAAACGGTGACGACATTGTGACTGAAAGCGGTGCTAATGTTGATAGCGGTGCGTTTGAAAATGCACGAGGCAAAAAGAGTGAAGGTGGTTTTAACAAAGGTAAAGCATTAGATAGCAAAGAAGTTGCTTTTAAACAAGCTGTAGAAAGTCTGAGTAAGGCGCAGCGTGATGCATTAGGTATGAGTGATGACGGACGAGATCAATTCTCTCTGGATAGTGAAGGATTTAATCGTTTTGGATGCGACCTTTATGGTAGGGATCGCAATGGCAATGCATGTCCTGAAGAATACGTTACAAGGCGTTTTGATGGTGAAAACTTCGACCAATTTGGTGTTAATGAAAGTGGCGTAAGGCGTAGTGGCTTGGATAGTGATGGAGAAAATGTATTTGGTTGTCGACCGGATGACCCGTCATGCTCGATATCTATGCGACCACGCTTAACTGACGCCAGTGGCGTTGACCAATTTAATCAGCGAGAGAACGGTAAAAATCGACTTGGCCTTGATGGTGATGGTTATAATGAAAAAGATTGTAACTTAGAAGGAAGAAGCCGATTGGGAGAGATATGTGACATTAACGACATTCCGCGTCTTCTTGATGGTAACGGAAGAGATCAGTTTGGTTTAGGTGAATCTGGCCTAAACGAGCAGGGGTGTGGCATTAATGGTCTTGATGCCAATGGCAAACCTTGTGAACTTGTGAACATCCCCCGTATCTTTGATATTAATGGAATAGATCAGCTTGGCCTAACAGAAGATGGATTCAATGAAGCTGGATGTAACCTTGATGGGATAAATAGAGCGGGTGAGTTGTGTGACTTTAATGATATCCCGCGGATTGTTGGCGTCGACGGTTTAGATCAATTTTCATTAGACAGTCAAGGGTACAATGCTGCTGGATGCAATGTTGATGGTTTTAATCGCGAAGGAGAGCGCTGTGCGTTGGAAGATATTCCAAGAATTGTCAACCCATTCACAGGTTTGGATCAGCTGGGTTTCAAAGAGGATGGCTTCAATGTACATGGATGTGACATTCAAGGAAGAAAGTCTGATGGAACTCTTTGTGACTTTGAGGATATGACGCGCATTTTTGACCCAAAGACAAACCTCGATCAGTTTGGCTTTGGCCCTGATAACTATAATGAAAAGGGGTGTGATTTTTATGGGTATGATCGTGATGGTAAACTTTGCGACACCGAGGACATGACACGTGTTGTCGATGCGAAGGGGGTAGACCAATTTAAAATCGGCAATTCGGGTTACAATGATGCAGGCTGCGATATTAACGGAGTTAAGCGAAATGGAGAGCGGTGCAAGCCGGCTGCGCGTGTTAGATTCATAAGTCGAGATGGTGTTGACGAGAATGGGTTTGACGAGAATTTTGTTAATGAGAATGGTTGTGACATCAACGGACTAAATAAAAATGGTGAGCGTTGTGACCTAGAGGATGTTACTCAAATATTTGATGAAGATACAGGCATTAGCCAAATTGGATTGAAAGAAAACGGAAGAAATGAGTTCGGTTGTGACATCAATGGTCTTAAAGAAGATGGAACGGCGTGTTCTCCTTCAGAAATAACATCATGGTTTGACGGTAATAACTTAGATCAATTTTCACTCAATCAGGATGGCTTCAATGCTAATGAATGTGATCTTTATGGAAGAAAGCCGGATGGTACGCTTTGTGAAAACGATGAAGTTACACGAATTGTCGGTTTTAACGGATTTGATCAACGTAAATTGGATGCAGATGGCTACACCGAGGATGGGTTGACACTGTCAGGTTTCAACAGGGATGGGTGTGACAAATACAACCTTAACGAGGAAGGAAAGCCATGTGCTAAGCACAGAGAACTTGGACTCGATGCTGCTGACGGGCAATACATTGATGCAAAAAGAGATTATGTGCTAGCATGGTTGGGGCAGAATCAGACAAAGTTAACTGAGATTGCTCAAGGTTCATATGACCAAACTATAGTAGATAAAGAGTTGGCTGAACTTGAAGCTAAGGTAGCGGAGGCAAGGGCTAATTCAGCGGCAGCTATCGCGGCAGGAAATGCTCAACCAGGTTCTCAGCCTGCCACTGAAGTTGCACCTAATGAAATAAAGATACCGATAGGTTATATGACGCAAGTGTACATTAAGACGCCGGTAAATAGTGATTATACCCAAGATGTTTACGGGGAAATATCTTATGGCGAACTTGCAGGTGCTACGGTTGTTGGAAATATCGTAGTGCCGTATGTAGACGACCGTGTTATGCCTAGGGATAAGTTCTATTACCAATTTAAAACGCTGGTTTACAATCGTCGTGCATATACTATTGATGCAGTTAGCTTGAGTTCTGGAGGTGAGAGCTCTATGGTTGACGCTGACGATGTCGACTATCACAGGATTCAGCGTTATGGTGGGCTTATTCTAGGAGCTTTAGCAAGTGCTGGATCTGCAACATTTTTGGATAGCCAAGCAGAACGAGACTTGCAGGCTCAGGCAGAAATAGTTGACTCTGTAGTTGCATCATCTCCAACATTGGGGCAAAATACAAGAGAGCTTACTAAAGAAAACTTAAAAGTTGCAACTAATTACTTGTCGCAGTTGGGTGTAGAGCAGTTTTCTCGCAGACCAACTATTTACGAAGGTGCAGGGCCGCAACTTATTATTTTCAGACAAGAGCAGACCGATGAAGGTTTACCGGCAGTGTTTGTTGGGTTGGATTAAGGAGAAGGGATTATGAGCAAGAGTAGTGATGATTACATGGATGATATTCTCAACGAGCTAAACGAGGGGCTACCACAGCCTGAGGCCAGTGACGTTTCGTCATCAAAAGATTCAAACGACTCTAAAGGTGATAAAGAAAAAAGTGACGCTAATTCGGAAAGCGGGGCTGACGATTGGTTCGCCGACGTTAGCTTTGATGACGATGAGCCTTACCCAAATGACACTGGTTCGGACAGTAAAGATGACGCACCGACTGGCGGCAGTGTTCCCTCTATGCCTAACGATGAATTCTCCGTTTCGCTTGATGATGATTCTATTTCATCTGACGGGTTCGATGACAGTGTTTTAGATGCAGATCCTTCTGTGTCGCCCTCTGTAGAGGAGCCTGAAAGTGTGATAACGCAAGACGACATCGATGATGGTTTTTCAGATAGTCTTTTGTTAGATGAAGAACAGGTCGAAAACGAGAGTCTCGAAGAGGTCGCTGACACATCAACTACGGTTGACAATGGTAACCCTGCATCAGAGAGTGTTATGCCCCCTGATGAAGAAAAGGATGTGGACGATATTTTTGGCGAGTCTATGTTCAATGATGATGACGAAGATGCTCTAAACGATGACGCGCCGCACGAAAATGTTGCCGTGGATAATTCAGCTAATTTGACAGCGTCAGATGAAACACCGGATCATGAAGATGATTTTGGTGGCATGGTCGATTTGAGCGATGAAGATGGCTTGTACGGCAACATGATCGGCGATGAAGATGGCGAAGATCATAATGGTGCTGTAGAAGACTTGTCTATGGTTGACATCATTGATGATGAAGACGACGAAGAACAGGCCAATTTGACGCGTGATGAAAATGCGGTTTCAGCGTTTTCTCAAGGTGTCGATAGTGCGGACGTCGATAGTGTTGCGGATGAAGATCTTGATTCGTTGCAGCAGATGGAAAGCACCTTGGAAAGTCTTGACAGTATTGCTGACAATGATTTTATTCAACCTGTGGAGGCAGAAGATGTTGCGCCGCCCAAACCTGATATGGCAACCACAGCATTAGGGGAAAAAGATGCTGAGGAAAATAATGTTGTCGATAATAGCGATGGTAAGCCAGCGAAAAATGATGCCAAAGAAAATAAGCCTACAGTAAAAAGTGATGCTGCAAGTGGTGGTCCTAGCAGCATTCGTATCATATCATCTGCGGTTGCAATCTCAGTTATGTTATCATTAGGTACCGTTGCTGGTGGAGTTTACTCCGGTCTACTATCCTTTACAGGAGGCGCGCCAGGGAAGCAGAGTGTTATTGATAGTTCAGCCAGAGACTCTATTTCAGCAATTAGGGCTGAGTTGGATGAGATCAAAGCAAGCAACAGTGATGTGATGCGTCGACAAGAGGTGGCGTTAGCTGAATTTAAGAGTACTGTCGGTAAGTTGGAAGAGGAGCAGAGGAACGTTTCCCGTCTAACAAAGCAAATAAAAGAGGGAGCCGCTTCTTATGAGAAATTGATGATAGCGCGCTTGGAAAAGCAGTTGGAGCTTATGCTTTCTCTCTCGGAAAAGCAAAGTTCTCAGTCTCAGTCAATTACTGATCAAGTAATGAGAGAAGTTGAATCTTATCTAAAGAATGCTGAGCAAGCGAGTGAGAGTAACATAAAGCCATTGCTGGGTGAACTTAGTGACGCTGTGGCAAGAATCGGTAAAATAGAAGCTCGGGTTAGAGAGCAAGCACAATTGATATCGATGGTTGAAAATGAAAGCGACTATGTGAAGGCCCTTGTTGAAAAGGCTGAGCAGCGGCTCGCTCAACCTCAACCAGAAACACAGAATCAACGCCCACCTGAGAGTAAGCCTCAAGTGAAAGTGGAGTCTGCCGTTGCGCCGGTTTATGAAAAGCCGATCGTGAGAACCACGCCTAAAGTGGAAGAAAAGCCATCAATTCCACCTTTGTGGTTGACCGCGGTGTTTGAGAATAGAGAGAACGGCGTGCTCAGGTACGAGCTTTTTATTCAAACTGAAAGTGAGCGTGGTACTCCTCACAGCACCCCTTATATCTTTAGCAATGGAAGAGTCACTGTCATCCCAGGTTATGGTCGTATATTGAGAGTGGAGTCTATCGAAGGTGGCGTGGATGATATCAACTATCAGGTGGTGACTGAGAACGGGATAATTAAGGGGGCGCCTTAATGAAAAAGGGAGCTCTTTTTTTACTTCTCTTTTGTTCGCCAGGGGTTGCCTTGGCGAACAATGCCACGGATGGAAGCAATGTTTCTATTTTTATCAGCAATATATTCAGTTTATTGTTAACGATCTCGTTAGGGCTTTCGTTATTTTTTTTTACCCTTGTTGCTCTTTTTTTTATAAAAGGATTAATTGACCCTCAGTATTCAAATAAAACAGGACGCACTCCTGTTAGCACAATGGGGCTGTTCAGTGGAATTATTCTTGCCAGCCTTTTTGCTTCCCCATTGTTGCTTGTTGACTTTATTGGTAATATAAGTGGATTAACGTCAAGTTTTGGTGCGCCTTTGTGTGTTGCGCCAAATGTGTCCGATCTAACTGTCGGCTACGGCTGGGTGAACAGCGCGGCCAATTGCCTTGAAACAATGGAGTCCAATTTTGCATCACTTCTCAACTACTCTGGGACTGAAGCTTTAGATGCGGCCAATTTGGATATTTTTATTATGGGTATTCAGACGGTTTCATTAATGTCGATGCTTTATGGGTTCTACATTATAATGATGCATATACTGGGCTTCAGGGATGTTAGAATTGGGAAAATGATGGCGTTTATTATGATTGTTGTTGCCAGTACGGTGTTCGCTTTACCTAACCTTGCTGTTTACATAGATGATGCCAGAGAAGCAAGCCAGCAGGTTTTATAGCTTATTAGCAACAGGGAGAATTGTGTGACTATGGATAGTATTCTTTTAGGATTGTCGCTTTATGCACCGACAATAAGTGACGAAGAAAAAAAAGGACTTGAGCTTCGTTTCGCCGAAGGTCGTAATGCAAACCGATGCGAGACTTGTGGCGTCAGCATTGATAAAAGCATGTGTTATCACCTTTACCATAATGACAGTTGGTATAACGCTTGTAGTATGTGTTATATGCCTGCCAACCTTGATAAAATAGATTACCACAAGACTGGGGATGTTGTTTTCCTGCCTAATCTCACTCAACAACAGCTTAATGCGTTGATGAGGGCTATATGGGCTGTGCAGAAAATGGCGAGCTTGGATAAGAATAATTTAGATCTTAAAGAGCACGCAGACACCATGGCGTCTATAGATGCATTTGTCCAGACAAGAAAGAAAACAACAAAGACTTACTTTCGTTCACATGACACCACTCTTTTTGCAGCCATGCTAGATCAGCTAAGGCCGGAAGAGTATCGACAGAGGCACAAGTTTTTAACTTCATTTCGCTGGATTCCGGAAAAATTAATGTATAGCGACGAGATGGTTTACTGGGCTCAAAAAGATTATCAGTCCCTTGATCTTGAAAACTTGTCACGTTTCATGTCATTATTCGCAAATCAGTATACACCAGGGTTTAAGATAAAGGATGAGTAGCCATGAGTATCAATAATAAGTTAACATGGGTGAACACAATGCTTCAGTCACCCTTTCCTCATGTTTCTGAAGCATCTGTAACTCGTGCTGATTTAGGAGTTTGGCAGGCAGCATTGTCTCGGGTTGAGGCAAGAATGATGTTTATAGGGGCATTGTCGCCTTCTATTCTTAAACAGGGAAGAGTTCCTCCTTTAACCGGTGATGTCGAACCCTTAACACTTCAAACGTTAAATGGTGTGGTGGATGTTTTGGACGATATAAGCTTTGCGGCAGTTCACGATCCCTCTTCACTGTCATCTCCAGTCCATCAGGGATTTTCCAATCTACTAGCCTTTAAGTCAGACCTGACAGGAGACCCCGTTCTTCGTGCAATAGTCGGTGCCGCATCGCAGGCATTGGCGACCAAGGAGAAAAAAACGTTCCCGTCGATATCGGCTGTTTCGGATGATGACAATGTGAGACGTTCACTTTATCGCGCGTATTCTTTTTATGGCGTAAATATGGATTTGGTTTCTTTCTCTGAAGGTGTGATACAATCTATTCGTTTCAAGCGGGAGTGGGCCGAGAGTGATGAGTCCGTTGTATATTCTCTCCTTGCCTATATCGTCAAGAACAATAAGTTACAATCCTTGCCTGGCATTGAAAAAATTGCGGAGCGAGGTTCAGAGCAGTCGCCCCTTTTCAAAACGGTTTTGGGGCTTACAAAAGCAATTAGATAGCTAAAGGAGTAGTTGTGGCTTTCAAGGATACGATTATATGCGAGAAGCATGCACAGGCGAAGATATTCAAGAAGGCACTCAACCTTAATCAAACAAAAAAAATAAACGGCGTGAATGCTGCTTATTACAATAGTTCAACAGGGATATGCTGTGTTTATCAAAGCGGTCACGTGTTTGAGCTACTCCCTCCGGAAGCGCACGAGCCCCTTCTGGCTAGAGATAAGAAAGGGTGGGATATCTCTTTGTTGCCAGTACTACCACCAAATGACAAGTGGCCTTTAGAAATAAAAAAAGACAGTCGCCCTAAAGAACAAAAAAGATTAAACGCCTTAGTTGCCGGTTTAAAGTGGGCCTTGGTTGACCAGGGCACCCCTGGAACCATTTATCTTGCCGTGGATAATGACCGAGAAGGGGATCTTCTAGGATGGGAAGCCCTTGAGTACTTCAACCTTGTAGACCACCCCAACATAAAGCGATGCTTATATTCTCGTATTGGTGAGAAGTCGATGTTGGAAGCATACAAAAACGCTGTTGATGCTAAGCCTAAGTACTACCAAATTTACCTTTCTGGTCAGGGGCGGCGCAATGCAGATTGGGGTGCAGGCATGAATATGACCATAGCGCTCACATCCGTGAATAGAGATGTTCTCCCGCCCTACAATGTTTTGAACTCTGGGAGAGTGGTTTGGGCTATATCGTATTTGTTATATTGTAGACAAAAATCAATAGATAGCTTTGTCCCAAGGGATTACTATAACGAAAGCGTTGAGTTTGACACTGAGGGAAGTGGGCCGCTTAAAACCACAGTTTCGATCCCTGAGGAATGGCTTGATCCAGAAAGCAAAAAGTTTATAGATAAAGCAAAAGCAGAAAAGCTTCACGCCTACGTGCAAAAAGTCGGGAAGGGGCGCGTTGCTGCTTGTGAGAAGGAAAAAAAGGAGCAGGCGCCACCCGTTGGATTTGACCGAAATGATTTTGATCGTCATATGATACGACGGCACAAAATGAATATGAAACAGATTGCTGATGCTATGCAGCATTTGTATGGTGAGTTAGATTTAATTACTTATCCTCGCGTAGACTATAAGTACCTAGATGAAAATATGCACGCGGATATGCCTATGTACATTAAGGCTATGTTGTCTAACTTGTTGTCTTCATCTCAAATAGATGAAAAGACCAAAGCACGATATAAAAAAGCGTCGGAGTTTATCGATGCGTCTCGACGTTCTAAAATATGGAAAAAAGGTGTTGATGAAAAAGAGTCTCACCACGCGATAATACCAACAGACGTCAAGTACGACAAGATGAGTGATTTGACGCCGCACCAAACGCTCGTTTACAAAGAGCTTGCCGAGAGGCTTCTCTGTCAATTTTTACCGAACTATGAGTTCTATAAAACATCCGTCATCATGGAAGTCGGCCAGTTTCAATGTAAGGCGTCAGGTAGTGCTCCTTTTAAGGCAGGATGGAAAGGACTTACTGTTGACACAGAAGAAGAAAAGGATGAGAGCGATCAGGGTGGGAATGTTCCGGTGGTGGAAGTTGGCAAAGTATTGAAAATAAGCAAATGCGAGATGAAGACTTCGACCACAGTTTGCCCAACAGATTATACTGTTGATGAGCTTCTAGGACACATGAAAAACCCTAGGCCTTTTGTTAAAAACAAGGAGTTGGTTAAGCGCCTCAAGAATCTTGAAATAGGGACCAGTGCCACACGCGAGCCTCACATAACGTCACTAGTTCCCAAACGCTTGGTAGAGCTTAAAAAAGTCAAAGGCAAAGAGACTATGATACCAACGAAGCGTCTTATGTCTCTTATGGAGGTTGCGCCTGACTACCTTAAGTTGCCTGAAACATCAGCATATTGGGAAGACTTCCTTCAAAGGATAGAAAAGGGGGAGAGTACGCTTGATGCATTTCTTGAACGACAAAAGCAGCTTTTAGATAGGTTCATGAAAGACCTGCATGCCGGTAAATTTAAACTTAAATCTCCCGTTGATGCATGTTACCCCTGCGGTGATGGTTGTAGTGGTCATCTTTTCCTTAAAGAACCCAAAGGCAAAAAGTTTAAGTTGTGGTCGTGTAATACATGCGACAAGGCATATTTTGATAATGATGGGAACAAGGGGGCTTTAATGGGTGCGCCTTCTTCGGGTGGTGCCAGCGATGATAATTGGGTCCCTCCAGCAGGAACAAGGAATCAAAAGTGTCCTTCTTGCGCGGACGGAAAGGTCTATCTAAAAGATATACCAGGGAAGAAATTTAAGCTCTGGTGTTGCTTGTCTTGTAAAAAGAAGTACTTTGATTCCAAAGGTAAGATAGGTAATGAATTTGGAACAAAAAAATAACAAGCTCCGTGAATATTTGTATTATGTGATAATATCTTGCAAGTAATGGATGTGATTCTTTTTATTTTAGCAAGGAGCTTAAGCATGGAAGATGGCAAAGACAGCAAGGTTGGATTGTCGATTAATGACTTGATTGAAGAGATGTTTACTACTCCTGGGGAGAGGGTTACGCCAGGAAGGCGCAGGCATATAGAGTCTCAGAAACTGTTTGTCGAAGAAGTTTTAGACAAGGCGTTACATGCTGTAAAAAGTGGAAAGCGGGTTAGAGCGACCAATTTTGGCACTTTTTTCCAACGCATTGCCAGAGAAACAGTGTTTAACCCTGGCGCCAATGAAGATAGACCGGTTAAAAACCGCATCAGACTTGGCTTTACGCCCGCTAGTAAGACAGTGGACGAGCTTAACAAGTAATAAAACGGAGAGGTATGACTGATGGCTGATATTGCACAAGACGCCAATGTCAATTTAGATTTGCTAAAGTCTTTTTTTGAGAATGAAAAGTACAGGCAGCATATTGCGGAGCTTCTCCGAAATCTTGAGCTCAAAGACAAAGTTCTACAGGAGGAGATGTCTTCTGCCTTTGTTCGTAGGGCTCTTGCAGAAGAGTCATTCCCAGATGAGAGTCTAGAGAGCACGGCAGAGCTTCAAACGCAAGCATTGATACTTGCAGGCATGAATACAAAGGGTGTGAGTCTTGTCAGTGAAGAGCTTCAGCGTCAAACATTCGAAGAAATTTTACCAAGAGCACTTAAGAACCCAGAGAATGGATTGATCAACAGCAGTGTCGCGCAGGGCATAATCGGTTACATGGCGCATGAGCAAGATACGCCTTTTTTCTCACCTAAAGCTGACAGCTTATTGTCAGATCTGCTCAGCGATGAAATAAAAGCATCCTTGCTGCAAAGGGTTGCTGACAAAGCGCTCACATCACCACTAGGCGATGAAGGCACACGCGAGCTTCTTCAAAAACACAACGTTGCGCCGTCGCAGGTAAGAGAAGCTGCGAACGACCCTGTCGCTGTACAAGATGCGACACCAGAAGGGCAAGCACCTCAAGGGTCTCAGCCAAATTCTAATGAGGTCGGTAATGCGTCGGATGAATTTAAGTATCCTGACGCTGGAGAGTTTGCTGATAATGCATATCGAGAAGCAGAGAAACATAGACTGTCAATTGACAATCGAGCAGAAGCTCGCGATAGAATAAACGCGATCCTCAAAGAAAAGCCCGGATGGGTTGAAAGAACGGTGCTTGACAGAATAAGGGCTAAAAAGGATCAGTTCTTACAGGATTTAGATGATGGCGCATTGTTTGTTAAAGACCCTTTGAAGTACCCCAAGGAATCTATATTCAGTGAAACCTTATCGGAGGTAGATGAAACGGGCCGTCAGGTTAATGAAATGGTTGTGATGAAAAACACACCACTTTCAACGAAGGCGATATTCAAAAGTCCGGATGCTCCAAAAGAAGCCTATGAAATATCGGCCTTAAGGTTGAGGGAGCAGGGAGTTAGGAGGCCTTACCTAGATGCCACCTATAAGGATAGGGATAAGTGCATGCAGTTTCTTATGCAATCAACGGAGGCTCTACTCAAAGCCGGGTATGATATTAATGATATAGTAGTGGCCCCAAGAGTAAAGCATCTTTTTGGTCCTATTTATGAACTTCACAATCAACATGGTATATTAAGCGAAGCGCCTGAGGACCTCGCTGCGGACCCTGACGATCCAGCTATGGAGAAAAAGTATGGTCTTGAGGAAGAGGACAAGGGGCCTGCTAGGCCTTCTGGCAACGAGGAAGTCCATGAAAAAATAAGAGCGCTTCATGAGCCACTGGATGCCGTTATCAATATGTATGATAATGGTGATGAGGGGGTTGAGCAAAGTATAAGAGATTTATCCCCTGAGGTGCTTTCTTCTGCTATGTCTGTCGCTGACTTCATAGACGACGATGCCTCGTGGCAACGAGCAGTAGATGAGGGTGGATTAAACCCTCGATCAAATGAATTTTTGAAGCGCTTGGTTGGTGATTTCAAATCAATGGTTGCGGATGTGGCGAACAAGCCGCCTTCAGATGTTGGCGCAAAAGCAGCAGAGTTGATTTTGGCGTGTGACTCCAGCATGACTAAAATTTATAAAGATGATCCTGAGGGGTTAAATCAAGCTCGGCAGGCATACAAGAATGCGATGGCTAGAAATAAACCTGAGAGCGAACTTTCGCAAGCAGCAGGTAACAATGCACCTTCTCAAAGTTTTGAGAATGCGGTTGATAGCCCGTCAAATGAAAACTTAGAAATGCATAATGAGCGTGATGATGACGTCGACGTCAATTTAGATTACGCTGGTGGTGAGCAAGAAAATGAAGTTGATAGTGAGCGCTCTTTCGACGAGTTAAATTTAATGCTTCAGGAAGCTTCTGAAAGGGATGACATGAACGGGTTTGATGGCGACGTGCCACCAAACGGAAGTGAGGCTCCTCCTGGGGGCGATGATATGTCGCAGTCAGTGTCATCTGAGCCTGATTTTGGCGAAGTGCCGCCACCGAACATTGATGATATGTCGCAGTCAGCGTCACCTGAACCTGATTTTGGCGAATCACCGCCACCGAACATTGATGATATGTCGCAGTCAGCGTCACCTGAACCTGATTTTGGCGAATCACCGCCACCGAGCATTGATGATATGTCGCAGTCAGTGTCATCTGAGCCTGATTTTGGCGAAGCACCGCCACCGAACATTGATGATATGTCGCAGTCAGTGTCATCTGAGCCTGATTTTGGCGAATCACCGCCACCGAACATTGATGATATGTCGCAGTCAGTGTCATCTGAGCCTGATTTTGGCGAAGCACCGCCACCGAACATTGATGATATGTCTCAAGTGGCGACATCTCAGTCTAATTTTGCAGAAGCTTCTTCGGTAGGTGCCGAAGGGAGCGATGATCCTGAAATAGACTTGAATGGGTTCTCCGAGCCCAGTGAAGATAGGGTGAGTGAAGACGTTCAAGAAAAAGAAAAAATGGCACTCGTTACAGATTTCGATAGGGAGATGATTGCATCATTTGCCAAGTTGGGCGATGGCGGGTTTACCCAGAATGAAAGCAAGTACTTTGACTATGTAAAAGGCATTGCGAGAAGTAGTGCGCATCAAGAGCAAATCATGCTTTGTGCTGAAGAGATGTTTGATGGTTCAACATACGCTTCTGTAAGAAGAAACTTGAGAGATTGTTTCGTGGCACTAGATGACGTTATGATCGACATCGATGGTTTTAAGGAAAATGAAAACATTCAATCTATTTGGCGAGTTTGCGACGCTGAGCTCCTGCCTAATGACTGTAGAGATGCCATTCTAGAGCAAGTATCACCTGACGCATCAATCAAAAATGAAGGTGGTAGTGATAATTCTTACACCCCTCCAAAAAGATAATTTATTTCGGCTGGCAAGCCCAGCCGAGTATTTGTCTTTTTATCTATCGAAAAATATTTTTTATGCTACCATTGGGCTGTATGTAGTAAAAGGATGTTGTGATGGACATGGATATAATTTCAAGGTTGGTTTTGAGTCTTGATGGACTTTTTACTCAGTTTTCAAGGAAAAACCGAAGGGATGCGGATGATTACTATCATGGCGTCCACCCAGTATCTGATAATGTGTTGAAACTTCATGGGTCAACATTTGTAAGGTTTTATGAATTAAAAGGTATTGGTTTTTCCCTGTCTGAAGATGAAAAGATGGCTATATCTGAACGAATTGAAAGGGATATGGCTGGCTACCTCTACGACTCAGGTTTTCAGATTCAATTCACCGAACTCTCCGACAAAGATGTCTCCGACGCCTTAGTTGAAAAATCAATGCGTCCTTCAATTGATGAGCTTGAGGCTTGTGGGCTTGGGCACGAAGTGTTGACCACACAATACGTAAACTTTGTCAAAAAAAGAAGTAGAGCAAAGACTCGCTACGTCGCGGTGTTCGCTTCTCCTGAATCTTTAAAGAAAAGAAAAGGGGGAAGTGGGGATGAGTCGGCAGAAGGTGATAAAGACAAAGATTTAGCATTAGATGTTTTGGGCGACAATGCGGATGAACAGGCGTTTTTTATTACAGAAAAAGAAAAGAGAATTATATCTAGGCTCAACAGTTTTTCATCTGAATTGTCTAACGCAATGAAAAACGCTGGTGTTCTTTTGAACCCTGTTGCTATTCCAGAGGCCGCATCTGAACAAAAAAGAAGCATGTATGGAATGGAGTGTCCACTGCACTGGCGCCCTACCCTTGGCAGATTACACATTTCTAAAAGTGGAGATGGTGAGAAAAAAGCGGGGAAAGTGGGAGTGACTCAGTCTTCTTTGGTTGGACAAATCGTCACCAGAGGAGGTACTGACGAGAATTTACCTACTGATATATTCCTATTTGGCGATCGTTACTTTACAACATTCACTATGGTTCTTCCTCAGGAATCTATTGACGGTAATTATAGAAAAAACTATCTAGATATGACCTCTAGGTTCCCCAAAGACGTCAATTTTCTTGCATCTCAAAGAATGACGACAGCGCCTTTTGAAACGAAAGAATTCATCGTAGAAAGTGTCTACACTGCCATGTCTACAATCTTTGTAGGCACAAACAACCTAAAGATTAGACAGGCGCACCAAGAGCTTAAATCTCAAAACGAGAACAAAGATACAGCAAGTGTTTTTTTGGCGTTTTCAATTGTTGTTTACAATAAAGATCTTAATGCGCTGAAAGAGCAAAGAGAACAAGTTGCAGGTATAGTGAACGCATGGAATTCTGCGCAATTTAGGAGCGTAGAACGTGACAAATTGAAGGGGTTTATGGAATCTGTGCCGGGAGCGACCGTCACGACATCACAGCACCAAGTCTTCGAGAGATTTGCTAATGTATTGTATCAGAGCCCCGTGTTTAGTTCTGGTATACCTTATGAGTCGGGCTATATCCATTTCTTCACAGAGGATGGCCAACCTTACCCAATAGAAGAGCACTCTTCTTTTAACATTAACTTCAACGTCTTTATTGGTGGCACATCAGGTGGCGGTAAATCAACACTACTTTCAGTGCTAAACCTTGCTTTCATGGCTAAACCTAAAGTTAACCCTAAGCTGTCAGGTGAAATCCCACTAAAAATGGATATAGACTTCGGAAAGACGAGTTTTGGCCTGAATAATACTTGTAAAAATTTAGTGCCTGAAAACAAGAAGCATCTTTTCTTAACTCATGACTTTACAACCGGCATTGAATCTTCAATGAATCCCCATGATTTAACGCTCGGTTTGACCCGCCCAACACCGAAGCACAAGTCAGCCTTAGTTAGATTTTTGCTTATTATATTTGGTAACGTAAAACAAAACGACAGTGGTCAGTTTAAACCTCGACTACCTGAGTTAGAGAGTATGATGCTGTATCTCGTAGATGCCGTGTATGAGTACAGGGCAAACGATAATCAGCGTGCTTTTGACATTGATGAATTCAGTCAGCATCACAAAAGAACCATCGCTTATATGGATAAGCTAAATATTAAGTATGACAAGTATCATAGCTATTATTATCTGGCGGATTTGGTCATGGCGGCAGACCCTAAGCAAGGGCCTTATCATGCTGCCATTTTACGTCGTTATGGGTACCCTAGAATGACGGACTATTTCTCGCTAATAGATGAGCGACCTGAGTTGGCCTCTCGATTTGACAAAGGGATCATTGCTGAAGGGTTGACACCATTGGAATTCTTTAAGCGTGAATTGGGCAATGTAATCAACCAATTTCCTTGTTTCTCTAATGTCACAAGGGTGAGTATAGACCTAGCTCGAATGATTTCTTTCGATATGCGCACTGTAGTTGGGGACAGCGAATATTTGAAAGCTGTTTTCATGTCTGCGTTTTTTATCGCGTTTTTCGTGAAAAGGGAAAGCACAAACCGCACGCCGGATCTTTTGAGAATGGCAGACCCTATTTACCACAAGTACTTAAAAAGAATGGACTTGATCAACACGAATCTTCCGGGATGTTTGAACATCGAGGAAGCGCATATAGTCATGCAGCTTTTTAACGATGTAATTAAGGATAATCTGAGACAGAATCGTAAAGATAAGTGGGGCTTGAGGACAGTTACTCAAAATATAACTGACCCAGATGACGACTATTTCTCTTTGTGCTCCACGGTATACATTACAAGTAACCAGGCAGGCGAACACCTTCAAAACAGACTGACAATGATGAATGCGTCTGAGAAAGAGCGATATCAAATGCAGCAAGAAATTAGAAACCGTAGAATTTTCGTCTACATTCTTGCTAACCCAGACAACCCGTATGGCATAAGTAGGGTAGGGGTTCTTCTCAACAATACTGTAAGTCCTGGTATATTATGGGCATCCGCCAACGACCAAGATGACACTGGTTTCAAGCGTGAGCTAGAGGCTGCCATTGGGCCTGTAGAAGCACTTAAGCGCCTGTGTGAGTTTTTCCCAACGGGGTCCGTTAGAAGCAAATTTGATAAACCCTTATTTGAAGAGCAGGCTCGGTTGATGGGGTATTCTACTGTCTACGAATGGTTAATGGCAGAAATCACGGAAAATACGTCACCCTCGCCTAGATTGAAAGCTCTGCTGGAGGATTAACATGAGTAATGTTAAGATGCAGGGCGTTGATACGATAAAGTTTGATGACACGTATCTTGATGGTGGGCAAAAGATAAATCTTGCATTGGGTAAAGACACGCGCCCAATGACAGTGAAATTTGCATTCTTCTTTAAGATTATGCTTCCTTTTGGCATATCAATGATGGCGCTTCTTTTGGCGTTTTTTGTAAAAATGTATGCCCCTATTTTTCTCTTGATATCCTTGTTCTCTATGATGTTTTGGAGTCATCAAAGAGGAAAAATAATGGGGGCTAGCAGTGGACTTCTTGATGAACCCAAATTCATAAAATATAACAAAAAAGCCTCTGCTGTTGACATTTCACCCAAAGAAAACGTGAAGAAAGTTGAAGACGCGGTGCCAGGGATTGGGGAAGGTGTCTTTTTCTTTGGCCATGAATTAGAAACACATCAAGAGTTCCATGCCGCAGACAGTAAAGCTCGCACTCATATTATTCTATTTGGAACAACAGGGTCCGGGAAAACTGAAAATATACTTTCAATTTGCGTGAATTTCCTATGTATGGGATCAGGCTTTATTCTGATAGATGGTAAGGGCGATACACTGTTGCTTGCCAAGACGTTCTCTTTGTGTAGGGCATTTAACCGCTGCGAAGATCTTTACTTGATGAACTTTATGGATCCTGGCGGCAGAAACGTTGAAAAGTCAATAACACGACTTTCTCATACATTTAACTTTATGACGGAGGCTTCTGAAGCTGAATCTAACGAAATCATCAGTGGCCTGATGCCCAATGATGATAATGCGGGTATGTGGGAAGGAAGGGCTGCTTCTGGTATTGAGGGTATAAACCAAGCAGCATTTTATTTGAAAGATAACGGTTTCATTGAGCTTGACCCAGATGTTTATCGTGAATGGTTTGATTTGGAAGCATTTGTAGCACTGGCTATGAATGAAGATATTCCCCCTAAATATCGCACAGGGCTATGGACAATACTGAAATCAATCAACTATAAAGCACCCACAGCGGATGATCCAAATCCAAAGCAGAATCCAACAACAGAAGAGCAATTTCAGTACATTACGATGCAGTATACCTCTACATTCAATATGCTCGCAGATTCGTACTCTCACATCACGATGTCACAGGTTCCGGACATCTCAATCACTGACATTGTGTTACGCCGAAGAATTTTATTGGTTCTTCTCCCATCATTGGCTAAATCCGAGCAGAGTGTAAGGAACTTAGGCCGTATTATGATAGCTATTACCCGAAACGTATCATCAAAAGCTATCGGTGCTAAAGTAGAAGGTGCGATTAAGACAACAATTGAAGGCAAAGTGACAGCCGCAATAAACTCATACGGGCTTATTTTCGACGAATTTGGAAGTTATGCGACAAAAGGCGCTGCTATGTTGCCTGCTCAAGTTAGAAGTTTGAACATGGTCTGTTTGTTCGCAGGACAAGATTATGAGGCCTTTGAGCGCGGGGACGAACAAGAGGCGGCCACGATATTCGCCAACTGCACGATTAAAATATGTATGAAGCTTGAGAGTGACACAACTTTCAAGAAATTTCAAGACTCAGCAGGAAAAAAATCAGTGCTTGTTGCTGATACTTTTGAGCAAGGTGATAATATTCTTAGTCGAAGCTACAAGCCAAAGCAGGAAGCAAGGATACAAGAGAAAGATATTTTACAGCTCCCTGATATGAAAGCACTAAAAGCAGGTCAAGAGGTTATAATATACGGCAGTGTGACTCATCGACTTCAGGCTTTCTATGCTGATCCAAAGATGACCGCAGTCGCGCGACTTAACCACTTTTTAGAAATTAGACGCCCTGACAAACCAACCGTTAACATGGTCCGAGAAGGTGTTAATCTACTTCACTCTTCTATGATGGACAGAATAAACAGCGATTGGGAGCGAATGGAAGAGGCTGCAAATAGCTTGATTTCAACGTACATGAGCTTTAACGAAGCACTGTTTGACGTTTTGGATCAAATAAAGGACGTACAGAAAAAGAAACCGGAATTACCTAGACCTTCGGCAACAGAGGAAATTAATTTCGCGATAGGGGTTTGTCTTCGTAAAGTTGAGTTAGTTGATTACAACACTGAGCGCTCTGTAAATGATATGATGGGCTTTGAAAGCGAAAACGAGTATGACACTAGCAAGCTTTTAGACGATGACGATGCGCTCTTGAAAGGGTTTGGTTTTGACTTGGATGAGCCTTTGAACAGTGATCACCGAGCAGAGAGTGAGCAGATTAATGATTCATCTGACACTGACGAGTCCAGTGAGGGCGATGCTGGTGGAGAGCGTGATTTGAAAGCGGTAGATGAATCTAGTTTTAAGGCCATCGAGCAAGTTGTAGAAAAGAAAAGACAGCGGTTAAATAGCGCGACTGAAAAATCGTTTGACTCGTTAAAAGCCATACAGATGAACGCGTTTGAGGTAGAGGAATCGCTGAGAACCCTTGAAAGAGCTATGCTCGAAAAAACGGGTATGGATAAAACAAAAGCGGCAAGATTGGCGACAGTGCGCTCTAGCTCCCTTCTCGTCGACATGGGATTAAAAACAAATGTTGCGGTGGTTAATGAAAGTGAAAGCAAACGCAAGACACCAGCATTATCAAGCAAAGAAATTCGTCAGATGACATCACGTTTTATCAAGGAGTAAAAAGTGAACACATTATTAAGCAGCGCAATAAAAGTTGTCGACATGCCTGAGTTTTTTATGGTTCAAGGTAAGTATCTGGCGCCAGATGTGTTTTTCTCTTCTGCTCTTAGTGAAGGGCCCGCTATGTGGTTAAGTCAGTCAATTTCACATCGACTTTTCGGTGGTAATATGCTTAATCTTAAACTTGTTTGCACCAACCAATTAGTTGCTGGTGTCAAGGTTGAAAATATAACGGTTGCCAGTAATGTGAGCGCTGACCCATCTGACAGCATGGCTTCTGCGTTGCTTTTAACGGCAGAAGCCGCGTCTATTATTGCCGCTCCCGCAATCAATACGCCAGGTATTGATTACGCTAATTTTATTCTTAGGTTCCGAGATTCAATCAAGAGTAATTTCAAAAATGGTGATATTATAAAGCCTGACCATCCGGCTCTTGGTCGGGTAATGGAAGAAAGTGTGGCGGCACTTAATAACACGTTAAGGAACGGAGTTGCTCCACAAAAGCCAGGACGGTAGTATGAATTATATCCAAAATTCACATGTTGATGATCTGCAAAGCAGAAGCCAAGAACAAATTGAAAAAAATTTTCATAGAGGCTGGCGTGCTGCGGCACTGCTAATGATGATATCACTGTCTTTTATCATTACCGCCTACGTGTCTGTTTTAAACAAAAACTTAAATGTTGAGGTTGACTTTGTTCGCATAGATGGCGTGGTTGTTCAGGAGACGGTGGATGTTCGTAGAGAAGTTTTGCTAAAGAACGTAAGGCAGCGTCAGGCGCTCGGGCAGGTTAATGAGGGAGGTGAAAATGAGTGATGTTCTGTCCCGTCGAGTAACCATGCTTATCAGTCTTTTTGTCTCAGTCCTTGTTTTGATTTATTCGTTTAATTTTATGCTTGACTCTTTTGATTATGAGCCAGTGGCTCAACGTGTGCTTTTGGACACTTACAATCGACCAGTGGGTGATCAAGACTTGTTAGGGATGGCTGTCCACAATCCTGACTACCCAGTTCCTAAAGGGCGCATTGCAAATGTTCGCCGCGGGGATGCGATAAAAGATTCGGATGCTGAACCAGCTAGGTATTTTGCCGAGCACATGATGCTTGATATCTTTAAATATGATAAACTTGAGCTTGAAAGCGGTGAGGTGCTTCGGCGTTTTCTAACGTGGTGTTCTGAAGATGAGGCGGTGGACATACATAACAATTCATTTCGCGACTTAAGTCAGCAGCGAATTGTTTTAAGTCAAGACGCTCGTGTCCGTCCCGAGATAATAGGCAGTTTCGAATACAAAGGATACACGACAAACCGTCCTTATGAGTCTAAAGCAAACTACACGATCAATGAAACGATCACTATGCTCTTTGAGGGAAAGATGCTGCTTACCGTTTTTGCAAAAAAAAATTACCCAACATATTATGATGTTTCAATTCAAGTGCAAAGAGCTGTTCTTCAGGATAAAATTAAGGGCTATCAGTGTACAGAGATGACATTGAGATAATTACAGGAAGTTAAGAGAATGGCTAAAAGAAAAGATAAGCTATGGCAGTATTTGTATGTGACCTCCTTTTTTGCGATATTGTTGACACCTGTCGGTTTTATCGCTTTCAATGAACTTTACTCTCCAGAAGTTAAGTCGGCTTTATTTAATAGGAACAATGGACTTTATCAAAATGAAGACTTAACAAAAACAGACTCTCATGAAGGCGAAGTGAAGCAGTATATTGTTGATGTCATGGAAGACACCTTTGATTTTTCTTATTTGGACTTCGTTACAGATTCAGACTATCAAAAATTGATCAACGGGGAAAAAGATCAAGATATACCTGATTTGCGAGATTTTATAAGGCCTCACTACTCATCTAAAGCCCATAAAAAAGTAGTCCGTTTACTTTCTGATGCGCCATGGGTTTCAATGCTATACCGTGATCGCGGTTATATCAAGCCCGTGACTAGCCAGCCGCCCATTCGCCGAAATTCAAATTCATGGAGCACTAATTCTCAAGGCCGACTCTACGGTATTTATGATGGCAGTGTCGTCGCCAGGCTTATGCTTCCTGATAGAAGTGATAGTCGTAGGTATCGCGTTGATTACACTGTTACGATAACAAGAAAACCTTTGCTTTTTGAGAACAGCCGAAAGCAGTATTTTTTTCAACCTTTGGTAAAAAGAAATGTTGGCGAGTGGTTTTTAACAGATGTTGAATGGTCGATAAGTCGGGTAATGTAGTATGAAATATTTTTCTATCATTTCTTTCATTCTTCTACTCTTTCTGACGTTTATCGAGTCTAGCTACTTTAGGTATGTTGGAAACAAGCGCGAGGTTGTTGGCGTCTTTGTCGAAGATGCATCCGAAAAGTCATTAACGGTTGATACTCAAGAAATTCTTAATGAAGAGTCAGTGAGAAGCCTCGCAAGAAGAACCGTGAATGTGCTTTTCAATTACCGTCCTGGCCAAGCTTTATCTCACATGGAAGAAAATGAGATTTCATCCGTGTTTATATCCGAAGACTCCTTTAAGAATTTTGAGGGCCGATTTTTGTATTGGAGCGATAGAGAGTTTAGGAATAATAACATTTCAATAAAAGAAAGCATCGTGACAAGTGAATCTCTTATACCTGTCCCTATGACAGGCGGCATGAGGATGTGGGGGTATACAGCTTCAGTTCCTATGGTTAACCGAGGTGTTGGAGGTACAGGAAAGAGCATTCTGTCAATAAAAATGCAAATTGTTTATGCCGGCACTGAGGTTGGGATAGGGATTTACGACATAAAGCTTTATAATTAGCTTTAACTTTGTTATATTGGGCATAAATTTATAGAGGTGTCCAAATGCCTGAAAAGAAAAGCTCCTTAATTGATGTTGATGACTCCCTTATTTATCGATGGCGAGACTTGATATCTGAGATATCTAAAGAAAAGCGCATCTTCGTTCTCAGTGACACTGAGACCACGTGCAATCAAAGAAAAACCAACAATGGTTTGTTTAATCGTGTTCTTGAGTGGTCTATGATAGTGTGCACAGAAAATCAAGATGGCACGCTGTCTCTCCTGCATGATGAGAAAGGTAAACCTGTTTTTATCGACCAACCCATAAACTTTCTTTCCATCTCTCCCGGGTTAAGCAAATTAGAGAAAAGCACAACCCGTGTCCAACCTGGCGCATTTAAGACACATGGGATATCTACCGAATATCTCTTAGGTGAGTCTGAGGGAGGACTGGGGCGCGGCAAGTTGTCTCAAGAAGCCCCTAACTTTAAAACCGTCATGGCGGCCGTTAAAACGCTTTTCTCAGGCATGAGCTACGCATCCCCAAGAGAATGCCCCGTTATTTCATTCTACAACGCGCCTTTTGACATTGGTTTCCTTGATGTTGAATCAGAGCTTTGGGAGGTGCCAAATATCCAGTCATATTTTGCGGTAGTGGATCTTTTGGATTTAGTTAAAAAACATTGCGGCTTCCTTAAAAAGAGGTCTCTTGATGATGCGTATACGTGGGCTAAGGACATTTGTCCTGAATATGGCCAAATAGAAAGACCCTATCACAGTGCACTGGTGGATAGCTCAATGATGCTTCCTGTATACAACGCAGTCATAAGTCATTTGAAATCTCAAAACTAATTGGTGATGCGTTTTTATAGAATAAAAAAGGAGGCAAGGCCTCCTTTTTAGTATGGGTGGTTAATTTTCGCTGAATGCATAGATGGAGTTTTTGACAGCTGTGTGTGTGGCTTCAAGCATTCTCTGGTTGTCTTTTTGCAGGATGCTTAGCATTCTTATGCGATTTTGAACATTAAGAACACGTTGCATCTCCAATAGCTTTCCGTTTTTTGAGGCTGCTAGCATAACACGGCGATGCTCAGGATCTTTAGTTTCTTCGACAAGATAATTAACCGTGTCTAGCTGGCTCATTATCAGCCCTTGATTGTTGACCGGTTCCCTAAGTTCTGCAATATCAAGCATAACTGAACTGGCAACCCCAAGCGATGAAACCATTTGCTTATAGACAGCGACAAAAGATGAGCGTCGAGGATCTTCTACTTCACTTAGGCTTGGCGGAGCCACTCCCATTCTTCCTGTTGTGTGCTGTATATAATGAGTGCTTGCAAGCGATTCAACAGGTGAATACGTGTACATTGTGTAATACTTATCATTACTTGCACCTTCGCCTTTATATCCTTGAGGATAAAAGAAGGTTAATGCTTGTAGGTCTGCGTTAGGCGCAATCGATGGACTGTCACAGAGCCCAAGTTGGACATCCGTCTCTGAACAAAAAAGCCCGTAGTGCATATCTATGGCTCTTTTTGCAGCGCTATTTACACTAGATACAGCCGTGATAGCTTGTGTTATCTTTTGTCCTCTTCGGAATGTTTGGTTTGCATTTTCGGTTTCGATTTTTTCACTGAATGCCATTTCCTGCATTTTACCTGCGGTGCAAACTTGTTTGATCATTTTGAATGTTAATGAGTTTGGACTGATTTCTCTGTTGGATGCTTGTTCAGAGTCTTTTGGTTGTAGCATTGATTCATCGCCCGGGAACAACATTGACTCTAACTCAGCTTTCTCTTTCTCAAGGCGCATCTTGTAGTTCATTTTAAACTTATCGTACTCCCTCGTCATTTCTATCCTCTGTTGTTGAGAAAGTTGGGACGTTTCAAGTAGCGACTTCATAATAGACATCATGGAATTGGTAACCGCTTCCATCTGTATGTTCGCGGCCATACTTGCAGCGTTAGCTATAGTTTGGTTCATACCCACATCAAACGCTGTTTCTGCATTATAGATTGGCTGCATCGCTGCTGGTAAAAAATAAACGATGGGCTGCGGAGCATGCGTTGGACATTTTTTAACTGTAACCAAGGCTGAAGCCGGTAATGAAAAAATAAGTAAGACTGATGCTGTCGTAATAGCGATTAATTGCTTGATCACTGTCTGCCTCCTCTTAGTTCTTTCAGCATATTAACTACTTGAGGAGAGTTAATTTCCTGTGCAAGTTGAACAGAACGCATCGCGTTTATTTGCTCTTGCATGAGATAGTCTTTCATCATCAACTCTGTTTCAATATACATTGATTCTAACACTTTATTCATCGTGTCAGCCTCATTCGGGGCCGCAACGAAGTCATTACCATTGTTGGTTGAATCAGGGTTGTCCTCAGGTGTTTGCAGATTCGCAGAGAGCTTATTAACTCTATCCTTTAATATATCTATCGGACTTGCCCCCAATACATCTTCTTTATAAGCGGGTGAATCAATGCTTATATCAAAAGGTTCCCTCGTATCGAATGCGCCACTTGAAATCATTTCTTCCATCTTTGTGCCAACACGATCCATCATGTATTGATTGAGCACCATCCTTGACATGTTAAGGGCGCCAGTTCTTTGTAAGAATCTAGCTTGATACTCAGCTGTATTGACTTTTTTCCTGTCGTTAGCCGGCAGGGCCGGGACTATGTCATCCGAAACGATGTTGTCGATAAACATTAATGCCGACAACACTTGGTTTGCGTTCCTGTATGTGTGTTCTATAGGTACGGCGCGTTGGTTAGGGTCTTGTTGTAGCTTTCTTCTGTCCAAAGATGCATTCTTCATCTCTTTTGCAACTGTTTCTTGCTTGGTGACACTTGTCGGTAAATACCCTTCTGCACTATTTGTGGTGGGTGATGTGAAGTTTGCCGCGCTTACATCACCATTAGGTATAATTTTGCCTGCCACAATGGCCTCTTGATAGTCTTCTGGTGTTCCACCTGCTGAAGAACCACAGTAGCCGGCTTTGAATTCTGCCGGAGAGCATGAGAGCTCTTTGCTTTGCCTCATTCGTGCGGATATAGCGTCAGAAGCGCCGGTGCTTTCCAATGCTTTCATTGTTGCTTTGTTTGCTAGCGCAAGTGCGTTTTCGTATGCATTTTTTGCTTTTATGCTTTCAATGATCGCGCGCTTTTCTATAGAGCACAGCTTAAACAACGATTGAAGTTTCTTTGATGGGTAAACGCGCTTTGGAATTACACACTTCCCTTCGACCTTGATTGCATTTTCATCGCATATACCTTGAGAGCTAGGGATAGGAACATTAACTTTCCCTGTTTCCTCATTGTTATCAAACTCTTCTCTTAAAACAAGTATAATTTCTGGCACTGATAAATCTTCATACGCCTCAAGTGCAGTTGTTATGACTTCAAACTCCTCTTTAGTGTCATCGGGTCCAACGATGGCTCTAGCACGGTTTGCATCTTGGTTGGCAATGTGCATTTCCATCGCCATTTCCATTTCCCCCATAGCTCTCATTAAGCGCATGTCTTGGTCCGCTTCGATCTGCGAGGCTTCAAACATGGCTGCAATGATGGAGTTTGCACCTTGGTTAATGCTTGATGCTGTCGCGTTGGCTGCATCAACTAAAGTTTGTGCATGAACAGAGGTTTCCTCAGAAATTGTTTGAGTAAACGTCATTAGCTCTTGTTCTGCGTTACTGCCATTGATGTCTTTTGCCTGGCCCTCATCTAGACATGGAACAAATGGTGGGCAAGTTGCAGCATAAGAGGGGAATGAAGCCATCATTGCCAAGCTCATGACGGAGGCAAATTTTTTTAATTTCTTCATTACACGCGCCTTAAGTTTTCTCTATGTATGATTGTCATTTTATCACATTTGATAAATAATTTTATCTAGACTGATAAATGCTCAACCGCATCATCAATCCCTTTTTCAAAGGTTACAAAATGGGAATATATAACAGGGACGAGCTTGTTCATAAGGCGCTCGGGTTCTTTTACATAATCCCCCAACTTGTCTTTATTTTTAATTAGCTTGGTCTGGTATTCATGTAAACTTAATCCAACAATGTTTGCACATATCTTGAAATAGTGCACCTTAAGCATACTCTGCTCTTTGTCTTGTTTCTTTACGCTCTTCTCTATTATCGTCGTAACGACATTTATTAAAAAGTTACCAACGTTAATATTGAGCTCTGCAAGCTTCTCATTGCCAATGAAACCTGATATGTAAAGTGATAGGTGAAATCTCCACATAGGTGTAAACGCGAGCAGCATTCCTGAAACGATTTCACCCCTTATCGTATGACTTACAGACTCACCTTTTCTGTTTTTTTCGATGAAGTTTGACATGAAGCCGTGATGGCTTTTTATGAGCTGGCTGACGTCATCTTGGATCATTTGCAGCGATGGGTTATTAAACATTACGGCATTGTTTCTTAATGCTCTAGAAAATGAAATAAATATGCTGTCAGATATGGCGCTCATATCGGGCAAACTTTCCCCGTCTTTTAATGCGGCTTCATAGGATTGAGCACTTGCTCGTAACACCTCGTCAAACATGTTGCTCAAGGAAAGATCTTTGATGCCTCCAGTGTGTCGATTTATTTCGACAGCTTCAGTCAGCGGTGTGATAATCTGACCTAGTTTATGTGCGTTTATTAGCTTATTGATTTGCTCTTCCATATCCATTCTATTTTAATTCCTTATTTAAACAACATTCCCTGGGCCTTTTTGGAGCCCATTAACCGCTCCTTTTTTGTTCAGGTTTGGTACAAGTTTATCCCATTTCGTAGGATCTTCCCATTGTTCCAAGGCGCTGTAGTTGTCGTGTGTTTTCCACAACCAATAATCGATCCCTCTAATACCTTCATGAACTGAAGGCATTATCATCCTAAATCCGTACGTGTCTTCTGTTAAGTAATGGGCCCAAGCGCCAGATGCTTCTGTAAAAGCGCTAAGACGACCAGATTGTGATATCACAAACCACAAGTCTCTATCTATGTATTTTACCCACAGCATTTCGCTAGGAGAGAGTACACCATAGCACCATGACCTAAAATAGAGTCCCCAGATAACCGTTTTCACGTAGGCGTGACGCAAAAGCACATCCTTGACCATATCTCTACCTTTTTTAAGTAGATCTTCTTCAATGTTTATGCCTTTTAATGTGTCAAGCGCAGGATCATATGGGTCTTCAAACTCTGTTGCATCAAAAAAAGGTCTCCGGAAGTCCTCTCTGTACTCATTAACAAAAGAAGCGATGTCGGCCTTAAGTGCTTTAAGCATGGCCTTCTCTTTCATTTTGCTTCGTTTCGCGCCTATTTCATAGTAGTCATTAATCCTTCTGTTTCTCAGGCGAGATTCGCCTGTTTTACCGTAAAGATAAGGAACCACAACCGCTAAAACGCACTGGTAGTTGAAAGGTAGCGAGTCTAAGTCTAAAAAGGGATCACCTAAGTTGTCTTTTAGTACTTGGTGGGTTTTTCTTTTATCGATACGAAAGCGCTGGCGCTCCCTTACCGTCAATAGCTTCTTTCGTGTGTTTTCTTTAATCTCTTTTAGTATATTCCATTGAGAAAATAGATCTAATGGTATTGCCGGTAACGCATACCACTTTGTGTCCAAGCTTTGCTCCTTTTCCACCATTTCTTTCATAATATTAACTATCGGCTTAATGTAAGGAAAAATTTCTTTTTGTGCTTGGGCATATTTATACATAGCCTCTTTTTCACCGGGCTTGGCTAAGGGTGAGCGAGGACGTCTTATCTCTTTTACAACAAGGTAGAGCATTGGTAATACAATGTAGGGCCAGAGCATATTAAAGACGACATGGTTGATTTGACCTTGTTTTCTTTCCCCTATACCATTGTCAAAATAGTACGCACTAAAATCATTGCGGCGATATTCAAGGTCATTGTACATCAACTCAATGGTCTTGCTTGCCTCATCTACCCAGAAAAAACCAATGTCTGTCACGATGTCAGGTAGCCAATTGAGCGAATACATGACAGCGTATTGTGTGTAATACCATGGGTAGGCATAAAAAAAGTAAGATATTATGATTAAGGCAAACCCGACGAAGCATACGCTTACAAAAGCCTGGTTTGCCTTATTTTGACGCTTGTCATCCGGATCCATGATGAGACCTCCTTGTCTTAACGATTCCGATTAATTGAATATATTTTCAAACGTAACTGTGGAATACATAGTGTAGTTTCTAGATTGCCCCGTGGGCAAGTAAGTAACCGTCACTGTTCGCTCTACCTCTAAGAATCGTCCATACCCAGTCGATGAAAAAGAAAGAGCACAGAAATTATCACCTTCTATGAAACAGCTTTCATTCCAATTTATTTCCCAGTCGTCCTGATTTGTTATAACCCAACTATGCCTGTTGCCATTGGATGGATCGGGTCTAGTTGCATTGCCTACAACAAAAGTTATTATGTTGTTGCCTGAGTTCGGGTTTACTGTGCCAGAGCAATTCCGTGAAGGCCTATTGAAGCTTGCGTCATCAATAAAGCACCCCACGGTTAAATCAGAGAATGATACGGCACTATCGTCATCTTCAATTTCACATGAATCGCAGGTAACTTCAATTACTTCAACTTCGACTCTTTCCCTTTCTTCACGTTCAGTGCTAGATCGTGAAGACGTGCCGTCGTTATATACAACGTTAACTCCACGTGTTCGAGACTCCTGATAAGTCGTTGTTATGGTTTGCTCAGTATATGTTCCTGGGGAATTTTCTATCTGGCTATCTGTAGGAGACTTGGTCGTAGAGCTACTGTCTACATTCCAACTGCTCCAACTTCCTCTCGTATAGCGCACCACGTATTTGCATTGAGCATTAGACGCCTGTCTTACTCCATCGTTACAAGATAGCGTGACGCTTCCCGTGGCCGTATCAGGGAATGGGCCTTCTGGAAGTGCAGGCCAGGTTGGACCCAGCTCTTCAGGTGGTGTTACAGGATCTTCGGGATCTTCAATAACAGGATTGTCTGGGGTTACCGTTGAGCAAGATGATGTTTTACCGTAACCTTGGCAGTATCTGTCATTGATTTCACGTGTCGTATAACACTCTTGAAATGGTGCTGTTGGCGAAGTGGTGTCGCACGCAGGTAACCTTGCCATAGCGACGCAGTTCGCCGCATTACGAGCATTCCACCCGTCCCATCCTGGCAGTAACTGTTCGTCACCCCAAGTACAATTTTGAGTGGTAGAACCGCCGCCATCTCCAGGTAGGGAAATCTCAGTCTCCCCGCAATCTCTCATGCCTTGTGTTGGATCGCAAGCTGCGCTTGTTCGAAGCGTTCCCGAACCTGTCCATGATTGTGTTGATACAGGAGGGTTAATGATTGGGCCGGGCGAGTAAATTGGGCCAGGGTCTGGAGTTACTGGGCCTGGTGTCACGGGTTCAGGAACGACAGGGTTAGGATTAGGTGTTGGCGCTGGAGCAGCACCAGTATGCACATAATTAGCTGTCACACCGCTTTCCAATGCAGGTATTGAGGCTGAGCAGTATGTGCCCCACGTTTCAATGCTAGCTCCGCATTCAAGATCGCACTGTGAGCTATTTAGCTGAAGTGTTCCATCGTTACATGTAAAGTTTGTTTGACCAGTAGTGCCAGGCGTTGATGAAAACAATCTTCCGCTTTCATTGTGAGATACATTTCGAGGTGTCGCTCGGCAAATACCATTCTTGTTAATGCCGTTATTAGACGTACCTGTTCCCCAGAACGCGTCATCAGAGCAGTCCAGCTTACATTCACCAGAAGTGACAACCCACTCACCAGTGTAACCATCGCATCGCAATGTTGCGCTACCTGTATTAGATACACTGCTTCCTAATGTTACCACTTGGTCATGAATGTACGTCCCGTTGGGTACTCTTTGGCTACAGCTCTGTACACCGTTTTTGTCGTCCCAGTCTACGTAAACACCACCAGGGCAAGATTTAAAGCAAGAGCCTCCTATGGCTGATGTGACGCCGTTGTTACAAAACGCTTCAACGGTGCCGTTATAGCTTGCATTAGCAAAATCAAATGAGTAGGAGTCGCCAGACATCTTGTTTTGAGCTTCAACAGTGCATGTGAAACCTGTGTCGCTGTCAGTGAACATAAAGTCTTCAGCTGCACAGTCTTCACAAAGAAAGCTTGGCGGCGGCGGCTTGGTGTAGCATTTATTGAAATAGTGTTTTCCATTATGCTCAATTGTCGGCTCTTCCGTAGGCAGAGTTAATTCTTCGCCATAGCAAGGCCCTAGTACCTCACAGGATGCCCTGTCGCTGTTTGTGTTACCAGAACATGAAGCCTCAACAAAAAACTGCTGTCCGTTTGTGTAGTAGGTGCTGCTTGTTATGCTATCAAGCATAGTGTAACCACTTGTTCCACATATGGTGTTGCTGATGGTGCTTTCGCCGGGTAACTTGTCATATCTGCCGGTTGCAGGATCTAGAACAGCCTTAACATACCCTGCTACGTTTGCCGTGTCGCACGTTACTGGTGTTACGCTTGGCGGAGGTGGCGGTGGCGTTTCGCTATCGACACAAGATGCAGGATATCCTGTCGCTGTGTTAGGCCCAACATATGTTGCACATGCTATGTTTGCATCGTAATAATCAAATTGTCCTGTTGAGTCGTGTAAACGAGGACCGCTTATTACTTCTGCTAAGTTTTCAAAGTTGAATGCTGCGCATTGGTTTACATAATCTGAATTAGTAGGCTCAGAACCTCTCGGGACCTCTATTAGTCCTGTTCTCACGGTGCCTGTGTCACAGCTAGTAAATCCAGTGAAGGCGCCGCCAGTGATATCGATGCTTTCGCATGATGATTGCTTGCCGCTACAAATCATAGTGCCAATAAACGTGTCACCTGCCCCATGCTCTCTGTCTAAATAAAGCAACGTGTCGAGGCCGCCAGTGTACCCTTCTCTTCGGCATGCTTGGTTGAATTCGTCGTTGCCAGGCTCATCAATAAACTCTCCTCGACCTTCATTATAGCCGCCTGACAAAAATGGGTTAATAACACCTTGGTCACATCTTAGTTCGATATCAAGCTGACAAATAGCATCAAAATATGAGTAAGGTTCATCACTGTCGGCAGGAGACTCTCCAACATAACTTACACGAGGCGAACTTCCTGGTATATAGCCATCAACCTTAAGGCACTCTGACTCTGCGGCAGTCCGAACTCGTGGGAATGAGTTGTAATTAGAATCATCAAATCGACCTTGAACAATAAAGTTGACGTGAGCTTCGCTTGTGTCTGCGTTTTGCGTAGAGATGATGGTTTCTTTTGCGTTGCTTGTTGCCCCCACTGTCACTTTTGATTTGGATGTGCACGATGAGGCTGATTTTTCTAACGTCCCCGCAGAACATGTATACGTGATGCTGCCGTTTCCGTAAGTGTCGTTGATAGTTAAGATGTCGCCGTCTTCAAGAGGCTTATTTAGCCTGCTGTGAGAGCACATGGCACCACTTTTTATCCACGAAGTTTCATCAATCTTACAGTCGCTTTTAACTTTGACTTCGCAGGAGGGTTTAACCAAACTGCTAACGCCGTTTTGGCATATCGCCGCAGAGGCGCCAGCAAAATACTCGCTGTCACTGATGACACTGGTGGCACCAGCTCCATTTAATGCGGGCACATCAAATGAGCATTGTTCATGTTGCAGAGTTATTGGTTTGCATGCCAAGTCAACATCGGCACTTGCATAGTTGAAAGAGGATAGTACTAAGGCCATAAAAGGCATTAAAAAGCGCATGACAAAAGACACCTTGGTGGACAGTGATTAGCGTATGTTATCACAAATAAAAAAAATGTGAGCAACTAAGCTTCATCAAGTTCAATTTCGTGATGCTTTTCATCAATTAGAAAAAGCACAACGCGTTTTCTAAAAGCTTCAATATGTTGCTTTCCATCAAGTGTCACGCCTTTAATGTCAGCGTCATTTTTTACACCGTCATCAATTTGTGAAAAGAATCGTTGGAGCGCCTCTTTGTTTTTCTTTGTTTTTCTTTTAATGTTTAGCTTTTTTTCTATTGATTTAACCCACACTCTGCTTAATTTAAGGGTTCTTAGTGTGTGCCTAGATTCAAACTCGTCCATTAAAAGATCATCAGGTTGTATTCGAGTGCCACGTATTGGTGTGGATAAATCTTGAGAAAGTAGGGCTATCTCCATCGCTCTACTGCTAAGCGCTCTTCCTTTTTTGTTGTGCATCTCAAGTAAAAAGCAAGCAATGCCCCATGCGCTAACAAGCTTTTTCTTAGGGATGAATTCTTTTTTAATTAAACAGTGAAGATAATAAGGGATCTTTATTTCAGATGAACGCATTTTCAACGTTTGGTTTTGCTTAATGTGTTCTACTGATAATAAGTATTCAGCTAGCGTCATTGTTACTTCTCCACAAATTAAAGCCCTGAAATTAAACTTTGGATGCTGCTAATGTCAGATTTTTGAGAAGCGTGTATTATCTCATTTCTCCCTGACTTAACGACATCACCCCACTCTTTTTCACCGACACTCATGTCAAACAAACGACTATAAACTTTTTTTAGCGGGGAAGAAAAAAGGTTATTGTGATGTTTGGGTATTTTGTCTACCTGTGTTGCTGTTGGTTTTATTAAGTTAAACTTGGTCGCATAAAGTTTTCTTGCAATGCTTTTTGATGCACCTCCCATGTCTGGGTGTTCAGGGTCAATAATAGCTTTCACCTCTGCGTCGCTATCTAAGATGAATTCAATTTGCCCTGAGTGAGAAGGGGGCTCTATTAACAAAACGGCATCATAATCATTTAAACATTGTAAATAATCAAAAGTAAGGATGGTGTCGCCGTAGTTTTTGAGCCCCTCAAGAGAGCTTAGCCCCGTTGACGTCGAGCATAGCATAGCGCAGCGTTTTCCTTTGTTTTCTTTAAGCCACGCCTTAAGCTCAGAGGTCATATGTCGGCGAGTCGCAGGAAAAGAAAGTGATGTGTTGTCATGCTTTTCACACCCTTTATAAAAATAGACGTTGGATAAACGTTGGCCCGATGAAACAATGGCCGCGTACGTTGATTTTTGCAAATAAACTACAGAGGGTGATATAAGCTCTATTGCTGTTTTGCCTGATGCATCTAAGTATGACGTGTGAGTCATTAGTGATTCTAGGGGAACTACATTGGTGGACTTTATTTTTGCGCGATAGATAAACCAAAGCGCTCTGTGAGTCATATCATTTATTCTGAATTTATCATCAAACAAGTCACTTCCGTTGTTCCAGAGGATAGAACCTCCCTTTACTATAAAATCACGATTTGGTTTTAGATCAAACAGCGCCTTGTGCATTGCACAGTAAGTAGAAGTTAACCACCCTTTAATAATGGCGTCGTCCCTTTTTATGGATTTAGTGGCATAATTAAGAAAAGCATCTGGCGCATACTGGTAAGCTTCACCTTGAGCGGTCATCCACTTATAAGCTAAAGCGAAGAGTGACTCTGTGAATTTCTTGAAACCTGGTATGTCACTGTACTCGCCAAATTTTAAAATCGCCCCGCTGTCAGAACCGTTTATGAGATTGTCACCAGATACAACATGCACGCTATCAAATGGAAGGAATCGTGGCGTTCTTTCATTGATTATTCGGCTTATTATAAGGTTGAGATAATCACCCGTATGAGATATAAATATCCCCGGTCCGTTCTTTGGGGGTGATGCTACGCTTATCTCGCTAGCACCAGTGTTGTCTTTTACTCTATTAAGATGTCTGCGGTGCCCAACAAGGATAAGTGTTCTCTTGTCGGTCTTATGTGATTTCAAAGCGTCTTCAACTTGAGCATCCAAATCAAGTCCAATTTTCCATAAAGACATTGAAATATTCCTTTATCTATTGCATTTGTTTGCTTTCGCAAAATCCCATTCATAGTCGAGTAGCTTTAAACAAGCAGTTTTCTTTTCTGTGCGCCGAGTTCCTGGCTTTAAGTAATCATTTAAAAATTCTGAAAAGGAATACTCCTCTCTATCAAGACACTTGTTAAGTTCGCTCATGTCTTTTTTCGCGCAACGACTAACCCAATAAGGACGCATTGCACTTTTCAAGTACGGAAAGAAAGCAACTTCATCATATTGAGATTGAGAAATTTTTTCAAGAATGTCGGTAGTGCAATTTACGCTTGCTGAGAGCGAGTTGTTTTTTTGTTCGCTATTGACTTCAAAGCAAAAGCGAATAGTGTGATCTTGACGTCCCGATTCACTTACTTCTTTAACAAGAATATACTTTTCAGCCATCTCGTTTAGGCAAGTGGCGCGATTTTGTTTTCCTGATGCGCAATATTCAAAGAAATCTTTTTTGAATTCATGATTTAATGGCAAAGGGAAAGCGCTGGCTTTCCCTATTACCAAGAACGCTAGGAAAATGATCCAAATGGGACAATTAGTTATTGTGACCATGAGGGAACGTTGGCTTTTGAGGATTGTGCCCACTGTCAACATTAGGTTTTTGCTCTGACTTTTGAGCTTCAGCGGGCTTTTCAGCGCTATTTTTGCCAGGTTTGGATTGTTTTTTATCGTCAGATTCATCTTCATCGAAAAGAGAAAACTTTCGAGTAGAAGGAACATAATCCATTTGCTTTTTGAGTTCTCGGAAACGCTCAGTCAGAGCATCCTGAATCTTGACTTTGTCTTCTTCAGAGACCTCGTGGTTAATAAATGTTGACGCAATAGCGTCAGCGCCCTCTAGCATTTGAAGCGTTGCTTTTCTAAGTTGAGTAGCGTATTTAGGCTTGGCCATGATGTTTTCCTTTAACTGTTATTTGTTACAAAGTTCCTTTATTTCATCCCATACGGTCTGAATTGAAAAAAGTTTAGCGGAGATGGTTGTCAGGTGTTCAATTAAATCAGCGTCATAGTCCACACCAAGAGATTCACGTTGTTCTAATATCGCTTGAATGACATCATCAACTTGCTCTCCTACGGCGTAATGAGCCCTCTCACCTTTAACAAGGTTTTGCGCAACATTAGCCGCCAACATATCGAGAAGCTTGCTACGTAGAATTGATAGGTGCCTTTCATTGAGAGTGCGGCCGGAACCATCACTGGTCCCCACTTCATCTCTTACAATCTCTCGCAATGATCGCACTACGCTGTCCCAATTTCCGTTTGACATCTTTTGCTCTCCTTAACTCTCCAAGCTATAGTGACACATTTTTAGAAAAGTGTCGTAATTTATTGCGCTAGAGGAAACTTTTTAGCTGACTAAGCATTTTAAGTGACATTTGATAACGAAGATTGAATTGTTCTTTTTCAACAGCTCCGGCAGGCTCTTTTTCCGATGAGTACAAAATGTTAACTTGCTGCCCCATCATCTTGAGAAGGAACTCTGAATTAAGCTTTCTTGCCAGATCAGAGTTTTTATTCTTAAGGGAGCTTAGCACCATAAAAACTCGCGTTGCGGTTTCGCTGCTAACATGAGGTTCATCAAGAATGATCTCTATCCACTTTAGCTTAGCCTTTTCTCTTACGCTGCTTTCGCATCGCGTTGACTCTATTAGTTCGAGAAGATACCCCTTTGCTTCTTCCGTCGCTTCTTTTGTTTTCATGTCGGCTCTATGATGGGACATGATGATCAGCGCCATGTGAAGCTTTGCAAAATTGGACTTTGAAGATATACTGACAAAGAGATCATCAGCCTCATCAACATTCTGCGGGTAGAGTATCCCCCTGAATAACAAATATGCTTTGTTTGCAATAGCCCATGTTTCCCCTGCATCGCACGCCTTATCGAGGCTTGCAATTGCCTCTTCTGGTTTATAGTAGGGGTTTCCTTTTTGATTTGAGTAAAGGATGAATCTCGCTATATTAAGAGAGGGCTCGTTGTCATCATCTCTAAATTTCATTAGATTTTGATGTGCTTTATCAAACTCCCCTCTTGAGACGAGTTCTTCAGTTTCTTTTTGAAGATTACTGTAAAGGGAATTCATGAATATCTTCCTTTTTTAATTTCATTTTAAGTTTTTCGAGGGCTTTATTTAGTTCAGCTCTGACGTATTTTGCATCCGTAGTGCCATAATACTTTTCAGCCAACTCTCGGTTAGAGTAGCCTTCGCGGAATCTCAAAACGAGAAAATCTCTCTGAAGTTGAGTTATGCGAATTTTTTCATCGGAGGCGTCGGTCATCTCATCAATAAAGCCAAATATTTTATTGGCGATAATGCTCAGCTCATTTTCTTCTTCATGCCCTTCATTTCGAGAGAAGTAGTCAATGCTGGACGTGTCGTCTTCGCTTTCAGACCCGATGGTTGAACAGTTAGTTGCAATGCCATAGCCCTTATATCTCATTATGGCAAGCTTCCATATAGAATCGGAGATAACTTTCCCAATCTCGTTTTCAATCTCTTCTTTTTTTGGAAGTGTTTCGAGTGGTCCATCCGTTTCCCTCTCTCGCAGAGAGCGAATTATTTTATTTGCGAGATCTGTGGCATGTATAGGTAGTAGCACAGGGTTGCTTTTTTTCGCAAAACGAGTGACATTCAGATTAATCCACTCTTCGGCATACGTTGTAAACCTTGCGGAGTTGCCGTGCACATACATATCCGCAGCATGCATAAGACCCAAGGCAGCCTCGTCAATTAAATCGCCATCAGAAAAGCTTGCTATTTTATTGCCACCAAAACTTCGATAATGGCTTCTCGCCGAGAAAATGCAAGAGCGTAAATTGGTGCAAACAAGACGGTTTCTTAGTTCTTCAGCACTGGCTAAGAGTATACGAATTTGCCTTATAATGTTGGCTATCATGCTCCACGAATGGCCAGATAACCTTTCCATTTCACGGACTTTGTAGCAAGTTGAGTCAAAAAGTTCAAGGCAGGAACCGTTGTCGTTTTGTGCGGCGTGGGCTTCCTGAGCCGCTTTAGCTTCATCAAACATGGCAATGGCGCGCTTACACCAAGGTTTTATGAATTTAACATACTTGAGGTTATGCTCTTTAACCAACGTCTCTGTAAGAGACAGGATATCCATTGCATTGCTGTCGCCATTCAAGTACGCCTCAATTATTGATGCCATTTTTTTGTTGTACTTTACATGATACTCGATCTTTATAGCATCTTTATCTTTACTTATGGACTTTTTGATAAATGTGCCGAAGATTTTCGTTACGTGTTCGGAGTGGCATTCTTTTAAAAGCGCTTCCATGACAAAGCGCAGCCTAAGAACAAAACACCCCATCATGATATGGTTGTTGGTCTTTTTTTCAGTCCAAGCAGCTTGTTGTTCAGGTGACCTAATCTGGTACCTACTTGAGTTGAGTTCTTTGCTCATGGTTGCGTGCGTATCCTGAGCGTTCATCAACGTCTGCTTTTCATCTTCCGTGATGTCTTTTCTTAGATAACGCTCATCTAAGTCGGGTGCATCATCTTCGATAAGTAGGTCATCTATGTTGGGTAGGTCTATTGAATCCATGTAGTTGCTATCTTCCATGATAAACTCCTTAAAGCATAATCTTGTTTGCGTCCGACATTTGAACGCGACCTTGTTCAAGTAGAGCCTTAACACTTCTTGACTGTGTTTGCCCTTGAGCGCTATTGATTTTGTCATACAGCTTGTGCACGGAGAAGCCTCCATCATCAAAGTCAGCGCTGCTCTTGTATTCCAAAAGCGTCTTGCTCATATCACCTGGCTTAAGCACTTTTTCTGATGCCCAAGTTATGCCGGTGTAGCCGTTTTTGCAGTGTTGGCATCCATCACCACGAGTAAAAGTGTTTTGAATGAGTTCGGATTTGTTAAACATTGCATCGTTCAACATATTCCCACTATGATCAGGGAGTCGGCATTTTTCACATATTTCAGGGACAGCTCTTGAGAATTGGTAACCACTCAAATATTCCACCAAAAAGTCAAACCCCCAATACTTATTAGCTTCATCAAAAAATCGAGGAGCGCTAACAGTATCAGAGTAAAAGACAACATGCCGTCCCTCTAGAGCGATTATTTTGTATAACTGCTTAGCGTTGTCTTTAGCTATCGAGAAAGGAAGAAATAAAACACTGTCTTCTCCGTTTATCTCACAGTTTACTCCGCCTGAGAAGAACGTCTTTATTTTACTGAACTCCGACTCTACAACTGATGAGATCGCGTCGCCAGATAAAAAGTGGAGAGTTCTACTACTTGCTGCCCCCATTCGGGCTTGCATTTTAGAAATCTCATTTAGCCAGTAGCTCGCATAAGGGATGTAAGATGTCGTATTGTGATAAACGCTATCGAAAAAATTAGCAGCCTTTGCAGGAAGCTTCGTTCCCAGCGTTCCTTTAAGAATAGCGCCACTTTCCACAAAAACGCCAAAATCAAGGGGGTAGTCTAAGTGTCCGTTTGAATCAGACGGTGGTGTTATCTGACTGGAACCTACGTGCACAGGCTTACCGACAACAAACCCTATCCTGTCAGCTCCAGATAGATGTTGAGGGTGAATTTGATTAAGGTAATAAATGCCGCTCTTGTCATCGTAAAACCCCGACGGCATTGCCACGCATGTGTTGATGCCATCTTGAAATTCAATGTAAGGTGCGTCTGTTATAGCGCAAATGGCAGACTTTATGTTTTCAACACCCACAACACGTGAAAAAGCCGTTAGTTTCGAATAAGCATCCTCGCCTCTTTTGTCATAAAGCATATTTAGCTCATCCTCATGTTGAGGATATAGATTTGCGATAAGGCGAAGAAGTGAAGATAAATTCTGTTCCATGATGATGATAACCTTTCCTTGTTATACCCATATTCTATATAGAGGACGGGCGATGTCAACTTATAATTTTACAATTTTACTTAACGCGGGTTCGCCGAATGCCAATTGCCCTTTTTCTGTATGAAATAAAGGGCTTCCTATAAACCCTAACTCAGCACCAATGTTAAAGGTGTATTTGAGCAGCGCTGCCATGTCTGGACTACACATTGAGTAGTCAACATCCATAACTAAGGGTGGTGTTTTTTCTTGGTACGCGGACGACACTCTCTCTTTTAAGGTCTCTGCGGGCCCGCAAAAAGTGTTAACTGACAATTGTGCCGCATTTTTGTTTCTCGGATCTCTCAAAAAAGGTATATAGATAAAACTAAACCCCCGCTCTCTATATTTTTCCATTTTTGACAAGTGAAAGTTTTTACAATAGGCACATGTTAGATCGACAAAGGCGTAGATGCGCCCGCCTTTATTTTTGGAGCTAGTCGCCCCGTATAGAGGTAACGCATCTTGGTATATGAACCAAAGTTGCTGAAGTTCTAAAAGCCTGTTGTGTGCAGCATTAGAAAGATTATAACGACTGAAATGATTTCCGACCTGATAAACATCACGCCCTCTTACCGGTATGAGGTACTCTGTATCTTCATCAGTAAGATAAGCGTCGTTTCTTGTTGAGACAAAAAGGTATTGCGAGTTGCCAACTCTCTCAATTTCAACTCTGGTGTCTAGCTTTTGTTTGGCCAGAAAGCTCGTTAGTTTTTCCTTTATGTCAAGTAGGTTCCCTCTTATAAGCGCGTCGCTGATATTTGCATCTACATCCATTTGTATGTTGGGCGCAGATGATGAAAATGAGGGGCGGGCTATGGATAGTAAAATAAATATAAATAAGAAGTATCGCATCATGCACCTTTGTAAGAAAGAATGATGTCCTTGAACTCTGCAAGCGTTAATTTTTCAAAATCAGGCGTTACAAACCTTGTTTCATTATCATAGGTAACCCTGAACAAAGGAAGTGAAAATGTTTTCTTTTCATCCCTCACCTGTTGTGTTAACTCTTTTGCAGACCCCATCATTACGTAAGTTGCTTCCCAAGCTTTCAGAAAATCCATCAGGCTTATTTGCAATCCATACTTTTTGAAAAGCATCATATACACATCAGGCTCAAGATTTTCGTCTTTTACAAGGGGGTACAGCTGAAAGCCAATATCCACCATCTCACTTTCTGAAAGCTGATGTTTGCTTTGCGTTAGCTTCATCATGAAATAGAGCGCAGCGGACTTGTGTGTCGAAATATCATCTGTGACGATAGGTACCATCCTCTGGTACCCACCAATGCTTTTTTTTGTATAGTTCATTGCAAGCATGCCGCTATGGCAACTTCCACACTCAAAAGAAAAGAACATGATAAGCTCTCTCTCTTGATCACTTATCATATTTTCAGCAAGCGCGGAGCTTGGCAGTATTTGCGAAAGCAAAGCGAAAGCGAGAAATGAAAATGATAAGTTAATACGCTTTAGGCTCTTCATAGGTCAACACCATCTTTTTACCGCTAATTCCACAGTATTCTTCTACACCAAGGCAAAAAAGCTGTGGCTCCAAATTACTGCATGCCAACATGACCGCCTCTGCATCCGAAAAGGTCTTAACGTCAAGGGTTAACCTATCGTCGGTTAATTCAACATTTGATCGTCCTACCATTCGGTGCTTAAACCCTTTGAAGCCCGCGAATTTTGTGCAATTGGCGATATCTTCCTTCTTTTTCTCTTCGTAGGATGGTTCTTGTTTTGGGTTTAAGTACAACGTGTAAGCAAAAGCAAAAAAAGCTACGCTTATCACTGTCAAAATAACAGATATATAAAATCTTTCTTGTTTGAAAGCTTGGTTTTTATTGATCATTGCTGTCGCCTCCCTGACTTCCCTCGGCAATAAACTCAAGTTCCACGGGCGCACTTAGCTCTTGCTTGCCCGGTAGCGCTCTTTGTTCAATAACTGCAATCCCACCAGGTCGGCGCTCTTCAAAAACAACGTGCCAACCTTTGCTTTTGTTGTATCTGAATGCAACAGGGCGTTTTTCGTAGCTCCCTCTAATCTGACCAAGAAGATCCGCATTCACATATGTTTTGGGCTGATAATAATTATTGTCAACAAACTTTTCCTCTTCATCAAGCCATACGTATTTGAACATTGATGCGAACGCAACGCTGATCAACGAACCAAAAAACAGCATGACACTAATATAGAAAAAAGCATAGCTGTCAACATAAAGAGGTCTCATTTTGTTTGGCTTTTTGGAATATTCGCCGACACGAGAGTAATCATCTTTGATAGGTTTTATGGTTGTTATTGACGTGTCAATAAAACCGTTTTTAAGCTCAACAAGCGCCCACTTTGATTTTGCACATTGCACCCAGAAGTAGTCGTTTTTAGGTGATTTGAAGAAGTCAAGCATTTGCTCTATGTAAGAGCCACCATCACCATTTTGTTGCACTTCATAGAGATAACCATCATCTAGTCTAGGGTGGCCAACAACATGATATATTCTGTAAGTGACGCCTTTTTTCCCCCATGCCATACTTTCGACTTTCTGAAAGATGTCACTTTTTGCGTTTTTCTTAACTTCATCTTCGCTTCCAGGTTTAAAGTCAACAAAAATCAATCCCGGGAGATGCTCTACTTTTTCGGTAGTAATGCCTAGCCAGTTTTTTTCTGACGTTACCACTTCTTTCTTTTCTTGAGGTTTTTCCTCTATTTTAACAGGAGTGCCAGAACCAGTGTTGCCCCCGTCAAAAAACGGGATTTTTTCCTTGATGCGTTCAATGAAATTCATTATTTGGCCTCCAAGGGAAGGATGATTGATTCCTCAGCCGTAGGCCTACGAAACATCCTAACTGTTGGTCTAACAAGAACGAACATTGCTGTTTTTGTGGTTACCCTGTTGATGTAGCCTCTTGCACTGACAATGTTAGGCTCATCTCTAGTTTCACTGATGGTCTCGAATATCATTCCACCAAGAAGTTTTGTTTCCCCTGCTTTCATACGCACTGTTGTAGGCAGTTTTTGCTCTTCCGTTATATATTGTCTAACCGTTGCCCCTGTGGCGGTTTGCAGTTCATCCACCCCGATGATGTTACTTAGCGACAAGTCAAGCTCAAGGGTCACCTCTTGCGAGGACGCGTCGTAATACGGCGTTAGTTTTACTTCGACGCCAACTTCTTCGTTTTCCGTCTGAAAACTTTGTGTGGCCGTAGGGTTGTCATTACCAATAAAACTGGTTTGCTGGTCACCGATAACAGGCACTTTTCGTTTTGTTGAAAACACAGCCTCCTTGCCGGTGACAATTTCAGAGAAAACAGATTGTTCAGCTTTTGTGTCGCCGTACTGATTCATCCAATCCACGGCAATAGAAACGCTTAAGTTGTCATTGAATAAGCCTGTTTCAAACTTATCAGGTTTAAACCAACTGAAGCCTTTAATGTCATCGATGCTGCTTCCGTCATATCGGCTGCTGTAACCAAAGTTTGGCGTGTCATTGTTGCCATTTTCACCATTGTTATTGTTGTTATTGTTATTATTATTATTATTGTTATTGGTGTTGTTGACGCCGTTGGTGCCGTTATTACCTTGGTTTTGACCGCTTAGCTGAGCCAGCAGCTGATCAATAACACCCCCGGCAAGAGCGGCCTCTACGTTCCCAGTGATAAGCTCAAGCTCGCTCCAGTTGAAACCATCGCTGATATCCCTGTCTAATGACACATTGAACACCGTAAGCTGATACTGTACGCTGGCATAGTTTTCATAAAAGCGGTTGAAAAACTGCTGGATGTATTTTTGTTCACGCGTAGTAGCAGAGTAAACCAAACTGCCAGAAAGGAGGTTGGTTTTAACGTCGCTTGCTCCAAGGCTTTGTATATTTTCCATTACGGATTCGAGAACTCCTTCCTGCTGAGGAAGGGAGGCAATGTAAGTGCTGCTTTTGCTGACTCTGAGTGTATTGCTGCCAATATGATCGAAGGTGATGTTGTGGAGCTCTTCAATCATAGAAAGTAACTCACCGACAGTGCCGACGAAATTTTTTATGTGGTACTTCAAATCGGCAAGCTTTTCATTGTCTTCACCCCCGTCGAACATAAAGCGGATTCCGTAAGGGTGAAGTATGCCTTCTAAATGTTTTAATGTACTGCCTCTCTCGATAGTGATGCCGTACATTTTTTTATCTTTGATGGTGTCAGGGATTGCAGACATTTTTTCAACATAAATGTCAGTTCCTCTATCTAGATAAGTTAGCGAAGGCGTGTCTCTGCTCCATGTGTCATGGAACTTTTTCTGTTTCTCCTTCATCATGCCATCAACTTCATCAATTTTCATGGCTTCTGTATCTCTTAGCTCTGGATTGCTAGCGCAGCCACCAAGAAGAGCGAATATCATCGTAAAGAGCAATGTCCTTTTCATGTTTCTTCCCTAATTTATTATTTTGAGTTGTTATTTAAACCAGACTCATCAATCAATTGCCCAATAACGGAAGCGACATTTTTTGCCATGTCAGATTTCATAGCGTTGAAGTCTTTTTCCGTCAGTACTTTTTTGTAAACTTGAGAATCAAAGTAAAAGTAATCTTTCTGGTCAGATGCATATATCACATGCATCCCAGAGGTTATCCCAATATATTGGTCTTCCGTTCTAAGTAAAAGGAATGACGCGTCATCAATTTTAACAGTATTCTTGTCAGTTCTGATTATGCTGTTTGATGCCTCTTCCATAGCTTTACTTATCATTTCCCCGACTTGTTCAAGCTGTCTATCTGATAAGTCAGGATTTTGGGGGACGATGACGGCTGGGGGAGCTTCAGTTTCTTGTTTTGGAGGCTCAGCAAAATCAAAAGGGTTTGATTGTTGTGCGACAGCGATGTTCACTGAAGATATCGCTGTGATAAGTAAAAAAGCAGTCCTTTGTTTGTACATAACAACATGTCCTTTCTGTTTATATTTATATCTTATCAGTATTAAGTGAAAATAACAAAGTTAAATTTTCGGTACATTTTTTTGAACCTTGGGCGCAGGCATTTGAGGTACTTTAGCGAGCGTCCGAGCGAGTGCCTCACGCCCTTTGTGAATACGAATAGAGGGCGCAACGCTACCAATTATGAAAGCGCTGATTCTTTTGATTGTATCTTCGTTAGGTTTAGTCGGCAGGCTGTTTTTCATTTCTTTTATCGCCTCCAAAGACTCTCCCACTATCTCGAAACCGTTTTTTGCAGCATGCTCTTTGTCTAACCGGCGTGCTTCGCCAGTGTCAGATATATAAAAGATATGCTTTTCCGTCTCGTCATATACGGGAATGAACATGTTGCTTTTCCCTTTGGACTTTATTGTGTGTATTTGAATGTTTTTACCTAATACGTTTTTGCACACTAAAGGCATAAGGACACCTTCAGTCTTATTGATCAGTAGCTTAGACGGAGTGCCTGAGTGATGTTTACCATTGTGGACATATTCAGCAAGAAATGACAGAGGGTGGGCTTCGTCCCAAGTGATGCCCCCGTCATTCGCTTTTAAATAGCTGACAATGTCCATTATTCTTTCATTTTCCTCAGGGTATAAAAAGAGCGCATTGTCGACACCAACATACCCCACTTGTTTTTTTGTCAAAGAGGACATGTTGTTGTGGCCATTTAGTATGCGTGTCACATCCATGAAAAAATCCTTAATCAGCTTTAAATCTTAAATGGCGCGTCTTGCGCACACATTTTCAGAGTTTAAATTGAGCACTCCAATCCAAGAGGTGTTGATTTACAGCAAACTGTTTCATTGCCATCCCGTGTCAACTTTATTGCACCGTCGCCACAGACTTCAGGCTCTGTTGTATTTGGAGGCGTGTCTGACTTCTCACAGAAGCAATCTTCGTCTAATGCGTCTACACATTGTGGTTCTGGGTTACAAATGGCATAATCTACGCTAATTGTTCCATGATCACATGAATAAGCTATCTCAGAAGTTCCGACGAAAGGTGTCCCCTGCTTGATAACATACTGCTCACCATGCAGTAGGGTAGTGTCTATATTTTCATGTGAGCAAACTTCTGATTCGCCCCACGAATTGCTAGGTATACCTTCGCAGTTTTGAGGCTTGCAATTCTCTGATGTTAAGCCCAAAACACCGCTTTCACAGGTATAAACTGCTTCGCCAATAAGACCGTCTGTCTCATTGTCAATTCTTAAATCGGTTGATGGCGCAATTCTGGCTGCCTGAACGATCTCGCTGTGCCCGCATTGTCTAGGCTCTGATGAGCCAAGAAGGTTTGGAAGATAGTCTGCATCCCATTGGTAGGCAGCAATAGTAGGCTCACATGAAGGTTGACAAGTTGCAGCTTTTATTTCAACGTCACCATCCCAGCAATAGGCTTCTAACGCTCCTACTGAATTTTCAGGCAGTGGGTTACTGCTGTTGAATATTTGGTCATGACTTAATGCTGGTATGTTAAATGAACAGCCGTTAGGGTGGTTGTAAACAGTTGCTGAACAGTCTCTAGGGATATACTCACATGTCTCTACGCCACTGCCAGGCTCCCTAATAAATTCATTATTAAAGCACCTTTGGGGAGATTGTGCGGCGCCGACATTGTATCTATCAGCTGGAGATGTCTCGGGAACAGTGGCTTGGGCAACAACAAGCTCTCCACTTCTAGCCTCGCCCATTTCTGCACCACAGCTAGCTTTAGGCGTATGCCTAGGCAACCCATATTTATCTAAATGGATAGTGCTTGGGTCATCATCTGCCCATAGCGGAAAAGTTACGCCCCAATATACTGATTGACCTGCCTCACAAGAATCAGCCACCGTGGAGCAGCCGCCAGTCTGAAATTTAACCGTACCTTCTTCACAACGAAATGTGGCATTCCCTTCGAATTTATCTGAACCTTCATGGCGTAGCGTCGCTGTTTGACCATTAGCCAGTGCAGGAACACTTGCAGAGCATTGTCCCCACGTCACACCTGACACAGAGCACGAGCCAGCTTCTCCTTGACCTTCACCTCGGAATGGCACGTAGACTTTCATGCACTCTTTGTATGCGGTGTAGAAATCACTTTCTGTTCCTCGATTGTTATTGCCGAACGAGGTTGCTCCATTGGGTGTTTCTGATAAGCACGTAACATGTGCTTCTGACATGGTTTTCTCGCCGGCTCTTGGCCCAATGTAGCCGAGGGGGGCAAATTTACCAATAACTTCGTTTGGAGAAATGCTTTCTTGCTGGGCAAAAGAGGGCGCTGCTATCATTAACGATAACATTAATCCAAGTGTCTTGATTTGTTTTTTCATGGTGGCCTCTTAGTTGCAAGTGAATATATTCCGGCTTCCTGCAAAGCCTGGTTTTCCACATGTTAGATCTGAAGATGGAATGTAAGTGCATGTGGATGGTACTGCCTGTGACAACTTCCATCCATTCGTTGTGCAAGCGAATCTAGCGAGACCACTTGTTCTTTTTGTTTTTTCTCTGGCGGTTTCAACATCGGAGAAAAACTGCGGCGTTGCGCTGGCAGTGGCAAAGCCGACTTCATTCAAGCTTCCTGAGCATTTAGGGTACTCTTCGTGCTCAACGTTGAAGTTGCTACCTATCCATGACACGATTTCATTGGGATCGCATGCCACAGGGCTACATGAGGACGAGGACAAGTTTAAAACGCCGTTTACACACTGCGCCTCAGCTTTTCCCTCAACATTAACATCATGACCAAAAAGCTGACCGTATCCACTGAAGGATGTTTCTAAATGTGACATCGCAGGGAAGTTGAATCTGCATGAGCCCGCAACTAAAGTCTGGGCCGAACATGCGGATGTCTTTAAGCCTACAGTTCCAGAGGTGCCGTCATCTAATGTTTCTGACCATACCCCACTTTCACAGCGAAAACTTCTTCCTAGTGCTGCTGAGTTTTTGCCGTCTATCCCAGGAGGCAAATAGCCTTGTTCTCCGCTGGGGGAGGTGATTATCATACCATTACACGTAGGTGCCGATGTTGTGTTAGCGCTTTGGTTCCCTGTTGAACTCTGTAAATCATTGATAAATCCCCAATAGTTAGCATCAAATTGCGCTTTGCCTCCACCTAAACTAGTTGGGCCTAGTGTAGATGATGCAGATGATCCGCTAACTTCAAAAGCACGCTGCTGTCCAAGTGTCGTTTTAAATTTTCTATTGAAATACTGAGTGAATTCATATGTTTTTTGTTCGCCCGCGGACACGGTGCTTTCTTCAGCATGAACACCTGAAAAAAACGCTATTTTTGTAAGCAATAAAACAAATATAAATAAAAAACGAGTCACGAGAACGTCACTTTCTAACACACCAATACTCGCGATGATAGCACATTTAAAAAAAACACCCGAAATATTTTAACACAAAGCGATTAGTTGGACGATTGTGGTGCGCACGATTGGCCAGATATAATCCATTCGGCTTCACCGCTTACGATAGCACAACTCATTATAGCACTACCTTCGTAAACAACACCTTCACTCTCTGAGTAAGAGAGTTGAGCAGAGGCGCTTACAGTAATGGCATCACCCTTAAATATAGTTGTGGCCAACGCGCCGCATCGCTGACCATCAGAGCCGCCCCATCTAGGCATATCCACAGACTCGCAGACAACCTCTTCTGCCCAGTCGCAAGTTCTTACGCAGTCTGCTCTGTTTGAGTCACAAGTGCTGGGGTTGCTAACAAGTTCTGCTATGGCATTGCCTGTTGAAGGATCGGTGTAACAACCAATGAAGCCTTGGCCTATTGTTGGGACCCCTGTTTGAATCTGCCGCACAAACCTCGTCTTACCCACTTTGAGCGGTATATCTAGTCCTAATCTACATGATAGACCGCTTATAGGGTCAAAGTATTCAGGCAAGAGCTGTCCTCTTTCACAATATGTTTCCTCGGCTGCTTGAGGATCTCGATAATTCATTGCGCCAGATTGGTTGTCCATATCGTAGCAGAGTCGTCCTCTTGCATTGTTGGTTGCATTAGTCCCTGTTAATATATCAGTTACAATGTTCTGAAAAGTTTGAGGAGCCATTGGCATCGATGTGGCATCGTCGAGTACGCCAAATCTCTCAATGCAACTTTCGCCAATACACTCTTTGCTGAAAGAGTCACCTTCAGCTTGAGATGCAAGGATCATGTCTGCCACCACGTGCTGAAATGATCTCTCTCCTGGACCACAAGTGATCATTTCAAACTCTACATTGAGTGGCTCTCTAAGACCAAAGGAGTTAACGCCATATTTGTTGTAATAATACTCTCCATTCTCTTCATACTTTGATTTTATGGAGGAGTTTAAATTGTGAAGGCCAACGAAATAGCCGGGGTTATAATCTGGGTCCTCTTTCACAATATCGCCATTGAATAATGGGTGCGAGTTTGCTGTCACATCATCAGCCTGAGCAAAAACTGGCGCCACAAGGGATACCGCCAAGAACAACGTAGTCACTTTTCTTAGATTTAAAAGCATCCCCTTTCTCCTTTTACATTTGCTCGATAATATCAAAACCACCTACCATAGGCAGGTACATGACGTAAGTTAAGATCCATAATAGCAGACCTAACATAATATTTGTCATCCAATTATGAATAGACACCAAAGTATCTAAAGAATTCTCAAATGACTCCTTAAAAAGATCGGACATTGAGAAAAAAACATCAGCCATGTCTTCCATTTTGTTGGCACTGTTTAATAGAGCGCGATGCAGATCGGTGAAAGAGTGGAAGCCGTCCATAAAGCGCTGATCGCCTTCTGACATACTTTTCAATACGCGACCAAAATCGTCTTTTAAAATACCAGGTTCGAGATCATCACTAACATACTTAAATGAAGTCATCAGCTCGACATTTTTTTCTAACAATCTGGCTATTTTATACGTAGCAAGAAAGCTATTTCTATTAACAATAAACCCTTTTAAAACAGGGGTCTTTAGCGCAATCCTTTCAATTAGAGACGGCATTTTTTCTCTTGCAACCCCAAAAAATGCAAACATGCCTACCCATATTGTCAGTGTTGCTATTGCAAAATATCCGGTTACGTCAACAAGAAGCTCCGTGTCCTCCAGTAGTTCTTGGGATGTTCCGGAGCCCGGCATAATATCAAGGTATCCAGAATCTGCCATGAAATCCATACCATAAAAGAAAACCACAATCATCATGATGCTGGTAGAGACATATTTGAGCATGGCTGCTGCGATTTTACCAACAAACTTGGCCTGCATCTTACCGATATCACGCTCAAATTTAAGCCCTTCGCCAAACGCCTCAACTAATGAACTTGCTTTGGCATTGGCTCGCATGATGGAAACAGTCACTTTAGGAATATATTTTTCACCAAGCATACCGACCGCTTCAATAGGATCTTTTTGATCAATTATAGCATGTTGCCTAATTTGCCTGGACGCATCTCTTATCACGCCTGTAAAGTTTTGAACCATGATTTCTAAGGCGTCGGGAAATGTGTTGCCCACTTGTATATTTGACATCGTGTGCAAAAACTCAATGCGACGTTGCTGATTGAACCCTTTCCTTCTTTGCCACCATGTTTTCAATTTGTCTATGGCATTAAGCTTAACTTCTTGAACATTTAAAACTCGCCCATATCGATTCCCTTCGCTTTTTGCGACGGCTGCTTCTCGTGCATCAATAATTTTTTTTATAACACTGCCATCGTTTCTTCTCACGCTGACATTGTAAGTCCTATAGCTTTCCATCTTGCTTCCTTACACGATGTGTTGTTCGATTAAGTGTCGGTGGGCAGGGAACATCTGCACAAAATCATCCACGCTAATTTCACCACTAAGCACTTTACCTGCCTGCTTGTGAGCATCCTTTTCTTCTATAGCTTCAAAGTCAGGTCCAAGTGTCCTCAGCATTTCTCTGCGATCTGTAATACCTTTACGATATTTATTGTAAGCATCTTCGGCAATCGTTGTCCACCACCGCTTCTCAGACGTGTCTAGCATTCTTTCCACATCTTCAGATTCTCGCAAGAACACTGCCTCAGAAACTACTGTGCGGCCATCATAGCCACGGTCACTGCAAGCATCACACCCTTCGCCTTTACAAGACTGGCAAACTGTCCTTATTAAACTCTGAACGAGCGCGCCTCTGAGTTGAGAGATGATTCTTTCTCTATCTACGTTAAGATAATTTATCAAGCGGCGTGCGACACCTCGTATATCTTTTACGTGAATCGTTCCCATCAAGAAGTGACCTGTCTCAGCTGCCTGAAAAGCAACTTGTCCTGTTTCCTCGTCGCGTATTTCTCCTACGACTACAACGTCAGGGTCTTGGCGAAGTATACTTCTTAATGCTTTTGCAAAGGTCAGTCCAGATTTGTGATCAACCTGTGTCTGCTTCACATCACTTAATTCGTTTTCGACGGGGTCTTCAATGGTGTTTATTGCCGTACTAAATCTGTCCATAACCCAGCGCAAAGCAGATGTTGCTGTCGTTGTTTTGCCAGATCCCGTAACGCCACAAATGAGAAATATTCCATTTGGCGACTGCATTGCTTTTTTTACGGTTTCATATTCAGTTATACCTAAATCATCGAAGTGAACCTGGTTGTTCTCAGGATCCAATATACGGATAACCATCGACTCTTTATTGCCGATGACCGGCGATGTTTCAATACGAAGGTCGATTCGTCTTCCGTTAAAATCTATACTGAATTGGCCACTTTGTGGGAGGCGTTTGTTAGCTGGGTCAAGTCCAGCCTCAAGCTTACCTTTGGTTATTAAAGTGAAGTACTCATCTAAAGCTCCCACGCGCTCAACATATAGCTGACCCATAACACGTTTTTTAATGTTATAGCCTTCACGGTTGGGGTAGACATGAATATCAGAAGCTTTCTCTCGAATGCACTGCCTTATGACGACTTCCAATAAGGTGCCTTGTTGCTTGCCGTACTTTTCTACTTGCTCAAGGTAGTTCAAAATATTTTTGGGCTTTGCCGGTACAAAGTAAAAATCTTGTGCCGGAAAAAAGTTTTTAAGTGCAATTTTAACCAAATATTCGCTGCCCAACGTGGATACGTAAACGGTAGAGTCCGTTACGGCATGAAGCATAGAGCGTGTTTCTTTGAATATGTGGAAAGGCACCGATGGTTCAATTAGTTCCTTGGAGGCAAGTTCAGATGGATCTACCTTAAGGCTTAGCTCAACCAGCTTATCTTGTTTTATGTGGCCGTGATTGAGCATTAAGTCAATAAAGTTTTTTCCTGATGTTACCATTTCCATGCATGCTTGATGAAGTAACATTTCAGGCAGTCTTTTGTTCTCAGTAAGATATTCGTAGACCGCCTTATCTATCCCTCTCATTTCAGAAATTCTTTTCTGAATTTGTTTGTTACTGAAACGATTGCTCCCATACAAGTCTGCCGCACTACCATCGTCATCAATGGTAAGTATGTTATTTAAAGAAATGAGCCCATTTTCTTGTACATCAATATCCGTTTTGTTTTCAATTTGTTCCACTGCTATTTCCTTATAAACAATTGAGTCCTGGGCTTACAAAAAAGCCATCGATGTCTAGTGACGCTTCCCTTGTTTCATCAGTGAGTGTTACACTTCCTGTGCTAGGGTTTGAATTCAATGCATACCTGTCATTGTATTCGAAAGTGAAGGTGGTGTCATCTTCTGAAAATCTTCCATCTTCTAGACACGTCGTCGCATAAATATCGCCATTACCAGAGATTGAAGCGCTACCAGCGTCACGCCATCCAGTGTTAAATTTATTGCTCGCTGTCCCTAGATTAGAATTGCTTAATTCAGTGATGGCACCAGCTTCTGTCGATAAGCCAACTTGAACGCCAGCACTACCATTTAAAGAGGAATTTCTAAATACGGATGTGCCAGCAAGGTAGAAGCCACGGCTAACACTACCTGTGTTTACCCATGCAGAATTGTTCATGCTTAATCGACTTGTCCGGTCTGAGGCGATAACATAATCAAATCCATTTCTTGTGTTAATGGTAGTGTCCCTCAGACTCATGCTGGAGCCCATCAACAAGATAGCTCCGCTAGATCCCCCACCATTAATGCCAATAACCGTACTTCCACTTTGTGGAGCCTGACTAACCCATGTTGAGTCAATCATTGCTGATATGGGCGTGTATGAACCAGCTAATGCCACTGAGCCGACATGTGTAACTTTAGAGTTGTCTAGATACAAGACGGCTGACGTGGTTGAACTAGCGCCAAAACTTCCTCCGAAAAGTTGAATTTCGGAATTTTTAGCCGATAAAGATGGTGTTGAAACGTTATTTAGTGACCCTTCCGTGTTTCTCATGGATAGGGAAATGTTGCCAGCAAGCGCGATATCTTCCATTTGTAAACGAATGTTTTCAAAATCTATTGATATGTTGTCTGAACTTGATATTGTTGCGTTAACACCCGGAGTGCTGCTTCTTATTGTAATTACTCGTGGTTTAATCTTATCGCCAGAAGTAAAGATAAGGGAGTTGTTGAGCCCGAAAGTTTCGCCCGCTTCTAAGGTGATAACAGCATCGCTGAAAAGCATGGCTGATGCTTCGTTCATGACATCTGTCAATGCTCCGCTCGGCATCGTCGATGATATATATTCATTGATGCCATCTCTGTACATTACTGATACATCTTGATGGGTTATAGCGTAAACGCGCCCCCTTCCATTGGATAACTTATAGCGCCCTTCGGGGTCTCTTGTTATATCGGCGCATGTTGGAGTGTCACCTGAACTTCTAGGCATAATGACAGCTGCAAGAAGATCGCTGACTGGCGGGGCGTCTGATGCGACGACAAGTTCAACCCCCGCTCGAATGTTTGTCGATATCGTCACATCGTAAGATGTTTCGTCATCAACAGTAACTTCCGCGTTTGGCAACGTCGGGGTATTTAACGCGTAAGGGCAATATATTACATGGTTACCATTGCTACTAAAGCGATTTATACCGAAGAAAGTTGGTAGGAGGTGACGCTTCTTAGTCACATCATTCACCCCCAACGGGACATAGTAGTTGCCGCCCTGGCTCGCCACGCTGCTTTTGAGCGTGTTCATGATCTGAATAGCTGTCATCTTGTCTTCAGCAATGCTGGTTGCGACAAGGGCATTTCTTGCTATAAGGTAACTCCCCGTTGACGCAACACTTAATGTGATCAAGAGAATAATGGCGGATTTTATCATGCCTTAATTTCCCGTAAATATAGTAATATTGATGTCATCTTCTGACAGCCATTCAGATGGGTTTAGCGTAGAGTTGTCAGTTTCTCCGCATTCCTCAGCGATAATTGGTTCGAGATGATCTATTCTTTCGGCTATATCAAGAAACATTTCAACATGGTCCGCATTGGGTGAGGTGGCGGTAAGGCAAAAATATCGCCCCATTAGACTTTCTTCATTGTAAGATATGTCATAAGGAGCGAAGTTTGGTATAACGCTTCTTGTGGAACGAAGATCAGACTTCCAATCTGTCAATGACGGAAGCGTGTTGTTCATCTGGATGAAACTCTGTTCAGCCACCAATAGGCTAGATAGCCCTGTGGCATTGCTACGAGTGACCATTATGTTTTTTATGCCAATAACATTTACGCCTGATGGCGTAGTGAACCCTATGGCTGTCACAAAGAGGATCATGACAAAAACAGCTTTAATTAACATGGTGCGATATCCCTTCCATTGAACTTTCTTATATTATCACAATTTATTTTTAATTCTAAATGGAAAATCCGTAGCTAAACTTGAAAAAAGCAGACTGTGTTATGGGGGCCACTTTGTTTGTTAAGCTTGTCTCATAATCTATGCTGGCGACACCGGCGTAAACCTTTGTCAAGCTGTTTACTTCGTATGTATATATCAGTTGAAGCTGCCAGTCTTTGTAGTTTTCTAAGACAGCGTAGTCATACATGTCTTTGTTCTGTTTTAGCTTGTAGTAAATAACGGAGGCTTTAAGTTGATGCTTGTTTGTAGGATTATAAACGAACCTTAGGTCTGCAACACTGGCCTCATAGAGCGTGTCACGTCCTATTTTGAATGGGTTGTAGCTCAAGTCAAGTGACACTTCAATGTCATCAGAACCCCTCACTTGCAAGCTAAGACTAGAGAGGGTCTCCATCCCCTGCCTGTCTTCACTGAAATCAATCGCGTCCATTTTTGAGTAGTACACATTGCCTTTCAGCCAACTTGTCGGTGATGCTGATAACGTTATTGACCACCCATCATTAGAAAACTTCGTGTTTTCGCCTAGCGAAGATACTACGCCAACCTGTTCGTTTATGCCAATTCGTTCGGCGTATATTTTTTCTAGATGTAAAGTCGACTGCCAAGGGCCGCTAAACCCTGCGAAAGCCGTACGTTTATTACCTAAGAAGTCACCTTCTATGCTGTCTTTATACTCGCTGCTGCCACCCAAGTAAACATTCGTCCACCAATCTGTTTCACTAAACCAATCATAGTATCCGTAGATTTCTTTTTTGACGGTACCAACTTCATTTTGAAATCCAAGATCTGCTCTGTAGCCTAAATCTGTTTTTATGTAAGATAAGAACACATATAGATTTTCTTGCTCTTCCTCAATTTCAAAAAGCGTTCGTCTTCCTGAAAACGCATCATTGTTATTGTTGCACTCTGCGTCGGAGCAAGAGTAATTTAAGAGGTCTTCAGGGTATTGTGTCCTTGAAAGTGAGTCTTGGTAGTAGAATGTTGTCGTATCACTTGCTCTATACTTTCCATCAAAACTCAATAAAGTATTTTCGTAAACGTCTGCTTTTCTCAATGTCCCGGTCGCACCAACGCTTGCGTTTTGATTTAAAGAATACCGGTACCTAACTGCGCCTTGCGTGGACTCTTCATCGAGAGAGTGCAAGGAAGACCTAAGCATACCAGGTATGAGGATTGACGTTTCGCTGTCTCTTGCAATGATGGCAGCGAGATTGTGCTCCCCTGATTGCGTAGTATACTTAGCTCCCCATGTCGGAGATGAAATGTTTCTGGTGTAGACTAACTCATCATGGCTTTCAAAAAGCTCCGCTGCTTCCGTGAAAAACAGTCTTCTTTCTTGAAAGTAAAGCGCAAACGGCTCGTTGACGTTTAGGACGCCTGCATCAGCTTCTACTTGGGAAAAATCAGGATTAACTGTGGCTAGAAATTGAGATGACGGCGATGTTTTCCATCTTGCCGTAATGCCTATGTTATTACTGCTGTCGTGCCCCCACGGGGAAGCGATGTCACCTCTCTTTCTTTCCCACCCAGCAGTCACTTCCGGGGTGAAATCAATACTGTTGACGTGTTCCCTTTTTTCGAAAAGAGATATGCTGTCCATTTGACAAAGTCGGCAGGCCCTTTCTCTGTCGAAAGGCATATGTGATATGCGGTAAATAAGATTTCTTGGGTAAAACCTCAACAACTCAAGCCCCCATTTTAGAGGCTGGTCATCTTCATTATTGTATTGCAGTGAGCTTAAAGGGATTGCCATCTCCACAGTATATTGGTCTTCCTCTATAGAACCCGCCGACTCCCATGCTGCATCCCAGTTTATACTGGCTGTATTGTTATGTTCATTGTCAACGAGATCTTTTTGCACCCCATATGGATTAACAGCAAACATAAATGCTTTTCTTGCATCAGAAAAAGTATCAATCTTTATTGCCACATAGTCGTCATTCTCGATTTCGTCACGATTGCGCTTGCTTGCTCGCAGTTCGTTAATATTTTTTACCTTCGCTTTAAATGCAACATAGAGTCTTTCGCCATCTTCCAACAGGTACGCCGTCGTGTCGACAGGGGCAATCGCGTTGTCGTAAGGGTAGGTGACATTGTTAACTTTGATGATGGTTGAGTTTTCCCAGATATCTTCACTTAGCTTCCCGTCTAAGTCGATGTGGTGATTTTTTTCGCTGTGGATGGTTAACGTTTCTGCATGAGAGAGCGATGATAGCGCGAGTGCAACAGTAAGGGCTAAGGTTTTCATTCAGTCTTCCATGTCATCATTATGTTAACTTGAATGAAACTATACCATGCGTTTTTATTTATTCAATACATTAATTTGATTTAAGCAAAGAAAAAAAGCGCCTAAAAGGCGCTTTTTTATGTCAAGCAAAGCAGTGTTTTATTACAGTTCGCCAACGATGTGTACGTAAGCGTTGATGCCAGTGGTTTCATCTTGGAAACATGCACCTTCAACTGCTGTTGGGTTGCCATCAACAACGCCAACGGTTGCTAACGCAGTTGCTAGCTGAGCAGCTGCACCAGCTTGCTGTGAGTCAAGGTGGCTGCCATCAAGGTTCGTGCCCATCGCTGCAAGTACGCCGTCAGCAGCGTAAACAAATGAATCTTCGCCGTTTTCGTTGTCCGTTGCAGGAAGATCTAAAGTTTTGTTGATGTCTTCGCAGATAGCATCAGAAAGTTCATCTGAAGATACCACCAACACTTCCATGTCTGTTACACCAGCAGCACCCGCACCGTCTTCAAGAGTAACTACCGCTGGAACTACAATGCCTTGGTCAACTTGAACTTCTTTAGAGAAAAAGTTGCCCATTTCAAGCGCCAAGTTGGCTGTTGTTACTGATGTTACATCGCCATTGTTTTCGCCAATGATTTGTGCACTAGTTGACTCGCCAGAAGGGTCAGTGATTTGTACAGTTAACATTACATCGGTAAGGTTACGTGTAAATTCAACGATTTTAGCCGCACGACCTTCGTCCTGAATGCCGAAGAAGCCTGAACCGAAATAAGGAATACCAAGGCCGCCGATTACAATCAGAATACCAAGAGTCAAAATACCTTTAATTAACATGAGTTATCTCCAAAATTTATTTTTTAAGGCTGTAAGGAGATGCGACTGTGCATCCCTGCTCGAAAGGTATTATTGATCATTTTCAAAAAAATGACGGGTTTAATGTCATGATTTTGACGCTGCATTTCTGGCGCTACGGAAAAGCCCCCAATAGGAGGGAAAAACTAAGGTTAAAGTGCGCTATCTGTAAGCTTAAACATATGAGCGCAAACATAAATTGTTCACTTTTTGAGCGCGCCGACAAGTTTATCTAATACAGCCATGATAAAAGTGCTGTATGTGATAATATCTGTTGTACAGATTTTATAGGTAAGGGAATTCGTGTGAGCAATAAGTTGAACGCATTATTGGCGTTGAAAGATGGAATAGGGAACGCAGAATACACATACCAGGATGTGCTAAACGTGCTTAAAGGTTTTCATGTGTCTAGTGCAGGCAATAACTTTAGAGAGCATCTCGTGAAGGCTAAGGATCCTGTGACTGGCGATGATGTTATGGTAGATGGTTTTACATTGACGCAAAGGATGCCGGTTTCAACAGCAAAAATGTTAAGTTTGGCTCTCAAGGCATCCTCTCCAAGTGATTTTAAATTCCCGGTAAGCATAAAGTTTGAAAATAGTAGTGGTGGGTATGTAGACATGAGTCTTACAACAAAAGAAGACTTTGCGCCTTACCTAATGGAAGACCCCAGAAACATAGCTTCTATTAACGTGCATAATATGGCAAATTACGCTATCGCAAGGTCATTGGTTAAGTCTCTTGCGTACGCAAATGTTTACCAATTTGAACCTGAAATGCAATATATACCTTTCCCGCCGGATGAAAGCGTAAAACCTCGTACGTTGAGTGAACGTGTTGCTCATCAGTCAACAAACTATATTGGCTCGCACAAAGAAGTAAGGAAAGCTGTAGAAGAAAAGTTTACGGCAAGAGATATGTTGGATATAAAAGCCACCTTTAAAAGTGGGCTGAGTTACATAAAGTCTCACATCCCCTCTAACAAGGTTTCTGACAGTATTGCTCAGCATCGTCAACATCTTCTGTCACAGAATTTAGACCAAGGTGTTAAAAATGAAGACACTCCGAGGCTTAGGGTTGGAAGGTAGTAAATAAGGCGGGGTGTTTGTTAGGTAATATCTGAAAAAAGAAGAGCCTGCAAAACAGGCTCTTCTTTTTTTTACTGGCAGCTGTTGGGCTTCTTCTCGATAAAAGTTGCGCCAGGTATATTTATTGGGAATTCGCAAACTTCGTCGTTCAGGCCATCTTCATCTTTGTCAAATCCCGTTTCTGCGCAATACGCGAACCGGTAGTCGTAAGATGAGTCGTAGCTGAAAAGCATTTCCATGTTTTGGTATTCAGGGTTTATTTCTCTAACCGACTCCGTCGTTTCATCATCCCACGATGAAATGTAATCGGGCTTTCTTTGCAGAACAACTTTATAAAATGTGTCATCATCAATGTTAGGCGCAATTACTGATAAAGAAAAAGCATTACACATCGAGCGGTCATCATTAAACGCATCGATGCGAGCGTCTACGAGACAGTCCTCTTCATCATCGAGCGCATGGTTAAGTGCAATGTCAATCAGATCTTCATTGTCATTTGCGCTTCCACCGTAGGACACTGTTGGTTCAATAACTGACTCAGACATGTTTGTGGCAAGGTAAAGGTCTTGTATTCCATCACCACACAGCCCTTCACATTCTGATACGCTTACATGTGGTCGAGACGACGACTTTAAGATCTTTTCCACCTCAGAAGGAGATATCTCGTCTCCATAAAGCGAACGCAGGAAAGCTATACTTCCCGAGACAGATGCGGCGGCACCTGACGTACCTGAACTAACGCCATAGATATCAGAGTCAATTTCAGTGTACCAAAAGCCATTACTCATAACGTCAACACTAGGACCAGTATTACTGAACCCCGTGACGTCACCTCTATCGTCGTGTGCTGCAACGCCAATAACATTGTCGCAGTTGGCCGGCGCGTAAGCAGTTGAGAATTCACCTTGATTACCACTTGATGCCACAACAGTCACGCCGTCTTCAACAAGATTATTGATGGCCTCTTGCAAGTTTAATGTGCAGGGAGACTCTGCGGCTAAGCTTATGTTTACCACATCAATGTCAGGCGAGCTGATGCCAACCGGTGAATTACCTGTCGTTAGTGATTCAAGAGCACCGACTAAATCAGAGAGAAAACCTACATCTTCGCCGGTCGCACAATCCGTCGCGACAACTCTTGCCATATATAGGTCAGAATCTGCAATGCCCGCAATGCCTACGCCATTGTTTCTTTTTGAGCCTATAATTCCGGCCATAGCAAGACCGTGACCGCTATAGCAAACATCACCATTGTCTGAAACGCTCCGATCTCTGTAGTCTTCGGTTGGTGTCATGTCAAAAACAGTTGTATAGCTGTACCCACCTTTGAAGGAAATGTCATCGCTAGGGAGGCTGCCAGAGTCCATTATAACTACAGTGGGTTGTTTAATTTTATCAGAACCCCACTTTTTGTTGGCCTGTTCATACCCCCCTATTTCACTCAAGTAGGCAGTTTGATTTCCAAGTAAGGGGTCGCTTGTGGATGCACTCGACACTAAACCTTTGGAAAAGGTCGACATCTCAATTTTCCCAGGTCTAAACAAAACAGGATCATTTTCTACGCTAAAACCTTGGTTTGTTAATGTGGTCATGAGTGAGAACGGTGCTTCAATGCGATAAAACCCTACACCTTTTGTTACTTTTGCCTCTTTGTCAATTAGATAAGGCTGAATATCATTCCATTGAGAGTCGGGGACGGTGAACGTCTCCGCCTGGGATGTTGCAGAAGATAAAATTCCCGCACAGAGTATTGCAGTAATTCTTTTTTTCATGTTGCTCTCCTTAGCTTGCTGTGCAATCAGATAGGTCCAAGTGCGTTACGTTCATGTATGCATAACGAGGGTAAAATTGAAAGGAGTCAAAGCTCTCACTTTCAAACGCACCGTATCTGCTGTTGCCATAGTAATGTGAAACCCAAAATGAGTTAATGTCCGCTGGAGCGTTAGAGTCTGGCAAACGAAGTGAGACAGCTCCCGTTGTTTCCATTTCGTTGAATGCCTCGATATACTTTTCTCGCGCGAGCTCTCCGAAGTTGGCAACTAGGTGCTCAGCATTTTCAACAAGCAACGTTAATGCTTCGTTGTCGACATCATCATTGACGGCATCTTCAATCTCATCAAAAGCCGTGCTTACCAGATTGCGGTTTTCATTTTGTGCACTATCGATGATCTCGGAAAGGCGGGCGCGTTGGTTGCCATTGATAATACCTTTGAATTGAAGACGGTCATTGAGTGCTGTGAAAACCATTCCGTCGTCATCTCTGTTAGACAGTTGATCAAATGCAACCCGAGCGTTTTGTATGCGTGTGTTTAGAGAGAGAAAGTCGTCGTCTCTGTCGTCTTTTACAAGCATGTCTCTGCTCAACAACGTTACGTGCTCATGAATCTCACCGGCTGCGTTAGGGATAAGCATCGTATATGTTAACGTAACGGTTACGCTGCGATCGCCAAGAAAACCATCAGATGCAAAGAAATCAATTCTGCTATCTGACTCATTAAAGCTATAGGGCAAATCAAAATCGATATCACTGCCGTCAGGATAGGTGACACTAACCTGATAATCTCCACCTTGATCAATGGACTCGTTCATCACAAAAGGAATGCTCGCACCCGTTGACTCTGATATTGTGGAGCCAGGGTTGTTCCATTTTAAATCAGGCTGGTTAATAACCGTCATGTTTGCGTAAACACGTCTGACGTCATCGCCATCATCAACAGAAAGCTCTACAGTCGCATTTTCATAAGGCTTGTTGGTTGCTGGTAGATCAAAGGAGAGTTCAGCTTTTGTGTTATCACTATTTAAGCTAGGTGTGATTTGGTTGCGATAGAGGTAATTGTCGCTGTCAACGTCATAATCAAGAGTGATGCTATCTGCGTCTTCATCACTGATCTCATAGGAAAGAACAACTCCCGGTTGGTTTTCATATATCCAAAAGTTAACAACGGTGTCTTCTCGGGTGTTCTCAAAACCGAAAGCTTCTGATGGCGGTGAGATGACAACTAAGGCTGAAGATGTGCCGTCTGATACATTAAACGTGATAGTGACGCTTGATTTTAAACCCTCTGAATCGGTGGCGACCAAAGAGATGGTTTCAACAATATCGTTTCCATCATCTATCCAAGGGGCGGTATAGGTTAGTGCGCCACTGCCGATTGATACATTACCTTTTATTTCACCGCTGTTGGTTAAAGCGGCCACCGAAACCGCGCCTTCGTCTTGCACATCGAATTCGACAGTAACCGCACCACCTTCGCTAACATCGTACGTTGAACCTTCAGGAAGCGTTATCGTAGGGCGTTGGTTTTCCGGGGCTGGCTCAGACTCACTGCTGCAACCAACAATGAGCGTAGCAATAGATGCTGCAATAATATGTTTAGCATATTTCATTTTTAATATCCTTATATTTCAATATACCGAGGTAACCTGTAGTTGAATAGGTCACCGAGAGCATCGCTGAAATGCTTCAACCTATATTCGGCCGGTGGGTTCTTGATGTCGTCAGAAATTCGGCATGAAACACTAATGCTAACTTCATTTCCTGCGATCCCTTTTGCGTCTTTACTTTTGAAATAGATATCAGCCGTATTGAACGTCTTGCTATCTACGCTATGTCTCATAAATTTCACAGAATCAACAGAAAGGAACGTTGGTTCTTTTCCTTCACTGTTGTTTGAGCCTCTCATCTGAATGTGGCTTCTGTTGCTCAACAAAACGCACACGGTATCATTTATGTCCTCTTTGGACATCACTGCTAATGGTGAAGCGTCATTATTTATTGCAAATGAAGGTTTTCCATTGACAAAAAGAATCCCTTTTTTGTAGGCAGGGACTCGAAGGCTTTGGGCAAATTCCAAGCGCGTGTTAGGTGGAACTTCACTTAAACGAGTTTCCAAAACGCTGTTTTCCATGTTTTTTACAACAGGAACCGGTTGCTCTACTTCTGTAGACGCGTACTCTTTGATGTTTAAGTTTTCGTTCATCGGCGCAGGGGTTGCTTCAGCCTTTGGCGTGTTTTTCTCTTGAGTAGGCGCGCTACTATCAGAAGGCGTCATTTTTGAGATACGCTCAAGGATCTGGTCGGCTTTCTTGAATTGGTCTTCTTGAGCGTAAGATGCTCCAGAAAGTGCCGTGGCAAAAACAATTGCGCTGGCGAGCAATGCTTTACGATGATTGAGATGCCTAATCCTTGTCATAGCAAGTCCCTTTTACTAAAAGTGTAAGTGGTAAGTTGTACTCTATTCTATCAGCTCTGTGATAGCTTTGTCGAATAATAGCACAGTGTGTAAAAAAAACGATGGTTTTGTTCAAAAAACTGAAATGGTAGTGGTATTGAACTTTCTTTTTTGATACAATTGGTCACAATAAAACAAAGGAACTGATATGGATGAGGTTATTTTTGGTTGCCCTGGCTCAGGAAAAACAACCTATATCGTAAAGTCAACACTTCTGCATGAATGTGAAAAAGGTCTATACCTTAGCTTCGGGAGACAAAATTCCCTTGCCACTGCCAGAAGATTGCCAGAGCATATGGAAGCCATGAGCTTTCACACTTTGGCAAAAAAACAATTGGGCATACCTTCTTCTCGCATTATTGACAAAATGACAATGTCTACAATGGGAGCTATTTTGTCGACATTGTCCCTTAGAGATAAATGCTCAGATTTAAAAATACTTGAGGCGACAACATTGTTTTATGAGCTCTTCATTAAAACAGACGTAAATGTTAATCAAGTTCATAGTCTCTTCAATAGAAGCACACAAATACCACCGCTTGATAAAAAAGAAAAGTCAATTGTGGTGCAGCTATTTAAAGCTGTATGGGAAGCACAGTCCTCTAATGGCAGTGAGATACATATCAGTCACGACGGATATCTCAAGTTATTTAGCTTATCTACAGTCAGATTGCCTCACAAATATATTTATATTGATGAGGCTCAAGATATGGATGATGTTATGCATGCTATCGTTGACAATATGAAACGGTGTAATGCAGAATCCTTCTTTACCATGTTAGGCGATCCTTGTCAGCAAATTTTCGGGTTCAGAAGAGCCAGCTCTCGTTTTGGTATGATGGCTAGCACCAAAAGACTCAATTACTCCTATCGATTTGGGAAAAAAATTGCCGCAGAAGCTAACCTTTTCATGCAGGAGCAAAACCTTCCTTACTTCACCGAGATTGAAGCGGGTGAGCGTGATGATACTGTTATACACGGCTCTTCCTTTAGCGCTATTGTAAAAAGAGTTAAGGCAAGTGAGCGGATTACATTTATCACCAAGCATAATGCAACTGTATGGTCTGCTTTAGCGAGATTTGCGCAGCAGGGAGTGTCCTGTGCCATCAATGGGAGCATTAACAGAGAGGAAATATCAAGAATTAAAGCCCTCCATGCTCTTTTTTTAGGAAAGCCTCAAAAAGTGTACAGAAATGTATCTTTTGAGAGAGTTAAGAGTAAAATGGAGCTAACCCATAATTATGATGGAGTGTTGATGTGTCGATTTATCGAGTCTTTTTCTCCTGTATATCCTGAAATAGTAGAAAATTTAGAAAAATATATCGTGAAGCCCAATAAAGCCCACGTTTTCTTGTCTACGACACATCAGGCAAAAGGTCTTGAGTTCAAGCATGTCGTTTTAGCAAATGATTTTTCAAAAATGTATGACAGGGAAAAGGGAAAATATGTAAAGCTACCCAACCACAAGACCGAGGATGCTCATGTTTTCTTTACGGCCATGACAAGAGCCAAGTTGTCTTTAACCATGCCCATTAGCGATGATGAGGAGTGAACGAGCACCCCTCATCACAACAAACATTATACTTGATCAGAGATGTCACTGATAATTGTGACAATATCCATGATATAAGGCGCCAAGCCCAATACTACTGATATTATCGCTATTGGTCTCAATGTCATCTTGACAGAAACATTGATGGCCGTTTTAAGTCTCTTGTTTTTAATGTCTCGTATTTTTTCAAGTAGTGAGAACATCGCTAGGTCAACCCTAATATGCTCACCCCTGTCTTTAATAAGACTTCCAAATTCACCCATGTAATCTGTATCAAACGCCTCATGAGCCGGCAGATCTGAACGCGAAAGTATTTTCTTTATTTGATACTTCATATAATCATTAGCGTCAAGCATAGCTTCTTCTAATGCGTTATAAAAATTAGCTCCAGACTTCATGGCGCTTGCAACAATAAGTATCAAAGAGTATTGCTCTGAAAGTTTACTAATGCTGAATGGTGGTATGTAGTCGATATAATGTTCCCTTAATCGAAGGAATCGACTTGACCAGTTTTTTATTAGCCAATTAATATAAAAAGCAACGCCGCCAAATGCAGCAAGGAAAACATACCAGTATTTTATTATGAAATAATAGTGGTAATGCCCCACTTCGGCCCATCCCATTTCAGAGTAATCAGTTTTATCCATATAGCCAGGCGTTACGGCTGGAGTGTATATTTCTTTATAAAGTATGTAATGCAGGATGAATGCAATTAGGATGACAGGAACATTGGATTTAACCGCATCCATCTTGATTTGATAAGATGCAAGTTTGTCTTCGGCGATATCGATGGCCGACTCAATTTCACCTGTTATGTCAGCCTTTGCCGCGCTTGCTATAATCCGATATTCATCAGGTGGCAAGAATGGCTTCAGAATTTTATTGATGTCTGATTCCACTTGCGCATGCTTGTCACATTTTTCAAGGATCGTTCGCATCGTTGACTGATTTTTTGACTTGGATATAGACCTCCAAGCCTTCAGGGGATCTGGTTCCTTTTCCATCCTCGCGTCTAGAGTGCTTAGATGCCACTTGAAAAACACAAGAGGGTTGCTTTCACCTGGCGAGCGCATAAAGTCTATCAGGAGCTGATAGAATTCAATTCTCTTATCATGTTTCTTGCTCAGGTAGTCCTTGGCGTTTTTTTCAGATAAACCAGAAAGTTTGCGAGACAGACTGGCTTTCCATTCTGAAATTTTACCCAACACGCCTGCGTTTGTATTTATTTCCATCGGTATTAACCTCGAATAGGATCAAGCATTCTTTCCGCGATTCTAGGATCGTAGTGCCCCTTCAGAATTTTCTCATAAGCGTCCTCTATTGCCGTAAACCCTTTTAGGTTAGAACGCCAATATGACTCTGCTCTCGAAAAATCTCGATTTTTGATAAATTCTAAGAGTTTGGCATCTGGAACAAGAACGGAAGCAGATGGGCTTACGCCATTTGTTCCATAGAAACATTTCTTACAGCCCCTTCCTTTGAACTGAATAGAAATATCCTCTTTCTTCATCATGCTTGTTTTTACCAACCAGTCAAGTCTGCGCTTAAGCGCAAAATTTTCCTTTTCGTCATTCATAATTTGGACACGACGCCTGATGCTGACAATCTCAGCAGAAGTAAGCAGCTTCTCTCTCTGCAATGCACGAAGTATTGATTCACCAGGCTTCATTTTGTTGTCTCGTATAGACTCGACTTCTTCAAAGTCTACCTCGGTTCCATCTGGACGACGGTGGTATTTTAGTGAGTCCACTTCAGTGAATGAGGATGGTATATTTTCTCCGTCATACTTTATTGCGCAGTGAGGACAAATCGTAGGTACCAAATGTTGGAACATAATCACCCGAATGATATCAGGTCTTGTAGTGATATCCATTGGGACACCAAGGCCCTCAAGTCTTTCAAAAACACTGAGGGGATCTTTAACGTGAAGAGTACCATATACAAGGTGACCTGTTGTAGCCCCTTCAATAGCAGCTTTTGCCGTTAACTGGTCTCGAATCTCACCATAAACAATTGAGTTTGGATCGGCCCTTAATAGGTTTCTGTTTACATTAGCAAAAGAAAAGTCCATTGAACGATCTTCAGTACTTTCACTGGCCTCACCAGATGTTTCTATCTGAGTTATGTCAGGTATTTCCTGTTCTATTGGCTGTTCAAGTGAATATATCGCTCGTGTGCCAGTAGTTCTTTGCATTTCATTCATTACGGCGTTATGTAGAGATGTAGACTTACCTGACCCCGTTTCGCCTATAATTAACACCATGCCATTTGGCGCTATTTCCATAGCTCTAAGTGCTTGTGCAACTTGTCGGCTAAAACCCTTGTCTTCAAATCGTTCTGCTTTATGGCTTTTCGTCTTGTCGATAAGACGCAATACCATTTTGAAACGTCCGCCCGAATTTTGTCCTATGTTTACCGCTCGCGCTTTCATATGGACATCTTTTATGCGCCTTGAGAATCCGCTGTCTAAAAGGTTGGTGCTCTTGAAAACGCTCCCTTTGCCGCTGTCAGATGGAAATTTTGCAAAGAAAGCGTGTCCGAGAGATTCTGCTTCTTCATGAGATATAGTGTCACCATAGCGATAAAGAAATCCATGTATGCGATACTTTACTTTTGCGCGTTTTCCATTAGATTCGATGTGAACGTCAGATGCCCCCTTTTTCATGGCATGGTAGAGCAGCTCTTCTGCTTTAATCGTGCTAGTGGATGCTTCTCCGTCGTTGTTTTTGGTTTTTGAATCAAGTTCCTTTTTGATGTTTAGGAAAATAGATTTTTCTTTGGTTTTGAGAACATGAAGGGTGTGGTAACGTGTGCCTTTGTCGTAATCCTTTATAATGCCAAGCAACGTTCCCTGCGCCTGCTGGCTTAGAGTTTTACCATTCTTAATCATTTGCAGGATAACTATATCATTTTCCGCGAAACTCCCCGCTGCATCCGTTGCCTTTACTGCGATAATCTCGTCTCTAAGTTGTGGGGGGATAAATGCCTTTCCTGCATCTTCAGAATAGTAGTATGAAGCCTCAGTGTACTCTTCAGGTAAACTTGAAAGGCCCTCTATGTACTGCGATGAAATGTTTTTTTTTCCTGTTTGTTCCACGATAATACCTCTATCCTTGAGAGTTTCAATATTTAGTTAACTCTTTCGCTGTGAGTCTTTTTCTCTTTTAAGTTCTCGAACGCTACGATATTTTGGTTTATTTCAACCAACTCAAAAGGCACACCTTCGATATCAAAAATAAACCCGACCTTAGCGTTGTTGAAACGGCGTTGAATTGTTCTGTTTTGCCCATTTTTCTTTACCATGAATGTTAAGTCAGCATTTATGTAGGTTTGCTGCCCCATAATAATGACTCGTTCAATGTCTATATCTTTTATTGCCACTGAAGTATCATCGACAGGCGATTTTTTTTGCTTTGGTTCGCTAGATTGGCCTAAATATAAGTTGAGCTCATCCTGAGTCATGCCAAGAGCTGCAAGCGCTTCACTTGTCCCGATGGGTTCTTCCGCTTTTACTTCAGTCGGCTCAGGGTCCTTAGGTGTGGACGGTGTCGTCACTACTGAGCTTACTGTAACTGTCTGAGTGCTTGGTACATCCCATATTGGTGCCACTTCATCAGGCGTCAGCGGTGTGCTATCGCTGCTCCAAATCTCTTTTGGTTCAGTGTTGTTGCTGTGGGAAGATTTTTCAATAAAATTCGCGCGTATATAAAGCGCAACCTCGTTGTCGCCAGCAGCAAGAACTTCAGAGGGAATATTCTCCGCAATAAACTTTTCAACCTTAGCCTCTTTGAAGCTTTGATAGTAGTCTATTTTCTCAAGCTCGCTCATAGTTCTAACTTTGACAATCTCGGTCTCAGAAAGGAGTTTATCCTTTTCTTCTCCACTGGCAATTATTTCTTCAATGTCCTTGTGCCCTAAAACCGTGTTAGAAATGTCAGATAAATTTTTGCGGTTTTGTTCAGCAAGCTCTTCGGCCTGCTGCTTTATGCTTTCTTTCTTACTGTCTTGAGCATGCGCAACGTTACACAATGCAATCGATACTGCGAAAGCGACAATAGTAGATTTTTTCATGGTGGTCACCCTTCCTTAGAATATGGGCATAATATCACATTATGCCCATCCATTAGCTTTTTTCAGAAAAGAATTTATCAAATGTGTTGGTTTTTCGGTAGAAGACCATGTCATAGGTCCACTGTTCACCTTCGCGAGTATATTTCACACTTAAGACATCAACAAAAGGTTTCTCGATATAAAAGCTAAGCTTAAGCATATCGTCGACGCCGTATGAGCGACTTTTACCATCTTCTGTATCTTCTTGAGTGGCTACTGTTACTTGGTGTATCAGTATTGCAGGCTTGTAAGGTGATTCAGCATCGTCCTTTTTCCTTTTTCCTTTTTTGTCACTCAAGGTGTCTTTATCTGGGAAAGTGCCATAAGGCTTTGGTGGCGACCAGTTAAAAAAGCTGTCAACATGCATCATTGAAATGAAATCCAACTCATTACCTAACAGCGAAGGTTCAGGTATTTTAGCAACTTTCATCCCATTAAGAGATGATTCAATTTTGTCAATCTCTTTTTTAAACTTATCTGTTTTAGATTTGTACACTCTTGCGTACTTTGCTAGATCGACTGAATCAAGCAGTATCCACTTGTCGACAAAGCTGAGACCTTTGTAAAGCTGTATTTGTCTTTTTAATTGCTTGGCTGATCGACTTGCATCATCAGCTAAGTCTTTTAACTTAGCTTCCGTTCTTTTTATTTGAGCAAGCGTTTGTAGATTTTCCTGTGCGTCACCAACACCACTTAGTGTGACTTTGGGAAATATCTCATAAACTCTGATGTTGGCGAGTTGTTTTAGCTCATAAGGTACAATGCTATATGAATCAACCATGCTATCTATAGCTTTAATCTTTTCGTCTAAGACAAAATAAACCCCTTTCCCTGTGGGGTTTCTGTGATATTCAGCAAAAAAACTTCCGTTTTCATAGCGAATATTGTCAAACTTCCACTCGGCTAAGTAAGTTGGTAGGGTTTTGTTAACCTCTCTTATAACTGAAGCAACTTGTATAGGTCGGTATGGGTATTTCTTTTCATTATCAAAATACTGTTTTCTTACGGATTCTTTGAAGCTTTTATCCGTCCACACTTTACTCTCAGTTAAAGAGTCTACTTTGTCTGACAAAGAGCTTTCGAAATCTCGAACACTTTTGTAAAGTCGAGGATCATTCAAGAAATCATTGCTGCTCATTTGATACATAAATGAAAAGGCAGAAAAGCCAACGATCGCGACAGTGAGACCTGAGCCAACAAAAAGCAGTTTGTTCGCTTTTACATTTACAGGTTTGTGAATTGTTGAAAATTGGTTCTTGTCATCGTCAAGGTGGCGCTTAAAGTCTGACTTTAAGAATGACCAATGCTCATCATTCTCGCTAAACTTATCAACGCCGAAAACATCAATCAAGTCTCCTTTTTGAACGTCAAGGTAAGCTAGATCAACTTGGCTTATTGCCTCAATGCTCTCTATCTCGTTTTTAAGCTGAAGCTTAGAGTCGCAAAAGCACTCATAGTTTTTTAGGAATTGACCATCAGGTTGGACGGCCACTAGCCAATATTTATCAGAGGTGTAACGATCCTGAGACTTGATTACATAAATGAATATGACAATGTTGTCCCTTGTTTCAGAACGCTCCATGAGCATGGATGAAACAGAGAGATCTCCAGAAGGTAAACCGCTACAGTTAGCGTCGGCAAGCGAGTAGGAGTATTGCTTTTTCCCAACCTTTTTTATCGCACCAGCGTGCATGCCGGATTTCACAGCATGGTATCGGACTTTTACTTTTGCTAGTGATTGGGCAAATGCATCCATTTCTTCCCACGTTGACCCAGCAACAAGCTTCACCCCCTCTATAGATAAGGTTGAAGCCTGGTTGTTTGATTCTCCAGGCATCATAGCGGTTACCTTCCTTGGTTGTTGTAGTAAGCTGTGGCTGTTACAATTACGGCCGTTTTCGTTTCCGTTCTTGATTCGTCACCGCCAAATGGCCATAAGTAATGAGAGAACCAACCTTGACTTGAAACGCTTTTCTCAGTGCTGTAAGTCACCTTAACAACAGATGGGATACCATTTTGCAATTCTGCAACTTGAGCAATGTTGTTAGCACCAGAGTTCTTAAGCTTGATGCCTTCAAAACCCGCACCTAGCCCAGCATCTTCAAATCGGATAAAGTTGTCGTTTGAAACTGAGTATTCTAGCGTGATTGCATCGTCAATAATTCTCGGTCTTAATGATAGGTTAACGCCATCAATAGCTTCATCCCTTTCTGTAGACACGTTTTGTTGTCCAACACCGGTTGTGAAATTAGAGCGCTCGATACTTGCTATATATTCACGAGAAACAATGTCCTGATCATTGAAAGATCCATTGTTGTAAATTTCAACTTGGGTTTCATAAGCAACTTTGGCGGTTCCGATATTATTAAGGAAGCCCATTAGGAACTCGTGAGTTTGATTCGTTAAACTCAAGAAGTTACCGCCGTAAATTTGCTGAAACGCCCCCAAGTTGCCGCTGATGTCAGGGGATAGTTCGCCAGCACCAAAATTAAGATCAAAAGAACCAAAAACATTGTTTTGCAGAGAATCGTTGAGGTAGTTTTGGTTTAACCCCGCGTTGGTTCCCTCATCGAGGGTTACGCGATAAATTCTAAAGTCAACCGTTACAAGTGTTGTTGTTGATTCATTAATTTCGTCAACAACTTTTTGGATTTTGTCGAGATTGAAATCACTGTCGGTTACTGTCACGTGACCAGTGTATCGATTAAAGCTAGCTTTGGCGTGTTCATTGTCAGACAGCATGTTGTTGATGGTCTGTTGAATGTCATCCCAAAAATTAATGGTACTTCTTTCTTCATACTGCTTGTTTGAAACACCACTTCCACTTTCGGATGTCTGGTTAGCATTTGATGTAATGCGGTTCCTGATTTCTCGGTCATTACCAAAGTCATAAATAGGGAACGTTTTTGTATCGTAAGTATACATGAACCCTCGGCTTGACTCATCATCATAACGCCATTTGATACCGTTAAGCTTGGTTACGTAATCAAGCAGGCCTTTAAGAGTCCCTTTGTAAACAAAAGGTTTGAGTTTTAACTCTGACCGGGGGATGCTTTCTTGTGATTGGCCTGTGGGTTGCTGGTATTCTCCTGCTGAGTCGTTAGATATCGAAGCTGGGATAATAGGTGTGTTAGATGCGCCTGATGCCCCTTGCTCTGCAAGGATCCTTAAGTCTGGTGCTGAAACATCAACAGAAATGCCGTATCCGGTGTATACCTCAGCAGCAAATTCATCAAGAGTGTACTCAACCTTTTTCCCGTCGCTAGATTCTATAACTACATCTGATTCAAACACAGAGGGAAGTCTTCTTAGATCTGTGTTTTCTATGGTGTAGCTATCAATCATGTAATAGCCAGTACCGTCCACCACTTGTCCTATTTTTGTTTTCTTAGGCTGAAATGGTTTTATTTGTTCTTCAAAGCCGCCTTCAAAACGCGATTCGCTTTCATCTATTGCATCTTGAACTTCAGGTGTGTGTGTCGTTGAGCACCCAGACAAAATTGCCATAACAGATGCGGCGATTACGCCTGTTTTAATCCTTTTCATGTGCTTCTCCTTTATCGGCTCATTGGCTGAGTGCGATTATAGTTGGCTTTATAATCATAATCAATGATCTGAACAACCCCGTGCTTGACTTCTTTTGTGTCAGGGTCAACATATTTAACATCTGAAATAAATCGAATGTCTATTGGGCGTTTTGAGTTTTCAAAAATGCTAACAAGCTCAATACCAACTTCAATAAAAGTCCCTTTGAACTCGCGTTCGTAAGGGTTTCTGTGCGTGACGTTTGTCAACTTGTCAACATGCCACCCCATTTCGTCCGCCCAGCTCTTAATTACACTGTAAACAGAGCCTTGCTTCGCAATGAAAGTTGCTGGGGTCCTAGCATCAATAACATCTGCATGCCCGCCCCCGTTAGTGAAGTAGTTAAATGAACTATCGAATGGGAGAACTGTGCGCTCTCGGAATTCTTTCGCTAACTGAACAGCGTCTTTTGTTTCCGCTGAGTTTACAGGGTTCAAAACTGCATACTTGTCTTCTACAGCTTCTCTCTTGGCACGTTCTTCCGCAAGGCGCCTTTTCATTTCTTCAAGACTTCTTTCTAGTGACTCATTGTTGTCATTCAAATCTTTGATGTACTGACGATTTGATTCTTGCGAAGCCTGGTATTTTTTAATGAGGTTTTCTGCTGACGCATCATCGGTTCTGCCGTTTGAGGATGCATCATCACGAAGGACCCAGCGCTGGCGTTGTTCTTTCCTGAATGCCTGCTTGTCCTCATCGGTCATGCTGTTAGATTCAGATTTGGTAAGCGCCACCTCGGTGTTTGTGTCGCCAGGAACATGCACGCTAGCAATTTTTTGAACCCAATCTAAGTGAACAAAGATAGCTTCGTTTGATGAAATGTTTCGCACAATAAGAGGCCAGCTTATTCCGCCTTGCCAAGAAACAATTGCGTTCTCATAGTTTCCGCTAGGTTTTATAACCCATTCGCTAGGAATGATTTTTGAGAGCGCTCTGTTTAGCGGCCAACCTTTCCCGGCAGACTTCATAACTGGTGACTCTTCCGTCGAAAGGCCGCTTTGTGAGAAATAAACAACATCTTTAGATTGTTGTTTGAGTGTATTTACGTCTGATGTCTGCGTGACTGAAACAGTTCTGTTTTGTATAGCCAATGCTTGGCTCGAAGCAAGTGCTGCAATTACGCCAAAGAACACTAAGTTACGTTTTTTCATTGTCCCATCCCTGATAGATTAATTTCTGATGCGCTTTCGTTTTGTGCCGAACATAAAGTTCCATACTCCCAAGAGCTCATCACGCAGAGTACTCTTGAGTCCGTATCTTATCACAATTTCAATAATAATCATGGTAAGAGGTAAAATTAATACGTAAGGCGTAACATTTACGAGTGTGAACACGCTAATATATAGCAAAGGAACAATAACCCTGTTGCTAAGACCAAAGTAAAAAGATGAGCGCCTGCTTGCCATCTGCTCAACTTTTACAATTTTAGTTTTTTGCTCTATCTCTTGATTTCTCATATAACCACCTAGTAAGAGTAGTCTTTTTCAAAGCGTAAAAAGGTTTCTTCGTCAATAAGACCATCCTCGAAGTGCTTTCTAGCCATATCGACCATAGTGTCACCGTTTTCTTTCATGATTAAACCAAGCTCAACACTAATTCTTTCAACTGGCAGAGCAAGTAATCTCTCCCTTATCTCAGGGGTGAAAACTATGCTTTCAAACGCTGCAACGCGACCACTGTCTTTTTTTGCGATAAGTTTTTGAGACACCAGCATGTGTATACTGTTTATCAAGTCGTATATAAGCATTTTTGTTTTTGATTCATCGGAATAACTCAAAGAGTTTATTAGGCGACTTAGTGTTTTAGGGACGTTGTCGGTATGGAGTGTACCCATGACAAGTTTACCCGACGCAAGCGTTGCCCTTATGCACCCCATTATATCTTCTTGCGTTCTAATCTCACCAAGAAGAATAATGTCTGAGTTTCTTCTCAGCGACAGAATAAGACCTTGGCTGTAGTCAGTTATGCCATTTGGTGTTATTGGGCACTGTCGTGGTATAGTGGAAAATGCATTATTTTCTATAGCAAACTTTCTTAAGTTTCCTTCAATAGGATTTTCATAGGTGTCAATAAAGCCGTGAGACTTAGGGTCCATGATTTTTTCTGCAAGGCATGCATAAATCAACGTCGTTTTACCCGAGTCCACAGAACCTGTAATTAGCACCAGCCCCTTTTCGGGAAACATGTTTTTGTACAATGGGTGATCTTTACTTAAGCCTATTTGATTGAGGCGCAAAATATTTTCATTGTTTAATCGCATAGTAAGTGATGCGTCGTCTTCACCATCTCTTACACTCAAACATCTGTATCTAAGCTCAACTCTAGGCTTGCCAGGTTTACTTACATTGAAAGTGTAAGTTGCGGCGTTATCTTGCCCCATCATGACACGTTGATAGGCACTTTCATCACCTTCTCTTGATTGATAGATAAATCCGATCATTCTTTTTATGTCGGTTTTGGTCATCATTTTTTTACTTATTTGAAAAACCTTGTTGTCTTTCTTTACAGATATAGGAAAGCCAACGCTGAACGTGATGTCAGAAACATTAAGCTCTTTTGCATGAATAAGTATAAATCTGAAGGCTCTCTCATCAATGAGGCCGCGTATCATAGTCTCGACTTTTTCGGGGATGAATTGATTGTTCATTTGGTTAGTCCCTCGAAGTAAATAAGCTCGTCAGTTAAAGACTGAACATCATCATCCGTTAACTCTCCAAATATGTCATCCACAGAAGGCAAAACTAGCCAGTCCATCTCATTGTCATTAAAGCGAGGTAGCTCTTTTATTTCAATTATAGACTCACCCACATTCATGACATTGCCTAAAGCATTGGTACCTATTTCTAGATTGAGAGTGGTAGGCTTAGTGAGTATTTTTCTGTCCGCCAAGAAATGGTATTGCAATTGGCCATAGAATTCCGAGATCATATTCCTAATATTTTCTCTTATAATGTTTTGCGCTAAACGGTGACCTTCAACCCAACCATTTATCGCCCCTTTGCGCCAATACTTTTTTTCCTCTTCAGTGACAGGAAGCAAATAAATACTTGGCGGCTTAGGCTGAGGCATAATCATATTGTCAAAGTAGAGAAGGAATGTTTGTGGTTGTGTTATAACTTCTGCTTGCCGCTTTATAAGAAAACGGCCTTTTATTTTTCTTTTCAATCTTTGATTTTCAATACGCTCTTGATAGCCAACTTCCATTATTGTCGGAGGTCTTACATTGCCATTATCTAGTGTTAGCATGAAGAATGGGAACGTGTTGTTTAAGTCTGCAAAACGTTCACCTCTTAACTTTGCATGGTACTCTCTCGTGGTCTTATAAAGCGCTGCATCCATCGCATACTTCATGGCGGTACCCATGATACCACGGTAACGCATTTCTTTATCTTGTTGCTCCTGTATAGAGCGCTTTATATTTTCCATGTCGCCTTCAGTAAGCTCTGAGATTTTGAAATCCCAATAAGGATGTCTGAAGTCAACTGTTTCGTCCATTGTCATGGGTTCGCCAAGAAGATAACTCCTGTCGAAACGGGCACTGTTACGTTCACTCTGCTCTTCGTAAAGCTTTTTGAGGTCATTAACTCGATGGCTTTCCACTGTCCTTTGAAGCTCTTTTTTCTCATTTTCGCTTAGCGTCATATCTTCGCTTGAAACTTCTTGAGAAAAGACCGAATGAGCGGATGTAACTAAAGAGAGAGCAATAATTATTTTCTTAAAGAATTGCATTACTGTTCACCTTTACATTTCAACATACCAAACCGTCATAATAAATTTCCCTTGAGAGTCATTTATATCAATTCGGTCGATATAACCGCCTCCATATTGCTGAATGATGTTGACGTATTTTTTTAGCGTTCTTTTTTCATTTTTTAGGCTAAGTGTAGTTGGAACTATTGGGGGCCTTTCGTTTGCGTAAACAAGCTTGTATCCTGCTTGAGTAGCAATTCTTTGTATAAGCGGCTCCGGTGCACCAACATAGCCCGTTTCCATTATCTGCTCAAAGTTTATCTCAACTCTCTCATTTTGAGCACGCGCTTGGCGTATTTGCTCCGCAGTTAGCTCGCCCTGCTTAAGCGCTTGGTTTGTTTTAACATATACGGCAAGTGCTTTTGCACTAAGAAGGCTTGCTTTGCTAAGCACCTCATTGGTTCGCTTATCTTCTTCGTAAATCTTTTTTTCGAAGTAGTTCATTTCTGGGGCGCGTTCGTTTTCAGTTGACGCGCATCCAGATAACAAAAAGCAAGGAATTAAAGCAGTGGATAGTATCCGTTTCATATCAGTAAGTCTCCCTTTACAGTCGCATATTATCACAATTATTGATAAGGACCTAGATTTAATTGACTGTAGTCACATAGCGTAATGGCGAGAGAGCCGCCAGCTCCATCTTCACGTGCACCTGTACCGTATGCGCCCTCACCTGCAAGGTAAAGAAAAACATCCCATTCTTCAGGCGTCGAGTGAGTCGCATGTTGCACATAAATTTGGTTTGCGCCAAGCGCTTCATTGTAAGTTTTGTTATACTGACCAACCAAAATCATTCTCGCAATATTTCTGCCTTCATTTTCTCTGACACTATTTGGAATGGTTCCGTTGTCGATAACTTCCCGGTAAGGGTTAGCATTGGCCGATGCATAGTTGCTATCATCTAAAAACCAAGTGCAGGCCGGCTTCTGAACGCGAGTGTATGCCCCTTCTACTCGGTCAACGCCCACGATTTGTATTGGAGAGTTTTTATGCATAAGATGCATGATTGAATCTCGTGTTGCAAACTCAGAAAGAATCTTTCTGTCATCGTCAGTAAGCGTGTTCGGATACTCAAGACCAGTTAATGTGCTTTTTGATCCATAGAATCCAGTGCCTTCACCAGCGAAAACACCTTCTTCAGCAGTTATTGTTGTTTTAACTGCATTTCCATTCGCTGGATTTTTTTCAAAAAGAACACCCTGGTTGTTTCCTAAATTTAAGTCCAACGTGTCGTTTTGCGCCTCGATGCTTAAGAAGTAATCTCCGCCTCTCGCATAAACACCAATGCGAGACCCCGCGGACGCCAGATCAAAAAGCGCACTTTCGTTAACCGTTAAGTCGTCATTGGCGGTAATGTTTTCAGCAATAACATCACCGTCAGTAGAGATGTCACCATTATTGTTAATTCTAAGGATGTCTGTGGTGTTGTTATTGTCTCTAACTGTGATGACATTAGCGCCTGCTGTTGTGGTGTAAAATCTTGCACTCTGTATGAATGCATCGGTGACAACAAGCTCTTCACCCTTAAGTGATTGCGCCTGTGCTTCTTGAACTCTCATTTGAATGACGTTTCCATCAGGACTTATACCGCAAGGAACTGTCCTGGCAACAGTTAAATCTGTCTCACCTGTAGCAGCGTTGTTTTCTTCATAAACATTACAAAGTGTATCTAAAGCGACCGGGGGAGCTGCTCCGTTACTTTGTGTTATGAGTAAAGATTGAACTTGAGCCGCGTCAATAATAGCTTCAATGCTGTCGTTATCGGCACCCGCTGTAATTGCACAATCAATGTATTCGCTATCCCAGTTTCCTGCGCCATCATCAGACCAATAGATGCACTGTCTTCTGTTAGCTGCTGCGGTGCTATCTCTGAATGTAACGTCGTCAATGAATGAATTTTGATTGTCGACCCTTTTATAGAAACCGTTAGTGCTTCCATTGAAGTTTAAAAATATCGCGATGTCGCATCGTTGACCTGCGATAAGACGATCTTCACAATCTTGTTCTGAAAGAATGACGTCATCTGCCAGATCGTCTAGGTTATTAGAAAGGACATATTGTACTGTAGGAAGGCCTCTTTGCCTGTCTTCCAAAAGAGACTCTAAGTTAAATACTAAATTGGCATAATTTAAAAAGTTGTTTTCTTGATTGTTTAACCCAAAGTCGATGTTGTCTGTTAGGAAATACATTCTGAATTCAGATACGTTTTCAGGATTTGCTGCATCAGGCTCTAATGCAGCAGCATAATCCATATTGAAAGGTCTAAGGGCGTTTATGTAACTGCAACTAATTAAAGCCGTCGTTTCCATTGAGGTTTCAAATGCCGCACCGCTGTCTCTTACGCCATCACTATTTAATGGGTCCCACCCCTCAACATCATTACCGCAGGTTTGGTTTTTATGGCCCACCAGGTAATCTTGAAGAAATGTGTTGAATTGATCTTCGTCCCATGTGAGTGTGGCGCCTGTAGCTGCACGCCCACCGTTAGTATCCCAAAAAACAAAACTAAATGCATCATGTTGCATGCGTTTTTGTACGGCATAAATGACATTTGTGATGTCGTTTGATACTGCGTTGATTTCTTTTTCATAGAAGTAGCGTTGAATAAGCGGCAGTGCTATAGAGGTAAGTATCGCAATAATTGCTAGAGTAATGATAAGCTCTATAAGAGAGTACCCCTTTATTCGATTATTTCTATTGGCGCTGTTCATTAGGAGTCCTTTTGAGAATTATTGCATTGCTGCATATTATCACAAGATAAAAAACTTGACACGGGTTAAATTGTCTGTATGATTGAATACAAGGTTAAACAATGTTTTGCCTGTTTGCTAATACTTTCGACTCAAATTTTAGAGTCAAAAAAGGCCACTTTATGTGGCCTTTTTGCTATGTCGGTTTAGCTATTAGGCAGCTGGTTCGATTCGGAACGTCACTTCAACGAATTCAACATCTGCGCTACATGCAGTATCGTAATCATCCTGAGTTACGTTAAGGTACTCCACTTGAGTGCCGTCAACTGAGAAGTTATCCCAGCCATAGTCTTCAGCGCCAAAGACGAAGTCAATGCAGCTTTCAATAGGCACAGCAGAATCAACCCACTGTAGACCATTTCCATCAAGGCCATCAACGGTAACTAAGCTGTTGTCAAACGCGCTCCAGATGGTAGATGTAGCTTCATCAAAACGTAATGACTTTGCAATCAATTCTGAAGAGATAAGTCGAGCGTTATCGAGCGTAGAAGAAATAGGCTCTTTACGGTAGCGATCCTGAATGTTTTTCATTGTGGTGTTCATGCTTGTAAGTTGAGCATCTGCGCGGCTTCCTCCAAAAAGAGATTGGCCGATGGGCAGAATTACGCCAGCAAGTACAGCAATAACCGTTATAGTGATAAGCAGTTCTATTAATGTGAAACCACCTTGGTTTAGCTTTTTGTTTTGAGAGTTTTCAACTTTCATTTCGTGTCTCCATTTCGACGTGTTTTTCAATCATGACTGAAACACTAAAAAGTAAGAAGATGCCTCCTTGACTTTCCGTGTCGAGCCTATAGTAGCGCAATTTATTTTTTTTATTAGAAGAATTTTTCATCAAGTGAAAAAAAGTTTTTTGTGTGTTCGATTGGAGAAGGTTACTCGCTTTTTCGAAAAAAGGGTTACTGTCTTTGTTTTAAACAGGAAGTAACGTAGGTAGAATGCAATTATGTTGAAATATTCGAATAGATTAGTAACTTAATTATCAACCACTTACATCAGCTTTGATGATGGTTTGTTTAATTGTTTCATATTGATCGAAAAATGCGATTGGGTGGGAGGCGCATTGCTGCTGAGTTTACACTTTTTAGTAAGCAATATAACAAATAAAAAATAGAGTAGGTCTGCGCGAAGCGGAGACCGTATCGCTGCAAAATGCAAAAAAAAATAGAGGGCGGTGCCCCCTATTCAACAACAAGTATGGTTTAAAGCTCGAAGTCTGCGAAGTCGTCAGAATCAACTTGAGATTCAATCTGGCCTGTCAGGTAACTTGATATCTCACTTTCTTGTGGAGCAACCTGAACATTGTCAGATTTTAGGTAGCTGTTCACCCAAGGTACAGGGTTGCTAGAAGGGCTCTCAAAGTCTGGTTTTAGACCTATTGCGCTCATTCTGTTGTGAGCAATATAATCGACATATTCAGACAATATTTGCTCATTAAGACCCATGAAAGAGCCTTTGCTGAATAGAAACTTGGCCCATTCTTTTTCCTGCAAGATTGCGTCTCTGTATATGCCGCAAGCCTCTTCTTTGCATTCGTCGAATATCTCTTTCATCTCAGGATCATCTCTCCCTGAGCGCCACAGGTTGATGATGTGTTGAGTTGCAGTCATATGGAGAGATTCGTCGCGGGCAATGAACCTGATTATTTTTGCATTTCCTTCCATTTTTCTTCTTTCAGCAAAAGAAAAAGAGCAGCAAAAAGAAACATAAAACCGGACGCTCTCTAAAGCATTAACAGACACCATGCATAGGAATAATGCTTTCTTTAAGCCTCTTATTGTAGAGTCTATAGTGGCACCGGTTTTACGGCATTTATGTATACCATCTCCCATGGTTTCTCTGTGCTTGCACGCGATAATAAGAGCGTCGTAATACTTGCTGACGTCTACAGCTCTCTTCTTTATCTCCTCATCGTCGACAATTGTATTGAAGACGCTAGATGGGTCATTAAAGAGGTTTCTTATTATATGAGTATATGAGCGAGAGTGAATGGTCTCAAAGAAAGACCAGGTTTCTATGAAAGTCTCAAGCTCAGGTATAGAAACTATCGGAAGGAAGGCAACATTAGGGCTTCTGCCTTGAACAGAGTCAAGTAGTATTTGGTACTTAAGATTGTACACAAAGACATGCTTCTCTGCTTCAGAAAGAGACTCAAAGTCTATCTTGTCTTTAGATACGTCAACTTCTTCAGGGCGCCAAAAAAAGCTTATTTGCTTTTCTGTTAGCGTTTCAAAGATGGCGTGCTTTTGTTGGTCATACCTAGCAACATTGACCGGATTACCGAAGAACATAGGTTCTGTTAGTTGGTTGTTGTTGACTGGGTTAAAGGTGGTGTAGGTATGGCTCATAATGTACCTCATATGGCTAAGTTGTGTTGACAGGTTAAATGATAACAGAAGCTGTGTGGATAGTCAACTTTTAGCTATACGAGGCACATTAAAGCAGTGTAATTTTACGCCTTTTCGCTACTATTTTCTTTATTGCCCTTGTAGCGCTTGTGTCGAGTTGGCCCACCCCCTTTCCCTCTATAATGAGGTGGATTTGCCGTTGCCGCACAGCTTCTGGAGCAATACTTTGCAAAGCCTCTAGCTCTATCAGCCACGCGCGCCTCGAACTCATTCCCGCACTCTGGGTTGGCACAAGTGTAGGTTTCTTTTTTGCCGTAAACCTTCTTTGGTTTGTCTTGCTTGTCTTTAGACATGGTGTGTACCTCTAAATAAGAAATCGGATTAAAGTCGGTTAATTATCGTGCCGCTGTTAGCAAAATATGTTGCTAACAGAGCGGAACAATTCGTCTTTAAATAGTATGTGTTGACATCTAATAAACCTTATTGTTTATCGTTAATTGGAGTATCTCACAGCTCTGTGGGTGTAGTCAATAAATATTGTAAAAAATCCTGACATATGTTTGTTCAGGTGACGAAATACAGATTAAATATGCGTATTTTCAATAATAAAAATGGAGATATAAATCCGTATAAAACAACATGGCTAAGTGGGATTTAAGAGGCTTTTTGTATATAGCTCCTATATAGTTTTTTATATATAGCTTTGTCTGTACCTGTTTAAGTTAGCTCTATTGGTTGTCGTTCAATGTGTGGTTTTGTGTAGTGATGGTGATTAGATGTTTTGTTGTTGTATGTGGGGTTATATGGATTGTCTTCACTAATTGTAATAGGTGTTATTGCTGGGGCGTATAGTCACTATATGGTGGATTAAGTTGCACGTTTTAGTTTAGTTGTTTGTGTGGATTTGTGATGGAGATATTAAGCTTATCTCTTTTATAGGAGTGAGGTGTTATTGGTAGGTTCTGATTGGGGCTTATTGTTCGTTGTACTCTATATATAGGGTTATAGTCGATATGGGTTTGGGTTTGTTTTTAGCTCTATGTGTATAGCGTATGGGTTACAGGTATAAGGTGTTATCCATGTGAATTTTGCATATTGCGTTTATAGATACGGTTTGTTGTATTTGTTTGTTTGCTGCTGTCTTGTGTGGATGTTACTGAGTGAATTATAGGTTTGTTGCTGGGTTTGTTTTGCCTGTATGGTTAAGGTGCAAATGTACTAAAGGTGGGATTATGTTGGATGGGTTTGGAGAGGAGTAGAGCGTTTAAGCTCTACCCTAATTTGTGTTTTTTTCGTGAGAATGGCTGGCCCCGGCGATGATATTTATTACAAGGGCGAATAAGGTAAAGGACAGAGCTGTTGCCATTATGGTGGTTAAGTCTTGGTTACTCAGCGCGGTGGTGTTTTCTATAACATTTAGCTCGTCGTTTGATATGGCATAGACGATCTTATAGATACTGATGACGATGAGAACGAGGAAGCTAAGCGCGGTCATTTTTACGTTATTGGTCATATATCTAATAAGGCTGATGTCGCGTGCATCGAAGGATGCGAGTAGTCCGTTGGTGGAGTTTATCAGCATCATTAACGCGGAGAAGTTAATAGCAAAGAGCGGAGCGAGTAGTACGGTGTGTGAAGAAATTACGGGTATTATGGCGTCCTTGGAATAGATGCTATCGCTGATGATGGCTAGCGCAAGAGTGATGGTCATAAGGTTTGGTATTCTTAGTCTTTTGAATGCTTGAATGTCTTCTTCATGGCTGTCGTACATGATGGTTGTCCTTTATGTTTTTTGGTTTATTGTGAGTGTTAATTGTATGCTTGATTGGTCCGTTTTACGAGTGGTTTTTGGTTTGCGGTTTGATTTTTGTTGGGAGTAGCCAGGCGTTGTTTGTGGTCCGCCTGGCGATTAGATTGTTGGTGGTTATGCCTGCCTTAGTGGTGGCGAGAGTGCGTCACACGTCGGGATCAGTATTGTTTAAATACATAGATACCATGGCCATGGCAGCGTTCCTTACAAGCAGGCTGACAATGATGGCAGCAACGCTGAAGCTGGCCAGCATGAGATGGTCTTCTGCGGTGTTTGTGGCTGCCTGTCCCTCGGGAGGGAAGACAATAGGAACGATAATAAACGCGGGCATGAACGAAGAAACCACAATGCCGAGCTTACTGACTTTTGCCGCAAAAGAGACATGGGTCCGGATGCTTTTGGGTTTAGGTATCGATGCGTTGATGCATGAAAGGACGGCAAGTGCTAGCGCGCTAGCCATGTAACCTGCAAGCATGATTAGCCCTATCTTTTCGAATTTATTAAGCGTGATACTTTCGCTGCTATCCATGGCTACAGCGAGTACCAAGATAGCAAAACTTAGTATGCCAATAATGGCGTTTCGCATGGCGAACGTGCGGTATATTTCACGGTCAGTGATGTTCATTTTGTTTATATCCTAGGGTAAATAAAGGGTAGTTTGGTATCACTCAGGGAATGAGCCATCTGGACCTGTGACGTTCTCAACCTCTTTCTGAGCAATGGATGTTTCAACGGTTTTCTTGGCCGTAAAAAATGAGATGGCCGTGATAAACAAGATAGATGACAGGAAAGAAATATGATGTGGCAGGAACGTATCAACGATATCCCTGTTTGGTTCGTTTACAACATCCATGACGGTTACTCCCATCACAACAAAAGCAAGAATGCCGCCGGCAATGGCAGTGGCCGCCATCTTGTGTCCGATAGATTTTAGGGTGTCGCTGTCGTTAATGGGAGGCGTTACTTTTATAACAACAAGAGCGCCTTGTATTAAAAAGAACGCGAAAAGTGCTACGTAGAGAAAGGTTATTGTGTAGAGTGAAATGGTGTTTATTGACGCTTCTTTAAAGATAAAACTGGTCGACGTTAGAATGAAGGTTGATGCTATACATACGCATAACATTGCAAGTAGTTGCATGATAAAAAGCGATGCGTACTGGGGTGGAAGTGAGTCTGTGTTATTGCTCATGGTGTTGCCTCTTAATGGTTAGTAAACGGTGTTGTGTTGTTGGTGCCCGGCATAATGTCAGGCGTCTATTAGTCCGGCGTCGGGGTTAAGCGCTGATTCTATTTTGGTGGCCAGTTTATACAGTACAATGGCGATAAATGCTGACGCTGCGGGTATGATTGCGTGTGCAGGTAGTGTCGTCATGAACTGCTCGACATGATCAGCGTGGAGCAATTCGAACGAAGACACAAACAGGGAAGCAATGGCGATAACCATGCCTGCGACCGCAAAAGGATAAAGCGCCATTTCCAGCATATTAAATAGAGATTTTGTTGTATTGCTGCGTTTAACGAGCGTGAGTATAAGGCTAGTTGTGGTTGACATTGTGGCGACAAAAAAGAGGGCCATAAGGGTGCCATACACAAAGACCATCGTTGTTGATATGTCGTTAAAAACGCTCAGAGTAAGGTATTGTGCAATGGAGATTGTGACGATAGTGAGCAATAGTGCCACCAGCGACGAAGGCAGTAGTTTTGAGTAGTAGTGGAGTGTGTTGCTGTCCATTTTTGTTTACCTGTTAATGTATGATGTGCATAGGCAAAAGGCTGATGGATTGCTCCACCAGCCGCGTAGTTGACACTTAGCTTTCATTGCTTGTTGTGTCGACGGGTTGGTCGAGCATTCGTTTCGCGCACTCGTGCATGAGTGTTGATACAACGAGGGACACAACGAGCGTGATAGCAAGCACAATGCTGTCGTCACCACTGAGGTCATCAGCGTCTTTAAGTACAGTTAAAAAGATGAAGTAGAACACAGTAATAGCCGCAATAAGTAGCCCATTAGATGCCTGCCTATACATGGTTGATGTGAGGCGTATACGTTTTGATTCTGGGTACGCGTCGGGCCCTTTAGCGTAGCGATATTGAGCCACGGCCATGAAGATAGCGTTAACAATGGAATAGGCCATAACGACAAAGGTTACGCCCATAGTAAGAGGGTAGACAACATCTCTTACATCAAAAGAGACAGCAGCAACAAAGACGGCTGATAATATGCAAACAAGCATACTAATAAACAGCATTGCGGTTGGTTTTTTTGTTTGTGTATCCATGATATTTCCTTATTTAGTGTGTACGAAATGGGGGTTGTTAATCAAAAATTGAGTAGAATCCAACCTTTTGCATGGCGAGCGATGCGAGGGCCAGTGGGAGTAAAAATTGAAACGACAGTGCGCCTGCGTACTGATGTTCAAGATTAATAAGATCGCTACCCATCATATAGAGGTAAGCAAGCAATAAGAGCATGCCTACGACAACCACCCGGATCATAAATAGGTTTAGATTGGGGTAATAAGACGGCGGGACGTGTTCTCGTGGTGTGATGCCAATGAGTATGCCTACAATACTGCCAGCAAAGCCAAGCGTCAGGATAATGAGAGAGATGAGCGTGACGATTATGGCGAGATTTGCAATGGTGTAGTAGTGCTCAATGAGGGTTGAAATCGAGTAAGCGAGACTCGCACCGCTGATGAGCAATGATGCAATGGAAGCGCGAAAAAGTGCGGGACTTTGATGTTGCTCTGTTGTTGTCATGTGCATTCCTAAGCTGCGTATGCAGCATGGCAAGTGGAGATTTTGAGTCCACCTGCCTGCTAATAATAACAGCGGCGCTACTGCATAAAAGCGCGCTGTCGGTTAGGTTGTCTTGTCATAAACAAGGTGTCATTTTGGTCTAGCATCATCTGGCCGACTGCGGTTGCTTTGAAGCCAGAAAAGTTACCTTTGCGTTTCAGTGCAAGGATGTGATTGCGGTCGCCGAACAGGGTTTCTGTTGCGCTGTTGCTGTTATCCTTAGGCACTGACCATAGCATTTTATTACTGTCCATATATAAGTCAAAAAAGCCGTTGCCGACAAATGCAAGGGTACGGTTTTGGTTGCTTGCTGGTGAGATAATGCGTGCCATGATGTTAACTCTCTCTGTGTTGTTGTGCTGACAGGGTTAGTATCTCAAATACTGTGAGTGTTGTAAAGTGTTTTATGTATATTAATGGGTGATTAAGGTATAAAAGAAAGCAAAAAGGATCAGGTTTTATACGTGGCGAAAGGTGCATCTATACCTATTGAAAATAAGCAAAGTTAGCGTGAGTCGTAATTAAAACGTGTGGTTTAAGTGAGCATGCTAAGCAGCACCGCATATATGCGGAGCGTGAGCTTTATGTATTCGAAGCAGCATCGAATATAAGGGTTGATGTGAGGTGTATAAGGTGGCTATGTGTATATACGAAAACGCCCTCACACGTTAGCATGAAGGCGTATTTTTTATGTGTTGTTTGTGGGTTTAGTTAACCCACGTTGCGCCTGGGGCGGGTGCGATGAAGTTCTCATCTTCAAAGTTTTCTGTGGTGAAGTCGTACTTTTCAGACAAGATGTGGGGCTTGTATTCCTCCATAGAGAAAGAGCCAAGCTCATCTTCGAAGCCGCAGACATACGCCATGCCAATGCCGTCTTCATCTGGCAATACTGTGATGTAGACTTCCCACATGTTTTTCAACATGATGTGGCCGTACACTTTCACTTCAACGCCTGTGTTTAACTTCATTGTAGCGGGGGTAACTTTGCGATTAATCATGGGTCAAATCTCCTGTTGTGCTGACAGGATTAGTATCGCAAAAACTGTGTAGGATGTAAAGCTTTTTCGTATAAAAAAGTGATATTTTTAGTATTATTTATCACAAAAAGAATGGCGTTTTATACGTGTGAGGTGTGCAGTTTATTGGGTGGTGGTGTGGGTGAGCGAAGGTGCTCACCGCTTCATTAAAGCATGTGCTTACAGGTTGGCGTCAGCGTGTTGCTGTAGGGTGTGAAGTGCTGAGATAAGGCAGTCGTACCCGCTCATTTCGCTGTCAAGGTTAATGCCTAACTCGGTGATCTTATCGATAAGCTTCGTGTCTTCTGCAAGGTGGCGCTGTATCTCACCTAGGTGGCAAGCAAGGGTGTTGTTTTCTTCTGGCGTTAGGCTGTTAAGGTTGGCTTTCATGGTGTGTACTCTGGCTTGTATGGGTTGATAGAGAGCGTTGTAGGGTGCCGCAAAGGGCGGGGGTTATAAATCCCAGCCCATTTGCACTTGACCTAGCTTGTTGGTTTTGGTTTCCACCGCTTTGTAGCCAGCCGCAGTACAGATTTTCATGGTCACGTTGCGTGAGGTTTCGATGATGTTCAGTGAAGCGATAAGCTTTTCGCCTTTGCGCATCATGGCGCTGATTGCTGCGTCTTTGTTGCCGATAGCTGACAGGATAGCAGCGGCTTTTTTCGCGCCTGTTTTGCTGTCTTCTAGGGTCACATTAGACTTAAGCTGTGCTGCGCCTTTCTCGGCTGCGATAGCTAGCTCAAGTGCTTCCACGTGTGAATCTAACCACAGCTGCTGCTTCTCAGTTTCAGCGATTTGCTCGTGTGCTGGGATAGAGGCTTCAAGGTCGTGGTTTTTGCAGAAACGTGCATAGCGAGCGTTAAGTTCAGATACGGTGCGTAGGATTTTTTGCTTAGCCATGATGTTGCCCTCGGTGTTGTTTAGCGTTGTTGTGCTGACATGATTAGTATCGCAAAACCTGTGGGCGTTGTAAAGCTTTTTCGTATAAAAAAGTGAATTATTTCGTATTAAATAACACAAAAAGGATCGTATTTTATACCCTACAAGCCAGCGCAAAAAAGCACTGGCTCATAGCTACGTGTTACCACGAAGTATGGCGCATGTCACACCACGTGAAAAGGCAGTTCCATCGCTTTCATAAATGCGTTAGTGCCTGTGGTATCAGGGCATTCATCGAAGTCAAAAATACGCATAGGGGGTGGCACTGATGCCTGAGAGACGGCTCCAAGGTGTCCACGTGGCGTACCCGACATGGCGAGGTCGGTTAATTCGACTTCTAGGGCTGCTTCGGTCAGTTCATGAACGCGAAGTGAATCGACTGGCTCATCAAAGATGGTCGCAATTTCAATCAGCGTATCACTGTCTTTCACGCTTTCGGTACTGATGGCGGCCACAAGGCAAAGCGCAAGGTGGCTGCCTTTTGACAGGGTGGTAACAAGGAGCGGTTTATGTGGCATGTTGACCTCGGCAAGTGCTGTTGTGTTGACCTGTATAGTGTCGCAAAAACAGGCTGAAAAGTAAAGAAAAATTGCATATTTTGCGTGTGCATGTCGCGTAAAATATGGGGCTATTAGTTATTGAAAATACGCAAAGTTAATATGGATGTAATACGGTTAAGCATGCATATGGCACGTACAAAAAGGGTGTTCCCTGCTGCTGAATGCAGCCTTATCTTGCTGAGGGTGTCAGCACAACGGCAAGACAGGGCGGCAGCAGGGAACGTGTGACTGTGCTAGGGTATTGGGGTGATGTGTGGGCGTACCATTACGCCACAATATCACCACACATTTCGTAGGCATTGAGCGCCAGCGAGACGGTCTCTTCACCGTTTTTCTCGTCCAGTGCGGCATGGGCATCGCGCTTGGCTTGTACCCAGTCTATGCCATCACCAGCCCGTGAAGGGTGGTAGTTGTTGTCGATATGTTCTTGTACTTGCTGCCATAGTTGCGAGTTGAATGCTGTCATATTTATGCTCCGTGTTTGCGTCAAGGTGAGGGAGGGCTTATAGCGCCCAGCCCAGTTGAACCTGACCACACTTGTTGGTTTTAGAGTCTTTCACCGCATAGCCTGTTGCGCAAATTTTCATGGTTACTTTGCGTGAGGTTTCGATGATATTAAGTGACGCGATAAGTTGCTCGCCTTTGCGCATCATGGCGCTGATTGCTGCGTCTTTGTTGCCGATGGCGGTTAGGATAGCAGCGGCCTTTTTCGCACCTGCTTTGCTGTCATCTAGCGTTACGTTAGACTTAAGCTGTGCTGCGCCTTTCTCAGCCGCGATAGCCAGTTCAAGGGCTTCCACGTGCGCGTCTAACCAAAGCTGTTGCTTTTCCGTTTCAGCGATTTGTTCGTGAGCAGAGATAGATGCTTCAAGCTCGTGCGTTTGGCAAAAGCGAGCATAGCGTGCGTTAAGTTCTGATACAGTGCGTAGGATTTTTTGCTTAGCCATGGTGATACCCTCTCGGTGTTTTTTAACGTTGTTGTGCTGACAGGGTTAGTATCTCAAAACCTGTGTTTGTTGTAAAGCTTTTTCGTATAAAAAAGTGAATTATTTCGTATTAAATAACACAAAAAGGATCGCATTCTATACGCAGCAAAAGCGCCTAAAAGATATTGAAAATACCCGTAGATTTCATGTGATGTAAGAGCAGTGCAGCCCATTGCTTCAAACAAAAAAGCCCCTGATATTGCAGGGGCTTCTGTTGACTTGTGGTGTTGATGGGTGGGGCGTTAGAGTGTGCCACACGCCATATCGATAGACTGTCGAGAGAGTTCGTGTTCAAGCTGATCTGGCGCATAGAATGACAGGGTGTCATCGCTATTCCAGCGCACTGCCATCAGTTCCATTTCAATCTCATCGTCTTCATCACGGTCGCCTTCTTCCACGAGTCGGGCCAGTTCAGCGGCCTCTTCAGCAATTTCGACTTCGATAGATTCACGGGTGTCAAGAGCGGGAACAGGATCATCATTAAGGCTCATTGAACCTGTTGAGTATTGGCCATTCATGCATACAACAACAGAGGCGTAGAGTAGGCCGCCATTGATAAGCGTAGAGGTCATATTTTCGCGGCCTTCGCCATCAAACATGTTAACGAAGTTTTGCTGTGCGGTAGTAAGTGTAGTCATGGTAAATTCCTGTGTTGTGCTGACAGGGTTAGTATCTCAAGTACTGTGAGCGTTGTAAAGTAATTTAATGAAAAAAGTCACAATAATTGTGTATAGATGGGGATAAAAAGGATATCAATTAATACCCTAATTGTCTGCGTGTGAGCGCGCGTAATTGGCGTCAGACCAATCGAGTCACGCTTGCATTTTTATAGGGTGTAGCGGGTAATTTTGTTATTGAAAATACGCAAAGTTAACGGAGTTTTTTATCAGCGTCAACGTGTTGAAATTGAGCAGAATAGGGTGTTCCCTGCTGCTGGATACAGTCTTATCTTGCTGAGGGTGTCAGCACAACGGCAAGATAGACGGCAGCAGAGAACGTTTGACCGTGCTGGCGTTTGTTGGGGTGATGTATCGGCTTATTGTCAGGCCGCAATATCACCACGCATTTCATAGGCACTGAGCGCCCATGATGCGGATTTTTGTTCCACTGTATGGGGTCACATTGGGCTTTCGCTCAACCAATGTCGCCATGTGTTGCCCCGTGTTTTTGACGAGGCAGGGAGGGGCTTAAAGCGCCCAACCCATTTGAACCTGACCCAGTTTATTGGACTTAGACTCTCGCACTGCGTAACCTGCGTTGCAGATTTTCATGGTTGCTTTGCGTGAGGTTTCGATGATGTTAAGTGACGCGATAAGTTGCTCGCCTTTGCGCATCATGGCGCTGATTGCCGCGTCTTTGTTGCCAATAGCAGATAGGATAGCAGCGGCCTTCTTGGCACCTGCTTTGCTGTCCTCTAGGGTCACGTTAGACTTAAGTTGCGCTGCACCTTTCTCGGCTGCGATAGCCAGTTCAAGCGCTTCTACGTGCGCGTCTAGCCAAAGCTGTTGCTTCTCGGTTTCAGCGATTTGCTCGTGTGCTGAGATAGACGCTTCAAGGTCATGCGTTTTACAGAAACGTGCGTAACGAGCGTTAAGTTCAGATACGGTGCGTAGGATTTTTTGCTTAGCCATGGTGATACCCTCTCGGTGTTTTCTAACGTTGTTGTGCTGACAGGGTTAGTATCGCAAAACCTGTGTGTGTTGTAAAGCTTTTTCGTATAAAAAAGTGAATTATTTTGTATTATTTTTCACAAAAGGGATCGCTTGTTATACGCACCGCGTTGGTGTTGAGAAAGGGTGTGAATGTTGTTTCCGCACGAGCAGCCACACCCATCACTTTAGAAAAAACGCGCCTAACGCGTAATGGGTGGGTTGTCTTTCATAATGGTGTCATAATGCGCCTTGGCGTCACTGAATAGTGCATCAAGTTCATCGACTTTTGCTGTAAATGCCTTACTGCCTTTGCGTGAGCCTGTGAGGTGTTTGGCACTCATATCAAGGATGATGTTGCGCATGTTGTTTGATATTTCAGACAGGCGAGCCTGAGAAAGTAACTCGCGCATATTGAAGGCAAATGAACCGTTGGCATGTGTCATTGCGTTGACCATTGGGGCAAGCATGTCAAGCACCGTTACCATCGCTTCGTCTATGCGTGCTTGACGGGCATCCACGGCTTCGCGGTACATTTCCGCGTCAGTTTTGCCGCCGTTGTTGCTGCGTTGCTCGTCAAGTTCAGCCTGATACGCTGCTTGTCTCTCGGCAAGGCGTTGCTCGCGTTTCACTTCGCGTTTCTTCGCCTTGATAGCGTCAACCAAACCGCGATCGCCAACCTTGTTTACACAGTCGCAACCGACCACGCTTTTCTTGTTGTCTGCTGACAATAGGATGAAATTGTGCACCAGTGGCGTGCTGCAATGGTGGCAGCTGCCTACCGCGACATCGCTCGGCATGGCCTGAAGGGCTGCCTGGTATGCCATGGGGTTTTGCTCACCTAAAGACGGGCTAGGGATAGAGTACATACCTACCAGTTTAAAAGGCGCTTTACCCATACCGCTAAGTTCAAATTGGTGAATAGTGCTAGTGGCCTGTGACATAATTTTCTTCCTGTTGTGCTGACAGGATTAGTATCTCAAAAACTGTGTGTGTTGTAAAGGTTTTTCGTATAAAAATGCGTATTTTTAGGTATTAAATGACACAAAAAGGATCGCATTTTATACCCGTAAAACACTATTGAAAATAAGCAAAGTTTAGCTGAGAGGTAATAGTAAGGTACCCCAGGCTTTAAGAAAAAAGGCACCCCTGGGGTGCCCGTGCGAGACTGTAACAAGCCAGAGAAATAGACGCGGTTTACTGCGTGGTTTCGCTCTCAGATTGAGGTGCGAAGATATAGTGAATGGCCTGAATATCTGCGTATGCGATAACGTTACCGTTGGCATCTGTGGCCAAATGGAACGCGTGAGTGCGGTGCCCTAACGATTGTTCAAGCTGCGTGATTTCCTCTTTACCTGCCATCTCAATGAATGCCCGTCGGGTAATTTCATGTGATGCATTCATGCGCCTAATGCATGATTTTGCTGATTCGTTGGTGTCGTTGTGGCTAAAGCGGAACGGTGCGGTTTGTGACTGGGCCATAATGATTTACCTGTGTGGTTGTGCTGACAGGGTTAGTATCGCAAAAGCTGTGTAGCTTGTAAAGTGATTTCGTATAAAAATACGCATATTTTGGTATCAAATGACACAAAAAGGATCGTGTTTTATACCTCAAAAAGTGCCATCCCAGCGATTGAAAATAAGCAAAGTTGCCTTGGTTTGTCCTGAGAAAACTCGCAGATTCAGGCAAAAAAAAGCCCCAACAATGTGGGGCCTAACAGGGAGGGTGGTATACTTGTTATGCGCGAGGCTTTGTTCTGCTGATAGCAACAATACCTAACACAAAAAGGGTGGCTGTGCTGGTGATGGTGCTGATACCAGCGGTGAATACGGTGTACGACATGTCGCGACCTGCGGGCAACGTGGTCATGACTTCAGCAAGCAAAATAAAGCCGCCGACTACCGATAGCAGTGCCGTTAATAAAATAAGGTCATTCAATCTATCGGGCGTTGATGATTCGCCGCCAGCGCGTTCTGACTCCTCAATGATACTCCACTTATAATGGCGACGACAAGCGACAGAAATGCTCGCGCTGGTTAGTACGACAAATGTCGCGGTGAATATCGCGTCGGTGTTAAATGGTGCGATAAGCACGGCTGTGATAGTGGCAATGATAGCCGCAGCAAATGACAATAACTTGATGCGATATGCTGCCTCGTTATGGCGTTGTTTTTCCACTGATTCAACGACGGGGAAGCTGCCAAAAGGTGTATTCATAATGTGGTGCCTGTGTTGTTGTGCTGACAAAAACAGTATCGCAAAAACTGTGATTGTTGTCAATAAAAAAGGCGCAAGTCGCATCAAAACCAAGAAAAATGGATCCGATTTACTGCTTAGAGAATTGATAAGTTGGCTCTAAATACTCCTCTACAACTTGCTTACAGTGGTCGAACTCGCCATTATCAAGTCTGAGCTTTGTCCCCTCTGGCACAAAACAGGAGCCGTCTTCTGTGTTCTCTATAAACTGCGCTTCAGTCATATTGGTATGAGTAGGTTTTGACCAGCAACACTCGCTGACTCCAAATATATCTAGGTCGTTACCATTTGGGAGAGTGCCCCAGGCATGCTCGACTATCATATCATCAATGACGGATGAGATTGGGTAGCCAAACATTCGGTGTAGCGTTAAGGCCAAAACCCAGCATCGGCCGCAAGAGAAAACCTCTTCTAACTCTTCAATCTGCTGCGCGCTTAAGTTTTTATAGCCATTTTTCGGCTTGTTATAATAAATCATTTTACCCCTTGATTACTGCGCCCAATAGTAGCCTTTGCACGTGAGAGGGCAGCGTTATGCGCCCCTTTTGTGAATATTGTAAACAAGCATGGTTTTCAGTGAAGAAGTAGCCCCCTGACATCTTAAAGTGTGTGCGGGGGCGCGGTGATCTGAACTACGACACCATTGCTTCAGCGATATAGCTGGGTGCAAGCATGCAGACAATGTAAGTGTTGCCATTCTCTAAATGGACAGCGGTACCTTGGCTGTTTTTGAGCGCATTAGCATGGATAACACGGTAGCTTTTGCCTTCGTAAGTATATACGTGGAAGTCAAAACGGTTGTGTACGGTATGGGCTTGGTTGCCTCCGTGAATGCGGCGTAATGTTGCCTCATCGTCAAGGTTTAAGCCAAGGTGTATGCCTAGTGCATCAAGGTGATTGTTGGCAGCGGGAAGGTCGAAAGCACCTGTTAGCGTGCGCTTAGGGATGTGCTTAACGGCGGCTTGTGCCTTAACGAGTGCAGCGTCCAAAATCACGTCAATCTCTTGTGCATAGCGCTCGGCATCAACAACGATTTCGATAAGCTTATTCGATGATTTTTCTGCGTTCTCGCGTGAGCCAATGTGTAGCATGTTGCCGGTGGCGTGGCTGAAAAAGTAGCGAAATACAGATGATGCTTTTGGCGCGGTGTTTTCAGTATGGATAATCATGGTTTAACCTCTGTTGTGCTGACAGGGTTAGTATCGCAAAAGCTGTGAGTGTTGTAAAGTGTTTTTTTTGAAAAAACGTGATTGTTCGATATAAAAAGGATGCGACGGCGGGCGCTACCCACCGCCATTTGCTATTAGAGGGCGCTAGGGCTGGCGGTAACATTTGAGTTTTCGTTTTTCACTCCACCAAGGCTTTCCACTTCGCTGTTGCGGGTGCTCAGTATTGCCAAGAAAATCGCTATTTCGTCGATTTCAATCGAGGTTTTTGCTATCAATGTCAGCATATCTACCATACTGGTTGAGATGGTCAATGTGCGCATTGCATCTTCGCCAACCTCGCTGTGGAGCTTGTCTAGCATAGTGGCGACGCCGCGTCCTGCGCAAGCCAGACCTACGGCGCGAGATAGCTCTATATTGGCAAAGTTAAACGTATCCATGCGCTCCTCTGCGCCCGCTTTGAGCAAGTTGACGCCTGACGATTTTTTGCCTGACACGAGCTTGGATATTTTGCGGAGGTCTGAAAAGCTGATGTGTCTCAAGGTGGTGTGTTTTTGTGCCATGACGTTTCCATTTTTTAAGGTTTGGAGATAGGTGTGGCGGCCTGTGTTGTCAGGCCGCGTGTATGATTACTGCTGGTTGATTTTAACCCGAGAGGCGTGTCCGCAGCTTTTCTTGATGTACGTTGACAAGCGTGGTATTGCTCTGTGAGGCTCGCGAGCGAAGACGCTTTCAATGTTCTTTTCTTCGTCGTACTCGCGCGCCATATCAATGATCTCTTTTACGTACAAAGAGATAAACATGTTGATAAGTGTTGCCGCGCTGTATGCGCTCATTTCGAACAAAGGGATGTCGTTGTTTTTTAGCTTGTCCATAACAAGCAAGTCGGCTTGCTTAATCAGAGGTGACAGTGAGCCGTAGACCTCTTTAATGGCATCCATGTTGTCGATATTAAGGCGAGAAGTCACCTCAGTGCCGTAGCTTTTAAGGAGCGCGGTTTGTGTATCAAGGCGGTCTTGTGTTTCCTTAACGATGTGTGCGGCTACGTCGTCAAACGAGTCGAACTGCGTAAGGTCGGTATCAAAGAAAGGAACGCAGATGGCCGCAGAAATAATCTCAGCTGTAATGCTCTCGTTAACGATATTAAATGCTTTGCTCATGGTGATTTACCTGTGTTGTTGTGCTGACAGGATCAGTATCGCAAAAACTGTGTGTGTTGTAAAGTTATTTCAGTAAAAAAGATAAATTTTTTTCAAATGCCATGCAATATGGCGAGCATGAAGCCCGCCTTCAAGCACAGTAAGGCGCGGTTATGACACGCTCGTTAACGATGTTGAGGAGGAATGTACTTTTCATGGAATGAGCATGCATCAATGCCGTAGATGATATGATGATGTTTGCCTGACAGCGTCAGCTTTGTGTTGGTGTCATCTGCAATATAATCCTGTTTGCTGATGCTTGAAATTGCACTGAGACGGACGTGCAAACCACTGTCACTTTCACTAATCTTGCGGAATTCTCTTGCCACCGCTTCAGGCAGTGATGAGATAAAGTCGCCCACCGTGATGTTAGCCACAAATTTGTGTTCAGCAAAGCTGCTCATTTCAACGCGAACGTCATCGCCTTGCTGTGAGATAGAGGTGACTTCATTGAAGTTGATGATCAATGGCGAATCTTCTGAAACGTTTATAAACATTTTTATCTTCCTGTTTCGTTTGCCTGGCGACGGGTTTTAATAGCGCTTGTCGCACGAGTGACTAACGCATGTTGTCTGAGGGTAGCACAGCCTCGGCTTTATCCTTCTCAACACGGTAGTTACCTTGGATGAGCACGCCTTGATTGTTAGAAAGAGAGAACTCAAAGAGACGGCCTCTTAAGTCCAATACGGCGTAGTGGTGGGCAGTGTCCTTGAAGTCAAAAATGGCGCCAAAACGCATATTCATAACCACTTCACCGTCCTCGCCAGCAATAAGCGAAAAGTGACACGTGCTGTCGGTGCATAAGGTCACATTGACGACATCAGTAGGTGAGGTTAAGGCAGCGAGCCTCGTGCCCGGTGGCAATGTGGTATATTGTGGCAGCTGTGCTGCATGCTTTGCTGCTTCGCCATTGACAAAAGAAAAGATGGGGACACCTATAGTGAGAGTCATCACGCTAAATATCATCCACAAAACGATTGCCCTAAAGATTGAGCTTGGTGTTATATCAAAAAATAGCATAGTGTGTTCCCGCGTTGGGGTGGGGGCTTAAAAGCCCACCACTCTGATTTTAAGTGCGGGTTCACCCTCACTAGGCTGGTATGAGCTAGAGCTGCTAACCAGCTCGATGTTGAAATCGACAAGACCATGAACGGACATCTCAGATTTGCACCACCGCTCAGCTTTCGCCTCATCAGGTGCAATGATAAGTAGTTGCTCTTCACCGGTTTGGCCAATAAGGGTTGTTTTATAAAACATTGTCATTCCTCTGTTGTGCTGACAGGATCAGTATCTCAAAAACTGTGAGTGTTGTAAAGGCTTTTTGTGAAAAAGTGTGTTTATTTCTGGTAGGGTGCGGGCCCCGCATGGAGGCCCGGGATGCATTATGCTGCCGGCTCAAGCTCGACGATAACCGTTTCGTTGTGTCGGTCCTCGTTGAGGACAGTCAGTCCTTGTGCCTTCATGCTGGCCACCACCAACTCGCGGTCTTGAGGGCGATTAGCGTTCCAATATACTGCGATAGAAGAAGGCATCGTCTGTGGGCCCTTCTTGATCATGCCGCAGTATGCGTAAGCGGTGTCTTGCGGTAGTGATGTGCCGAGCTTCATTTTCTCTGCGGCCATGTTAGCACGTGTCATGCTGCAATCGCCACTGTGGCGAGTTAGGCGAGTGGCGGCAAAGCCTTGCTCTGATTTCAGGGTGCGGAACCCGGCATCAAGCAGCTTGATGTTGGCGTTAACAACGGTGCGGCGTGCGTCTAGTTTACGTTTTTGCGTGAAGTTCATTAGGTATTCCCTGTGTTGTTGTGCTGACAGGGTTAGTATCGCAAAAACTGTGTGAGTTGTAAAGCTTTTTCGTATGAAAAAGTGAAATATTTCGCATCAAAAAAGGCACAAGGTGTTTGGCCTCATACCTTTTAGTGATACAGTGAGCGCTATGACCGGAACGACGCTTCGCGAATGACGTTCCACGTATCGCAATCAGCCTGTGCGGCTTGCTGTGAGTGCCACGTTCCGCCACAGATGTTGCCTGATGGGTGCATGACCTCCCATCGGCCTTGTGCATTTTGGCCTGCGACAGTAAAGCGTGCGTCTCGACGTTGTTGTTGTATAGACTTGCTCATGATGTTGTCCTCAGTAATAGAGAGGCGCCCCTGCGTTGGGGCGCATTGAATAGGGTTTACTCTAGCTCGTGTTCGCCGACGACAGCGTAATCGTCATCTTCACATACAACGTAAAGGTGAAGGCCTGAGTTGACAACTTCGCGGTGTAGTTCAAGCACGTTGTTGGTTTCCACCGTGTTCCACGCATCCGGCGTGCCGCCATTGGCCACGTGTCTAAGGTGCGTCTCCAGGTCTACCTGGTCGCCGCGCTCGTTGGTGTACTGACCGTCTGCGTTAAAAAGCAGGTATGTTTTTGGGTAAGATGCAAGCATGATGTTTTTCCTGTGTTGTTGTGCTGACAGGATTAGTATCGCAAAAACTGTGTGGGTTGTAAAGCTTTTTCGTATAAAAAAGTAAATCAATTTGTATACTGTCGCATAAAAAGGATCGCTAACTATACCTAACATTGTAAATAAGCAAAGTCAGCGTGGTAGTGATAGAGGGCCGTGAAGACCTCAAAGGCAAGGGCAGGCTGTTACAGCGCCTGCACCTTCAATGTCCACTCTACGCCACGCACGTGGCCGTTTGACTTGGCTTCTTCAAGATCATCGCTGTCATACTGATAGACGTTAAATGAACCGGATTTGAGCGCCGCTTTCGCTGATGACACCGTCACACGGCTGCCATCTTGATGCGTATAGGAGGCACATTCTTGCACCACCTGCGTTAAGCCATTAAGCTTTCGAACGCTATAAGATTCGTCAATAGAGACATACAGAGCCATGGGGCCTCCTTTATGACCGGTGATAAGGGAGGTGCAATGTGCACCCCGTCAAAATAAAGCTATTCAGCAGTGGCAGGAAGGTTAGCTTCCAGGCCTTCTCTGAGCGTAGCCAGGTTGCGCATGAGCTCGGAGCGTGCCTCCTCCTCATCTTCTTTGGCATGCTCAACATGGGTTTCTGCTTCAGCCATGTCATCACCATCGAAGGCACAAGAGAGGGTTTCTTCAGCGTCTTTAAGTGTACCGCAGTAGCTAGACCAGTCAGCCAGAGCGTCTTTGGTCTCGCTGAGCATCTCGGTTAATGCCGGGCGATTAAACGCCTCAAGCTCACGGGTTGCTGCGCCTGCGTCTACGTTAACGCTGGGTGTCATTGCGGTTGAGCCACCATCGAGCATGTTGTCTATTGTCGCGCAAAAAGCAAGCGTTGATGAGAAAGTTGCCCATGGAGAACGTTGTGCTGTTTTCATAATGAAATACCTGTGTTGTTGTGCTGACAGGGTTAGTATCGCAAAACCTGTGTTTGTTGTCAACAGGCAATGTGCGTTTTGTTGAAAATAAACAAATTAACCCCCAGCCGCGTATGCTGCTGGGGTGGCGAATTTACAGGCCGTAAAAGCCGTTGAGAGAAGGAATATCAATGCTTTCTGTCGCATCACTGATGGCATCAATAACGCGCTTGGTGATGGGAGCCAGTGAAGGTGTAAACACCGCGCGTAACGCGTAGTCACTTGCCGTTTTAAGCATTTCGATGAGTATCTCATCTTCAGACTTGTCACCGAATGACGCCTCATTCCAGTGCGAGGTTATATCGGCAACCTGCCCCATCTCCTCTGAGGTCTTCATGTATGCTGCGGCTCTCTCAAGACGCGCCGCGGTTGGCTCATTGCTGGCGATGTCCAAGTCTTCTTTCGCGAAGTTAGCATACATGTTGCGCTGGTCTGCCGCGTTCTTGGTAACAGCATAAAAGCTTTTACGCAAGTCTGCGCGGTTTTCGTCGTCAAGGTCGAAAGCGGGGTTGAATGTAGCTAGGTTCATGGTGAATTCCCTGTGTTGTTGTGCTGACAGGGTTAGTATCGCAAAGCCTGTGTTTATTGTCAACAAATAATGCACATTTTATTGAAAATAAGCAAGGTGAGAATGCGAGTCCACCACCCACTTCCAAAGACATCAGCGCCCCGCATAAGCGAGGCGTTGTACAGTGTCACACTATTGTTGTATTGCCTGAGTAGTGGTTCCGTGCGGCTACGATTTCACCAGCAAAGTTGACGTGTTTAAGCTTGATGGTGAACGGCTTGCTGTTCCGCGTGGCATAGTGTATACGTGTGCGGTCTTCGGGTCCATCCAGTTTCATGAAATTCAACGGGATGTCAGGGTGAAGGTTAAGGTACAGTACGCCATCTTCTATTTCAAAACGCGTCATCGCGACGCCGTAATCTTTAAGACTCTTGAGGATATCATCAGCCGGCGTCATCACGTTGATGAATGTTTGTGTAGGGTAGTCAAGAGATGGGTCACCTACGCTTGGCACGTGTAAGGACAGCGGTGTTCTCGGCGATATGATCAGTGTTTGTATTGTTACCATTCTGTTTGGGGCGTGCTTGATAGTAAGCATGGTATATATCCTGTGTTGTTGTGCTGACAAGGTTAGTATCGCAAAGGCTGTGTTTGTTGTCAACAAAAAAAGACGCATAAGCGCCTTTTCTGGTTTGTCATGCGTGAGGTTAATCAAACTCAACCGGAACGTATTCATCACCCACCACATAGGCCGCGATATGATCTGCGGGGATAGCTTTGTGATAGGGTTTGACAGTCATGCCTACGGGGAGTGACTCATCGCCGAGACGTTCGCGATGAACAAGCACTAACTCACCTTCGTAAAGCCCCTCTATATCATCACCGCTGTAATACGAAACGGCATTGGTTAACAGCGCCCCACCTTTATTCAGTGGACCTACAACGCTGGTGTAATATTCCTTGGCTTGCGACAGCATAGCGTCGCAGACTTTATTGAAGGTCACGGGGGTTAAGTGTGGGCATAGGACACCGGCGCCATCATATGTGGCCAGAATCCACTCTGCATTGCTTTGGGAGAGCGTATCAATATCATTGGCCATCAAGTAGTCAACCGACTCACCACGCATCTCGGCTTCACTTTTTATCCGCAGCAGGTCGGATAGGTAGCTTGCACGTTCGTAGATGGTGTATTCTAAGACATCATTGTGCACAAGCTCGGTGCTGATATACACGCCATTGATAACCAAATAGTCTTCGGAATGAAGTGAAATAGGATAAGGCGAGACACGCTCATCTTGCGTCGCGGTGTTGGCCAGTGCAGTTAGACGGTCAATGTTGTCAACCTGAAGCGCGGCGCAGACCGCTTTGTCAAGTAGGTGTGATTTTCCTACAGGGTTACCAGAAACGGCAGCGATACCACGGTTTAATGCGTCGCGGAACTCAGCGACAGTGTTGGGGAAAGCAAACGGTGTGCTCATATTGTTGTCCTCATATAATGGCGTCAGGTGGCTATCCGTTACACCCATGCCATAAGGGCGACATGAGTTGTGTGTTTGGCTGTTGTTGCCTTGTTTTCGTTTCACCGTCCAGCGCGGCTGGTGGATAGCGACAAGGGCGAAAGACCCCTTCGTGTTTAACGGGAATGTATGGTGGCATCCAACTAAACAGTAGGTTAACTATAACACTTGAGTTTGAGAATGGCAACTGAAAAGTGAGTCTTTAATGAGAAAAACCCTGCATGGCGCAGGGTGTTTTTATAGTGGTAGCGAGGCGATTACATTCGCGCGTAGTACCAAGAAAAGCTGACGTCAGCCGCTTTTTCAACCAGTGAGCAACGACAATTAAGTTTGTAGCCGCCATTATTGTGTGTCGGGTAGCACAGTTTCGATTTATTGCCTTCTGTTTCAACAATTGAGAATGGGATCGTCGGGTGTAGGTTGATATACAACTCGCCATAATCCGTTCTAAAGGGCATCATTTTGAGGCCGTGAGCTGTCAGTGCATCGGTGATCTCTTTAAGCGGTGTCGTGACATTGCGGTAACCGCCATTGTTGTGTGACGGGTGACCAACAGAAATCTCGCCCTTGTCGTTTACAGTGACCGCGATAGGGATTTGAGGGTGAACGTTAAGTGCGCGACGTAGTGTGGGGCTGTTGCCGTATTTAAGAGTAAGCATAGCAAGTCCTTGTTGTGTTGACAGTGTTAGTATCTCAAAACCTGTGTTTATTGTCAAACATTGATGCTCACTTTTTTGTAGAGCCCACCTGCTGAAGGGCTCCACGAAAAGGTATCAGAGGTTAAGGCAGGGGTAGCGCATCTAGGTAGCGCAGGATTGCCTCTGCTTCACAGGCGCCAACAGAAAAACTAGGTTCATCATAACCGTGACCTGTGCGACATGTGACAACCACACCTTCTTCAAAAGGCTCTCCCCAATTGGTGGTCGAGATAGAAAGCTCAGGTGCCGTAGGGCTGTTGAACGTCTCCTTGTCGTAGTTGAACGTAGTACGCCCATCGCTTTCATCAAAGAAGTGGGCCAGTGCATCTTTAAGCGCATTGGTCTCTCTGGTGTCCATCGTGACGGTAAAGTCGAGGTCACCGAATGATGAGAAGGCCGTTAACATCAGCATGTTGGCGGTAAAAACGAACGTAATGCGATTGTCGCGGTGGTTGATTTCAAGAAATCGCTTTTGGGTATCTCTGAAGTCTGTGATGTTCATGGTATTCCCTTACGGCTATTGATTCAACTGAATGGCACGTTTTTGGCTGATGTAGCCAAGTTTCGTTAGCTCACGGATGAACTGCTTTACCTGGTAGGACACGTAGGCTCGGTTGACCAGAACAAGGATTAGCGCAAGATTAAGCAGCAGTACGCTGTTTTTGTTCGAAGGCATCAATGCGAAGGCTAATGCGGAAAAGGCAAGCAGCACCCATTTTGTTTTTGGCATGAGTGTTTTGGTTGAGACTATGCCACTGACGGGATCTCCCTTCTTGTTGGCATCAGCAACAAGTGAGCGGATCGCAAGCGTGTCGATAAAACTAATACCAAGCAACAGGCATAGTGAAGAGGCAAAGGCAATACCTCTCTGCGTGTTGATGGGATCAGGAAGGTTAGCAATGAGCACTGGTCTGAAGCTATCAACCACGAGCCCCGCTGAGAATGTTAGGCTGAGTATGGCAAATGCAGTGCTCAGTATCAAGCTGGTGCGCATGGCGCGTGTAAATGATGCGTTAGCGTTGTGGAATTCCATAGGTAAATAACATGTGTTGACGAAAACAGTAACGCATTGTCACATAATGTGTGTATGTTGTCAAGTGAATTGCAAATTGTGAAAAAAAAAGCCCCGCGTTATAGCGGGGCGAGGTAGGGAGTACGACGAGTGTCAGCACGTCGCAGGTGTAACAAGGTAAGGCGGGCTACATAGCCCATCCCATCTGAATCTCTCCGCGCTTATTGGCGCGTAATTCAACGGTTTCGTAACTGGTGGCGCGACATAATGTAAGAGGTGTCACGATAGTGAGTTCACTGAGTAAAGTCTCACCTTTACGTAGGACCGCGCTTAAAGCAGCGTCCTTTTTGCCAATGGCGCAAAGGATAGAGGCGGCTTTTTGTGCGCCAGATTTGCTGTTCTCAATCTCAACATTTGACTTCAGCTCTGCGGTGCCGCGCTCAACGGCTGCGGCCATCTCAAGCGACTCGACGAGGTTGTCAAGCCACTGCTGTTGTTTCTCATTTTCGGCAATTTGCTCATCCGCAGGGATGCTGGAATTAAGATCATGGTTTTCGCAAAAGCGAACGTAACGTGCGTTTAGCTCGGCGGTGCTGCGTAATATTTTCTTCTTCGCCATGATGATGCCCTCTCGATGTATTGATGTTATTGTGCTGACAGGGTTAGTATCGCAAAACCTGTGTTTGATGTCAATTGATTTTGCGAAATTAATGAAAATTGTTTTACTTATACTGCCGAGAGAATAAAGGTTGGCGCCCTTTCATTCATAAATTGGCGTATGGAAACCTAACCGCCTATTTCAAGCCCTTAGGTGTGCCTTTAAAAAGGCGGCTCAAAAGCCCTATAATGAGGATAACGCCGATAATGACAGGGAGAAACTCAATAGTGCGAAAATAGAAATCATCATTGCAGGTGTCAGACGCCGTGCAAGCGGCGTGGGACTTCGAAAAGGTGACATCTTCTTCAGTTATGCAAGAGGCCGCGCCCTCATTGTTGTCATGTCGACGGTCTGTTTTTTCATTGCAGGTAATGTAAGGCATCGGTTGTCCCTTAAGTAAATTAGCGTTTGATGATGGTTTATGTGTCAGTCTTGCTAACCATAAAATTCAAGGTCTCACGAAGGGCGCCAATCCAGTGAGAGCAGGACTCTAAATTGGCCAGAGAAGTGCGCGCATCCCCCCAGGCTTCACTTTCTATCGCGCCGGAAAGCAGTTTCTTTAAAATGCGTTTTTTCTCTGAGGCTACCTCAATATCGACAAGAAGGCGATCTGTGCTCGGTAGGGCGCTTTGTACCATATCAATGGCCATGCTGTTAGTGATATCCTGAGGCTGATTGTCTCTGAATAAGATTTCTGTTTTATTGGACTCTGACGTTAAGCCACCGTCACCATAGCCGATTACAACACGGTCGTGTTTAACCAACGATGACAGTACAGGAAATATCTTGCATGCCTCATCGAAACGCTCCCCGAGACGGGCAAGGATAGCCATGCGTTTTTCTGGTGGCATGTCATCAAACTGTGCGCGTGTCTTCGCGCTGCTGCTAACAGCTGTTAGATTTCGCATAATAATGTGAACCTTTGTTGTCAAATGTTATTGCGTCAACGCCAGTCAAATGCTTAGTAGCACTTGACCAGCTCCCACTCGCCGTCTAAATCGTGCGTAATGAAGGCGAATAGCGCCTCTATTTGTGTGTGCACATTGCGCCATGTGCCGTCTAACGGGAAACCTAACACGTTGCCTACTGCAACAAAATCACCAGGGTTGTCGGCGTCTTCAACGTCGGTAAGGCAACCAAAGCCGACACTATCATTGACCAATACCACGACCTCTTCAGAGCCAATGTCGCCACATTCAAGGTATGTGTTTTCTGCTTTTAGGGTGATGGTGTTCGTTTTACCGTCAGTCCTTGCAGATTTGATTAGGCTTGCTCTGATGTGATCGCGTGTTTCGAATAGCTTAGCCATCGTTGCGGTATCAAGTAAAGTAGATAGGCTCATCATGTTTCCTGCGTTGTTGTGCTGACAGGGTTAGTATCGCAAAACCTGTGTGTAATGTCAATGGAAAAGTAAAAAAAACACGGAAAAAAGTGCGGCTTATACCGCACTGTTTAACGTCATATTTTCAAGTGTCCATGGGAAAGCGACTTCTTCGTCAGTGTTGTCATCATAAACACACGCTTCCTCTTTGATTGACTGCCAGCCCTCATTGATGCCGTAAGCCACCTGCTCGGTGATATCTTCAACATATGAGGGTGACAAGCCTGATGCAGCGGCAAAGTCAGCAGCATTTTTCTCACTTACCATTGCGCCTACGCTGTCACCACAGCCACCACAAAGGACGTTGTGACATACGTCAATAGTAAGCGCAACAGGTGCGTTATTTACCATCACGTGAACAAGCAGTGTGCCAATAGTGTGTTGGTCGTGATCATCGGTAGACTCAATAAGAGGCATTGTAGAGCCGCTGGCTGTCTCAAGTGAAACGTTGCCTGATGCGTCTACCCATGCGTTTGTGGCGGTGTTGAAAGTGAATACTGTTTTCATGGTGAAATCCCGTTGTTGTGCTGACAGGGTTAGTATCTCAAAACCTGTGTATGTTGTCAACGTTTTTTTGCATGAAAAGAGAAAAATAGTGAGCTGCGGTGGCCGCAGCCCCTTTTTAAAATAGCGCCAGTAAAGGCGCTTACGTTAACAGCTCAAAGTAACGGGGGTCGAGGTGATTAACATCGTAAGGATGAAATGTTCTTCCTTCGCTGGCATGCACAAGCTTGGTGGTGTGATCGCGCTTAATGCTAGCAGGGTCTGTGTCTTTAGGAAATAAGCCCATGAAGTAATCACCACGGTTGGTGCCTTGATCTGAACAAGCCAGTAATAGTGAACCAGCCGGAATGTCGACACGGGAGGGGCTGTTGTAGCTGTTGTCATTACCGGAGGTGTCTTTTTTGGCTTTAAAAATCTGTCCAACCTGTGGCGTTAAAAGTGGCAAAAGGCACGTGTTGATTTGCTCATCCGTCAGGCAGAGTGTGTATTTTTTTTCGTTCATGCCCACGTAAAGACTCAAGTGTACTTTCTTTAGCGTTTCGGGGTGAGGTGCAACCAGTCCGGTTATTCTCATATCTTCGGACGTGCTCCCTGAAGGCTCTCGGCGGCTGTCTTTAGGATCTAGCGTAACGGTTTTATTCGCGACTTCGCAAAATGCAGTAACCGGTTTTATCAGTAATACACGCATTGTGGCGTTTTCCTTTGTTGTGTTGACAGGGCTAGTATCTCAAATACTGTGTGTGTTGTCAATAATTTTGTTTAAAAGGCGGTCATGGCGTGCGCGTTGGAACGGCGAGACAGCGTTGAAAAAGCCCCGTAATGACGGGGCTTGGGTATGTTACAATTCGGCTCACAAGCAGCGTGTTATTTGCTGGCAAGGAAGTCTGCTAGCGCTTGGCGTAGCGTGCGGGCTTGCTCGTCCACTTCCTGCTCCGCGCTGTTTTTCTCCTGCTCCGCTTCAGCCTCTTCGTCACTGTCTGATTCTGCGTTATGATACGCGTCCTCAGCGAACCCAAGCTCTTTGACGGCGTACGCCCAATCTTCATAGCGTGAAACGAGGTCCTGACTTAGCTCACCTTCGTTTTGCTGGCGCTCATTTAAGGTTTTGTTAACGAGCGTACGAACGACACTGGTGTCGGTGGTGTCGTTAGCCAAGTCGTTTTTAACGGTGTTCTCAAGCAGTGTTGCGGCAGGTTGTGGTGTCGGTGTATTTGGCATAATTGCTCTCCTGTTGTGCTGACAGGATTAGTATCGCAAAAACTGTGTTTGTTGTCAATGGTTTTATGTGGAAAAAGACGTATTTTTTTAGCACGATATAAGAGGAGTGAGCCCATCGCTTTAAGAAAAGCCCCGTAATGACAGGGCGTCAGTTGTTTTGTGCGATGCAGCTGTCCCACTCGTCTGTTAACGACTTATGAGTCATCCTTGTCGGTGTCAGGCTTGGTCTGACTGTTGGCAAGATGCTTGTCTAGTAGCTCGCTGATTGTGCCACGCATGTCACCGAGTTCCTCAATGACATCGTCGATATGACTAAGCGCCTCCATGACCTCGCTGACTGGCATCATCAGTGCAGGTGACTTCTGAGCCTCGATCTCGATGGATTTGATCGTTTTAATGTTGGTCATGTCGATCTTGCTGTCGAGCAGTGATTTTAGCGCTGCGGTGTTTTTCATGTTTTCTCCAGATAAATAGGCATTAGATGGCTGGCACGGCGCTAGGCGCACTGTGCCGGAGTGAATGATTGCCAGTTGCGGTGGTAATGGTCGTGGTGAATGGCATAGGTTAGCATGTCATCCCAGTACTCTTGAAGGAACACGGCAAGGATAGGGTTGCTTCTGTTTTCTTTACCTTCATAGCTTGCAATCTCATAGCGACTGTAGTGCGTGCCGTCGATGTTGTTGATTTCGTCGAGAGCGTCACCAATAAATGTTGGGACAAAGCCGCAGTTAGCTCTTACGGTGACAGTCTGCTTGTTGTTGATTTTTCCCTGAGGGTGAATGATGATAGCACCATCATTGATAGCAGTATTGATTTGAGACTGCGCCCATGCTTCTTTGGCATCCATGTAGCCCCATGTACGAGCGTTAATGCCATGTACTTCCTTGCGCTTGGTGCGGCCTAGATGCGCAGAAGCTAGAAAGAACAGCGACTCAAACAGCATTTCCTGCAAGCGAGGGGTGCTCTGGATGACTGTAAAGATGGCATCCTGTAGGTCGTCAAGTTGGATGGCGGTGTTAGAGACATTGGTGATAGTCGTCATAGTAATTTACCTGAGTTGTTGTGCTGACAGGGTTAGTATCGCAAAACCTGTGTTTGTTGTCAACAGGTAAGGTGAATTTATTTTGAATATTTACGCTTCATGCGTATCAAGCACTATCGCGGCACGACGGTAATCCACCCAGTTTTTATCATGTCGAAAACCGGCTTTATCGACGTCAGGTTAATGCAGCTGAGGTGGTAACGTTGTTTAGGAAACGTCTGCCCGTCTTTTGCTGCCGCTTCTTTCCGCGCCTGATGGCCTTCAATGTGACCATACTTGTTGTCCAGTAGGTTGAGATAGGCATAGATGGCGCGTTGCTGTGCGTCATGACGGGAAAAGGCCGCCTCATCAAAGTGCGCGGTTTGTGTGACCTCATCTTGGATGAATTCAATGCAATCAGGGGCATGTTTGGCAATGCAGGGCGATAATCCCGCCTCCTGTAGCGCAAGAAGCCCTTGAAAGAAACTGCCCTCAAAGTTGGTTAGCTCATCCACAGTTACTTCAGCGCCGCGTTTCCAGATGCGGATATAGCCTATGTGCTTCTTGGTTTCCAGTGACCATTGCATGTAATTGTTAGCGTAGAGCTTCTGAAAAACAAATCCGCGATGCTTAAGGGCGCTATAGTCTCCATGGAAGGCCAAATAAAAGCGTTGTTGAGTGCCTGGCATTGCGAGAGATCCTATTTTGAGTGTTTACGCTTCATGCGCATCAATAAGGCCATCGAGTGCACGTATCTGCTCATCACTCAGCGCAGACAGCATCTGGTCGTAGTTGAACACGACCTCCTCTTCGCCTTCTTCATCCGTGATAATGCACTCCATAGGGATAGCGCCGAATTCGCGTGTGTGGTCCTCACACCAGTCCCATATGGCGGCTTTTTGTTCGCTGGTGGTGGTGTCGTTGATGCGATTAAAATGGATCATAAGAGCCTTATTGAGTGTAACTGAAAAGCCCCACTGTGTTGTGGGGCGGTGTTTGATTACGCTGCGAGTTTGCCAGCGCGTCTCGCCTCAGCGAGTTTGCGTGCTTCCATACGTGCTGCGAAGCGGGCGTTAACTTCTTCTACGGTAGCGCCGTGTACCACATCGTACGTCTTAGACACTGGGTCAAAGGCCACAAAGCGGCTTTTTACACCCCCGGTGCCACATGTCACCCACTGGCCTGCGTTAAGCGTGAGCTTGCCTGACTCGATAGCGTCAGTGATGTTGGTGTCCCAAAGGTTTACGGTTTTGATGAATCCTGCCATGGTGATGCCCTCGTTGTTTAGTGCTGTTGTGCTGACAGGATTAGTATCTCAAAACCTGTGTTTGTTGTCAATACTTTTATCGAATTAAATGAAAAAAAATAAAACAACGCGTTGCACCCAGCATATAACTGGGTACGGTAGGTGCCGAGCGAAAAGCTTGACTTCAGATATCGCGTCTTGTGGCCTATGACACGTTGGGTGACTTCTCAGCGTTGGCCGTATACAGCCACTTATCCTCTGCGTCATCGGTCAGGTAAATGAGTGTGAGAGGAACGTCCGTATCGATAGGGATGTTAGGCGGTGACATGTTGCCGTATTCATGTGTGTAGGTGCCATCCTCTTTGATATCAAAATTCCAACACCAAAAGTAGTCCCCTTTGTTTACGCGATGGACAGGCTCTCGCTCACGCGTGTCAGCCCGGTCCCAACAGAGGTAACCGTCGGCCCCGGCTTCAACCAGGCATTGAAAGGCGCCGCGTTTTCGCGCTGCATCAAGCTGCTCAGCGGTCATTCTGGGTACGCTGCTGTCGGTGGATGGCGCGTTCTCCGTGGTCGCTGACGCTGTCGCTGTCGCATCATCCTGTTCAGCCTTGATGTCTGCATACTGCTGGTTGGCAAATGCATGTAGAGCAGCACTCCCTTTAATAATGCGGCTTTTTGTGCGACTTAGTCTACTGCCATTTTGAAAGGGGTTGGGGTATGATTGTTCTGATGCCTTCTCGATCATCGTTATCTTGCCATCAAGGAAAAGCAGCTGATACGATGCGCCTCTTTTATCTTCCAACGTCATTCTTTCGCGGCGTTCTCCGGCGCTGGTGAGTCTAATGAACTTGAACATAAACACAATGCCTCTTTAGGGTGGTGTGGCGTTGATACCGTGTATCAATCGCCGTTAAGTAGGGATGTAGGGACATCTATCTCGCCCCCCATTTTGGCTAATACGATGGCGCGCATCGCGGCAACCAATGGTGTGTCTCCGCGGCACCAGGCAGTGCCGGTTCCCGCTTGGTACTTGTCCGGGTTTGAAGCTGCACAGCCATGGTACCGAGACGGATAAATGTCATCGCGCACCATGAGGGGTCCCGCTTGTTCCCACTTATTAGAGGGCGAATAGTCAACCCCAATAAGCTGATAGGTAGGGTTGGGACTTTCGTCCCACACCCAGAAACCAGCTTGAGAGCCTGTGTTGAAGCCCATAGGATCTTGCTTGATGGGAAGTGCGTTGCACGTGGCTACCGCCCAATCTAATGCGGCGCCCCACAAGGTTGATGTGCGCGTTTTTGTAACTGACATAGTCGTGTTCCTCATGGAATTGCGAGGAGGGTGTACCTCCTCGGCTGCCTTGATTACAATAGTGACTTAAACACTTTTTTGTCTCGCTCACCAGAGATGAGCTCAATGCTGTCAAGCAAGCGAACCTTGTCGGCATCTCTGCGAGCAATGGCATCCTCAGTCATGTAGCCGTATTCAGCCTGTTCTGAAAGGTAGGCTTCAAAGGCTGTTACAAGGTCACGTTGTTGAAAATACGTGGCCACTTCGATAAGGGCTTCTGTGTTAAGATTTTCATGCGTAAGGCGCTCAACCTGTTCGATTAACGCGTCACGTGTGGTGATAGTTGACTCTGGCATACGGTGATGTCCTGTTGTTGTGCTGACAGGGTTAGTATCGCAAAATCTGTGTTTGTTGTCAATGCTTATATTGGTTTTTATTGAACATTCTTGTTTACGAGGGTGCCTGGCGATGTACCAGGCACCTATGGGACTCAGCTGTAAACAGGCCCGTCAAACCGCGCGCACCAGTACTCTTTTGACAGGATGCCGCAGACAGCGGGGAATGAAATATCATATTGACGCGACACCGCGGATAATAGCGTAGGGATGTCGCTGGGAGTGCGATTGCCTAACGAGTAAAACATGCGTGCCAGATGATAAGTTTGGATGGTGGTAAGCTCGGCACCACGGATGTGTGAGAGGTACTCAGCGAAGCCGTTATACTTAACATACAGGCGTTTAAAGGCCTTAAAGCCACCCGCTTTTTGGTAAATGGCGCGCGCTTTCTCATTTTCGCAACGCGCGATATAGTCGTTTTTGACAAAAGTGTTAAACGTGATGAATGCGTTTTTCATGATGCTGCCCTGTGTTGTTGTGCTGACAGGGTTAGTATCGCAAAAGCTGAGAGTGTTGTCAATACAATTATGAAATAATTGGTTATAGTGGCAACAAAAACCCGCCAAAAAGCGGGCTTTGTGGTAGATTAGCTGTCCTGGCTAAGCGCCAGCACCTTAGTTTCCCACTTCCGCAACCTGTCGCGACAGCTGTCAATCTCGTTACGGAGTTCGGTAAGCCCATCAGACAGCCCCTCATCGACAAATTCTCTGGCTACAGAGTTGTCCGGGAAGAGATCAAGGCACTTGTCGAGCGCATCTTCACAGGTCTCTAAGTTCAACACCTTGTTGTCAATGATGGTGGAGTAGCGGTAATGCTGATAACGCGCATGTAGCAGCTCAAGTGCGTGTAGTGCCTTGGGGTCGCTCGTTCTCATTTGGTTGCGTAGATAGGTAAAGCTGAAACCTACCGAGCTATCCAATTCAAAAAAGAAAAATGCGCCACGCCCATGCTCGACATTAAGTGTATCTCGCACCTTTAAGCGCATGGGCCCTTTCTCTTTGGGCTTAGTCGTCGTTTCGACAATGGCACCGGTAGAAGTGTTAATGATACCCGCAATGATAACTGACATGAGACGCTCCGCGTGTGTTTGTGTTGACAAGGTTAGTATCGCAAAATCTGAGAGTGTTGTCAATGTTTTTTGTATCGCGGATAAGGAAAAGCCCGCGCGAGGCGGGCGGGGTGAGTGTGTCAGCACATCACCAGAGTTAAGCGATTAAAAGTTGGTAGAGTCCTATCGCGGAAAACGCAATAGCCAAGTAAATTAAATAGACGGTTAGCTTAGATGCGCCTAATCGGGCGTGCTGGCTTACCGCGATTTGAAAGATGATCACGTTGGTCAGTGCGGCGACCCATTTGCGCAGCTCCATATCACCGATAAAGTGAGCGCAAAGCGTTGATGCAACCGCTGCAATAAAAAATGTGATTAGCACAAGCAGTGTGTGCATTGCGTGCCGTGTAAAACGGGGTGATGCTGTTTGACTCATGTCCATACGGTTGCCCTTTGCTGTGTTGACAAGATAAGTGAAAATAAGGGTGCTGAGAGGGCGCTATTCAAGCACCATTTCTTTAACGACAGGGCTCTCAGCCCACTTTTCACGTCCAATGATGAACATCGAAGCCTTAACGAATCGAAGAAACATCTTGCGGTTAGCCACATACGCATCGCGCTCGACTTCACCGTCACACTCTACAACATGTTTAGTCATGAAGTGGAAGTTATTAAGCAGCGATAAGAACGTGTTAGGTGACGTATTATTTTCTACGAAGTCAACAAGATTGTTGGCGTCCGTGCGGTCAAGAATCATAAGTTGAGATTCCTGCTGTGGCGCGTGCTGGTCAAGAAGTCGAATGCTTACGTTCATAGTAAAAACCTGTGTTGTTGTGCTGACAGGATTAGTATCGCAAAAGCTGTGGGTATTGTCAACAGGAAAAGGTTAAAAATATTGAAAATAAGCAAAAATAAGGTGCACAAAAATCACACACCTTCTTCTATCCATTATCTGACTGCGTCAGTCAGCCATGAGGGGCGTAATGTGGTCACGCTATATTCAACATCATCATCCCAGTGCGTTTGGTGTCCTCTGTGCTTGACGGAGATAACATCAAGCGCGAGCGCTGATTGCAACGCTTTGCTAATGTCGCCAGCGATACCGTTAGGGCTGACAGGCTCGTGTAGGTCGATGTAGTCTGGGTCGTCATCCGTCCCTTGGTTTGCTTCGTACTCGTGGTACTTAAGGTGCGGCTTGCCCGAGATAACAATATTCCAAAATAGCTGCGCCGGGTCGTTGGGGTTAACTTTCACGCTGAACCCGGTGGAGCCAAATATGTTAGGCTTAAGCCAACCAGTGAGCTCTGCGCCATTGAGTATTGATGTACGAGGAAAGCCGTGCTCTGCAAGCGCCTGACGCACCTTTAAGCATGCGGTTTTGCCACCTACAGGATACGAGGGAGGTTTTATCTTAGGCGCCGCTTCAACGATATGCTGTGCCACAGGCCGTGTTTTGTTGGTCAGTGGGTCGAATAGGTCGAGGATGACAATGCCCCGTTCTTCCCTCACCGCCCTAACCATGTGCGTGCCGTTGTGGTAATAGCAAAAATCGCCTCGTGAAAATAGGTGTTCCATCGTTCCGCCTTGTGTTGTGTTGACGGTCTCAATAATACCAAAATGAGAGCGTGGGGTAAACAAAAAACGCGCGATTTAGCGCGTTTTGTCTGGCATTATTGTGGCCGCAACCAGCGCTGGGTAAGGATGAAGCCATTAGAGACACTCATCAGCACCGCTGTTGCTGCGAGTATGTAGCCCATGGCAGAATAGGTAGGTGAAATAGAGAATATGGCAATAAGGGACGCCACCCCTACCAAAATAGCATACACGAAGGTAATATTGATGCGTTTTTCAATGCTTGCTATGAAAACCTCACGTTGACGCTCACTGGTAAATGCCTTGGGTGCGCTCAGTGTAAGTGCTATCCCATTAACAATAAGATGGACTGGTGTAAGAGGCGCAAGTGCCGCCATGGTTAGGGAGAGCCACAGAGCGCCTAATGTTTCCTTGTCGCTGTCCCATGTCATGTTAGACAATTGGCCAGAGAAAAGTACGAGGCCGCCTGCTATCAGCATGGAGGCAATCGTTAGAGCAATAAGCTTGTTGTCGATACGCGATAGGTGTTGCGTGAACGTATCATGGCAGTGTTGGCTGCGGCGTAATGGCATGGTTATAGGGGTCCTGTATTATTGTTTATTCGAGTGGGTGATGTGCGTAAAGAGGCGGAATCTGCCGCCTCTGGATCCGCTGTCGGTTAACCTACAAGAAAACCGCTGCGGCTTTGATTTGACGCGTTAGGAATCGGCGTAGGCCAATCTGCCACGTGATAAAATCGGGATGCACAAGCGCGCTGTCTCTAAACATTTCTAACGCCTCTAGTGCGTGGCGCATGCGGTTATCTTGATTGAAAAGCAGCGCCATTTCATCTCGCTCAGTCATGGGAGAAGGGTTATCGTCAAGCGTGATGCGCGCTTCATCAATGGCGACAAGCAGCATAGATGGGTCGTGGCAGTCGATTTCCTCCAAACATTTCACCAATGTGTCACGGTGAGCGATGGTGGTGGTGATCAGCGTGCGGCATTCATCCTGATCTTCTTCACTAAGAAGTCCGCTTGTAGATAGGATGCTTCCCATGATGCTTGCAATGCGATCTAATGTGGTGATTTGCGTGTTAGCCACACTCAGCGGCAAGCCAAACATTGGGGTAAGCATAACCGGGGTGTCCGGATGTATTTTTTTAACTGGCATGATTGTATTCCTGTTGTTGTGTTGACGTAGTCATTATCCTTTAAGCTGTGTTTGTTGTCAACAGAAAGATGAAAGTAAAGTGCTGTGTTTGTTGTTGTTAAATTGGCTTTAATTTGGTATGGTAAACAACTCCTGACTAAAGTCAGAAGCTTTTTATTATGGTCAGCTTACACTGCCACATTAGGACGATTTACTGCGCCCCTAGACGAAACGGCGGTTTCGCCTAACCAAGCAATATTTTGACTCGCATTCAAGTCACTGTGCGCCCGGTTTCCACAAGAACAGGTTAATCGGTGTTTATTGCGTGTCGCAATCGCACCGCATTGATTACACGTTTTGCTCGAATACGCCGGATTGACATAGATAACCTCAATGCCGACGGCTTGTGCTTTGTATTCGATAAATATCTGAAGCTGATACCATGCCCAGCGATGCAGGCGAGCGCGAACGCGCTTGCCTGCTTTGATACGTTTGCGGATATTGGTTAACTTCTCCAATGCAATCACACCGATATTATATTCGATAGCCTCTGCGATAATCGCATTGGCCACCTGATGATTCACCTGCGTAACGTGTCGCGCTTCTTTGCCAGAGAGTCGTTTCAGCAATTGCTTTGCTGATTGCGACCCGTTGCGTTGCAAACGACGGCGTATTGCAAGAAATCGGTCTCGGTCATACCGAAGTTTGCCACCACCTATCACTTTACCCGTTGAGGTGGCAGCAATGTTGTTTTCACCTAAATCGACACCCATGACTTTGTTGCTTTGGACGCGCTCAGGTGTGGCAATCTCAACGACAAGATTGAAGTACCACGTTCCATTTTTAAAAATCAGTTCGGCTTCTTTGGGTAAACCTTTTTGAAAAAGCGCCTTCTGATGTTTGCCCCATATCAGCTTAGCGTTCACACGCTTGCCCAGCGTCGACAATGATACCGTATTGTCGCCTTTCAGTGTGTAAGTCTTTTTGTCGTAGTGGACGGACTTGGGCCTGAAGTGGATATGAGGTACATCCTGATTTTTCTTTAGCTTAAGCGCTTTGTATTTGCTCGTCACCGCTTTGATGGCATTGCAGGTAAACTGAGAGCCTAGTGGGGATGTTTCTCTGATATCGTAGTAGCACAAGTGATGCAGCTTCACATTATTGAACACCCGATTATCTTTGGCGTAAGGGACGATAGCGTTACAGGCATCAGCAAAAGCGAAGCGAACCGCATCCAGCGCATCGTGGGTCTGCGTTGATACCAGCAACTTGATAGATATCGTCCTTAGCACTATCGACGCCCCTTTATGTGTTCAGTGCGCTCGATGTAACGCTGGATAGTTTCAGCACTTACATTACCTGCCGTGCCGACATAGTAAGACGGCGACCACAGTGAACCACCCCATAGTTCTTTTTTGATTTCAGGGTGTAACAAAAATAGCTTTCTAGCCGTTGAGCCTTTCAGAATCTTCACCGCATTCGCGACTGATATTGATGGCGGTATCGAGACAAAAAGGTGAATGTGATCAGGTTGGATTTCTTTGGTAATAACAGGCCAATTGTTCGTATCACAAATCCCATCAATCATGTGCGAGCAATCCTCTCCGACCTGTCCAGTCAAGATAGGCTTTCTGTACTTCGGATACCAAACCACATGGTAAGCAGTTTGGTATACAGCGTTTCTTGAAAATACAACATCAACCATAATCACATGGTTATATATACAGCAGTGTTTGTCAAGTCGATTTCCTCTCCTGACTGAAGTCAGAAGTTTCCATCGATTGATAACCTATGAAGGCGAGGATGCATTTAGCGAAGGCCACTACACCGACGATATGACGTTTGAACCAGACAGTTTTGGTGGCTCGTTGGGAGAACGTTACGATTGTTTGGATGACTCAGACAGTTGCGCGAGCTGCGAAGAGAGTCTGTAATCAAACAATGATGTGAAAGAGAGGAAAAGGCGCGAAGGAAAACCCAAGCGCCTTTCGCTCATTAGACGTTGTCTATGGCCTGCTGTTTAATTTCCATCATGGTGCGTTTCAGTTTTATCTTAGCACGGACAGCTTGCGCTTCTTCATCATCAATAGAAGCTAACCCTTGATTGAATATCGATCGCGTTAATGCGGTCTCTAGCACAGGTATAATAGCGAGCAGTCCCACCAATAAGCTGGTCAAGAGCGGTACCGAAGGGGTAAGGGCCCATAGTGCAGCAATGACAAAGGTCGAAACAGGGATAGTCGACACGAGATCACCCAAAGCTTCTTCAAGTGTGCGTGTTGCCAGGTTGGGTGTGCTGTCGGCGGCCTGGTTGTACATGACATTGGCCCGGTTACCATACCGGGGTGATAGCCCGGTAATAACATGGCAGCAGTGAAAGCCAAAGTGTCCGGCGAGTATCGCGAGTGCACCCGGTATCAATGCGTCTGCCCAGTCGTTGATGGGGGTCCCAGCAGAGGGTGAAAAAATCAATGCTGTCGGCATAATGACCAAAAGGAACAGTGTCAGCATGCGTAGCGCTGTGTCGCGAAAGTGCTCATGAAGTAAGAACGCATTCGTGTTGTGGCTTAAAATAAAGTGCTGCGTTTCTTTGTATGTTGAAATAAGCGAGTCCGTTTCTGGTGTTGAGAACGGTGTTACATCTTCAGAAAAGCAGGGTTGCGTTGGGGATGCGACTTCGTACCAGTTGCGGTAGGTTCTCGCCTCTTCAGCATGAGGGCGTAGTACGCGAGAAAGTGCGTAAAGGTATGCCAGCGACAGAAGCGGAACAACTAAAAGGAAGAGTTCATTTAGCAAGAGGCTTGTTGCTGTCGCCATGCAAAAAAGAAAACCAGAGGCCAGCGCGCCAGAACGAAGCTGTGAGGGCAGTGCAAGCATGAAGCTTTCCGTGTCATAAAGGTTATCGCTCTCATGGTGCTGAAGTTGGGGAAAAGCCGTTTTTCGGTGTCGCCACAGTGGTCCGTGAATCGATGCGATAAACGCGGTGACAGGGAGCGACATGATAGCGATAGCAGTCGATGAGAGCATGAGCAACATAAATGCAGCAAGTAAGACCGCGAACAAATAGCCAATACGATCAGCGCGGTGTAGCGCCTGTGATATAGCATGCAAATAGTGGCCGCGTGATGCATCAAAAAGCGCATGCGGTGACATGTCTTTTAATGGCATGGTAAGGGTGTTAGCTTGTGAGTTCACGACGGCGCCTCAAGTAACAAGTTATGTGATGACAGTTCGCATCATCACATAATCATGGTAGGTTGTCAATGAAGTGTGTTAAGAATTAAGGATGACGTGATAAGCGCGCTTTACCGCGTCAAAATCGTGGCGTGCAACAAGGATATATCGGCACGCAAGAAATGATAGAATGAATACCAGCATGCCAGCGTCAGCGAACGTGGCCCCAATGGCATCAATGGCCAGCAGTAGCGGCGTGGGTGCACCTGCGTTGTTAACGGCGATTTCAGCGGTAAGGCCTGCAATAGCCAACAGCGGCGCGATAGTCAGTGTTGTTTTGGCCCATGGCGCAACAGGGGCGTGATTGAGCATGGAGCGCCATGTGAATACGGTGTGCTTAGCGCTGCGATATGCAAAAAAGCCAAGCGTTAGCAGTGAAACAAGTAGCATTATCGCATTGTCGTCGCCGGTGTACAGGTTTGCGGTGAACGCAAGCGCTGCCACAAAGAAAAGGAATTGAAGTTTAAGTAATAGTGGAGCGTACAGGGTGCGCCCAATAAAACGGTTGATCGTGTTAGTGATGCGTGTGATATTCATGATGATAACCCGTGTTGTGCTGACAGGGTTAGTATCTCAAGAACTGTGTTTGTTGTCAATGTTTTTTGTTAAGGCAGTAAATGGAATGTCACCACGCCATTTTTAGGGTCTTCTATGCTTACCTTGCCACGTTTAGCAAGCTCCATAAGGTGGCTGCGTAGGCTGTTGATACGACGAGAGCGCGCTTTTTTGTGGATAGCGATTTCACCGCCATGTTTACGCAGGTGGTCTATGGCTGAGTCTCGGGTAAATAAACAGGCTTTGCGTTTGGCTTTCTGTTTAAGCAGGCGCGCTGCTTCACGTTGGGCCTCTGGGGTGCCAGCATCACCGACAAAAGTAAAGTGCGCTTCCTGTTGGTGTGAGGTGCCCGTGTAGCGCAGTACGCCTTGACGGCACAACGCATGGCATTGCGTTAAGGTTTTGCGGTGACCACTGTTCGCCGTCACCCCAGCGCGAACAAAGAAGAAGCCATGATGTTTCGCAATGCTGGTGATTTGCTCGGCGGTTTTTGAGGTGTCTCGGTAACCCATGAAAACGGTTCCTGTGTTGTTGTGCTGACAGGATTAGTATCTCAAAAACTGTGTGTGTTGTAAAGTGTTTTTTTGTAATGTGTGAAATGATGTGCCGCTGTCGTGAAATAGCGGCACATATGGGCGTTAATTCAAGGGTTGTGCGTCCTCTGATGACTTTTGTGCCTTATACAGGGCGTCTTTGACAACGGAGTAGCTTTGAATAAAGTCTTCTGCGTCATCGCGAAGCAAATCGGTTTCATACGGGTTGTCGTCTTGCTCTTTGAATTTAAGCGGTGACATGTGGCATGAAAGTGCAAATGCCGCATCTCGTTGTGCGTCTTTGCCGTCAAAAATGAACATCATGCGTGAGCGCCCTAAAACGACATCTATATAAGGTTTGATATGAGATGACGGATTGATGGGCTTGCCGAAAAAGCACCACAATGTTTTTAGGTATCCCGTAGGTCTATTGTTGTTGGTTTTTAGAACGGCGGCGTATTTTTTTGAAAATCCAAACATGTGAGTAACCTCTGTTGTGCTGACAGGGTTAGTATCTCAAAATCTGTGTGAGTAGTCAATAGGCGTATTAAAAAACACGCCTATTTTTTTGTATTTAGTTAGCACTTGAGCATGTGATGGTTTTCTCGTGAGGTGCGCAATTTACGCAGAATATCACTGACAATCTTGCCGTTTGAGGAAAGCGATGACAGTGTTTCCCAATCTGCGTTTTTAGCAGCAGCGGCAGCATCCTCTTTAAAGCAATCAAGACGTTGCTGGTGGCGCTCTATAAGGCTATTAAGCTCTTCGAACGACGGAACAAAAGGGCTAAGTACGCGATACGCTTCATCAAAAGACAGAGCCGTCATGGCACCACTCTCTTCAATAACCCCTAATGGATGAGTTTCAACAATCACAGAGCCTTTAATGTCGGCCACATGGCAATCGACATGAAAGCCACCGATTGCATCGCTGAGCGTTACAATAGGAAACGAGGCGCAGAAGCGCTCTAGCTGGGCGTGGGCAGCATTAAGAAAAATGGCTTTTTCTTTGGGGTTTAGCGCATGGAAGCGCGCCGACAGTACACCAGGTGAAGTTGAAGAATCGCTCATATTATTTCCTTGTTGTATACGGAAGAAGAAAGGCCGGCGTGTACCCGGCCTGCCTTGGTTGTTAAAGGTGCGGATTGCGAGATGTCACGTGGCCTGCAACCAATGACCATGTGCGATTTTTCAGCCAAGAGCCTGAGTTATTCTTGCGGTAGAAAACATGGCCAGTGGTGGTGGTAACGCGCTTTTTGGTCGGAGAGATGCTTTTGATATGACCACAAGGTGTGCTGTCGCCGTTGAATGCGTAGCTTACCGCATCGCCAATCTGAGGCACCTCGATAACTTTAAACTGAGGGTAGATGTGCTCACCACGATCAATGGCCATAAAGCGCTCTGCGTTGGCTTCATCGTTAAGTTGCTCAGCCATGCGCTCTGCAATCATCATGTTGCGACAATCGTTTAGCGTGATGTAGGGTTTCATAAGCTCAGTAAGCTTGCTGTCGTTTTCGTCACTCATTTGAGCACGAACTTCTTCACGCCACGCATCAGTAAAATCCTCTGCGCGCTCGATGATGTTGCCGTTAGTAAGGTCAATCTTGAAGTGTTCCATAGGTATATCCCCTGAGTTGTTGTGCTGACAGGGTTAGTATCGCAAAACCTGAGTGGGTTGTCAATAAAAATTACGCAATTATTGAAAAAAGCACATGTTAGAGAATTACCAGAAAAGGCACACCACGCCTTTACCTATGACTTTGCGTAGTGCGGCGATGGTGCCTTTTTGACAGAAAATCCCGCCGCGATACCAAAGAAAAAGGGCATTAATGTGATTGCCCAGCGCAACACGCTGTTTTCAGCCAACGTAAGACGTATGACTTCGCTTTTGTCAGGAACGCTTGCCATGACATCCAGGAGGACAGGTACCGCGAAGAACATAGAGATAAGAGACGCGAGTAAGATCACCTTCTGCTGCCCAGTCATCGCGACACCCTTTTTACCTCGCGCCAAGTATATAGCAGCAAAAAGTAACCCACCAAGGCATGTCGCCAACCAGTAATGAGGCAGGTGATAATCTTGCAAAGTGTTACGCATCGAGCCAATAACGATGCCGATACCACCACCAAAAATTAATGGCAGAAAGAGCAGGCTTAATATATTAACGGCTGACGTTGAGTTGCGTTTCATACGTGATCCTTGATGTATTGTGTTAGCTTGATGTGCTCAGCGTGTTATGCCGCACTGTCTATTCTTGCATTGTGACGCTTGGTTAGCATCTTAGCAATAAGCGTTAGTCCGTACCACATAAAGCCTACTGCAAAATGCACGAAAATGACCAGCATAAGCGAGAAAGCAACATCGAAAATCAAGTCAGACCACCCGCGCCAGCCGGTGGAAAAAACGACACGCTTTTGGCTGAATTGAGGTGAGTTTTTAAGCCCTACCATCATCAGTAAAGCACCTAACATCATAATAAACATGAGCGCAAGTGCGCCGTAAAGCACGTAGTCAACCCATGCTGCTGTGGTGTAGGCTGAAGCAAGCGCAAGCGCGATGAGCGTGACGTCGACCGCTTTATTGATGATAAAACCTTTGTTGTTTGGCATGGCGAGATCCCGTTGTTGTGCTGACAATGACAGTATCACAAAAACTGTGTGTTATGTCAATGTTTTTATCGTGATGTCGGGAAAAAACTACCCGTTTCATGGCAGCTGCAATGAACGCGTCGGCGAGCTGATGCGAACAGTTTAAAGCGCTCCACAACGCCCCACTTATAGTCATCGGGCGTACTGAGTGACGCGCGGATAGCCCGTGCTTTTACACAGGGCGAGATGTCACCATTAAAACCGGGGGCAGCATCTAAGGTGTCTAAAAACGCGGCAACATCGGCTTCCGTATGGATAGTCGAGAAACCATGCTGTTTAAAGTGCGTGTCCTTGGCATACGCGCCAGGGTAGTGGTGGATGTGACCCTGGGCTTGCAGTGCTGCGGTGAACTCGTTGAGCGGAGTTCTTGCGTCCACAGGTTGCTCTGCGGTATTGCTGCTATCAAGGGTTTTGCCGTTATACATAGGTGTGTTCCTGTGCTGTTGTGCTGACAGGAACAGTATCTCAAAACCTGAGTGGGTTGTCAAGTAAATATCGTGTTTTGGGCCCGCCATGAAGCGAACCCATAATGGTTAATATTCTGTTAGTCTAGTCATTCCGCAAGTCAACATGAGACGTGCATCAACTCTGGCGTATTTAGGCTCATTTACCATATCAAAAAACACCTCGCTGTCTGGGGTCATGTTATCTTCACCAGACTTACTCCAGTCGTTATGGCAGACGGCTAGCGTACTCGCCCCTGCTTTCCCGTGGAATGTGTAATCATCCGTGTTGACGCCGATTTTCTCACAGCGTGACAGAAAGTCGCGAATGAATCCGTTGTAGGTGCTGCCGCCCGGCATGTCGGTGTCATAGCGTGTCGGCGAATTAAGCAAATCACGCTGCGTTTTGGCCGCATTAAGCTTCGCTGTCAATGTCGCTATCTGCGTCTCTATCTCGTCCAGTGAGTGCCAATCGGTTGCTGATGTGGTGAGTACGGTGCAAGGCTCGCTCACCTTATCCAGATCAACGCGGTTAGCAAGGCGCTGGATAGCGTCGACGCTGTAGGGTTCGCCTAACAGGTCAAACAGAGCCTGATTGTCGGTGACAAGGCGAGCATTGCCCTCGCCATTAAAGCCGATAAAGACTAGCGCGGCAGGGTGGTTGGGATGGACGTATTTGTGACCAATCTTCATGAAACTTCTTCCGTTGTTGTGCTGACGAGGTCAGTATCGCAAAACCTGTGTGTATTGTCAATACTTTTTGGCACGTTACCAAGCTGGTCGCGCATCAACTTTTTTACTGGACTCGCCGCGCAAGTCTGGGCCACCGTAAAGCGGCTGCATCTTGCCATCAACGCCGCGTGAATACCAAAATAAGCCGTTTTCGTCATCCCCTGATAGCGAATAGCCTGCGCGCATCGTGCTGTCATTGGCGGTGCGCACAAAGTGGTAGACATTGCTGTTGTTCGCATCGTAAATTGTAGCTGGGTAAGGCGCCGTTCTGCGCGCTGTTTGCGCATACAGTGCAACCTGATGACCTGATGCTGAAGGCTGTGGAATAGATTCGTATTTCATGTGCTGTTCCTGTTACCAATGAGGGAGGGCGGTGGCCCTCCGTGTGGATGTTATGCCTTATAGCATGTTGCGCTTTCTTAGGTAATTCTCGATGCGTGGTAGACGCTCCATTAGGCGCTCATATTGCTCGGCAAGTCCAACAAAATCAGAGGGGCAGCGGTTTTCATTAATCGCTTTTGCTATTTTTGCACCCGTGTCTTGGATATGCGCTTTTGTTTCTTCAAACAGGCGAGGTACGTTGTTGTCCTCAATGGTAAGCTGCTCAGCGATGTCTTTAGCGTCGCGGTCTGAGAGGTTTCCAAACGGCGTATCGAAGTTCATGCGTTCGCCATTTAAACGGTTAATAAAGACCTTGTTGCGGCTCTTCTCGGTGTGCGTGAAGTCCACTTGTGGAAAAGGACGGATAGCATTGCGGATACGATTTACATGTGACATAGGTGATTTCCTGTTGTTGTGCTGACAGGGTTAGTGTCTCAAAACCTGTGTTAGTTGTCAACAAGAAATATCAAATTATTGAAAATAACCAAGAATAAAAAAGGTGACTAATTGTCACCTTCAAAAAGCGGATTAAGCGACTTGATGCCGACACCATTCAGTATATCGCCGACATACTCAGCCAACACTTTAGCATGGGGAAGCATGCTTTCAGAGAACACGCCACGCAGTACTGCATCGTTAACGGTACGAAGCATTTCGGTCAATATCGCTTCCTCAGACTCGCTGTCGTAATTGTCAGGTGTCCAGTGACGCACAGCTGAGAGCGCCATGCTATAGGTGTCACGAGAGGTTGCCTTGTGTCCCATAGACGCAATGAGGTCAGCCCCTGCTTTCTTTTCAAGTGATTTAAGGTCATCATTGATGAAGCCAGCGAACATATCACGTGTGTCTGCGAATGTAATGGGTAGCTCGTAAAACGCCTGTCGAAGCGCCTGACGTTGATTGTCTTCGATGTTAAACGCTGGATTCAAATCTGATATGTTCAAGGTGACACCTTTAGGTTGTTGTGCTGACAGAGTCAGTGTCGCAAAAACTGAGAGCGTTGTCAACAAAAAATACAGCACTGTAATCGATAGGCGTAATAGGAAAAGCCCGCACAAGGCGGGCTGAGGTGAGTGTGTCAGCACATCACCAGGATACAAAAATTGTGCGGGGAGGCCGGACTCGAACCGACGACCTTCTCTTGCAAAGAGACGCTCAACCTACTGAGCTTCTCCCCTTACGTGTAAATGACGAGCAGGACTTGAACCTGCATACACGGGATGCCCCCGCCGCTCTCATGTTGGCGTACCGTCCACGTATTCGGTGCAAACAGCACAGTGATACTGCTTGCGTAAAACGTTCTTCATAGCTGACAAAGTTAGTATCGCAAAACCTGCGATTGTTGTCAACGTTTTTTGAGGGGAAAATCAGCCATTAATGACGAACTCATCAGCCAGCATAGGGGTAAATTGACACGAGCCAGATATCATAATGCGGTCTTCAGGAGAAGCTTCAATATCATGCGTCACACCATTTGCGGACAGCAGAGTAAAATAAACCCGATACGCTGTCGTTCTGCGCAGCGCGAGCAAGAATGGTTCTCTGACGTATTCTCGATAATTAGACGCGCACGCAAGTACAGCTGTGCTTTTATTTTTGCTTGGTGTGATTAACGTTAATTGACCGTCCTTTATATCATTTTCAGTGTTAGCCAGATTTGAGGCTTTGAAAAGTTCGCGTTGCGTGTTGGTTAAACCTACAGTCATAGGTGAATCCTCATGGTTAAAAAATGTGTTAGTTACTGCTTTGCATTGCTTTTGCTGTGTTCAAGCAAATCTAAGCCTTCGCAGATAATCCAGTGTTGCGCTATCATCGCAAAGAACACAGCAATCGGCATAGTAAACAACTTGAGTGTGTTTGACAGAGTAAAGAAGCTAAGATCGCCAATGGTGAAAATAAGATAAGGCGCGGCAAGTACGACGGCAAAAAGGTTGGCTTCAATCAATTTTAATATGCCTAAACGCGCAAAATTAAGCTGTGAATCAGGCGCTTTACCTGCAAAAAAAGACGCAAGGATAACTAACATGCCAGCAAGCAACATGTATGTTTGAACAAGCCCAAAATTCAGCACAGGTTTCACTGCCAAAATGGTGTTAATGGGAAGGTCAATCCATAGCACGATGGGCGCCGGAAGGGCAGCAAGTAGGCGTGTGGCATAGGATTTTATGTAGTTAATAGTAAACAATGTGCTGTTCCTTCTATGTTCCTCAAAAGTGATGCAGCGCAAACCACCACATCACAGGCTAAAGCGCTAGCCTTTGTGCTCTAAAATAGCATTAAACGCAGTGGCTGCGGCTTCACTTTCAGAAAATGTGAGATCGTCCTCAGTCGGGTCAATGTCTAACTCAAGAAAGTCCATATCGTTGGTCAACAATGATTTTGCACGGTCAGCAGGCAATGCGTTTAATGCGAGTTTTGCAAGGCGGCGAAAAACGCCTGATTCTACATCCAACGTTGGTGTTGACGCTTCGATACCTGTAAGCAAGTCCTCAATGAGCTCGCTAGGCAGCGGTGCGTTTTGCGTATTGTTATTAGGCATAATACATCCGTCTCTTCATTTTAGTTAAGGTAAGGTGTTGCGCGTGACGTTTACTGATCACGCGGCTCAACCTCATAGACGCGAAATAGCACTGCGTCACGTACGCCAGCAACAATAGGTTGCACGGCATGTTTCACATCAGCGGAGAAAATGACCATATTGCCCCGTTTTGCAAGAACGGTCTTTTCAAACTCTGGCAGATGCAATGCACCACCCTCAACATCGTTAAGGTACAGCATCACAGAGAATGCAACATGCAACACGTCATCGCCTGACTCAATGCGGCCTGTGTCATCATGCATAACGATGCTGTCATCAGGGTACAAGCGAGAAAAATAGCAGCGTGGATCGAAGCGCGAATTTTCAGGCAATAAGCCTAAGTTTTTAAGGCGCTCGAAAGCTCGGGTTCTTGCCAGTTGAATGGTGAACGGAGAGCCAAGAGATAACGCATTGAATGACTGTCCTCGTGGCGTAGAGTCAGGGCGATAAAAGCCTTGCTTAAGCGGGTTGTACGCCAAAAAGTCACCCCACTCAGCATCATCTAGCCATGGCGCAAAATCATTAACATCAAGGTCAGATTGCATGGTTTCAACGAATTGCGTTGTATTAAGCGCGTAGGGGGCGTGCGATGCTGGTGTTGTCATGATGTTCTTCCTGTGTTGTGCTGACAGGATCAGTATCTCAAAAAGTGTGTGTGTTGTCAACAGAAATCGAACGACAATGGTACATGGTTCACATAAAAGAAAAGCCCGCACTAGGCGGGCAAGGTGAGTGTGTCAGCACATCACCAAGGTTAAAAATACACGGTTATGCCTAGTACTTGCTTAAAGCGTGAACATAAACGCTGGCAGGCTCATCGTTGATTTTTGAGCAAAAGCGCGAGGCGGAGCCAATGTAAGCTTTAGGGAGCACTCTGTATGGTGCGCTCACAGTGCCTTTTTCAGTGAACACCAAACCATTGTATACCCCCAATTCACTTACAACATACCAGCGGCGAGAGCCGAGCTCTGCAACAAGGTCGCCAGTTTGAATGAGCCTGTCAGCGTCATCTCCATCATCAACGCTGCGAATGGGCGTGAATTTCGGGAACTCATGACAATAAGGCGCACAGTCATTCATAACAGTTTCATAAGGAATACCCGATTTGACGCGCGTCATGCGCACATAGGTTTCAAGCGTAATCGCATCTTTTGCTTTAGTCACAAAGTGGCGAGTATGACCCGTAATACGACAGGTTTTAGCCACATTGCCACCTGCTTCACCATACAACACAGAGAGGATATTCATCATCTCTAAGGGCGGCTGTATTGCGCCTGATTTTATTTCAGCGTACAACATATCAGCCCACATGGAAGCAACATCGTTAATGGTGTCATAGCTTAAATGCATGTCATCAATGTCGTTGGACTCCGATATAATCCGATTAAGGTGTTCTCTGACCAAGTCTTTTATGCGATATGATACCGTCTCAGCGAAAGAGTAAGAGAGCCCGTTAAGCTGCCAGTAGAACTTTATGTCAGGTGACGCCCCTGTATTAGACACCGGTGTGAAGAAGTGCTGGGCAATGCGTTGGCCGATATCTAACCATGCTTTATACGCCTGAACGTCATTGCATAAGAAATCAATAAGGTCGTTGGTAGAGTGTACTGTATTCATGGTGAATCTCATTGTTGTGCTGACAGATTTAGTATCGCAAAACCTGTGTTTTTTGTCAACAAGAAGAACAATTTTACATAAAAAAAAGCCCACACGAGGTGGGCGAGGTGAGTGTGTCAGCACATCACCAGGTTAAAAATTAACAGCGAATTGAGAGGTTGGGCGCGGTTGCACAGATGCTTCTTGCAAAATATCGCTTATCTGTGACGCTAGCAACGGGTCATTATCTATGTTCGTCACATTAAATGTAAGCGTGATATCACGATCATCGTGAATAGTCAGTGACACATTATCGCTAGATGGTCCAAAATAAGCCGCTACTTTATTTTCCGCAGCGTGTTTAAAGTCATCAAATTTGTTGGCTTTAAGCGCATTGCGGCCTGACCTGGCGAAATCGAAAGCCTTTTCACCCATAATGGCCATGAATGCCTTATTGTATAGGCTGTTAAGCTTAAAAGACAAGGTGATGCTGTCGTCTTTGTTAGCAAACACGTGAATATTAGGCCCCTGTCCAGATAGCTCGTAACGTGAATCAAAAAGGTGCCTTTGTTTGAGGACAAATGTCTGCGTTAGTCCGCTAAGGATAGAAGCTAAGGTGTTTTGTGTTTTTAGCTTTTCAGGGTTGGCTGTAAACATGGAGGTTCTCTCTTTGTTGTGCTGACAGATTTAGTATCGCAAAACCTGTGTTTTTTGTCAACAGGGGCGCTCGATAATGGCACATGGTTCACATAAAAAAAAGCCCGCACGAGGCGGGCGAGGTGAGTGTGTCAGCACATCACCAGGTTAGATGGTTGATAGGCGCATAGCGCGCCATGTCAGCTATTTTAATGCGCGAACCGGAGTGAAGTGATCACCGCAGCCATTTTCAAGGCGCGAGTCGCTGCCATAGTCACAGCTCCATATGCCATCAAAAACTTCCATGGATTTATCGAGGCATTGCACTTCATACTCGGTAAATTTGTTGGAATAAGTGACGAGACGGGCGCGACCGGAAGTGAATACATTGAGCTCGTGTGCATAATATTCGCCCTCAATCCACCTGCCACGGCTTGACGAAACGATTTCAATTGACTGCAATACTTCGCCTCTCGTGTTTTCTTTTTTAAACGCGCTGACAAGCCTGTCATGAGAGTGTATGTTGCGAAAATATTAAAAATCATGCTGTGGCTCCTGATGATATCTGCAATCGTGAAAGCTTTTTGGTGGAGAGAGGGGCGCGGAGCCCCTTGTCTCGTTACTGTGGTGCGCGAAAGCGAACCTTGTCACTGTCAGGGACGAAAACGATGGTTTCCGCGTTTTCCCACTCCCAGTAACCATTTTGCTTATCGGCCCATTGCTCAAGTGATGGTGCAATCCACAGGCTACCTCGGATTTCGCAGTCGTAGCTGATGGCATCAATGTCTGAGCAGAAAAGTTGACCCTCATCGCCCACGTGAAACTTTGCAGGGCGCTTAGTTAGCTCAAGCGAACCAGACTCAATTACTGAGATTTTGATGGTTGGGATGTTGCGTAATGGCATGGTGTTTTCCTCTGTTGTGCTGACAGGATTAGTATCGCAAAACCTGTGTGTGTTGTCAACAGAAAAACGTAAAAAATAACAAAAATAACGAAAAAAGCCCGCACTAGGCGGGCAAGGTGAGTGTGTCAGCACATCACCAGGTTGGAAATTGTTCGTCCTGTGAAGTTATCAGGCCGTTAAATCATCAGCCTCTAGCGCAGACAGAAAAGAGTAAAAAATATCATAGGGTGCGGTTGAGCTTGCTTCAGCATCACCTTTTAATTCGGCAACACCGCCATTGTCTTGAACCCAGGACTTAGAGCGATTGAACCAGTATACTTTTTCAGCGTCTGTAAGGCTGCACGAAACCCTTTCGCTTTGATAACAAGGAGAGATAGGCCACGTACAGGCGCATAACACGGCTTCAACGGCAGAGGTAAACTCATCGACAGTAAACACACTAGACTTTATGTGCGCTTGTACATCGGCAAAAATGGCATTCAGATTATCCCTGAGAAACAAAGTGCAGGCAATGTAAGATGAGATAACACCAACATTATGCAAGGTCACATCACTGTAAGTGTGGTAGGCACTCAGTGCCAAGCTTTCTGAACGCTGGGCATAACCTGACATAACAATCATGATGTCTTCACATGTCTTTGCGTCCCATGATACGCTTGCGCATCGCGCGATGTCCACCGGATCAGAAACTAAGAACTCAGACTCAATGACGCCAAACAAAATAGACGCATCACACGGCTTATCGCTGGTTGTCCATGATGATAAGGAGGCCGCCATCATCGCTTTTATAATAGAAGCCGAATTTAGTGTGAAAGCTGTAATGTTTGACATGATCGTTAAACCCGTTGTTGTGTTGACCAATGTAGTATCGCAAAGGCTGAGTGCGTTGTCAATAGTTTATCCTAAATATTGGAGATAAACAAAATTAACAGAGTTACGCTGACGAGTGGACAAGGTAGCGGATGGCCGCCTTTTCTTCCTCGGTAATATTTGACCAATTGGGGTGCCGTCCATGCCAATATGACACGAATGCTTGTTCATCGCTGTCTGTTAACGCGAGACCGAAGTACTCTTCAGCCATTTCTTGACAAGGCTCAACGATGCCGCCCTTGGCGTTAACTATCCAGCTGTGTCGAAACCAGACACCGCGAATGAACTACTCGTAGCTAAAGCTATCGAGTTTCCAAGACACCAGCTTTGCTGGTGTCCATTGTTGTAAGGGAGTTTCTTTGCGCGAGACTTGCCGTCGATGACGGTCTTATGTCAGCTTGCGAGCGTGAGCGCGCAAGGGACACATCATTTGATGCAGTCTCTAACTCCCCTGATTTTTCAGTTGAGGTCAGTTCGTTCCCCAACGGCGGTGATACCGCCTTTTTACGTATTGCTGTTTTCTTACGAGTTTTTGCTTTCTGAGCAAACGTAGACTCTTGGATGTAAGGTACAGCGCGTTGCGCAACGACAATGCCAGCATTGTCGTCCGCGTGAAAAGTTCCACAGCCATTAAGGCAAATTAATGTATCTTGCTGAGGTCTTATCGTGTTCTTTTCACCGCACACATGGCACGTCTGCGACGTACCTGCGGGATTCACTTCGACGACGGCCTTGCCGTAGTCGTTCGCTTTATATTTGATGAAATCACCAAGCTTTCCTAAAGCTACATTAAGCAAGCTTCTATTTAGACCACTCTTAGCGCGTGCTCGGTTACGCACATAGCCACGCCCATGCACGCCGCGCTTTGGTTTAGCTCGCTTGGTCATATTACCTAACTTTAAGTCCTCCAAAGCGATAATGGGCTTGGCTGCTAGCACCACTTCTTTCGAAGTCTGGTGCAGGAAGTCGTGCCTAATTCGGGCTGTTTTGGCATCGAAGTTAGCGATCTTATCCGCCAGCTTTTGCTGCTCTTTAGACTCGACGCGTCGAACGTTTTTGTTGCCGTTACGGCGTTTCTTTGCTGCCAGTATACGTTGGTATCTGGCCTTCTTGCGCGCTAGCTGCCTTAGCCTTTCAGCCTTTTCTGGACTGTAAGCTTTACGCAAACCATCACTTGTCGCGATGGGCAACTTAACACCACGATCAATGCCTGTGATTTGGGCTAGTAATGCTTCATCACTGAGGTTTTGTTGTACAAAGCCTTTTAGTAGCTCTTCGTTCGTAGGTGAATCTATACCGTCGTTATACGAACCCGACAAGTAGAAATGTCTGCCTTGCCGCGAAATGCGAAATTGTTTGCACAACTGGTGTGGCGCGTAGCCTAGCTGTATAGAGAACAGGCGCTGACGCTTTTGCGTTGCATTGTCGAAGAATGTGAGAAGCGACCTGTTTTCGCCTAACGGCTCCAGTACAAACATTTCTTTTGTGACTACACAACTACGTTTACGGTTGCGCCCTTTGTGCCTGGGGAACCTAACAAGCCCTTTACGCCACTTCTCTACATCTTCAAATATGTCCTGAGCTGCATTACGCATGAGCTGTACAGGTATATCTTTTAAGAAAGAGAGAACTTTATTTTTGCGTATATGGCTATAAGCCTTGTTTATCTCGCTGCCCTTCTGGGCAGCGAGTAGGCTTTTGTACTCAGTAAGTTTTTGATTACGCATGACGTTGGATGCACCGACCCACTGAGCGAAGGTGATAGCTTGATTGCTATTAACCTTATCAGTTATATCGATGCTAAATCCACGCATTGCCATTAATCAAACACCTTGCCTAGCCACTAAATAAAGAATATTTTAGCCTTACACAAAAATCAACCGTAAGTTAAATGTGTACGAAAGCCATTATCAAGCATAACAAATAAAACCGCAGGGCTTAACTCGCAGCTAAAGCGCGCGAGGATGCGCCCTGCATGCGCTCAACGTGTCCACTAAGGTAATCTTCGATACGATCTGCAAGCATAAACGTTGCTTTTGTGTTCGCGTAGCAAAAGGGGCGCACAGCACCCCGCCACAGAGTTAAAAGGCTTGGTTGTACACCGCTTCGGCTGCGAGGCGTCGGATAGCGCGAGGGATAACATCTTCTACGCTACGACCCGCATCAGGCCACGCGTCGCCTTGGCGCCAAGAGAAATCATCGGTTGCATAATAGGTTGGCGTTAGCGTGAGCGAAAGGCCATTTAATACGCTACCATGAGGGCGTGACAGGGTCGCGTCAAACATGATAGTCATATATTCTGACGTTACCGTCACCGAAAAGCTACGAGGCGCAGCGGCTCTTGCTATCGCGGTAAAGGTATCGTTGCACGGCTTCATGTCGGCTAACATTGCAGGTGATACTACAAGGGTATCAACGTAAAGTGACGGTGATGCATCATCAATCAAGCTGTCGCCAGCATTGCGAACGCTGATCGGTGATGATAAGTCTACAGCAAGAAGATTGTTGCTCGGTGATGCAGGCTCAAGGAACGCAAGCTCTCTTAGCTCGCCATCAATGAAGTAAAGTGCTGCCACCTCGGATAATGCTTCAAACGCATTTTCTACACCAATGGCATTCGGTGAAAAGCAGTCTAGTGACGGTGCATAGTTGATGGTCATAGCCATGATATATTCTCTCGTTGTTGTGTTGACAGGATCAGTATCGCAAAAACTGTGTGGATTGTCAAGTTTTTTGTGTGAGAAAAGCCAAAAAGCCTACCAAGATGGTAGGCTTACAGGGGTGTTGTCATCCAAGTGATGTTCATCTGAGGCGAACGTCATAGCATACTCTCCTTATCGATCGTATAAGTGTTGGTTGCGGTGACGCACAGCACGTACGCCACCCTATAGGTTACAGGCTATCTATCGCCTCGTCAAAGGCCGCAATGAGGCGTTCGGCTTCCATCTTCTTGCGAGTAAGAATAGCGCGCATCCCCTGCTTCATATCAGCAATCGCTTGCGTTTTAAGCGCAGGCGTCGTGTACACGTAAAGGTTTGGCGTATAATGAAAGGGCAAAGGATCTTCAAAGCGTGTAAGACCAGGAACGTAAAGCGATGATTTCTGGACGCGAGAACCGTTTATGCAAACTTCATCTTTGCCCCATGTGAGACCAGGCGTAGGCGTCGGTTGATAGCTGAACGCGGGCTGCTCAGTTAATCCACTCATCTTTAAAGACAATTTAATCACGGTGGTGCTGTCGTCAAAGTAGCCAAATTCTTTTAACGCGGCATCAAAGTCAGGGGTGATGGTTTGTTCTGGCATGGATAAACTCCGTTGTTGTGTTGACGAGAGTTATTATCCCAAAGACTGAGAGTGTTGTCAATAAAGTTTTACCTATTATGACAACACTCGCCGTTGAAAGGATTGGTAGCTAGATTCCGCCCTATCTTATATTTCTAATTTTGCAACGTAATCGCGAAGTTGCTTTACGTCGTCTTCGTACTGCGAGTTATAAGGCATGTTTTTTGGCCCCAATATCATACCTTCTTTGAGATCGATTTTATCAAAAGAGGCATTGACGAGAACCTTATCGCTGCTTTTTTCCATCAAGAAAAAGAGCCGCATTCGACCGCTGTACATTTTTGCAAAGTTAGGCTCTCTTAGTGCGTTGTACATCTGGTGACCTATCATAATGAGACTGCTCTCATCTGTGACGGTACACCATACACGTCCACTTGATGTCTCCAGCACCGTCGCTTTGCCTTGCAGTGGTGGATTTTTCGCAATGCCAGTGATAGAGGATTGTACGCGGAAGCCGCCATCGACACGAACAACGGTCAAATCGGTATATTCGTGAATAGTAGAAAGCAGCTTCTCCACATCATCGCTGAGCGCATCATCGATGATACCTAAAACATCTTCACTGCTAAGTAACGCGTTGTCATTATCTTCATTGCTGGTCTCAATAGACCACACCGAGTCCTCAAGGTAATGGACAGACGCTTCACTTAGCACGCTGTTTACGATGGTAGCGATAGACTCACCGCTGTCACCTGCAATACGCGCAAGGAAAAAGCCAAGCAAGGTGTTTTCTGTGAATAGGGCGTTGTCTTTGATGGTCATGGTTGACGGCCTTATCGTTGATGGTAATTAAGGTAGAGTGATTGACGTCTCATTTCACTTTCTCGCCAAGCGTTGTATCGCAGCGACGCATCCGCATGGCGACGTTTTCTGTCAATGCTGTAAGTAAGGCCACTCATTGCGGCGGTCATGCCGTGACAAAGTATAAAAGAGACTAGCACGGGGTGCTGTTCAAAGGACGGAATAGCTTGAAGCACAACAAGTGGGTACAGCCCCATTGTACAAAATAACAGAGCAAACGCGGTGTTGGCCCAGTATACGAGGGCGCACGCGCCAAGCGTAGCTAGCGGTCGGCTACGCCATGCTTTACGTTCCACCAGCTTAACCAGTGCGCTGGCAGCGGCGTTAAATTGTCGTTCAATACGCGTTCTAGGCGCTTGTAGGTGACTGAAGTCAGACATATAACTCACAGTGGCGTTTCCTTATAATGTTGCGCTGACAGGCCCCCTCATCTCACTAATAAGGCGAGATGAGGAGGTGTGGCACTTAGTTAGATGACGTCAAGGACGGCTTGTGCGCTTTCGATGAAGTTCTTGTATTCATCGGAAAGCAATTCAATGGCTTCGCGGTAGAAGTCATCATCGTAGCCAGAGCCATAAAAGTCATCACCAACGAAACCGCCAATTGCGCTAATGCTCTCACCATTGACAATAAGCTCCACCGTAAAAAGGCCCACCTCTTCAACTCTTTTCTCAAGTGCATTGCGTTGGCGCGACAAGGTTGAAGGGTGCATGTCAGGATGATTGTCAGCTGAGAAAAGATCGTTGGCAAATTCGCTGGCTGAGCGGTCGTCTTCGATCTTTTCAATGGCAGCAAGGTCGTGGTTCGCCAGCAAGGTGTATAGCGCTTGCGTGCGCGCCATAGCGTTGATTTTTGCGGTGCGTTCCGTTGGTGTATTGCCGTAGCCCTTTGGTATTTTCTTTGCGCGCTTGCGGATGGTCTCTTTAAACGCGTTAACATTGGCCGCAAGCGTATGGATGTCGTTTGCAGAAAGTGTGAGTATTTTCATGATGCGGTTCCGTTGTTGTGTTGACAGAAATAGTGTCTCAAATGCTGTGTTAGTTGTCAATAAAAAAGAAATATGGTTGCTTAGGTTGCATCATTATTGCCGCTTTTCAGCGATTGTTGATGCTGATGATAAGCGAGGTTGTATATTGCTGTGACGCGCTGAGCAATAAGCGTGTTGGCATACCATGCGAAACCCAGTATGGGCGAGATGGCTAGCGCAATTAACAGTGATACCGCGATATCAATGAACGTATTGCCATAACGACGGCTCGCGACACGCTCTTTCATTGGGCTTGTTAGCGCATGAGGGGCTTTTTTTACGCCAGCGTAAATAAAGAAACTGCTGAGGAACATGACAGCAAGAGAAACCGAACATAGCCAGAAAATAACACTTTTTAAGGTGTCACTTGCCGTTAATAGATAAAATAAAATTAAACTGATGACAGTAAAATCAAGAAGGTGATGGATAAGAAAATATTCGCGTTTTTTCATCGTGAATGCCCGTGTTATGTTAGCAAGTGGTGGTGTAAATAGCTTGTGTTTTGACGCGCCGTGTAGCGCCAAAGCGCGCTAAAAGCGCGCTAAAAGCGCACGCTGACCCCTAGTTGCTTAAAGTAATCGTTGGGGTGTAAGCCGCTTGCGCCAACGAAAACCTTGTTTGATGCGTCGCAATACGCGCGATATTCATCAGGTGTTGCAGCCTCCGCCTCCCCGAATAGATCGCGTGATAGCTTTATATCAAGGAATTCCTTGGGCGATGACGCAGACTCACGTATCAGGTCGGTTTCTTTCTCGATGTAATCGTTACGTGCATCTTGCAGTGTTTTCGATGCGGCGTCGAGTGCTGGTACCTGAGAAAACAAGTTATCCTTATTCCATGCCAGCTTTTCCTGAAAAGCCGTGATGAGTGCGGGATCTTGGACTTCAGCAATAAACGAAATTGAATACTGGTAGATGCTCACAAAGAAAAAGACGCCTGTTTTGCGTTCCTCAATCATAGGCTGATTGCCCTCGCGGTGATCGACGGCCATGTTAGACATAATAGTAATGAATTCTTTTACGTCTGATGCTGAACCTGTAGTGTACTGTGTTTTCATGCGGGTTACCTGCTTGTTGTGCTGACGAAGAACAGTGTAACAAACCTGTGTGCTAAGTCAATGTTTTTTTTGCAGGCTGAGGGACACCTCAACCCGCAGTGTGTGTAACTACGCCAATGCCTTGTAAGGAACGTAACCATCAAACAAAGCGAGGTGGCTTTGATGTGTGGTGAAGTCAGGATGCGGTATGGCACCAATAGCCTCAATAATGCGTGAAAGCTCAAGCGTCTGTATTGCCCTAATGGCAGATGTTGATGCATTGCTGACATTACATCGCTTAGGATCTTGTTTCGCGCGCGCACATAACGCGGCGGTTTTGACGATGTCGGCTTGCGTGGCTTCCTGCAAGCGCTGCTGTGCATCCTCGTTAAGGTAATTAACATGGAAAAGTCGACCAGCATTGCTGCCGTCTGCGCTGATAAGCTTCGTGCTACAGGTTACGCCGCAAGGTGCTATCACACATTCAATAAACTCACCTGTATGATCATCAAACACTTTAATGGATTGCGTCACTCTAACGCACAATTCATCATCATCCATATGGGCCGTTGTAAATATCCCCACAGAGTTCGACGTCTCATCGCAAGTGAAAACAGGGTAGTAAAAGTCGAAATATCCTTCGCCATAGAGGTGGTCGTGGGTGCGCGAGCAGATACTAATAAGCGACGATGTGGTGCGTGTCACTGCTGACTCGGTGTTGGTGAGGGATGAGAACACGTGGGCGTTTTTAACGCCTGCTATCACTGCACCAAATGCCTTGGATTTAGACTCGTTAAGTGGTGTTCCAAAGAAGGCATTATGCGATGCGGAAAGCAAAGAAGCAAAGGCGCGAGGGCCATCGCTGTGTTGGCTGATAAGCGTGCGAAGTTTTTGTTGTAGCGTTGACATAATTATCCTCAATTGACCGATACATAAGAGTTCACCCGTTGTCCTGTGCGGCCATTGTGAATAATGCTGCAAAGAAACATACTGTAGATTGTGTTAACGTGATGCCGTGCCAGTCGCCTGGAGGGTGAAGCAATCCGCGCCGTTATACGCTTGGTAACATCTAGGCCGAATCACCTAAATATTGAAGTTAATTATACCAACTAAAGCGGTAAAGTCAACCAAAAAAAAGAATCAAAAAAGCCCGCGCATGGCGGGCTTGGGTGAGTGTGTCAGCACATCACCAAGGTGAAACTAAAGCGTGTTAGATACGCGTCATGTCAAAATCAGGGTAGCCTGCGCAACTCGTCAGCAAATCATCAAGTGTCATCCAGAATTTAGCGGGGTCGTTTTGTAGCATATCATCAAGCGCGCTTTCAACATCATACTTCTTGACCATCTCCATCAACGTATCGATGTAGGTGTAAACAAAAAGGTTAATGAGCGTACGTGCGCCATAGATGCTTAACTTATTAAGCGGCACGTGGCCTTCACGGTTATTGACAACCTCAATGGTCAGGTTGTCTGCACTGCGAGCAAGGGGCGAAAGTGCGTCGTACACCTCATCAGTAACGTTCATTTTCATACTGTTGATGCGAGAGGTAAGTTCATTGCCGTAGCTTTCAACTAATGCTGGGGCGTTATCAAGTCGCTTTTTCGTCATTATAGCGATCTGTTCAAGCGCTTGAGACACCGTATCAAACGTTGAGAAATCATATGTACTTAAAGGTACGCAGATGGCAACTGAAATAGCTTCAGATACATTGCTGCAATAACCAATTTCAAAAACATTAGGCTGGCTGTTGTGCTGTGTTGTAGTGCTGTTCATAATGCATTCTCGTTGTTGTGTTGACGAAAATAATCCTCTCACAGATATGAGAGGGTTGTCAATAGTGTGCCGTAATTACGACACACTGTCGTCCTCGTCCACGACCTCGCCATTTTCATCAATACGCACGGCCTTGGTGTAGATGGTGCCACCATCATCTTCAAGGTCAAGTTCGTCATCGTCATAGCTTTCTGACCAGAATGAAATAGAACCGTCATCAAGACGCTCCCCCACAGCCTCGGAGAGGTCGTAAGCCATGTCTCGTGCGTCATCTATCAAATAGCGCGCAGCATCGAAGATATTGTCGAATGTAAAATCACGCACACCTTGATCGTTAAAGTAAACGGTGCCGTCTTCGTGGTATGTGCCTGTGCGATCAGCGCGAAATGAGAAATCTGAGCCGACGGCGGTATCTCTAACGAAATCTTGTGCGCGCTTACTCATGGGCTTGTTGACGCTGTTAATGGTCGTTGCGTTATTTGGGTTCACCGCCAGTGCGAGCATGTCGAATTTTTCTGCCATATCACGAAGGCTTTGTGCGGCGCGGCGGCATGCATTATCAGCCCCTGACTCTCGTGGGAAAGAAAATTCGCTGTCACCGTTGAAAAGTTCTGCTTCAAAATGGTGTGAGTTATAGATAGAAGAAAGACCGATTTTGATGTTTTTCATGATGTTTATCCTTGTGACGAAAAAGGGGGCTGCTGTTTTTCTCAAACAGGTGAGCGATGGCGATAAGGTGCAGCTTGCGTATAGTGCCAAACGCCATTGATTTTAATGCCTTCAAGTTCACCGCGAAGCCATAGTGATTTGAGAGCATGACCATAGGTTTTATTCGCTTTTCTGGCACGCTTAGGGTAGCCAGTCGCCAGTTTTGTCGCCACGCAGGTGGCCTTCACCCAACCATGCTCACGAATATAACGAAGCAGAGACTTGCGGCGTTTCGAGATAGGGTACGTCTTGTCTGCGGCATCGTGATCAAGCGTGGTTTTATTCGATAATGTGTTCATGGTGTTAACCTGTGTTGTGCTGACAGGGTTAGTATCTCAAAAGCTGTGTATGTTGTCAAGGGGTTAAAAATAAAGCCCGCAAAAAAAGCGGGCTTTTGGTGTTGCCATTATTCGTCGTAGCGGTACTTGAACGAATAGGGGCCTTCTTGTACTTCAAGATACATGTAATCTTCATAGATGCCGTGCGTGTCACCGTCCATATGATAATCAATCGTAACACCTAGCGCATTCATGGCTTCCAAGTGTTCAAGTGCCTTATCAAACTTGGCTTGTGCGCGCTGTTCATGGGCTTCATAATCGGCTTTAGCGTCTTCTTTCGTCAAGAATTGACCCGACTTAGGTGAGTCGCTCAGACATTTGCCTTGTGCAGTTTGAAAATCCTTGCCGTTATAGCGGTAGAGCGTTGTTGGGTAAACGTATTGTCGATCTCCCAACGTAAAACACGCTGTTTTTTCTCGCCAAGGGCAAATCATAAATGGCTTATCTGAAGGTACGCGTACCTGGGCGGCTTCTCTCGCTTGCTCAATAGAATCGGCTTCAATTTCAAATTCCCCCAATTCAGGGCGAAGACTCATCGAGTTTTCTACGGGGTTACCAAGCGTTGCGACGTTGATGGGTAAAGCTTTGATAGCAAATCTTGCCATGGTACTGTTCCTGTTGTTGTGCTGACAGGAACAGTGTCTCAAAATCTGAGTGGGTTGTCAATAGTTTGTGCGGGTTTAACTTATATCTTCCTTTATTATCGTCCTTAAATCGGAGGTGAAGATAATAAACGATGTATTAAATCCGAACGCAGCTGTTGTGAAAAGGCCTTCCCACATCGTGTTTTCGGAAGGCGTAAGCATGCCTATTGCGATAATGGCACCATAATTAGTAAACAGCGCAATTAATGCCGTGCTGACCAGGTCAAATGCCACCTGCGCATCATACGACGTGCTACGAGGCTGGTTTCGGGTGATGTTGTGATACCTGAATCCAACGGTGTAGGCAAGCTTAGCGATAATCAAACCGACACCCATGGCTATCATTAAAAACAACGCCGTTAGCGTAAAGGAGTGAGGTTTAAAGTTAGGCAATGTGGCATAGGAGTCTGCCATCAGCGGAATGATCGCAACAAGCGCGAAAAAGCCTACGCCACGCCACGCCCATAATAATGTTTGCCCAATCGTATTCAGGGTAATGTCTGCTTGCGAGTCTTTATTGGTCATATCCATTTGATGTGCGCCCTCTGGTTGAAAAAGTATTACATTAGGGGGCGATTAATGCATCACCCGCTGGCCCATAAGCGCCTGCTCCATGTCCCAATACAGCCACGCCTCATTGTCGAGGTTGCGCTCTTTGTGTGCAAGCGCTTGTTCTGCGGCTGCAATCTCAAGATCCACTTGCTTTTGCTCCTCACGCGAATGCCACACCACTTCGGTGCTGTCACGTTGACCCACTACAACTTTGTCTACACGCGCCAACGCGTACTCATCGTCGTTGCCCATGATATCATTGGCAAAAAGAAAATCCCAGCATGCCGCTTTCGCTGCATCGAGATCTGGCGTAGGGAGAAGCAACGCTTCGTTCTCGTACTCGTAGTCCATGCCTGTGATAGCGTATGCAAGAAAAAGAACCTGTTCCATTGTGATATACCTTTAATGTTGTGCTGACAAGATAAGTATCTCAAACTCTGAGAGTGTTGTCAATAGAAAATGCGGCTGACCCATAATTAACCAGCCGCGCACCTCATATTTAGGCTGCGAAAGCTGTCCTAAGGCCGTCGGGTATGTCGAAGCCTAAAATCCCAAAACGCTTCCCTTTCGAATCGGTAATCAGCCTTGTGTAAAGCCCCTCCATTAGTGCAAGTCCTGCATCCGTCGGCGTGGAAGTGAAGTAACCCTTGTCCATCAGTCTCTTGACGTGATGTCTGTCTCCAAAAGGACTCATATGACAGCCAAGGCAGTCTGGTTTTGGAATGGCCCAAAGACGTCCATCAGGTTGCGCATAGAGGTCCCAATTGGCGTCACCGATAAAGGCCAGAGTTTTACCTTTGATGGCGTTGTCGCGTTGCTGTTGCGTATCGATTGCAGGCATGGTGATGCTCCTAAGTTGTGCTGACAGGGTTAGTATCTCAAAAGCTGAGAGTGTTGTCAATACAAAAAGTGATTGGTGTTTGTTTTATATGCAAAAAAGGCGAGTTGGCAATCGTCTTCTTTGCAACGTATCACCACATATCTATATTCGCTTTTGCGATTTTGTAATGCGTGAAGAAACGGCTCTTATGAGCCTTTTCTTATTTAGCCTTGTCTACATAAGAAGCATTGCCTGTCGCGTAGGTGTACGCGTCAGCTTCAGCCCTGGCATCCTCAAGCGATGCGGGTGATTTCATTAATGGCGTGTCGTTGTGGTTATACGCCATCCAAACTTTATTTTCGTTAGATTGTGCCATGAGGCTTTCTCCTTGGTTGTGTTGACAGTGTTAGTATCCCAAAATCTGAGTGCGTTGTCAACACAGCCAAGAAAATTCATGCAGATATTAACGCGTCGATGTTAATGTATAAGGTACTTGCGCCTCTTTAAGCATACTGTCTAGCACTTTGGTGTGGTCGAGATAAAGCTCCTCGTCTTCAGGCGAGGTGCCAGCATTAAGGTGGTGACGCTCAGCAACGGCATCCCATGCCACATCTTCATTAGGCGCTTCAGCCAGCGCAGAACGCGGTTCTTCCCCTTCAGGGTGATAAACAACTAAAAATAACATCGCTTTTTCCTCGTAGTTAGGTGAATAAGGAGAGATAAATTGTCGGTACTCATGCACATGCAGCAACGGTTGGTACGTTATCAGCCATTGCTGCCATTGCGCCCATGTGGCTTGCGAAAATGCCATCGATAAATGCGAGTCTGCATAGTGTACGGTTGTGGTGCTGGTGCGCGTATCAATCACAACGTACCATACAAATGTCTCGGCTAACTCGACAGGCGCAAAAACGCTGTCTGCGGCATTGGTTATTTCAAACGACAAGGCGCTATCGTCACGATTAAGGCCAATGCCCACAAAATCAGTAAGCGAGGTGTCTTGATAGCGTCCACCTGCTCTTGTAGTAAATTCTGGCTCGCTCTGGCCGCAGAGGTGCTCATTCTCAAGCGTCAGGATATCAAGGCTGTCTCTGATGTCGCCATCATCAAAACTGATGTAAGTGCGGTTTTCCCATTGTTGTTGGGCTTTCGGCAGATGGCATAACTCGTCGAATATCGTGGTGGTGCCTGTCGGTTTAGGCGTGACATTTGAGAGAGGGGGCTTAGTGGTTTTTCCCATGGAGTATACCTTGTTGTGTTGACCTGTTTATTGTCTCTTATAATCAGGGTTAAGTCAATGTTAAAATTGAAAATAACCAATGTTAAGAAAGAGAAAAGCCCGCGCGTGGCGGGCAGGGTGTGTATGTCAGCACAGCACCAAAAAGAGGTTATTTTGAGCGAGAGAAGTGCTTCGGCATGAGGATCGTACCATCTTCAAATTTTGCCTTGCAGATAGCGCCTGCCTGCTCGCACAATTCAACGTCAAACATTGACCAGTGGCATTGCTCAGCGCGAATGTTCATTTCTTGAGACAACCATAGATAGCCAATATTAAGACCGCACTGCTGACGCTTCATAAGGCGCATAAACCAGCTTTTATTGGCTTTGCGTGCCTCGCGAGTGGCCGCATCAGCCAGCGTGCCAAGCGGTATATCAGTGTGAGGATGAACACCTACGTAGGCACCGCATTCTTGATTTCGGCATAGGTAAAGGTAAGGCCACTCTCCATAGCTACGCTTATAAACGGTTTTATGCTCCACTAACTCGACATGCTCATGACCGCAGTAAGGGCATGTTTCAGGCACGGGAACGCGGTGCTTTACACGCTTCAGTGAGCGACGGCTAATGTGCGGTAGTGGCGCAGGTGCAATAAGCTTCGCTTCGCTGGTGGCGCGAGGATCTATGCCCGAAATGATAGTCACACCTGTATCAACAGGTTGATTGGAGTCAATGTTTTCTTGTGGTGACGTTTTACCGTTAACAAGTTGCGCAAGCGCTTGAAATAGTGCCATGATGGTTACCCTGATGTGTTGTGCTGACAGGATCAGTATCGCAAAATCTGTGATAGTTGTCAATGGTTTTGGCAACAGTCGCTCACAATAATCATGTTTACGACTGCCGCTTGGCGATTACTGTACCAATGGTGGTGCCGTGTGAGTAGACTGCGAACCGCGTATCGCTGCAACCTCTGAAAATGCGATGTAGTGGGTAGCAAGATGAAAAAAAGCGTCTTCCATCACCTTGGCGGTACGTTCTCGCAGGGCTTTACATTCTGGTGGCGCATTGGGGTCGAGTAGCCCAATCGTGGACATGCCGTTGCTATAATTCACACACATATCGTGAAACATAAATACCACCCACATAAGCTTTACGTCATCAGGTGTCGCTTGTGCAGGGCAAGGCGTACCTGTTACGTAGGTGAGGTGGTCTGCTGTAATACCTTTGTTGGCAATATCGATGGCTTTTCTAAGTTTACCTAAGTCATCAAGTAACGCCTCGGCCCGCTTGATGTCCGCTTCACTGACAGGTGATCGGGGTTGCGTATTGAGGTTTTCTAAATTAAGACGCTCCGCACACACCAACATGAGAAAGAGGCCGTCAATGCGTTGTGCTGAACGTTTCGCATCACTAAATACATCAACAACAGAGGTCGAAGAAAAGGCGTTAGCCGCGTGATCAAGCACGCGTGTTAATGCAGGGTAAGTTAATGCAATGCGTGCGGCAGGGTTAACAAAATCGCTTGCACGCTCACGCAGTAAATCCGCGTGGTTAGAGTGATATTTTGCTGGGCGAAAAGCTGCATGAAATGCAAATTGGTGATAGGTGGTCATAATACGTTACCCGTGTTGTTGTGCTGACAGGATCAGTATCGCAAAATCTGTGTGATTTGTCAATGCGTCATTTAAGCTTGATGCGAGAAAAACGCGCGATGATTAAAAATCATCGCATTCGTCTTCATCAAAGTGTTCATCGTTGTAAGGCCGTGCGTCAATCTCATGAAGCAAGCCGACCACCACCGCTTTAGTGCCCACTTTTCCTGCCTTGTGCATCGCGCGAACGGCTTCATCCTGCTCATTTCTCCACGTATCATAGGCATTGGAAGCTTTCTCTCTTACCTTCTCAATAGATTGGCGTTGGGCACGAGTCAGGGGTAGCGTGTTGTTGCCGCAGTGAGGACAAGCCCCATTTAATGATGAGTGATAAGGCGAGTGGCTTACACTGACTTTAAAGCTGTTGAAAACACGATGGTAATCCTGCATAGCAACGCGCTTTTTACAATTTGGGCACGTTCTGGACTTGAGGTTTTCCGCCTTTTCTATCGCAGCCAAGGTGAGGTCGCGCTGGCGCTCAGAGTGCTTTTTAAATGCCGCATGTGCTCGCGTGACGCGCGCGCTCTTGAGTGGTGTATTCGCACCATCAAAGTCGATAAACGTTGCATACATACAGCCGAGCTTATCAAGCTTATCACAAATTGCGTTGGCCGCATCGTTCTCACTAAGATAAAGGGTGTTATCAAGTTGTTTAGGTAGGCCGACCTCATTACCTGCAAAAAGCTGAGGTTTTCTTACCTCATCAACCGTCGTAGTGTAACTGCAAAATTCCCAACCCATAATGTAAACCTCGTTGTTGTGCTGACAGGATCAGTATCCCAAAACCTGAGTGCATTGTCAATGATTTTCGGCTTAGCGCCCTTGGTGACAAAGGCGCTTGAGGTGCATTACAGACCTAGTTGAGAAAGGCGGCTTAAGTCATATTCGGCGTACCCCATCGATTGCTGAAGTATGTCGTTAAGGTTTTTGAGGAATAAGGCAGAATCCCCCTTAACGCTGCCTTTCAATGTGCAAGCGGCGGCGTCAAAGCGAACGGCCTCTTTGATAAGCACATCAACGTAAAGCGCAACAAATGTATTTACCATTGTACATGCACTACAGAACATCAAGTGGTGCATAGGTACATTGTAGCTGTGGTTTAGGGTAATGCGGTCGGCGTAAAGCGCAATCGGCGAAAAGCCGTCATAGAAGTGATTGATTGTTGCATCGACAAGCGAGTCAAATGTTGACTCTGCCTGACTTAGCACCTTATCTTGCTCTGTGGCAAGGCGTTGCTGTGTTTGTGTGACAATGTGGTTAAGCGCATCATCAAGCGAAGCAAACGATGAAAAGTCTTCGTTATCGAATGGTGCGGTTATGGTATCGGCAATACAGGAAAGTACCGTCTGTGAAATGTCGACTGAGAATGCGTAGCTTGGTAAAAAAGCGGATGTGATTTTCATCGTGGTGTTCCTGTTGTTGTGCTGACAGGGGTTAGTATCTCAAAACCTGAGAGTGTTGTCAACAGGAAAGTAGAGAAAGCGCCTTTTTATGTGGCTAACTACTGCGCTATGTTATTTTCATCACTCGTCCTGAAGATCTTTAGGTACAGCAACACAATCTTTAGCGATGCGATCAAACCGCTTCCCTCTGGGGAATATACTGCGGATCTTTCTGTTCATTTTAACCTTTTTGTTGTCTAGGTTGGCATAAAGGGTTTCTGAACGAAGGTTATACCGCCAAGGTATAAGTTGGCTTGCTTTGTGAGCACTCCACTCACTTAACAGATTTTTTGCGTTTGAAGGCATGTTAGATTCCTGTAAACGTGATGCAAAAGCGCCACAAGGCGCTTTCGGCAATGTGAGTTCAATACTTAGAATGTCATCACTTCTTTTCTGACCACATGGCAATACTCATTTTTTTTGCCAATAGGATTCATATACATATCAACTAAATTGTGCTTGATGTATGTCACATTTTGCGCCAGTGAGCCTTTTATTTCGATGCCATCAAAGGTTTTTAGCGCACTCATGCAGTTTTCTTCAAAAATGATATGTTTGGTATACTGGGCGACACATTTGCCGTCTGCGGTGGGGGCGGCAACAATATTCATGGTCATTGAGCCGTCACTATACGCGCGCTCAATGACGGCAGTATAATGTGAATCTTGTGAATCTGTTGCCCAAGTGCCATGCGCGCCATGCTCACCATCACCGATAAGAAAGTTAGAAATATCTGTAACGGCTTTAAGGCATGTTTTCACATTAGCGTTTTTGGCTTGTTCAATAGGCACGATGCCTTTTATCGTTTCGCCTTCTGCCAGTGCGGTATGACTAACAGAAAAGGCTGTCATAGCTAAGGCTGCGCTCATTAGTGTGCGTGTGATGCGTGTTTTCATAAGTCTATTTTCCTTTTAGTGAGACTTGTTGTGAGTGATTTTTTGTGAATGTGGGGGCGGGCGTTGCCCCCGTTTTTTATGCCTCGATAAGTTCATCAAGGCTCATGTGCATGCAGCCGCCAAAGTATTCATGTAGGCGCGCTAACTCAGGGTATTTTTCTGCGTATTCAAGGTAAGCCGCTTCGCATTTCTTAACAGCCACTTTGAACTCTAACACATTGCCCATCGCAAACTCGCGTGATGCTTTGTTATGCGCGACATAAATGTCTGCGGCTTTTACCAATTCAGTCTCATAAGACTTGTCATGGCAAATGGCTTCGATTTCGCTGCGCATGTAATCAGGAAGCTTGCTGAAAAGCAGTTTTTCGTTTTCAACTTCAAGGGCTTTCCACATATCGTAGAACTCAGGTGAAGAGCGCTTGATAGGGGAAGGCAAATCCGTAGTTAGCGTTTCTTCACCGTCATGCAGGATAGCGTAAGATAGAAGCTTGCCTATGTCGATGGTTTTGCCAAACTCATGCTTAGAGATTAACCCTAAAAGCAGTGCTGTGATCGTGACTTCGGCAGTATGCTCTAGTACATTTTCGTTTTCGATAAGGTACATGCGATTCCAGCGAGGAAGTAAACGCTGACGAAACATAAGTGCCATAAATGCGTATTGCTTTGCGGTATCTGAAAGAGGCTGATTCATTGTTTTTTACCTGTGTTGTGCTGACAGGATTAGTATCTCAAAATCTGTGTGACTTGTCAACTAAAAAGATGAAAAACGTGCCGTTATGCGACACGTTTCATGTTGGGGTTTCTTGCGGTGGTGCGTACCCAAAAGTCTTGTTTAATCGACTTTGTACCTGCTGAACCACGCTTGAAATACTCAATGTAGTCAGGGTGCGAGTACACTTTGACTTGGTTGAATGCCATCCCTTTGTTGGCGATAGCTTTAGCGAGATGATCATCAGGGATAGTGTCATCTTTTAGGCTAAGTTCAAATTGACGCACCGTTTGATTTTTGGCATTGCACTCAAAAAGATAAAGTGTGCTACCGATGAACCCAATGTAAATGGCGACAATGTCTGACTTGGGCGTAAGAACGCGTTTAGCGTAGGTGGTATTCATGCGAGTAACCTCTGTTGTGCTGACAGGGTTAGTATCTCAAAATCTGTGTTAATTGTCAATAAAAAAACAACCAAGGTTGCAAACAACCTTGGTTTTATGGGTAATAAAAATCTAATTAGATGCCTGGCTGGCCAGCGCTTTAATAATGTCGTGTTGACTATCGGAAAGTGCCATCATTAAGGCACGTTCAGCAGCGGTTAGGCTGGCTAAACTGAAATCATCATTGTCGACCATGATATCAATGACCGTACTGTCGAGCACCCATAAGCGTTGAAGCATCGTCTTTGAGCATGCTTTATACGCATAGGTCATTATTGCATTGGGATTAATGTCTGCCCAGATATAGCGTGCTAACGGCGAGGCCGTGGCGATAGCTTGCTCAATCTCTTCATTTTCTGCGGTGTCATTCATGCTGTCAATCGCGAATACCTCCGCTTTGTTGATACCGTCAAGCCCTGCATCAGAAAGCCAACCTAGAAGTGTATCAGACCATGTGTCACTGTCTGGACTCCCAATGATGTTATCGATCTCAAGTAGTGCCGAGAGAGAAGGCTTATGGCCGTGAGTCGCTTGTTTTGAGATAAGGGGTAGCCAGTAGCGGCCTAATTGCCATGCCTTATTAGTATCTGGCGTAAGACGAGATGGCGTTTTTTGTGCCAGTGCAGTGGTGCGTTTAATGAGTGCAAGCTGTTGCTGAGGGGTCAGTAACGTTTGCTCATCATCAATGCGAAGTGACGCTAAAGGGGTTGCAGAGTTCATAATGACGCCTTGGTGTTGAGTTGAGTTAAGGTGAAGCGAAATGGCTTCACCTAAAAATATAAGCTGTGTTACTTGGGGGCTTTGGGTGTAATGCTGACACGCCAGCCGACCGCGCCAAGAGCAGCAGATAGGTGCTCTTTCTTGTATTCTGCTAATGCCTCGTTGACAACATCGTCGTCAAGTGGGCAATTGATATCGCCAACCACATCCATTTTGGCATAAAATACCGCATCAATGATGGTGATGTCGCGTTCAGTGATCTGTGCGTCCTTTGGAAGGCATTGACGTTGTACACATATATCAATGTATTCGGGTTCGTCACGATCATTGATGTAAAAGGCTGAGAACGTTACATCGAAAATAGCACGACCATCAGGGATAGCGTCAGGTGATGTATTGCCTCCTGTATCACCAAGGATAGCGCCAAGTAACGAGAGAGCACCGTAACCCGTCAAGTTTACGTTAGGGTATAACGCACTTTCAGAAGAGAGCATTTTGCTCTGACATACCGTTGCTTTGATGCTTTGCCCTGCGATTTGCGCGCTGTTTGGCGTAATTAGCTCAAGTGGGACAAACAATGTTTTCATAGTGCTCTCCGAGACTGTTGTGTTGACAGGATTAGTATCTCAAAAGCTGAGAGTGTTGTCAATAAAAAGAGACATTTATGGATGTTCTTTCTCACTATTGAAGACGGAACTAGCACGCTCCAGCGCTTCCATGAAATCGATGTTAAGATGTTCGCATGTGTGCTGGAGATCAGATAGCAAGTCGCGTACTCCCTGCTCGACAGGTTCGCCTCCACTGCTTCCGTAAATGTGTTTTGCGTAGCCATGAAGGGCGCGCCATCCCTGCTTCGCGCGTGCCCCATTGGGGTTAGCGTGATTAACGCTATCAGGTAGCGCATTCATGACGGGTTCAGCGCAATCAAATGTTGCATTTTCGATGGATTCTGTAGGAGTACTCATTGTTTTTTGCCTATAGTGTTGCGTTAGTAAAATGAAGAGCAGTGAATGCGGCTATGCCGCATCACTTAACTTTACCACAACCGCTTCGTGAGGAGCGTCAGGGTTCGTGACAACAAGCCCTGCGTCTTGCATCGTGTCGACGATGATCTTGCGAGAGCTAGGAACCGTGCTATTCCAAAAGATAGACGTTTGATTTGGTAGCGTCGTCCACCCACGCTTAATGATGCCACAAAACGCATAAAGGTTACCGCTATCTAGCGCCCCTTTGCCCAGTTTTTCCTCAGCAAGTTCAGAGCGCACCTGGCCAGAGTCGTGGTGATCTTTGGTAAGACGTGCTGCCGCGAAACCTTTGTCTTTTTTAAGCGAGCGAAAGGCTGCATCCAACTTTTTAAGGTGGAGGTTTAGTACTTGGCGACGGGCTTTAAGTGCTTGTTCACGCATGAAGCTCATGATGTTTTCCTGTGTTGTTGTGCTGACAGGATTAGTATCGCAAAACCTGTGTTTGTTGTCAACAGTTTTTTGTGTTTTTTTTTGCAACCGATAAGAGGTGTGGCAACTGCGGCCTACGTCTCTACATAAGGTAATACAAGGAACTCGTCAGGATCGGCAATGGTGTGAGCATAGTCTCCTATCAGCATGCGATTTATTCCGAAGATGCGATGTGGTTCACCCACCTTGCAGAACGTATTAAGCTTGCTGTTGATGCACGTGAGAACCTCACCTTGTTTTATCGCTAAGGTTAGGGGGGCGCTGTTGACGCACTTGATGTAACCTTTGGTGTCCACCTTGGCCTTCAGTGTATCACCGTGCTCAACAGGACGATGCTTAACAAAGCACGTCTTAACCGAGTCTGCTGACAGCGTGACATGGCGAATACCAAGAGGTGACTGTTCTGAATACTGGTAAGTGACGATATTACCGTGGTCGTCCTGCTCTTTCGGGTAAGCACAGAAGAAGCGCGCGCATTTAACCGGTGTTTGTGTCTTGTCTATCGTAAGGTCACGACCTTTGTGATCATGGCCGTGAGCAATCTTGGTTTGTTCGATGTAGCATGGATACATAGAGAATAACCTGTGTTGTGTTGACATTGTCATTGTAACACAGGTTGCCTACCATGTTAAGCGCTCGCTTTATGCTTGCGATGGAACTGCAAGACGTTGGATTTTTTCTTAGCATACTCTACATCACGCCTTAGCGCATCAATGTCACGCTCCGTGCTGGCAATGATGCTCAGTGACATTCGAGTCACCGCAGCATTCAAAAGCAATGGCAAGAACGTGATCAATGCAAGCTGGAACGCAACCTCGGCCGTTGCCGACGAAAATAGCGTCGAAGGGGCTAGAGTAAGTGCCATCATGACAACAGGAATAAGGGGAGAGGTGACCGAAAATGCTCGTGAGCGTATCAAATCACTTGCTCGTGGCCCCGTATAGTCATAAGCATCGTGCTCATTGGTCGTGGTAAAGTCAAGCGTAGGGTTGACAGACAAACTAAGTCCAATGTGACGCCCGACGTAAAGTCCGAACAACCCCATCATTAGTGAGAGCGGGTATGAAGCTGCTTGTGTGTCAGTTAGCGTGACTAATCCATGGTGAGCAATGTACATAAAAATGACCGTGGCCACTGTGATAAGACAAGTCATTAAACCGTTTTGAAGGTAAATAGCGTCCCGGGCCTGACTGTGGCTTTTAATCACACCTTTACCGGCCTCAATAACAGCTGATTGCTCTTCTTTTGAGGTGAGAAGGCTGCCAAATTTGTTATGGCTGCTGGAAAGATAAAATCCAAAACGCTTAAGCACTGCGGTCTGCTTGCCGCTATCTGATGTTTCAAATTCACTGAGTGCGACATCCATCGCGCTCTTTTTGTTTCTCGCCTCATGCGCAGGTTTAGCGCTATTGAATAAGAAAAGCGTCGCGCTATAGACCGTCACAATAAGGCATGTGCCTAGCAGCATGGAGGATGCGAACGTGCCCGTAGTGAGGGTGGAGTACGCTTCGTAAAAAATTACGCTCAATCCAAAAGGCAGCCCATAAGGGATAATTTTACTGGTTTGTTCGGGCAGGCGCAGGGCAAGTTTAAGGATGCCATTGTGATCACCTCGACGGATAGCGTCACGTCGCTCAAAGAACGCGTGCACAGCGATGTAGAAAAGAGGCGCTATGGCGCCTATGAAAGCGAGAAACATCAATGTTGTCGCTTTTATATCTGAGAGCGCAACTAGCAAAAGCAGCGCGCCTAGCAGTGTGATGAGGCTGTTTCTTATGCCAACATATAATGCGCGGGAAAGTGCGTGCATGGTCTGGTCGCAGTGTTTGTGTCGTTCAAGCAAAAGCAGCGCCTTTCCTTCATTTATCGATTTAATTCTCATCACATTATCCTTGTTGTCTATGCTTTTAAGCCGCGAGTGACAAATCGTAGTCAGTGCGTCCAAGACTTGCCATTAAGATGGCAGAAAGTGTCAAAGGAAAACGACGCGGCTCGTTCTTAAGCACGTTACTAACATGCCCGTCTGTGTCGAAACGCTTCACTTCATCGATGATCGTGTCAATGTAAGTGGCAACAAATAAATTGACCAGTGTTCTGGCCCCGTAAGACGGCAAGCAACACAAAAAGATGCCTTTCCCTTCCGTCGCTTTTAGCGTCAAAGCGTCAGCCTTGGGTGCCAGAGGGGAGAGCGAGCGATACACCTCGTAAATGGCGACAGGTGTGTCTTCATTGAGTTTGGCCACCAGCTCACTGCCACAGTATGTGGTTAACGCGGTCTGATCAGGGAGGCGCTCAGTAGTGATTTTTTTCACTTCGTCGAGCGCATCATGAGCATTATCGAATCGTGAAAAATTGAGCATTTTTAAGGGGGCAGTGATTGCCGCAGCAACGATTTCTGCGGTGAATGTGTTCATGCCTATTTGAAAGTGCGTTGGTGTTTCAGGTGTTGCTGTACTCATGCGAGCATCCCTTGTTATTGTCTGTATAAAACTGTAACGTGAATCTATGATGGTTGTCAATGGTGGCGCGACTCAACAGCCAAAAGAAAGCCCGCCAGTGGCGGGCTGGTGGTGAGCGTGTCAGCACATCACCAAGGCTTAAAAGTAGTACTGCCTCGCACGTGATGTGCGTATGACACGCCCCTGAGGGGTCGTCAATGTCACCGTGGCTGTGTCGCGAAGGAATGCCGCAGTAACGTGATCCATTGTTGCTTCATCGGCAAGAGAGGCGCTCGCCACGACCTGGCGTTGAAGCGTGCAGCCCGATGACGCGGTTATCGCGCAAAGTAGCAAAATGCACAGTGCAATAAGAGTCGGTTTCATGTTGCCTCACTGGTAGCTCCCACGGCCGCTATTGCAGCCGTGGTTAATAACGTTAATCTGAATATTCTGACGGGTCAAATTCCCCGACAACTTCAGGATCACCATCGTTGCGTACGATGATAAGGTGAAGGCCTGAGTAGCGAACTTGTTTGAATACATCCATGATGTTCTCAGTTTCTACGCTGTCCCACATGTCTGGTGTACCGCCATTATCGACATATGCCAAGTGTTCTTCCAAGGTGCCTTCTGTGCCGTCCTCGTCAATAGGGTAGCTGGGCTTAACCGGGAAAAGCAGGTAAGACTGAGTGGTTTGCATTGGTGTATCCTCGTGTTATGTTGACAGGATTAGTATCTCAAAGCCTGTGAGTTATGTCAACACTTTTTCTTGTTTTGTTCACAAGGCAACAAAGCACATCAATGCGGTATCAGTCGTCAATGTATTTGAGTTTGTCTACATACCTTAACCAGAGGAAACAAAGGCACATCAAGTTGATGGCTCCGGCGCCTATGATGGCATAGAATGCACTGGGCTCCACCGCGCTCCTGTCAACGCCGATGACTGCGCATATAAGCAGTAACAGCAGGCTGAATGCGCCGAAGATGAGTGCAATCACGCACCAGTGATACTCCTTGGCAACAGAAAATCCCACTATGCTTCAACCTCATCAAACAGAGCCATGTTGAAAAAGGTCTTTTCAAGGTGATAGTTAGACATCCCCGTAACCAAATCAATATCTGAGATGCGTACAGTGTGCGACTTTGGATCGGCAATAGCCACTTTAACATGAATGTTAGAGGTGTTCATGACTATCGAGTGCGGCCGCAGAGAGCCATCCTCCAACATCATGGCCTTGCCATCACGCCCCATATTTTTGCGAACAAGTGCTCTATGGGCCAACAAGTCGATGGTGCGCGCTTCCTGTGAGCGAGCCATTAGAGGGGGGCTCCATTTTTGATAGCAGGAAATAGCGTGCTGTTGAGAAAATTGTCAAAGTCAGCTTGCCCTTGCTGTGTGAGCGAACCTTGGTCACACTCGAACGAAAAACACTGATTATTGAACTCAACATCAACAGATTCACCTACAATATCACCAGTAGGCTCTTGAGCGTCTATTTCGTTACTGGTAATAAAAACAATGTCACGTTGTGTCGTGCATAACGCTGCATAATTAAGTAGCATAAAGTCATTGTTTTCAAATTCTGTTGTGTGGGTGCCAAAAAGTTGCATAATGATGCTCCGGTGCGGTTGTGCCCACGCATCAAGCAATGGGCGCAATGTGAATGAGAAAAAGGTCTGTTATGCGCCTGCGCGATGACGTTTCTGTTTTCTTAACGCGGCAATTTCTTCTTTCATTAATGTCGACAATCGGTTGCGTAGTGGTGTCGGAAGGTACGCGTCATTATCTTTGTCAGCCACCTCTCGAACCCACACATCAAGCCCCTTTTGCCAGACGGCGGTAATGCCCTTTTTGGCCTCATCAGAGGGTTCTCCGCCAAGATTAAAGTTTCTTACCCGTAGGATGCTGGGGTTTAACCAATCATACTCAGACTCATCGTTGAGGACGACTAATTGGTAAATCAGATTCTCATATTGAATGAAAATGCTGCTGCCGCTAGGCGAAAAAAACATAAGCTTGCCGTTGTTGGCATCATCTTCAGTGATGCCGCTGACGCGAAACGCGGTGCCGGTGATGCATGCGATGCATCGAGAGGTGCTCTCTATCATGGTTTTTCCTTGTTGTTTTTTTGTTTCGCCAGCTCAAGGGCGTAAAGAAAATCATCGGCGAGGCTTTCGCCTCCGCTGTCAAAATCGTGTTCATTGCCATCCGGATCGATGATGGACATGCCTGAGCCGTGTAGTTCAATATCAAGTCGCACTCGCCAGCCCTCTGGGAGCTCGCCTGCACAGGTGTTGATGGCATCATTGACGCTACATGGATGAGTGGGCATAAATGTTAACCTTATTTGTTATCGCTGGGGCGATGTGTGTTGACAAAGTTAGTATCTCAAAAGCTGCGAGTGTTGTCAAGGTTTTTGATGTGCGGTGAGATAAGAAAAAGCCCGCACATGGCGGGCTGAGGTGAGTGTGTCAGCACATCACCAAGGTACAAAAATTAGCATTAAAGCGGTTGCGAACTGTGTTGCAGATAATGCCAAGAGCCGATACTGAGGCGACCTAATGGCCGCACACTTCAGCCAGTGTTTGCCGAGTGATTTCCTCATCAAGATCTTCCGGTGTGTAGAATGACAGCGTGTCATCACTATTCCAGCGAACAGCCATCAATTCACCTTCCCACTCGTCATCTTCATCGCGTTCACCCTCACGGATTTGACGCTCATATTCTTCTACATTTTCAGCGATACATGCTTCGATTTCACTGCGTACATCAAGGGCAGGAATGGCATCCTCGACATCACCTAAAGAGCCTGTTGCGTATTGGCCGCACATACAAAAGACAACCTCAGCAAAAAGCACTTCGCCGCGCGAAAGTGTGTCGGTGATTTGGTCGCGTTTTTCGCCCTCAAAGGTATCGATAAATTGACGTTGTGCGTGAGTCAGTGCGTTCATGGTAAATCTCTCTGTTGTGTTGACAGGGTTAGTATCTCAAAATCAGTGTGCGTTGTCAAGCGGTCAGATGATTTAAATCACCCGACCTGCTTCTTTTTCCGACTGATACTGCCACTCATTGAAGAGAATTTCCAAGCGACCTTTGTTTACCCATGCCGCCTCACCAAAGGCTTTAACGAGATATTGTGACATGATAACACCGTCGGCAGTCATCACTTGACGCTCGGCGTACGCGCGTCGTGTGAAGCTTACCGTGCCACCCGTGTTTCGCTGACAGACCACCAGCATTGGTGCGGTAGACAAAATGTCGTCGCACTGCTCCTGTGTTAAATCTTCGGTGAAGTCGGTTAGGTTGCTAACCACCTTCGCCAGCAGCTGTCCATCCTGCATAATGAGCTTATCGCCTGCATGTAGCGGTGCACCATTGAGCTGATTGTACAGTTCCGCACCTTGCGGTGGCTGAAGCCCATCACGAGTATCGACATAGCGTAAGTGGTAGCAGTTGGCATCCATAATAAAGTTCCTGTTGTGTTGACAGGAACAGTATCTCAAATGCTGTGTGAGTTGTCAATGTTTTTATTGCCGTGCCACAACACAAGTTAGCTCAAGCGCTCGACATTAACATCAAACTCGGCATTTACTTCATCAACGTCGTTGTCAATGAGAGTGCAAGTCACACGCTTGTCGCTGATGAGCGCATCCAACGCGTCTTTTTCGTCGCCATGCTCGTCAAGTGATGCTGTCCAATCTGACTTCTTAATGTCGTAGGTGATGCTTTGATCAACAATGGCGTTAACGCGACAGTATTTTTGCACGCGAACGATACCATTGCCGCTTTCATCATGAAGATCTTCAGCCAAGTCTTTAAGCGATTCGTACATGGCCATCACGCCCGTCTGGTAATCTTGTGAAGTCACATCTACACCTGCGATAAAGTGACCTAAAATAAGCGACTCAAGGTGCGCGACGGCAAGGTTAAATGCTGCATTGCCTTCCGTGTTTTTCATCTTCATGTTAGATGATATTGAGGCATTGTTTTTGTTTGTTTCACAGTGTGAAATGGTAATACCCAGATAGCCTACATTTACAGTTTTCATACTCTTCCCTTCGTGGTGGTGGGGGGTTAATTTGTAGTGAAGGAAAGGCGAAAATGATATCTCGCCCTTCCGTGATTTAAAGTAAATTGTAACGGCGGACAAGCTCTTCTACTTCAGGCTCCACAAGGTTTTTACCAAGACATGAAGATACAGTGAAGTACTTGTCGACAATGCGCTCATAAAGATGTAAATCAAGTTCATCAGCTTTCATATTACTGACACTGTCATCGATAACGCTTTCAGTGAGCGTGATATTGCCGTTGAGGAACGCTGTTAACGCGTAAAGTGTCTGGTAATTCGCAATGAAGTGAAAATAACCATTGTCGTCCTCAATGGCCAATGCCGGAGGAAGATCGATGCTAGATGCAATCATCTCGACGGCGGCGGTAGCAATCAGCGACAAGTCCTTGATGTCTGCCACATCAGCCGGAAAGGTGTAGCGGCCTTTTTTGATGAGCGTATTAAGATTCTCAATGGTCGTCTTTCGGGTGTAAGTAATAAGCTTCATTTTCATGACAAATCGTCCTCGTTGATGCAAGGCGCCATCGCACCTTGCACCACTCGTTATTAGTGTGCGTTGCTGATTTCAGCGTTAATTTCGTTGAACAGCGTCGTCAATGGTTTCCCCATTAGCGCTACGTAAAACGCATCTACTGCTGCACGTGATGCAGGTGCCGCTTCAGACCAATGAAGAATAACCTTGCCGGTCTCTTTAAGCGGGCATTGGTCGTCGCTGGTGATAGCGTCTATCATAACTTCAGTCCAGTCGACGAAACGACTCTTAGCTTTCGCATCTAACGTGCTCAACGTCCACCCGCACGCCCCAAGCAGCGTCCAATCAAGTAGACCTTTAGCTTCATCGCCCATTTTCATAGCAATGGTCATTGCGGCATCAGCATCAAGCTTTAAATTCGCATCAGCGTTAAGTAGCTCGCTCTGCATGGATGGCAGTGTGTCACTGACATCACTGTAATCTGGCAGTGATGCGATAATGTTCGCAGGAATAACAAACGGTGCAATGGTAGATGTTGGGGTCGTCATAATGGCGTCCTGAGTTGTTGTGTTGACAGATACAGTGTCTCAAAACCTGAGTATGTTGTCAAGCATAAAAAGAAAACCTTATTAAAAATAAACCCATTGACAACACTCCAAGATTTATGGATAATAGGCTTAACACGTATGACGCCACACCAATTGGTTGATGGTGGTGTATGTGAGGCGGCGGCCTTGGCTCGTCTACAACTGCATAACGCAGTGCTGATAACGCAACGCAAACATCCATTTACGATGACGCAAAAAACATCATACTTGTTCACGATACGTGACAAGTTGAGGAACGTAGACGCAACCTGTCATACTATGAGGAATACGATGATGTATTATCGCTGCGATAACTGTAACTTTACGCAAAATGAAAGCGAATTTAATGCTGTAAGACGTGCAAGTGAGCGCTTCGATAGCGGTCAGTCTTTCACAACCTGCGAATGCCCCCTTTGCTCATGCTTGGCGTACCCTGTCGTAAAAGGTGAAGTTAACACTTATGTCAACAACCCTATGGCAGAGGTAAAAGACGAAGCGTCACTTTGTGTCACTGAGGAGCACGTCAAGCGCATCCTTGCTGACACACTCGATATCACGATAAATACGGATAAAAGTAAAGGGCGAGACCGCCTCCGCGATATTACCTTAAAACTTATCGGCTTCCCGAATGGCGAACAGCAATTCAAGCAGAGTTTATTGGGTGATGTAACCGTTCACTGCATGGCAGAATACGCCATGCAAGATATTATTGAAACGAGTGATACGAAGCGCTTTACGCTTTATATTAATGAAAACACCAATGAAGAGTGGGTGATGCCAGATGCAAGTTCAACCACACTTATGGGTGCAGATAAAGTAAACATCGGCGCTATTGACCAATTTGAAGAGCATGTGATCGACCGCATTCAGGACGTTTACTCTGTCGTCGCCATTCATGTCCCTGTTGGTTTCGATGGAAGCAGCGAAGATGTTATGGAAACGCTGCGTAATAAGACTGGGTTTTTGGCTTGTTTTCATGACATCCAAACGACATCAGGCCTTGCTGTGGTACCACGTGATGATATTCCAGAAGGATGTTTTTTAGTTACGCTTTCGAGTTAGTGGGTGATCAAAAAAAGGGCTGCGCTTGCAGCCCTTTTGCTTTATGTTGACAGCACAGGTTGATGTTGATATTATTTTCACCATAGCGCTGCCCATTTGCATGTTATGCATCTGATAAGCCGGTGCTTGGGACGGCATCCCTCTACGGCCACTCGCCGACCTGTCTTATGGTCTGCCTGAGTAAGGTAAACTGCATCAACCACTATTTGCATCAACCACAATATGACTTTTTAGTCGGTTGTTGGGCAATGGCCGAACTCATCACCTTATACCGACGACAAAGAGGATATTATTGTGTTTATTATTATTGATAGCAAACATTCACTCGACCAATTTTCAAAAGACACTGCGCAGCACACGAAGATGCCCGCCACGCGACTGCGAAGCGCCATCGCAAAAGGGCAAAACTGTGCTGATATTGCGATACTAACCAATCAATTAACACCGGCACCGGTGATTGCTCCCTCTGCGGCTATTGATGGCCTGTACAACTGGCTAAAAATCCAAGCGAAAGCGGGGGCGTTACTTGACGATACACACGAGGTTAGGGCGTCAGACGTGCTGGCCGCCCTCCCCCCTAAAGCGCATGTATTTCAACAGAAGCATAGCGATGAAGATGCGCCAAATGATGCATTGAAAGCATGCGAGCAAAAAATAAATATGTGGAAATCACAAGTGTCATCAAACATATTGGACGCACAGCAAGTGGATGATATGAGCGATGTGCCCGCTGACGCGCACGAGTCTACCGCAGAGGCGTTAAGTGATGATGCGCGAGAGCTGGCCAACCACCCCTTGTTAAAAGAAGCCCTGGTGACACTTGAGCAGCAAGGCCTGGTTGATGTTGCTGAGATCATGGGCAGCATTGTGAGGAACAGTTTAGAGTATGACGTATTAACGTCGCGCTAAATAAGAAGGGCAAAAGCAATTGGAAAATAGGTCATATGGTGGTATAATTTAACTTCACCACCAAGGAGAAAAGCAATGTCTGAAGTCACGGTAACACAAGTGCATTTAAGTGCGCTTATCACAAAAGAAAAAGCCATGCATTTAACGCTCAGAAAGAATAAGCATGGTTTCTATTTTAGCAATGCCTTAAACCCACTGTCGGGTAACATTCATATCGGCAGAACGTTAAAAGGTGTTGATATGCAGGCGCTCACTTCAAAGGTTAATGCGTCTACACCATCAAAGGCCGACCTCGAAACAATGAAGTCGGAATTGTCGCATAGTATTGCAGAGCACACAAAGCGAATCGTAACGCTTGCTCAGTTGGCGGATGCCGACGATGAACTGGTTGCTATTGCGGAAGCATTGAATGAGCAGAAGCGTCGATTGGCCGTTGTTGTCGACCTGCTGTGCTAATGCCGACAAGGGACAAAAATTAAAAAAGCGCCTTATTTGGCGCTTTTTTATTGCATATAATAAACGTGTTGGCGTTTACATATTGCAGGCGCTTTTCATTTTATTGATGACGCGCAGTTCGTGAGGGAAATACTCAAGAGAGTACTTTTTCATAATGCCGTCAAACTCACCTAAATACTCGCAGCGGTAAGGTTGATAAGGCGGCATCCAGTCAGTCGGCCCTTTTGCAGATTTCTGCCTGTTTAATGATGCGCTAACAGGGAGAAGGTTGTCCATATCGTTGGCAAAAGCACGCTTTTGAGCGGCGCTCCATTTATCACCACCGTGCGCATGCGCATAGGCAAGGGGCACAATGTGGTCAATATCAAGATCGTCGTCGTCATAATAGTATTCGCCAGAATAGACGCCATACCACTTACCGCGTGTCACATAACATCGTTTTATAATGTTATTGTAAAGAACAGGGGTCGCTGAGTGACTAATCAAGACCTCAGCACGCGTGTTCTGGCAATCATTGTCGTCGTCCACCCAGTGCTCCCATGCGTCGCGATCATAGCGTTCGCCTTGCGGTAGGTTATCTTTCGGTTTAGTGCCGGTGTAATTGCGCGGTGCGCGTCCACCAGAATCAACACAGGCCTCCATGGTGGCATAGGCTGTGAAGTTCTTCGTTTTTTCATACCAGTTGCTGCTGGTGTCGTGGCAAATGCCGCTACTGCTTTTCTTTACGACATCAACAGCAAGCGCTGATGTGGATAGAAATACAGAAAACAGCAAGGTGACAAATGACGTACGCATAGTGTGTCCTTGGTGGTGGTTATAAAATGGCGATATTGGGCAGCGTGTAATGACAGGCTGCCGTTTCTTGCAACGTACCTAAAGGTACGATGTGGTTACGTGTACTCTATATGGTGCATGCACCGCCCGCACATCCGCCCTCCGCGGCCGCCAATTCGGCAAGGATTTCTTCTTCAGAGCGACCTCGTGCAGCGGCACGCTCTGCCTCTGTCATCGTTGACCCTGCGGTGCTGCGAGACGCTGTTAAAAACGCCCCTTCGTTTATCCATTGCTCAGTGATAATATCACGAATTTTGTCATCTGGCGTGATGCTGTGAAGTGACAGGGTTTCCATGATGGTCGCTTCTGCCGCATATACCACTGCCTGTTCAAAAAACGATAGCGGGCGACGTGTTTCAGCTAAGATGAAGTCAGGGTCGAGTTTACCTACCTTCGTGATCACATCCTGTTTACCCATATTGATAGTGGCTTGAAAGGCTGTGATTGCCGCCATGCTGATAAGTGACGCGACAGATACGGTATTTTTGTTCTGCTGAACAACGGTGTTCAAATCAGATACAACGGGCGCGAAAAGATTAAAGGTCTTGCTCATGATTTTCTCTCTGGTTGTGTTGACAGTTAAATTGTCTCAAATTTGAGCAAAAAAGTCAACATGAAACGGTTTGTTAATGGGCGATTCGCCTTACGAAAAAGTCCGAAGGCGTGCTAAGACACTGGGGCGAAAATTGATTTTCACGCTTTCTGCATCATAGCCGTGGAGGTTGTTTTTAATGCCATGCAATCCTAACGTCAGCATTAGCGCAAGGCGAGTGGTGGCTTCCATGACCGTATCACCCGTCAGGTAGGCCGCTTTGCGTGAATCGTTAGGGGAAAACGTGGTATTGTTTTTACGAAGCGGAATGTATTTGTCACCCGTCACATCAAAGCGTTTAGCGTTAATGCGGAACGACTTTTGAATGATCACCGCGTGGACAGGATTGGTAGCAGGCGAGAACTCAACCATACTGCCGTGTTCCGCTTCAGGAAATGTCATGCTCATAACCGTTTCAAGCTTTGGTGTCACAGGGACTTCTGTACGGCCTGTTGTGGTATTAATGCGAGGCGATAATCTCATCGCATCAGCAAGCGCATAATTAAGGGCTTCACCTGAAAGTTGAAGCAAAAAGATAAAATTAGACTGTGCGTAAGCTGAGTTCATGGGATTAACCTTTGTTGTGTTGACAAGGATAGTATCTCAAATTCGATGAGCGTTGTCAACAAGTGATGAGATTAATCAACATCACTTTGCTTAATAACCGTGGTGCCTGTTAACACATACGTGTCGCCATTTAATTCATAAATGCCGTCTGTGCTTTCGCTGTCAGCGTCACCGTAAGTCTTGATGCCAAGTGATAGTAGTTCATGGAATGTCGGTAATGCCATGGTGCCTCCCGCTGAAGTAAGCGGCACAACCCTTTGCTGTGCCGTTGTGTTTGCTGCTAAGGGTTAAGCGCGTCTGCGTTTGCCGCGAGACAAGTTGAAACGATCATGATGCATCTGTTCGCCTAGCGGCCCGAATCGAGAGGATACAGATGTGCTTTCTGTGCCATTTTCCTCTGCGGCTTCACGAGAATGCTCATCCTCAAAATACCATTCCCCCCCTTCGTTACGTCTCCATTTGTGCTTCGACAATGCGGCAGATACCACACCGTAAGTACCGGTGTTTTGCGCGTCTCGAACGGCATGGTTGTCCCATTCTACGAGCCAATGCAGCGTCCCTGAGCCGTCACTGCACTGCTCTAGCGTGAACGTGCCGTCATCGCAATCAATGCTAAACTCAGTTTGCTTGTTGGTTAATGTAGGGAAACTCCCCATGCGTGGTTTTGTCAGCGCGCCATTTTTGCCGCGAAACATTTCATCGCGAAGTTTGTCTAAATCGGCTTCTGATGACTCAAAGCCGTTTGAGTAAACGAGGCAGTTGTGACTTTCACGCGGAGGGTTAAGGTAAAGTGTGCTCTTAGAGACCATGCTGTCAAACGCACGCATGCGCTCGCGAGGTTTAATTTTGGCCAGTTTGGCGTGCATCTTTAAGGCGTTTTCGCGTAATTCAGCGATGTAATTGTTGTACTCTTTTCTTACAAGGCGTACAAAAGCAGGGTAGCCTGACTTAGAAAAGTGAAGTGTGCCCCATTGTTTCTCAAAGGTTGACATGTTGTTATCTCCTGTTGTGTTGACAAGGTTAGTATCTCAAAATCTGTGTGGATTGTCAACAGGTTTACGTCTATTGCTGCATTACACTAAGAGAAAAAGAGCACCCATTCACCTTTGTCATTCACATCAGCATCAGGTTTCACATTGGCATATTTAGCGCTGATAATGGTCGGAAATTTTGCGATAAGCGTCTGCGCCAATCTAACATCCCAATGCGAAATGGTTCGCTGACCCTCTTGACGCTCAGCCTCAAAAAGGGCGCGCCAGTTGTTGTTGCTTTCATCGCATAGTGGCGATGACGAAGGTGTGATGTTGTGTTTCATGATGGCCGCAATAGCAAGGTCTCGGCTCGCCCCTCCAATCAGGCCATTGTTGATATCGGTTTCACCCATAAAGTGTTTTATGGCGCGTTTTTTCAGCGTGTCCCATTTTATACTGTAAGTCATGCGGTTGCCTCGCTTTGTTGTTTTTCAATAGCAGCCGTCGCGGCCTGTTGGGCTTTAGGAAGATTGATATCAAGGATGACATCAATGTCTTGCGCATAAAGGTGAGCGTCGACAACAATCTCAATCAGCGTGGAAGGCGAGTTCACCGCATTAACGCGAGAAGCAAAGTGCACCATTTTTCCGGTGTTGTGACTGAAGTAGTACGAAAACGTTTCAGGCGCTTTTTTTGCTGTGTTTTCGGTATGAATGATCATAGTGAAGCCTCATTGTTGTGCTGACAAAACAAGTATCCCAAATTCTGAGAGTGTTGTCAAGCTATGCTTGGGTTTTACTGATTTTTCCGTTGCAGGAAAAGAGATAAAAGAGGAACAAACCTTGCATTTGTTTTACCCATCAACGATAGGATGACGATAATGAATAATGTGAAAAAAGTTGCCGCAGGGATGTTCACCGCCCTTGCATTAGGCACAATGCCGACGGTACAGGCAGACGTAGTGTTTGGGATAACAGGATCAGGTGATCTAATTGAATCAGACAGTTGGGAAAACCTAATGAATGCCTCTTACCATATTAACCATGGGAAGTCCCCCGTAGGATGGAATTGGGGGCATCGGTATTTCATGGCAGATGGCTATATGTTTGGTGTGGATGGTCGCAATCACCTCGTTCAATATGACTCAGTAGAAGACTTGTGGAACGGGGTTAACTTTGTCGATTATGGCAAATCACCACAAGGGTGGACTCGTGTAAACCAGTTCTTTGCACATGACGGTGAATATTTCGGTATGTCAGGCAATGGTACCCTGGTGCGTTCATCATCAGTCCTGGATTTGTGGAACGGTGTTTATGTAGATAATTATGGCAGGACGCCGAACGGTTGGGACTCGAATAACACCTTTCTGCTTACTTCCGAAGGGTTGTACGGCCTCTCTGACAGTAGTAGCCAGTATTACTGGAATGAAGGTTCACAGTTGCAGTATGGAACCGCTTCAGCAACGGTGTTGGGCGGGCAATCGTCCTTTGGGTGGTCTTACAACAACCAGTTTTTCGGCGATAATTCAATGAACGGCATTGCGCTTAACGCGCAAGGTAATCTAATTGATGCGTCTTCACCATTGGCAGTTGGTGCGTTTGGCTTGCTAGGGTTGCTAGCCGCACGGCGAAAAAAGAAGTGAACGCTTTTTAGCAAGCCCACAAAAAAAGAGGCTAACACAGCCTCTTTTTTTGCGTCTAATGTGTTCGTTAAGGCATAAATGGAGGTCTGTTGGCGTCAACCCATAGGTAAAGGAGTTCAACGGATGGCGAGATCAAGTGGTATGTTTTTTCTCTGCCTGTGAACGCGACGCTACCAACATCATCAGCTTGTTTCAAAAAGCTTGATACCGAGACTGTGTAGGCTTCTTGATTCTCCTTGTTGACTAGTACAAGTGAATCATCCTCGCCAGATTCGGGTGGATGAACCGTCAGCGTGACAGCGAACGCTTCACGCCGATGAACAATATCCATATTCTTAGTCGATACACGCAAGCCAAGTATGTCATTTGCCACAGACAGTAATGATGCGGCATGCATCGCAGCGGTCTCTTTGGCACGGTTTACAGCGCCTTGGTGGGTGCACATCTCTCGTTCAAGTGCTGCTTTCATCTCAGCGTTATCTGAGGTGAACTCAGCAGCGGTTTTAAAGGCGTAATGTGAAAGTGCGCATCTTGACCACTCGACAATCGCGCTGTTGACCAAAGCAACCTGAACAGCAAGCCGTTGGCTTACCAGAGAAATGCTTTCTGTAGGTAGGCTTACAATGTCTCCAATAGCCGTGCTTGTCTCCCCTGCTGCCGCATCCATTGTTGATTTGGCAAAAAGCCGCGCTGCTGTTGCAGCATCAACGGCAGTGTTAAATAAAGGCTTGCTCATAATGGATTAACTCCGAGTTGTGTTGACGGTTAAATTATCTCAAGAGTAGTGTGAAAAGTCAACAGGGAACGTGTCAACTGTCCATGATGGCCGCAACCCAATCCATGATCAGACTTTGCGTTTTTTCAGGTAGGCTGAATACGTTTCCACCACTGCCCCTTAGTTCGCATTTATCTAGTGCAAAGCGGAGGCTTGGCAGGGAACAGCGCATTTGCCTTTTGCCTTCGTAAGAGAGACTGAAATCAACTGAGTGCTCTGTCGTTAGTGAGGCAACAAAGCGTTCGCCGCCAGCCCGAAACTCCATATGGTGAGGTAATGTTTTCTTGGGTTTAATGTGGCACGTGTTGAGGTGTTCACGAAGGGATTTCAACGCGTTGTGCGCATTAGCCAATGCAACATCGAGTTTCTCTTTCTCAGTAGCAATGAGGTGCGGGGAGGCATGATTATCTCGGGCACTTTGCAAAAGGATAGACTGGGCTTGCCATGCAAGATGAGCGGATTTTGCCTCTAGCGTTAATGCCGCCAATTTGATGTCAACGCTCATTAGGAATGATGTGGGTGGCGTCTCGATGTCAATATCATTGTCATTGTCAGACTTGTCGCCTTTCTGAGCAAGGTGAGATTCGATGGTAGCAAGTAGCGCATCAGCATAGTTTAGCGCTGAAGCCATAGCAGTGATGTACATAAGCGTACTCCTTGTTTTAATTAAGCTTAACGGCTTGTTGCTGCTTCGATGTGCGCAGTCATAAGCGACAACATGTCACGACACTCGCCAACAAGTTTGTTTAGCGTATCATAATAAATGCTCACAAGCGCCTGTTCCATATCCGTCACCGCCTTGCTTTCTATGTCGTCGGGTACGATTACAGAAATACAGTAGAAATCGATGTTGTGACGGGTTATCGTTATACAACCAAAGTCATCATGGTCAAAACAGACAGATTGCGATTTTAAACGACTCGTCGGCACCGCGCGCAATCGAGAAGGTGCATCGCTTAATGCGGGTTGGGTGATACGATAAGCGCATCGGCTGAAGCTGGGTTTTACATTGATGTTGGCATGTTCTTCAGAGGTAATGCAAGAAGGTAGAAGACGGGCGCTTGTTTTAATTTGCGTAAAAGTGTTACCTTTTTGAAAAACAGGCGCTGTGATTGCAAAAGGGGTGATGCGTTGTTTGTTCATTGCATTGACTCTGTTGTGTTGACTGCATGTAGTGTCTCACAATCAGTGTGGGTTGTCAATGGGTGCGGCTCAATATTACGCGCAGCTACGCTGTTTCACTGTCGATGCTATCAACCACGTTCTCACCGTCTTCCCCTGCCTTTTCAGGCGATGATTCATCAGGATTTATGTGGCGCTCGATATGTTCATCTATCGCGCTTTCAAAGCCAGATGTAGCCATTGTTTTCTCCATATCAATACCTGAACTCACGTTGTGATATTAACGCAAAAAGTAGTTAGCCGCTTTCTTTTGTGCGTAATGAAAGCTGGTGGCGAAGTTCTGCGTTTTCACGCTGTAGCGCATGAATTTCCTTTAGCACATCCTCTAAGAACATGGTGTGACCATTACGTGTGATGACAAACTGTTTTTGACGAACACAAAGGGCGAATTCGGTTTGTTTTTGTGACATAGGTAATATCCAATGCGTGATTAGTGAAAAGCAAGGCCGTGGCGCGATATAAGTTTCGCGTGATGTATACGAGACATTTTGACATCATCAAGCGTCGCGTGCACCACCCCTATAAAGCCACTGACGGCCAAGTTAATGTCCGTAACGCTCGCGTTGGTAGGCACATAGCCTGTGAGGTGTGATAGCACATTGACACCATCGATAATACACTCGCCGGTTAAGCGGACGCGACGCCCTTCATAACCTAACAATAGGCGAGCCTCTTGTGCGCCTGGTATGCCGCCGGTGCGCTTAGTGGCAAAAACATCAAGGTTTGCTTCTGATGCTGACCAGCCGAGTGATGTGGCGGCGCGTGTTATTTGACGGTGCATTAATTCTGACATGGCTTCCTCAGCGTTGTGTTGACAGGATAAGTGTCTCAAAATAAGTGAGGGTTGTCAAGGCCGATGTCACCCAGTGGTGACATCGTTAAGTTTTGCTGCGATTTCGGCAGGATCATCTACCAATGACAAAAACAACATCAAGTCGTCGTAAGAGAGCGTTTGCACGTCAATTTCGCCGTTGTGTAACATTACCTCAAAAATATGAGGATCAGCGCACAGCAAGCGTTTTTGCATGCTTGCAGGGCAGATTCGATAATACTGCTCGGCGAAGATGAAAGGGTTGAAGTCTGACCATACATAGCGTGTGAGTGGCGAGCCCCCCTGTATTGCTTTAGTGATCCAAGCGACGCTCTCCCTTTCACTCGCCTGCTTCATGGTAGACACAACGATTTTGAGAACATCCTGCAACCCTGCTTCCTTTAGAAAGGCCAGCATGTCGGTCGACCACATTTCTGCGTCACCTTCTGGGTTGATTAAATTTTCAATGGCAATGATAGCGGCCAAAGAAGGCTTTTGCCCTTGCGTGATCTGCAAAATGAGTAGCGGTATATAGCGCACTTTGACCACGTCCACGTTATAGCTTTTATCCGGCATGGTGTTGATTTTTGCAGCAAGCGAAATAAGCATGGAAAGCAATTTACGACGCTGTTTTTCGCCCAATAAAGGCTGCTCAATGAAAGGGGACAGCGTGTCCCGACCTTTATCAAGCCAAGCGTAAAGTTTACCTGCTTGATCAAAGTTAAGGCTGGTGGATTGAGGTGCGTCAGGCAACACAAAGCGTTCCTTGTACAACCCTTTTTCAAAAGAGATGGTAAACAGGGTCTGGGAGATTTCTGAAACCGGCTTCACTGATGAGGCGTCAGCATCGAAAAATTGGATGGTCGATGGAACGTCAGGCGTGCCGCTGTCGATGACGATAGCGCGAAGCGGGGTGCCGCATTCAGTCGTTAGTTCAATGTGACCTGTGTTTGTATTGTTCATGATGATCCTTGGTAAAACGTGGTGGTGGAAGCGAGCCTACAGGCCCGCTAGCGCGTTATGCTGCAAGCGCACGCATGTCGTGGTGGCGTTTGTGTGCTAATCGACGAAACTTGATGCGTTCAGCAAAGCGTCGGTTAACTTCCTCAATGGTGGCGCCGTGCACAACATCGTAGGTTTTTCGCTTCGCGTCAAACCCGACAAAGCGGCTTTTCATGCCATCACTCCCGCACGTTACCCATTGGCCTGTTTGAAGGACAAGCGTGCCATCCTCGATTTGGCGGGCGATAGCGGGATCCCAAAGGTTTACGGTTTTGATGAAGGCCATGTGTTTTCCTCATTGCTGTGTTGACATGACCAGCATCTCAAAAACTGTGTGTATTGTCAATCTTTTTTGTGTGATTGCGATGCACCCAATGCAACACTAATGACAGCGATAACGGTGCTGTAATACTCAGGATAGCGTTCAGCAATCTCTTTGCAGGCAATCTGGTAAGCCTCATACCCGTGAGGGTGGGTGTAAAAGTCATCACCGACGCAGGCGTCATAGACTTTGAAGAGCACCTCTTCGACGTAAAGATTGAAGTAATAAGCGCCCTCTTGAGCGACGCGTTTTTTAAGCTGATTGGCTTGGTGCTTAAGCCCGTTACGTTCACTTTCAGCCTTGTAAAAGCAAGCCGCGAGATTCTTGGGCAGTTTCCCACTATCGAGGGCGTCAATTTTATCTAACCGCACCAACTTATCGCGCACAAACTGTCTGAACGCAGTCAGTGACTCGACGCGTTTATACAGTTCCTTTTGATCGGTGTCATCTTGGGTTAAGACGTGTAATTTTCTTACGTCAGCGCCGATGTTTTGAATATCAAACGCAGACAAGGTGAGTGTTATTTTTTGCATAGTTAATCCCAGTAAGCAGGCTAATTTCTCTTCAGCAAGTCCAGAAGCGCAGGTCTAAATGGCGCGCGGTGAAGCGTGGCGTTATCAATGTCGGTGGTGATGGCTGTGCACTCTTTTTGCGTGAGCCAGATAATGCCACAGTCGCGGTCACAACTGTTTTTGATTGTATAGGGGCGTAGCTGGAACGGGTAAACAATTATCGGCCATAAGTAAAAGACGAAAATAGCAGCCAGCGTGATAAGCAAAAGAGCGGTCGGCGACATAAAAATTCCTGCGTTGTGTTGACAAAACAAGTATCTCAAAATCTGAGAGTGTTGTCAAGTTGGTTTTTAGCGCGAACCCAAACGTCCGCGCTCTTAGCCATTACAGGGCGTAGGCCATAATGCTCGGTGCTTTTGGCGTCATGCCGCAGTGCTGTAGTAATGTGCTGATCACAGATAGGGTGTTTTCATCTATCGTGTGGAAGGTGTAGTGCACATTAACGGTTGAGCCCATGTAGGTATTAACATCAAGATTGACGCCACTAGTACCAAAAAATGAGGCAACGGGCTCGGCGTATGCCTCGCTGATCCGTGCGTTCCCCTCTTCTCGACGGCGTTTTGCCTCTTCACCAAGTTCAACCGCACTTTTTCCGGTTAGCTTCTTAGCTAGCGTATCACTGATGTTGTAAATGTACAGTTCCATATAGCCACTGTCATCTTTAGGTACAAACTTTAAGCTGTTTTCTTTGATGGGGTTACGTCCGAACTGAATAGACAGCCCGTAGCTGGCGCTGCGTTCGCTGTGCTCAACCATATAGTGGCGTTCAATTGCAGCAAATAAGTTTTCAACGTGCTGAACCATTTGCGTCGGTGCGAGTGCTGTTTGCAGTACAATTGTCATAATGTATTCCTGTGTTGTGTTGACAAAAAGAAGTGTCTCACAGCCTGTGAGTGAAGTCAATTGTTTTGGTTTTGCGGCATCATAGCGAGGGCAACGCTCGCACTTTTATGTTGATTTAGCGGCTTTATTTAGATATAATTGGCATAAATCGTCAACACACAGGGTTTACATAATGACTCACCGTTATTACAGTCCATCGCAACTAAAAAAAATGTTTAATAGCTGCTGCTCGCGAAAGATGCAGGTCGCACTGAGTGCACCTAATTTCCCCAAGTGTATCATGCGGGATGTATTAGAAAGCGAGACACCGAGATTTGTGGCGGGGTACTACGCCAATGCTAAAAGTATTGAGAGTATGGCACAGATGCTCAATCACCCCGCATTTAGCGACAATGAGGTCAGCGAATTGCTGGCGCTTAATCCTGCGCTGGATGTGCTTTCACTGTACAGCGAGCGAGTGCCAGAGGCACTGTATAACCGTCTTCTCAATCGCGTTATTGATGGTGAGTATTCTGACGGAAATGTAAGTTTCATGGCGCAGAACATAGTCAATCATCGCGCATTCCCGTGGGAACGTGCTGATGCTATTATTGCAATGAATAATGCATCGCTGCTTGCTGAAATGGGGCAAGCTGCGTCATGTGATGCTGTATTGAGCGATATCGTTGCTGCTGTTCCACGCGTTGAAGATAAGACGCTCCATACCAACATATACATCAAAGTGGCTGAAAACGCCGCATGTTCACGTTCGTTGTTTAATCGCCTGTTAGCGCTGGAAATAGAGCCTAATAGCACATGCCGGATACGCATTGCGTTGCTAGATAATCACGAACATACGATGGAGCAATTTCGCGAAGTTTTAGCGTATGTGCAAAACAATGCCAATACAGACTGTCGAGCAAGGTATGTATCGGATGTGTACGACGCCGCATTTAAAAACGCTGACATGAAGCAATCCGATTTTATTGAGCTGGTTAAGTGCGACGCCTCTCAATACGGTATTGATGAAGGTTTTCACCGGCTTAATTTCTCAGATGCGCAAGCGGAAGCGATGCTGTTGGAATACCAGGGCAGCTGTGACGCGTTGTGCTACGCCATTCTTGACCGCGTAGATACATTGTCACCGGAGGTCGTTTCACAATTCATCGAGCGCGAGCCTGTTGACTCCTTATTAGTACGCAAGCTGCTAAGCAGTGGTAATGTCCCGTCGGGCATCTTGGATATGCTGGCGTACGACCCCGATCACACTATCCAAATGCGTGTCGCGATGCACCCCAATGTCTCAGACAGCACGTTTAAGTGTCTCTACCGCGTACGTGAGAGCATTATGAGTTCTAATAAGGATTATGATAAAACACTCTTCAATGAAAGCCCCGCGTTCGCGTTGCTTACGTCATTAAAGAACTACCTCATCTTGCATAATGATTACGGGTATGATCTGTTTGACTTCAAGAGTGTTAATTCGCCCAAGGCGATGACCAAAATGCTCATTGGTTCAAAACACCCTCAAGAGGTGCAGTTCTTGTTCGACAGTCAAGAGGCGGAGTCCTTGACCGCACTAAGCGCATTGCAGAGCGTGTTTACCAATTCACGTGGCAAACTCGACCGTCACGGATACATTCAGTTTCTTGCGCAGATTAATAGTGCATTAGGCACAGGTAAACAGGCGCAGAAGCGCGCAGGGCTTGCCATTGATGCGCCGTCACTACGCACCTGTTTGGCTTTTTTGTCACACGATGAAATGGTAGCCGTTGTGATGGATAACGCCATTACCGAAGCGCGAGATGTGTTTCGTATGTTAGCAACGCTCATTGCACGAGATTGCCCTGATGAAAGCGCCAAACAGTGTGCGTTGGTGCGTAAATGGCTTGCGTCTAAGAAAGACTACGGTGAAGCATTTCATAGCTACTTAAGCAACAAGCAGCAACGTGACTTCTCAATCAGTACCGTCAATGCGCGTTTCTATCAGGCCGATGCTATTGCGCAGCTTGACACCATCGCTAAAAACCTCCCGTCACACGTCACATTGACGCTGCCGGAGGACACAAAAGCCCTCCGAGCACTAGGCCGTGCTCAACATCACTGTGTAGGCACACGCTACTATGCTGACCGTTGTACGGATGGCTCAGCGGTGATTTTCGCCCTGTCTACAGGTAATAGGTCTGATGAAACGTTCACCTATCAATTTGAACGCAGTTCGGGACGATTGGCGCAAGCTAAAGGGTTTTCCAATAGTGACACACCGCCAGAGCTTAATAGCGTGGCGTACGAGGTGTTTAACGCCATTAAAGACGCGTGTGAGGCGGCACGTGAGCAAGCGGCCTTGCCACAAGAGAATGAATAGGGGGTTCTAAGACCTAACAGCAGACTGCCGCTGGTGGTCTGTTGTTGCCTGTCAGGTCAGAGCGCCCAGTTGTGAGCCACCCATAAACATTCTTCGCGCGAATATCTGGGTTTTCTTGATGGGTTTAGGAAAACGAGATGATTGTTGCACCACTTGCTGTGCGAACGAGTCATGTGAGCCCCGCTGCACTAAAAGTTATGGTGTTAACAAGAGAGAGTGTCTAGTGAGCTGTGTGCCAAGTCAGTAAAGTTCGATAACAAGGTTGTCTTTTCGCGGTGGATACCGTGTTGGTGCTACGCGACGATGCATCCGCGCCTTTTCAGTAAGCGCGCGCTCAATACCCTGTTGAATATACAATTTGGACTCAGGAAGATGCAGATCATTAACAAAGAGTCTTGTGCGATAGCGTCCGTTGCAAGGATGGGGAGGGATAATAAACGGGTGTTCCGCCAGTGAAGGCGTAAATATAGCCTGCCTCGGGCAAAGTTCGCCGCGAAAGCAAAATTCGTCACTGTTCCATGTTGCGCGACCTACCGATGAAAGCCAAAGAGGTGCGGGTGGACTGCACTGAATGCGACACTGAAGCACCTCTATTGCATAAGCAAAAGCGCCGTTTTTGTAGCCCTGGGATAAAAGGTATGCCTTACTGATGTCTGGTGCAATGTCTGTTGTCATGGGCTACTCCTCTAAAAGCGCTGCATGGCTCTCGTGAGAGAGGCATGCAGGTAACGTTTTATGATAACGACAATGGCGCAGGTGCTTTTGATGTTGAGATATTGGTGATATCCTCCGCAGTCACGCCGTGCTCTTTGTTTATCTGAGTTAGGAAGTCAGCAAGGTTATGCGCTATGCCACGTAAGGTTTCGCCGTTTTTTTTTGTTGCTACAAAGCTTGTACGCATGTTATTTATCTCCATGTTCGCTGTGTGATGCTGCGTCATATGTTGCGCAGTCCAACGCGAAGTCAGCATAAAGTTCGTCTTCGCTGGCCTCGCTCGTAAAAATAAGGCCATTATTTGGGTCAAATGGCGTAAGTTCGCTCGTGTCGATGACAGGTGTTTCTATAGGCAATGCAGTTGGTTCAACCCCCTGCATCATCGCCTCATACTCTGCATCATCATCTCGCACCTCATCATCTGTCATGTTGCTATAGAAAATGGGGTTATCGTTAGGATTAAACACGATGTAAACTCCTGTTTCGTTGACAGGATGAGTATCTCAAAAGCTGAGAGTGTTGTCAAGGTTAAGTGTAAGTTAAGTGTTGCGCCTTACTCTCGTAAAGCGCATATAGTTACATTATGACGATTTGCTGCACAGCGACTGAGATAGCGCCTGTTCTGCGTTGACGATATCATCAAGCGCCTTTTGAGCCGCGTTGATTTCAGCGGTCTTTTTGCTTTTGAGTTTCTGAATATCCTCGGCATACACACTTAGCGCATACACGCGCCCATCTTCATTGAGAAAATCCCACAACGCGAAGATAGTAACATAGTCGTTATAGACGTTTTCTAATTTTGCCCCTTCCACTTGAATGTTAGCAAGGTATTCGACGCCGCCTAATCCTCTCGGAAAAGCGCCATCAATACGGATGCGATATTCATCGTTGTAATAGCACGTCCACCCATTCCCTTTGCCTAGGAAGCTTTCCGGTGTCGTGAAACTGACATCCAAGAAAGACAAAAGTGACGATATTTTAAGTCGATTTTTGTTGCGGAAGCTTATTTTTTCTTTGTCTAACTGAGTGGCAAGACTTTTAATCGCCGGTGGCAGTTCAAATCGTGGTGACACATTCTTTTTCATGAGCACGCTCTCTGTGTTGTTGTGTTGACAAGGTTAGTATCTCAGATGCTGAGAGCGTTGTCAATGGGTTTGACCTCGCACATGCAAGGCCAATGTCAGAAATAGCGATTGACGTTAGCTGCCAAGGTAGGTGCGCAGTGCGCGTTTGACGTCATTGGCATAGCTAGACGCTTCGCTTTCAGCCGCATTTTTTTCTTGCTCTGCCTCCTCCGCTTCCTCGCTCTCCATGTCAGCGTTGTAGTAGGTGTCTTCAGCGAGTTTAAGTTCGCCTACGGCATGCGCCCAATTTTCATATGCCGAAAGAAGCTCATCGGCGTCCGCGTCCTCAGAGACATTGCGCTCTCCCATAGACTCACCCACGAGTGTTTTCACGAGTGTGGTGTCAGGCTGATGGTTCGCTAGCGAGTCTAATACTGTGGACTCAAGCTCTGAAGTCGATGATGATTGTTCGTTGCTCATAATGAGATTCTCTCTGTTGTGTTGACAGAATAAGTATCGCAAAAACTGAGAGTGTTGTCAATAAATTTGTGCACAGTGGTTGATTGTTAAACGACGAAAACCGTCGTAAGGGAAGCAAAAAAGGCGCAGTGCGCCTTTCAAATGGATGTTGTCACAACGTGTCATTCCCATTCTGATTGCGTCAGTATCATGGTAATGATCGCATCCCCATCATCATGGCGAGCCATCACATCGTCATGCCATGCGACAATGTCGTCGCGACCCACTTCTTTGACCCGTGCCAGCCACGTTTCTCTCACCTTGCCTTCAGGGGCTTCGTCAGGGTAAGGCGCAATCAAATCCTCTGGCGTGTCACCGTTGTTGACTAAGTCGCGTAGCACCACGCCCTCTTTAGCAAAATGAATGCGGCTTATGACGTTGGCGTATATCGTGACTAAATCAATAGTGTAACCCAGGGTTTTAAGTAACGCATTCGCGCCCTCTAGCTCAGCCTGACTGTACTCAGGTGGTAGGGCAGCAAATGAACGAGCGCAGGTGCGGAATTGAACCGCCATCGGTATGACGGCATTAACATCCGCAGTCCCTCCCGCATTGGCTTCAATTATGGCCGCGAGATTAGCTTCAAGAGCTTCAGCATCGCACAACTCATCAAACGCAACCAGCAACAACGAAACAAACGCCGTGCTTTTTCCCTCAATACCAGAGAGTAGGGCATCAAGGTATTCTTTAGATAGTGGAACAGCGTTATTCATGCCATGAATTCCTTTATGTGGGTGTGCGCCACAATGGGCGCACGGAAGCGGTTAACCGTTGTCGGATACAGGGGCGCTTTGCACTAGTTCATTAAGATCAGCAATCAGCTGTGAAACGGCCTGAGACACCTCGTACGATTTCGGGTTAGACTCATCAAGTGCATTGATGATCTTGCGTTTAAGCTTGCCTGCTTCGCTCGCGACCTCACGAACTAATTGAATTTTCTTTTCTGACATTGTCATTCTCCGTTGTTGTGTTGACCAGGTCATCATCTCAAATCGTGTGTGTGTTGTCAACCTTTCTACGCATAATATTGAAAATAATCAAATTTAAAAGATGCAAAAAAGCCCGCCAGCATAACCTGGTACGGGCGTTGTCGTCACAACAATGTGAGGGTCGGCGGCGAGAAGGCGTCAACACAACAGGCCGCCGACGTAAAGGATGCCCGGCGAGGGTGTTTTACGTCAACAAAACAACAGGTGCCGGGACTTTAAATTCAATACTGATGGTTGACGCATCAGGGTGCATTATCCTTGGTTCATTAGAATGGTCGCCAAGGCGCTTTCGTATTCGGATAAGTAATCGTTCTCAGGGTTAGTGGCTAAGACGAGTGTAAGCGCAATGATAAGGCTGTCTCGCATTTGACCCACTAACTTATAATTCATGTTATTTAGCGGCTGGTTCGCGATATGGTAGAGCAGGGAAGTTTTGGCGATGTACTCACTGCCGCAGACCCCGTTTTCAGCATTAAGGCGTTGCTCCATTTCGAGCACATCGTCAAGTTTCATCGCCAATATCGATGATTGCGCACCAAGTTTTTCTCGCAGCGCTGTCCACAGTTTCTCCACGTTAACACGGTTTGTTTTTTGTTTATTGTTCGTTGATGCGTGAGACATGATAGCTCCTGTTGAACGATGATTGTGTTAGGTCTTGATAGGGGTGGCAAATCGCCACCCGCATAGTGTTACTTAAAGGGCCTCGTAGTTGATGACCAGTGCGCGCACTGCGTCATCATCCTCATCCCCCTCCTCAACTACGGCGTAGCCAGAGTCCGAGGATGGGCTGCGGTTAAGATAAACCTCATTAACCTCATTAAAACCAATCGCCTGAATCGTATTTCCGCGGTCTCCGTAGTTCCACGCAGCGACAACAAAGTCGTCATCATCAAGTCCCGTTAGGTTATCGAGAAAGTCGCCTACCGTCATATGTTCAGAGACGTCGCCCGGTTCGAAGAAGTGAATAGGGGTGTCGCTGTCATCTTCATCGCCCTCCTCAACCACGGCATACCCAGAGTCTGAGTAGCTCGATGAGGTGATAAAGCCAGATGTAAGGTCGCCCAGTGGTACTGCCTGCATCGTTCTAGCGCGGTCACCGAACGTGCATGTTGCTACAACAATGTCATCGCGATCAAAGTGAGATAGCGCGTCGATGCATTCAGCTTTGGTTAGGGTTGAAATCATGGTGTTGCTCCGTTGTTGTGTTGACAGGGTTAGTGTCTCAAATGCTGTGTGTATTGTCAATGTTTTTTTAATAGAAAAGGCTGCTATTGAAAATAAACAAGAGCAGCCACTCAGTGATTGACTTACATCACCTCAGCCGCGGCACGCAAATCATTAAGCGCCTCTTCAAGCTCTTCACGGGCGTCGGTTTCTGCTTCATGTGCGTCATCAATGTCATCGACATCGTCGTCATCATCGGCAGCTTCGATAGCCTCAACCGTATTCATCGCGTTAACCCATTCCATGAAGGTGTCATCGACGCGTTTAATGTTGACCGCAAGGTTGTCAAGAGACGCGCTCTTGGCCTCTTCAATCAATGCGTCGACACCAGCAATGTTGGTGCTATCGTCATTGCTATCCATGCGCGTTTGAATACTTGCGCATGATGCTAAAATTGCTGTTTTTAATGTAGAGGTCAGTGCTGACATAAGGTGTTACTCCGTTGTTGTGTTGACAGGATTAGTATCGCAAAAGCTGTGTGTGTTGTCAACGTTTTTTTATGTTTTTAGAAAAAACACCGCAAGTTAAACCGTTGTTTGTTATGCCGCGTGCTCGGCAGCAATCGTTTGCAGCCACGTTATGTCATAGCGCTCTGCCGGTACCCACTCCTGTTCGTTCTCAGACCACCACTCATCTTGGGCATTAACCCAAAATAAATCCTTACATTCACTGGTATCTTGCTTGACAGCAACAGCGCCTTCAGGACCTTGTCCCCAATGGATTTCGACAGCAACATCTTTTGACGCAATCGTTTGAAGCCAGGTGACCGGGAACTGTTCAGGTGATGACCATTCCTTATCCGCTTCCGACCACCATTCGCCTTGCGCATTGACCCAAAATAAGTCTCTGCATTTGCTGTCATCTTGCTTCACCGCTACGGCACCTTTAGGGCCCAAATCAAAGTTAACCATTATGTGTTTCCTTGTTGTTTACGTATTGCGTGACAGCGAATGTGCCACGCAAGCGCTGTGAGCTTTTATGCCAAGCCAGTAAATGCTTGGCGTCGAAGATCGTTCTCATGGAGGTGTATACCGCCGCCAAAGCAGGGGGTGTCGTTATGCGCCAAGATGAACATCATCGATGCCGGAGAAAAATGCAGCGTGTACCCATCCAATAAGGCATAGGTGTGTATGTCGTCACTGATTGAGAGCGGTGCGAGTGGCAGCAATGCGGCTGATAGTGGAACGGTAAGTGCCCCCTCCAACACCCCCTCTTCAAGAAAAACGGTTAGGAGGTCTAGCTCACTATCAACGACATCCTGGGAAACCGAGAATATCGCCATATCCGAGAGCGTGTAGCGTTTCATCACCTCGTCGCTATCCAGTGCAAAGGGAATGCCGGCGCTTGTAGTTAACATCATTGATTCAAGCAGGGTGAATGCCTGTGTCGCCATTGTTCTGTCTGACATTTTAATGCCATCAAATAGGCCATCTCTTGACATTGATAGCACAACCGCAGGCGCATCGCTTTTTGACGTGATACAGGTTGCGAGCTCTTCATCAGTGGCAGGGTAGGCCTCATCCATAGCAAGGAGCTCAAAACGTTCCTCAATACGGTCGTGCTCGAAATCGCTGTCCTCTAAGGCGATGGCATCAAGTACAGAAAAATGGACACCGACTTCAACCAAGTAGTCGGGCGCATAATCTTCGTACTTGTTTTTGTGTAAAAATTCCCAGCGGCGAACATGCGTCACATTATTGTAATGCGCGAACATTTCATGGGTGTTGTTAAAGCCAAGCAGTGTGGCTGTGATGTCGTCGGCAACGCGTGCGTCGAGATTATTATCGCCTTTTGAGCCAATGGCCTTGCTCATTGCAGCCTGGACAGCAGGGTCGTCAATGGTGTGTGATAGCAAGATGGCAAGCTTATTCGGGGAGAATGATTCTCGCAGCGAGTCTCGTAGCCCCTGCATGTGTGATTTAGACACGATCTGTTGACGTAATGACATAAGGTGTTCCTCATTAGTGGTGCGCTTGTGCCCCGTTCCCAATCGCACCTAAGGTATTATGCCGTTGTATGTAACGTACCACAGGTGAATAGGTAAAGATGTTGCTTACGATTTTGGCCAAAGGGGCGGCGTAGGTCGTATGGCCTACACTCCATCGGAGCAACTTAAATATATCAAACGAACAAACTAGAGTCAACAAAAAAAGACCCTTTAGGGTCTTTTTGTTAGAGCGCTGAGTGCCGCTTACGCGTTGTCTTTTTGCGAAAGCACAAAGTGATGCGTGACGGTGCTGACGGTTTCAACGTAAGCGTCTGCGTCCCCGCCAAAGTCATAATCGACCGTTTCGCCATCTTCTATGCCTGCATCCTCAAGCGCGGTCTGCGCCTCTTTGCTAAAAATAAGCGCGATGCCTTGATTGCTGTCTCCCGGCGTCATGTACTTGCGTAGCACCTCAGCATCTTCGGGTGAAACAAAGTGAACTGTTGCTGCCATAATAAAAACCTCACTTGGTGTATACGCCTGCGGATATGCCCGCAGGCAGGTTGAAAGTGGTGTGTAATGGGTTGCGTTACGTTACGCTACGATATGAGACGCATAGCGAGCAATGATAGTTGGATGAGCAATAAGATGATGCCCGTGATAGCGAAAATAAAGAAGTAGGCCAGTCCCGAATTATTATCGTTGTGTTCTGGCACCTCCAAGAACACGCACAGCGTAAATAAAGCGCGTGTGATGATGTTGCCACGCCCATACCCTTTGTTGAGCGTGTAGGCAAGCATCAAGAAGGTAAAAGCCAATGTGCCTGCTAAGAAGCCACTCATTGCCTCTGTGAGCGTGAGACCGGCTACCACGCTACCAAGAACCATCGCGATAGGGAAAACGATGTTAAGGTGTAGCGTGCTTGCTAATGCAAGGTACCACTGTGGGATGCGAAGCTCATTCATGCCGATATGTCCTCTAGTTAATAGTCGTGGTGCTAGGAGATAAAAAGGCTCAGTTGCAGCCTTTAAATGCCCATTCACCGTCAAGCGTCGAGACAAGCGTATTGGCAAGTGCGCCACACACTTCATCGGCTTTTCTCCATGACACGACAAGATCAAAGCCAAGGCATGAGCCAGACAGCATGTCGTCATTAGGGTTCTCAGGATCTTCAACTAAATGCAAGCGTCCAAAACCCTCTTTGCCATTGACAAGAATATCGATACCTTCTCCGTTGTCATCCCCTTCATCCGTGAAATCCTGGAAGGGTTTTAGTCGGATAGTGTTCTTTTTGCCATCGTCTCGTGCTGATAGCGTTAAAGAGGTGCGAACCTGATTGGCGCGTTCAATGAAAAAAGCAATTTGCTCTGGGGTAATAGTTGACGCTTGAACGGTTGTGCTCATGGTGTTTTATCCTGCTGCTGTGTTGACGAGGTTAGTATCTCAAAAACTGAGAGCGTTGTCAAATAAAAAAGCTATCACAAATAAAATAATCTGCTACTATTAACATCATGTTCACAAGGAGGTTGGATGATGACTAACGGAATATATGGCGTCGTGTTCGGTGGTGCCGTGGCGCTGGGAATATCACTTATCGCTTTATTTTTACCCGAACTACAAACAGTAGCCCCTGTCGCACTTTCAGCGCTAGGTTTGGCTGTTGGGTATGCAGGGCGGCGTAACGTATAGTTACGCCAACAATGTAGCGTTAGGCTGTCTCTTTGGCAGCCTCAGTGTCTTTAAGATAAGCCATCTGGGCCTCGCCTTTTTCACTGAGTGTGAGCCCACTCATTTCACACACGCGCGCAACGAGCTTCTCAACATCAGCGCTAGGCAGAGATAAGGACTCAAGCGTTTTAGCACTAAAGCGTGCCGCTTCCTTTAATCCCATAGTGACACCTTTACCGCCATAGGCTTTAACAAAGCTGCCGTCGCGTGACTTAAGCTGCGCATTGGCTTCATAACGCTTGGGTGGCTTACCGCCACGGGCACGCGGAACGCTGCCATCATTAAATGCGACCTCTACCTCGATATAGGTAGGCAAGCCTTTGGTTAGCGGGCAGCTGTCTGATGTTAGGCAGTCGATACGTGCAATGACATTACGTCTATTCATGGAATTACCTTCTTTGTTGTGTTGACCCGTGTATCATCTCACAATGTGAGTGCGTTGTCAATGATAACGCACTTAATGGCGCTTTTACTCAGCGGCGTAAAGATCACTGTTAGGGTTTTGAAGCTCTGAGATGACGTGTTCAGCTTGCTCTCTCAGTGCAAAGAACACTTTGTTTCGGAAAGACTCAGGTGTGCGGTATGTGATTCTAATTTTGGTCCCACTTCGCATAGGAATTTCAGGATCATAGTCATCCGCTCCTGGTGAGTTGTCAAAAGCCGTCACCAGGTCGACCTGGTAATTGATTTTAACCACGGTGCCATCATCGCGCTTTCCATCTGTGTTGCTGCTGATAAGGCGTGTGGTGTAGATGTTCTGAAGTCTGGTTTTGCTCATAGCAAGGTTCTCTTGTTGTGTTGACAATGTTAGTGTCTCACAGACTGCGTGGGTTGTCAATGGTTTTTTTTATGGTGCTGCAAGTGTCAGGTTGTTTTACACTGGTGGGTGTATATTCATAAGGAGTGTAAATGTGTGAATATACAAGGCGCTGAACGACTGCGGGTGCGCTTTTAAATGCGTGAAAAAGGCGGCATAAGCATTGCATGAAGTGGGGCGATTTAAGGATAAACATACAAATGTAAAGTGGGGAAGAAGTATGAAAAATTTTTTCAAAAAAGGTGTTGCTGCTTTTGCAATAACCATTGCAATGGTAAGTGGTGCAAACGCTGCAAACTATATTCCGCTAGACTGGAAGGCAGAAGGTGACGGGCTTGCTTTTCTTGACTATGACACCGGGATAGAGTGGTTAAAGCTTGACCAGACAAAAGGGATGTCAATTAACCAGGTGAGTGCAGAGCTCGGCGATGGCGGTTTGTTTGACGGGTGGCGTTTTGCAACGGCACTTGAAGTACAGGATATTGTGACTGATTTAACGGGATATGACACCAGTCAATCTCGCTATTATTACAACAACCGCGAAAGCTCACCAGCAGTACAAGAAATTGTTGACGATTTTAGTGCTCAGTTCGGGTGGACGTACAAGCGCATATCGGGTTCGTCATGGAATGTAGAACATGACTATTACTCCTACGGCATGTATGTTAATGAAGGCAATGTGAATATGGCGGGTGTACGTTGGTTCAAAGATCCGATGACAACGCAGCGAACGCGGTATTATTCGTATTCCTATATTGATTACACGCATGAGTCATATACGTTAGACGCAACAGCAGCAAGTCGGGGCGTTTACCTGGTTGCTGACGGTGGCGCCACATTGACCACGCAAGAAGATATGTCCCTGGTGGAGAATAATGCTAATGCCCGGTTAGCCAATGTAAGCGCGCCAGGCGCTGTCATGGCAGGATTGGGGTTGTTGTCTTTAGCCGGTCTAAAAAGACGTAAGAGCGCCGCGCGCTAACATCTCAATTTCATACCTCGCCCCGTTTTTTCTGGGGCGAGTTTTACCCTCATAGCTCACACCAAAAACCTCAAAAAAGTTGACTTGTGATGTTAATTTTAGTAAAATTGACTACGTCAACACAACGAGGTAACAGCCATGAACATTGAACAACTACTCCAAGAGCCACGCATCCTGTCATCGCTCATACAAGCAGTAGCAACCATTTTTGGTTCACTTGTCGCGCTGGTGGGGCTATTAATCACAACCAATGCGATATGGAATAGGCGTAAGCTGAAAACGAGCCTGCTTGAAGCCTATCAAGACCTGCGCGTATACCAAGAGGTTGAGCGAGTCCATGTTGAGATGAACATTGGACGTGGTGAAACGTCAAACATGAACAAGGTGAGAAACATTGTGTTTGAAGAAAAAGGTATTCGTACGTCTGGCAAAAACTCTCCGGCTCAAGTAGAGCGTAAAATCGCAAGGCTGGAAGGAAGCGAATAGCACGCCACAGAACTCACTTAACATACAAAAAAGGCGGTTCTTTCGAACTGCCTTTTCTTATGCTGAAACGCAAAGTGACTAATAAACGACACCTTTAGCAATGACCTAAATCAAGTGCTTTGATTGAGGTAATGATGTAAAGCTCACCTCTTCTTTATCAGGATTAATGTCGATAGTGTATCCTAGCGCTTTCACCACCGCATCGTATTCCATTGCATACAGAGAAAGACGTGTGGCGACGCGCAACCATTCCTTGTCACAGTTGTCGTTAGTGATACAGACTATATACTCGCTTACCTCATCATTAAAAACGAGCGAGTCGTCAATGTCCGATAACTGAGCGTGAAATTTGCTGAGGCCGTCAGGTTCGTAAGTGCGATCGATGACGCTAAGGGCAGATGAGTAATCATCTTGATGCACCAGCGCAAGGGATAGCTGTGTGCCACGTTGCTCTGTCGTTTCTATATCAAAGTAAACGGGAACAAAGCCAAGTGCATTAAGCTCGCGCAGTGTGTTTGTCGTCACATGCATGGTGCTAGGCACGTCAGATGACGCACGGCGAGCGTAGATTTCAAACTCATTAAGGTTAACATCGTCTTGAATATAGAAGCGTAAGTGTTGCCATTTAATTAGCGTGGCATTGATGGTTTTGCCATTAATAGATAATGATAGTCTATCCATGTAAGTCCTCGTTGTCAGTGTTGTGCATCACATTGGATGCGTGCATCAGCGTTAATGTTGCCAAAACGTCATCACCAGCCTTGCGTGGCAAGTGTCGCTACACGCTCAATAGCGCGTGAGGGCATCATATTGGTAAACTTGCACGGTTTCAGATTATTATGTGGCGCGCAGTTAACCAGTCCCGTGGTTGCGTAAAGCTCAACGGTTCGCGCGGGGCCGATAACCTTGATGTGGCGATTAGTGCTGTTACATACACGCACGGTAACGCCTTCCCCAAGTCGAGACTCCAATACAGGGATAAGTTTATGGTTAGGCATTGCTTTCCATGCTGAACGAACCGGATCGGTTGCGCGTTTTTGTGCTGGCGTTAGTGACATGTGTTCTCTCCGTTGTGTTGACAATACAAGTATCTCAAAAAGTGTGTGCTTTGTCAAGTGCGGCGAGATGCGGGGTGGGTTTTTATTGTAAATAATCAAAATTAGTAACGCGACCTGTGCCGCGTTACGTTAGCGATGCATTATTTTGTTTTACATCATTTTGCAAATCATGGTCGCCCATGTTTCGAGAGCATAGTCGCCATTAAGAAGTTCATCAGGCGAAAAGAAGCCGAGAGACTCAAGCTCATCTTCCTTGCTTTCTACCGTCATGGCATCAAGTTCTATCATCGTAACCAAAGCAACGTGTTTCGCATCAACGCCGGTCACATCAGCGGTGATCACTTTGTCTAACTTAGTTTGACTGACAACGTTGGCCCCATTCAATAAGACCTCTTCGTCAATTTCACGCGCAGTAGACTTCTCAAGTGACTTTTCAAGGTCAATAACGCTTTTATTATACACTAAGTCGCCAAGGTCAAAATGACCGCCCACCACCACAGCAACCTTGTTATAAAGCCCCTTTTCACCGCCTTTTTCAGTGCGGCGATATGCCCAGATTTTGCCCTTGTGCGTAAACACCAGCATAGGCATAACTTGACGGAAGCGATAATCTCTTTCAAGCTCGTGGCGGCGTGCAATGATGATATCGCCTGGTTCTAGCGTGAAGTCGCAAAAACCATCTTCGCTGCGGTTTACAAAATGCATAGCGTCAACACACACAATGTGCGCAAGATGTTTTGGGTTAATGTTGTCAGTGCGTAGTTTAACCATATTTATTCCTCAGTAAATGAAAATGCCACCGTCAGCAGTGGCATAAAAATGATATAAAGAAGGTATCACATTTTTGTATTGATGTGTTCGACAATCTCGAATCAGGCTGTCGTTTGAAGCATGTCGTCAATCTCTTGCTTAACCCGCTCTAAAAAGTCGCGTCGTGCTTTGACATCACTGCGTGAACGTTCACCGTCAGCATGAAGGTTTTCAGGGCTGAGAGCACACTCCACCGTTTGCAATACACGCACCGCGTCGTCAGGTAACGTGTAAGGTTTAGCATTAAAGAAAGCTTGACGTTTGTTGAGGTGGTCAAGGTATGCATTCAAAGGTGACATAATGTACTCCTCCTATGCCAATGAAACGCTAAAGCCGCTATGACAAAAGCCGGTTTCGTTTGAGATAAAGTCGGAGGCACGTTCTTGAAGCGCTTCTCCGTCCAACGGCGTATCCAGCGTCATGGTAAGTGAGGTGGGTAATGCATCATGGCCCTCATCATAATCAATATCTGAGATTAAGTATGAGGTTGAAGCTTGAGCGAAACCGTATTCAACGGCGAGGCGCTGTGCAACAAGGTTGGCTTCTTTCATCTTGGCTTCGTTGGCCGCAAGCGCATTGTGAATGGCCGTGGCTTCGCGTTCTAATCGCGCGCCATCCATAGGGTGTAGCGTCTCACATTGCAATTGTTTTGTTGCAATGTCATGGCAGGTGGTCTCTTGACCTAATGCTTTAGCAGCAAGAATTTTTATGGCTAATGCATCCGCGTAAGCCATTTTTTTCATCGTAGACATAGAGGTATTCCTTTTGTTGTGTTGACAGGAATAGTATCTCATGGTGTGAGGGCGTTGTCAATGAAAACGCGCCATCGCACCGCTAACCACGGTGCATACGGCGCGCTTTTTTGCCGATGTGCTGGCGGCGGTCAGACAAGAAAAAAGGCTTCTTTTGCGAACTAATGTCACGCATATTAATTGTTTGCTCACAGCGGTCAACGTAAAGCTTAAGCTCCATAACGTCAAAGCTCGGCATGGCGTCTGCGATAAGCACATGACGCATACGACGGATGGCGGCCTCTCGCAATTCATCGGTAGCAGCATGAAACAAAACGGGGTCGGCATCTTTGCATTCGCTCACCAGTTCAGCCAGTGGCATATCATCTTTTCGCCATAGGCCACGGATTTGAAGCCCAAGCAGTAGTGTTGAGCGGTAGACATCCTGTGAAATAATGTCCGCATTCATCACGTATTGACACCATGCCTCAACCATTGCCAGCGAACTGACTGACACTACGCGGCTTAATGCGTTTAACTCGTTGTTGGGGTCGCGAAAACCAAGCGTAAATGTCGCTGCGTTGTCACCTGAATCGTCGGCAACGCATACACGCAACTGCGTGGTTTCATCATCAGAAGTGTTATCGTGGGCCCACTGCTCTACGGTAATCGAAAAGCCACCCACATTATCTACCTCTGAAAAAAGAAGCGCAGCCATCATGGTAAGCTTATCTGGGGCTTGGCTAGATGCGCCTGTCACTGTGCCAGACGCTGAAAGCGACATGCCGTCAGGTGTGTTTGAAAATGCGGCCACGAAAGCTTTTGTGCCACGCTCATTCGCAGTTAATGACAGTGATGATAAGATGGGTTGCATACGTGTTTTTCCTTTGCTGTGTTGACGAAAAAGAGTATCTCACAATGTGAGGGCGTTGTCAACGAAAAGGTGCATTAGGTGTTAGTTCTCCTGCGCTACACTTATTGTTAATTCGCAAGGTGGTACCGCGTCGTTGCCATCATCGATGTTGACATGTTTGACCTCGTGACCGTCACACTCCGCTTTCACATACAAATTAAAGTGTTCATCGCTGTCTATCACAATAGAAAAAGTAAGGCCAAACGCCGAAACATTATCGGAAAGCTGCTCAAGGCGTGCTTCACCCTCAACATCATACTTGCGCTCAATCGCTTTCGCGGTGAGGCGATAGCCCAATTCATCTTCAGCGCCAATATCTTGATCGGTGTCTACCACCGGTGTGAAGCTGTTGTGAGTCACGATACACGACACGACGTCTTCGCGTGGCGATTCTGCACTCTGTCCTTCATTCTGGTTGATAACAAGTGTCCAATTGCCTACGTTGATGATGCGTTGCGTTTCAGTATTCATGTTGTTTCCTTGATGTACGCCTATGTTGATAAAAAAGAAAAAGCGTCTCAATGAGGCTCTCAACTATTTAAAGCGGGCTTTCATCTAGCCAGAAAGCAGATAAAGTGCTGATATTAATAAATAGTTTAGAAGCATCACCTGCGCTATTACCGTAATCAACAATAATCAAGTCAAATTTCGACTCTTGAATTTGAGAAAGTGAATATAGGTTATCTAATTCAATTCTTTCTGCTGTCTTTCCAAGTTCAATCCCGTAAACGCCTCCCATAGCATCATCTTGGGCGTATGGGGTAAGGCTATTTTGAAAGTCATTAAACTGCTCTGGGTTTTCTAGATCGTAAAATCCACTTGGTTTTGCTTTTTTCATGAATGTGTCCTTGGTTAACTTGACGGGTAATCTTGTCAAAAAGGTAGCGACACCGTATTGACAAAACTAGAGTCTATTGGCGTTTCTAGTGGAAGCCGATTTTTGTCCACTCTCTGCCCTCGCTGAGCAGTTCACGTTAAGTTAGTGTTTCTGCATCACTATGGCAGTGAATGGTCCCATACAAGTAGACTCTGTGATTGTAAACGTCGCATACCTGGCATTTAATGTTGCATTGATATTGTCACGTCGCTCTCCCGCAGTGTTACGTACAGAACGAACACCTTGCGCCTTCAATGCATCAATCAGCGCCTTGCCGTGGTGTCCATCAATGCACTTCTCTGTGCGCTTAAACGTGGATGACAGTAGTTCTGATATGAGTTTTGCTACTTGATTGTTCATAAAATTCAGTCGTGCTAAGCAAGGGGGTTTTTTATATGGTATTCGTACAGTGAGGGTTCTTGGCGTCGCCAAAAATCAACATCTTCACTAAAGTAACCGTTGTCTAAATCAAAGCCGCATTCAGCAAGAAAGTTGCGCTCACGGCGCTCACGTTCAACGTTATTCATAACAAAAAATCGCTCTTTGATGCTGGTTGATAGTGGCAGGGCGTGTGCCCTGCCTCGTGACGCTAGGTGCGCGTGATGATGTCGACAAAAAGATTGTCGTGGATACGCTGTGATACTGTTAAGGTGATGGGCTTTTTGAGCGCTCTGCCATCAAGACTTTGCGTACAACCGTCCAATTCAAGTGATTGCTTTGCAATGCCCATTGACGCATAACGCGTGCGGATAAGGCGCATGGCATCTTGGCAGCTTTGCATATCGTCGTAACGATACGATAAGTTGTAGTCCACTTTGACCGGCACATACTTCCCTGACTGTCCTTTGACGGCTGTGACCTTGCCTTCAATGCCCGTCGGTAAGAACGCCGTAAGGCGTTTGTCCGTTGTGGTCGGAAAGGCAATGGCAGGTGTTGATTGATACAGCACGCCATCTACGACGTTAGGGACATTGGTCGCCTGACCTAACTCAACGTGCCCAAACGTATTGTCTTGTTTAGCGGGGAACGCTGATGCGCCATAAGCAATAGCGCCAAAAAGTAGAACTGAGCCAAAAATAGTTTTGAGATGTTCCATCGTTTTTCCTCGGTTGTGTTGACAGGTTTAGTATCGCAAAAACGGTGAGTGTTGTCAAGTTTTTGTATGCAATAAAACAAAGCCATCAATCAAGATGGCTTTGTTTGTTCGATGCACGAGTGCGGTGAGGATTAGTTGACGAGGTCGAAAAACTGACCATACGTGATCTCACTAAAACCTTCCGGCACATCAACGGGATCGTCAACAGGCGGGGCATCGCCCGTGCGCTCGGTGTACTTGGGCACGCGAAGCACAGCAACATCCTCGCCATTATCATCTTTGGCAATACCGAAGTTTGTCGATATCATTGAACTGGCGCTGCTGTTAGGCACGCGATCGCCAATCATGGTTCGCATCAGGTTATTAGAAGAAATAAACCAGTCGCTAAGGTACGGATACTCGGTCAGTGCGTCATTGGCTTTGGCAACAAGGGCGTTCAGTGCCTTACCAAGCTTATGATTGCCTTTGCCACCGACAATCGCCACTTTCTCACCGTTATGCTCACGGGTGTCATGGACTTTAATGTGCGAGGCAGACACAATTGGGTGAGCGACGGGGTAGACCAAATAGCGAATGCTAGACGCCCTGCCCCAGTTGGACGCTTCAGTATGCGCGACGGCACCACCGGCTTCGATATAAAGCGAGTCGATAATTGCTTTTCGCTTATGGGCAATGTTGGTGTCAAAGTCACTCAATATCGCTTTTGCTGCATCAGGCGTGCTGACAAAGTAAAAGTAACGTTTCTCGTTCATGATTGATATTCCTTGTGATGGCAGCTTATTTCCCTAGTGGATACGTTACGCGCTCGGCAGCACGCTGCTGTTTGATGCTGCGCATTAGCGCAACAGAGCCTGCACTTCTCGCAGCCACTTCACATTCAGAGTGATTGGGAAAAAGCGCAGTGTAATACGATGCAGGCTTGTCACTCTTCTTTGCGCGTTCTGACGCTGAAGGTGAAAGGATAACGGGTTGATTACAGTATTTGCATATTGACGGCATGACGGCCTCCTGTTGTGTTGACAAGACAAGTATCTCAAATGGTGTGAGTGTTGTCAAGTAAATTAGGCAAAAGGCCGCCTCTTGCAACGTTATGCCGCGTAATAACCTTCATTCACACCAAAGCGGCGTAGCGGGTCTGGCACAAGCGTAAAGCCTTTGCTTTCCATGAGCGCGTCATTGTCTAACTCGCTGTCAGTAAGCGCAAAAAGCGCCGCCTCGATGTCATCATCATTGCCATAGCCTTCAAAGCCGTGCTCATCACGCCCGATAATATACAGTGATTCACTGTCATCATGGTAAAGCCAGTGTGCTGACATAATATCATTGTCAAAGAGGTACTTGCCGGTCTCGTTGTCGTAAGGGCCCATGTTAATCTCTACCTTTAGTGTCGTTGATGTTAGGGTTTTCATCTGGGCGAGGTAAGATGTCGTTGATACGCTGCCCTAATGGTGTCTCTATTGAGGGGATGTCAATTGCCAGTGGCACGCCCGTGTTCGTCGTGTTAAGCAAGCACTCGTATACTGCCGCAAGCTCAACGATGACATCGCGAATATCGCTTAAAAGCACGCTGTCATTTTCGGGTTCACCGGGTGGAATACCGGCATCAGTCATGATCTGAACGAGTTCAGAGGTCGTGCTGGAGGCAACATTGGCAGAGAGTTCTCCTTCAAAGTTCTCGCTGAGAAATTCGTTTATCGCCTTAGGTGATAGTTGTGACATTATTGTTCATCCAAGTCAATGATGCTTCGCAGCGTTGCTCGTGATGTAGGGCAAAGCATATTGCCTAACGTCGCAAGGTCAATCGGTATTAAAGGGTTGTCGTTGCAGCCTTCCCATCCAATTGCAATGTTTTCGTTAATAAATGCAATAGAGAAGCCAGGGTATTGCGCAAACAAGTACTCTAAGTCAGCATATGGCGCGTTGTCATAACGGATAGGCAACGTTCGTTTTAGCATAAACAGCGCCTGAGCCAGCCATGGGTTTGAGATAATGACAGGTGATTTTGTTGCCTTGACGAACTCGGTGAGGCGTGCGGCAATCTGTCGGCTAAGATAAAGGATGTCGCCCTGTGGGTGCGATGCGTTGCTCATAGATAAACCTTATTTTGCATAGAATGAATGCGGGGTGAGCCCCGCATTGCTCATTGTGGGTCGCGAAAACCCAGAAAAGTCAATAACAGCTAGCGCGAACGTCCTCGTTCATGGCTTTTTTAGCCGTCGCTCGTGCTACTTTGTTGTGGTAGCGACGTTTCGCTTTCTTGTTGCGAATACGTTCTCCCTGAGGAAGAAACTCTTGGCAGTCTGCAACATCCGGCCCGTAGGGCGAGATGTGTTCAGGGTTGCCTTTATAAATCCCGTAAGGGCGTCTTTTATTCGCCATCGTTATTTCCTCAACTCGTTTTTAACATGTGCACCTACGGTTCTACGCGGATGCACTTGCCGTAAATATTTTTTATCGGTGTCCACCCATTAACCTTGCCGTGGTTATTGGATATTTGGACCCGACCAGCCTGCACCGCAGTAACAAGGTGCAAATACTGCGCCCCTGATACCGTACAAAGCACAATGTCTCGTTTTTTAAGTGCCTCATCGCTGTCAAGGGGACGGACTGTGACCTTTTGATCTGACGATATGCGCCCGGTCATGGAGTTGCCTCGCGGACGAAACGACACGGTTTCGCCTCGCTGCAACTTAGTGATATAAGGCGTGGCCCAGCACACGGCTACACCTTGTATAGCATTAGCGTGCCACCGTCATAGGGTTCGCCGTACCAGCCATTGTCATCGACGATAGCTTGTAGTGTAGGGTGCAGAGCGTCCTCGATAGTGCCTGCGTTAAAGATAGGTAAACCATCTGATGCAAACTCTTCGCTGCCTCGTAGCCAGATGCCTTTACGTGACGGGTCGCCGTAAAATTCAGCCATAGGTACGGCGTTCGCTTCTGGTAGCGCCTTATTGATTTTGCTGATCATTGCTTGTTCAGATAAAGCCATGTCTCTCTCCTGTTGTGTTGACAGGATTAGTATCTCAAAAACTGAGAGTGTTGTCAATAAGAAACCGACATATTGCTCGTATTAGTTAAACTTAGGTGTAACCAAGTTGGCGACGGCCTTACTCATGATATGAGCGGTATCTTTGTTTTCCGAAAGCCTGACTTCCTGGATGAAACGGCGTATTGTAGCACGCTGCTGCGCACGCCATTGAAGCACCCTTTCTGGATTGCGTTGTCGGGAGTAGGGGGCGCGATTGCGTAATGCAAAATTAGCGCTTATTGCTCGTTGGCGAGATAAGACAAAGTCATTGAGCGTCATGGCATTCTCTTGTTGTGTTGACCATGTCAGTGTCTCAAAATCAGAGAGCGTTGTCAATATTTCCGGCAAGTATGTCGTGTGAATTAAGGAAAAACGCCTGCGGTATGAGTGCCGCAGGCGTTATTTTTACTTGCTGTCAGATTTTCCACGCTCGGCTTTGACTTTTTCCTTTAGAGCGTCAATGCGTGCCTGTGTGTCTAGACTGGGAGCGTTGTCTTTAGTGTCGTAAACTGTCTCATTCGCCACTGGCGGTGGAGGCAGCACAGCATCAGACTCTCTTTGCTGGCGTTGCGATTCGGACTCAACAGGGGGCGCTCCGGTAATAATCGCGCGTTCCATGTCTCCGAAAGAATCACCCGCAGTATGCGCGGCAATTAAGGCGACTGGGAATGCAAGAAGGATAAATGCAAGGGATGCACACACCTTAAATGCTTTCCATAGTGCTTTATTTTCTTTGATTTCAGAAAATCTTGCCTTCACTAGCGGTGGGTAAAACACCCACAGCAAAGGGTAGATAATGTAGTATATTAACTTGCTCATAATGGCATCTTATGGCTGCGCAGCATCTTCATCGCCGTATTTGTCTGAACACTCAGTAGGCGTCAACTTACCCGCTTCTACACAGCGATAGTAGGCGCTGTTTTCTATACGCTCAGCGCTTTGTCTCAGTGATTTGATGCGCGTATTAATGTCTTCTACAGCAATCGCACCGTTTTCACCCATTGCTAACATTTCAGGCGTAACGGCAAAGGGGATCCCCGCTTCCTTGAAGCCTTGGGCGACTTGTGTCCATTTATATTGTACAACGCCAGGTTGCATTAATATAGGGGCATAGGCTGCTAGGATTTCAAGCTCGTCGGCAGCTTGTCGCATGTTGTGTAAATGCTCTTGTACACGACGTCGCTCTGCCATCACAAGCTGCTTGCGCTGCATTTCTTCGTTCTCAGTAAGCGCTTCATTGTCTGCCTTACGCTCTTTGATGGAAGCGGGCATATCAATGGCCTTAATGCCAATTTGCTCAAGTACTAACGGGCTGTTGATCCCCTTAAGGTATTCTCGCAACGTCCCAAGAATGCCTTTGATGTCTCTGCCCATGGGGTCTTTGCCACCGTAAAGGAGCGATCCGCCATTGCCGATATTTTGAAACGCCGTTTCCAGTGTGTAGTTAGTCAATAAAGGGCGAATGTGTGTTTTGACGACAGCAGGGTTAAGGTCGGTGTTCGAAATAGTGTCGATGTTAATTTGCATCAACTGAACTTCATTCGCCCTCCCCTTCACGCTCATTTTGTAGCGCTTAGCGGCAGAGGCAACGCGTTTAAGGATGTCTGCCTCGCTGCCTGAAAGGTCAAAACTAACGCGCAGTTCCAAATCTAACGTTAAGTCCTGATCATTAGATTTAGGCATGGCGTATTTACCAGGTACCTCAGCATTGATGGTGGGAATGGTAAGCACAAGCGCTTTGTCACACTCGTCGGTTGTGCCACAAAAGTTGTTGATTTTCATGACGCGGTTGCGATAGAAGCCTTCATACTCGCCTGTCTCGCCATTAATGACCGTGCCCACTTCTTGTTGTGATACGCTCACCATATCAGTACAGCCTGATAAAACCATTACGCTGGCGGCGGCCAACAAAAAGGTGGCTTTTTTAAACATTCGCATAGTGTTTCCTTAGTGGATAGAGAGTGTTGGTGAAAGCGAATGGCTGTCACCGTTAAGATTATTCTTCCGAAATGACGAAGCTTTGAGTAGCTTGTGATATTGCGCTTTCAGTTGGCTCCAGCATTGTTAAAATGGCTTGCTTTTGCTCTTGTGTGAATGAGGCATCTGACATGAGCGCCATCTTGCTTTTTTGCAGCGTCAGGTTAATGTTGGTTACTGACTCGCAGGCGTTGTCGATAAGTTGGCTAAGGTGCATATTGTTCCCCTGTTGTGTTGACGTTTAAAATATACCAAAATCAAGCTCGCATTGCAACATAAAATTATTAGTTATGGAAATATGTCGACAATGACTCATCAAGCTCATCGAACAGTGCATCGAATGCGGCTTCGGTTATACGCCCTTCACGTAACGCCTTTCGTGCAGCAAGTAATTGGGACGCATGACTCAGCATATCGCTAACACCATGAAGCGGGATGCAGCGTTGCGTTGGCGCTGGGCTGGTTGGCGTTATGCCGTTATAGGTGTTAATGGTTAACGGAACACTGACACTATTGTTTGGGCCGCTAAATGTCTCGCAGTCTGAAGAAAGCATATTAATGCCTTCTCCGCAGGGGATAAAGTAGAGGTTAACTCCGTCATCTCTAATGTCGTTTAACAGCTCTTCTGCGTTGCAGTCAGGGTAGATTTTACCGTGGCGCTGAACGGCACTGTCCAATCCAGCCTGGGCGCTCTCAGGTGTGGTGCCTACGGCAATAAACTCAAAGTGTCGCGTTTCGTAAGTCGTGATATACATAGCAAAGGCTCCGTAGGAGTCATGGCAATCACAGTGTGTCCTGTGTTGCCATGGTCTAGTTAAAAAGGCTGACGATGGCTTGGTTCGTCTTGTCGCTGCTCGTTAGGAAGAGGTTTCTTCTGGCTCAACGAGAATAACACCTTTGCCGCTAACAGGACTGATCACACCTTCATCGTCTCCGAGCCTTGATATGTATGCGCTGTCCACGCCAAACATGGCGTCAGTGCTGCGATCTTTGTAGATAACGATGTCGACGGGAAGTTGCGTGTCAGGATCGGTGACCGTGACTTCTTTGACATACATGGCGGTATCAGACGATGTGGGCGGTATGTTCTTCTCTGTGAGGTAGTCGATGGTTTTAACCCAATCCACTTCTGCTGATGTCGTACTCATAATGACGTCGTAGATGCCGTAGTCCACATGACTATGGGCTTCCTTTAACCGGGCGATCAGCGTCGATGCTAAACGCTCAAAGACCTCGTCATCCCCCACTTGATCTGAGGTTAAGACAGGCACTCGGTTAACCAATACAGCTAATGATTTAACGTTGGCAAAAAATGCGCGAATGAGCGTAACGGTGACATGCTTATACATGGCGTTTCCTTTATCAATGAGACAGTGAAGGCACCGAAGCGCCTAATCGCAGCGTAATGAAATGGCTACTTAAAGATAGCCAGCACGTCTGCGCTAAGAAACTCTGGTTTAACCAGAATGCTGGTGATTTCTTCGCTGATAGGGTCAACATTCAGCAAATAGAAGCCTTCTTCTTTTTGTCTAATGAACGTGTAGGTGTCCAAGCAAGCGAGCGTATCCGAGACCGTTACCGTACCGTGTAGGTCTTCCGTTTTCGCTTTTTTCATGCGACGGTTTTCGTTGAGTTCAAGTAAGCGAGATACTTTCATGTGTGTGTTCCTGTTGTTGTGTTGACGGTTATTATGTTAACAACAAACACAGCCTGTGTCAACAAACACAGGCTATAAAATGATGGTTATCTGTCTTGTGCCGAACGGGCATTGCGAAGCGCATCCGTGACACTCTCAACATCAGATTGAAAGCGCTCTAGGGCGCGATATTTCTCCGCAGCCTGTTTAACAGGCAACATGGTGTCGTCGGTCACTTCATCAAACTCTGCGTGAAGAAACTGCGCAATACGTGGTGGGAAAGCAATCAACACTTCGTTTATAGCGTCAGTGCCAGACTCAATAACGTCTTCAAGGCGGTCGCACAAGCGATCCCAACGCTCAAACTCATCGACCGCAGCATGGTGCTCATCGCTGAGTAAATCCCACATGACGGCAAAGGGTGCATCGCTTCCCCAATCAGGGTGCGAAACGAGAGAGCCTTTAAATGTGATGGCTTCACCAAGCTCTATGGGAAGTAAGTCAGAATGCGGATAGTTGGCGTAAAGAAGCCCTCGCAGTGCGATAACGTCCGATGGCAGTGGTTTGTCATCGTTACACGTGACAGTTGCGTTGTCTCGTGCCTGTATGCTTCTGTAGCCTTCATGCTTAGTAAGAACATCAAGGACGGTGCTCTGTTTGACGTGTTTTGCGTTGTCTTTAGTTTGACAAGCAGTAACAATGGCGGTGGCAAGGTGGCGTAATGGGTTGCTCATAATAGCGTTCTCCGAATGTGAATGTTCAAGCCCTACCAATTAACCTTGAAGCCTCACGCGGTAAACGATTATAAACGTAAGTGTGCATTCAATGGTGCAAGAGTGGCCGGTCTGTATAAAACAAACACCCAAAGGGCGGTAGGCGGCGTGTGCTGCAACACACATTTCGGTCATAGCGTCGTAACGCTCTCGAAACTTGTGTTAATAATACCAGTATTGATTAAAATGTCAATAAAAAAGAAGCGAGGTTATGGCGGGGGAAACTCGCTTCTGTGTTGTTGATTGATTATTAATTAGGACTCGGCGGTAGATTTTAATGATTCCGCCATCGTTTGCAGTACGGTTGCGCCCAACCCACGTGCGGTTTTGGCCCCACGGTTGGTAACATAGCGGCCATCAGCACCTGTCTTTAGTCCAAGCATTTGTGCAATGGCGTTGCCCACATTTTCTTGCGCTGAGGCGCTTGCTTCATCGCCTGAATCGTCCATCATTAACACGGTTGAGATGGCATCAAGTTGCGTTGGCGAAACGCTAAGTTGGTTCGTCTTGCCGGATACGGCTCCATACAGTTGAACAGAAGGTTTAAGGCCATCGCTGTTTTTGTTTTCTAGGCGTGACAGCTGGGTTTTGATGTAGCTTGTTTTTTGCGTCATAGCAATTCCTTATTAGGCCGCTGACCGCGGCCCTGTGGTTTAGTCAAAAAAAGAAAATGGTGCCTAGGCGTTTACGGACTTGCGCACTAACTCGTGATATTGCGCATCAATGTCATTGAGCATACCATTAGACTCGATGTCACAGCCTTCATAGCCAGAACGTTCGCAAATCATCGTGCCGTCATCATCGACCAGAAGAAAGCCGAAAGTGTCTTCCGAAATAAAGGCGTCGTACGCTTTAACCTCGGCTTTCATGTGTTCTTTAGCTTGGTTGCAGTGGTGAGCTTCAGTGCCGCCATAATAGGTGTCCATGTCGCTGTGCGTCATGTAAATGACTCCGACCTGTCCGCTATCAAAAGCGCATGAGAACGGGATCGTTGACATGGTGATGCCAGAGTGGTCGTAAAGATGCAGTTCCAAGTAGACGGCAATAATGCCTAAACCTTGAGCCAGTCGAAACAATGATGCAGGATCTTGGCGGTCAAAGTCGGCAGATACTGAATCAAAATCAGGATGCCCAGAAATCATATCTGAAAGATCACCAGAAGCATCAACATCGCCTAATATATAGCGACGATGTTTGCACAGCATTCGGCCTTTGTTCTCAGCTTCGCGTGGGTTCAGTGCATCGGTTTCTTGGTAAATAGTAAATGTTGGCATGAGTGCCGCTCCATGTTGTGTTGACAAATCAAGTATCTCAAAACATGTGGGCGTTGTCAATGTTTTAGTGTCACGTCACAGCGACGAGCCTTTCATTGGCAATATTAAATTGAGGCTTCATGGGTGCATCGTTGAATCGAACCATCGTTTTTCCATACGAGTAGCTGTCACATGATACAGTGCCAACATGTCCTTCTAGGGCTTTCAAGTGAGCGTTCATTGAGCCGTGCGCCTTGATAAAACGCACCTTTTCACCTTCTTTAAACATGATAAGTTTCCTTTTAAGAGATGTGGCGAAAGCACGCGCTCTCGCCATATCATTACCAATTTTTAAAGTCTTCTGCGAGCTCACCGTCAAGGTTGGCGGCAACCGTTGCTTTCACAATGTCTCGGATGGCGTCAATCCGCGCTTTACTGAGACTGAGATCAAGCGTCCATGTCTCCATGAGTCCAGAAGCGAAGCTGCACGGTGATTCTGCGTCAAGCAATGAATCAACATGATCACCGTTACCGTTCTCATCATATAAATCGCTAGACAGCATCATACATGAAGCATTTTGATGCGTATACAGCGCCGTTTTTACAATGATGTAACTGTCTGGATAGCTCGATGTGGCGATGTCATAGAAAGGCAAGTTGAGGTCCTCAATATCATCGTAAGACGCCCCAAGTTTCGCCGCTATTTCAGGCAGCGGTGCCGGTGTGATTTTTGATGACAAAACACGATCTAAGAGACTCATAGCAGGCGCACCCCATCAAGTTGCAAAATACCTAAACCGCTTAATCCTGCTTCAGCGAGGACAGCCTTAGAGCCATCAATGTCGGTCTCAACAATTTCAACTTGAATAAAGCCGTTGCCGTCAGTGCATGAAGGCAACCCTTTCCAACTTGCTACAACACTGCAATCGTGGAAATTAACGGTCGCTGTTTGCTCGTCGTCATTTTTTTGGATGGTGGGTGTTGGCTTATCTTCAAAAACAACATCAACGGTCAAGTTCAGTGGCTTGTAGGCGCTTTTGACGACAATTGACGCGGAGCCATCTTCGTCTTCTTCATACAGCACATTAAGGCTGACGTTACCAACGCGTAGCGCAAATGACAGCTCATAACCAAGTACGGCTTGCTTGTCGTCGTTTTTATAAATAGGGGTATGTGAAAGCATGTGTATTCCTTGTTGTGTTGACAATGTCAGTGTCTCAAATTCTGTGAGTGATGTCAACATGTCAATGTGGTTAGCCAAGCATCGTCAGCGCTAACGTGGTTTCCCGTGCGCTACCAAATTGATGAACGTGCGCTTTGAGATTAAGTACAAGGTGGTAGTGTTGTTGTAACGCCGATATACGTGTCATGTCGCCAACGACGCGCGCTTGAAGGTGCTCTATCTCCACCTGTGTTTGCTTAAGCTCAGAGGCGAGTAATGCCACGTTCTCGATGATGTTGCACAATGAGCCCGTGTCATGCTGTGGGTGAGCATATCGCTTATACAGGCGACGTATACTCGACAATGGGATGTAATAGGCTGGGATGACAATGGTGTCGACCCGGGCCTTATCTTGTTTGCGATGAATTGAGTTCATTTGTCGTGGCTATCGCTGTCGGAACCAGCAATCACTCATTAAACTAATCATCGTCATCATCATTAGGGTTTTCCATGCCCATGATTTCAATGGCGTGGTACATCACGGTGTTTAGCATCGCGTCCTCACCTGCATCACGTTCCATTTTAAGCGCTTCGAGGGCGTGTTCCACATCGTCACCGATCTCAAATGGCAAGTTGTCACGTTTGCAGAAGCTTTCATATTCCTCAAGCGCACGTTCAACGCAATCTTCCGTAAAGTACTGATCGTAGTAGCTCGACTTAAATAGTGTATCTGACATAAGAAGTCCTCTTGAGAGCGGCCGATGTGCCGCCCTCCATTAATTAAAGATAGGCTTGAACGATATACTTCGCTGAGCGAATGTGTTGGCAAACGAACGCGCTAAGCTCAGTGATTGCGTCTTGATAGTCAGGCGCAACAAGTGAAGTGTCTTTGAATCGCTCAAGCTCAGAAAACACGGTGCGAAAACGAATGTCTTGTTCAATGAGAAGGTCAAACTCCTCTTCTTCCGTATATGCTGGTGGATTCGGGTCGGTCACAATTCGCGCTTCGCTAATGCCAGTAAGCAGGCGACTCTGGTCGCGGTAACCCACGGCATCCTCGGCCGCCATCAGGGCGTCGCGGAATGACAGCATATTAGTGATAGCAGTGCGGTGTGCGGTGATACACGTTTCACTCAGCAAGTCGCTTTTCGACAGATTCGTTGCCAGTATGGTAGCAATCTTATCTAACGCGACAACCTGCTCGCTGACGACACGCAAAGGCAATGCGAAGCTATCTTGTATCGCTACCGGGTGCTCTGCCGGATAAACAGATGTTGGCATGAAGTTTCTCCTGTTGTGTTGACGTTTTTATTGTCTCAAAAAGAGAGGCTAAATGCAATCTTTTTATGCTTTTGAGGCGTCGCCATCAAGGATGTTTTCTGGCGTGTCCTTATATATTTCAGTTAACACTTTGTGGCGATAATAGCGCGCCATAATCAATGCTGACGCGTAACTTACCATGACGACGGTAAGGTGGACGTCAAAGATCACAAAGCAGGCACCTACCGCCGCACCTATTGCGGTATAGAGCATATCAAGCTTTGATTTAAGTAACGAATAGTCAGCGCAACCTGCGGTAACAATGCTGGTGGTTTGGTTGAGTATGGGCGACATAATAATATTTGAAGAATACGTAACAATTGTCGCAATCGGCAATATCACGTGAGGAAAAACGTCATAGATTGTAAGCATATAGAAAACAAAAGCGAGCACCTCAAAACCAATGGCGATATGAAAGGTTTTCATAGGATGCTCTTTAGGCATTTTCCCTAAGGCAGGAATGAAAATAGCAAGGCCAAGTACTGACAGCGCATAGTTTTTAAGCACTAGTCCATCTGCATTAAATAAATCAACGTACAGCATGACAATTGCTGCGCCAAGCAACGCATTGACAAACAGTAGGTAGAACGACATGATTTGTTGGTTGCGGCGAAGTGGCGAAAGCGCCGCCACTTCTTTTATGATGTTCACAAAACGACCTTATTTGTTTATTGGTGGAGGTGGATTCTGGCTTAACAGAAGCGCATTCATTGTGAGTTCTCGTTCGGCGTTGCGTGACGGATCTGTTGGAGGCTTAACGTCGTCGTCGGCAAGTCTAACATTTTCTCTCAAGTAATCCGACATGACATCACTAACGAGGTCGAATACATACTTCCCATTATCACAAGGCTCTAAGTTCGTAACCTCCTCAATAGGGGAACCGTCAAGTTCGATGTCAATGCTCTCATCATCAAATTCCGCATACTCATTGTTAGCGACATCCCAAGTCAGCTTGATGGTGTGTTCGCCAAAAGCAAATGTGACTTTGACGTTGTATTTGTCGCATCCAGAACGAGTAAAAAGCGGCGCGGCTGAGTCTTCAACGGTGTAGGTGAATGTCGGCTTATGCGCAATGAGTTTATCACGATAAAATGCGAACAGCGAAGCGCTGCTCTCCCATGGTGTGATGCCATCGCCATGAACAGGCAAGGCATCCCCTGCATGCTCAGTGAGCAACTTAAGCAATTGTGCGTAGGCGTGCTTTGCTGAACGCTCATAATACTGCATGTCATGCAACAGCGATAATGCATTGCCCAGCATTTCTCTGGCTGCATTAAAGTTCGCAGGAGTAGGGTTGTCAGTGCAAATCGCATCGCGCTGTAGTAACGCATAATTCCGACCGATAAGTACGGTTGCAAGGGTTTCCTGTGCGCGTTTTCTGTCCATTGGCGTGTCTTCAAGCGCAAGGGTATCAAGCTGATGACGTAGCGCGTTAAGTTTCGCCTTATCGTCGGCATCGGCTTTGTAGGCCATGCGTTTTAACTCTGAAGACACACGATCACGCGATACGTGAAGGCTAAGGGTGTTGCGTAAGCGTGCGAGCGCTGCGTCAATGAAAGATGTAGTGAATTTCATAATACTGTTTCCATTTTCGGTTCAATATAACAGTCCGTTCCTCCCTTGCGCCTGTTATTGATGAACCGCTGGCGACAGTAGTTTCAATAAGATTCAGGTCGAAAAGCATCGCTAATATGGGCCTTGCCCGTTAGGGTGGAGGAGGCAGTCGCTATTAGCGGCGACAGTTAAATATTAACAAAGTGTGGTTACGGGTGCAACTTTTATTTATGGTTTTGAACGATAAAAAGGAACGCGGCTATTCATAACTCGAAGCTCTGCAATATTTGCTTCTTTTATCACCGACTGGCAGCCTACGCAGGCATACAGATGGCCGGAGAGGTACAAAATACTACCTTTCGCCTTTTTCCCTGCCAGCGCGATGGCGTTGACCTCCGCATGCGCATCTTGTTGGCAGACGCTTTGACAAAGTTCGTATCCTTCTCCGGATTTCATGCCTTGCACTTCACGAGGGCATACTTTTTGCGGGTTACGGCAAAGGTTTGTGCCAGTAAAATGTTCGCCATCTGGGGTTACCACGGTGGCATAGACGTTTTGTTTAACGCAAGGGCCACCAGCGCTATGAAGCTTAGTTATCCCAATACCATGTTCAAAGTAAGTGACGAAAAAGCCGGTTGCGTCGTGAAAGAAGTCCGCCACATCTTTGCGATAGAGTGTTAAGTGATTCCTTTTTACATTAACAGTCGTTTTTATTGTATCAATAATGCCATCAGGCACCATGTCGGCACGCCTAAGAAAGATGTGATTTTCTTGGTCGTTTTTTTGAAGGTTGTTGGCGATAACATATGCCATACCCAAACCATGAAGCCCTGAGTGCATGATGAGATTATCGTCAGAAAAAGAAATGCCTTTACCGTCAATAATGCAAGAGGCATCATGGTAGCTTACCTGTAACTCTGGCATTGGGTGGTGAGAGCATGTCATAAATGATTACCTACGTTGTGTTGACAATAGCCATTGTCTCACAGGCAGTGTAGGTAGTCAATCACCTCTAAAGTGAACTACCCAGCGACATCGCTTCGCTCTGATCACGGGGTTTTCTCGACGATTTTCGATAAAGAACACAAGCGCCACCAGGTTGCCGGTGGCGTTTTTTTATGAACAAATTAACGTTTTTCTATTTTACCGGATGCTAAAAACATCTGTTGGCATGCGATGTCACCGCAATTTAACGTCAAGTCGCACACCGGCGACAATGTTCGAATTAGCTCATGGCCAATCCCGTTGACGAGAAAGGGGATAATGGGTTCGTCACCTTCATCAAACGTAGAGGTTGTTAATCCAGTTAACGAGGAGAATAATTTGCCGCCCTCATGAAGTGAGATGCTTGTCGCTTGACCAAATCCCATTTCCATCTCGCTACTAAAGTATTCGGTGATGTCATTTTGCGTCTCAAGTTCTACTTCGTATCCAATATCACAGGCAGAGAGATCAGCATCATCAAACAATGCTAATGTTGCATCAACGATAAGTTTACCGAAGGCCCTAGAGTATTCAACGTTGATAATAACGCCAAGATAGCAGGTGGTTTTTTCAGGATCGTCGGTGTATCCCGTCGTTTTTATGGTTAATAATGGAAGGTTCATAAACCAGCTAGGGGCTGGGTCGCTACCTGAAATCACTCTACCCACTTCGCCAACACGCGCAACACGCGACATCATGGGGCTAAGTAGTGTGCTGATGAAGGTTGCAGGATCGTCAAAATTGTCGCTGACTTTTTCATCAAGTAACGCTGATAGCTTGTTTGCGTTTGATGTGCCCATCATGTCAGCGAAATAAGCGAACAATTTGGCGGGTTTTTGGGTGTTTCCGAAGTGCTTGGCGTTCACGTCATTCATGTGCTGACGCAATGCCTTTGCATCATCTTTAGTGCGCAGAGCATTAACAAGCGTGGTAAAAAATAACTTAGGTGTGTTCATACATCATTCTCCGTATTGCGTGTCTTTTTCTTGCCTTCCCGGGGTGATGACACGCTACAGTTCATAATGTAAACGTGGATTGCTAAATGATAGCGTAATGTTCATCGTTAATGATATTTGCAAGCGCATGGCGCCGGAAGGCTGCTAGGTTCTCACCTGTGTTTGCCGCACATCACTGTGAAGCATTTTCATTTTGGCAGTATTGAACATGAAAGTCAACAAAAAAACGCCTAAAATGGCGCTTTTGGTTAACGAAATATTGTGAGGTTTAAGGAGCTTATCTTTCAATAAGCAGCACTATTCGACTGTCATTCTGCGAGAAGCATAAGTCTTCGTGCGAGTGAACTGTTCGCCGGATGTTGGCGATGCGTGCGCCATTCGATGGAGAGCCTTGTTGCGCGTCAGGGTAAAGCGCGTTCATGATCCCCCAATCGGAATTGCTTCCATTGGGCTGCGTTCGCAAATGGGCCAATATTCGGTCGACAAGTTTCATGTGCATTCCAGTGATAACGTTATGCGCGTAATGCGCTAGGTAATAGGCCGTCTTCAAGTCGTCCACGGATAGTTTTACCATCGCTACGGCGAACATCAAACAGCGTATGCGGTTCTGCTGGCAGCAGCAAGGTCGCGCTATCAATCGGTGTCCGAGCATCAAGAGGCCAATTGAGCTTCATGGTGAGCTTTACACGCTGCGTAGCGTCGTCGAAACCTATATCAAATTTGGGTGTAAATGGGGTGTCGTCAAACACACAGTCAAGACAATAAGGTAGGCTAACATTATTCTGGGCAAGGGATTCAATGCTCTGGTTATTAACCTCCATATCCGCATCAATCAGCGCGACCCACTGTCCAACAAGTTCAACAAACCACTCGTTTTCCCAACCGTGTTTTGCACTCCAAATAAATGCCCCTTGCGCGTTCTGTACGTGAGTAAGGTGACGTAAATGTTCTGGGATAGCCTTGCCGACGTAGGCCACCATGTCGGCTGCACTGACGGCGATTTCCATCCCGCTCTGACGCGAGTTGGTTTTTTGACTGCCTGAAGCATTCTTGCTGGTTTGTGAAAAGTAAAAACGGTATTTTTCCTGCGGTAGCAACCACAATAAAGGCGGCATAAATTCTGTTGGCGACATCATAGGTTCCCGTGGTAAGTAATCAGTTAACGCACGCTTGCGTAGCGCATCGGATAGCGTAACTTCATAACAAGTCGATGTAAAATAACTGTCAGGTTGATAAGTGAAGACCAATAAGGCGTTGCAGGCACTGTTTTGCGCGGAGGCCGCCAGGGTTTCATCCTTTCGGTTACGAACAATGATCAGCTCGCCTTGAATATTGTCACGTTCGCTTTCGTAGACATCAAGGATGGCTTGCGTTGCGCTGCACACTATCATGCGTACGCCCATGCCGTCGCCAGTTCGAGCAAAGTGTCGGTTAGGCTTGTTTATTAATAGCTTCTTGTCTTTCTCTGTTAACGCCATAATGCGGTCCATTTGTGTTGACTAAAACAGGTTCGCACAACCTGTGTTTTTTGTCAACAGATAATACGCCTATCTGCCGTTGAAAACGAATGATGCACCACCGATTAAGTAAGGTGCATTGCGCATGTCTCCGGCTTAACAGCATCAATAACGGCGATAAACATGGCGCGCTCATAGGTGTCTGCAAAATTGGTGAAAATGTACTTAGAGTGGCATGACTCACGCCATCGCACAGCATGTTTAAGGTTGTGCTTATTTTCTATCCACCAAAGATCATCCGCCGTTCGCGTATCCACCGTGGCGAACATCTCGCCATTATTATTGCTACTAAAAGTGATCGCAACATTGAACGTTTTTTCGATGTCACCTTTTTCAGATGGAATGCCACATTGCTTAAGTAAGCGTTTCAGTGCAGGCATTGGCAGTTGTCTTAATAGAGCTGATGACATCGCTTATCTCCGATAGTGTGAGCATTACACTCAGCGGTTGTTGTACTCAGTAACAGCTTTCCAGATGGTGCCCGTTAGCGTTTCTAGTGAGCAGGTGTAGCTCGGTGTCGCCGTATTACACAACACGTAAACAGAAAACACACCGTCGTCAGTGCCGCTCACGCGAACGCTATCGCAATAATCAGGTTCAAACGGAACAACCACATCAATAGCGGCACCGTCAACCTTTTTGATGGCCGCTTTTGCGTCATCAAGCGTCGCTTCCGCACCGTCGCTAGGAATAGCGATCCACCAGCCTTTTGCATACACCGCATCGGCCACAGATAGTGCCATAGGAGTGTTGAGAGATTCACCCTCAGTCATTGCTTTAACGTCTTCCATATTCATGGTGTTACCTGAATGTTTTGTTCTAAAAGTAGGGAGAGGGGCCTACGTAGGACACCTCTTGTTGTGTGGTTACGCCACTTTGCAGGTATGAAAAAGCGAAGGTGGACCAATGCGGGTTTCGCCTGTTTTGACATCCCTGATAACCAATGAGTTCTTAGGTCGGTTGGGTTTAATGCCAGCGGCAGTGTACTGCTTGTTGTTAATAATAAGCACCGTACCGTAACCATCGGCAGGAAGGTCGAAGCGTGGTGCGTAAAGCGCCCAATCCGCCTTGGCCTGAGCCTCTATGTCTTCTCTATTGACGTCAGCCGCAATATTGATTTTTGACGACATGCCGGACCCATCCGCTTGAAGTGTCATACTTCCTTCTAGCGTGACAGTCAGACCGTACTCGTTTTTAAGTTCGCTCAGTTTATCTCTAATAATATTAGCAACATCACGTGCGTTGCTCTTATCAATGTGGGTGATTTTAGGCATGTCATTCTCCTGTTGTGTTGACAGGATTAGTATCTCAAAATCTGCGATGGTTGTCAATGCCTCGCGCTAAAAATGGAGACACGAGGAAGAAAAGGTAGTGAAGTCGATATTTGGAACATTGCGCTGTTGTATTTGGCGACAAGTATTTCTTCTGTAGTCGGTGCATCTTTGTGTTTTTGGTATTATTGTTTGGTGTAGCGGGGGAGGGTGAGGGGCAGGTAGTGGGTGGGAGTCCGCCCCTCAAAAAACCTTATAAATCAATAACTTAACCTTCGCTAAAAAGGAATATCGTCATCAAAGTCAAAATCTGGTTCTGCCATAGGTGGGTTCTTACCAGCGTTCTGACCGCCTTGATTTTGATTACCGCCACCTTGGTTGCCACCGCCATTATTGCCGCCTTGGTTCTGGTTGTAACCACCTTGATTACCGCCGCCTTGGTTTTGGTTGTAACCACCTTGATTACCGCCGCCTTGGTTCTGGTTGTAACCACCTTGATTTTGGTTATTGCCTTGGTTGCCGCCACCATTGTTATTGCGACCGCCGAGCATTTGCATCTGATCGACAATGATTTCAGTGGTGTACCTGTCTTGGCCCTGCTGATCTTGCCATTTGCGCGTTTGAAGTTTACCTTCAACGTAAATTTGTGAACCTTTTTTCAGGTATTCACCAGCAATCTCAGCCAGTCGGCGATACATGGTAAGTCGGTGCCATTCAGTGCGTTCCTGAACTTGACCCTGCTGATCTTTCCAGCTTTCGCTTGTTGCTAGACTTAAGTTGGCAACGGCATTGCCGTTAGGCATGTAGCGAACCTCAGGATCGTTCCCAAGATTACCTACAAGGATGACTTTGTTTACGCCCTTAGTGGCCATAAATGTTTCCTTTGTTATCTGTTGTGTTGGCAGAATTAGTATCTCAAAAACAGTGTGTGTTGTCAAGAAAACTTTGTTTTATTAGTGTGCAAATTGGCCGCGCTATATGGTGCAAGCGCCCCCGCAGCCATCCGCCATCGCACGAAGCTCTGCTTGAATTTCAGACTCTGTAAAGATGCGTTCGTTGGTGTCTTCTTCGAGTGCTTCAAGTGTCGCTAGTGCTTTCGTATCAATGTTATTAGACGGCTCTTTATCCATGTATTTCCATGTGGTCGCTGTGATGTCATCAATGCGCTCTGGCACATCATCGCTGTGGAGCACACCAACAACGTAACTGAAGATGGCTGCTGTTGTTGTTGTAATAGCGGCATCCAGAAACGTCATGCCTTCTTTTTGAGGAATGGCCTTATCTGCTGACAATAAAAGGGCCGCTTTGCCAAGATGTGCGTGCGAATGCTGCTGTACGCCGCGAAGGATGTTTGCAATAAATACATCTTGCGTAAGTGATGGCGCGCGCCCCGTTTTAATCGTTTGATATTGCTCGTGAGTGCGGCTAATGTCGCCAGGAAAGAGTGAAAGTAGTGTTGCTGTTTTGTCCGTCATAATGCCCTCGCATAGTCGTTTGCTTTGCGGCAGGTTTTCATGGACGTTGCTTCCTGCCAGCCCTTATCATCGTTGATGAAAAAGATGGTATCACAAAAGAAAGCATTGTGACGCCAGTTCTCGCAATTAATTTTACGCGTAAAGATTAACGTTTGGCGTAGGTGATATTATGCCACGCAATGGCGTTTTCACTGACATAGACGCACTTGTCATCAAGGGCAGTTACAATGCCGTATCCACCATTCCAACTCACCCAGTTACCTACTTCAAGATGCTGTTTTAAAGTGTTTACATCGTGTTCTGATAGCACAGTTCATCTCTCCGCGCGCGTTACTGAATATCAATCGCGGGAATGGGGAGCAAATAGCGCTCACCAATGGTTTGCAGCCGCTCGTCATCGAAGTAAGGCAATGCACGAGACTGCCTGTCTGACTCTTCATAGCCATCTTCAAAAAGGGAGATAAGGCGCTCTCTGAAACAATCGAATGCCGTTTCATTGCAGGGCGATTTTAGCATATTGTCAAGCTGGGTCGATTCCATGCCAGAGCCTGTAAAATCAATGACGTCACCATACGTGCGTTTAACGTACTCGTAGTCCGATTTGATGGCGGCAAGTTGCTCTTTGGTTGTTTTTGGCATTGTTTTTTTCTGATGTGTTGACAGTGCTAGTGTCTCACATGCTGTGTGCAAAGTCAATATCTAAAAATCTGAGTCCTGCGGCGCGTGGAATGTTGAGCCGCGGTTAAACATGCGGCTTGTGATTTCGTACATGTTAAGGGCGTCGATGATGGTTAATGCATCTTCTTCGCTGATGGTGACCTTGACGTGATTGAAATTTCGCGCATTGGCTTTGGTTCTCACCAGTCGATATTCATCGCCTTTCTCGCCTTGCCACTTTGAGATGAAACAGTGTTTATCGAAGTACTTTTTAGCTTTTTCTATATCAATTTCACACGCGCCTGTGCTGGGCGCAGTAATGATGCAGTCCTTTAGTGTAGGCATGGTTTAATCCTTATCAAAGTTAATGTTGCAGCGCGTAAGTTTCAGGGCAGAAGTGCTGTGGTAGTGAACCGTCGTCAGCGCACTTAGGTGAGCGTCGAGTGCCTTTCACGCATTGATTGTAGCGTTGGATCGCGTCACGACACAGAGACGCATCAAAGAGAGAGTAAGCATACTCCTTCCCCTTCTCATGAAAAACAAGATGGAGGCTGTGGTAGTGTCGGTAGCCTTGGCGTCCATGCTCTAATGCGACAGGGACGCTGCAACAGTAATAATCAATGGTTGTTTCGGCGTCAATGAGCTCAAGCGAGAATTGGTGGTCGTCAAGGTATGCGTCCTTAGGTGACGGTGTATCTGCCTCAGCGTGAGCGAAAAATCCGTAGGCAAAAGGGTACTGTCGAGCCAGCTTTTTGTCATATGACTGATAGCTTTTGACAACGGCGTTAAGCCTTTCTTCACTGTGCTTGCAATGCGTACGACAACGTGAAAACTCAACGCTTGTCAGCTGATTGCCATCTAGCAGCGCAAATGCGTGAAAACGATGATGGCGCGCGCCTGTGTTGAAATATAAATCAACATCCCCTGCTGCGGATGGTAAGTGAGACGGACAGCCTGTGGGTGCGTATGACAAAATGGAAGCGCATGTTGGTTGATTCATAATGGGTTCTCTAACCGTTGTGTTGACAATGTCAGTGTCTCACAAGGTGTGAGCGTTGTCAATGGTTTTACTGTTGTTTACCGCCAACGTCAACAAGGGTGAGCATGCGCGTTGGCGTGGTGGGTCAACGTTAACCCCCCACGTCAAAATGGTCGGGCGAGACTCGTAGGCGGCGCGGTCAAAATAAAGCTTTCCAGATGGATTGGGTTTCTTTTTGCGGTAGATGGCTTCAATTTCGCCACATAGCACATCGCCGTGATTGAGTGCTTGGATGATGTTTGTCACATAGCGATGCGACCACTCATGGTTAATTCCGCAGGATTTTAGCCACATTCCCATCTTATTGACAGCGTCAAGCGTTAAGCTTGCACCGACATAGCAGCGTTTTGGCGTATGTATTACCCCCTGGCGTAATGCCAAGGGGAAAAGCTCTACTTTACGTGAGCGTGTATCATAAACCCGAATTGTTAATGTGCCCACAATCTCATGCTTATGCCGGGGGCTAGGGATGGCCGGAAGCTGAGAATGAGGGTTAATGAGTGGGTATTGGGTTTGCGGTGCCACCCACGTTAAGGTGGCATCGTCATACACTAATCTTTGGTTGTTCTCATGAAGCAGTATGCTGCTCATATCAACGCACCTCGCTGTGCGATGTTGTGACTACATCTTTCGCGGATTTAAGAGAAAGTGCAGGGCGGTTATCGATAAAAACTTCTTTTAGCAATGGGTCGGCGCAAATGGCATGGTAAACATCCAACATCTTTTCGATGCCAACAAAAATCTCTGACTCGTCGAGCCACTGCGCATCGCGGCTGCCTTCAAGCAATAACATCGGCGCGTAAGGCAGGTGTGAGAGCGGGATTTCAATGGCACCGACCATCCCACTACCATAATTTTTACCGATAATGAAATAGGCGTATTTGCCCGGAATATGGAAGCTGATGCGGTAGTCGACGGTAATGTCATCCTTCTCTGCATTGGCATCCCACGCGCGCGCTTCAAAGTTTAAATCAAGGTACTCGTCATCCCCAGTGCCCCAGTCTTGCAAAAACGTAAGTGGCGCCATAGCGTTACGCAAGCGTGTCTCCAGTGAGGCATTATTAATTGAGAAGTCCGCGGTAGGGAGGTGCTCATTATCTTGCCCTAAGATGGTGGCCAGCGCTTTTCTCACCAATGCATCACGCGTAACAGGACGTCCTTTTTGGAATCCTTCCAGTGCGCGTCGGGTGTTGTTCATTAACGTGGCGCGATCAGCGCCCAAGATAGTAACAGGTGTAGACATATCATTCTCCAAGTGAGTCGTAATCATCATTGTGCATCTCGTTCCAATTGCGACTCGTCAAGTAACGTTATGTCGAAAAAGGGGTGTGTTGTCTTTATTAAGTGAAGACGTTGCCAGTATTAGCCATGAGTGCGACGGTACTGTGTACTGTTGCACCTGAGATGCGACGAAGGTCTGGAGCCTCCCTCTGCTGTTACCACGCACCGCAGTGTAGGGTCGAGCAGGTATAATGATTATCTCACCGTCTGTGAGTGATGTCAATATAAATCAGAAAAATATGTAGTTATTGAAAATAACCAAAAATAAAAAAGCCCGTATGTACGGGCTTTAAGTGATTGGCGATAGCATGGTGCTACAGTGTATGCGCGATGTGATCCTCTGCCGTTTTCGTTTCTGTCATCTCGGCAAGAAGGTTTGCAAAATCTTGCATGCCCTCACGTTCAAGTAGCGCCAAGGCTTTCCCATAATCATCATGGTTAAACAATTTTCGATTGAGCGCTTCAACGTCATCCTGAACCGCGTGATAATGCTTTGTCTCCAACTGCGTTTCGCTGTCGACATCCGCATGCTGAAGGGCATGTTTCGTCATGTCGGAAAGTATACCATCGCGTTTAGCGGTGATTTCCTCTGCACGGTTCGTGATAGGTTTACCTGATGCCTGTTGTTGTCGCATCATATCAAACAAAGGCGATAACATGTCCTGCAACGCTTTTGAGTCAACCTCACCATGGCTATCAAAATACATCTCAGTGTTCATGTCGATGTTGTCATCAAGCCACCAGTAAAGATCTTGAAGACCTTTCATTGTTTTGTCCGAAAGAGGGGCAAGTGGTGAATCCTGGAGTGGTGTTAGTACGCTCTCAAGCGCCTTGATGTGATTATGACCTAACAGCTTACTCAGCGTACTTTTGACGTGCGTCTTCTTCAGCTTTGTGAGGTCAGCGAATGCGGCGGAAAAGTCGTCTAAACTCTGTGTGCTATCAATGACAAGGTTGTTGTTGCGAAGCGAAAATGTAATTTGCATAAGGATACCGTCCTATCAATGTTGTGGCATGGTAGAGTCCGACCCGTTCCTCCTTGCCACCATGATAATGTCCGGTGTCAATAAAGAGTGTTGCTGGCGGTTTTCCAGTGACGCTTATGCGTAACCCGGTTAGCGGGTGGGTCGTAGAGGGGAGCTGCCCCATGAGATGACTGACACATGCAAAGCAAGTGCATCTCACAAAAAGAAGGATACTATATACACGTAAAAAGTCAATAAAAAACCTGCGCTAGGCAGGTTTTTTTATTGACCGAGTCGGCCTCAAACGACACAGTGGCATTAGCGTCATCCTTTAGCGTGGTGAAATCTTATACGCCACGGCAAAAATCCAACACCTCAGCCAACGCTTTAAGATTGTCTTCCACAAATGAAGCAAGATCCATTTGACCAGGATACTCGCTGTTAGTAAAAACATAATCTTCACTCGCCGCCACAACAGGGTATCCATCAATAAGTAACTCAGGCAGGTGATCTCCCTGAGGAAATAAAAAAAGAGGTTGATCAGTTGGTGCGCTACCAACGTCAGGCAGCGAATCCTGGTTATGACGTTCTCTTAAGTCGACGATGATATTGCGAACGCGGTTTTCGATGTCATCTATTTCAGTGAGTAGTGAATACGACATGAGCAGTAGTTCCTTGGGTAAGTTAAGCAGAAAAGGCAAGACGTTCGCCTTGCCCTCAGAGCCTGTATTAGCGTTGCGGTAAAGAGAGTAGTGCCTCTCTAATCGACTGGGTATCAGAAAACAGCAAGCGAGCGGCGTTGTATTCCTCTATCGTAGGTTTATCTGGGAAATAAGGGCAGTCTTCATCATCTTCACAGCGTTCCGAGAAGGCACCGAGCTTAGTTAACAGTGGTGAATCACCAAATTGGTCGGTGTCAATGGTAATTTTTTCGCCGTTTAGGTAAACTCCCGCGTGTTCACAGTTGAATTGAGATACCTCAAGATTATAACCGTGCACATCCCGCTCGTAAAAAATAACACCCAACAGTTCCACCGTGGTGTCGCCGGACGCGGTGCTGGTGAAGCGAAGGATGTTGGCATAATGGTTATTGCCATTGGTGTCATTGTCGATGCGCTTTCGGATAAGTTTGACCGCTTGGTCTTTACCATCGGCAAACTCAGCAATGCCTTCAGAAATAGTGTTAAGCACAGTATCTAAAATGGCGGCATCTTTGATTTCTTTTTTTATCAGTGAGGTGATGGTTTTCAAGCCCACATATGAAATGAAGTTTTTCAGGTGTATTGGCGCTTCACTCTGATCAAAAGAGTTGTACGTATCTAAGGTGGTGCGTGCAGCATGTAATTTCTTGGTCATATCAGAGAGTGCGTTGATGTTCTCGCGAGACCAAAGGGTATTTAATGATGGCATGGATGACTCCGTTAGTTGTGTTGACGGAGCTAGTATCTCAAAGTCTGTGTATGAAGTCAATAAATTTGGTGCAGTTTTTTTGTTTTGATGATATAATAAACAATATATTATTTGTCCCGCAGTATCACAATGCGCGTCCACCATTGTTAAGCGGAATCCTATAAGAAAGATGATGATGTTGAAAAAAATAGACGAGACGATAACACAGTACCTTGTCGACCGATACGGTGAAGCGGTTCGCGATGACGTAGGGTTGCTGCTGGGTGGGAAATTCCAATTACACCATCTCTTCAATTTAAGAACGATGATACGCAAAGACTGTGACCTGAGCGGCGGGAGAAACATGTTAAAAGTCGTCTCTGACAGTCTGTCTAAAAAAGATTTTGCCGGGGTCTGTCTCGATGGATGCAAAAACGCACGTATTCTTTTTGTCAATGGGGTGATGACACCCTATAGCTTAGCCCAATGGCAGCGCGACTGCCTACAAATGCTGTTTAAGCAACCTGTCGGCCTGGTTTATAACCCTACTGAAAGCCTCATTGCTGATTTGCTCGAATGCCACCAAGATCGTTATGGCGAGCCGACAATGCTTGCACATGGATTGGTCGCGCAAATCGAATACACACTGAAAACATCCCCCTATCCGGTGACCGTAGTTGGTTATTCACAGGGTGCAATTATTGCGACGAGGGCGCTAAGCATATTGACAGCGCGTTTAGGCCGTGCGCAGTTGCAGCGCGTAAGATACATCACGTTTGGGGCAGGTTTTAGAGAAAATCAACTGCATGAGGCGATAGTGCAAGAGCATTTCGCTAATCTACGTGATCCGGTTGTTCACTTGGGACTGCTTCGTCCGGGTAGCGAGCACACCGGGGTTATTCATACCCGGGATGCGCAAGGTCATATGCTGGTCGCTGATTATTTGTCGAAAGGTGCCCGGCATGGGTTTGATTTGAGCAAAAGCCCTGTCTTTGCAAGGCTTATTGGTGAGGATATTAAGAACGCTGCTGGCTAACAGCCGTATCGCCTATTGCTGATAGCGCTAAGCTCTTCAATAAGCGCATGAAACTGCGCTTTAGGCTCTTGATTGCCGTCAGCACCTTGTTCAAACAAGCTGTAGCACACCGCGGCGTGTGCATCACATTGCCGTGCCATTCTTATGGTATCAACAAGAGTATTAACTATCAGGTGCTTAATGGTTTCTTGCACTGTTTCACGTTGTTGTGGCGCTGCATTTATTCCACCTGCATGCACCTCAAAATTGAGTGTGGAGGAAAGCATTTGAGCCTCGTGCTGCGCATGCCGTTGAGATTCGGTGTGCGCATGAACGGTGCGCATTGCACTCAGCAAATGTTCAGTGAAATTTTCACACCCCGCCGCACGCATACCAATAAACGGCGTTTTAAACGCGCCTGTAAATAAAGGATCTAAGCCAACGGCTATGTCTTTGGTGAGCACCTCGATAGCGTCGTCAATCTCCTTGGGCAAGGTGGGCAAAAAGAGTCGTGTGACTATCTCTGTAGGGGCAAAGCTAACATCTAAATCCAATGAATTACCGTCATTAAAGGCATGTTGACGATAAGCGTTTAGCAGTGTCCACATATCACTATGGTTGCCGCCATCACCAAGTAGCGATGTCATTTCCTGTGTGCACCAGGGCAACATCGACGACATAATATCAAGTACAGCATCAAGAGGAAAAGAGACAAACCCTTCACACATAAGTGTTGCCACATTGTTGCAGCGAGCAGCAAAGCTGTGTTGTTGCGCTATCTGCGCATTGATATGGTCGCACTGGCGTTGCGCAACAAGGCGGTGGGCGATGCTGAAGCGGTTGTTGTCAACCCTATGCTTGATGAACGCAGCGGCTTCGTCGGGTGTGGTAACCGAACGGTGAAGCGCGCCATCAAGGTGGGTGTAGTTAATATCACTTAGCGTAGCGGCCTGTGTCGCTGTTGAGAGAAATGTTGAGGTGTCTTTAAAGGTCTCTTTATCGGTAAACACATCGCTAAACACGCTGCGTTTTGCTTTATGTATGAGCGAACGCATGGCCGTGATAGTGTTGGCATCAGCAAAGTACCAATGGGCAACCAACCCATAGCCAGACCCCGGGTAAATGAGCGCTATTTGCTCCTTGTGAAGAAGGACAACTCCCGTTTCTTTTAGCATCGAAAGTAACCATGAGACAACCGATGTGTCGGGGCAGTACACCTCAACAAGGTGTGCTGTATCTAGCGACACTGATGAGGAAGGGGTAATGTTTAACTTGTTAAGGCGTTTGCCAAGTGGGTTCATGCTTTTATCCTTGCAGTTCATCTGCCGCATCAAGTAAAGCGCGGTATTTACGTAGCGTGTTTTGCGCCTCCACAAGTTCATCATCAGTGACAGTAAGCGGAAATGAGAGGTCGCTGAAGACAATGCGGTTAAGGAGTGTAGTAAAAAAATCAAGGGTCGCGGCCGATGGCGTACCTAACGTTGAGTAAGGGTGAGACACTTCACCATCACGGTCTATTTCGTAATGATGCTCGCTAAACGCAGCTACGCGCTTAACAGAAAACGCAACACGCATTTCTTTATCACCATTCACGCTTGGGAATGAAAAACACACAGTTCGCTTGTCCGGGAGTGTGCCAAACGACGCTTTTTGAAACTCCGGTTCTTGAAGCGTTAAGCGAAACTCTGTCGATGCGATGGTACCTGCGACAATCCGAGGCAGAACGGCCTGAATGGCCTCGATTTCAGGACACGGGAAAGCGTTGGCCAGAGTTGCCGTCTCTTCTAGCACCTCAGAAGCTGCGAGCGTAACAAATGAAGGATCAAATGACTCTTCACGTGCACTGATAATACTATTGGCATGCATAATGGCATGAAGTGCGCGTTGTAAGTTGTCGGTTGACTCTGTTTGACCTGTGTAACTTTTGGTTAGGGTTCGCATGGTTTTTCCTTGTGTGTTGACATAATTAAGTATGCCAAAAATGGACTCAAAAAGCAATCGTTTTGTGATAGTATAGAGGTGACATTAAACAACGCGAAGGGATATTTATGAGTCAATCTAAATCCGAATGGGATTGGATGGTGGCGATGGCAAAAGCCTCAAATAGCGGTGATAAGCAAGCTGTCTCGCGTATCATTTGCGATGCACCATTGGCTGAGATGCCAAGATTGCAGCACATGGCAATAAGTGTGTTTGAAATAACAAAAGAAAACATGAGCACTTACCTAGACGCTGCTGAGCGCCTGGCTGAGCTCGAAGATGACGGGACGTGGGATGCGCGTGCGGCCTTCCGTCACAGCCTAATAAAAGAGCAGTCCTCTATGTTATTGAGTGGGTCGGATCCTGGGTAGCGCTCGTCTTGTACGCAAAGGAACCGAGGACGCGAGAGTGGCGTAAAACCCATTCAATCTGTGTACGTAAACGGCACAAAGATAGGGGAGAGCGTTACCCTCTTCGTCCATGACGTTAACGTTTAGCGTAGGCATAAGGAAGCCCGAGAGCTTAATGAAAAGAGAGGGTGAGACCTCCTTCTCAAGTGCATCAATTATCGCATTGATATCAGACTTATACAAGGCGACAACGCCATCGAGGTTGCTATCAGCCACGCTCCCTCCAATACAGTGAAATCGCCAGATTAAGAAACGCCATAATACCAGGCCTTCTAGTCAAACATAGAAATCCGTTTGCTTGCCGGTTTATCTTCAAGGTCTTCTAAACTAAGCGAAGCTGCCCAATCAGAGAACGCCGTTAGCTGAGAACGCTTCTTAAGTTCATCATTACTAAAATCAGAGGGGTTGATAAACTTCTCACGAATAGCGTCTACTTCCGCTCGACCGAAATCTTCGGTGATGCCGCTTTTCTTTGCGCGCTTAGTAAGCACCTCTTTGGCTTTTTTAATGGCCGTGTCGATACGCGATACGTTCAGGATCGCCTTAGAAACTTTCTGTGTCATAATAGACTCCAATAAATACGTTGTTCAGCTCAGGCTTTATCCCGATGTCTAATCGAGTTATCGCAGTATGAGCGTAGTAATTGTTTGCGTGGCAAGATATAGCATAATGAGCTGCTGTTGCCTAAAGTGTGCGACATGTACGTGTGTTGACGATGGCATTATCTCAATGAGATGGCCTCTTGTCAACAACAATCAGCGCATCTGTGCGCGCTGACTGTTAAGATTAATGGCATCCAGCTCTTTTCGTGCCAGCGCCTCGTTGCCGTTAGGCGCAACGTGCACCGCAGCTTTTACCGTGCCTGATGACATCCGATACACTAAAGAACCGATGCATTTGCCTAGGCCTTCAGGTTTTTTGTCTACGCCTGGCACAAATGTAACAATATTTGGATACATAACATTTTCCTGTGTTGTGTTGACAGGAATAAGTATCTCAAAACTTGAGTAGGTTGTCAATAGGCGACTTTACGCCGCCCTCATAAACTAGTTGTCTTCATCATCATTAACATCAGTAATCAAAAGACAAGCGTCCATCACACCTTCGTTCTTTAGTGCATGGTAGGTTTGAACTACTGACTCAGCAAGGTCAGGCCATCCATCTTCGTCCCAACCTTCGACCGTATCAAAGTTGCCGTTACGTTCATAAAGTCCACCCGCCACATTGATGTCGTTGAGTAACGATAACGCAGCCCGCTGCAAAATCGTAAGGTCAGCACCTGCTAAATACGGCACAATAAGCTTAACGGGGTCATCCGCATCCATCACCTTGAAGTGTTCATCGTTATTGATGAGAATGGCGAAGTCAGTTGGCGAATCCGGTGACTCGCCGCCTACGTGCACATTGGATACCTCACCTGTAACCACGGAACCGTCGTCGTTTTCAATAGCAATGGTTAGACCGGGTTTAATCGCCTTTGCTGGTAAGAAATGAAGTGTTACCGAACTGCTTTTAAGTAAAGACATCATATTTCCTCGTTGTGTTGACATGTTAATTATCTCAAAAGTAAGTGTTCAAGTCAACACAAAGAATGTGGGTTAGGGAGTTAAAGTTGGTTGTGTAGCACAGCGAGAACATCATCTACACAATCAAAAAGCGGCACGTTGCTGGCATCGTAAACGCTGCCATCGTTACCCACCATGGTAGTAAAGTCATCGCCAGAAATCGCGCAATACAACCACTTCATAGTGTGATAGCAAATAAGTCGATAGTCATCAATCAAGTCGAGCTCACTAGTGGAAAAAGTTGAGCGTTCTGGGCTGACAAGTTCGATGAATTTAGCCAGCATAACATTGCTGACGTCTTGGTAATGGTTAGGTGTTTGGTTACCAAGGAATTGTCTCGCGTGAGACGGATTGTCAACAGTAAGTGATGCTTGCTCATGATCAAAGGCGGTTTGACATGCCGTGATGTAAGTGATCACGCTGCGAATAAACGTCTCATTCGAGCCGTCGGTATGGTAACCCGTCGCGGGCGCGCTGAACTGAACTACAAATTCATTTTCACGTTCTTCGCTAGAAAGATAATTGTCCATGACGTACTGATTCATAGCGCTAAACGTCATGCATAATCGCGATGTGCTTACGCGCTCTGGATTAGGCATATCACCTACAACTGAATCGTTATCAGAAGTGATAGGCGATAGTGTAAGTGTAATATCTTTACACGAAAATGGCGTAGGTGATTTCATTGACAGAATGGTTCCTGTTGCTGTGTTGACGTACCCATTCTCGCAGCAAAAGCACTCACCGTCAAGGGTAACTTGCTGCGAGAGAAGGTGAAATTTAGGCTACGCGGCTTGTATGCGCTTACGCCCTATTTCATTCGCCATCAATGTGGCCACGAAACCTTCTTCGGGGGAATAAAAACCAATTTCAGTATTGTTGCGAATGCGATCTTCAGACATAACGCGAGCATGCCCCGGCAAGCCCTTAAGCGCCTCTGATAGCGTTTTCAGCGTAATGCCGTCTTCCGCCATATCGACGTCGCGCTGACAATCAAGGATATAGTGGTTGGCCACTTTGATAAAAAAAGGGTTTGCAGGTTCCGGACGGACTACAACAGGCGCATCACCATAAAGGCAGCGCTGACTTTCAATAACATCACGTAATTTATCTACCGTAATCGGGATGTTTTTAGGCATAAGGATCTCCAAAGAGTGTGTTGACAAGGTTATTCTCTCAAGAACTGTGTTTATTGTCAACAGAATATTTGACTTATGTTGGTTATGTGGTTAATATAAAACGGTCTCTTTGAGATGTGGTTTTGCACCACGCCGCCCCTTGGCGCAACGCACTATGAATAGTTACATCAACTTTTTTTATGACACCGTTTGTCGTTACATCGTCAAGCAGTGTGATGGAAACGGGGCACAACACACTGCTATCAAGAGGATGATATCATGTCAAACGAAATACCATTAAGAAAAGTAATCCAAAACGAAAAAGACCTAGCTGCGTTAAGAGAAAGTTTACGAGCGTCACTGACGTTAGAGCAAGTTGTCGGTCTATTTAAGCATACCATTAAAAAGGAATCGCTGGGTGACAGTGTTGCGCGTGCGGTAGGCCAAAAAGCGCGTGATAGCATAAAGCAAAGCGCAGCCGATAAGCTCGCCGCTGACATGTTGGGGTTTCACAACACTAATGAAATGTTTGCGCATTACCAAGTCCAATACTTCAATGTTTCTCTGTTTCGTCACCATCGTGAGTATGATGACGCAAGCGTCAATGTAGTACGTGAACAAGGTGTAGAAGTTGGCGTACTTGATATGCTTTACATGTATCCAGACATCTTTCATTACAAGTTTGAAAAAGAACTGCATGCTTTTGAGTATGAGGCAGAGATTAAAAAGGATCTTCGCCGTGATGAAGTTGAAGGCTACCGTTATTTCTTCGACGCCACATCACCATTGACAGGCGCGGCCTTCAATTTAAGCAGTGTCCCTGATTTGCTGGATAGGATCCCATCGTATTTTAGTTTTACCCGAAAAACAAAAGATTTACCTGAACTAATGAGCCATTTGGTGGTTCAGGCAGGAGTAGGAGTCAACTTTGAGGGCATGGGTGATCCGCTGGCCGTTAATTTTGGTGAAGGTGACTGTAAGGTTATTGGCATTGACCATGATGCATCCGACCCGCGTGAGACGCTAAAGTCTCTGAGTGACGTGATGATGAAGGCGCATCCTGAACTGTTCGAAAAAGACCTGAATGAAACGGTGGTGGAGACCCTCATATCCCGAGCAGGCTTTAATAAAAAGGGGAATGCGACTGCGTTTTATGAACCTTATGATTTATACTACGACCACTATAATGCGAGCGTGATAATCACTAGATTAGGCGTGCCTTATGTGGGCGCAGGGTTGTACCTTGATGCAAGTGACATTCGCTGTAAAGCGCACTACGAGAGCTGCAAGCGCAAGGATTGATGGTAGCGTAAAAAAACAAAAACCTCGCTAATCAGCGAGGTTTTTTTGTTTTTGGTTGTGTGGTTTATCGATTGTTTAGCGAGAAAACCCAGTGATAAGTGATAGGTAATAAGTGAAAAGCAATATCACCGGTTTCTCACTATGGCAACAAGTCGTTAATTAAACCACTGACGCTCATTAAGGAATTCGGCGTCATCTTCCTCCGTGTAGCCATCATTGATAAGCTTGAGGCGGTTTGATGCGCGTCGAGACTCTATTTCTCCGGCTACAATGTGCGTAAACATAGCTTTGGTTTCCATGTTGGCTCTTATCATTTGAGGCAAGAAGGTACGCCCGAGTTTATGGTAAAGCGCATAAATGGATGACAGGGTGGCTATAGATGTAAGTAGTGGGCTGATTTTGTCCTTCATCTCCGCCACAGGGGCTTGGGTTTGCAATCCATCGAATAAGACCTCTCTCAACGAAGACTTAATGAGCTCGTCAACACCAGTGTTGACAAAAATACGCTTAGCTTCGAAAAACTCACTACCTGTAAGGGCTTTTTCCAAGGTTATCCAATGTTTGTCTTTCTCTGATGCGCTTGCGACCTCGTAGGCATTCATTGCCAACGATAACATCACTTGCGTAGACGCTTTAGGAACGTCACCGAGGATCATGGAAGAGGTTTTCTCAAAAAAAGCCGCGTCAATGATAATGTAGGTTAAAAAGGTAGGCGTTCGACCAAGTTTAATCAAGCTGCCGTTCATCATCACGTTAAGCAAAGCATCGCACGTGTCGAATTCGTTGTCCGTGTGGAAGTAGTTTGCCCGTGTCTCCGCTGACTCTATATTGTCAAACGCACGATGTGGGATCCACTCTCCTCGTTCAACGCCTCCGTCATTGCTTTTGACCGTTGCAAAAAGCTCACTGCCAAGCGCAAACGGGGACAGGCCTTTAAACCAATCTGTTTTGTTGGCCATGTTTTCGTTGACATAATTCAACAGCGCGTGACCTTCATCAGTAGTTACACTGCCATACTCACCCATGGTGCCCTTAAAGGGAAAGTGAAACATGTCCGCAGCTTTATTGGCTACGCTTGTATAGCCGTGGCTGGTTGCAGAACTCAACAGTAAAGGTAAAACGATAACGGGCTCACCTTCTTTTATAGGTAAGCCGGAAAGGTGGCATAGTGTGCTCATAACAATGTTCGCTGTGTTGACAATATAGACTTAATATTACTAGGTTTAATAAAATGAGTCAACGAAAATAAAAGGCGGAATGGTGCGTTTGCCGATGTTTTTTCTGCGATGTGATAACCTCAATGTAAATGAAAGCTTGGTGGTGAGGCTACAATGAGTAATATTTTCTTTTATGATCCAGAGGGCGACAATGAAAGCGATAGTGGCGTGGACTTGTCGGGTATTGATGACTTAGTGAAGTCAGCCGGCATATACGTAGAGAGCGGAAAGTCATTGTTTGCTTACAGCGCAGATGACAACGGTGTGTTAACGGGGGCCGTATTTATAAGCACAGATCCTTTCGATGCGGATATCGCCATCAGTCCTGAGGCGCAATCGCAAGGTGTGGGACGTAAGTTGTTTGAGGTGGCGATGGACGAATGCGATATGTACAGCGCAGAGATGGATATGCCAGCCTTAATTCATGCCACGAACCCCATTATACAGCGATGGTTGTTTCAGCGTGATTTTGTCGTCGCTGACAGCCTGCTCGACGGCGATAGGATCATGTCTCGGGACAGTCGGTTAACTCCAAGTGAACGCCTATCTCGTTTTACGGCGTTGCTCAGCAATGATGCCAAGTGGCAAAAGCAGTATCTTCGTAATGCGTTGGGAGACATGACGTTTGGTGAATTTCAACAAGCCCTGGCGGATGTTGCTAACCACCGTCCTATAGCAACAGCACATGCTGATGTGATAGCTGCGTTTGCGCGTTCGCTTACTCGTTCACAATCAGATAGAGAGTACCTGTTGGCGCAATTAAGTGTTGCGCAACGAGAGCGCTATCTTTGCCCGCCGTCTTTTGAGCATGTGCTAAATGAGATGATGACGAGTGCACCAGAGGATGTACTGGAGGTGTGCATGAATGCGCTTCGGGAAAAAATGCCAGACGCTGATGTTGAAACCGGTGTGCCGCGTTTACAAGCGTTGACTTATCATTGGTTAAGAAATGGTGGGGCGCCATGTGGTGGCAGTGAGCGGGATGCTGTTAGTCATGTCATCGATAGCCTGCCTTTATCACCTGATGCGAAAAGCGCATTGTTGTCGGTGAGAAGTGAATCGAAAGAGGTCATCGAGCATGAAAATAGCCACAGTGTTTCAGTGGAACCTCACTCAATGAAGTTAAGGTAGTTGGCACACGTATTGCAAAGTTTTATGTTATTTTTAAGACATGTTGAATAGGAACAATTTCATGTTAAAGGCAACATTTAAAGCCATCGGCGCGCTAGCAATAGGGATGGCTATGAGCGCCAACGCGGCTAACCTAATAGAAACAGAAAATTTGGTTGAAAACGGCTTGTTTTTGGACGATAACGGAAGTTATGCCGGGAACATTAGCACAGAGCCAACAGGCTGGCAGTTTGCCGCTGGAACACAAACGCAGTTTATCGACACTACGACGTTAGCCAATCATCCCTTTGATAAAGAGGGACGTTATTTTTATGGTGGTCGTAGTGCGTTTAATAGTATCACGCAGTCATTCGATTTAACGTCTTTGTCTGAATACAACGAGTCATTTTTCCGCAGTGGCGCGGTAACCATCAAATTAGATGTGTGGATGTGGTCAGGTGCAACAGATGACGCGCGCGCGCGTGTGTATCAAAAAGATGCGGCGGGTAATTATATTGGTGACGTTGTTAACACTGGCTTTACGCAAATCAATGACCCCTATCGCTATACTGCTTCAGGGATGCTGCATGAAGACGCGGTGTCTTTGCATATATTTTTGGACTCTGATCGTGATTATGGTACGGCCAACAACGGTTATGTTTTTGACCCGACCATGACATTGTTGATTGAGGACAATGAAGCAAATCGCAATCTGTTAAACATCGACACATCGCTTTCCTTACAGGAAGCTCAAAATGTCGCGCAAGCTCAGTTCACCAATGTACCATTGGTAGGCGCATTCGGTGCACTGATGGTGTTTGCTGGCGCAACAATGCGTCGCAAGAAATAGAAAAAGGCCGTCAAGGAAAACGCTAGATGATTATCTAGCGTTTTTTTGCCTGTTGATTTACACTAAAAGCGACCACTCACCTGTTGTTTCATCTTTATGTGCAACCGCATCAAGGTCAGCACCTCCGTAGTAAGATATACTCTCCGCGTCGAGTGCAAGATGCAAATCACCGAAATTTGTTAAGTGGTTTCGAAGTATCGATGAAAAACATCGCATTAAATCAACAGGTTTCGTGTACCCGTCCGAGCACATGGCTACTTCATAAGTTTCAATAAAGGTGCCTGGGTCGTCTATATCGGCGGTTCCCACTGTGGCAACAATGAGAGAGCACTCCGGCTCTTCCATAATGATATCGCAGGCTTGAGTAAGTCCGTACACCTTCTCGCGCGCATTATTGGCGACGCCGCGAAGGTATTCATGCGCCTCGCCATCGAGATTTTTTTCCTTTATGAAATCGTCGAGCAAATTAAGTGCCGTTTCAGCACTCAATCCCAGCGAATTGCAAAGTGAACTCAGTGTCGTCATACTATTCTCTCTTTATCGTTAATAGAGGTTGATGTGACCGTGTCTAAGGATATGTTTTTTCAGGCATACCATTAGCAACATTAAGGACAAGCGCGCCATTTGATGATGCATCTGTGCTCATGTAAGTAGGGCACGTTTTTTTGTTGTGGCGGAGACGCAAGTGCAAGCGTTCTGCGCCCGTTTGATGGCGTGAAATCATCCACGTAAGCGTCCAGTTTTTCAGCGTATGCTCTTGAGGCGCGCTGGGCGTGTAGCCCGACAAAGGGTCACTATCCTTGCCGATAACAAGAGTGAGCCCATTACACGTTTCTTCATCTTCAAGTACATCAAGGTCAGCTTGCTGTTCACGTGAAAAGCGTGCGATAAAAACATCTTCTTGTTCAGCTACATCAAAAGATACAGCCATTGAGGTTGCGTTTGCCATAAGAAATGCCTTTTTGTGTTGTTTTACGTTGTTGAGACATGGCGAGATGGCGCAGTGGCCACCTCAATAAAAAATATTAACCTGCAAGCTTACTCATGATGCGGCGAAGGTCATGTTCCGCAATAAGGTAAAATGGGGTTTCCATTTCTACACGTTCGCCAGTTTTCATATTGCGTAATACATCGGGTGTATTACCAGAACCATACGTGATACGGATATCTTCAGTGTCCAAATCGCGCATGATGTTGCGAATACGAAGGTTTAGCTTATGGTTAGGTTGAGAGTTCTTTCTTGCTAGTGACTTGCCGCGCATCTTGATGCTGTTTGGGATGCGACGCAGACCTGTATGAGTAATGATTTCCATTGTTTTTTCTCGTTGTTGTGTTGACAGGATTAGTATCTCAATAAGTGAGGGCGTTGTCAATAGAAATGTGCAGAAATGGCGTTTTTAGGGCGGCGCTCGCCCTAAAAAGAGTAAGTTCTCAGTCGCCTTTAATATCGAGAATGGCCTTTACCATGGCATTGGGATCGTTCGTTTTCAGACCATGTATGAACGTGCCATTTTTCATGTCGATGGTAAGGCGATAGCGTGGATCTTCATACTCTGAGTGTTCATTAGGAACAGCTACAGAAAGCTCGCCGCCATCCTGGTTGACGACACTGGTAACCAAGCAATCATCAAGGAGCGTCGGCTCTGCGTTGTCAGTAAGTGTCACGTCAACGCCTGCGGCGTGCAGCGCTAAAGCCAGCGTGCGAATGTGTGGATTAGTTTCTTTTTTTAAGTTTTCAAGTGGTGTTGGTTGCATTAGGTGTCCTTTCCGTTGAGGAAAATTGATAGCGAGGGCGGGTTACGCCCTCAGGATAATGATGTTGAACGGACAGTTTTTAGGCTGCCGCTTCATTAAAAACAGGGAGGTGATAGCTCAGGGTGGCCAATGCATTAAACATGTGGGCGCGCTCCATGTTGGCGCTTAAGCATTGAACAGGATAGCCGTCGTTAGGTACGTCTGTTGGAAGTAGCGGCTCACTAATGCGTACGTTCTTTGACAGTAGTGCCCTTGCGTCGTCTTCGTCCTTAGCAAAGACTAAGCCCAACGCATTAACCCCAAGGTACGTTGCACTAAAGACCCACATACGATTACCTAGCCCTTTGCTCATGCCTTCCCAAGCAAAGTCAATTAATGAATCGAACTGAACTTTGCGGTCGGCGATATCGTTTCCCGTGTTAGGACGGATATTAAAGCTAATTGGTGATTGCATGGTAATATTACTCCGAGTTGTGTTGACAGGGACAGTATTACAAACACTGTGAGTATTGTCAATCAATTTCATCATCATTGTCCGCGTTAACAGCAGCGACACTGTCTTTAAACCCCTTCTGAGTCAGCGGGTAACGAAATCCCTTATGCTCCAACATAATGCGCTCCTCAAAATTAGACAACGTGTCTGTAATCTCGTCATGATCCATATCCCATGGCACCTCGACACGAGTGATGAGGAGTTGAATGTTATCACGGTGTACGTTGTTGTGATTGAAGTTCATCATGGAGCTTAACTCGGCCATAATGCCTTTCTTGTTCTCATTCCATACGTAGCCTGATGATGTGTGTCTTAGCGTTTCATAGCAGATCAGGTATACAATTTTCCCTCCGCCAATACGATAAGGCGGTATGGCGTCAACATCCTGCGCTTCGAAAAGCGAAAGTTGAGCCTCGTAGGGTTCAATGCCTTTGAAACCGTGTCGATTGGCAATTTTCTTTCTCAGTTTGTTTAAGGGGATGTTGAGATGTTCTGACAGCTTTTTTGTTTCATCTCGAAAGTGGGCCACCGAAAGGAAGCCAAGAATAGGTGGGCAATGCATCATATAACACTCCAAAAACGTTGTCTTTTTACTTTACGGGTTACCTCACTCACCACCACGACAACGCATGTTGTGTTTATACTATGTGCTGTTGTTGTGTACTCTTTTGCCAGTGTGAGGCGGCGGGCTGAGTGCCCATTCAAGATTTTACGGCCATGCCAACTCGAAGTAATTAAATAATACCACAGTAGGGGATAAAGGCAAGCTATTTAAAATGTTGTGCAGGTGAAGAGAGTAAGTTAATTTGTTGCCTTATTCTAAAGTAGTGTTGTTATTTACTTGAAAGTATGAAAGAATTCATGTCATTGCTGTCAACGCAATATAAAATCATTTTCAAACACAACCCTGTAAGAAGGAATAATAATGCTTAAAAAAGTAGTATTAGCGTTATCGCTTAGTGCGAGTGTTGCCGTCTCTGCATTTGCTGAAGTGGCTGTCATTGTTCACCCTGAAAACACAGCAGAAATTACTGCTGAAGATGTAGCGCGTATGTTCTTGGGTAAGGCGGGCCAATTTAGCGATGGTAAGGAGGTGCTCCCTATCACGCAAGAAACAGCGACGACGACGGATGCTTTTAATACGGGGTTGCTAAATCGTAGCAGCTCACAGGTCGCCAGCTATTGGGCAAAACAGGTGTTTACCGGAAAAGGATCGGCGCCAAAACAAGTAAGTGATGACGCCGCCGTCATCAATCTCGTTAAAGACAATAAAAACGCCATCTCTTACGTCGATGCATCAAGCGTCACGGGTGATGTTAAAGTCGTATTGACCAAGTAGGGGACAGCAAAATGAAGAACATGAAAAAATCATTGTTAGCAGCGAGTGTTATGTTGGCCGCAGCGGGTGCGCAGGCGGATGTGACGATCAATGGATTCGGTAACGTTGTTGGCGGTATCGCCAGCAGTGATGATGTTGTGTTGAATTTTGATGACAATATCGATTTTCAAAACGACAGCTTGTTTGCGTTACAATTTTCATCAGACGTATCAGACAAGATAACGGCAACAGCCCAGGTGTTATCGCGTGGTGAAGATGACTTTGATGTGGCGTTTGAGTGGGCTTACCTCTCTTACGAAGTTAACAACAACTGGACCGTAACCGCGGGCCGCTCTCGTCTTCCTTTATTTGCCTATTCGGCGTCACTGGATGTGGGTTATACCTATCATTGGGTAACCGCACCGAATGCAATCTACAATGTGCCTTTCAATAACCTTGATGGTGTAAAAGTGAGCTACAGCAACATGCTGGGCGGTTGGGATATCCTGACTGATGTGGCGGCAGGGCAATTTAAAGGTGACGCCTTTGGTGCGGACCTTCGTGGAGAAAACACGCTGTTAGTATCATTGCAGGCGAGTAATGAAAGCTTGACCGTCCGTGGGGTGGTTGGGCGAACAGATGCCACCCTTGATCTTGCAGGTTCAAGTGATGAGCAGGCGGCCTTGCTGGCAGGTGGCTTCTCAACTATGCGAGAGCTGGGTTTAGTCGCGCTATCGGACTCGCTTGAAATGGAAGATGATGAAGGTCAATTCCTGGGCGCTAGCGTGATGTGGGACAACTATCAGTATTTTGTAGGCGCAGAGCTAACTAAAGTGATGATTGATGATAGTTTTAGCAATGATGATACGGCATACTATGTCACCGCCGGTGCGCGTTATGGTAAGTGGACACCGTCTATTACGTATGAACGCTTCGAGTCTGAGTTGTCTATCAATAACGCGTCACTTATCAATGATATCGCTGGTTCAGGGCTACCAGACAGCGTGGCTGCAACCTTAACAAGCGTCGCATTAGGTGCGCAGGCTTCTCAGGTTGAAGATTACAGTATTACATCTGTGGCATTGCGCTATGATTTGGATAGCGGTGTGGCATTAAAGGCTGATGTGTCTCGATACAATGATGATGTGTCAGACGATAATGATGGCACATTGGCGCGCGTTGCGGTTAATTTTGTATTCTAGATTTACAGTTGAACCAAAAAGGGCAGTATAACCTGCCCTTTTTATTTATTGTATTTTGACACATTGGTGTTATAATAATTAAAGTTTAAGTAAGGAGGCATTATGCCGATTAAGTACCATGCCATACAGGGGCGCATGACATTCCGAATGTGAAGTTTTACATTAGGAGATAAATCATGTACGAGGTTCCTGTTTATGAGCCTAAAATTATAGAGCGCACGCCGACACGGGTTCGCATTTTTGAAAACTTGGCAGCATACATTGCTTCCCCGGTGAAACGGAAAGAAACCGCTTCAGAAGCCTATGTGTGTCGTCACTGTGACGCAAGATACTTAACGCTCGAACAGGCGATAGGTAGCGATTGCAAGCATCGTCTTAGGAAGCGAGAGACACCTTTAAGGCCGCGAGAAGGTGAGTCTGAAAGGATGTATTATTTTCGTTTAAGAGCAAGGGAGTTCGTGCCTCATGCGCGCGAAGACTTCTATGAAGTCGCCAAGGTAACCACTGAGTTTGGTGATCCCTTGCCTGAGCCTACTAAGCCGCGTCCATGGGGGCCGCGAGGTCACTTAACGTCAGTGGCTGCATGGATGGAAAGCGATTGTTCGCCTTATAATCGCGGCGTGCTCCCTGGAGAACGGGAGTCTGGTTTTAACCGTTGGTTAAGTAAGTTCAAGCATCAACCTGGCTATGTGAGAACAGGGTACTGTTATCGCCGCCCTAAGGTAATGGCAGAGCGCCGGAGCCTTGAGGCCCTTAAGATGGAGCCTGATGCGCCAAACGTTCGCGGTAAGCGCGGTGCTTCAGCGTTGCCAAATGAGTTTAATGAAAAGTACGTGTGCTTAGAACGAACTTGGAAAAGGAAAAAAGTGCGTAAGCAGTGGATGGTAAATGCCTAAAACAAAAACCACGCATAAGCGTGGTTTTTTGTCTGGTTACATTTGCATGAGACTTTTTCGTCGTCTCACCCAAGAAGCGCCCAGCATCAGCAGCCCCGCAGAGGCGAGCATAGGCGCGCCGACATTCGTTGGATTTTCAATGATGTTACCTGTTTCATCAATGGGGATGTCTGCGTCGTTGCCTGGCGACGTGTAGTCTGCGCCAAGGTAGTCATAGCCTTTGAAGTACATAGCAAGGCGGCCGTTGGGAGATTTCTCTTTCCAATGGTAATATGAATAATAATCTTTGACGTTCCAGTGAAACGTTGCGGTACCAGAAACTGACTCAATCCACTGCTCATCGCTGTCAGTAAACTCCATGAATTTTGTCTTACCAAGTTTTGACTTGTAAGAGATAGGATCGATGAGTGCCGTTTCATTCCATGTATCTAACGTCATGTTGATGTAGGCATTATCAAAGAAATAGCCTGACCAGCCAGAGGTGTTAAAATAAATACCAAGCGCGTCCCAATCCCCTTCCAGAGACTGTGTTTGCACTGTTGTCCCACCAAATGAATAAGTGGTGTCAGTTCCATCACGCGTGATAGACCAATCAAACGTATGTTTGAACCAATCAAGATTGTGGTTCCCATCGTAGCTCAACCAATTTAAATTGGATGAATCGCCGTGACTGCCATTTCCGGTACGAACCGCAATATCATGCCCACGTTGTCCACCATTAGGTAGAGAGTGATCAACCTTGGTTTCCGTATAAAAAAGCTTTTTTGCTTCAGGATAGTCGTGTACCAGGATCGGCTCTGCATTCACTGATGATACGAACGCGACCGAGCTTAAAATAAGCGTACAGAGTGTGTTTTTCATAATATTCCATTTTTATTAGTGGTGGATTTTCTCGCTATAGGAGGAGAATACACAATTATATGTTGTGGGTCAAATAATGTACATTAGACATTGGTTTAGTTTTTTTTGGCCATGCGAAGTCTTAGGTGGTGCGGGTTAGCGAGCATTCGTTAAATTTTCACAAAATAAGATGTTGACTTAAATGAAAATTCTCCGTACTGTAAATTTACTCCTGTCAAGGAGCGCAGTACATTTCAACCCATTGATACAATTCGTAGAAAGGATGAAGGATATGCGAAAAGCAACACTAAAGGTTTCACTTTTAGCTTCAGCGTTAATGATGAGTATGGCGGCCAGTGCGGCGTCAGAAAAAATCGTAGTCTCTGAAGATGTCCAAGTTAAAGATGTTGCGTCTGCTGGATTTAGCTTGGATATAAGTGCTCCTCCAGCCGAGCAAAAAACCAAGCCTAAAGGACCTAGGCTTCCACCTGCGTCTAAAAAGTAGTAAGGCGTAGTTTCATCTATCCACTTTATGTTATTGTAAATATTAAATCCAAAAAGAAGGAAATATCATCATGCGAACGCGTTTAGTTAAAAATACTCTTTTGGTTGCAGCCGTCGCTTTTGCTTCAACCGCAGCAAGTGCCGCCACCTCTGTAAATGGTGGAGATTTGGCCGCAGATGCTATGAATGACGGCGCGCCAGTCGTTATTGACATGGGCTCAGCAGAAACGCAGATGAATAAGTCGATGCTCATCGATGTTGCGCCGCCTCCGCCAAAAAGCGATACGGTTACAACCCAAGGTAAATCGAGAACAAAAAAGAAATAGCCTTGCGTAAATAATAACGAAAAAAGCCGCTTTAAAAGCGGCTTTTTGTTATGATTCCTCTAATTGATTGAGAAAAAGCGCTCGACTTGAAGCCTCCGACGAGTCATTCGAAGAATCGACTCGCGGAATCCAGACACTAACCTGCTTTAGACTGTTGCAACAACCATAAAGAGGATAGCACTAGAATGCGGCTGACAAATGTTCAACAAGCGATTACCCATTCTTGCTGCTGCCCGTATTTCGGAGCGAGCGCTTTTGTGAACGAGTTAATGTTAACAGGATTGGTGAGTTAAATCAACGATGAAAAGGTGTTCTTGGTGTGGAAGGCTTTCGCCTTCCATCATGCCAAGGTTAGAGCTTAAGCTCATCGGCGTAAACAACATCGTCAATGTCATCGTAACGCCAGAAGGTGTGTGCATGATAGCCATCATCCGTTTTGATAAAGTCGACCGCAACACTTGACTCTGAACGCATGGCATCAATAAGCGCACTAACGTCAAAATCTTTCAGTGCTAAAGCCCGCTTTGCCATAGCGCTCTTGAAGGTTTTGGGACCAAACGCCATGATAGTTTGTTGGTCGCTCATGTATAAACGAATGCAATGCCCAGGGACAGGAGAGTGCATGGATAGCCATTCAGCCTTACGAAAGGCAAGTCCTTTGCTCGCATAGAGCTTTATGTTGTTGTTCTCGTCAGGGATAGGGTTAGCGGCAAGGTGCATGTCGCCATGAAGAATATCATTGTCTTCAACGCATTTTATTAACCACTCATCTAGCGTTAGTGTGCTGGGCAACTGTTCGCAATTAAAGCTTATTGGAGACAGAACAATGTCATCTTTAGGTGCAGGGACAGAGTAAATTTCATAGTCTCTCTTGTCGGAGAACTCTCTGAATTCACCACGCGTAGGATAGACGGGACGTCCTTCTTTCCACCACGCCGGAATGTTGTCATCGACGATGGTGTCTTTGAGCGTTGATAATGCTTGGAGGCTATCATTATCGGCGGCGCCATCTGCAATGTGATAGACCCACCCATTTAAGCCTTGTACGCGCTGTGTGCTTGGATCGAAGGCGATAGCGGTGATCATTGAGCCTGTGCGGCCAAGAGGGTCATCAGATAGCGTGCTCATAATATGAAGGCGACCAGGTTTACGTAATGGGTTAATGCGTTGAACGCACGTTATTGTGCTGAGGTGCATGTGTTTCTCCGTTTGTGTTGACAGGTGACATTATGCCTGAGGCTGTGTGCTTTGTCAATGGCTTTTTGAAACTTTGATTTAAATAATGGAATAAGTTTTGCTTTATTTAAGGAAAGTGGCTTAGGTATGCCGAAAAAAGGAATGAGAATATGAGAAAGTGGTTAGTGGGCGCAGTGTTTACCGTATTATCCTGTGCCAGCCAAGCAGGATTTATTGATACTGATTGGAAAGTGTCAGGTGATGGGTTGGCAACGCTGCATGAAGAAACCGGTATTGAGTGGCTTAAGGTGACAAACACATTAGGGCAAAGTGTCGATGATGTTCAGGCTGATCTGGCTCCTGGTGGAAGTCTTGAGGGGTGGCGTATTCCTACGTCAGAGGAAATAGTCACATTATGGGAAGCGAATTTTGCAGGCAGCTCTGTGCTGAACAATCCTCAGGGGACCCGTCGAAACTATTCGCTTTACACACAGCAAGCACAGGATTGGGTTTCGAACATGGGTGAGGTAACCCCCTCCCCGACAATCCGGTCTTATGGCCTAGGATACAAAGAGAACGGGCAGCTTGGTTTTTTTGGTGTGTCGCGCGCATCGGGACAGACGTCGTATTGGTACGGGTATGGTGACAACACAACTGATTATACAAACCAGTACATGGGCGTGTTGTTGGTGTCCGATGGCGGCGTTACATTAAGCTCCATCAATGACCCATCATTAAACATTCAAAATCCTCAGGCGCCGATTAACCAAGTGTCAGCACCTTTGCTTGGAGGCTTTGGCCTGATGACAATTGGACTAATGCTGCGTCGAAGAACAGCAAAGGGTTGAGCTATCCACAGATACAAAAAAAGCGCCTTTATGGCGCTTTTTTGTTTAGGAGCTGCACGCTGAGAAGGCGTCAACACAACAGAGCGTGCAGCGAAGGGGGGCCTAGCACCAAGAGGGCGTCAACACAACAGGTGCCAGGCAAATAAACTGGGCGGTTATATAGGCATTAAGTGTTGACGTTCTTAGTGCCCCGCGGCTAACAGACCGAGTAATCTCAAGGCGTTGTTAGCATTGTCGTCAGGTTTGAACCTGTGTTCTCCCTGTCGACATGTGTATCCTCTCACAACATTTAGATCCTGTCAACACTTTTTCTGTTTTTTTTCGATCTTTTTTTACGTGACTACAAATAGCCGCGACAAGCTTTGATAAATGATGACGTAGCGATGCTAATGCGCTGGTTTGTCATGTCCAATGACAACGGCATTAGTTTATCGTTATTACAGGTTTCTCTCACCTGCATGTTGTAGTCGCCAATATAATGGGCAACAGTAATAATCTCATTCTCATCGAAGTGTGTGTAAAGCGCCGTGTCCCGTGGGAGGTCGGCCGCTTTGTTTCGTATCGCAGATAGTGCGTTAAATCCAAGTGTAATGCGCTCTGTTGGTGTTACGTATGCAGTGGACGCCTCAGCAACAGAATCCACTTTTGCTAAGTTAAGCGCAGCCGCATTTGCACCAATGATAAAACCTGCAATTAAAACCGCTAAGCGAGGTGAGGTATGGGTTGTTGACATGATGTTCTCCGTACTGTGTTGACAAAGCTATTATCTCAAAAGCTGTGTTTGTAGTCAAGTGTGGAACTGACTTTAGGTCAACAAAATAGGATTGTTCATTTTTAAAATGCGTGACTCTTCATCAGGATAATAGAACTGAAAGTCCACCTGCCTTCCTCCAAAGTGAGGCTTTTGGTGGTCAGCGGTAAATCTTGCATGATAATGCTCTGACACGCTAATTGACCGCTTGCCTTTTACCGGATTTATCACTAAAAGGATATCCAGATCGCTGTCAGGACGAGCTTCCCCTCTGGAGGTGCTGCCAGCCAGATAGGCACGTACAATAGGGTATTGTCGCTTAACCCATAGGTTACGACGAAGCAGACGCGTTGCCTCTATGAGTGTAGGTATAGCAATGGTGTCTCCAGATGTATCTTGGAAGTGCATAGTAAATCTCTACGTTGTGTTGACAATTATATTGTCACACACGCGAAAGGGGCTGTCAAAAGGAGAATGTTACAGTTTAAAAAAAAGGTGCTATCATCATTTTCGCCATGGAGTGATTGGAGATTATCATGTTATATGTCACCGTTATGCAAGGTTACCGCGCGATATTTCGAACCAAAAAAGATGCTGTAGAAGCCGGTTTAGTAGACGACGTCATTGAGGACTGTAGGGAAAAAGGCCTGGTTGTGCTGTGTGATATGGACAGTAAGATGAGGTACCATTATTTTGTTGGACTGCCAATAACAGAAGATGCGTGTCTCTGTGATGGAAAAATGGTATCAGCCAAAGCACCAAAAAAGAATAAGCGGGAAATTAAGGCCGCTTGGGACAAATTACAGCGCGCGCTAAACGCGCCTATAAAGAAAAAATACGGTTACGGTGTACATGCTTTGGCTAGGGCGTAAAAAAAGGAGGCTAGCCTCCTTTTTGATCATTTTGGTAAATTTTCCATATACTTCTCAGCTCGAACAATATCCGCTTCTGAGTGAGTGAAACCGCGATTGATATCGATATAATAGGTGCAGGCTTCACGCTCGGTCTCGAAAACGAAGCACTGAAGGTGACAGCGCACATGGTTAAGCAATGACAAGCTCTTAATGTCATCGAAACTCAATCCATTAAATACCGTAAATTTATTTTCAGTAAAGTCTACCCATGCTGTTGATCGCTGCAACCCATCAAGCACTTTGCTGTGAAGCGGTATGCTGTTGCTGTAAGTAGTGTCACTGGCAAGCCCAAAGATTTGCAGTGTCGACCGAAAACCGGATAGTGAATTTTCTATGAATTTAACCTGCTTTTCTCTGGACCACTTGTCAGCATCACGCTGAAAACCAGGTGTCATTAGTTGCAGTGCGGACCTCAGGTCGCCATGCTCCTCGAAGTGCGCCTCAGCATCGACATTCATAGCAAGAAATTGACTTGCGAAGCGACGGGGAGAAAAGGTGATTTCTTCTAATGGTGCGCGCGAAAAAGGGTTGCCTCCAATGCCGGAAAGTAATCGTTCTTCTATGTTATGCATGTAATGCCTCATCTTTTTTTGATAAGAGAAAGAAAAGCGATTGAGCTCTCCTCTTGCGACGGCGTCGCTGAAGAAAGAGCACCAGAGGTCATCATTGTGGCAAGTAGCTCATCATGAAGCGACGCTGCCGACAGGCTGTCCCCAAACACAAGGATAGGGGAATCCTCCGACTCGCCTTGTGCCAGCGCGTTACCCCATGCGTCAAGCGAGCCACCATTGTCCAAGATAAGATAAACCGGCATCGTGTTGAGTTCAGGTAAAAGCGCATACAGGGGAGTGGCAAGCATGGACAGTATGATCTCCACTCGTTCGATATCAGTGGCGTGCGTGAACCGTGCAATGTCGTCTGGTTCGCCTTCCATTCCCGAAGTGTCAATATCCAGTAGCGCTTCAGCTTTATCGCAAATATTGTTTAAGAGCGTGTGCTCTTCTGCCCAGTCACCTAACGCATCCGCTGTGACGTCATTTTTATTCGGATGAGTTTCATATAGCATACGATACAATAAGCATAGCGCCATTACATTAAGCGCTTCACTTGTCATTACATTGCTGTAGACACATTGTTCATCTCGCACGCGTGCAATAATGTCATCACGCGACGCAAGCGGTGTTAAAATCGTTGCTGTGTTCATGGTGTTGTTTCCTGTAATTGTGTTGACGAAAATCAGTATCGCATTATGTGAGGGCGTTGTCAACATGAGGAATATAGTGAAATGCCAAGCAACTAGAGATCACGGAGTTTACTCGCTAAATAATCGGCAAAAGAGGTGGATATGGGTATGTACATTAACTCATCGTATAGTGATCGTGACCGTTCGCGTATGTATGTGACGTTTTTTGATGAGGCTGGAGCGCAAGCTGGCGCTATTACACAGTTAGGCTATTACGATTTGAGTTCATGGGGGTATCGCGAAGTCAATGATGTAAAAGTGCCGGAGCTCGCGCGTGACTTCAGGATTGTTATTCACAATGACAGGTTGGACGGTACAGGCAATAGCACAGGCGTTGCGTTGCCGTCGATGACATTTTCCCTGGAGGATAACGAAGAGTCACGCCAGGCGCTAAACACTTTTGGTTATTTACAACAAAGCGTTAGCGATGTGCCTGTTGGCATGCTGGGTGGATTCGGGTTTGGTATGCTGTTGCTGGCGCGTCGTAAGCGATAGCAACAGCCTTAGTCAAGATACAACACTAAAGTGAAAAAATATCAGAGACAGACATAACCCTAGGCGATAAGCCTTTTGCGGCTCCAGTGTCCATATACACAGTGTTCCCGCTTAACAAGGGACGATGTGTTGGTGTGATGCAATGACCTACCACCACCCTGTCTATATTGGCAACATAGGTTGGTGAAGGCGACCTGTCGTTGAACGCAAGTTTGGCAGCATGCTTGTCCCAGAGATGGTAGGCATCAACATCCACAGCGAGTCTGTCTGTACCTGACCAATCCCCATCAGGGACCGCTGCATGAACAAGACCTAGCTTGCCCAGTGGGGTATTAAGCTCAATGGCTTGATGAAAGTCGATCTGTTTGGCGTATTCAATCGCCTCCCATTGTATAGCAGGTCGACGATTGGCATCGACAAAGAACCATGCCCCGCCGTTATACAGCCAGCTCACCATAAGCATATTGGCCTGCAACACTTCAGGTAGATGCGAGCGATACTTCACCCTTGCCTTCTCATCATTCACAAATTCAATAATAAGCGCCATACCGCCTTCATGAATAAATGTTGCGATGTCAATGGCATCCTCAGGTGACAAGTTGTCCAACAACGCTAGAAAGATGGCTTCATGGTTGCCAAGGGTCGTATGGTAACCAGGTTGTGTAAATCGATACAGCACATCAGTGTTTTGAGGCCCCCTGTCAATCAGATCGCCTAAACCATAAAGCACATCGCCATTCGCCGCTGAAAAACCAACCTCACCTAGCGCCTTTTCAAGTAAGGCGTCTTGGCCATGGATATCCGCGACAATAAACGTGCGTTCAGGGTTAGTGATGGTGACGGTATGTCGTGTCATTTTGCATTCTCTTTGTTGTGACAGTTAAACAATGCCTAAGTAATTGTGACTTTTGTGTTCGGTAACAGCTGAGTGCTCATACTGTTTGTGAAGCATCACTTTGTTCTTTTTAAGTAGATACTTCACGTCTTTATCTTTGCTGCTCCAAGAGCCACCATGAGAAAAATCGAGGCAGACTCTGAATCCGCGCTTAAGCAGCTCAAGAAGGCGTTCTCGCCTCGCTACGCCATAGTTCATCTTGCGAACCGTCTCACTTTCCGCCTTAAGCGCAGAAAGTGTCGTATGATCAAAGCGGCACTCCCACTGCGATGTGGATGCTACACGTGCCCCCGCATTGTCGTAATTCATGATGCCTCCCCTCTAAATAATTAATGGTTTAACGCATTCAAAAGAGCGTCGGCTGTGGTCGACAATGGCAGTGTTATGCGAAAGTTTTTACTGCTGTCGACACTGCTTTCGAAATCAGCCACAATAAACAAGCGATATGGATCACAGTCACTTTCAAGCGAAAATGTTAATGTCGCATCAGGGCTGTCTTTAAGCACTAACGGGGCAACGTCACACGCTGAATTGGCAACCGAGGCACTTTGAACAAAAGAGGAAAGGTCGATATTTTCCTTCATGCTTAAGTCCACAACCAGCAGCGATGAAGATGTAGTATCAGGTACGAGCATGAGCGACGTCTCTTTCGTGAATTGCGCGCTGGGTGTAATGATCAATTGCGCATTGTTATCTTCGTCCGACAGTAACTGGTACGCATTGTTAAATTGAGAATTCATATTAAAGCTCGCTTTTGTGTTGACGGTGATATCATCTCACGCGCTGTGGGCGTTGTCAATGATTTTGTAATTGCAGTGTGAAGTGATGGCGCGCTACAACTGAGAGCGCGCCTCTTCTGCCAATTCAACCTCACATTGCAGTGCCTCTTTGGCCTCATCGTCAAGAATGAAACCTTGCGCAAAAACGGCATCATAGATTGTGTGCCAGTTAGATGCAGAAGGGTAGATGTTCTCAAGCGTTTTTGATGAATAACGAGAAACTCGACGAAGCACGATTTTTGTACCAACGCTGTTTTTCCCAACAACGATAATAGTGCTATCTAAACCATCTCGCTTGTTTTTAGGCTGAAGCACCATGCGGTACTGTCCCTCGAAATAATCAACCACAATATCAACATGCGTGATATCGCTATGGATAGGGTGAGTGGCTTGAACAGACAGAAGTGCTTTTTCTCTTGTTGGCATAACGCTTACTCTTGTTGTGTTGACAGATTTCATTATCTCAGCAATGAGGTGAAATGTCAACAAAAAAAACGCGCTTATCAAACACATTGCGATGCTCATCAGGCGAATATAGCTGTAAGAAGTCTTTCACTTTAAGGTGTAACCCAATGCCACGGCAAGCGTTTTTTCGAACAAAGTCTCGCGCATAGCCTTAAAAAAGATAAGGCATACTGTGTATGCCTATGAGATTGCCTGATTGATGTTACCTTACTGGTGTGTTGCTCAATGGTAGCTTGGGTGCAACAATCTTTACATTTTCCAAATGCTTTGAATAAGGTCGACTGGACAGTTTGACCGTTGAAATTTCTTTGCGCATAGTAAGAGGATCGATAAAGCTGACCTTGGCTATATAAAAGTTGTCATTGCAGCGCTGACGACCATAAGGTTCACGTGAGCTAGCACCTGAAGAGATAGCCCCACCTGCTGCACCACCAAGAAGCGCAAAACCTGCTTTTGCCCTGTCGCTGCCGCCAAAATGAGCCCCCAACGCTGCGCCGCCGATGATGGCCAAAAGTGACGGGCCGTTGCTACTTCCATTTCCGCTGCAACGAGTGGCTGTCTCTAATGAAATAATCGTGGCGTCTGTATAAAACACGCGCACATTGTCGTTCTTAGGTGTTGACTCACAGCCGCTAAGCGTGATCACGCTAACTGCGGCAACAAGTAGTGCTGAGGTTTTTTTAATAAGGTTTCGCATGGTTAATCTCCTGTGTGTTGACATGGTTATTATCTCAACAACCCGGTGATATGTCAAGCGCTCCAAGTTTAAAGTTGAAAATAAGCATGGTTAAGAAGGCGGTTTTTTACTTGCTTATAGCTGGTGTTTGAATTCCTCGGTAATTATTTCTAATGTGATATTATCAATTGCACGACGCAATGCATAAAGGATATGACTATGCCACTCTCTCCGAACAGAGATCTTGATGTAACGATAAGCCACAACAATGAAACATTTAATGCCAAACTGCCTCTGCGTGTGTTGGAAAGTGAGGGGGATTACCGTATTGTCCCGGGTGTCCTTGAGCTGCCTGTAGAGGCGTTTGTCCACGAAAACGACACACAGCTGCATGTGCCCGATGTAAGAAAAAGCCTGGCGGCCAAGGTCAATGCGGCGCTAAAAACTATCGACCCCGCACACCCTTCGACAGAAAAGACGGTAGCATTAGAGGGCGTTAGCGGTGATATATCCATTAACTTTAAAAACTTAAATCCTGACTGGCGCAAGCCGGAAAACTATCGCTATACACACTATGAAGTAGCAGGCCCAAGTATGCTGAGCGGAAATATGCCTTCTATGAAGTTTGAAAGCGGTAGAGAGGCGACAGCGGTTGCATCCTATCTTGAAGACATGATTGTTATGGCACATCGTTCAAAACCATTTAATGAATTGCTTCAGCAAGACTTGAACACGGAATCTGTTCCAGCGGTAGTGTTTCGAGCAATGGCCGAGCAAACCCGACAAGAACACGGCATAACCAGTGATAATATGGACGACATTTGGCCGTTCATGAAAGAGCGTATCGAAGCCAATCCGAACCACCGGCGCTTAGCTTCATTGTTCCCTGCAATCACTCCGCTTCAGCATAGCACGATAGATGAAGCCGCAACAGTGATGCGTTCTAACAGTCAACTTGATTCTCTATCTGATATGATGCAAATGAAAACGGTTGCGGATGCGATGCAAAATTCAATTCTCTCTGCTATATCGCGAGACGCAACCATCCCCAATCCGCTGTCTAGACTCCCTACAGTGCCAGCAAATGAAAGTGTAGGCTTGAAATTCGATATTGCCGCTCAGGCCGGTAACAAATGGGTAGAGGGTATGGCGGTTATACGCGGTGATGGGTCTCTGGTGGGCGTAATTTCACCAAGTGAAGAGAATGCAAGTAGAGTGATAAAGGCAGACCCCACCTTTCGCGCAAGCGCTGCTAATTTGATCGAGACGGATGCCAGAACGATTGATAATTTGCTGGGCCGTGAACCAGAGCCTGAACAGCCTGACTCGCCTAAAGTGTCAAGGTAAACTCAATGCCCTTTACACTCAAATGAGCAATAGAAGGGCAGATGTAAAAAAAGTTGACACTTGCCCTTTCATCTAATTGTGAGGCGGAAATTGCCGCCTCAACAACGTTAGTCTAATGCTTGTTTTTAAACAGAGAGACTACACGCCCATCGGCGGGTTCGCTCTCATTTTTAGGCGCAGTTGGCTCACTTCCCAATGCTCGCTCGGAAGCGATAAAAACAGGGGAGTATGACTCGGTTGCTTGAAGTTGCATGCCGTTGTTAAACGCACCAACAAAAACAATATTGCCATAAGGGACAAGCACCTCAACGGGTTTACCTTTAAAAGACAGGGCGACGGCAAGTCCGTGCTCACCAAAGTTGCGATAACCGACCGCTGAAGACACGATGTTTAATGTAACTGTGCCTTTTTGGGCATCAACCATGTCGACAGGCACATCAAATAACATTGGTACGTTAGGATCTTTGGACATGCAGGCTACAGCGACAATGTGTATGGCGCGTGGAGATAATTGTGCCTCATAAAAATTAACCCACTGTTCAAGATATGCGCCTTTGGCTTTAAAAAACGTATTATGTTCCATGTTTTTCCTTATTCGTTAACCTACAGCGACGTGTCACTGTGTAGTGAAAATTGTGTGAAAAAGTCGTCGAGCCATTCTGAAACTGTGCAATCCACAGCCTCTCTAGCATCATAAAGCGCGTCTTCCAAAGAAGGGCTAGAAGGCATGCTTTCATAAACATCTGAAGATGACGATGTGTAAACCATCTCAGGTCCACCAAACTGCGCGGCCGTCAAATCAATGATATAGTCATCATCGGCAGTTATCCAATGATGACTAAAGCGCTCCCCTCTCTCGTTGACGACATGTCCCATTGCTAATTCGGCATCCACAAGACCAAGTGCAGGTAGCGCCGTTTCCAGAAAGACGGAGGTGAACTTGCACATGCTTTTATCTGGCGTGGCGAAAGGGCCTCCTTTAACCGCAACACCTAGTTTTTCATACATGGCATGCTTTTCTTGCCAGCGAGGCAACAAGAAACGACGTATCGCACTTAGCTCTTTATCTAATGCCTTGTTATGTTGCATGGAAAGCGACACAGCCAAGGTAGGGCGCAGTGCGCCCTTGTCATTAAATGATTTCAACGCGATCGACGTCTTCAAGATCAAGATCCCAGCTGATAAGCATTCCTTTGATGAACTTACCATCATCAAAATCAGGGTCGTCACTCAGCATGTTGTTAAGTTCTTCCATGTCAATGACCATGTAGCCATTATCATTAGTGGTTGTAAACGGGTAGCCTAGCGCTTTGGACAGTTCGTCTTTTTGCTTAGCGTTCAAGTCGCTGATGACAGCGGTGGTCAAAGTGTGAATATGTAAATTCATGGCGTTTCCTCAGTTGTGTTGACGCTTTTATTGTCTCAAAAGTGCGTTATATTGTCAACAAAAATTCAAGAGGTGTGGTGTCCTGATGCAAAACAGAAGAAGGGGACTGGGAGAAGATAATTGGTGCTGCTATACCATGGAACAAAGGACAAAAAAATAACCGCCTGGGTTTTTCTCCCAAGCGGTTTTGTGTTTACGTTTGCCCATCTTTGCTTCCTTACGTTTGTCGGCGTGGAACTCACCTTTGTTAAACGCAAGGCCGTGAAGATGAACAAAGTTTCGGGGCGCAGTTTCAGGGCGCTTACCTCTTTTCTTTGCCATCATTCTCTCCTGACAGATTATCAAATTGTATTGCCTTCATTTAGAGAGTTCTCTCTTAGTGAAGGCCCACATTCTAATGGACTCTGTGAGCAAAGTAAAGTGGGTGCAAGTAAATAAACGTAGTGGTTGTGCTATCTCGGTGTTGATGTCGCTATGTACTCAGCAACTCTGACATTCTCTGGATTGACTGCTTAGCATAAGCGACAGCAGACTCGTGGGAAGTGAAAACCCTCACATTAGAGGCGTGGTAAGGCAATGGTTCTTTATCATCAACATAAAACCCAAGAGGGAGGGTGACGGTATGACTTCCTGCTTGATACGTAATGTCAACGGTGAGGGCATCCCCTTCTCGATTAAAGGAAATGCCATCTACACCGACAGGAAAGCACTCGAAGTGAAATCCCGAGTCAAAGCTTGGTGCATAAACAAAGGTAAGTTCGCTGCCATAGCTAAGCGGGGCTGTGTCATTGATACAAGGTAATTGCTTGCGCTCAATTGCTGTGGCCGGATCGTTAAGTAATGCGCGAAGGCGCGGGAGTGACTCCTCACAAAGCTCAATAGTAAAATCATCCCGAAAAAACTTAATTCGTTTTTTCTTCTCATGGCGCAAAAGTCTCTCAAACTCTTCAATGGTTTTGTTTATGCCACTCTCGCTATCTTTGACCCATGCCATCAGCACACCCGTCGCCGTATTCCTTTCTATATAAGAAATCTTTGTTCTTGTGGTTTCCATGTCTGGCGAGGGATAGATTATTTGTCCTTTGCGTTTGTCGCGCAGAACAGGAGTAATACTAAAATTGTAGGGCGTTGGTATGTTTTCACCTAGCCGGCATGAATAATGTGGTCTAGGTGAAAATTCTTGTATGCGATAAGACAGCGCCAAGTTGAGTGTATCAAGAAACGCTGTTTGTGCCGCGTCACTCTTTTTCTGTAATTTTAATGGAGAAGTCATATAAGTTCATCTTGCTGTTTTAGTGAATTATAACAATTCCAGCTTTTTTATTCAACCATAAAATACAACGGGGAGAGTGGCATCTTATTTGCAGGAAACATAACAATAGATATTGCAACAAATGTAGATAAAGAAAACAGGATTTCCAATGCGATACAAATTACTAATGGCGGCAATGATTTTCGCATCAGGCGCAGTTAATGCCGAGACGTTTATATCCAATTCGGGCGATGAGTTTATGGCAACAGATGTTGCTATGGCAGGTGATGCCAAGGCGACGCTGCATAGAGAAACAGGGATAGAGTGGCTTGATTTGACAGAAACGCGCAACTATTCCATTAATCAAATTGAAAGCCTGTTAGCGAGTGACACGCCGAATGCATTTACGGGATGGCGTTTGGCGCTAAACAGCGAAGTGGAAACGATGATGGCGGCTTTTTTTAGCGGTTATGCATATGATGGCACTCAGAGCACCGTGAGAGAACACGAGGCAACGAACCCTATGTATGACTTTGCTGATTTGTTTGGGGACGGGTCTCGCAGCGTCAATTACACGCTCGGCAAGTATATTGATGAAAACGATAGCGTGGCGCTGGCAGGTTCTTATGTTAACTCAAGTGTTTACAGTTTACTGTATGGAACGGAATACAATGCAGCTGGCTATTCGAGATCATCAACGCCATACGGTGTGTTTTTAGTATCAGATGGCGGTGTGACATTAAGCTCAATTAACGACCCTACGCTGAATGCAAGAAACCCTAACTCGCCTTCAGCAGCAAATGTTTCTGTTAGTGGCGTTTCGATGTTGGGTTTAATGTGCCTGGGCGCGGGCGCATGGGCCAGACGCAGAAAGGCATAAGCAACACCTCATCGAAGGCCGTCTTACGGAATAAGGCGGCCTCTCTCTTTCATGGATGCATAGCGCATGTGGCAAAAGTCAACAATGCGTTCAGGCAGTGATGCTGACGGCATACCATCTTTCATGCCTTTCTTCCACTGCTTCTCTGAAGACGTGTACGCAACAACTTCAACGCGACAGGCCGAGTTATCACCGCTAGGCGAAAGCAACAGTTCATACTGAACCTCATCGCTTTCAATCTTAACTTTTACTGTTTGATTGGGTGCGGGTGTACACTTTCCGCTAAACGCATTAAGCTCTTTCATTGTTTATCTTATCCTATCTTTGATGCCTGTAATCATACGCAAAAGCGGCCCTAAAGTCAATGGCGTTAAGTCTTTCTGGCTACTCGCCTGCAATGCGAGAGTCAATTGTATCGCAACCTACTCGTACTGTTTCTAAAAGCTCATCGTCAGGTAGCGTCAGCAGTGCTGCAAGCTGAGAACGTATAGCCCATGCAGAGGCATGCTTCCCGTCTTCATCAACAGTAAAAAGCGCAACATCTACCGTCGCGTCGTGCTCCCACAAAGGGGCGTCTTCGCACTTCCAAGACACTTGCTCACCAGCAAGCATAAAGTGTAACATGTAGGTGTCATGCAGGCCTTTTAGGGTATGAAGTACCGCTTCTTTATCTTTCATCGAATCTATGACTGAAAACACTTCATTTTTCAGCATGGCAAGGCGGTTCGCTTCAGGTACGTCTTTTGATGGGTACGCGCTTTTTTTGATTAATTGAGTGGCCGCAAGTTTCATTGCGCACCATAGTGCTTGGATATCTAAGGTGTAATGTTTCATCGTCATCTCCTCATGTGTTGACGATGTTAGTATACCTTTATGAGGCGATATGTCTGTAGACGATAAGTCTCATTTGCTGTTATCTCATCTACTTAATTCGAGAACGTCTAAAAAGAATGGCGCGCTGGTGATGGGGATTTTACTTGTGGCTGGTTGGTGGAATAAACGCAAAAAAAAGCCCCTGCACGAGTCAGAGGCAACCAGGGAAGCAGCATACCTTGCTGCCAGAGGTTTTCGGTTAGGTCTCGTTGTCAGAGACCACAGATTTGTCGATGAATGTTTGCAATGCGCTTAATGAAAGTATACTCCATACGCCGGTAATTGCAACAACAAGCATGAGTGGTGTCGTGTAAGATAAGTGTAAGCTCCACCCCGTCACTAACGCAAAAAAACCAAAGTGATACGCGCTAGGTCGAGCATTAACGTATTTTATTAGCTGCTCTCTGTCTAACGTGTTACGACATGTTATGTGATCAAATAGGCTACCAAGCTGATGGTTTGCCCCGTTGTTTCCGAACGTTAGAATTATGCCAAGTATTGCCCATAAGCTGACAAATAAAGTCATACCAAAAAGCGTGATAAGCATGACATAATAAAAAACGGCAAAACCAACACTTTGCGTAAAAGAGAGGTAGCGGTCTGTGTCTTTGATATAAGATGGCAGTTCGTTTTGTTTCACAGTTAAAGCCTATTGTTGTGTTGACGTGGTTATTGTCTCAAACAATGAGAGCGTTGTCAATGTGTTTGACAATCGCTCATCGTCGGCAAACTACAGTGCTGTCACGTCGCTGAAGGGGGAGGCCCATAGTTCATTTTTACTAACAATGACACCATCGTCTCCCAAGGCTTTGATAACGCGCTCAAATGCGTCATCTTCCGTTTCGCAATCTTTAATATTAAAGAACTGTTGAGTTAGCGTTTCAACCACCACGAAGCCCTTTGTCGCAGGTTGTTCGGACTCCACCTTGAAGTTGTCGGGGTCAAAAACTTCACCGTTGCCCTCAAATAATCCATTGAGGTAAGCTGAAAAACGAAAAGCTTTGTTTTTCTCACTGTCGGAGGTCTGTTGCGTTAGTTGATAGACCTCAACAACACCGGTGTCGAACGATTGTTCAGGTTCAAAGTAAACGCCTTGCATAGACCATGTTTGTTTCTGGACAGAACCATTCTCCAACCAAACCGGTATAAGCGATATCGTCTGCTGCACAAGTTCATTGAACTCTTCGCCTTCGAAAAAACCCTCAGCAACATCATCACCAAAGATGTTGTTAAGTCGGGAGGCGAGCTTTTTCTGCGCCTCTTTTGAGTTATCGGCAAGCATGCTGGCGATAATAAAGTCATTGACTGTGATATGATCAAGAAGGTGCATAAATTTCTCCATTGTTGTGTTGACGCGTTACATCCTCTCATAAGAGGCGGAATAAATCAAGCGCATTGGCGTTGCGTGAAAACAACAGGATATTCTGCGGCTTCCAGGTAGTTAACGGCACTGTCTTTTGAAGTTTTATTGTTGGTATAAGCGTCAAGTCCCTCGCGAAAAACAAAGCAGGTTAATTCTGACGAACTAGGTTGCTTGTGCGTCATGCGGTGTTGATTTGATAATTTAACAAATAGCGCAAGGTTAATTTTCATAAACCGTGAGGTGCTTCTTTCTTCACGAGTCAGTGTTGAAGCGCCGAAAATATCAGAAGATGCATTATTTGGGTGCATGTATGGCGTTATGTACTGCAATCCAACAGAAGCGCACTGTTTATCCCAACTCCACCACAATGCTGCCATATCACGCTCAACGTCCAGCGGAAGAAGGTGATCATTATTTTCTTGTGAACCAAAATACAAGAGAAACCCACTGTGAAGCGCAAGCAGAGAGGCTTCTGTAGTGTGGGCATCACTGCGAGACATATCATAGCGATACGCTTGATAGAGTTGTTCTGGTTGCGTTACGTTGCTTGCCACCCAAGACAAGGCTCGGAATGCGTCGTTAACCGTCGAAGCCATATTATTTCGCATACCCTCACTATCAAACACCGTAAGGGCGCGAGTGAACTCTTCATGATGATAAGCAAGCGCGTCGCGGAGCTCGTCTACGCTTCTGTTGACTAGGTATGCATCAATGATGATGCGGGTGAGGTATGTTGATGCGAGCGACATGTTTTGTGGCGTCAAACTTTCTGGCTTAGCCGTAAAGAAAAGATATTGCCCTGAACGCATCGACTCCTTGGCGTTGGCGATGAACGCGAGAAGTTGCTCCGGCAGTGAGTGTTTTTTAGGGAGTGGGAACGGTGTTGTGTTCATAGTTTTTCGCTCAATGGTGGTGTTATTAATGGCATTCACGTTGATAAGTGTCTCGGGCCTCTTCGTAGCGCATGGGTGGTACAACCGTACTCATGCAAGCATTACACGTAGCATTTCCATCTTCATGAACGGTGGTGCTTGTGTCTCGATGGCAATAAGGGCAATGAAAGTCTAAAATGACAAAATTTGGGTCATTGAAAAAACGCATGGTTTATCCCTCTAGCTGTGAATGTGTAAACAATAACAAGTCGAGAGGGCTAAATCAACTTTTAATTAAATGTTGTAATCTGGGAGGCTGGCGGCTTGGATAGCAACAAAGGCAACACTTTCCTCAACGGGTGTTGCAATGCACTCCACACGCAACAGGGGGGTGTTGGAGAGCCAGCGCAGGTGTTCATCGTCTTCCAAAGTAACAGAAACGCCGACAATGGCGTCTGAGCCAGCTATCCCCTTAACTTTGACTTGCGACGCGTCAACGCCAAAGATGAATCCATCGCACTGCCCCCACGCGTCAGGTTGCATTTTCACCTGCAAGCAAAATCCATCTTTACGTTTTAATAGCGCCATATAAGAAACGTTTTCATATATCATAACAACTTCCTTTTATCGTGATAATTTGTGCTGTAACGACGCGTCCAAATCCGGTGTATTTTGTGATACCGCGTGCGGAGAAGGAACGTCAAAGAGTCTCATTGTATCACCAAAACTCTGCAATAGCACATCTTTCGCGTAACTGTCAGCGTCGATGCCATCGTATTTGCGAGTTGCCAGGTATGTGTGATCAAAAAGTCGGGCCGTGCTTTTGTTAAGCGAAAAGAATCCACCTTCATAAGATGGTTGGGGGGATAGTTTAATCTCGTTAAGCCAGTCGCCTACGGTGTCCATAGCAACACTTAACTGACCCGGCTTTGTAAGTGTAATTGACAATACGCTAGATGAAGCCTCTGAGCGTCGTTGGCCTTCCATGTGGGTTGAAATATGCATCATAGCGATTCCGTGTTCGCTTAATTTATCGCTCAGCAACTGGTTCTGTTCGTTAGTGCTAGAGATGCCATTTTCGCTGTTGTTAGTTAATGGGATGAGGAGTCTGTCGTGTTCTCGTGTGGCTGATTTAGGCGTTACAATTGCGGTCTTGATAGGCCCATCACCACCATTAAGGACCAATGACGCCTTAACAGGCATTCGAGGGTTGTATAATGATTGTCTTTCAACTTCAATAAACCCGTTTTGTAGATACTCGACACCATCAACGGCTAAGGGCATTACCGAACGGAGTGCCGATGGTGCGTTAATGTTAAGTTCTGAGGCCATGTCCTTTGCTAGGTCAAGGGCTGCGTTTGCAAACTCAGTGTCACTCATGTTAGAAAAAGTCATCAAATCATCGCGCTGAGATAACTCCTTTTGTATGTAAGGTGAGTGTTCAAGCGCGTGGTAAAATGCATCCATGACTTTTCCTTTCTGAGCGAAATCCCATGTTTTTGCTTGCTCCGCATTTGCACTGATAAGCGCATCCATAGCGTATATGCCTAGGGTCGTATCATGCTTAACTCTTGAAAGTAAAGCGCCATCTGTACCATGGGCGTTAGGGTCACTTAGCGTGATCTTATGCGTTTCAGTATCGACCTTTAAAGGAAGCTCTGAAGCAACCGATTGAATGATTTTTTTATTCAATGATGCGGCTATTTCTTCCCGCATACGAATGATGCCGTCTGTATAAGCATCTATGGTCTCCTGAGGCTCACCATTAGCTAGCATAGTGGACTGCACAGCGAGGATCATTTGAGCGTCGCTGTGCGTTTCCATTTTTATTTTAGTGGAGCTTAATGTTTGTAAAGGATTGTTTGATGTAGATCCTGCATACACAAGGTTGTCCTGTGAGATATCTTGATGGTGATGACTGTGCCCAATCTCGTGCACAATCCAACCAGACCGCCAATAGCGGGAGACACTTTCGTAATGTTGAGGTGAGACAAAACTAAGAATCTCTTTCTCCATTATATTAGAGGCTTCATTGAGATTGACAATGTTGGCGTTTTTAGTCGCCATAAGCCCTATTTCCATCGTCATTTGATGTGCAAATAAGGGTGATGTAGACATGAGGGAACGCGATATTCGCTCTTTTGTATGTTTCAAAGAAAGGTTTGTCATGTCTTTCCCTTCATGAACGGAGTGGTCCGTCATCCCCCCTAATTCAAGGGTTGCCCTGTCCAGCGTCGTTTTGTCGTGGTGGATGTCGTTCCAGCCGGGGTAGTTAGAAAACAAAGAGGGGATGTCGTCTTTGTAGTCATCGGTTTTAATATTGCCTACGTACCCATCCTGATGCACAACAATGACACCTTCCAGCCACTCCTCTTTAGGCATCCTGGTGTCGATAAGAACCCCACCATTGTTTTCTTGGATGTCAGTGGTAGTAAGAAGTACACTAGGGTTGCTGATGTCAGCATAAGGCGTGGGGATGCCCTCTTCAAGGGTTTGCGATATCGCGACAACCTGTTCAAGATTGTCGGGTGTTGTTGGTTCATGCATGGAGGCGACAGCGGCATTGGGTAACAGCATGCTTGCAATTAGTGCAGAGGTGATGATTTTGTTCGAGATTGTGTTCATAAAGCCATGTCTTTATTAGTTATAATTTAACAGCGCCATATAAGAAACGTTTTCATATGCCACAACAACGTCCTTTTATCGTGATAATTTGTGCTGTAACGCTGCATCCAATTCAGGTGTGTTTTGTGATGCTTCGTGTGGAGAAGGCGCATCAAAGAGTGTCATTGAGTCGCCAAAACTCTGTAATAGCACCTCTTTGGCGTAACTGTCAGCGTCAATACCTTCGTAGTCAAGTGTTGCCAAGTACGTATGATCGAACACACTTGCTGTTCTTTTATTTAATGCAAAATGCCCCCCTTCATAAGCCGGGGATGGTGATGTTGACATGTCATTTAACCATTCGCTAACAACCGTCATCGCAACACTTGCTTTTTCGGGGGTTCTCAGTGTTATCAATAGTAAGCTAGATGACGGGTCATGTTCTGATTCCATAGGCGTCGACATGTGTATTGCTGTTATGCCGTTTTCCTTTAGCTTAGTGTCTAATGCGCTACGAACGCGAGTTGCTTCCTCTAAAGTAGCGTCGTTATTAGATAAGGGGATAAGAAGCCTTTCATGTTTTCTTGTTGCTGATGTTGGCGTTATCATTGCTGTCTTTATAGGACCTTCTCCGCCATCAAAAACCAATGCATTTTTCACCGGCGCGCGGGGGTGAAACAAAGAGCTGCCCTCAACCTCTTTGAAACCATTTTTTAAATGCATTTCGACATCATTTTTGAGGGGGGCCGTTAGCGAGATATCGGAGGGTGCGTTTAAGTGCAGCGTCGCTGCCATGGACTTCGAAATAGCAAGTGCTGTAGCGGTAAACTCAGCATTGTTCATTTTCGAGAAAAACGTGAGTTCGCGCTCACTCTTGATAATGTCCTGCACAACATCAGAATCGTCTAACGCATGTACGAACGCAGACATAACATTGTCCCGCATGGCATCATCCCATTTCTTCGCCTGCTCTGGATTTGCGTCCAGTAGACTTTTGATAGCATACAGCCCTAGTGTTGTATCATGATTAGGCCTGGTGAGCAGGGCTGCATCAGCACCTCGCATGGAGGGGTCTTCCAATGTGATGTCATGGGTAGATATGTCTACCTCTATGGGTAGCGCATAGGAGGTTGATTTTATTTGGTCAAGGTTATACTTGGCAATATTGGACTCTCTCATACGAACAATGGTATCAAAATAAGCATCAATAAGCGTGCTAGGCTCATTATTTTTAAGCATTGTTGTTTGTACAGCAAGCAGCATTTGTGCATCACTATGGACCTCTTGGTTGATGAGACCCATGCTCATCGCTTGGTAGGAGGACGTTCCATCTATAGTGGAGTGAACAAGACCGTCATGGATGTCATCTTGGTGAGGATCACTGTGTCCTATCTCATGGATTAACCAGCCTGCACGAAGATAACGCGCAACGCCTTCGTAGTGCTCTGGTGAGGTGAAATTTAGAAGCTCATTAACGGTGATGCTTTTGTCCTCATTAATGTTAACCACGTTTCCATCTTTAGTTGGCATTTGTGATATCTGTTCCGCTGTCCATTTTGCCGTAATGCGAGACTTTGATACCATTGCGTTTACAATCTGGCTCTTGTGATTTTTCATTGTATCAGCTGACATGTCTATATCGTTGTCGAGAGATTTTTTTAGCATAGAGCTTAGCTGCAAAGAGGCTTTACCCAGAGTAACTTTGTCATTTGACATAACGTCCCATCCTGGGTAATCAGAAAATAGGGAGGGGATATTTTCTTTATAGCTGGTTACGTCCAAATTTCCAATGTGTTCATTTTGGTGGACGACAATGACATTAGAGAGCCACTCGTTTTTAGGAAGCCTGGAGTCGATAAATACCCCGCCGTTGTTTTTTTCAATATCAGCGGTGGTGAGCTTTTTGCCTGGGTTGCTAATGTCAGCGTAAGGTGTGGGCACACCTTCGCTATGTGATTGAGCCATCGTGACAATCTCATCAAGGTTGTCCATCGTTGTAGGCTCATGCATGGAGGCGACAGCTGCATTGGGCAGCAACATACTGGCGATGAGTGCAGAAGTAATGATTTTGTTGGAGAGGGTTTTCATAAAGCCATGACCTTTTTTTCATGGCTTTATGATATCACATGGATGTGATTTTAATGGATTAGAATTGGTTGGCCGGCGCTCCCCACCGATTAGTGTCCTTGGAGTCAATGACGCCAATGTAAATAGGGTAACACAAGGCGGCAATATAAAGTGCGACACTCACGATATAAAGTCCGGACCAGTAAACACCTTGGTCAAAGGATGTGCTTGCGTAGTAGGCAAAGCCTGTTATGCCTAGCATCATTACAGACAAACCCAGCGGGATGAAAAAATGCCATCCTGAACGGCCGGTGTCGTGAAGGCGTCTTACGAAGAGGGTGATGCTGGGGATTAAGATCAACAGCTGATATCCCACCGCAATATACCCTAAGGCGGTTACGCCCGTAAGGGCATCTAAGAAACCAATCACTAAGCCAAAGATGAAGTTTACGGCCATGAAGGACCAGTATTCTTTTCTCCTGGAACGCCCAGAGAAAGTGAAATATTTAGATAGCGCCTCGATATAATAATGAAACATAACATTCCTTTTTCTGTTGTTTTGCTCTAGCCTGAAAAGCAAGTAGCATGCCTTAGTTTGTCATCGACAGCATGCGTTTGATGTGCTCATGATAGGCCATTTTGCACATTACTTTAACGGCGCGAGGAACATCAGGCCGAGTTGTGTGATCATCGACATTAAGCGCCCATGTTCTTCCTTCACATAAATAACGCGTCAAGGTTAATTCCAGCCACGCGCTCGTAATATCAGGTTGGTAGTTCACCTTAAACATGTATTTTGCGTTTAAAAATTGGCAAATTACCATGTTGTAACTGTGGACGTAAGCGTGACAAGGTGAGCTTTGTAATGCTTCATCATTAATCGAAGCACGAAGTAACGTCGTTTCAACATCCATTTGCGGGACAAAGAGGGAGGCAGTGAAGTCGCCTTGACGAAATTCAACCCCGCGATCAATAATGTAAACGCTGTGGGTTTTCTTTTCTTCATCAAAGGGGGTTGATAGTGCGACCCGCAAGATGCTTCCTTCTGCATCGCGCAGAAAAAAAGCGGCTTTTTCTAATGCGAGAAAAAGCGCATTTCGTCCTGCGGCATGCGGGGGGAATTGCTGAATATCATTTTCTGTTATTACATCCATCATAGTTTCCTTGCTGTCCGTAATCATGTGTCACATCATGAGACCTGTCGAGCGATAATTTTATCAATATCTTGCGCCTCGACCCATAGGTGTTCAACAGGTACGTTGTCCAGCACTTTGCAGTAGTGATGAACCCAGCGATTCAGGAAATACTCGGTATTTATGTACTTCCACTCTGAGTTTAGCGTTAAGTTAACGTCACTCATTAAAGTTTCAGATTCGAAGTCGGCAACCGCTTTACAGTTGACAGATGTGGTATCATCCAGCGCTGATTTAGTCAGAAGGTTAGGCGCGTGGCATAAGCGCGTCTCGGGGCGTTTGCCTTTAGTGTATATGTAAATGGCGCGTTGAAGCATATTTTTTACCTTTGAGTTGTTTGTTTTGAGTATTAGTAAGGTAAGTCTACCCATCTAATGCCGTAGGTGAAAATGAGTGCGATGACGAAAGATAGCGCAAATGTCATCAGTGAAAAAGCGCCCCAGCGAACAAAGCCAGATGCCTCATTGTCATGATCGACCATCTTATAGGCAACGCGCATGGTGAATATGGCGGTGGCAGCGATGATTGCCGAGTAAATAGGCTCCCATTTAAACGCGAGAAGCACAGCGCCTAGCACGCTCCCAAAAAAGACGACATCAATAAGGTGAGAAAGCCATTTCCATTTAACGCGAAGTCCAAAGGGGGGTGATGTTACTAAGCCCTTAAAGAGCCGCGTGCACCCTACTGCAAAGAGTAAGATGGCGCAGAGTTTAAATGTATATCCTATCATAATACGAAATTGTGTCTTCTTAATGTTTTTGCATTGATTTATCTACGTATCAGATAATATCACAATTACACTGACACGCTGTCATCTGATTGCTGTTTTTCGAGCTGCGCATCAATCATTTCACGGCTAATAAATACCTCTAACCGGTTGGTGTTAAGCGCCGTGGGCATACCTTTATTGGGGCCTGACTTTAATGGACGTGTATCCGAACCTATTGCCATGATGCCATTAGCGACATGTCTGAAATCATACGCCATCCAGCTATCGCTGAGATTAGGATTGATCTTTTCTGCTTCGATACGCGCAGCATCGGCCATCGCTTTGCCTGAGTCAAGTTTATCTGGGGTTGTGTTCATAAAGTACCTCATATAAATTATTGATTGTCTGAGTGACAGAGCGAACAAGTGAGTTGATGGTCGTCTTTTATTGACTCTTCAATATCAAACACTTGTTGACATCTCTCACAACGAAAGAGGTCGTCATCCGCAAGAGGGTATGTCTCCATAGCGGAGACAATAGCGCGCTTCTCATCGATGAGGTGGGTGCGCTTTGATGCACCTTGCGTTTTCTCAATATCATCATTAGTCCTGGCGAGGGCAGTGACTAAATCATCATAGGTGTTATATTCCATTATTGGCCCTCGAAGTTAATTTCGTAGTAAGCCTCGCAGATTAAAAAAGCAAATTCTTCAATATCATTACGACACTCATCCATCAGTGCTTTTTCAGACTCGTAAAATGATTCGGCCGTGTCGCTGATTTCATCAGCGTTTAGGTGGCTAAAGTTAACCTCGGCGACCGTTTCACCAACATCTATATCGTTCCCCTCAACAATGGCACCATATCCCTCGTAGCCCGTCTTGAAGATCCACGCCAACGAGCCCTCTATCCGCTTTGCACGCTGAAAGCCGGTGTCTGGGTCAGTAAGGAAAAAGCCGTCATCCAAATCACGTTGGACATCAGCAGGGTATGTAGTATCGATAGACATTAGCGTTCCTCTTTTCGAGCGCTCTCGTGTGGATAACGAAAGTGCATTGTGTTGACATGAAGTATTGTCCCAAAAGTTAAGAGGGTTGTCAAGACTCATGAGTTAAGCAAGATAAGTTTGGGTATGGTAAGTTCGACATTCGGCACGTTCTTTTACGCTGCCGTTGTGTGCCGCTTTTTCTTTTTTAACAACATCAGAAGGAGGTGTGAATATCAATTTAAATTTGATTAAAGGTTATGTTTGTAGTAGATTAGACACGTCAAAACAACAAACTTAAATAGGTGAATAATGTCAACACAAACAGGTTTCAATGTTAACAGAGAAACGTTATTTGAAAGTGAATTGCGGTTCAGTAACGTTATAATTATGGATTTAGTGACCTCCGAAGAAACGGCGCCGCAGTCTTTAAAAGACGCGTTGTATGACATTGACGAAATAAAGCCTGCATTAGATCAAATGGGGGTGAAAGGTGTCGAAGACTACGATGACACTAGTGAGTTGATTTATCTTATTGCCAACGAAATGAATGTGTGTGGTGTGTTGGCGCAAGTGGAAACGCCGCTGCCAAATGATTTTATGACCAAGCTAAACTCTGACGAGCTCGATAGACACAGCTATGGTTACTCCTGGGGAAGATATACATCGACATGGATATACGCAAAAGATATCCAATCGTTAACAGAAAAAGCCGAGAAATGGCGAGCAAACGTGATTAATGAGGCATATAATGCCGCGTGTGAACAAAAATCGCAGTCTGCGGATAATCAACAAAAGGGTGAAGAGTGAGTACGAATACAAAAGGAAATGTAAGCTGTGGTAGGGTATCTGAAACCCTACCGAGTGGTAAAGATGGTATGTTTAATATCGCTGTTGCAGGTACGGGTTATGTGGGGTTGTCTAACGCCATGTTGCTCGCGCAGCACAATGTAGTAACAGCAGTAGATATTGTTGCCAGTAAAGTTGAATTGCTTAATCAAAAGACGTCGCCTATCGAAGATAAAGAGATTAGTGCGTTTCTAAAAAGAGAGTCGTTGCATTTTGAGGCCACGCTCGATGCAAAATCCGCTTACAAAGATGCCGATTTTGTTATCATTGCGACGCCAACGGATTATGACCCGACAACCAATTACTTTGATACAAGCAGCGTCGATGCCGTTATCAACGATGTGATGGCTGTTAACCCTGATGCGACAATGATCATCAAGTCAACGGTCCCCGTTGGCTTTACCAGGCACGCAAGGGAGCGATTTAATACCCAAAACCTCATTTTCTCTCCTGAGTTTTTACGTGAAGGGAGTGCGCTGTATGACAATCTTCATCCAAGTAGGATCATCGTCGGTGAGCGCAGTGAGAGAGCTGCCGTGTTCGCGGGGTTGCTACAGCAAGGTGCTGTAAAACAAAATGTCGACGTGCTCTTTACTGACAATACAGAGGCAGAGGCTATTAAGCTTTTTGCTAACACCTACTTGGCAATGCGGGTAGCCTACTTCAATGAATTAGACAGCTACGCAGAACGCAATCAATTAGACACAAAGCAGATCATCGAAGGTGTGGGGCTTGACCCGCGTATTGGCAAGCATTATAACAACCCGAGTTTCGGTTACGGCGGGTATTGCCTGCCTAAAGATACCAAACAGCTGTTGGCCAATTACAGCGATGTGCCTAACAACATGATTCAGGCCATTGTGGAGGCAAATCGGACCCGTAAGGATTTTGTTGCAGATTCAATTGTAAGTCGTGCCCCCAGAGTAGTTGGTGTGTATAGACTTATCATGAAATCAGGGTCGGACAATTTCCGAGCAAGCGCCATCCAGGGGATAATGAAGCGCATAAAGGCTAAAGGCATTGAAGTGATTGTCTATGAGCCTGTGTTGGAGGAAGAAAGCTTCTATAATTCGCGCGTGGTAAATGACCTGGCCGTGTTTAAGGCGCAATCTGATGTGATTGTTGCCAACCGAGTAACGGACGAAATCAGTGATGTGTTAGATAAGGTCTATAGTCGAGATTTGTTCAACGCAAATTAAGAACGCGCTTTACGTGATAAACAAAACCCGCTTATTGCGGGTTTTTTGATAGCGTCATAGAGAACGTGGGGGTCTCATCGCCGCAATGCTCTCGCCATGTCAACACATGGTCGGTAGATGTAATCCAAGTCGTCTCTGAGTTTTTTGGGGCGAGCGACTCGTTGTGCACTTTAGCGTAGCGGCGGTATAGTGCTGAGAATTCAGATTGACAATATGTTGTAGACGAAAACGTCACAGTAATACTAGACTCAACAGCAATATCGCTATCGTCAGTGAGGTATTCTGCAAGCACAATGTGATATTCTTCATCACTAGTGAAACGCTGAGGAACCTGTTGGTAACGGACGCCGCCGTTATTTTCAGGGGTCATCACCCATCCTCGCGCATCAGGGTTGACTTTACCCAACGTTATACCTCCAAGCGTGTCGATGATAGGCAGCACAGCGGGAGGTTTCTTTGCATGGGTTAGCATAGGCGTGATTGCAAGCATTGTTGCGAGAGTAGAGCAGATAACATATTTCATCCAAAAATCCTTTTTTGAGCTTAGATAAACACTATTGTTGGGTTGGTAACCATCACTTAGTTTAAATTTTACACGAGATGGTGTGCAGGGGCAAGTTCATCATCTACTCTGAACGTCCAAATGTCGGAGAGTAATAAAGTCTCATACTAAGTATTAAAGTGTCATAATGAGTAATATAGATTCGCACTCACATCAAACGTTTCCTATTACCGATTGAAAAATAAGGTTTCCAACGCGATGGTGGTTTTTTGGCCATCCCCATGGGAAATTGATTTTCCTATCATGATATGTTAAATTCCAATCAGGCATATTTGATAGGCGAATACACAGAAAATATAATTGGGCAATCTCTGATTTCTTAAGTGTATTGAAGTGAATAATAGCCATGCATGGAAATATGATGGGAAATATTGTTACAGAAAATAAATATCAAAATGCGCTTAGATTATGTGTAGTGAGCGTATCAGTATACATTTTGGCATCAACATTTATAGCAGTGTACGACTACTTCCCCTTACAACCGACCAACAAGATCTTAGGATTCGAATTACTAGAAGCCAGTCGCTTCGTGGCATTAGTTCGAGTGTTTTTAGCTGCGTCCTTTGCTTTAATAATTACTCTTCTCCCCCTCCTATACGCTTGGGCGTGGATAGAAGATAAATGTTTTTCTGAGGTATAGGAAATATAATGTTTGGGAGAAAAGAAGTTTACGGCATGTTTACATGTGTTTTCGCGTCGTTAGTCGTAGCTGAATATTCGCATGGGGGAAGCCAATCTCTGTTTTACAATTGGGTTTTGGGGATGATGATATTCGCTGGGTTACTTATTGGTGAATTATGCGAGTCGAAAAGGTTAAAAGCTAGTAAAAACGCTAAATAGGAAAAATCAGGTGAGTTTGAAAACCCGCATAATCGACTATTGAAAGGCGACACCAAACGGCTTTTCGTCTGACAGGACGATTATGCTTGCGCTTTATCCAGAGGTGAAAAGGGGTTAGATGTTGATATTAATTCAATCGTTGAATTAGCAGATGCACTATGTCAGGAAATTTGTAGTGAACACGTAGAGTTGAGGCAACTTAGGTACGAAAGAGTTGCAGATCTCGATTTATCTAAACGCCGTAAGTCGACATAGGAAAAAGTCGAGTAAAAAATAAAGTTGGGTAAAAGTGAGTTTCAACACGCTGTTAAGTCATTCGGTTATCCCAATTACGATAAAAGAGCTGACTTAGTCAGAGGAAAGTTCACTCTGCTTTCTACTCTTATAATACTGATGCCGCTTGCCTTATTCAGACACACTTTCCTCGTGATACTCTCCCACGCCAAACCGATGCTCCCAGAACGCACGCACCAACTCTTGATCTTCTGCACTCATAGCACTCTCCTCTATAACACTTGAAAAGGCGCCTAAAAGTTGCGATGAAGCTTCAAAGCCAATGTTAAACACGTGAGGCGTGAGGTGTTGTGATGAGATTTTATTGTTAATCTTATCGTTGTCCCAATCTAACCAATCGTCACTCAAAGACAGTGAGGGGTTGGTCCACAGTAAATCCTCATAGAGCTCAAGGTTGTATTCGTGCTGCTGCATTTCAAACGGCAGTGGTTGTCGTGGTATGGCTGCATCGTCCCATATTTTTCGCCATAATGAGACGCTGTGGCCAATAACAGTTTCGCTGTCTGCGCGAAGTTTTTTGCCGTGTTGTTTGGCGACAACAAGAGCGGCGGCGTAAAGAATGTGTCCGAGTCCGGCCCTTCCCCCGATCGTCGCTGCGTTAACCACCTCCATGTACTCTGTAGAGGTGTGCACTCTCAATATTCCCACCAGCGCTGAATCGTCATTGATAAGGCGGAGTGTATGTTGGTCACACCACAAGCACTGAAAGCGTTGTGATGCAAAAGCAGAGATGGCCTTTTCGGTGAATGTCATTTACTCATAATCAATACACTAAACCAAGATTAAATTGTATCAATATTTGCTTTGGTTGACAATGATTAAACTAGGGTCGCGGGCGCATCTTGTCAATAAGCTCTCGTTTCTCATCAAGCCATTCATTGCGTAGCTCTTTCGCCTCATTAATCAAAAACAATGGAGGCCCAGGCATACGACTTGACGCGGGCTCTGGCGCACCTTTGTCGGGTTGCACGAAGGTGATTTGTTTATCGTCAGGGAAAAGAACGCGGGCTGCTTCTGATAGCAATTCGGGGTCATTAAGTATACTGCTATCAATATGCCTTCCATTATCCAATAAGCGCATCGTTAACGGGCTTGCAGTGGGGGATATTGAGGGGGTGATATCAGGATGTTTGCTGATATGTTTAAGCGCCTCAGCCATACGGGGTAATGCGGAAGCGTCATCAAATGTGGCCGGCATAGTGAGCGTTGCATGAACATGACCTTCAATAGATTTATCAATCATAATTGAGGGTGCGGCGAGCCCTTGTGCGACAAATGCATCTCGAATGTGCTTCTCGAACGCCTTTCTTTCTTTAGGTAACTCACCGCCCGCATTGGCATCAACAATAGTGTTATGCAGGGTTTGGCTATCGTGGGCAATCTCCAATGATGTCATAACGTTGCCACTGTCATTAATCAGGTGATTTTCCACCAGCATATAGGGCTGCTCCTGGTCGCCTTTTCGATAGTGAACCCGCCCCGGATCGGCAGGATTGTTAGGGTTATGTGACGTCAAATGTGTGAAACCGAGGTTGTCGAGTGTGACAATCGATTCTTGCATAATATCAGGCATTGTCGGTGTGGAGGTGATGACAAGGTTATATTTTTCCGCTATCGTCGCCACCGCCTGTTTAGCCAAGTCTTCACGCTCACTGGCAGTGAGGCTTAAAAATGCGGTGCGATTGCCTTTTTTGTAGTCTTGCCTTGCTATGTTAACCACTTCTTGAGCGAGGTCATCAGCCACTGACATACGCGCTTTGTCACTCATTGCAACAAATACATCTGGGTTGTCATTAAACAACGTGGTGGTCGCGAGAATAGTGATATCCGCATCGTGTGTATGATATGCGTTTTCGCTGTCGCTGCGCAACGTTATTAAGCCTCCCGTATTACGAAGCTCAATAATGGATGTGGTGAGGTCATCCCTCTCCTTCTTTGATATGCCGTTGCTGTACATTTTGCACAGCGTGTCTAATAAGCCATAGCCATCCGCATAGTTTTCAAGTTCAAGGCTTGCAAGAGGGTTAAATCCACGGGTAAGGTTTTTTTCTGTGTTGAGATGCGTATGTGCAAACTCGTGAGCGTGCCTGAAATGTCGGTGGTATGATTGTGCTGGCGACGACAAAGAGGTATAGCTTGGTACCCCAGCGACATGATGATGAAGGCCTGACTCATTAGACAAGTTCATCATATTAATAACATTGCCCGTCTCAGGGATTCTTAGACGAGCTGCGGAGTAGGGTATGGCGATGATAGGGTTGAATTCAGAGTAGCTTCCTTTAGGTTTAATAACTGACGTAGTGTTGTCAATATAATCACGTAATGCAGTTCGTGACCCCATCAGCGCTTTTAACCCTGGTTGTTCCCAAAGAAAATCGCGTATTTTGTCAGCATCTCCCGCGCCTCCCGTCACAGGAAGGTCTTCCTGTTTGTGAATGATAACCAGCGTTTCCGGTCGAGGTTCACCATCTGCCATATTGAAAAACACCCCCGGCAGATTGTTTTTAATTTGCTCAAATGTCAGTGGTGTATCAGGATTGTTGATACTGGCATAGGATGTAACATCGTCTGGTAGTGGTGGGAGTGAGGTGCCACCAGACAAAACGATGCCGTGAGCAGGTTCTGAAAGAGACATGGCTGCATGGTTTAGCTCGGCGCCATCGGCATTAGCCATGGATAGCGCGAGCGCTGATGATAAAAGAGCATTTTTTAGAAGGCGCATAGGTAGCTCGTGATTTATTGTGATAGAATCGAATGGATGTTATCACATTTTGTAAATGCTATTTGTAGCGAGGGATTATGAGTACGAGTGCAGTTGTTGAGATAAAAGATGAGAACGGTGTTGTGTTTTACTTGCGTCGTGGTCATGATGGTGATCCCGATACCGTGATGAAAGATTTAGACAGGGCTGTTTGCGAAGCAAATATTTTATGGTCTGGCTCTGAGATAGGACTTTTTGTGGCACGTTTTCTAGGGATAACGTACACACCTGGGGATAGACTTCACGAATACGAGATGTTGCCACATAATATCGACGATGTTGCCTATCGTTACCTCGTGACTTTTGAGGGCGGCAAATGGCAGGCCGGTGAGCATCAGTAAAAAAAGTAAAATGCTACTTATAGTCTGTAGTCTGTCATGATGTGATTTAGTATTATTGTTTCCGTCAACATAAAAGAGGAAACAGAAAATGCAAAATAACACATACACTCCCATCGTCGTTCACTATGACAATGCTAGCGTTGTGATGATTAATGGCGTCATTGTTGCGACCACGGACCCTGATGATGGTGCTATGATGGACAGAGAGGCATTTGATGAGGTCGTCAATAGACTTGCATCATCAAGTGGAAAGTCACCGGTGGTGATGGAGTTAAGCAGTGAAGAGATAATGCATGCGATCGGCGTCGCTGGCGACGATGTCAGTTTTGATGATATGGCGCTGCTTGCAGAACAACGGTTGAATGAAAAACACTTAGGTGACATTATGCCTGATGCTGCGGTTCTCATTGTTGACGGAGACGCTTTTCGCGTGTCCAGTTATGATGATGACGAGAGGGTCGTTGACGTGCGAGAGGAAGAGTCAGGCGTTGAACGTACGTTCGACATTAAGGTGCTCGCAAAGGAAGGCTGTAAAGTGATGGGATTTATCACGCTGCACGACTCCGTACGCCGAACGTAAGCGGTATAGAGAGTGACAGAAAGAAGGAGACTATATAACTTAAGTCTCCTTCTTTCGTTAATAACCGTATAGTGACTGTCGTGTAACGATTATGCAGCAAGATCCATAGTTTCATCTGTGCTAAGTGTGATCTGATCCGCGCGTAGTTGGAAATTATTCGCAACTTCCTCGATCAAGAAGGTTTTCTTTTGTTCAATAAAATCAGGATGAAATACGGTGGTTGAGGCTAATTTTAGACCGGTGCGTCGCTCAATGGCGGTGATGTTTACGTGTTTGCTCTTGTCCATGTCAAGCTCCTTTGGTGTTGACGTTGTAGAGATGATAGTAATTTGTGATCAGGGAGTCAAAGATGTTACGTGTTGGAAACGGCATAGTCGTGAGCGTTCGACAGTGAGTGCAAAAGCTCGATAAGCTCTGCGTCGCGATTGAGCCCAGCCTTTCGCAGAGCAGCAACAATCGTTGGCTGGTCAATAGATTGAACCGCGCTGATCATTTGGTTTTCTATCTCACCTACATCAGTTTCTGATTCTACGTCACGCCCCATTGCAGTAATAAATGCGTTTTGACCATCGTTTTCAGGTTGGTTTGGTGTTGTGTTTGGCATAGTTTCACCTTGGTGTGTGTTGACAATGTTATTATCTCGCTTTTTGTGAGGGTTGTCAATATTTTTGTTATAGGGTGTTGGTGAAAATGTGATAACATTTTAGGCAACATAGTGAAATCATATTACAAGGACATGTTTATGGAACAGTTGGAAATAGCTCTGCGCAGCGTAAGAGGCGGAGCATCTTTGCTGGACGCCGCACGAGATCATGGCGTCGATATCATTGAGCTGATAGTGCTAAACGATGTGACGCCATCTAATAACAAGAAAATGAATGTTCCTGTTGGTGAGGCTAGCTCGTGATTCGAGGTATCCCCATCATTCTTATCAATGCATCCCCTTTGCGGTGAAATTCCGCAAGCGTGCCATTATTGTACAAAACACCATCCGCTGCTGATTTTGGGATTTTAAGCGTTTTATCTGGCACGTATGTACCTTCACGAATAAGTCGCTCTTTTGCATCAATGTAAAGGACAAAATCAAACGTACCTGCCGCTTGGTTGGCGTAAAACTCTTTGTCAGAACGCATGCCATTGTAAACCGGACGCTGACTTAGCATTGTATTCGCCATTTTCGTTCTGTCTGGGTCATTAAAGCGCTCAATTTCTTCAAACCATATTTGACGATGCTCTGGCGACTGGCGATCAGCATAACAGTCTTCAACGCTGTCATAAATGATGCCAGTGCGTTCTCTCATCCTCTCCACCATAAAATGGCAGGCTGCAAAATAAGAGCTTGACCATCCAAGGTAGCCGTAGTTTTTGGCAAGATATTGCATTAATTCGTCTTTGCCATGTCGTGCCTCACCTATGATGAGAAGCTTAGGTTGGTGCATGTTTAATCTCCTAAATTAGAGTTGTTTCATTATACCTAACCCTGCACAAAATACAATAAAAAAACAGAATAAATATTCCTTACTAGTGGTGATATTTTGTTGAGAATGTGGGTTAGCAATGTTAAAATAAGTCATGCAAAAAGAGGGCGTCGTTTTATGAAAAGTGCATTGCGTGATTACATATCGGAACATTATCTTGACCTGTCTAGCAAATGGATAACTCAGCTTACTTTGCTGGATGAAAAAGGAGAAGAAGTAATTGATAGCATCGTGGATATGGTGTTCCCTGGTGTGGACAATATCACGAAAGGCATGCGTCGTTTTGTTCGGAGTGTAACAAATAACCCTCATACTCTAAGCCACCTATTGATAGCGACACCGCTTTACCGAGCAAAGTTTAGCATCGATAAACTCATTCAGCTGCATACACTGTGTAAATGCGACATACCCCTGGATGAAGCAAAGTCATTACGAGTAAAAGACATCACCCTTTTACGTCGCTATTACAATGATGATCGTATATTCAAACTGCTTACAGAGGCACCGTTAGTCAGCCTTCGTGACACAATGGATATGATGTTTAACATTTACGAACGCCGGTCTGATATCAAGTATTTGCCGAAAAAGCCTAAGTCATTAACCATGGTCCATGATGCTGCTGTGAGGACCCTGCCTAAGGTGAGCCAAGAAAACTTCCCTCTTAATCAAAGAGAGGACGTTGTTCAGTTAGATAAAAAAGAACTCACTGAGGGCTTGGTCATAAGGGTGCCTGAAACGCACTATGATATGATTGATCTTGGTGAGGCGCTAAGCTTTTGTATTGGTAACGGCTCGTACTCACGAAAAGTAGCGAACAGTGAAAGCTCAGTCATAGGGCTTTTTGAAAACGGGAAACCGCGCTATGGCATTGAGTTTAGCCGATACACCATTCTAGAAGCGCAAGGTTTTGGTAACCTTCCCCAAAATCGCCCACCAAGAGAAGTGCTGCTTGCATTATTAGACTTGGTGGTCAAGAAACCAGAGTTGCCAGCAGACTTCTTGCCAATTACTGACTCGGGTTGGGTGCATGGGTACCGATATGACAATGCGAACTTATACTTGCTGCTTAAAGATCGTGTTTATATGTACCACAATGTGCCAACAGAGGTTTATGAAGATCTCTTATTAAGTGATCGTAAAGGGGGGTATGTGAACAAAATTATCAAGCCTAATTACAATTGTGATTTCATGGGGCATGTCGACAATGTCACTGTGGCAGAATGATAAAATATAGTTGTTTTTTTGTCAGTGTGTGTTAATATGTAGTCATCCTGTAAAGCGTTCGATTTGAAAGACAGTCAACGCGAGGGGGGTGGCTACCCATGGTGCTGCGCAGATATTTTGCGGTCATAGCCGAGTAATACAAAAACACTGAACATTCCAAACATCATTAACTGATTAGTGGGATCGAATGTGAACCAGCACACACAATGTTATGATCTCACAGATTGGAGCAATGATGAATATTTATCAAATTTTCACCCCGAGCGGGCTAACAGCAGCGCTACACGCCCACCACAAAAACTTACACGCGAATTACAATTTCCCGCCATTGAAGGGCAGAAAAGCCGAACACCGTTTAGCTGATGTATTTATGTTGTCAGGTTCGGAGCAGTTAGCGAATCGTTTAGATGATGCGTGGTACAAGATGACAAGTTCTACGTTATCGCTGACCGATAGTGGCGTAAGCCAAAATGTTCATGTTGAGATTTATCTTGAAGATGAGTTTGAAGAAGCACGTTACCAGTTGCGTGTTATGCGGGAGAATGAACCGACATTGATGATTTGCGATGTAGATCCTAGTCACATGTCGCCACCTTCTGTTCAATACCGTTCACCAAGCAACGTTTCTCTTTACTACGGTGGTTATGCGTTGACCTTGAATGTCGAAGACAATGTGTTTACCGCGACGTTATTTGATATTGAGAAAAACAGTACGTTTTCAATAAATGAGCCGCCTAAGGATAACAAGAAAAGCAGTGTGTTTGATGAGGTCTCAGAGTCATGGTGTGACGTGAATCAATATGGATTTCACGTGCCGCATGCTACTGAGCAATATCTTGACGCCATGTTTATCGTAAAACATCGTGGTGGCGCGTTTTATTCGGGTTCGCCTTATGGTCCCGAGCATTGGGAAAACCATATTCATGAAGCATTGACCTTGCGCCGACAGGATGCATACGCGGTAGCGGAACAAAAAGGGTTGCCTAGACTTATAGGTGTGCGTGATCTGCCAGCGTTAGATGATGTTGAAATCAAGTCGCTTAAAGACGTGTCCCCAGGACTTTACCGTATACTGTCCATGTTGGCGTCATCATTAACCGCCGCGCAGGTAGAAGTTAAAGTGTCGGATATGGTTCATGCGCTCGGGAAGGGAGAAAGCCCTGCTGAGCACTTGTATTGGTCTCGTTCGGATTGGTCAACCGAAGTGGCTAATGGTGACACAAAATTAAGCTACGCAGATTGGATTTGCCATCGTGCAATAGAGTGGGCACAGGAACATAGCGTACCTAACATATAGCAAAAAAAAGGCAGCCTTAGTTGGCTGCCTAACCATAAAAAGTTGATTCTCGTGCGTATTTTTGCTATTATTAATACACGTCAACACAAGTGGGAAAGAGTTTGAAAATGGACCCTTATCTAAGAAAAACAGCCCGTCAGGAAGTGACTAAATCGAATCAAATGCTTCGCCAAAAGCTATTTGTCGAAGGTAAATCTTTGGCGAAATATTACCACGCGGTCATGGTGAAAGTGAAAGCGATTGACAACGAGCCGGTGAACCGTGAGTGTCTTTATGAACTGAAAGGTATGCTGACGCAATACGTGAACATTAGAAAAGCGCTATCGCCTACCATTGGTAGCGACATATTGACGAAAGATTTAACTGGATTTCTCAACAATGTGAATAGCATGTTGGGTGAGAAAGGCGGAAAATCAACAGCGGAAGGTAATGCATGAGCATTAGCATTAGCATTACCCTTCGGCTTGTCGCATTCATGCTCTGCGCAGCTTCACCCAATGTATCAATGGCATACTGGGCTAAGTTGGACACCACGAACCTAAAATTCAAACGAGTTCACATTGTCAGTCAGAGCAATAAAGATTTGCGGTGCTCTATTAAGGCTTTCAGTGACCGCCTCTTTATTGAAGTGAAAGCCAAAAGTTCAACACCCACCTTCAATCTGAAGCGAAACGTAATACGAACGGACCTGAGCCTTCATTGTAAACCTATAGATAACGCGACAAGGACATTAAAGCCTTGGCGGAGAATACGTCACGTTGTTCCTTTCACTGATGTATTTGAATTCATTTAACGTTTATTGGGAAGTGTTATGCCAAGCGAATTACACGAGAAGTTATGCGCGAAGGCCGTAGCCTGGCTAAAGCGAAATGGGTTCCCGGTCTCCGACAAAAATGTCTCCGGTGCAGGGTGTCGAGAGCGTGTTGATGCAATTGGCTTCAGACAGCAGTGCGCAGTGCTTGTTGAGGTCAAAGTGAGTCGCGCTGACTTTATGGCAGACCAGCGCAAACCAGAAAGGGCAGAGGGGGGCGTTGGTACCTACCGTTTTTATTTGGCGCCTGAAGGGTTGTTGCAAGAGGAAGACCTGCCTAAGGGGTGGGGGTTACTTGAGTATAAAGGGAGAAGTATCACCATGCGTCATGGGCCATTAGGAAATTGGTGGCCAAACTTTCATGCAGCACAAGACAATGAGTGGAGAGAATTCGCACATCGCCCTTGCGAGAAATCAGAACACGCTTTACTTTATGCTTTAGCAAGAAAGAAAATAAGTTGATTTAGGTTGAGCTTGTGGTATTATAATTAAAACAAAAACAAAGCAGAAAAAAATAAAGAGGAAGTTATGAAGCCATACACATCAGACACCCATGGTAGAAATCACTGTTTTAACCGCTCAAAAGACAGCAAGGTGCCTAAACGTGCTAAAAGCCGCAAAGGAACCAAAACCAGCCTTCGTCAGGCTGTAAAGCTGTCTACAAAGCGCAATGCAGTGTAAAAGCACACGGGGAGAATAACGCCAATGACAGACGATCAGAAGAACTCACAGGCCTATCAAGATTGCCTGGATTGCAAAGAACCAACGATGCCAGATGATCCAATTTACATGAAAAAGTATAGAGGTTGGCGTAACCTGGCGCAATTCCCCGGTGACGATTACGAAGCCGACTAGTGCGCCATTTTGTAAGATGAAAAATCATAAAAAACCAGCTTATGCTGGTTTTTTTGTTCTTAACGTCGATGTGTTCTTCGTCGTAATGCGATAAAGGCAATCGGTAATAGGGCGATGACGGCACTGCCTGACCAAGTAACATCCGTACTGATATTGTCGTTAGATTGAGAAAGCGAGACATCATCAATAAGGTTGCCTAATGTACCTGTCGTGATACTGGAGAATGACACGGTGACCATTTCATCCGGCGCGGCAAAATTGTAATCAAAACGTGTCCATGTTGAGGTGTCGTTATGAATGATATCTTGCGAGAAAAAAGCATTGCCCGTGCTGTCGAGAAGAGAAAAAGTAAATGCTTCTTCGGTGTTTTGTCGAGCCTGGTAAGCAAAGTTAACGTTGTATAGGCCACCGGCTTCAACACCAACACTTTGATACAGTGTAAAAGGCGAATAATTTCCTTTATTGACTGAGTTTAATTCGGCAAACTGTTCACCATCGGCGGCCACGCGACCGAAAAGCCCATCCCACACTTCTATCCAAGAGCCATCCCAGCCATCAACCTGATCAGGAGAAAATGCTTTCCAGCTGTTATTAGCGACATTCTCATCCTCAAAGCTCCCGTTGACGAGTAGATCTGCGGCCACTGGCAAGGAAAGAAGTGCTGCTGTAAAAAATGTCACTGCGTGCTTTATCATAATGTGAACTCAATTTGGTTAATGGTGCTGCGAGAGGTTAATCCGCCTATTATTTGTTCAGGGTAGCTTGAGATGAGGCAGCTGTAAAGCCTTAATTGGTGAAAATGTCGCTATAGGGAGGTTTATTTGCAGTTTAGGGGATTGCGAATGCGCTCCTATTGAAGCGCATTGAGGTGTGGGTGTTGTGTTAGAAACTATGAATAGCTTCAAATTGCGTCGCTGTAATGCCGGAAGACAGTGTTTTACCGCATGCTGTTTTAACGGTACCGCAGCCTTTAATTGCCGTCACCTTACAGGTGTCTGTCAATTGCTTTTTCTTACGCAAGGTGTTTAAAACCGCTGATCGCCATTTGCGTTTCATTGTATGGGTCATAGACATCGCGTTATTCCTTTTGTGGTGGTTAACGAGTGCTATATTAGCAACAAACACAGCGTTTTGTCAATAGGTATGCATCTTTTGTAACTAAATATTCACAATTTACCGCGAGTCTGTAATTTGCTTGACGCTTAAAAGAATCGCTTTCACCTGGTTCGCCTTCTGTTCTCGAACCTGCTCAGGTAGCGCGTCAATCTCATCATCAAGCTGTGCCGCCGTCTCCACTTCGATATCTCGAAGGGCCTTTTCAAGAGTCCTGTGTTTTATAGGGTTGGCAAACTCACCGTACTGCTTAAATAGCTGGAAGATATCGTCGACGTCCGCCTTTAATGCTGCTATTGCTTTTTTGCCGCCACCACGATGTTGAATGCTCTCGCTAAACTGAGTTAAGGCCACTATGAGTTCATCGCGTTTACTGCTACCTGTTGCGTCGGAAACGCGCGCTCTTGGCTCTTGAGTGTGCGATACATCAACACGTTCGATAACTTTTTTCTCTCGACGCATGATAGTCGCCGGTATATGTTTAATTCTACCTTGTATAAGAAGCGCATACGAGTCAAGGCTTACGCCGACAGACAAAAATTCTCTGTCTGCGGTATAGCGATAACGGGTGCGATCAGTAAGCAAGGAGGCCGTTGCTGTAGAGAGCGTCAAGTTGAAGTAGCGACCATTACTCATCGTGTCGCCAAAAAGTCGTGTTTCTCCATGGGTAACACAGCCATAAAGAAGCGCACCTGGGTCGCACGTCTCGCCTGCGCTGTTGTCTAGTGGCAGTGATGGAACTGATGCATGACTGCCGTTAATCATCCCACATAAATCAGCAAAGAGTCGTTGTGCGCGTAGTTTCATTGCAGCTTCAGCCTGCTGCATATAGTAATCTTCACTGCTCTTTAAATAAGACGCTATTAGCGATAGCGTTTGAGCGACATCATCTTGTTCTTGCTTTTTCAGGCGACCATTTTCCAACGCTTGGATAAGTGTGATGTTGATGCGTTCAAAAAACTCTATGGCTTGTGGAGAATCGCCAATGGCGGCATTGATGGTATCTTTGAGCGTCTGTTTGATTGCATCGTCTTGAGGGTCGTAATCCCTTAATGAGAATCCTTCCCGGTGCGTTAATGTAACAGGCGAACCCTCATGTTCACTCGGGAACATGATGAAGTGACCAAACTGAGCGCTACTCATCACCACCCGCGCTATTGGTTTTCCCGCAATAGACTGGCGTGTTTCGGCTTTCCATGTGGCTTCATGGAAAGTAAGTTCCACCAAGTGATGCGCAGGCTCAGGCGAGCCAAAGCATGCCATCGGAGAAGGTGGTGAGATATGCTTAAGGGATAGTACACCCATGTAATCAAGCGGCTCTGTTCGGCTCATCATGTAACCTTATTGTGTATTAGTGTGGCTTACCAGTCTTCAAAGCGAGGCTCTTCCATTTCAATATGAAGCGTGCCGCGAGAGCTGTTGCATACCCACGTGTTGAACTCGCTATCGAAGGTTGCCTTATTAAAGTCATTTACCGTTATTTCAGTTACACGGTCATCGACAACAAAGTCCCATAAAGGCGCCTCTGGCATCGTATCAACGTGGTATTTCGATGTCACTGTCATGTGTGACGATACGGGTTCATCATTAATCCAAACATCATCAGGGTGCTTGCTCATAATATACCAAAAGCTCTTATCGCCTTGTGGCATTAACATGAGGAAGAGAGCGAGTATGTCCTCAGGTTCATCGCTTTGAGCAACGTGAGGCAAAATAACTGTATCAACAAACGTGTTTTTCTCAGCTGCGATTTTAGTCGCATTAACAAGCATTTCTGTTAGCTTTTCATTAGACGGAGTGGTGAGCGCGGTGTGAAGCTTACCTTCTGCAACAAGGATAATAGACTTATGATAGTAAGCGACAAAAACACCATGCGTAAGTGAGTTGGTTTGCGTCATTACTGTGCTCCACTGTCAATGTTGGTGATACGAACAGGAAAATGCCCGGTTTCCGATGAAGTCACACCGCTATTAGCAGCGGCCGCAGTGCGAACAACCTCGCGCCAGAATGGCTCGGGCATATCGCTAGCGTCACCTTCGCCTGTCAAGTCTGAATCCACCCATACTACGATGTCTGACCATTCGCCTAGCGTTTCGCCCTTGTTGTGGAACGTCATAATGCCACGACTGTCATCTAACCACGCGACGAAGCGTGGGTCTTTAAACCAAGAGGGGCGATTAAGAGTAGACAATTTAACGACCGGGCCGTCAATCGCTGGCGGCTCAAAGTTGAGTTTTCCGGTTAAGCAAAGGCAGACTGTAATGTATAATTCAGGAAAAAGCGCTGGTGCGGTGAGTGTTATCGCGTTTTGCTCTTCTTCGGCTTCGCACGTACCACCATATTTTTTTGCTAAGTCGACCAGTAGGCCCGTGATGGTTTCAATCTTATCTACGGGGGCGTCACTGACATGAATTTTGATTGCAGGTGCGTTATTGTTAATTGTTGCAGTGACGGTAATGGTGCACGCATCCGCATCGTGTGAAAATGTCACGCTATAATGATTGTGCTTTTGAACAGGGGCAGAAAGTGTAACATCGGAATAGACGTAAAAGCGTGTTTCAATTTCCTGCACTGCAAGAATAAATGTGTTGATGGTGGATTGCGTGTTTTGTTTTTTTCTGTTTCGTTCAGAGCGTGACATGTTGAATCCTCTTGTGTTGACCATCTTATTATCTCAAAAATAGCTTGGGGTGTCAATTTTGTTGATAGCATTATTGTCTTATGTGTTAAAATAATAGTTAAGACGGAAACGAGTGAGGAAAAGTGTATGAGCAAGGTTGTTGTGCGGTTTCATCCTGCCATGACAATAACAGAGGATGACGCGGAGTTTTTTGCTATGGCCGACAAACACGTGCTCTCTCGCATAGTGGACGCCGTTGAGAACGAAATAGGTCATCATGCCATGATGAGGCTTATTGACACCTATGCTTTCATGACACCTCATAAAGTCACGCTGCTTACCCCTGTAGACAAGGTTTCTTCGCCTTGCGTGGTAGATGAGAAGAACCTCAACTTGTTCTTAAGTGCCGCCATAGAAGCATCTCCAGCGATATTGAAGAAGACGCAAGAGCGCATAACACTGATACCTCTTAAGGTATTCCGATGATATGCGCATCGTGATGCTATCTGGCCGGTTTGATGAGTTCGGGGTTGGCGTCGAGGTGGTCGTTAATCAAACTGCTGTCATGACCAGTAAGTGCGCCAACATCTTCGATGAAAAAATCCTCTTCATAGGCTTCAAGATAGAGGCTTCCTGACGCGGCTTTAGCAAGTTTAGCTGCGCTGGCAAGGTAATCTTGCATCGCATCTTCTTTCTTAATGTAGTAGTTTTTGCAGTCGTCTTTAACGACGTAGAGCGTCATCATGCCTCGTGATGTCTTTACTTTAAGCGCTTCCCGTGCGCATCTTTGTGCATTGGGGATTTGATCTTCAGTCAGTTCATCAAGGTAAAGCCTAATGACGTCATCATTTATTGAATGCGACTTAAGGAAATTGACCACGGCATTATGACCGTTGAGTAGCGCTTCGAAGCGCGCGCGTTCTTCGCCAGTGGTATTGTTTGTGCGTCGCTTGATGTATTCAATCTGTTCTGAAATTTCGCCGCGCTCTTCTTCTGTGAAAAGCTCCCATAAGACAGGGGCGTCTTCTTCGCCACTATCGTCGGTTGGGTACGTCAAAGGTGTGACTTCATTTGGCTTAAACGAAGCGACTGCCTTTTCATCGAAATATTCATGCAGGTCACTGATATCTACCATTGAGGGTGACAGTGAAATGTCTCGGCCTGAGGTGAACGTATCGCCTTCCACGGACTTTTTCGCCTCTGCTAAAAAAGCATCATTGGCTTCTTTACGGTCGGTAAACCATTGAGAGCGGTAGTCTGTGCCGAACACACCGAAGATACGTACACGTCCAATTTTCTGACGGTGCTCTTTGAGCATATCGATATAGGTGATAGCGCGCGAGAGCTGTGAATTAGGAAAAAAAGAAAACACGGCATCAAATCCCTGTCTTTCTTTAATGAGATTCATGATCAAACGAACGCCGTCTCTCTCTTCGTCATTCAGATTTTCTGCATCAGGGTGAGTCGTGTTGAATTGCTGAATAATAAGCGATGTGATGGTGCCGTATTGCATGTTAAATCCTCATTGTGTTGACGTATAAATTATCTCAAAAAATCATTTTAAGTCAACATTTATAGCACTCTCAAGCATAACGTCAATGAGTCCGTTGTAGTCTACATTTCCCTTTATAACGGGAAGTGTCAGCGTGAATGATTTTAACGTCTCAACATTTATTCGCTCGGGCATGGCGTAACCTAGCTCAACAGACAGCGTGCGAAATGCAAGCACTTCGTTCGCTAGTTGCTCGCGTTGAACTTCATTAAAGCGCATAACATTCGACAGCATTGTTATCGCAACAATATCGGCGATGCTCTCTTGCGTTGAATCAGGTGTTTTACTGTACGTTAGGAGCGGTGAAAGGTGTGTGAGTTCATGAAGATAGGCGAATAGCTGATGATGCTGAAGCAGCAATGGAAATTTTTTGGTCAAGTCTCGGTACGTTGTAAACGCGGATGATTTTGTGTCTACCAGTACAATACCGTGATAACGATTGCGTTTAGGGTAGTATAAAAGCCATGCTTGAGGCTGGCTGTTACGAGAGGTGACAATTTTGTCAACAAAAACCTCGTGGACATGAGCGTCGTTGAAGAGCTTGGTTTTAGTTATCGCAAAAAAATCTTCTGCTTGACGATATAAGTAGAAACAGGCATCTGGCACAAAGGGGTTACGGTACCATCCTTTTTGGGGTGCTGTATTGGTAAGGGGGGATGCAGTGCAACGTTCTGGCGTTGTCTCTTCGTTTACATTCACTGGCGTGGTTGTGCAACCCACTACAACAAGTGAAGAAAACAGGCATAGTAAGAGGCGCAACATCGCTACGGGCCTAACCAGTAGCGAGAATAGGTATCAAGGAAAGCGTTCGCTATATTTTGCTGGTGGCGATGTTTTTGACTGTAGCGCTTGCGCAATGTTCGAGAGGTTGATGGCGTGATACGCTTCAGTGTTTTTTGAGATGCTTTTCGCCAATGAGAGATTACCGCGCTTGCTATCCGTCTTTTTGCATGATGCGATAGCTCACTAGGAAACGCAATGTGTCCTAGCTGAGGTGTTGTGCGAAGCGCCATTTCAGTGCCATCATCGCAAGTGACACTTATTTTCCGTTCAGATATTTCGTTGATAATCATAAGTTAACCGAATTGGTTATATTGTTTGCAAAAGTGTTGTTTTTATTGAGCCAAGCATGTCGATTAGCCTTCATGATACGAAGGTTAAGTTGAAGTAACGTGCGGTGGTGACACTTAGGAACAGTGCTGCGCGACGCCCTTAAGTGAGACAAGATGCGTGTTAATGCTACCCTTTGCTTCTCTTGTGTCAAGGGGATGCTTGTGTAGAGCACCCCTGTTGATGTATTGATGTCAAAGTCGCACTTTTCATGGTGAAAAGACAGCGTTTGTGGTAACAAAAAAGCGTTACCTCCCTCTATGAAATGCCCAACAGGGTTACAGGCTTTCACTGAGTTCCAGCTCACTATTGTTATGTAAATAGAGTTTGTGTTTTAACGGAAAGCCTACGCTGTCCGCATCAATGAAATCAATCCGAACACACCCTTCAGTTTCGATTTCAACGCTATCTACAGTCACATAGCTATCCTTAAAGGCATTATTGTCGCCCTTGGGGTCGGCATAAGCGTCATTTTCCAAATCCAGCATCATGCCTGATTTAACTTGTTCTGCAAAAATGGTGGTAAGGGGATCCTGACTCGGCATATTAAACACGCTCGCTTATGTCATCATCATCAAAAAGAGGCGCGTCAAATGCCCATGAGGTATTGTCGCATGAGTCTACTTCAAGATTGACAATAACCACGTCTTCCTCTCGTAACCGTCGACCTAAATCGCTGTTTTCGGAAATGTCTTGAAGAGCTAGGTCGCCAATATTGAAGTCTTGGCAATTGGCTGACCAAACCTGCATGCCAATATCCGTTTCACTGATCCAGCGAGATACAGCCCGTGTAATACCCGCCTTTAGGCTTTCAGCATCACAAACGTGTCCTTGTGGTTCAAATTCAATTTTGGCATAGGTGCTTTCGCTCATTGAGTTTCGAGACACGACAACAGATAATGACATAGTTTCCTCTCTTTGTTTAACAATAGCATAATCTCAAATGTTGACCTCAAAGTCAACGTTTTTTCATGAGATTAATGCAGGGTTTCAGAATGATGGCGCTGCTGAAAAATGATACGCTTAAGATAAAAAACCATTTAAAACAGCAGCTTACGTTTTCTAAAACGGTTATCTAAGACAAAATACATAAATTCAGGGTCAGTACAGTAGCAACATCCTTTACTAGCAATAGCTTTCGCCAAGTGACCCTAATTTACTTTTAAACATTAAAAAATAACAATGTAGATAAACTGCGCTATTTTCTACCAATTACGGTTAAATTTAAACATTTTTCAACATTTCTGCCAAGGCGGTTTTACGAGTATCAACTGCGCCTTGTTTGTTAACACCATAACGAAAATCCGTTTCCTTGCCAATAATATGTACTTTATCTTCTGCTCTTGTCACAGCCGTATACAACCAACTACGATCAAGCAACCTTCCTCGTTCAAGCAAAACAATCACATTAGGAGCTTGTGACCCCTGCAATTTATGCAAGGTTAAGCAGTATGCGAGATCGATATATTCAAATAATTGCCAATCGACTTCTAACAAACGTTTGTTACCTTTTTCATCAAGGTCTTCAAGTTCAATTAAGCAAGCATACTCATCAGTAGGTTCTGCACTCTTTATGATCCCCAATGTACCATTCTGAACATCGTGTTTATAACTGGTTAAGGTAATAACAATCGGGTCACCTTCTCTGAAGTCATAGCTTCCTTTGGTAATCGGCATATCCGTAAGGTCAAGAAGCTTGCTATTAGGGTTCACAACACCTTGCAGTATGATGTTTGCTTTTCTTACCGTATCGTTGGTAGGAGCGACTATCATGGCGTTGTCATACTCAGAATACACAGTTACTGCGTCTTGCAGAATATCGCCCGTTGATTCTTGGAACGTAATGTCAGTAGTAGTTAATGACTCTGGCATTATGCCGTGCCGTATGGCATTGGAATATGCAGGTACACTACTATCTGCTCCCTGTCGTTTCACGACATCAAGTTCCACATGGTTTATTACACCGCTTTTAATTACATCATTTAAAATGAAACCCGCATTAATCGGTGGAAGCTGATAAGGATCACCAACTAACAAGATTCGAACCATATCAGAAAACAAAGTAACCAAACGCCACATGGTATACGCATCCAACATAGAGGCTTCATCCACAAGCAGTACAGCTTTATCCGTATCAAGATCAGTTTCTCGTAACAGTTTTGCTATTGTCTTCGTTTCAAAACCGATTGATTGTTGAAGCCTACGAGCTGCCTTCCCTGATAACGCAACGGGGTATATCGTATAACCTAATTTTTGATAAGCATTTACAATCAGCTTAGTAGTTGTTGTTTTACCTGTTCCAGCTCCTCCAGTTAGCGCAAAGACGTGACTGACTAATGCTGTCCTTACGGCACGTTCTTGTGCTTTTTCAATGGGCCAATCGGCAGGGAACGAGGTTCTGAATGCTTCTTCCAACTCGCTCGACCAACGGTTGTTTGATTTTCTGAGGTTACCAAAACGTTTGGCTATAGTCTTCTCAAATATATAATTGCCTGAAACGAAATATTGATTGTTTTGTTTAACAAACCCAACGATACCGCCATCTAGCTCGCTTGCCCTTGTAACTAAGCGCAGGTCTTTGTTCAACAGCTTAGAAACTGACGGTTTAATGTCTTGCCAGTCTGCAACCGTATTGCCCTGTTCACTCCATAATCTCAATGCTTGTTCTACGATTGCTACCAGTCTAATTTCATCATCCTGTTTTATACCGAAATGCTTTTGTGCAATATCGTCTACCTTGTGAAATCGCATCCCCAATGAAAACAACCGATATGGGTTCTGGGTAAGAAAATTGATAGCATCCTGATCGGCAAATCTGAATAATTGTCGCTGAATAGGGGCTTCTATTTCCCATTCAACCAACTGCGCTGAATGTTTTAGATTTGAATACTCTTTGTAGCCATGCCAAAGCCCATGTGCCGCTTTGTCACTAAGCAAAACTTCCCTAACTGCTTGAAAATTTGTTTTTGATTGGTCTTTTTCGTAAGGCGCATATTTATCACGTTCTAGTACGTTAAATATTTCGCTTCTAAACTTTTCCCAAAGGAATTGAGCGCTTACCTTACCTATGCCTTCAAACCCTTTCTCTGTACTTAAAAAGGTTACAAATCCAACGCCATTATCTGGCATAACACATTTTAGTGTCGGCTCCATAAAGCGCCACACATCAACATAACCCCCCGTGCTGACTTGCTGCTGTCTGATACTGAAGTTTTGCTCTTTGAGGATTTTCCATTGCTGTCCAACTTTCGGGTCAATATTCAGCTTTTCTTGGGTAGTCAGAATCTCAATGCGATGCGCCCCTAAGTTGTGATTAACAAAAACAGCCCCCAATCGCACGTTATCTGGGCGGTATTGGTATATTCTGGTGATCCTTACCAGATAAGCGCTACTCTTCATTTCCACAAGCCCATTTCAATCAACACTTCTTTAAACTCTGATAGCTTGGCAACCTCAGCAGCTAGTTTGGCATTTTCATTTTGAAGCCTGCGATTTGTCCTTTTGAGATCACGAACTTTGGCGCTGTCCTTTATGTCTTCTTCAGTACCTTTGGATACATCTATTACCTCTTTATCGAGAGGCAAATTAGCCTTGCGCTGTTGGTAGACTCCTGAGGTTGCAAGTTCTTGTTTAAGGTCTTGCAACAAGTCAAAAAGCTTTTTGTTTCTTTTTTCCTTAAATGCAGAGGAATCAAATCCAAGCTCATCGGCAATTTTCTTCGGGCTTAAGGTATCACCATGCCAATAATCCAACCAATTAGGCGACTCTTTCGATTTCATTTCAGCTACCCAACCTAGGAATAGATCTCTGTTACGTTGACCTCTTTCTTTACTCATCTTAACCGCCCTCCACGATGCGTCTTATCGTAGTTCTGCTTACGCCATACTCCTTTGAGAGCTGGTTCTTGGATTTCTGCTTTGACAGAACTAATTTGCGGATCTTTTCCCTGTCAGAATCAGGAATAGTCTTTGGCCTGCCCATATGCTTTCCTTGAGCAATAGCCCGTTCACGACCTTCGGTGGTATTTTTGATGATCAGGCTTTTGTTCAGCTCAGCAAAAACAGCAATAACATGAAGAACAGCTTTCCCAAATGGCGAATCGTCCGCACTGTTAATAACTCCATCAAGTGTTGTAAGAGCAGCGCCTTTTGAATGAATACCATCAATTGCAGTCATGATCCCCTTTAGGCTTCTTCCCAAACGATCAAGTTTTGTAACGCATACAACATCACCTTCACGGATGTAATCCAGAAGATCGTCAAGTTTTTTTACATTATCCAAAGAGTTACCGCTTTGCTTACCAGAAAATATCTTCTCGCAACCATGACGTTCTAACGCTTCAACTTGAGCTTCAAGATCTTGCTCTTGAGTGCTAACCCTTGCATACCCTATCTGTGCCACTTAGATCTCCTTATTGAATAAACAAGCCTAAGCAGCCCTTAAAGGCCGTCCAAGTAATTCATATCCATCAACAGAATAATAACCGCCTTGGCTGTCGCTATATTCGATTCTGGTTACCTTCCATTCACCATCGTCAAATACTTCAACCACATCACCACTAGTAAATTGAACGCCTTCGCATTCAAACCTTCCAAGTTCATTCAGATAACTACGATTCATGACTTTCTCCATACTTTTACTGAACTAAAGTTATAACTTTAGTTTACAACTCAACTCAAATGAACTTTATATGCAAATTAAATTTAAGTTCATGAACCTTTCGTAAATATAAACTTTAGTTCAAACCAAGAGAAGCAAGAGAAGCAAGAGAAGCAAGAGAAGCAAGAGAAGCAAGAGAAGAATAAAACAAAATCTCAATTAACTTACGACTGATTTAGAATAATTTGAAAAAGCCTTAAGCTTCGTTGCTAGCATTATATTTTTGTTGCTTCATTTACGGTTTTATGAAAATATTGAACGATGATAGGTGTATTAAAATTTTCGCCTATCATTATTGGTAAACTGTCCACGGGCAGTCGTGACATAAATTTTTATGTCATTTTTTCGTTTGTAGAAAAAGTCTATCGATAAGCTTAATTCACTTAAATCCCTTGTCTGTCGATGTTTTCTACCTGCAATTTTATAGGTGAAACATGAAGAATTTATTCAAACTATCAACCCTATCACTCATCGTATTGTCCAGCGTTGGATGTGGCGGAGGTTCAAGCGAAACTAACTCTCATCCTATCGACATGACTGCCTACGGAAACCTTGAGGTACTTGTCGCTGGACTACCATCAGGCTTATCGGCAGATATACAGATAACAGGCCCTAATAATTACTCAACGTCATTAACGACAGGAGAAGTATTATCGAACCTAGTTACTGGCGATTACACTTTGAGTGTGAACAGTGTTACCACTCAAGGAGTCACTTATAGCTTTAACAACGGTCAGTCACAAACTGTAACCGTTTTAGAAGGTCAAACCCTGAGCGTAAACATTGATTATACAGCTCCTGTAACGGCAACTGGCGTAATTACAGGTTTTGGTAGTGTTTATATTAATGGTGTTAAGTTCGAAACAGACCAAGCTGTTGTGACCGCTAACGGAGAAACAGATACTGAAGATGCGTTAGAAATAGGTATGGTTGTCACCATAAACGGAAATATTGGAGCCGATGGTGATGGCGCAGAAGCGTCTTCCATAGAATACCAAGCAAGTGCGGAAGGTCCTGTCACAGGCATTAATTTAGCCGAAAAAACCATTACCCTGCTTGGTCAAGTGTACTTTATTGATGATTTAACTGAGTTTGACGATGTAACTTTTGATGCTATTCAGATAGGTAACTGGGTTGAAATTAGCGCTATCGAAAACAGCGATGATCAATACATAGCTACCCGAATAGAGTTATCCGATAGCTCAGAAGAATATCAATTAGTTGGAGAGGTATCGCAACTTGATACAGTAACAATGACGTTCAACATTGCTGGGCAATCCATTGATTATTCTAACGCTACAGTAGAGGGAGAGTTACTAGATGGTGTTGAAGTCGAAGTTGAATCAGAAACAGACCTTGTTGATGGCGTGTTAGTTGCCTCAGAAGTTGAAGTAGAAGAAGCGCCAGATTTAGCAGGTCAGCTTATTGGTTTTGAGGGTGAAATTGAGGTGTTTACGTCAATAACCGACTTTGTGGTAGATGACCAAGCCATCACAACTACAAATGAAACCATCTTCAAAGGGGGACAAAGCTCGGATTTAGCCCATGGTGTCGAGATTGCCGTTAGAGGCACAATTGTTGATGGAGTCTTGGTCGCAACCGAAATCAGAATTGCGCAGGACACTGAAATTAAAATAGAAGGACTTGTTCAGTCAACCGACCTAGATACTAATTCGATTGTTATTCTAGGTAATACAATTTTTACTGATGAGTACACGCGTTTTATTGATGACTCAGAAGACGATGAAAGACGTTTTAGAATCGATGATATTTTAATTGGCGATAAGGTTTCTATTAAGGCATTTGATAACGAAGGCCAACTGCTTGCCAGTCAGATAAAACGTAAAAAAACAGCCAACGAAGTTGACGATGATACGGAAACGACTGAGTTGGAAGGTAAAGTATCAGATATTAGCGCCCCAACGTTTTCTGTTAATGGTGTAAGAGTTAAAGTAACGGAAGCTAGTGTGATTGAATCACCAAATGGCTCAGAGCTAACCTCAAGTGAATTTTTCTCTGCTATAACAAACGATACCGAAGTTGAAGTAGAAGGTATCCCTCAAGATGATGGCTCGCTGTTGGCACTTGAAATTGAGATTGAGTCAAAAGAAAACGATTCAGGTGATACCGAGCCGTTTGTGGAGCTTAAAGGCAACATAGATAGTTTTGACTCGATAGAGGCTTTTACTGTTAACGGCCACTCAATTACCACTAACCTATTTACACGATATGAAGATGGCAACCCTGATTTATTGGCTGTAGGTATTGAAGTGGAAGTTAAAGGGCATCAAGCAGAAGATGGTACGATAGTCGCGAAAAAAATTGAGTTTGAATCAGAAGATGATAATGACCGTGAAAGTGAGATAGAAGGTGAAATTACAAGTTTCACAAGCGCAACTGAATTTACTATTGGTGAGCAAGCCATCACAACGACAGCTAATACAGAATTTGATAACGGTAGTGTTGAAAGCTTGGCTTTAGGCGTTCATGTAGAGGTTGAAGGACACATCAATAATGATGGCATTCTGGTTGCTGATGAAATCGAGTTTGAAGAAGCTGATGAAATATCAGTGGAAGGCGTTGTCTCAGTATTTGTATCAGCAACGGAGTTTTCAATTGGCGAACAATCTATAACTACTAACAGTGAAACTGAGTTTAAGAACAGCAGCGCTTCAATGCTGGCACTTGGTGTAACACTGGAAGTTGAAGGTGTGCTCGATGAAAATGGAACGCTCGTGGCAACAAAAGTTGAATTTGAAGAGCCTGATGATGTTGAAGTTGAAGGAATTATTACCGTATTTACTTCTGCAACTGATTTCGAAATTGATGGACAACATGTAATTACAGATGAGTTTACTGCCTTTAACGATGGTACGGCTGAAAATTTAGCGCTAGGTGTGGAAATTGAAGTAGAAGGATATGCAAACAGCGACGGTTCAATTGTAGCGTTTAAAGTTGAATTTGAAGAATTCGATGAAAATGAAGTCGAGGTCTCAGGCACTATTTCAGAGTTTATTTCCGCGACTGATTTTTCTATTGGAGAGCAGAAAATCACAACCAATGATGATACAGAGTTTGAAGATGGTACGATTGATGACCTAGCTGATGGAGTATCAGTCGAAATTGAAGGTGTGGTCAATGAAGATGGAATACTTGTTGCTGAAAAGGTTTCTTTTGATTAGTGCATTCAATCAAATAATCCTCTAAATTAAATACTCCCCAAAAAGCCTGCATACCAGTTGCAGGCTTTTTATATTATAACGTGAGGTATAAAGACTTATTCGTATTGAAAATACACTCGTTAATCTCTGTTTTTAGCAGGTAGTCCATTATCAATATTCACCGCAAGCTTGTTCAAATCAACGCCATCCATCTTTTGAAGGTTGTGTTGCCATCTAGCAAACCTTTCGAGCAAAATATCGTTTTGGGTACTTAACCGTGTATTCTCTGAATTAAGCCTCTCGTTCTCGTTTTCAAGTTTTTCAACTCGCTTTATAAGCTCAGCGATGGTTGCATCATCATTATCCAAATTTTCCAAGAGTTGACTTAATTTATCGGAACTATCAAATAAAGACTTGGCTTCTTCGATAGCAGCAGATTTTTTGTTTCTTAACTCTTCTTTCTTCAAGTCAAAAGCATGTTTGATTTCGTCATGTTTTGTGTATGTATGGCGTGATGGAGGGCGCTTTAAGCCCAATTCAGATTGCAGTTTTTCTGACAAAAGATCATAAGTCAGCTTTCCACTCCAACCATCAATAATTCCAAGTATTGTTTCTTTGTTGTCTGTTACAAAAGCCATGATTACTCCTCCATATCTGATAGTGCTAAGGCGGTGAGATCAAAAGTAGGAATTACATTTTGCTCATCAATATTGAGTGAGCGTTTGACTGGTGATGGGTCTAATTCATCAGGTATTCTGATAGGTGTCCCATCAGGTGTGTTAGGGTCTTCCATCATGGTAATAATGGTCTTGATCTTTGATAACCTGAAACCTAGAGCTGTTACCCAACGATCAGCACCGAAAACTTTATCTCCTGCTTTAACGATTGCATCCTCTAGTTGCTCCTCATAAAGCTTCTCAAGGTTTTTAAGCTCTTCTAGGGTGTTAGGCAGTCCCTTGAGGCATTCATGGTCACTACAGACCGCACAATCACCATTTTTAACACATGGACTTTCCGCATAGTTGTGAACGCAGTAACCTAACCCTGTAAATTGAGCGACACCCGACCTATTAATACCGAGTGATTTAAGAGAAACGGGTAAACCTAAATCATGTAAAACGATTGCAGGAGGTGGCGACTCAGATGTGTATGGCGATAAAAACTGATTAGCTTGAGCAACCGTCATGATACCTTCTCCAGTTACTACATGACCTATGCGCTTCGTTAGCCGTGATTTCTGTTCTTGTGTTCTACCATCGTAAGCTTTGTTTTGTTCTATATCCGCTCGACCTGACCATTTGGCAATCAACCAATCTTCTTCACCAGCGAGTTTTAACTTGGTATTTAACCAATGCCGAGGTTGGTGAGTATTTAACCGCAATCGAGAACCGTCTTCGTCAGTAATAGACAATTCATCAAAAACCGATTCAATTTGATTTTCTCCTGAGGGTCTATCAGAACCTATAGCGTCACTTACAGATCCGTGACCCACCATTACCCACGAAAACGACTTAACATCAAACTCTTTATGAAACTCATTTTCTCGAACTAAGGTAATGCAGTCCCAGATTTTGACATCGCCATAATTGGGAAAGCCTTTTGTTGTATATTTTTGGTCAACAACAGAGCGCAGATCTCTATAACTAGGGAACGCGATGCTTACCCCAGTTGGATTATGAGTGTGTTTGGTCAGTATTTCGTTGTCTTGAGTTACTGTACCCCCTTTTAATAAGTCCTTTTTCCAGTCAGTCACATGATTAAGTTGGCTTATCAAATTGCGCAACCATTTTATTGCACCATTATGTGACCAACTCATCTGTGTCCCTTTAAAATCAAGACCAGTCTTAAATCCCATCGCTTTTGCGAATTGGTTGTATGTTAACGGTTTATCTTGAGGAAAATCAGCAGGTGTAATGCATTCATTATGAACTAAAAATACTTCTGGATTTTCATGAGCAAATTTCGCAGCAGTTCGTGCGGGTTCGGAAATATCAATAAGTCTGTCAAATGCCTGCTGTACGACATCCTCTAGTAGTTTAGGCACCCACTTTTTAACGGGATCTCCACCTTTTGCAGGATGCCACATTAGATATAAACGTCCCTTTTCACTTCTTTGTAATGAATTTGTTGTTAAACCATTAAGTTCTGTATTTCTACTCGGCTGGCACATCAACATTACACATAGACTGGAGAAGTACTTTTGACGAGGTGTTTTAGCTTTGTGAAAGGCATCCGCCACTTGAAGCATTTGATAGTCAGAAGGGCATTTCTCCACTTCTTCTTTACGACTGTCTTCATCAAGTTTAATTCTGGAATCAGATGGACGAGGGAAAGGATTTGACCAGTCTTGTAGATCTAGCTTGAATCGCTTGTCCTTAATGAACTTCAATATTTTTTCAAATGACAGACCAATATTGCGCTTTCCTCCAGCACCTAATTTACTGTTCCTAATCTGCTCCTCAACACGATTTATCAATGTGTTATTGAGGTGCATAATATCAACATCAGATCTGTCATTTAGAGTCGTGTTTTCTTTTAGCGCATTATAGATCCACACTAAAGATGAAGCCCAAGCGGTTGAGTCTCTATGATTTAGTGACTGCTCATAACGTACATAGGCTTTGGCAAAATCAGCAAATGGCTGTTTGAATGGTATATATTTGGATTGGTTTACACTGTTTCCAAATACGATAGTTAACTTCTTTCCTCTTGCTGTGTCCCAAGACCATTTATCACATTCCCATCCTTTCTGAGTTCCTAGAGGGGCATTAAATTCATGATCACCAAAAAGTGATAAGTCATTTTTTGCGAATGCTATGAAGTCCGCATAATTTTTCTGGTAATCGAGCTTATGCTTCGGTGTAAATACCAATACATCAGACATTTAACGCCCCTTCTTTTTCTAGCTCTTGCTTTCTAACATGACACTTTTGAATGACTACTTTGATTGCATTAATACTTCGATTATGGCCTTGTAACACAAACTCACTTGCACCCATTTTACGCTTTCGATCACGTTCAGAAATGACACTTTTCAGGACTTCAGCATGAGGTGCATTCAGCCAAGGTTGAAATTTATTGCAGGTGTAACAATGAATTGTGCCATTAGCACAAAAGCCAAACTTGCCACAATTTCCGACAGGATTGCCATCATTGTTATTAATTCGGCTACGAGGATCATTGGCTCGAATTGCGTCTTTTTCGCTATCTATTAAAGTACCTGAAAATGCCTGCGCCAATGGCGTTAAATCAGATGCCAATGCTTCATCAATTCTGTCAGCCATTGCTTCGTTGAACTCAGTGTAGACTTTTACTTGTTGGGTATCCGACTGGCCTAGTTCTTCGGCTATTGCATAATCGCTTGCTCCTAACATTGCCATATTGGTTGCATGGGTATAGCGGAATCGTCTGGGATTGATATGCAAATCACCAAACCCATCATCTAACTTAATCCGTGTTGTTTTTAAAGGGCAAAGTCGAGACAAACGCCTGATCATTTCACCAATAGAAGGATTTGCTCCTTTCATCCGTATACACAATAAGTCAGGCGTTTTTTGTTGTAGCTGTTCAAATTCATCAAAACTAGCGAGTTTAGACATTTCTCGTGTATTGAGGAAAATAGGAATTTGGTTCTTTTGGCTGGATTTCAATTTAATATCAAATTGTGTTTCAACAGCCTTGATGGATTGATTTGCCTGCGTTTTTAGCACCAGCATTAAATCTTCACCAGTGTCCTTCTTGAGTTGAAAAGAGCCTCTAAAATGTTCATCACGTTTTTTAGCATTTGGGAGTTGTAAATCAAAATGCTCAACACCTTCTTCAGTCCTTGTTATTAAATCTCCATAGTAGAGATAAGTGAGTTGAACAGGACGGGCACCCGTTTGTTGTAGTGCCATGATAAAGGCGTAATCAGTCAACGAGATCTGCTTTTCAGTAAAGGCATCCACGTACCAGTTTATAAAGGCTGTTTGTTCTTCAAATGAATACGCTCCGCTAAAAGGGCAGCCTAAGGCAACAGCTTTTCCTTTTTCATTACCAGAAAGTTTAAGTGAGTTAAGTAACTCAACCGCCTTTTTATCAACTCCTTTGATCTCTTTGTCGTGCCAGTCCAGTAAAAATGCACGAATATAACCAAGCTTGTATTCAGTGCTTTTAGTCAGGGTCGCTTTGAAATTCACTATATGCTGTTCTCGAACAGCATCACTCACGCCAATTGCAAAAAGCAATCGGCTAAACATGAATATATTCAACGCATAAGAAGACGAAAATTCTGAAGCATAGTCAGCCAAGGCTAGTTTGAAGTTAATTTCGAACTTTGGGTCTAAATTTAGAGGGGCCAGTAAATCAAAATTCAGTGACTTATTTGCATCTAATTGCCAAAGATCGTCATACACATCAAATTCATAGTTAGCTTTACTGTATCGCTTATCCGACTTTGTTCTAGCGCTTTTTGAGCCGTGTAATTTTTTTGCTTTAGCTACCATGATAACCCTCGTCTGTTTTGTGCTTCATCCGCGATTGCATTCTTTGGCGTATCCTTTGTGCCTGTTTTCTTGCAGTTCGCTTGAGATAAATCTCACCTGATTTAAGAGATGAATGTCCATTTAATTCAGCTCTTATCTCCAGCTCTCGCTGCTTTGTAATCTTATTTTCGTCTGCATATTGCTTTGCAGCTTGATGCAACCCCGCCTGTTCCAATCGTTTTACTTCTTGCCTGACAGCCCTTCTTTCCTCATCAATCTGATCTGACAGTTGATCATTAAAATAATGCCTATAAGAATGAGGTGTAATAGCCCAGAAACGCTCAGGGTTAACACCTTTAATGCTTTTAAATACATCATTAATTGTTTGTTGAATGAGCGGTTGTCCAGACTGGTAATGTCCCTCCTTATCTTTGTGAGAAACAAAAATAAATGGGTGTGTTTTCGCTACTTTCGTATCCGCACGATGAACCTTTATATAAGTATTTAACAAGTCTCTTAGCTCTTTTGTAATAGAAACAGCTCTGCCGAGGGTCTTTGCTGTTGGCTCTTTTAACCTAGGATCATCCTTACTGTCATGTCTTCTAACAACTGACAATGCTGGATTGTCAATATCTGTTCCAATATCGCTAATTCGAAGCGCTAATAACTCAGCACATCTAAATCCTGTTTCATACAAAACTTGAACAATTAAATAGTTTCTAAACTTGATAACTGGGTTTTTAAACGGGTTGTAATGTGAATCAGGCTTAGCTACCTCAACAAAGTCATCAAATACATCATCTGGAATACCAGATTTATCTAAGGAAACTTTCTTCGATTTTCCTTTTGGCTTACCACTCTTAAGTCGAGTTTTCATCTTATCCAGCGCCTCCATAAGTTCCGCGGCTGCTGGCTTATGCTTGACTCTCTCTTGCCCTATAAAGTGAAGAAACTCTGCAATGTGAGCTATACGGGATATATATTGAGATTTACCAATAGTCGGTTTGTCTTGTGATTTTGATAAATGAAACTTTCCCATATCGACCACATTACTTGCTGGTTTATCTTTAACCACTTTAGCCTGATATGAGCAGTGCTCTTTAAGTTTATTAATATCATCAAGGTTAGGTACTTTACCGTTATATATTTCCTCAAGCAGATCCCTACCGTTAATCTCCTCCCAGCGTTTCAAATGTTTAATGTCTTTCAGGTATTGCTCAATTGATGTTGCAGCTTTAGTCATTCGCAGTTTTTGCGTAACAAAATGAGTGACCCAAAAATCGGGAACGCCATCTTCTCCTAATAAAAAGGCGTAGCGCTCTCCACTTTTAAATTTCTTTACAGCAACTTTCATGAACACCCACTAATAAACATTTACATTTGTTATAAAGTAATATAGTATATATTTTTAACTTTTCAACATTAATTTTCTAATAAAACTAAAAAAGCCGCTTATTAGCGGCTTTATAGAGAATTTTTCAACATTCTTATTTTTGTCTTTTTCTAAAAAGGTATATCATCGTCATAATCAAAATCTATCTCGTTCCCTTGTAGACCTCGCTGTGAAGCGTAAGTGTTTTTTAGGAACCACTCTTTCTCGTGCCCATTGTCGCTGAAGAATTCAGGAAGTAGCTTTTTAATCTCTTGTGGCATGGGGCGGTTGTTGACGCCTTTGCATTGGTTTTTGGTAAAACCAAATTCGCCGTCGCGTGTGACTACACGGTATTCCACGGTGTATTTTTTCTCTTCAGGTGTTACTACATCAAGAATAATACACTGCCTTGATTTTACCTGATGAAAATAACCACCAACACAATGCTTTTGTGCATAACCTTGCTCAAGCATTTCTAGCTCTGAGGTCAACTCTGTCACTTTTATTTTGCCTGTTGCGTTAAGAGCATTGACTAGCTTTTCTCCAATGGGCGTCACGCGTTCGTTCTCCATCCTAGAGAAAATGGCGTCAAGAATTGGCATTAACGCTGCTTTATACTGTCTGTTGGACAGCGCGGGAAGTAAGGTCGTGTTATCTTCATACATCCCTATCACTAAATGAAGTCGCTTTTTCTCTAACCAGTTTAGGTTTTTCCCAAACAAGATAGCATCATCTAGAGATGTCAGGTGCTTTTCATTTTTACTGAACGCTAAAGGGTGTTTCTCTGCCATTTTTAGCGCGCGGTTAATGCATGTTGATTGAGACTTGAATACACGAGGGTTATGGTGTCTTAAGGCGCAAATAAAGATCATCAGTAGCGCATCACGACGCTCGCCCCTTTCGCATGCTTCTGCATAAAGCGCTTCTTCTTCTTCACTCTGAGGGCGACTCAACCAATCCCGTTTCATCGCGTCGCGCGCGGTCGCTTCTTCTATTAACCACTTCACGGCGCTATCATCACCTTTATTGGCGACACGATCCCATAGATAAGGAAAAATCGCGGCGGCAACACTAAAGTCGGGTGCCCCTAAAAAGGAAATGACTGACATGTAAGCGTCCACCACGCCATCGTGACAGGCTTTTGGTGAAAGCTGCATTAGCGTCATGAACGCTTCCTCTTCCTCTTCCATCGGAATTTGAATGGTTACATCACGGAAAGTGAAGTGCTCGCATACCAGAGGCTCATTAGCTGCTTTTTCCGCGTTATTTTCTGCCATTAGCATGCCGCGCGTGTAATTGAGCGAATAATGTCGCTCTTCGGCTTCTGCGATGGCGAGCATGGTTTGCAAACGAAGCATGGCGGTGCTGTTGACGCGAGCGTTCAATGCTCGTGACTTTCTTGCAATGCGAAGCGCGGTGTGTGCTGGTGTGTGATAGGTGGTGATATCAAGTACCCAGTGTTTAATGAAGTCTCGAAAGGCATCTGATACCGTAAGCGTCATAGACTCAAGATCAATCGCTGCTTCACATGCGTTGATGTCGAAACCGCCAATGATATCCTGAGCGCCAATTTGGGAGTGATTAAAATTGTCGACAACAACAATATTGACGTTGCCTAAATAGCATGAGCCAATGATGTAATAATGACCTTTTTTGAAAACGGGTGAAGAAAAACCCGTCTCTCGATAACCGTGTGTGAGTGTAACAAGGTCATTGTCTGCGCGAAGTTTGGGGTTCCAAGACTCACCCATGAGCTTAGCGATATCGCTTGATTTGGGGAGAAATACGTCAATGTCGTTGAAAACGCCATCATGGAGACCTAGAAGATAAAAGATGGCACTGGCAACCGCTTGGCCTGCGGCAATGCCTGATGATGGTATGTCACCTAAACGATCTTTGATTACACGGATAACCTCGACTGGAAGTTGAGGATCATCGATAGAGCTAAAAGAAGCTAATGGTGTGTTATGCATTGTGGTTTTACCCTGTTGTGTTGACATGGTTATTATCTCAAAACAGGGGTGAGAAATCAATAAAAAAGGCGCGAAGCGCGCCTTTTTTTTGTGTTGGATTAACTAAATATTAGCGAAGTCCAAAGGGGTTAACTGGTTTTACAGGGCCCGGGCCGTAGAACTTGTGGTTGCCTTCTTTGGCAGGTTTTTGGGTTACCTTGCCAACAGGGCGCAAGCTGCTAACACCTGCTTCAGCGGTCTTGTAGATGGGCTGTACAGGGCCCGGACCGAAGCGCTTATGATTGCCTTCTTTAGCAGGTTTTTGGGTTACCTTGCCAACAGGACGAAGTTTACTAATGCCTGCTTCAGCGGTCTTGTAGATAGGTTGTACAGGACCTGGGCCGTAAAACTTGTGGTTGCCTTCTTTAGCAGGTTTTTGGGTTACCTTGCCAACAGGACGAAGTTTACTAATGCCTGCTTCAGCGGTCTTGTAGATAGGCTGTACAGGGCCCGGGCCGTAGAACTTGTGGTTGCCTTCTTTGGCAGGTTTTTGGGTTACCTTGCCAATAGGACGAATCGATCCAGTCGCTTCAACGTCAACCGGCGTTGGGCCGGGGCCGTAATATTTATGGTCGCCATCTTCAGGCTCACCTTGCTCAACGTCGCCGTCTGAAGACAGTGGGGCATCGGTGGTGATGATGTAAAGCAGCGCTTCTTCTGTATCGCCTAAAGGCGCACTGATTTCAGTCGGAGAGCTTAGTGTCAAAGAGAGCGTGTTGCTGGTATAACAGCCGTCTTCTAGGCGTAACGTTGCGCCATATTCATCAGTGAAAGTAAGAGCCGAACTGTCGTCGCCTTGCGTTGCAGAATATTCTTCAGCGTAGCTTTCAAACAGAGAGTTAGATAGTGTGGTACATCGTGCAGCGGCATTATAAGCACCGTCAAAATCAACAGACAAAGACACGCTGTAAGTGCTATTGTCGTCAGTTTTTTGAATGGCGGTGAGGTAAGTGACGTCTCCGATGTAACTTGTTGTTTCATTGACTTCACTTAGTGTTGTGTTGCTTGGTACATCCGCAACATTATAACCCATTAGTGAGAGCTCAGCTGATGCTGCAAATGGCATCGCGCAAGCTAGGGCAACAGATGCAAATAGAGATGTTTTCTTCATAATGTATATCCTGTGGTGGTTGATGTGAATAATATATTCATGTTTAACAAGCGTTATTGGCTTGCTGTTTGTTTGACGGTTTAAATAATACCAGAACTGAACACAAAGTCAACAGTAAAATTTAGATAACACATAAAATTAAACAAAAATGCAACAAGTGTGATTGAAGTGGTTAAGTTGAGGTTAACGTTAGAGAGGGCAAGAAATTAGATTGGTATTGATTTGGATAGTAAAAGGCCGGCTTTCGCCGGCCAGTTCACCACCACTAGTGAGAGGGTGCCACCCCATTTTTTTAGCGTGAATAGCGTCAACACATCACAGAGGTCGGGGTGGCGGAGCTGTGGCAGGCACTGTTGCACCTGCTCATAAAATCTATGCTTAGAAGATTCTCACACTTCGCTTTAGGTGTCAAGATTTTTTACAGCAATTTGTTATATGGGTGAATTAGCGACAAAAAGGTATAAATATTTAAAAAAAACACATTTATCCCGTCGTTTTTTCAGAAAAGTGATACCTTACTGTGGATAAAAAGAGACACACTTTGAACTGTTTGCTTATGTTGCGCTGCTGCGGCGAATAAACAAGAGAGAGAAAATTATGAAAAGTCAATTCACGGTCAGGAAAAAGAATACGGCGATTATGTTACTTTCCGCCCTTACGGGGGGGCTGGCATTATCAGCAGATGCCTTTGCTCAAGAAGCGAGTAATGACAAACCTATTTATCGCTTCAAAATGAACATAGAAAACAAAGTGAACGTTCCTGAGTGGATTGTCATCAATTACAACTACACACCTTGGGTGAATTCAGGTGGGTTTAGCTCTTGTTCGGGTTGGCAACCTGATCCAAACACAAAGGATTGGGGTGAATCTTTTCAACAGTCGCGTGTGTGCCAGCAGCCACAAGTAAGAAATGCGACACCTATTCTCTTCAACCCTGTTTCACAACGCACAAAATTAGGTGACACTTTCGAAGATACCCGTTCCATCTCTGTTGGCGATTATCAAAATAATATTGGTACGCGTGACTTCATTGATGGTGAGCGTGCAGATGCATGGCCTGAGTGGTCTAATAGCGGTGCCCCTTACGACTGCTCTGTGTGGGATCCATCGACATCAGACGTAAGACTTTATGAACCCTTCACGCAAGCGCGCGATTGCTCGCAAGATCAGACTCGAAGCAGAAACGTTTACAATGTATGGGCATCGGGTGCTGAGACACCAAAGCGCATTGACAGTGAGGAACAAACCATAACGGTTGAGCAAACGCGACCAGAGATTGGGCAGCGTGATGAGATTGACGGAATTCGTCCAGACACGCCATCTCCATGGGTAGATGTAACCGGAAATTATGACTGTGCCGTTTGGTCTCCGTCTGTCGGCGGGCAATTGGCTGATTTTGGTCAGGAGAGAGATTGTTCGCGCGATCAGGAGAGAACACAGGACTTCTTCGATGTATGGGTGTCAGGTAAAGAAACGCTCAACCGAACTGAAACCCATGAGCAAACAGTGACGCGTACGGAAAACAGAACGGTAGGCGTGACATTTACACCATGGACTAACGAGGGTGATGTAGTTAGTTGTAGTGTGTGGGGAACAGAGCCTCAGGGAAGAGTTGCCAGTTATGACCAGACACGAAGCTGTGAACAGCCTCAAACGCGAGATCGTATTTACACCGCGGGTGGAGAGACATTAAGCACGGTTAAAGAAAGTAAAAATATTGATGTAACGCAGACGCGTAAAAACGTCATGGAAGGTGTCGTAGCTGATAGTTGGTCTTCATGGACTGACACTGCGGCCACTGTGTGTGGCGCATGGGGCGCTGCGCCTGATGCGCAAACCAGCGCATTTACACAAACGCGCGACTGCGGCACGGCTCAAGAGCGAAAGCGTGACACTTTCTATACGTGGACGCACAGTGACAATACGTTTAAAGCTGAAGAAACGGAAACGCGAACCGATCCGACAACGGAATCGCGTACAGTAACCGTAGACTGGACATCGTGGACAAACAAGAACGGTGTGCAAAATTGTTCTGCATGGTCGCCAGAGCCTGGCAGCAATACCTCTGACTACACACAATCAAGAGAGTGCGATCAACTTCAAGTAAGAGAACGCATTTATGCTGCATCAGGCAGTGAGCTGAAACGCGTAGAAGAATCGCAAACGGTTCGCGTATCACAATCTCGTCTTAATAAGATGGATGGCCTTGTTTATGGCGCATGGTCACCTTTTGCTGACAGTGGTGCAGAAACCTGCGGCACATTCTCACCAGCAGTAGGCGCGCAAACAGCCAACTTTAGCCAATCAAGAACATGCACCCGTCCACAAGAGCGAACCAGAGACGTCCACTACAGCTGGACTTACGGTGACAACACCTTTAAAGAAACGCAGACTGATACGGGTACGGCATCAAGAACGGATTCTCGTACGGTAACTGTTACACCATCGTCGTGGTCGCTAGTGGATAAAAATACGTACAGCGGATGGACGCCAGCACCCGGTGCACGTACATCAAGCTACACGCAGTCGCGCACATTCAAGCAAGACGAGGTAAGAACATGGAGCTATGCTGACGGTACAACAACGCTAAGCACTCGACAAGAAACGCGAACACTCGACAAGAGTGAAACACGTACCAATTCGATGAATGGCGTTAAAAATGATGCGTGGAGTGGCTGGACAAACACAGGTCCTATTAGCTGCGGCGCATGGGGGCCTGAGCCTGCTTCGCAAACAGCAAACTACCAGCAATCAAGAGATTGTGGTACACCTCAGAAGCGTGAGCGTGACACTTTTTACACATGGGCGCACAGCTCAGATACGTTTAAAGAGACTGAAACGGAAACGCGCACTGACGGTTCAACGCAGTCACGTGCTGTTAAAGTAAGCTATACTAACTGGGTAAATTATGGTTCAGTTGAAAGCTGTGACGCTTGGGGTGGTGAACCTGGCACTAAAACGGCTGATTACACGCAGTCAAGAGATTGTCAGCAGCCTCAAAAGCGTGAGCGTGTTTACAGTGTAGGCGGGACAGAGATTGCCTCTTTTGAAGAGACGAAACGTGTTCCTGTGACGCAGACGCGAACTAATAAGATGGAAGGCATTGCTTACGGAAGCTGGTCTTCATGGAGCAATGACGGCGCATTAAATTGCGGCGGTTACTCACCTGCGCCAAGTACACAAACAGCGGACTTCACGCAAACACGAAGCTGCCAGCAGCCACAAAAGCGCACACGCGCAACGTATTATAAGTGGACATATAGCAGTAATACATTTAGAAGTAACGAGACAGGTACGCAAAGCGTACCAAGCACACAATCTCGCACGGTTGATGTTGCAGCAGGCAACTGGTCAAATGTGCGTAACCATACGTATTCAGCCTATACGCCAGAGCCTGGCACGCGCACGTCGAGCTATACGCAATCTCGCACGTATAAGACAGATCAGACTCGTACATGGACATACAAAGCGGGCGCTGAAACATTGAGTACGCGAAGTGAGTCTAGAACGATTGATCGGACGCAAAATCGCACCAACACCATGAATGGTCTGAAAGAAGGCTCATGGGGTGGATGGACTAACACCGGTTCCATTTCATGTGGAAACTGGGGGCCAACACCATCGACGCAAACGGCTGACTTTTCTCAAACGCGAAGCTGCGGCACACCACAAAAACGCGAAAGAGACATTTTTTACACGTGGGCGCACAGCAGCGATACTTTCAAAGAAAAGGATGCTGAAACACGCACTAATGGTTCGACGCAATCTCGCACCGTTGACGTATCAGTCGGTGGTTGGAGTGCTGTGAAAGACCACACGTACTCGGGATGGACGCCAGAGCCTGGTTCGCGCACATCAAATTACACGCAATCTCGCACCTACAAGCAAGATCAAAAGCGTACGTGGACATATAAGGTGGGAACAACCACGATTGATACACGTGATGAAACGCGCACTGTAGACCAAAGCCAAAACCGTACTAACAGCATGAAAGGCATTGCTTACGGTGGTTGGTCAGGTTGGAGTAACAACGGCTCATTAGATTGTGGTGGTTATTCACCAGCGCCAAGCACGCAAACGTCTGACTTCACACAAACACGCAGCTGTAGTCAGCCGCAGAAACGTACGCGCGCGACCTATTACACATGGGATTACAGCAGCAACACGTATCGTAACACGGAAACAGACACGCAGAATGTAAGCAGCACGCAGTCGCGAACGGTTGATGTAACAGTAGGTGGTTGGAGTGCTGTAAGAAATCATACGTACTCAGCGTACACGCCGGAGCCTGGCACGCGCACATCAAATTACACGCAATCTCGCACCTACAAGCAAGACCAGAAGCGCACTTGGGCGTATAAGGTGGGGTCAACTACGCTAGATACCCGTGATGAAACGCGCACTGTCAACAAAAGCCAAAACAGAACCAACTCTATGACAGGCATCGTTTATGGCAATTGGTCTGGTTGGAGCAACAATGGTTCTTTGAGTTGTGGAAATTACTCACCAGCACCAAGCACGCAAACATCCAACTTCACCCAAACAAGAAGTTGTGGTCAACCGCAAAAACGCACGCGAGCAACGTATTATGGTTGGGCTTATAGCGACAACACATATCGCAACACAGAAACAGACACGCAAACGGTAGGCAGCACGCAGTCTCGAACAGTGGCTGTGTCAGTAGGCGGCTGGAGCTATGTAAGAAATCATACCTTTACTGGTTGGACACCTGAGCCTGGTTCGCGCACATCAAATTACACGCAATCTCGCACCTATAAGCAAGATCAAAAGCGTACGTGGACATATAAAGCTGGCACGACGACACTTGATACACGCGATGAAACTCGCACTGTAGATATGAACCAAAGCCGTACTAACAGCATGAAAGGCATTGCTTACGGTGGTTGGTCAGGTTGGAGTAATAACGGTTCACTCAGCTGTGGTGGCTATTCACCAGCGCCAAGCACGCAAACGTCTGACTTCACACAAACACGCAGCTGTAGTCAGCCACAGAAGCGTACGCGTGCGACCTATTACACATGGGATTACAGCAGCAACACGTACCGTAACACGGAAACAGGCACGCAGAATGTAAGCAGTACGCAGTCGCGAACGGTTGATGTAACGGGAGGGGGGTGGACCTATGTTAGAAACCACTCATTCTCAAGTTGGACACCTGAGCCTGGTACGCGCACATCAAGCTACACCCAGACGCGCACCTACAAACAAGATCAGAAGCGTACGTGGACATACAAAGTGGGCTCGACCACGTTAAGTACGCGTGATGACACGCGTACCACAAACCAGAGCCAGAGCCGAACCAATCGCATGAAAGGTATTGCGTACGGTAGCTGGTCTGGATGGAGCAATAACGGTTCGCTCAGCTGTGGCGGCTATTCACCAGCGCCAAGCACGCAAACGTCTAACTTCACGCAAACGCGTAGCTGTAATCAACCTCAGAAGCGCACCCGTGCGACCTACTACACGTGGGATTACAGCAGCAACACGTATCGAAACACAGAAACAGATACGCAGAATGTGGGTAGTACGCAATCTCGAACAATATCGGTATCAGTCAGTGGTTGGTCAACGGTAAGAACACACAGCCATGGAACGTTTACGCCAGCGTACGGTAACCAGACAGCAAACTACACCCAGACACGTCCTTACAAGCGTGATGTGACAAGAACGTGGACGTATAAAGCCGGTTCTAACACGTTAACAACGCGCCCTGAGAACACGACATGGGATCAGACGCAAAGCCGTACGGTTGCTGTAACTCACAATGGGTGGCAGGATGTTGGCAGTCCAACCTGTGGAAGCTGGACGGGAGGTAGTACGCAGACTCGTTCTTGTACGCAACCGCAACAAGTTACGTATGTGCATAAGATAAACGGAAATACGGTGCATACGCAAACTAAGAATGGTTCGCGAAGCTACACCCAAAGTCGTACACTAACGACGCAGCAGTCAACCGGTGCATGGCAGCGTACAGGTTATTCATGTACATCATGGACACCTGCGCAGTCTTCATATTACACGTTTGAAACGAAAACGCAGACGCAGCGCTGTACAGAGAATAGGAAGCGTGCGATTACCACTACGACGAACTACAGTGATGGCAGTGCTCCGACAACGAACGTCACTTACCAGTATGACACTGTGGTCACGAACCCAACGCGACGCCGTTCGGGGACAAAGCAGGATAGTGTTGTGAGTACGGAAACGAGAACAACACAGTCTCAATCTAGCGCTAACGTAAGACGACGCTTAGTGTCACCTGAAGCGAAATATACGGAAGCTGAGTTCTGTGCGCGTAACCCGATTGGCTTCTATCGCTCTGACGAATACACATGGAGCGAGACGACGATTGTGACGAAGTACTACTATTGGGATACGTACCAGTCAGGTCGTGTGCTACAACGTAGCTCAACGCCGTATAAAACCACAACGTCAAGTAGCTTTAATGGGGTGTTCAAGGCATTAGTGCCTAATACGAACCGCACTGGAGTGTGTGGCGGAAGTGGTGGTAGCAGCTTCTAATGCTACTCCAAGGCTAAATAAAAAAAGGTCACACAGGTGGCCTTTTTTATTGATGCTAGTTAATTTAAACCTCCGACGACTCATTCGAAGAATAGAGTCGCGGAATTCCGCAATGTTTTTGTTAAAGATTATGCCTAGCGCGACGTTACTGCTCAGAACGCGTACGTCTTTCTACCAGCGACACCATGTTTTCTCGCCCTTGGCTTAATAATGTTTCAAGCTCTTCGCAGCGACCGCTGTGGGACATGCATGTTTGATATGCTGACTCAGTTAGGTTTAAGTAACGGTCCCAAGCAATCAGGCATTGAGCCTGGATGTTATTGCATGTAGGCTCTTCGTTTCTCACGTCATCGGCTACAGATTGACAGGCTGACAATGCGAGCATTGATAAAGATATAAATAGCGTGTGATGTAGACGTCTCATGGATTTTCCTTAAATTATACGGCTATCGGTAGCGCGTGTGAAGAGGTCTGTATCAACGATGACGTCGATGCGCCTTTTGATAGTCGATACAACAAGTTACTTAACGTTAGGTTGAGTGTACTCAGCGGGTAAACTTTTATAATAAGAAGCGCCTTGTTGAGTATGCAAAATAGTGTATAAGGCATAACATAGTAACGCGCGCCAATTCGCAGGGTGCAATAATTATCGCTCTCATGTGTTACCGTAATATTCCCCCCGATTTTTCGCTCACGTTGAGCAGGGTAAAGGGGGCAGGTCCACGTCGCAATCGACTCTTGAGTCAGAGGTATTGTCGATCCCGTTAATTGATTTTCTAATAATATAGTACCGTCTGACCTCAACGCTACACGATGAGACAGAAAAGAAAAACAGTCCTGCATGAATTCTCCTGTGGCAAGCAGCTTTCATTGTTATAAAGGGGGCTACTTGATGCAATGTGATGACAAGATGAATTATGGCATAAATAGGAAGAGATTTCAATAGAAGAGGTGCGCTCCCTCCGTTTCCTTATGCTTTATGATAGCTGTCAACACATACCAGAGAACACCGAGGGGAAACGTTGGTGAGGGAGCTGGGTAACCGTGGATGGCTACCTTATAGTAATAATAGGGTATATTGATATAAAAGCAATAGGAAGATAAAAAAAAGCCTCCCTAAAAAGAGAGGCGAGAGTATTGCGTGTCCAAGCACAATACGTTGGGGTGCACCCAAAAAATCAGAGGAATGATAAAAGGTGCACTGTAGAAACAATAACACTGAAAAATAGAAGTTTCAATAGCAAGATAAGTTTTTACACTTTTTTGTAGTGTGAGTGAGTGTGTGTAAAAAAACCTGACACTATTTGGGTAAGTTAACGAAATGAAGGGGTTTAATTTTGGCACGACTATTGGATAAATCTTCCTATAGCAAGATAATTAACAAATTAACCCAAGGATAAAAAATGCGTAACAGTAAAGTACGTCCTCTTATTTTAGCGACAGCCCTTTTGGCGAGCACTGCATATGCAGACGAGCAAACTGGCGTACAATCGCATAACTACAGTGGCTCTGCGGGTAACAACTCAGCGTCAGCCAGCATAGACCCATTCACGTTTGACTACTTTGATATCAACCTAGGTACACTGACAGGTGTTTTTGTTAGTTACAATATTGAAATTTTAGGTGGCTTTATCGGTGCCGATAATCAAACGAACAAAGAGGTGCAAGGCACTATGCGTTTGGGTGGCGGCGCATTTCTTGATGCAGATATGCCTTTTTTGGACGAAAACTTTAACGATATATTTAATACCGTATCGGGTGAAAAGCAAGAGAGCTTTACACTTGCGGCAGATCCCACATTGTCTGTAGGGGGAAACGGCCCAGACACTTATGTAATGAACGGGGATCGTTTCTCAGGTGGCGTAAGTAACGTTCAGGTAAATACAGCGCTTAACAATAATTTTATCGACTCAGGCTCATTTGATATTGATTTCAGTTCATATTCTATTTTGGAAGTTAATGCGCCGGGTGCACGTGGTTTTTTTGAGTCGCCAGATTTAAATATCGAGATGTCATTGTATTACACCTATCAGCCAGACGATGTAATTGATGATCCTAGCGATGCGACAACAGACGTTTCTTCTCCGGCAACATTAGGTGCGGCAGGGTTACTGATGATGATGGCAGGCGCTTTTCGTCGCAAAAAGTGCTAAACAATAAAACAAAATGAAATAAAATAAAAGAAGCACCTTCGGTGCTTTTTTTGTTTCAAAATCTCGCGTTTTTTGGTATAGTTGTGTGGTCAACACAGCAAGAGACCACCATGACGCCATTTGAAGTAAAAAGACTGCCTGAATTCAAGACCTTAAATGAAGGTCAAAAGATTTGCGCGCTTGCTGCTTTAACGGGTGAAAACATGTTGATCATGGGAGGTGGTGGTGTAGGCAAATCGCACATGATTAACTTCCTATCAAAAATCTTACCTGAACTGGTTATAACGGCGAGCACAGGTATTGCCAGCATACCTATTCAAGGCCAAACACTTGCCAGCTTTATGGGGTTTGGGAAGGATGTAAAAAACCTTGAAGATGCGCGCAACATGAACCGTGCAACAAGAGAAAGGTTGGCTGCCTGTAAGGCCATTCTCATTGATGAAGATAGCATGGTCCGCATAGATCTTTTTGAGCAAATGGAAGCACGGTTTCGGGCGGCTAAAGGAAATAGTCGATACTTCGGTGGTGTGCAAGTTATCTTAGTTGGTGATTTTTGCCAATTACCGCCTGTTCTGGCTGGCGATACTCAACAGGGATGGTTTAAACGACAGTACGAAAATAGACGCTATTTGTTTGAGTCATCGTCCTATACAAGGGGCGGTTTTACGTCCTATGTACTAAATGAATACGTGCGCCAATCCGATCCGCTGACCCGACGCGTAATGCGGTCTCTGAGAATGGGGCACAATTTAGATAAAGTGGTTCGTTTCTTCAATACGCGCGCATTGGGGCTCGTGTCTGAAGATGCCTTGAAAATATGTAAAACAAACAAGAAAGTGTCCGCGATTAACGCGAGTGCTATGGCTAAAGTTAAAGCACCTGCCTTCACTGCGCATGGAAAAGTAAAAGGGCGTTTCCCGAATAAATTAAAAATGGTTGAAGATAACATTGTGCTGAAGCGTGGCTGTCGCTTGTTATTGATGGTGAACGACCCCGATCGCCGATTCCAGAACGGCGACTTGGGTGTCCTTGTCGGTGTCACACCTAAAGGAATTAACGTTAGGTTGGATAGGGGTGGTGTGGTGCATGTTACTCCCCATACGTGGGAGAATTTTGCATACAATACGAATGGCGATGGATTAGCCAAACAAGCCGTAGGAACCTTTAAGCAATTACCTGTTAGGTTAGGCTACGCCATCACTGCGCATAAAAGCCAAGGCATGACTTTAAATGAAGCTGAAATCGATCTGAGTGGGAATTATAACGAAGCCGGCCTGTCTTATGTAACCTTGAGTCGCATAAAAACGTTAGATAAATTAAAGCTGACAACCCCGTTGAAAGTGAAAGATATACAAACCTGCAAAAAAGCAACGGATTTCACGTATCAAGAATCAATGAAAGCCTTGTCACGTCGTGATAGTGATAAGCGACGATTTAGTTTGGTTGATCCGCTAGCAAGAGCAGCCTAAATTGGAACACCTATTGCAAACAGTAGTATAAAGACCTACGCTTATATTGTTAGCATAACAGGAGCATGATGCTCCATAGAAATGCTGTAAAGGATGACAGCCCGATGACACATTACGAATCACACTTTGAAGTTTCTCCGTCAAGTTTAGTTAACCGTCTTCACCAGCGAATGTCTCTGGAGCGAAGATGTGTCGGCATGTCCGTGATACTAATCATGACGGCGACCATGCTTTCCCTTCATTTATTAGATCATGAATTAACGCAATGGCCAGACCTGGGCAATACTTTCTCTTGGATGATCGCCGCACTTATTGCACCCGCTTTAGCAGACACTTTTCGATGGTCGAAAGGAGAGCGTGCCATGAAGAATCGATGGGTATCTGTACTTGAAGCATTCCGTTCAACAGGCGGCAACGAGGACACGGTAAACAATACGCTTTCTGAGAAATCATATCGTTCAGGATGTGTTGCTCTTTCACGTAGAGCAAGAGGAAGATTTGTGTTGATTCTATTGAGTACGACCAATATGTTGAGCGGCATGGGGGCTATATCACATGAAGTTTTAGTTCACGAGGGTAATGTTAGGCTTACATTGATAGCATTATCAACGCTGTCCATTTTTATTAGTTTAAGATGGTTTTCCTTATGGGGGAGAACCGCGTTTCGCATGATAGCAAAACGCGATGTTGAAAGTTACCGGTAAGGCCAAGTTATAATGGCATGCCAAGCTGATCACCATGACTGCAATGCGCCTTGATGACAGGTTGCAGTATATTGGCGTCAACCCATGCCACAGCCTGAGGCACTACCGAATCACCCGTGCACTGATAGGCGGCTTTTTTATCTTTAGGTAATTGGTAACTGTCAGGGTACCCCATTATTCTCGCGGTTTCACGAGGCGTGATAACTTTAACAGCATACTGGCCTTGACCTGCCACAAGCACCCATGTGCGACTCGAACCACCTTTGTAAGGACGAAGCGCGGGGCATAACCCACTGAGAGAAATTTCCGCCGCGTTAAATCGCGTCCCATCTGCTTTTTGGCGTCCTCGCCTTGCAATAGTGGCAACCATGGTATGAGGGCTACAGAGCATCTTATTAAAGCGCTCCAGATGAGGCCCAACAAGGTTGTCTATGATGTTCTTGGTTTCTTCTTCACTCGCCCACGAGCCATCATTTTTATCATCCAACGAGAGACAGTCAACCAACTGTAGGTGACGTTCAGGAAGCGATGGTGTGTCGCTTGGTGCAACGAGCAAAAGCGCATTAGCGAAACGTGCCATCCAGTTCTGTAAAGGGTTAGGGTACAATTCTTTGTTATGTAAGGGTAGAGACGCGCTTGTTATGCGATTGTACACATTCTCTGCGGCATCATGTGCGATAGCACTAATGAAAATGCGCGGTCGAGATTGTGGGACAAAATGTTTGCCGTCAACGACAGAAAGGTTTACCGCGTACCCTAGTGCATTTAAACGTTGAATAAGATCAGCAAGATCATTGCCCTGATTTCGAGACACGAGCCCCATTGGATTCTCAAGCATTGCCATTGGGTAGTGTGCCGCACCACCTCGCTCAGTGAGACGTTGCAGCCACTGATAAACCACACCAGACTTGATGCCAAGCAATCCAGTTCTATCGCCAGCAGCGGATGTGTTAGTGCATGGAAACGTCGCTGACATGAGATCGCCATCAGGGATGTCGTTTGCGCTAACGTCGCTGATAGACTTGCACAGCATGCTTACACGGTGATTTAACGAGAACGCTTCAGCCTTAACAGGATCGATATCATTGGCCCAAATGGTTTGCCAGTTTCCTGAAAGACCAAACCCTGTACCGCCATGGCCTGCGAAAAATTCAAGGTGACGGTTCATCGGCCGATGTGAAAGCATATTCATAATCATTCCCCAAGTTGTGTTGACGGGAATTATTATCTCAGACTTAACCTATAAAAACAACATTTATTTGTCGTCGTGATAAGGCGAAGGCAGTGACGCCCCATGAAGTAGATGCACTGTTGCCGTTTTATAGAGCACCATTGCTCGTTTGCCTTTATCAGTGGGTGCGATGACGGCATCCAGCTTGCCGTGACGATGGAGGCACAACAGCTTGTTTTGTGCAACATGCCCCCCACAGCGTCTTTCTTTCTTAATGTTGGTTAATGATGCAGTAGAGATAGGTTTAATTGCCTCACTGGACACCAACGATGGCGAAAGTAGCGAAGTAATGAAAAAGCCTGCAAGGATAAATCTCATGGTGCACCTCTTTGTTAACTAAATGCCATAGATATCTGCGCGTTCATGGCGTGCTTGACACTTCGAATCATCATTCTGGCCACATTAACACCATGAAAATAAACAATGGATTGACCCATTCCTTCATGTGCCACTGTTTCAGAGCAGTGATCTGCTAAGTGTGATGGAATACGCTTGCTTTTCGCATGCTCGCTCTTTGATAAGCGGCGGTAATACCCTTTTCCTTCTTTGTCGCTCGGTGCGCCTTCAATGTGAGGTTGCGACGTCTGATGCTTCGTGTAATTGCGAAGTATAGAGCGCATGTTTTCAGTATTTTCGTCCACCCAATACACCGAAAAGTTACGGCCATTTTCTTTGTTGAGTTGGTCACGCTTAAGCAGTGGCGCTTTGTCAAACCACGCTGAATCGTCAGCCGGTTCCATAATGTCACCAAGTGTATTATGGATACGTGGCGTGTCCATAGGAACCAATTCGTCGGGGTCGACAGCGAGACCTTCGCTGTACGCGACCATCCAGTAACGCTTTCGCATATCAATGGCACCACTTTGCGCTTGGGCAAGTTGGTATTCTTTAAACAGGTAGCCTCGACGCTTAAGCTCTTTTCGTAGTAGTTCATACGTAGCGGAGTGCTGCGCATCAGGTACATTTTCGCTGATCAGTATAGCGGGATTGGTAGCCTCAATGATGGATACTACGCCGAATAAAGAGGTGACTTCATCCGCTTGCTCAGCGGTTTTAATCTGTTTTTTTGCTTTGCCTTGTGCGGAGTGATTGGTGCATGCTATAGAGAATGAAAACACATCTACAGGGTCAAGTAACGTCTTTTCAACTTCTTCTACGGTACCGCAAAACAGCGTCGTCCCATTATAAGCAGCAGGATCGTTCAATGTGGCGATATCCAAATAGCGCGCTTCCATTTCAATGGCCCACTTTTGCTCGGTTTTAACCCCTTCTTGAAGAAATCCCTCGGTGTTGCTGTGGCGAGAAATGCCAAATCCTAGGAATGCATCACCTTTCGTTACGCGATTTTCTTTAAGGTGTTTCATCAGGCGTGCTTCGCGCTGCGCTTTCTTTAAATCGTCAGGGTGAATGCCAAATGAAACCAGACCAGGTGAGCTTAATGCACGAAATCGACTGTGCTCTCCAAATAATGCTGTAATGCTGGCATTACATACGTCAACGATAGGTTTTACCCACCCGCTCATTTGACGGCGAGACACTTTTCTTAGCTCTTTATTGGCGTAACGTTTACGATTCTCTTCGTTGTCTTCAACGAGGCGCATGTCTACGTTAAGAGTGCTAGGGTCAAGCGACACCTCATAAAATGAGCCAGGCGCAAATCCGGCACGAAGCAAGGCCATTCCTTCAAGCCAGATGCGGCGATTACCGTCTTTTTTGCCTAAGTTGTGGTAGCTAACGTTGTTGCCGAAGTACATGCTGTTATCCTCATCGTGTTGACGTGTACAGAATATCAAGTGGTGACGGTGCGGTCAACAAAAATATAAAATAAGACACTGTAGGTGTGAGAAATCAACAAAAAAAATTAACTTTAATGTGAACTTTTGGTAATCTTTTCGTAGACGCTCGGTGGTCACCGGCGATATCGTCTTGATGGCGACGATGAAACCACTTTTGAACAGACACTGTGCCGTGATGTGATGACATTGATGGCGGTTTTTTCTGCGAAATTATACGGTAGACGTTCACATCAAAAACGTTGTGGTGTATAGTCTGAACTATGCAGACGTCCACATACACCACGCTGATCAAGTCAGCCGATATTGATGCCGAAACAGAGAGTTCACTTTCTGCGTATGCGGCGTTGTTCGGGCGTGTGGAACGCAAGCTTTACGCAAGCCTTTGCGCGGATAAAATGACGGCCAATGAGCGAAAACGTCACTTTATCAGCACATATCAGATCAGCGCTAGGCAATATAATGCGGTGCTGCGCACGTTAACCGGCAAGCTGGATTCAAAACGCGAACTAGATAAGCTTTATCAGGTTGATAAAAAAGAGCGTATCGAAGCGGTCTCAAAAACCATTGAGCGGCTTCGTGACCAAGCGAATATGCTGTCAAAAACAGGCGGCGTACCGTCTGAAATTCAAAAAGTCCGTTTCAAAGCGCACCAAAAACCCCGGTATCGGGCCCGGCTATCTACTCAAATTGAGAAAATTGCGGATAACATCGGCAAGATCCCCGCCATGTGTTTTGGATCGAAAAAGTTGTTTAACAAGCAATTTTTTCTCAAAGAAAATAACCTGAACAACCATGCTGAATGGCTTGACGAGTGGCAAAGCTCCCGTTCATCACAGTTCATGGTGCTGGGCTCGAAGGATGAAACCTGCGGCAATCAGGGCGCGCAACTGTACGTTGATAACGACGGTGAGTTCAGGTTGTCTTTGCGCCTACCAGATGCTCTGGGTGGCGGTAAAGTTGAGCTGTCAGGTTTCGATTTTAACTACGGAAAGTCCAATATATTAGCGGCCTGTGCGGAGAATGAGCGTCGTCGGGCAGCTAACGTGAAAGCGCTGACCCGTTCGTCACCTTGGGTGAAAGATCGGAAAACCGGTGAGTTGCGTCCGCAAACCAAAAATGAAGTGTTGTCTTCGTATGGTCAACCCTTAACCATGCGCTTCATGCGCCATAAATTCGGCTGGACACTGGCGATGACCGTCGAAGAGCCGGCCCCTGAAGAGATAGCAGGAAGCTACGAAAATGGCTGCTTAGGCGTCGATGTTAATGCTGACCACCTAGCCGTGTGCGTCGTCACTCAGGATGGTAACAAAAAACATGTCGAAGATATCCCCTGCCCGGCATCCGCCAAAGGACTGACAACTGGGCAACGCATGGCGATGATCGGCGATGCCGTGAAACGTGTCGTGGAGGTTGCCAAGCAACACCATGTCGGCGTCGGGATTGAAAAACTAGACTTCAGCAGGAAGAAGCAAGCCATGAAGGAAACCGCAAATAAGCATCACAGAGCGATGCTGTCCGCCTTTGCGTACGATATGGCGCTGTCGCTGATTGAACGCCGGTGCTACCGCGAGGGCTTACCCTGCAAAGCCGTCAACCCGGCCATGACATCGATTATCGGAATGTTTAAATACCATTCCACCCAAAATACGACCCATCAGGCCGCCGCGCAAGTCATTGCGCGCCGGACGCTGGGACTCAAACATGATCGCATTCGTTTTTCCGTGCCACATAATGTTGGTACACAACTTTGCAGTGCCCGCTCAAAGACCGTGAGTATTGACGGCGGCCCGCTGCAACGTTGGGGGAAAGTGAAAGCAATTGTGAAGAAACACACTGCTTTGTTCAAACAGCCCGAGAAAACCGGTCCACCGGTTATTCTCACGGTGAACGAACATAAATTGCAGTGTGTTTCACTGGCGTAGCTGCTCACGTCAGGCGCGAAAGCGTTGGTTCAAAACTGATGATCAGGTTTGAACGCATTAATTTGAGCGGTTTAATAATATTCATGAGGTCAACACTCGTGTAGGCCACATGAAGACAGCAAACGTGTTGCCTTTTGACATTAAACCTGGAGGGCGATTGCCGTTAAAGCAGGTGGTGTATCTTACTAGCAGCTGCTGTGAAAATGCTGAAAACGTCAGTCAGTATTATATGGAAGCCAACAATCTCGATTTTTCAAATACAATTGAAGACGGTCATTATGTCTTTTATCCTTTAAGTGAAGAGGAATCCTCTTACATTGCAGAGGATAATGTCCTTGTCGGTACGGCAAGTGATAAGCTTAACGTAATGACAGGTTATAGTGTATTGATCGACAACAAGAAGTTTATTGCGTTGGCGCATGAAGTGTACTATGAAGAAGGCTATGCGTTTTTGCCACAAAAACCGCAAGCGCTGGCGTTACACAAAGAAGAGGCCCTCGCCTTACAGGCGATGTCCGAAAACCTAGGCGGATTCATTGCTTACTCTGATGAACCCGAATATGATGACGAAGATGAAGGCCTGGGACATTACCTGACATTGCTTTGCATCCCTTTTTCTGAAGTGGCCCAAAGAGTCAATAATTTTGAGGAATGGAGCGTATATCTCCGCCTTTTAGATGCAGATGGTTCTGATACCGCATCGAGAAAAGTCATCGACAAGATGCGTCAAGGTAAAACGAGTGCAGATTTGTGGATTAATGGAAGCAATGAAAGCATCAAGGCTCTCAAAGATAGCTATCTACCAACGCTATTAGATTAACCTCTATGAGGCCTGCGTGCGTTGCAGGCCTTAACCGAAACTTAGATTAATAAAAACATTGACAATGGCAACACTCTCAGGTAGATTGTTGATTATGCAGTCAACACAACCAGTTTAGAGGCACTTATGCTACCAGTACAACTTACATTCGAAGATAACGAAAAACTGAATGCGCTTTACAATGCGCTTCGTGTAAAGAAAGATTTAACTTTCTACGTCACAGAAGGGCGTGAAGGGGAGCGACTTACTTATGTGGGTAAGGTGCCAATGGACACCTTGATTGAGGGATTCCCTCGGGTGCCTCAGGATATTGATATGCCGTCTCACATCATGATCCAGCGAGACTTAGACCATTCACGCGCAAATGGCGTGGCAAATTATGTGAAAGATAATACCGCCGTGTTTATTTTTCCGGGACTGATGGCTATTGTAGAGGATTTCACATTAACGCCGGTCGTCGGGAATGTGTATGCCCTAACAATACCTGCTGAAAGCTTTCGCTATTTAGTAGATGGGCAAGGTCGACGTGGTGGCATTGAAATCTTAATGCAATCGAAATTTGATGGCATTGATTTGTCGGAACAGCACTTTGACGTTAAGTTTATTCGCTCAATGGGTGCCACAAAAGACAACCAAATCTGCGTGGACATCAACACAAGCTCGAAGGCCTTTAATCAGAGCCAAAAAGCGGCCATGGATTCGCGAAAGGTAGTGTCTGTGTTTAGCCGAGAACTATCTCAGCAATACCCCCTCATGGGCAATGTGAGCTACACAAAGGCATCCGTTACATCAAGCTCAGAGTCGCCGTATTTATGGACACTCAATCAAATAGGGGCATTCATCCTGAAGCTGACGGGCACCACGAAAGCCACCGCTCAGAACCTATTGGAAAAGCCAGAGGATCGTGCTTATATCGCAGGGTTTACAAGCAAGTTCTTTTCTGAACTATGCCGAAATCCTACCTTTGGTCGCGCAATGAACAAAGACATGTCAGCGCCTGATGTAAGAGAGAAGACGGTCATTGGTACCGCCACATTCTTCAAGTCGCTGGCCATTGTTGCCAAGGTTGTGAAGATGAACTTGGAGGCGAAAGGTCCCGGTAAAGCAGACTGGGGGCTTTTAGACAAGTGGTCGACTATCGACCTTACTCATAACAACAAAGAGTGGGTGGGGCGTTGTAAGAACTTCCGTGGTGGTTACGAAGACCGTCCTTGGAACCATAAAGCGGTCGCGTCTTATCTGTTAAAAGAAATGAACATTCCTGCGCCACCGGAGCTTGATGACATCGAGCGTGAAGTGAAGATGTTCCGTGAGCAGTGGAAGCAAGAAGCGAAGGAGGGCTAAGCTATGGCGATTGCATTATCCGACTTGTCCCGAGGCGTGGTCAATGCCATGGAATTACGGTGCCCCGGATTGACCATGCCCGTTATGAGTATTATTGGGAAAAGTGAGCATGATTATACGGTTGTGCTGTTCCCTGATAGTGAACGAAAAGAGGCTGTAACCAGACTAACCGCAAGTGCCAGCGCGCGTGAGTGGGAGGTGGGAAGCGACGGGCCTTTGCAGGCAGGTGTTCATTCGCTGATCATCTACCATTCGAAAGAGGCTATTGCTTTTGCGAAAGAAAACGCACTCTGTTCAGCCTAGCTCTAAACCCGTCGTTCACTTTGGCGTGATGTCGATAACATCAATAGAATGGAATACAGGCGTTGACTCTAGGGTCAACGTTTGTTATGATATGCTTAATACGTCAACACGCTAGGAATACCCATGTCAGTAAACACAATTCGACCACAAGATCTTATCGCGGGAATAGATTTAGGTTCTGCAACATCAGGTCGCGTCGAGGCGGCTGCGGCTGAAAATAGAGCTTATGCGCTATTCAGAGAGGCCGTAGACAGCATTAAGGTCATCATGACATCCTATGTGTGCGTGTGTGCGACGAGTTTTGGTAAAGACAGTACCGTTGTTATGCTGGCAGCTATTCAGGCGCTAAGAGAACTCATTGAAGAAGGGAAAGTGCCTGCGGACCACCCTTTAGTGTTCACGAACATTGATACCGGCGTAGAGAATCACTTGGTTCAAATTTTGTCGCTTTATGAACGAGATCGCCTTGTCGCTTTTGGTAAAAAGCAAGGGCTTAACATCGATATGCGAGTGGGTCTACCTCCTCTTGCTAAGCAGTGGGCGTCTCTTTTCCTTAGTGGTCTTAAAATAATCTCTACGGCACGCGTTAACAATGACTGTAGTCAAATCATGAAAGTGGACAATGCTGAGATCATTGAGCGTCAAGTGGCAAAAGATTATGGTAACCGTGTTGTTACCCTGCTTGGTTCTCGCTCAGAAGAGTCTGCTAAACGTGCCGCCTCTTTGAAAAAACGTGGGCAAGATACCCTAACAGCAGATGACTTGGTGGAGTGCGACCAAAATAACGAACGTGTATTTGCGCCTATTGTTAGCATGACCACAGATGAAGTGTGGATTATTCTACGTCGAGCCGGCACTAAGCCACTGGTTGACAGCTACTCGGGCAACGCCCCCATTCCATCATTTGCGAAGAACCATCGTTTGCTTCATATGATTTACAGCGACTCAAAAGATGGCACTTGCCCAACATCATCAAAACGCCTAAAAGGCGACTCTCAAAAAGCGGGTGGTTGTGGCGGTAGTGCGCGAACTGGTTGCTACCTGTGTGCAAAAAGTATTACCGATAAGTCTGGTGAAGCGCAAGCGATGCAAAAACGTCACCGTGCTATCAGCGGCAACATTCTTAAAGTTAGAAACTACATCATGCACGTTGCCCAAGATATTAATAATCGTACATGGCATGCAAGAGCGGTTGATGAAACAACAGGTGCAGTGGCATTACAGCCAAATGTATTAAACGCCAAAACGATTGATAAAATCATCTGGTTGCTTTGCCAGGCGACACACGACGACCGCATCCGTGCAGAACGCTTTAAGCAGCTAGTGGCTGATGGGCGAGAAATGGACGATGAAGGTTATGCCGACATTATTAATGATCCTTTGCTCAGTGAAGAAGATCGCGAAGAGTTTGCAGCGGTATACAAGCAATATGCGCAGCGTCACTTGATAAAACCGATGTCAGCCGATATTTCGTTGTTTTTAAGCCTTATACACTCACGTGATGGTGTTCGTCTGCCTCACTACCGTGCGATGGCGGTGTGGGACAAAACATATAACGGTGAACGCATCCCTTACCCTGATGTTGACCCGGTAGGTGCGACGGTTGATGATATCCCTGATGCCATTATGGTGGTGCCAACGGCGGGCGCGGTGTCACAGCGACCAACAGCCACAATGCCTTTAACCCTAGGCAATGAAAAAGCAGAAAACTGTGAGTGGCAGCCAGTGCCAATGAGCTCACGTATGCCAATGCGTGACGCCAATTACTTTCTTAGTCCTAAAGACAGAGAAAAGTATGCGCACCTTCGCCCATCTGAAACGCTGGATATTAACTTTATTTCAGCCATTGAAGGGGTTGAGCGCTTTTTGTCATCACCTCGAAATGTGGAAAGGAAAATACAGGCATCACGCCGTGCCAAGAAGAAAGTGAGCCGTAAAGGTGGAGTTATGCGTATCACCGAGCGTGGTCGCACCAGCCTTAATACATACTCTTTTAAAGAGCGTTCTCCGGTTCCACTTTATAAAGAGGCTGTGACGCAGTCAGTGCCTGTATATGTTCCTGAGTTGAATTATCAACATTGGACAATGGACTACTTCGAGTCAACGGTAACGGGTGGATACCAGCTTGACCATATTCGTACCGCAGATTGGATGGAGGTGGATGGGATAGAGCGCGCGCTACAGTTACACGACGAGACTGTGGAACGCCGCGAAAGCCGAGGCGAAAGTATTTATCAGTACAGCGGTACCCGCGCCTTTGAACAGATGATGCGATTTGGTATTTTTGACCTAACACAAGACAGTAAGCGTCATGCTGCAAGGATCATCAAGCGCACGGAATATTTTGCGTCGATGGGGCTGTATATGTTGGATGATGACATGCTACGTCAAATGGCGCTTGACGGTGCTGCTGGAATTCCGATTAAACTGAGCACATATCGACCTGAAATAAAAGCCACTATCGGTCTTGCTATTGATGACGTGATGGATATGAAAGCGTATCGAAGCTACAAAGCGAGATATTTACTTGATAACGTAAGAGCACCACGCAACGAAATGCGACGTGCGCTTAAAGAGCGTTACAATCAGTATTGGTCAGATCTTTCTGACGGTGTATGCCAGCAGTTGACGCGTTTGTACAACAATCACATTGAAGGCTTTAAGGAAATCACTAATTACTTCGTGATGCTGGATGCCGTGAAAGGTGAGCTTAAGCATTTTGACCACATCAATGTGCCTCGTGACTGGCTACTATACCACGGTGCAATGACACACTTTATGGACTATTTTTCTTCTCCTGAAGGTTGGTATAAGCTACTCGACCGTGATGCGGTGAAGTATTTTGAGGAGAACCCTCTGGCGCGTCTAACGGTAAACAACCACGCGCTAATGATGCACGAAAAAATGGCCGACATGCAACGAAGTGCCGTGTCGTATGTGAAAGATGCGCTTAACGAAGGTGCGTTCTTAAATACGCTTATGTGCTGGGCTAAGCATCAAAATGATGGCACAAGAGAAGCGATGCTTGAGGCGTTGGATGCTCGTGCTGCATTATGGGAGAAAAAAGATAATGCAGCATGTGTGATCCGCAACACGTTTAAACTAAATGATGTCAGTGTGGCACAAGGGGGTGTGCAATGGTAAATGGAAAAAAGGTGCTAAAGGGAATGTTTGACCCTGCTTATATCAGGTGCGTTCTTCCCCACGTTGGGTGTAAAAGCAAAGATGTGGCGACATGCCTTGAAAATTATCTCATTAATGGAGGTTCCATGGCCAGCTACGCGACAACGCGTGTGAATAGAGACTCTATATTCAGAGCGGTAAAGCGTTTTGAGAAATTACACAATGATGTGCTGAAGGCTAGCGCGATACTAAGTAAAGAAAGCAAAAAGCCTTGCTAATGCAAGGCTTTTTAGTTCTGGTGGTGTGTCTACTGTTTTTTTCGCCTAAACGCCAGTCCTGCAAGAGCAAGGCCTGCTAAACCCATCGCTGGCACGTTGTTAATTGGTGCATTTGGGTTTCTCGCATTGAGTGTAGGATCGTTGATTGAAGAGTACGTCACCCCGCCGTCAGAAACGAGATAAATGCCCGCCTCTGGTCTTGCCGTGTCAAGGGTATAAGATCCCTCACTGTACCCACTTCGAAAAAACGTGGATGTCCCGCCTGAGGTATAGCCCAATACACCAAAGGAATAAATGTCACCATTATCGTCTGCGCCTAAGCCGAATGCGTGGCGCCTATTGTTTGCCGTATGTGTCAGGCCCATTATGTCCGTAAATTTACGGTAAACAGGTTCGTTAATATTTCCGCCTTGTATTTGCGTTGAGTTGGCCGGAAGCTTTCCGTTGAACGCATAGCGAGCAAACGTGTCGATTTCATCAAAAGTTGGCAAGCGCCACCCTTCGAATGTACCGCCCTGGGCAGTTTGGTTGATGACTTCCTGAATAGACATGCCGTCGGTTTGAGTCAGGTCGAGCCACTCAATGCCCGTTTCTTCATGCAGTGTGGCAAGAGCGTCACCGCTTGTTTTCCAGTCCGTTGCTACGAGGTCTGCTTGCGCCATGCCGGAAAAGGCAAATAGTGCAAAAAAAGCCGCTTTTACATTCATTGTAAAACCCCTAATAAAAATGAATTTGCAAAGTGTGTATATGAAATAGAGCAATGCAATTAATATTCCATCATTTCGATGGCACATGCATTGCATTTAAGGATGCAGGTGTGTGATGGCAGGGAATCCAAATCCAATGAAAGCAATCTTAGGTTTTATTTTTGCAGGGCTTTTTAGTCAAGGCGCACTAGCCAGCACGGGGCCAGTGCAACAAATCGTGGCAAGTGACATAAAGAAAGTCACGCATTATCAGGGCTACGCTTCGGTGTTTCTTAATGATGGTTGTGTTGTTGTAGGGAAAAAAATGCCTGGGGACGGTGTGGTGCGTTATCGGTACAAAGGAAAGTTATGTGTCGAAGGTGAAAACATAGAGGCACCGGCGTTGCCTTTTGTCATCCCACCGCAATTCAGAGAGTAGATTATAGTTGCTTAAATGTTGCTGTAGTGATATTGTGAACCTCGTAAATGAGGACTGTTATGAAATCACTGATAGCCATAATAATTTATGCAGCGGCATTTGGCGCTTCTGCTGAGGCAACAAAGCCCCCGGTGCCAAAACGATCAGCTACGCTCGTGGAGACTCAGGTGTTTAGGCATCTTCAAAAAACCATTATCGATATGGAAAAAAGATGCTTCAAGGGGGCAGCGCTCATGTTCTCTGAAAAGGCCGCCTGCCAACAGGATGCGTATCATGTCAAATCGCTGCTTGCGCTATTTTCACGAGTTGAGTATAGCGGCGGCAACAATGGACTTTTGGCGTTAATGAAAAGTTGGGAGAATATCACTGGCCCGAGATTGATTAAGCAAGGGATCATTGATGAGGCCTCGTTGCGATGATTAAGCATCAAGGCATGGAGAGATAGCCTGAATGCTCGCCGGTTTGTTTTAGTGATATGGCGCTGGCTGTCTGTATAGCGCTATCAACAGAGAGCGCAGAGAGAGGGATAAAAGCAACGAATTTCCCTAAATTGTCGATTTCAACGGCATCGATAACACCTGAATGAGAGAGTATCAGTACGCCGGAGCATGAGGAAATACTGTGCGTTTTAAAACAGGCATCAAGCACATGATCAATGTCTTGCTCAACGGTGGCATTACCCTTAACTTTATCTTCAATCAGCAAGTAACGTTTAATTTTAGTAACATCAAAGTCAGCCCGGGGCGATGAGAAAAGGTCGTCCATTTTTGCGTGAGATTGCCTTGCCATAGCGTAAGATTCAGCTCGACACACCGGCCCCATACCTGCGGCCCTAGATGATTTTTCGGTGAGAGGCTTGCCGCATGATAAGCAAAGTTTGAGGTTAGACATATTTCATCCCAGATGATAGATTGTGTATTGATGTTATCACATTAGCACTAAAACTGACGGCCTGTTATTTTATTGAACTTGTGGGTGTTGAGTGGTATAATAACAAAAAATAAAAAGCGGGGAGATAGAGTGATACAGAGAATAATCGGGGTTCTGCTATGCAGCGCGTTAGGCGTGTTCTTTTGGTATGAGGAACACAGCAATCAAGGTCTTACTTTATTTATCGATGCTAAAACGGGGGCGACCATGTCTGCGATACCCTATCAGCATTATGTGAACCCAAGACTGAAAGCATACCAGTCTAACCCTTCTCTTTTAAAGATACCACCTGCGGAACATCGTCAATATTATCAGTCCATTAGCCATGGCGAATTGAGCAGAGTTAAGTTAAATACGATAAGTCGTTACTATGGATTGCCCGATGACTTGCTATTTTACCAAAGCAAAGTCGAGTCGAGTGGGCGGTGTGAGGGCAGTATCAGTCACGCCGGGGCAGTAGGATGTTTTCAATTTATGGCCGCAACTGCACAAGATTTTAGTCTAATTAAAGAAAACGAGGACTACCGCACAAACCTTTACGCGTCAGCAGATGCAGCTGCAAGATATATGCTGTGGTTGTCTTATTTGCTTTATGGTGACGCATCTGAACCTTCTGACTGGGAGCAACTTCGCCATGTGTTGGCGGCCTATAACGCCGGTCACACAAGGGTGAAGGGTAGGCGCGGTATTCGCATTCCCACTTTTTACGAAACCATTCGCTACGTTATCACAATAGAGAACTTGGTGAAAAGAAAAGCGGTGTGGGTGAAAAGAGGAGACTCTTTGGCATCGATAAGCAAGAGGACGAATGTTCCTGTGAGCGCGATCTTAAGAGGAAACCTTGGCGTGACCAGTGACCAAGATTTGCGTGCAGATACCGTTCTGTCTTTACCGGATGCAGCAGGGATGACAAGGATGGTTGTAAAACGGGGAATGAGTTTGTATCAAATTTCTCATCGAACGGGCATCCCTGTCGAACAAGTTGCGAACGTGAATGGGATTGGAGAGTCAGGGATAATCAGGGTGGGAGAGGTGTTACGTTTACCTGCCATTGGAAAATGAATGGCGGCTGAACAGCATGCCAAAAATCTGAATAAAAGTTGAAAAAATATTTAAAGTTTGATATTGTAAGGTAAATCCATGCAGCGTGCGTGGGAGCCATACCGTGTAATACGGGATTGAAGATGAGGATATCACAATGCGTCAACACCAAAAGAAAATAACATCAGCGATTATCGCGGGCTTGTTTGCGACTGCGGCAGGTTCTGTCCATGCTACAAGTTCATACTTTGAACCTAAAGTGCTTGTAGGTGAATCACAGAATAAACAACCTACTCAAGTGGCATTTTACGATTACCCAGCACCCTCAACGGTAACGGAGACGGGTATACTGTTTTTCTATTCTGAGGCCGTGCTTCGTGATTATTTTGATGGCGATCCTATTGCGCTATACAACTTCATTGACGAAAGTATCGCCGTCAATAATGAAACACTGGCACGCGGAGGCATCGGCCTATCGCGAACATCAGTCGGCGTACTGCCAATTTCAGATGATTTTGTTGACGCGGAGCTATACACGACAGAGTCATCTGTTGTTCGCTATTTTACAGAAATCGCATCTGGTGAGCCTGGCAGTGCGGCAATGAGTAACGCGTTTGGTCAATATGGCGCATCTTATTATGTAATGATTGCTAAACGCGACACTGATGATGTTAATGCGTTTGTCGGGAAGGCCACGCTAGGTGGTGATTCTGCGGTAGTGACGCCTTATGAAAATACACAACACTCTGTGACCATCATGGCTCACGAGTTAGGTCACAATGATGGTCTTCGACACAATCGAGAGTCTGATACAACAACGCCTTATATGTTGGCGACCTATGCTGTAGGCGATCGCTGCGACACAAACTATTCCATTATGGATAGTCGCGGTTTTAGCTATACCGACGAGCACTTCTTTTCAGATCCTGCACACTCTGACATAGACACTGGAGAAGCCTGTGGTGAGTTGCAAGTTGCAGATGCTGCCGCAGCCTATCGAGAAGGCGTTGCAAAAATTGAAGAAAAACGCGCGGAGACGCCAACCGATTTTAGTTGGGCGTTGAGAAATATTGTTGATATGAACGATATTAACGGCTTGGCCACTATCGATGTCGGCAGCGCATTTGTGGACGAAAGTACAGGTGCATTGACTGGTAGCGTACTGTGGTCTCGATTCGATGCCGCTAACGCAAGTCAAGACGGCGTGCCACACGGTTCTTTTGAATTGGTGGTGGACTATGATGCAAGCACCATCAGTAAAGACGATATTGTTGGTGATGGTATTATCCCTTTAACTTATGATGGCACAGGCCGAACGACTTTTTCCATTGAGCTTGTTAATGACGACGAGTTTGAAGTGAGTGAGACGCTTGTGTTGCGTGTTATGAACCCGAACGGGGTAGAGATTAACAATGATGTGAAGTCTGTAACTTACACGATCGGGTCGGATGATGTAGGTAATGCTGGTACTTTCTCTTTCTCGCAAGCGAGCAAAACCGTTAATGAGGGCAGCTCGTCGTTTGTAGACATCATTCGTGAAAACGGTAGCGATGGTGCTGTGGCCGTGAATGTGAAGTCATTTAATGGAACCGCAGTAGCGGGAGAGGATTACACTGCAATAGACACCACAGTGAATTTCGAGCCTGGCGAAACGTCAAAGCGCATTGCGATTGCGACAATGACAGACGCTACGGAAGATGATGAAAGCTTTACGCTACGTATTGTTAATGACAATATTAATGTAGATGTGGATGAAGTGGTCATCAACATCAATGACACCACGGATAATAGCGGTGGTGGAAATGATGGTGGTAATAATGGCGGCGGCAACAATGGCGGCAATGCCGGCAATGCCGGTGGAAGCTCTGGCGGTGGTAGCATGGGGTGGATGGCTGTGTTGCTAGCGGGCGCCTGCGTATGGCGTAGAAAGAAGTAATTTGCATTTAGCATAAAACAAAAAAGCCTGTCATGACAGGCTTTTTTTTGTGTGAGGTGGCTTAGAAGACCACTGTGCCACCATTACCAGTTTTTGGTTTTGTCGGTGGTGTTGATTTCAGTAAAACCACGGTTTCCACTGGGCTAACGTTGTCTAATTTTTGTTCTTCTGCGTCAACTGGTTTAGCCATTGCGCTTGATGTCCCTAGAGCGAATGCTGTTGCTACAGCAAAAAGAGCTACCTTTTTCATTGTAAATACCTTCCGATTTGAGTGAATAAAAACGCATATTTTATGCAATGTCCACTATCGCAAGGTGTAGGCCAGTTACGACAAAAGTATAATGTCATCATCGGCTTACATTTAAAACTCCCCCTATAAGGAAGCTTATTCAAGGTGATTTAACTGTAAATTTATTCAGCATAAATGCATCACAAAACAACATGTCAGCTTATTTTACACAACAAAGGTTAAATTTCAACCCACTGTAAAACAAGCGTCAGGCTCCTTATTTCATTGGGCGCATCTGCCACAATTGGAATAAATATAGCATAACTTTCTGGCAAGGGCAAAATAGGGATATATATATGGAAAGTAACTCGCATAGAAGCACACTTACCGTCGATGGTATCGAGTGCAATACATTATCAGAGGTGTCGCTTTGCTACCGAAGCGACGGCGATTTTGAAAGCCGACTGAAGCATACTGTTAAAACGCTACCTATTGGAATGCCGTCTAGTATGGGGGTTATACCTGGTTCTGAAGAGAGTAATGTGATGATTTCAAAAGGCGTGTGTGCTGGCGGCTTGTTTTTTTACTTTGAGCAGGTGGCAGGATTACGAGAGTTTGACGAAGAGACCATTTCCGTAGTTTGGCAGCGAGAGCAAGACGGAATTACCCCGGTCGATGTGCTTGAGGTTAAGGGGTGTGCGCTGCCTTCACGTGAAGACGCTCTAACAACACTCATGATTGAAGTCCTGGCCGACCAGATTGCGCAACGTGTAAGGGAGCTTGATTTGCTGAGAGCAGGTGCCCTTATGGTGCTAGATGACTTGTTAAGTAATGATGATGACGCTACGACGCAAACGTGCGGCGCCAATGAAGGCTAAAGTAGGTGAATAGTGAGAGCCACGTTGTCACGTAAGGGACGACAAATGACGCGGCAACAAGAAGCGGGCTAGCGTCAAACTGGATCGCTCCCCATGCACACAAAAAGCCGACCGTCAGTGTAGCGGCATCAATGTATCGGATGCGTGCGCTGATACCGACATCTAAAAGAAAGTCGAAAAAACTGGGAGTGGTCCTGTTCACTTTTTTCTCCAAAATAAATTAGGGGTATTCGGAATAGTGTGTGGAATCACGATATCACAGCATCGTTGCACACGCCTTTTTTGTTTCTTTCATGCCAATCCAGAAGAATGTGCAGTACATACTCAACACCATTAGGAGTGCTAGCTACTTTATTATACCAATCAATAAGAGCAGCATGGTTAGTTGGGTCAAGTGCTGCCAACCAATCTTTATTGACGTTCTGGAAAAACATGTCATCTTCATCAACTGTAGGAATGATTTTTTGGTTTTCTTCTGAATCTTCCAAATTGCCAAGAATCAAGTTCAATTCAGCTGAATAATGTTTGTAGCGCTGGTTTTGATGCGCATTTTCAAGCGTGTCCTTGAGGTTGTTTTCAAAACCAATTATTGATAGCAACCTAGCAGCTTTGGTTACTGATTCTTCTCGTAAACGATAAAAGTCGAACTCCGACCCTCCTTTTAGAGATTCTGCAAGCAACGTCGCCTTATTGTGCAACGCTTCTGAAGTTTTTTTGTCGAATAGACCTAAGATCTGACTTGCTACAAGTGTTGCTTTCTCATCAGATAAGAAAAGTAGCCACGCCAATATGGTTACAACCACATCTTCACTCTCGGCTGAAATACGTATTATGATTTTCTCTTGTAAGGCTTTAACTCCTTGCTTTATACCTGTTTTGGCATCACCAGCACCCAATGCATCAAAAATGATGTTTAGATCAAAATAATCATCGCTTCCAAATAATCTAAACGGGTCGCAACAACCCGAAGATTCAGCATGTTTAACAACGTAAACATGACCGCCTTCATGTTCGTCGGACTCTTCTATATATTCCATGTATGGGCTGTCATAATCCAGCTTACCCAAAGCATTGATATAACTATCACGAACGCAAACGGGTCTGAGCAAATCATTCAGCGTATCTTTATAAGCCGCGATATATTCAGGGATATTGCTTTCATCAATTTTGTCCCTGCTTAGAAATTCATCTTCAACAAGAATGTAAGGATTAAAGCAGTATCCAACACCACTAACGCTTGGCGAAACTTTTAAGAAAACGTCATCATGTGGTGTGGTTAAAAACCAAGGTGCGGACAAATCTTTGTACGGATTACCTGGCATATTCGGCAGTCCGAACCTTCTGTGCATATATGTAAACAAATCAGCGTAGTGCACTTTTGCAAGAGGCGTCTCATTCAAAATCACGTCCTCTAAAGCGTAACCAAAATGCTTATTTGCATTGGTTTCTCGCAGTGAAATGCAAAAACCTTCAGGGTTTGCGAGTTCAGATGTGAATTTGATTTTGTCTTGTACGTTCATGAATTCACCCTTACCGTATATCTAATTTCCACACGTTATTCCGAATATCCTAAATTAGTTGTTATTTTTTAGCGTGGCGGTAAACGGGGATTATTCCGTTCCGCGTAACGTCGTTTAGGTAGCTTTTTAGTGCAGGTGTTAAACACCCAACAACCTGCTTTGACAACCCACGACATTTTGACTCACGATTACCTGCAATATTCACAACCATAGGTTTCATAAGCATCAAGTAATTTAAGATAGACCGCGTCGTTGCATCATTACATTCAGTGTAAACCACGTAAGCGCACCCTGACTCAATGCAGGCGTTTATTGTTTTTACCGTTCCGCTGGACTTTTGCTGAGGGGAAAAGATAAATGTAATGTCTGCTGCGTGTGCATTTTTTACGGTTCGAGGGCCGTAGTCTCTACTCTCATCTTCAATTAAGCCATAACGCGACTGCAATATTTTCTTGGGGCCTTTTTCGGTTTTAAAGCCTTTTGGGGCCCAACCTGTGGTAGGGATACCTAGTTTATGTGCAGCAGCAAGCCCCGCGACATCAGCGCCAGTCTGACCGCCAGAGATAACTGTGAAAGGTGTAGATATTTTGAGGGACATAATTACTCCTTGTGTTGACACTTTTAATGATAACACAAGGAGAGTGGTGGTTCAACCAAAAAGTACCTTATGACACTTTTTGATTGGATTTTTCATTTTGAATGCGCATGTAAATTTCTTCACGGTGCACACTGACTTCTTTTGGCGCGTTAACGCCAATGCGAACCTGATTGCCTTTGACGCCCAATACGGAAATGGTAACGTCATCACCAACCATTAAAGTTTCACCTACACGTCGAGTTAAAATTAACATAATCTTATTCCTTATCCTTGATGTAGTTTCATCATAGAACAGTTATATTTGATAGTCAATGTTTTTTTGTTGCTTTTTGGTCGATTGAATTTAATATTATTAAAATCAGAACAAAAAGCAACCAGCAGCCAGTATCAATATATTATAGAGATGCTTTGTTTATAGCATCAAATGCGTTATCAACAGATGCTAAAATATCCGATTTTTTATTTAGCACCTCTTCCGGTGTATCGCAATCTTTTGCTGCGACAAAGATGGCCATGTCAATGTTGCTAAGGTTCGGGACGTCACCAATGTGTGTTGGCTCAGTGACATTGTGGAGGTGCGTGAGCAGCCAGATTTGGCCTTGTGATAATGCGTTCTCGCTCTCTTCGTCCAGCACCTGGAAGTAGTCGACCTTAAGCTCACCACTGTCGATAGCGGCGGCAATGATGGCCTTATGGTCTTTTTCATTTATGGATTCCGGACAAGTTAAATCTCGAACATCAAAATCGCCTTCACCAAACTCATTGAGTGAGTAAAAGTACGTCATAGGCGAGTCAACATCATAGTCATCTTCTTTGTAGCTATGAAAAATAGTGACGCCACGATACAGCATAAAGATCTTGTTTTGTGTTTTGATAACAGGCATTTTACATTCCTTATTTCTATTTGTGTATTTTACGTTTACGCGCAATCTCTAAGCACGGAGTTGTCCAACTGTGTGAAAGCAGGGTTAACTAAAAAACCATCTTGATGGATGAATCTGGATAAAGCGGGGCGCAGGTATTCCCAATGGAGCTCGCACGTTAACCATCGTCTTTCCAACTTTTCTGCGGCCCATGCTGTCGTTGCATAGCCTCCAAAAGGGTCCACAACAAGACCGCCTTCTGGGCATTGCCATGAGATGATGTGTTCTGCAAGTGCTACAGGGTATAGTGCACCGTGAACAGGAAGCTGTTGAGCGCGCGCTGCATTTATAACAAGGCGATTGCTGTTGCATCGTGTGGGGAACGTGAGCACGTTACTGGGTATGCTGCCCCCATTGTCACGCCCAAAGCCACCTTTTCGCGTATTGCTCTGATAGTCACTTTCTCTACGCATAGTAGACTCGCCATTGTTATTGACGAGTCTTTGCATCTGCGGCGAGTACGACGATAAAACTCTGCGGTTATCGGCAAGACACCGTTTAGGATCATTGCAAAACCATAATACGGGTTCATATCGACTGGTTAGATGCGTTCTTTTGTGTGTCACTTGGTAGCCTTTAGGCGGCTTGTCTGGCGCATGCCAAACAAGTCTGTCCATAAGCGCGAGATCGAGTTTTTCGCCAACCGCCAAAATCAGCTTTTCAAGATAAAGCGAGCGCTCACCAAACTGCTCTTTCAATACGCTGTCATTGCTCATGTTAAGCACAAGGTTTGCGCCCGGTGCCATTCTCTCTCTAATAGGCAATAGCACAGAAAGCAAAAAGTCAATATATGCTTGCTCATCGTGATGAGTGCCATAGCTTCTGGTTATTCCAAGATAAGGTGGGGAGGTCAGACATAAATGGATATCATCTTTCTGCGCTTTGGTATCGCCGAATACGTGCAATGCATTTCCCCATACCGCAACACCTAAGTCACTAGAAAAAGCAATCATGTGGCGTTCTGCGTCTATTTCGGTGAGTGTCTGCTTACCTTTTTTTGTAATGCCCCAAAGCCCTCGCTCCAAACGCTCAACAAGCCCTTTTTCTTTTAGTGTTTGTTGCGCGTAGCGTATGGCGCGATGGTAAGTGTTTCGGCTGGATTTAGCTCGTCCAATCTTAGCGACATAGTCTTGCGTGTTGATGCCAATAACACGGGCAACCTTTGCGTATATTGTCAGGTTGTCAGCCGCGACACCTACCTCATGATAAGCATCAAGCACGGTGTCTAATAAAAGAGATCGCTGGATTGGGGTGTTCATTCTCGGCCAATAAGTAGGTTAACTCGATAGGTTAATAATACCACGGTAGAGGGAAAATGCAACAAAAAACTAGTTTGTTAACGTTATTACTCTGACCTTTTTGGGCTCCTCATTGTCAGAAACATAGCCGACTGCACCTGGGGTTGATTGCACATAGGACAGCATTTCAGCATCAGAAGCAACGACGATAGGTGGTTTGCCTTTGCCCGTAAATACACGCTTAGACCAATACGCTGTAATTTGAGAGGTTGAGCGACCGAGTACTGATGAGTCAAATTGTGCCCTTGCAACAGAGCCTTCCGGTTGGTTGACAGGGGTGACGCTGCTGCCATCATCGAATTGACGCTGCTTGCCCGTGAAGATGCGCTTAACTTGTTGCGCATTTAGCGTGCTGGGGGTGTCGGGGTGTGCTATGAGCGTCAAGCAGTACACACTTGTACTATAAAACAACATCCCGATTGAAAGTAAAGCGTAAAAAGTAATATTCAACATAAAAGTGACTGTTTTCACCATAAGTATTGCTGCCACGTATTATGACAGTTCGCTTACAACATTCTATCACCAAGATTGACTTGGGGCAACGACACACATCTTCATCTTTGGTGGTGTTTCGTAATTGCTATGCAAAAAAGTCGACTTTCATGTTGATGCCATTTTTTAGCCTTCGAATGGCGTGTAGGTGAGCATAGCGTTCGCCACCATGTCAGGTTTGCTTTCTGCAACAAATTCGTTGGCAATTAGGTGTCTGTCGCCATTGACCGTAATGTTGGCAGCATCCATGTGATCATCTTCGACAAGAATGATCCTAACAGGTTGCCCATCGGTGCCAAGCACTTCGAATCCACCTCGATCATCGTGTTTGCATATAATTGTTTGCATGTACTTATCCTCGTTAATAATTATGCGTAACGCCAAGCTTTCATTTGTTGGCCTAATGATGCGCCTACGCTTTGCCATATACGTTTAGATACGCCATTGCCACATAAACGGTGTGCAGCACTGAATGAGCCTCGCTTACTAACCAATGCGTGAATGCCATTCCACACATCATCAATGCATTTCTTTAAGCTATCTGGTAGTTCTCGTAGTACTGCATGCTCATTTGGCATGACCTGTCGCTGAAGCTTGTCGTTGACAGGGTGAGCAAACATAGGTACGCCTGCTTTAGGTGGCCCATAAGAGGCTGGCAACGTAGTCATTGTGGTTTCATCACCAAAATACAGCGCATTTCGATAACCTAAATGTGCCATATTGTCACGGGCTTTGACGTGCTGCATTTCACGCCAACAAGGTGCATCCAAAGGGATGTCGTCCTGAATATCGCGAAGCGTGCGCACAGGAGCGTCATTAAATAACGACGGAACATTGTCTAGTTTCAATGCAGGCAAGCCCTTTGTAGTGGCAACAATCGCTACGCGTTTGCGCGATTCAATCTCATTGTAATCGTGACCGTCCATAACACGTTGCTCAAATTGATAATCAGGAAGTGCGCGCATTAACAAGTCAAGGGTTTGCGATGCCGCAAAACGTGGCGTGTTTTCAATGACGATTATCGCGGGATTCATTTTTCGCAGTGCAGTGAAAAGTGGCATGAATAGCGTGCCTACTAAGGGGTGCATTAGATCACGCTTTTCTTTATCCGCTAAGATGGATTGACCAACACAAGGATAGCCAATAGTCGCCACGTCAACCTGTGGAAGATCATATAAATGAAGTGCATCCAATGAGTCGGTGACAGCCAATGCATCTTCACTGGCGTTTAACCACATAGGGTTGCCTTCAAGGTTGCAACTCATGGCCAGTTCATCAACATCATTGGCAAACGTAATTTCAGTAGCCACACCTGCACGTTTAAGCCCTTCTTTTACATGGTAGCTAAGCATGCCTAAACCTGAGAAAAAGCACGCGGTACGCAGCGGTTTGCCTTGTTTCAGGGTGTTAATGACGCGAGATACACGCGATTGCTGTGCGGCGTCGAGGCCATGCACACGTATACGTAAAACGCCCTTTCGGAAAGTAACCGACACTTTTGCTGTGTTAGCCAGTGCTTTGCCTGTGTCTTTATTTTTAAGCTCAACCAGTTCACCGCGCCCGGTGTCCATCACCTTATTGCTACCGTTCTGATCAACATGAATGTCGATGCCATTTTTAAGGTATGTAATGCGGATGTTGGTGTTTTTCAAAAACCCTGCTGCTTGCAGCGCTTCGGTGTTTTTGATGTATACGCGAGCTGCACCATTTTTAAGATGCTTGACGGCGTAGTTCTGAATGCGCGTAATGAAGCGGTTAAGCATAAAATATCCCCTTATGCAGCAATGCGAATGGCTTCAAGAGGGCCATTTAGCGCGCGGTTTGCAAAATCAATGGAATCAGCAATGCGCTTATTTACAACGTCAGTATCAACGCCGTCAAAGGTAAGCGTGACAAACTGAGCGATGTCTTCCTCGCTGGCAACGTAAGCGTCGCCCATTTCGCCGTTGAAGATGTAAGTGCGAAGTCCTCTGGTAGGCTGTCCGTTAGGTAACAAACCGAACTTGCCGTACTTGTCTGTGATACGATGTATGCCTCGTACACACAATGTTTCAAGGCGATTTCCATAGTTCCATACGTGTAACAACGCGTCCGCACCACGGTTCGTTTTAACTTGAATAAGGCCAGGTAGCACGTCGCTATGAGATTTAACCACACGGCTTACACGAGTACGTGCGCCTATTGCTTTAAGCTCGCGATTGGCAATATCAATAAGTGCTTTAGATGTAAATGCATTATAGATAAAAGATGACATATAAATTCCTCTGTGTTGACGAAGTTATATTAACATCATGAATAACTCAAGGCAACCAAAAAAGAGGTTAAACCAAGGTGTTTTTTTGTGATAACATCAAGAAGTGCCGATAGGGCACCGCAATGCAAAAGGTGTAATATGGAACTTCATTATAGAGATTTATTTTCGCTGGTGGCCGTGAATAGATTTAGCCGCTTATTTAATCAATATAACATGTTAGTCCAATCTCTCAACATGCGAACAGAAAAAGAACTCAATTTAAATCCAGATGCGCTCACGTCAAACAGCCATAAAGGTGGATGGTTTCGTGACAACAGAGTTCAGTACGAATCAACGTTAATGTTTGCAGCAAATGCATTGTTTGACCTAGGTCAGCATGAGCAAGCAGAGCGGGTTGTGCTGATGCGAGATGAAACACAAGCGAGCGCTGCGTATATGGCATTTATTGAGAAGATGGAGAGCGGTGATAGTAAGTTTGTAACATGCTCTGAAGCAACCTTCATTTGCCATGCAGAGGCCGTTTGCAGTGGTTATAGAGAGAGAAATCACGCCCATGTCAAAATAGATTTCTTGTCTACCGTGATGACTGAAGCGCAGATACAAGCGTATCGTACAGTGTTAAAAGAACATATGGGAATGCGCATTTTCGGGAATGCGGAGGGTCAGGTCCATCACCTTAAACAGCGTCTTGCTGAGCTTCAAAAAGCCGCGTAAAAGAAAAGCAGAGCGCCAAGCGCTCTGCTTTTTACTTAGTTATGTCAGTTTCTATACTGCGATAGGCGCTTGTATAGCAGGGTGGCATTGATAATTAACCAATTCAAAATCGTCATAGGTGAAACTGAAGATATCTTTCACTTCCGGATTTAGCTTCATTGTTGGTAATGCATAGGCTTCACGACTAAGCAAGAGGTCTACTTGCTCTTTATGATTGCTATAGATATGTGCATCCCCAAAGGTGTGAACAAAATCACCAAGTTCAAGCTCGCACACCTGCGCAACCATCATGGTAAACAGCGCGTAACTCGCGATATTAAATGGAACGCCTAGGAATGCGTCGCCACTGCGCTGGTAAAGCTGACAGCTAAGCTTTCCGTCTTGAACATAAAACTGAAATAGTGTGTGGCAAGGTGGGAGTGCCTGTTTCCCCATGGCCGCATTTTCTTTCGGTGAATATTGCGTATCCGGCAATAAAGCAGGATTCCAACCGCTCACTACTAAGCGTCGAGAATCAGGGTTGGTTTTGATTTGCTGGATCACATCACTGATTTGGTCGATGGTGCTACCATCGCCGGCATCCCAGCTGCGCCACATTTTTCCATAGACAGGCCCAAGCTCACCGTCATCCGTTGCCCATTCGTCCCAAATTTTAACACCATGCTCTTTAAGGTAAGCAATATTGGTGTCGCCAGACAAGAACCATAGTAGCTCATGAATAATAGATTTTAGGTGTGTTTTCTTTGTGGTTAACAAAGGAAAACCATCTTGTAGATTGAAACGCATTTGGTAACCAAACACGCTGCGAGTGCCTGTGCCGGTACGATCGCTTTTATCAACACCATTGTCTTTGATGTGTTGCAAAAATTGATGAAATTGATGCATGATAACGCCCTTATTAATTGTGTGAAAGTCTCATGATTGTGTAATCTTGATTATATCAAATTGCACACAAAAGTTAAACGTTAAATGCGAGGTTGTTTGAGAAATCCTCACCGCCATTCGGCAGTGAGGAAGGTTTTTTGTTGGCAATAAAACAAAGCTGTGTTTTATAGTGCTTCTTCGTCCATCAATTCGGACTCATCATCATCGATGCTGTCGCGCGCCAATTCGTTTTTAATTCCGCCTTTTCGCTTTTGATCAATCTTTGATTGATGCGTGCGCTTGATGTTGCGCAGCATAGTGTCACGGATGACTTTAATACCACCGTAAAAGTCTTTGCATGTGTGGCTTGCTTCATAGCTGTCCACATCATCTTGGTAGCTGAGTTTGAGCTCGATCCCTTTTGGCGACTCACGGACGGTAAGACGATGACTGATAGGCGGATATCGATTAAACACCTTGCTGATTGCCTTTTGCGCCTCTGTACGCATAGTTTCAGTTACGCTTACTCCAACACCTTGAATGTTGATTTTAGCCATTATTGTCTCCTTTTGTTCAGGCTTGGATCAAGAATCGCATAAACACTTTATATTAGCAATAGGTAAAATCAAAATGCTGTTCGTTTGAACGAAAAATGCACAGAAAACAAAGTCTTTGACAAAAAACACAGCGTGTGTGAGAATGGTTTCAACAAAAAGAAAAAGGAAACAAAATGTCCAGAAAAGTGACTATTCAAGGTGAAGAATTCCCCTCTGTGACCGCCGCCGCAAAAGCATTAAGCGTATCAAGAAACACCATTGTTAAAATGCTTAACAGCGCTCCCTCTTCATTTTCTATAGAAATTGACGGTCGCCTTGTGACAAGCCGAAGAGAGGCAGCCTCACTTCTGGGTATACCCTACCCAACATTTTGTAGTCGAGTGAGCGCAGGATGGTCGCAAGAAAGGCTTGTTCAATCTCGTTCATTTCAGCGCAGAGACCAGCCAATTAATATCAATGGCGTAGATTACCCTACTATTACTACAATGCTCGTGGCATTGGACATTGATCAATCCGGTTTTAATACATTGAAAAGAGAGTGTGGGTTGAGTAGTGTGGAAGCCGTTGATGTTATGCTGGCGCGAAAAGTCGCTTAGTACGCGAGGATTGTGATAATATCAACGAAGTAAATAAAAAAACAGCAGGTGCCCCTATGTCTCTTAAATTTGATGTGCATGCCGTTGATGGAAAGTTTAACAAAACCTTCCAGTCAATGAAGGAGGCCGAAGATTATTTCGGTAGCCATATTATTCACTCCAATATCAGTCCCGATGGTATTCAAAAGTTCTATCCTTCTGACAGTAAAACAGAGCATGAGCTTAACACATACCGGCAGCTGAGAGCGTCTGAAAGAGAGCGCTCTGTGAAATACGCATTCCCTAAGGAGTTGGGTGTGACTGATGTGGCGCTGGAAAACGCAGGGTATCAAGAAGTCACTAAAGATGATGATGCAACCTGGGTGCTGCGTGGCAAAAAGAATATAGAAATGGCCATGTTGACATTCTGTGATGCGGAGCCGAGTGCGCAGTCTTATGATAAATGCCGTGATGATGTGCTGGTGGTATTGAGTGAAGGCCGCGATGCTATGTTAGTGCGTGATGTACGAAATGAAGCACAAACGCTTGCTGAACTTGCAGGCAGAGAGATGCAAGTAGTTAACAGTAAAGATGCTTATTTCGCTTTTCCGAATGAAGACACCGGGGAAGTAAGAAAGTGCAGTATAGGTATGTACGTGGGCAGTGATAAAGCTATCGAAAATGCCCTTGATTCTGTTGTAGGCGGCAATGAAGAGCTAGATGTGTATCTTCATTGGCGTTCTGATTCAGACGTGAAGCAAATGAAAGTAGAGGCAGAGGAGCGAGCAAAGATTTCCAGAGCCTCTCGTGTAGAATACGTATCGCGAGACAGGCCGAAAATGTAGCCTGCTGCGCAAAAAAAAAAGAAAAGCCGCCTTAACGCGGCTTTTTTTATTTTAGTGGTGCGTGTTTTGTTACATCACCAATATAAACATGCCCGTCTTCAATGCAGAAGTATATTCGAAGCATCGTGCTCGCATCGTTGTTTACACCAAACCGCAAATGCGCATTACATGTGCGAGTCACACCATCTTTGAATTTAAAGTCACGCAGGTTCGCGTTATCGACAGACTCTGACTCGCTGAAAGACAGTCGTTTATTGGGTATCAAAGAAAAGCATGCCTGGCTACCATGGTGATCATACGTCGATAAAAAAGACGCCGATGTGAGAATATCCAAAATCTCAAGTACGCTGTCTGAACGTGAAAAAACCTTATTGTTCTTAATGGAGCGCCAAGCAGTGGGTGATAGCGTAACAGGACGAGAGAATGTGTCGAATAATAAAAACGCAGATTCAAGTGTGGGGTTTTGTCCGTAAGCGATAGACGCGCTAATGATGTTCGACGGATCAGGCGCTTTGCTTTCTTGCTCTGGCGACGTGTTATTCCATTCCAGTGTTCGGTAACGAGATAGCTTTTTCTCTAATTCGTTGCGGCGCTGACGTTCATCATTAAGATCGCCTTCCACTCGTTGCAGGAGAGAGGCGGGAACCTTTTCATCGTCGTTATGATTAGTGTTGGGTGACGTGATGTCGGACAGTGAAGCTTGATAACGCGTAATGTTTATCACAGCCTCATTCACGTGCTCCAACAGTGCCAACACGGACGCTTTTTGTTGCTCCTCTAATTGAAGGCTAAGAAGATCCCGCTCTTCCTTCAGCGCAGTTAACGTGGCAATGTTGTCCAGCGGTGCAGTGGCAAGCGCCCGGGATTCCTCCTCTATATCTTTGAGGCGTCGAGATGACTCGCTGTCTGTACTATGCAGTGCCTCTGATGCACTGATAAGTGAACGGGTAATATCCTGACGTCTTTGGCATAGGGTTGGAAAATGTGATGACGTTAGCGTTACCTCTTGAAGCGCGTGAATGTCGTCGTCGTTTAATGTCAACAGAGCCCCTGCTTCTTTTAGCTGCTCTCGTGCACGTTTATGCGTTGCATTTTCTTTCAATAGGCCAACAAACTTGTCGATTTCACTTTCAATAAAGAAAATGTCGGTTTTTACCATGTCAACAAGGCTTATGTGCGAAAGACACTCTAGGATGTTTTGAGAAAGAAAATTAAACCCTCTTGCTGGCGCTGAGTAATCCTGTGCAGCCACTGCGTTAGCCGCGATACGCGAATTTAGCATTGAATAATAAATTTGCTGAGGAACCGATAACCCTGAATCATGGTTGAGGAGTTGCTGTGCAGCAAGCTCAATCACCGCAAAATTCAAAAATGGATATCGTTCTGGTGTAATAAGCGTTCTGTGCTTGCTGTAGATGTAGGGGATTATTTCTTGACAGCCAACCGTGAAAGCCCATGCCCATACGTATTTTAACCCGCGGGCGAGCACCTGAGGGTCTTTTGTTGACAATAAAATGATGCACAGCGCGTTAAACACGCGGAGTCCTTTCTCTTTGTTTTTTGGTAACAGTTGCCCATAGTTCTCCAAGATGTAGCGGGAACATGAGGCAAAGCGTGCTTCTTCAATATTGCCATCAAAAAATTGGTCGGCCAACGCGAGAATTTCACTTTCAGAAGTCAGGGCGCTGAATATTATTTGCTGCTCTTCGTCATTTGTTCTGGAGAGCAACCAGGCGTGAGACTCGGTTAACCATTTATTTATAGTTCTGTTGGCATTGTCGTACTGTGCATCGCGAAGCGTTCTTAAATATTCGCCATTTAGTGTGAGCAGCCCTAATTTTCGGACATCGCGATTGCCTTTCCATAAAAGGTTAAGTTGACGGGTTAGGTCGCGCTCGCGCTCGTTAACATCTAATTGGTCGACGCGCAGCTCGCTGCCCCAAAAATTAACCTTTTCTTCGCAAGCATAACCTTGCGCATCACGCTCAAAAACAAGTGCTTTGCGCACGATGTCAACGGGATTCATTTTATGTATATTGGCGCCCATCAAGCGTTTAATAACGGTGGTTTTTTTGTACGTGGGTGAAATAGACAGTTTATAGTCTGGTGATGTCGGATTGAAAGGGAAACCAACGGTGAAATAAGAAAAGGTTAGCATGGTAATTCACTCATGTTATGTCATAGAAGAAGCGTAACAAAAACCACCTAATCTGTACAGCAAAAGGTTGTCAATTGTGTCTTTAAGCAGTAACATTGACACATTGTTTTTTTGTGGGGTTTAGTGTGAAGGAAATAGAAGGCAACCTGCCTGAACTCGCTAAAGACGGCGAGTTTGATGTTATTTTCCATGCATGTCATTGCCAGTGCTATATGTACAGCGGTGTGGCTCAAGCGATAAGTGATATTTTCCCTGAAGCCTTCAACGCGGATAAAAAGACAAAGAAAGATGATCCTGGGAAATTGGGCACCTACACCCACGCGGTGGGTAAAACAAACCGTGGCGCGCCGATAGTTATTTTTAACTTATATGTTCAAAGGTACTATGGAAAGTTACACTACCAACAAGGAAATTATGGGTATGATTTCCTAGAGCAAGCGCTATTGCTGGTTAAACGTCGCGTGGGTGGTAAAGGCTTGCGTTTTGGTTTTCCGCTGATAGGCGACCGGCGAGGTGGCGCTGACATTGAACGCGTAAATGAAATTATTGCAAACACGCTAGATGGTGAAGATTTAACGTTAGTGCTTTACCAACCTAAAAAGCGTCGAGTAAATAAAACGAACAACTAATGGTGAAATATAGTGCTAAAAATAAGCCACGCAGGTAATCGCTCAATGATACGAAGCTATTTAATGGATGCGAAACAACACAACCCGTTTGCGCCGTTGTCTTTTCAAGTTACTGACAAAAATGGACTTAAGTTCTCTTCGTATGACATAGAGGCCATATGGGCAGCGAGGATGGAGAAAGCCAAAAGTATTATGATTACCGCGTTGTTCTGCGTGTGCCTATCGTTGACCGCGTTGTGGTATGAACCATTAACCTTTGGCCTTGAGCACATAAGCTGGCTTGCTGTTGTCGCGATGCTGTCTCCCATGATAGCCACCTTACCATTTTTTATGTCTGTTAGATTCACAGAGGCAGGCCGAGATTTGGCTGTGTTTTATCATTTGCTCTCGCAATATATCATTGAGGGGAAGGAAAGTGAAGTGACGCGGAGTACATTAAACTCGGCAATAAGAAATGTGGTGATGAGGCTGAAAAACGGGGTGAAGTGGCACGCGCAACTGGTGCCTATGCTATTAATAAACATAGCCATCATGACACTTTCAATGAGCGTGGCAGTGAATTTTGTTATGCCCGTCATACTGTCGTTGGCACTATCTCTATTGGTTGTTATTCATAATGTGCAGTTCTCTGCACTGTCTATTTATCATTTTGATGAGATGAGCATACCAGAGATGACCTACGCAGGACGAGATGAAGACTTGCCTGCGTATTCATCGGCTGAAATGTTCGCTAATAATGGGTGATAGCTGGCTGGCATGTTCGTCGTAATGAGCAAGCCATGACTCCCACATTAAGCGAAGAAGCCAGTCTTTAACTCTAAGGTAAGGCGGATCGCCCTCTGATAGCTCAATAACATCGCTGCCTTGCGCAAGCAGTACATCGTCATCATCTATGGGCAGAGAAGATGACCAGTACACACAGTGGCGAGAACGAGAAATAATGAGGGCACCATTACCACTGCTCCAATTCCGTATATCGTGATTATTTAGCCAGCCATCCTGGTAAGAATCCCACACCATATCTTTAATCCCCCATGAGAGAAGCGGCAGTGGTAATGTGAGAGATTCAGAGGCTGCTTCTCTAATCCAACCGCGTTGGTCAATGCGACTGTGAACATTGGCCGTTATATTTTCGCCATGGGTGTGTATCGGTGTAATGCATACCTGAGGTTTTACATGAGGGTTTTTGATAACCCTCAATTGAGGTTTTTGCATAAAGACGGCCTCATTAACGACGTGCCATTAAGCGTAGTTGAGGAAGCGTCTAAAATCAAACGTGATTATTGCCGCTTAGCGCCATCAGGAAGCACAATGATATCACCTGGCAATCCGTCAGTGAGATCGCCGCTCGCCATAAGTCGCTCTATATCACTTCGTTTAAGCTTACTTAGTGTATTGAGTGGAAGCGATATGACAGGATCAAATGTATTATCTGGCAGTCTCTGGTACACATGCTGGCAGTCCCCAAGACTAAATGTTATCCCCGGTTCATAGCTGCCGTAGGTGTACTCTGCGACTTGAACGCAGTTTTCTTTATTGACGCCATCTTCCCATGTGATAGCGCGCATAAGTGTGCCATTGATATTTCGCCAAGACGTAAAGATCATGCTCTCGTTTTCTTTTAAGGCTGGTGGTGATGACGCCATTACACTTGTGCAAAAAAGGAATCCAAGTGTTGATGTTAATGTTCTTTTCATAGGGGCCTCCAAAAGCATTAATGTATCACAAAAGAAAAAACTTGCATTATTGAAAAAGCTTTGATATATTGTGGTTAAAGCTGGTTGAGAGGCTAGCACTGGTAACCCCAGATACCTACTCCCTTGTGTGAGGGGGGCACGTCCCCCCATTTTTACCTATATCCCCAGACAGTAAATCATTCAGATAAAAGAATCGTGGCTTACTCAAGCGAGTCTTTGTGTTTTGTCGTCTCAGACATCGCCCAGATTACCATTTCTTTCTCCGCATGAGTCAACGGCAGGCGAAGTGGCGTGCCTTTCGCGTTAAGGAAGAATGCCTGGATCTTAGGGTGTTCAAAGTGCTTTTCTACCAAATCACAAGCAGGAAGGTCTAAAATATCGACAACACTCGCGTTCTCACTGTCACAAAGACCAGAAAGTAAGTTGATAACATTAAGTCTGCGCCCAAGTGATGCCGATGATGAGCTGTCTCTCATAAACGCAAATGTCAATTTCCCATAGATGCCTAAATGTTCAGCATCAGCAATGGTGAGGTGCGTTTTTTCAGTCATAATTTTTCCTTTATAGTGTCGGTGTTTTGATTGTGTGCTTCTTCGCATAATTGAAAACAAAAAAAATACCATTTTTAAGGTATGAAAGGCAACTTGTTTTATAGCGAAAAAGAACATCTCCGTTTTCGCATATATTGTTTTTTAATTGCATTTTTGGTATTTTGTTGGCAGTTGTCGATATATATATCGGTACGATGAGGCAATATTGCCAATTATTAAAATTTGATTGTAAATAACAAAAGGTAAGCTAATGTCAGGTCTGTATTTTGGTACCGATGGTGTACGAGGGAAAGTGGGCGAAGGTAAGATGACGCCAGGTCAAATATTGCATCTAGGTTGGGCTGCGGGAATGGCTTTAAGGAATCATGGTAGTGCCTCTGTTCTAATTGGCAAGGATACGCGTCTTTCCGGTTATCTTTTAGAAGGGGCGTTGCAGGCTGGGTTTACGGCAGCAGGCGTTGACGTCAAAATGTTAGGCCCTATTCCGACACCGGGCATATCATACCTAACTCAGACGTTCCGCGCTGAAGCCGGTGTTGTTATTAGTGCATCGCATAATCCTTATTACGATAACGGCGTTAAGCTGTTTGGTCCTGATGGAAAAAAGATTAGCGACGAAATACAAAAAGACATTGAAGCGTATATGGCAATGCCCATGAGCACAGTGAACTCTGATGACATTGGTAGAGTGACACGGATAGAAGGCGCGGCAGAACGCTACATTGAATTTTGCAAAGGTCGGTTCCCGAGCCGTTACTCGCTAGAGAGCATGCGGATTGTTGTTGACTGTGCCAACGGTGCCACGTACCACATCGCGCCTAAAGTGTTCCGAGAATTGGGGGCAGAGGTTATTGTGATTGGCGACAAGCCCAATGGAAGTAATATTAATGAAGGGGTGGGGGCCACATCGCCCGGTGCGCTGGTCGACGCGGTAAAACACCACGAGGCTGATCTTGGTATAGCCTTTGATGGCGATGGTGACAGGCTGATTATGGTCGATGAGAATGGCGGTGTTGTCGATGGTGATCAGCTTGTGTATATCCTTGCCAGGGATGCACTTAAAAATGGTCGACTTGTTGGCGGTGTCGTGGGCACATTAATGACCAACAAAGGTATGGAAGATGCGCTTGTTAAATTAGGTATCCCTTTCTTTCGCGCTCAAGTTGGTGATCGCTATGTGCTCGCTGAACTCGAAAAAAGAGGCTGGCATATTGGCGGTGAAGGCTCAGGCCACATATTGAATTTGCGTAATAGCCCGACAGGTGATGCCATTGTCGCGGCGCTTCAAGTGCTCACGACCATTGAGCGATGCCAAATGCCATTAAGCAAGCTTAACCAAGGCTACACCCCGATGGCCCAATGCATGAAGAACATGCCACTCGATGCGCGTGATGACGTTGTAAACGATATGGATGTGGATGCAGAGATCAAGGCGCTGGAGTCGACTTTCGACGGTAGAGTGTTACTTCGTCCTTCAGGAACAGAGCCCTTGCTAAGGGTGATGGCCGAGGCAGGTACGTATGCTAAGGCTGAAGAAGTTGTGAATAAGATTGTCGCACTTATCGAAGATAAATATGGCGTGGCGTGACCTCAAATCACAAACGCCAACAAAAAAGCGATGCCTAAGCATCGCTTTTTTTGCTTCGATGACCGGTAATTAGAATTGGTAACGAAGGTTAGCTGAAAGCATGTCTGTTTCATCGTAGCGGTCGTAGGCTACACCAATCGTGATGCCGTTGCGATACGTGTTGTCCAAACCGATGCCGTAACCGAATTCCCAATCATCTTCGTCGCCAGCATCAATGTTTGCGTAAGAAGGGCGAACAAATACGCTTAGGCTGTCTGTCGCAGCATACTCAGCGCGCACACCTAGAATGAGTAAACGATCAATATCAATACCTGTGTCAACATTGTCAACTTCGATATCGCCAATGCCGGTACCTAAAGAAAGTTCCGGGACAAGGGTGAAGTCGGTATCAACGATGTCGTAACGGTAACCAATAGAGGCAATCGCAAGATCTGACTCAATATCAAATCCGGCTTCACTTTCTGACATGAATCCATAAGAAACCGAGACCTGTACGTTATCTGTAGTGGCTGCGTGTGTCGCGCCAGCAACAAGAGATAGGCCTAAAGCAGCAGAAAGTAGTGTGCGTTTTAACATGTTCTATGTCCTTACAGTAGTGGAGTGTTTTCTGTTTTATTTAAAACCAGCATCGCTGGGAAGTAAGCATTGTAGTCAGATTTTTAGAAATAACAATAGGTAAACAAAAAAGCTGCGGAAAATAATGACCGCAGCTTTCTGATGTCGGGGTTGTTTCTACTGAGATTCGTCGTTAGAGGGTTGCTGGTATTTCACACTTTTTTCAGGTTTGATCGTAGAGATGGCGTGCTTGTAAACCATTTGGTCTGACGTGTTCTTTGAGGAAAGCACGATGATGAATTGATCAAACGCGGAAATGTAGCCAACAAGCTTTACGCCGTTAATGAGAAAAATGCTAACCTCTACCTTTTCTTTTCGGCACGCATTTAAAAAAGGGTCTTGGAGATGTAGTGATTTTGCCATGGGGTGTCCTATTTATTGTATTATGGGACGCTAAATGTATCACTAAACAGTCTGATTATGCAATATATAGTTGGAGTTTAATTGTTTTTTTGTTGCGATTTTTGTCATCGTGAGTTATTATGCTAGGCAGTGAAGGACGTTAGCCAATCGGGCTAGCGGACATGCTGGCCTGACGAGGCTGCCGCCCCCACTTTTGGCAATACGTATATGCAAGATTTATGATAACTATGCATTGACGAACCTAACGTGTTCTTGTGCAGAGGAACGAAGGGGGCACCTGACAAAGGAACGCAACAATAGGTAGCGACAATGACACAACCAACATTTACTCCCGAACAGATTAAGGCCATCACTCAAGGTCTTTTTGATACGCTTTCAGCGGACTTTAATTGGTCGCTTGGTATGACCAAACGCAAAGCGGCAGTTGCTAGATGGCTTCAGGCGCAAAACTATGATGCACTTATGCAGAGAGCTAAAAGGCAGGCCGATGATGCGCTGCTATCGCAAAATGACACTGTGGTATCAGGTGAAGTAAAACGCTTAAGCCTTAATCCAGACTGGCTAACGTGGCAAGACCTCGAATTGCTGGCCGCGACCCAACATGTGACAGTAGAGACATTGATGGCCGACCTCTACTCTGGCCACCCTAAACTTGCAGAAATCCACCTTAGCGACGTCAAAGGTGACGTAAGTCCCGCTTTTCTAAAAGCCTTTTCCGCCTACCTCTCAAATTGGGCATGGGGAGACAGCCATCTCACGCTGTTGCCAGGCAAACCTAATGAGCACGATTTGCCCTCATTTGACAACAACCCAAACAGCAATACGCTGGCAGGAATACAGTGTCCGTGTTGCGGCAATCATGAGGTGTTTAATATCGATACGATCGGCATTCCCGTAGATGATGTTGACCCCATGCTGAGCCAATCAGGCCTTATGAGAGAGGTAGAGGATGGCAGTATAGAAGCATGTGAGTTTACAGCACGTTATGACGACGAAGGGAGCGATGAAGTTGCTGGAGACAGTGAGTTTGACCCAGAGGGAGAAACCGAATGTGATGCATGTGCTTACACGGCTAAAACCAGTGCATTCTATTGCACACACCCTAACAACGAAAAGTAGAGGTAAGCATGACAGGTAAAGGGCATCGACGTTTTAATATTATCACTGCCCCCGCGATGTGGGTGGGGTTACTACACTTAACCACCCCTACGTTGGCTGCGATCGCGACGGTTGCCTATGTGGCAGCCTGTCGCTTGCCTGATCATTTAGAGATAAGAACAAGTTACACCGATACGATAATACCGCATCGCACGATAACCCATTGGGGGTTGATGTGGATAGGCTTTATGTTGATGGGGTTTGGGTGGATGCAACAAGAAACATGGGCGATAGGTACTGCTCTTGCATCAAACATCGAGGTGGTAGCGGGGGCGCTACTGTTTGGGTGCGCCGCAGGGAGTGTCATGCATCTTGTGCTTGATGCACCAGATTATATGGGGATACCTTGGTTTTTGCCTTGGAAACGAGTACGGTTTTGCTTGTGGCGATCAGGAGAGTATGAGGTCGTTATCTTAGGTGTGGCCGCGTTGTGCACGATCGCATTTTTACTATCAGACTACCACATCCCTGCGCTCAGATTTTTACAAGAGCTATGGCCTTCTCAGAACGCATAGTCGCGTTCCCATATGTGACTGGCGCTTGCCACCCAGGCGTCAGCGATGGCATCTCTATTAACTTCATAAAGGCCCGACGTAGAGAGCGCATTGAGTTCTATGATAGCGAGACTGCCGTCTCTTCGCTCTCCAATATCCATCATATAAGCAGGATCGTCAAATGTCATATTCTGTGCCCATAACGAGGCTTGATTGATTAGTGGCCGGTGATGATCCGCATTGACACTCTCCTGAAGAAAACCATAAGTGCTTGCGCTAATGCATTGTCCTTCTAAGATGAGACAACGGTATTCCCTGACTAGTGGTGTTTGAGGGCCAAACCACATGAGACTATCATCACTCAAACCAGTCCGTTCAAATATTTCCCGGATAGGTCGGTGTTGTGAATCTGGCCCCACAAGTGCAGCTTCTGCGACTTTAAGCGCTTGATCTGGTTTTATCACCATACCCATCATAGGGTCGCTGCCTATACGCTTCGATAGCTGAAACGCCGTTTTTGATTTTACTTGTCCATAAGGTAGCATCGCTGCGTTTTCATTTAATCTGCTACCCTCAGGAAGGTGCCCATGATAACGGTGAACGCGATGAAATTGAGAAGAGAATAACGGTAAGAAAAAAGGCGCATGGTGAGTGGTATTAAGTTGGCTCCAGTTTCGAATAGCAGCCAGTGTTCCCATTATCCCTATAAGCTCAGCGCCTTTTAGCGCTTCAGGCAAAACAAAATCACGATGACGGTAGTAGGGGCAGGTAGAAACGCTTACGTTCCTTTTACTCAAAGCATGAGTTAAGCGCTCGTCGGGCAGATTGACGTTGGGGGCATCTTCAATGAGCATAGATAGCTTCAATGTCATCTAGGACCTACCTTGTCCAAGTAGGCGGCATGAATACCGAGAGTGTGACCATGATCAAAAAGAAGTGTCGCACATCCTCGTTGCGCATCGTGCGAAAGACGCCATGCGAGTCGCTCACATTCCTCTTTGGGGATCAGATGGGATAGCGTTTGTGACGCTGTAATCACGAGTGTCTCATAGTAATCGGCAGTCCACCTCTGCGTGTCCGTGTACGATAGTCCGGGAGGTGAACGTAAAAGGTGTATAAGCCCATCAACATAATATTCCCATGATGGTGTGAAAATGTTGTCTACGTCGTTGTGATAATGCGTAATAGCCGCAGGCTTAAGCGTTGCTAATACCCGTTCACGTAATGCCCGTTCATCTTGACGGAAATGAACGTATTCTCTTTTGCTCATCTCACGCCAAGGGTTGAACGTACTCAAGGTCTTATTAAAACTTTTCAAGGCATCGCTCTTTGTTTGTTTTTGTGCCGCCTGATAAAAAGCCAAAGCCATGTTCAAATCTGAAGCAAACAATGTCATTCATTCGAGAAAGCTCAACACTAGGCAACGCCAGAACCTTTTTGGTAGCGTTGGCGTCATAATAATGCCGCATACCAGGTATAATAACTTGCTCTTTAATCACAAACCCGCCGTCGCCCTCACAGCTTTCGCATGGCCACTCGTAGCTATTGTAGTCAGAGTCATGAGTAATAACACGTTTGCCATTACATTCCTTGCACGTAAACCACCCGTCGCCTTTAAAATGTATCTCAGGTGGTGCGGCAAAATGTGCAGGGGATGAGGCGTCGAGAAGTGATGTTAGTGCTTTGGTGACACTGGCATACGCATCATCGGTCGCTCCGGAAAGGGGCGGTGCATATTCACCGATAACACATACTGCGACATAGCCGGCGGTTGCCCACGTAAGCCCATTGTGCGAAAACATCGTTCTTAGATGTTCTCTATTGTCGTCGACCCCGGCACAAAACGGCATCAGTAAGGTACTAACCTCTTCTTGGCTAAGAGATGAGGTGTTGGTGTTGGCTAATAGTGCGTTCATGATTTAAGAAACCGACTTGAGTGTGTTAACGCGGCGCTTCGTTTGTCTTTTTAGCGTACTGACTGGAAACGTGGCCCGAGGCTTCTCGACACGAGAATAAAGCGCTATTGCGAAATCAAGTTTATCAAGCATAAGATTGACGTTTTGGTCGTCTAATTCCGTGCGAAGATAACGTTTTAACGCTGGGACACCTTTGGTCTGAGCGAAGTTCACCATATCGCAAGGGCCCACGAAGGTGAGTGTGTCACCGCCACTCAAGGTTAAAATCAAAAGATTTTGGGATGATACTACCGTTATCTCATCATCTAAAACAAGGTTGGGGGTGCAAACCGTGAAAATGCGGTGCACGCCCTCTTCAATGTTGACATCAATAGTAGCGTTTTCTAGATTGTGTTGACTCATAATGCTTCCTCATAAAACAATCTAAACAATACCACTACCGCTCAAACAATGCAACCAGAATATAGTTTTAGGGGACCTCGTCATTTAATACGTCGCATTATGGAATACGACGATAGGTTTCCCTATGTACACACGTTTCTCCATAAGTGACATTGTGCCTATCCTGAAGCGTGTAGTGTGATGGTACGTCTGGGAAGAATGTGTCGCAATCATGCTGACCAGGCACTGTGGTAAGGAGTATCTCCTCTAGCCATGACGATGCCATCGCGTCTTCATACAAGCGCTGGCCGCCGAATATGAATCCTTTTTCAATGTAGCTAGCGTTCTCTACCATTTTGATGGCATGCTCCAAAGAGTCAGTCAACCATACTCGCTCTGAGGTAGTGTTAAGCAGCGTGAGTTTATCAACACTGTTCGCCTGAGAAGAAATCACAATACTGATACGGCCAGGCAACGGTCGCCTTGCCTCAGGAAGGCTCTCCCAAGTATGCCGGCCCATAATGAGTGCGTTTGTGTTGTTGGGCTTAACCGTATTCCGTGTCACATCACTCACCCACTTTAACTCACCAGGTATGAACCAGGGAATACGTCCATTAAGACCTATTCCGCGACTTTCATCACATGCAACAATAAGAGAAATCATGCGGTTGCCTCATTTTGTGCCAAATAAAGCTCATTCAGCTCATTGATGGCATCATTAAGATCAAAGATGTACTCCCCATTAATCACAAGAAAGCTATCCGGGACTTTTTCATGTCGGGATGAGGCCGACTGAAATCGTTTAGCCGTTTGTGTGTGCGTCAGAGAATCCAATCTATGGACCACTGGTGGATAACCTAGCGCTGAAAGTTGATCAATGATGTCGGCGCAATTTGGCGATGCTGGCAGTGTGTATAACGCGATATCGGGAGCATGAAACTCCTTGCTTATGTGGCTGTTCATATTTTTTACGACATCATCAGAAAGCGTGACTTGTTTAAATGTTTCCGCAACAAATCGCTGACCTCTCGTCGTCAGCATCTTTCCCTCCGAAGTGATCAACTTAAGCTTTTTTAGCGCGCCATAAAGAGGGGGAGGGCACGCATACCCTGCCATGACATTTAAGCAAGATTGTCCGATAAGCAGGCGTTGAGCGCCGGGTGTAGGGTGAGTGCGTGATACATTGGTTTCCGCAAGCGCATGTTGTATATCCGTATTCGTCAGTACAGGCAATATGTACTTAAGCATAATTTTTCCTTGATTAAAAAGTCAATTGGGTAAAACGTGAGGTTGCAAGTATTTTAGATTGATTAGATTCTCGCGCAACCATGTAAAAAAGTGGCATCATCGATAATGTGGTTGTGATGCCTAAAGGGGCATTGGTTGGGGTGAAAAGTACGCCTATAATGGCGGTGGCGGCTATCGCAAGCTGGCTATAAGAAAACCAGAAAAATGAACGCTCGCCCAATCCCCTAAGCTCATTCAGCAGTGCTTCTTCATTAAGCGACGCTGGAAGCTGACCATCACTGAATGAACGAGAAAAACAGGAGGCTTTGTGTATATGCGAACCTAACGCCGCTGCATTGGCGATAAACGAAGATGTGAGGCATGTGATTAAGGGTGCCTCATCGGAACTCGATAGTGTCGCGACGACAACACAAAGGCAGAACATCAGTATTGATAGCGTAGCAAAAGAGGTTATTTTAAGCTGCGGCCTCATAAAAGACGAAAGTGGTCGTTTTGGGCAAATTTCACTTGAGTAATAATAGGCCTTCATCAAAAACATCCTTGATAAGTGTTGACGGGAAGTAATGTAACATAGATGATATTTTATCGCAATTATGTGCACTCAGGCTTGTGCATGTTATGGTGTATCGGAGCGACTTGAAGCGTTGTGTTAAAGTGCATTAACGAGCGCCTTGAGGCACTCGTTAATATAGTGTCGAGGTGAAAGGTGTTAACGAGGTACGTGCTGACCACTGTAATAGCTTTTGCCTTGCAAATAAAGCGAGTAAACAAACGCTTCTTCAGCTTGACGAAACGCCTCCCCTTTTTCATGGCACTCTTCATTAACACACATATTCATCGCGGTTCGCTTATCAGAAATAAACTCATCCCAATGAAGAAGGCAACTGTTAAGGTTTAAGTTGCAATCCGGTTGTTCGGGTGCGCTGGCACATCCTAATGTACCGGCAGCTAGTGCAGCAAGCAGCCCCCATTTCCATTTTTTCATCATTTGACTCTCATATAAATCGCTGTTCGTTGAATAATAACAGGTTTGAAAAAAAGTGACGGACTTAATTTATCTGCGGTGTGATATTATCCACTGCACAAGGAATGAGTAATAAAGAGCAGTTAGATGACGTATTGTGTTAAGGTGATGAGTAAGGTGGGCGTTTTTGTTCCCGTGAGTGAACGTTCAATTCTAAAGACATTGAAGGGCGCTCCTGTAGAGCCTGTTTGGGAAGGTGACTACCGTGTTTTTAGGCGTTTCTACTGTTCCAATGTTGAGCTCGTCTCTGAGGTGGCATCGGGGTTGTATGCGTCGATTACGCTAGAGGGGGGTTTATATGCGGATGATGTATCGTTGGAACGTATTCATCGCCACCCCCCGTTGATTATGGCAGAGAGTAAATCAACACCACCCTTATTTTGTCTTGGCGCACTGACGAATGTAGAGGTAACATCACCAGAGCTCTAAAAATTGTTGAATAGTTCACAAATTGTGGTATATTTAATATGTGAATTTTAGAGAGAAGTTTATGCAAGATAAAAGACCAAGTTGGCTAAGCAGTCCAGAGGGAATAATGCGGTTTGCAAGACACCACCCTCCTCTCTCCAGAGAAGAAGAGAAAGAAATGATTGCTAACGCCGGGACTTCAGAGAGCGCTCGCTATGCCTTGTTTTTAGATAATTTGCGGCATGTTACCTCACTGGTGGTAAAGTACAGACATTACAATATTGAAAGAGACGACTTGTTGCAAGCAGGTATCGAGGGGCTGTTGGTAGGAATTGAAAAAATAGATCCTAATTACGACAATCGAGCTTGCTCATTCGTTGTTCATCGCGTTGTGGAGTCTATGCATCGTGAGATAAGAAAAAACAACTATCACTTAAAATCTCCTGACACGACATGGATGAGGAAGCTTTTTTATTCGTTCAAAAACGCAAAGACACGAGTAATTTCAGAGCGTCAACGGTGGCTGACGGTTGAGCAGGCAGCGTTAATAGCACAAGACAACGATGCCACGGTTGAGCAAGTCTTCGTCGCGGAAAGGTTTATGGATCCTGATTTGATAGAGATTGATGCGCCTGTTGATGACGACAAGGGGGAGAAGCCTTACCCGTTAACGAGGGATAGTGACGATGTGGAAGCGGTGATGATAGGTATCAGCGAAAAAGAGGAAGCCGCACGTATTGTTGAAGGCGCATTGGCTAAATTAACGGACAAGCAGCGCTTGGTTGTACAAAAAAGATGCCTGCTTGAAGAGCCTGTTATCTTGGAAGAAATATCCGCTGAAATGGGTGTAACCAAGCAGCGCGTTCAGCAAATAGAAGTCATTGGCAGAAATAAGATAAAAGCAGCAATAGAGAGTGCTCATGAAGTATAGTAGTCTTTTTCCATACGAAAATCGTTCGTTGGGTATGCCCAAAGAAAAAACCCAACCTGAAGATAATAGAAGCAGTGCCCGGTTGGCCTCTATCACCCTGGCCAACCTTAAGAAAGGCGACCATATCGCTTTCCCAAAAGGTGTTGTTGATGTGACGGCGGTTAGCGATGACGCTATTGGTTATAAGATGACAGTAGATGAGCAGAAGACTGAGTACAGTGTGGATGCCGCTGATATTGAGGGGAGCCTTCTCTACCAGGCTATTGTTGCGCTTATCCCATCGTTAGCCCCCGGGTACACAAACCCTATTTGCTCTTTGATAGAAAGAGATCCCAGTGTATTTAGAGCCAGGGATGGGGAAGGTTGGGTTATTTCAGATGCGCTTTGCTTAATGTCAGGAAACATTAGTTATAAACTCAACTCTGATAAGAGTTGCAGTGAAAAAACCCCACCTGCGACCACGCTTGATGAAACGTTAGGCAATGCTCAAGGTGCTTTTGACTTCTAAGATATCACTCTGCCAGCCTTTTTCTTGCTGCAAGATGATCGTGTTGTTTTTTTTCAATAAGCGTTTCACTTGCAGTATTGATATCTTTTTTAATGTCCGTTCGGATACTGTTAATAACATCGCTCGACAGGTCAGACATTGATGCTTCGATAACGTGTTTGTTCATTAATACGTCATCATGGTTAATGACCGGTTCATTAAAAAGAGAAGATAGTGATAGGGCCATCACTGCGCTAAGTAACATGGTAAACCTCGTGTAGTATAAATTAATAATTAGGTGACGTCCTGTCACGAGGCTATAGTAGTTGATTTTTTAAACTATTTTGTTGAAATAAATTTCAGTAATGCATTAGAATTTCTAATGTGTAACCAAGTTGTTGCAAGGGTGTTTTGGGTGCGTTAAGAGCACGCTTCTGCGCTTTCAGATGAATTTATCTGCCCCCATTTGGAATAAGGGTTGTTGTGTAGAGCCTCATCAGTGAAATAATCTGGAAAGGGGATTTCTTTCACCGCCCATTCTTTTGGCGGCATGGCATTAGCAGAAGGTTTTGACAACAACCGAAGTGGGGCATTCGCCTTGTCGAAACAGCGTAACTCCCATGTCTCTCTGCCGTGTTGGATATGGTACAATGTATACATTAGTGGCGTTGCATCGTGTGCCGCAAAAGTGCCGCACAAATCGCTGTGTTCTTCAAAGTCAATATCAATAGATGCGACAACAGCACCCGAACGAGCCAGCTGCAATGTGGGGCAAGTCGCGCCCTGGCATGTCATGATAACAGATAATGAAAGGCTAAACTCCCCAGATGTCGTAGAGACCCTACCTAGTTCCGTTTCACATGATGTTAACGCAGGATTGAAATAAGGAGCCCACTCCCTTTCTTTATGGTCTTGTAAGGGAATCGATACTGAAATCATTCCGTTGGGCAATATAAGCTTCAGCATTGCCGATGACATAAAGGTTCGTTTAACCATAACAACCTTCATGAGTGGAGAAGCAAAATACTTAACGACGCGATGGATTTTGCTTGCGCCAAGATCTTGAATATTTGATATGAAATACATATGTCGACACCAAATAGAGAATGTTTACAGGATGTCATAGCATAGCGTAAAGATCAATGTCTCGTACATTAAATCGCGAAGTTATTTGTCTTTTTTTAAAGGTAAGCGTATGAAAAACAATACAAGTTATACTTTAGTATAATACTAACATAAGTTTCGGAATTTATTAGAATATTAATTTAATATGCCTAGATCAACAAAAACTTGAATAAAGTAGTTTGATTTGTTATCATTAGGTGTGGTATTAACTAAATTTTTAGAGACAGCATGAAAAAGACAGACTTATTATCAAATTGCCGCATCAATCTTTACACGTTGGAGATGCTTGCAGAGAAGAAGCTCTCTCAGGTTCGCGTGGTGCCAGCAATGATGAAACTCATGCGTTTTAGCAACGGTGACAATGTTACCGAAAAGGACTTGGCTTACGCAAAAGCAGACAGTGTTCTACTTCACAGAGAGCAGCTCAAGAAGACGCTTGATGCTGGAGATAAAGTGAAAGGCATGTCAAGCGAGACCGTAATGAAAATAAACGCGGTTTGTGACTTGATTGAAACTCATGCATCGAGTGCAGCGAGGCGAACCAAAAGCCTGGAAAAACTACCACCCAGCGGGCTATTTATCCCCATTCTAAACAGTGCGGTAGATATCACCGTGCTCAATGCATGGTTAGTGGAGCAGGTTGTTGCTTTGCAGAAAAATGCCGATGAAAAAAGAAAGTTTGCATTTGAATGTGTATTCGGTGTGAATGGTGAGTCTATGACGCAGTCAGACACAGGAAGACTGTTCAAGCCTACTGTGACGGGGGAACGTGTAAGACGCATTCTCAATGATGCTATCGCTCGATTTGTGTTGCCTTATCGTGCTGAAGCTATCGTCGCGCGTTTAAATGAAAGTAAGGTGCTCGACCATGAGATCTCACCGTTCATTAACCTATTCAAAGATCGTCGTGGTGGGCTGAGTTGCTTAGAGTATGCGCTAGAGCTACAAAAAGGTGATTTGCGTAGTAATGAGGTGCCTAAGATCCCTCAGAATGTGATTTATCATGTCGCAGGTTCAACAGGAAACCGATTTACTGTTGATGATATAGTGAAGGCCATTGAAGAAAAAGGTGTTATTGCCGGTGTTGATCGCGACGCCATCGAACTTGTCGTCAATAAGATGGAGAGCGAATTAATACATCAAAGAGATGACGGAACATTGTACGCAGCTCCTCTCCCTGATCCGTACTATGCGGCGTCACTTCTATATGATTATCCTGAAGGTTTGTCCGTTAATGCAATGTCTCTTCAGTCGGCGAACAATTTAGATATGCGTATCGGTAAAGCAACCAGCAAATCATACTGGGCAAATGTGCTAGTGCGGGCCAGTAATGTCGGGATGGCCGCCATTTCGGAACCCGGTTACTATAAGCATATTCGATTCTTTAAAGACACGTTGAAAGACAAAGACGAAATCATCAAGAAGACGAAAGCTTATCTAAAAAAATCAAAATCGGTGACCGTAAGCTTGATGCATGAAATCATGCCGAATGTATTCCCTGATCATGATTATGCCGGCGTGAGGTATGTGGTAAGCCATCTCGGTGACAAAGATGGCATTTATTTTAGAGGAACCTCATCAATAGACATGGTCTCACTTGATAAAGACGTGCCTGTTCTTGATATGGAAAGTGAAGTACTGTCTGTGATTGACAAAAGGAAGGGCCCGCTGACGAAAGAAGATGTATCCGATGCGATATGGGGCAGTGATGTCGAGCATCGCCCTTCTGTTTACCATGTTATTGCGCGATTGGAAGAGCGCCGAAAAGTGGTTAAAGTAGGTAAGGGGCTTTACCAGTCTCCCAAAAATGCTTTTAAAGGTACAGATGTCGATGCTGTTGTGACCTCTATTATGGCGTTGGTTGATTTAATGGATAAGCAGAACCTGGCGGTAGAGGTTCACGCGCTTAACGAGCACATTAATTCGGAAATGAAACGAAAACAGCCGCTTCCTCCATTGTGGGTGGTGGGGTTCATTCGCTACCATCAATCGCAATTTGAGGGCCGCCTTGTTTTAAATAACAATGTGGTTGCCAAAACCAAAGATAAAGCAATGGTGATCAATGACATTGGCCAGGAGGTACTGGACAGTAACCCTGACATGTCATCTGTGGAATTCATTGAAGGTATGCAGCGACGTGTCGTTATCGAGCCTAAGCAAGCGTCTGCCGTGTTTAGTTATCTAACAAAGAAACGATGATTTTTAGTTGAAAGTACAGTGTTTGTGTGTTTTAATTCTAAACTCAATAAGAAAATAAGGTTAAAGAAATAATGATTGTGATCTCACTTCCAAAAGGGTATTTGGGTAAGAATATGGAATTGGTTACTTGCATGAGCAGTGCCGAGCAGTTTAATACAAAAGCGCAAGCCGAACGTAAAATTGCTCGTGTGAAAAAGAAGCGACCAGAGTTCGACATAAGTGAACATAGTTTTATGCCAGCAAAACAAAAGACTTAGCGTGGCAGATTAACGTAAAAAAACGGCCTTAAGGCCGTTTTTTTTATGTGAACTATGTGAGTTATGACCATTAATAATTGCGTTAACGTGATGCGAGTCGCTTCAGTTCATCAACCCAGTCACTTACCTCAACCCAGCCTTTATCAGCAAGTAGAACGATGTCGTCAATCACGCCTTTGGCTACGTATGAGTGAATCTCCTCAGGCAGCGTCGTCTTCATAGGAAGGTAGGGAGTTAGTCTCCACGCCCATGGCTGTTGGGAAATCCATTTAATAACCAAACTTGCCATGGGAATATGACGTAGTCGAACGCTTGCATCGGATATGTTTTTGGGTGAAGTATCTAGTGTTGGCATTTGCCCTGGACTTAGCCCGAGGAAGGTCAGCACGTCATTAAGCGCATCGCCGTTTTTATGTAGACTTTCTGAACGAAGTAATTTTATTTGCGATTCAGGGAACACATCAAAGTACGCCTTGAGTTGCGCATAGTAGCGACTTCTATCAATATAATCACTGTGATGATGAAGTGATGCCATGACATCACCATTGGGGATGAGGCCCTTTCTCATTCTATGGTACACATGAGAGATGACACGTTTTATGGGATCCCTTAACACAATGATGATTTTCATGTCGGGGTTGTGATGGTAAAGCCTTGATGCTGTTTCAGGATATTCATCCACGAAAGTATATGACGTGGACGCCTCGCCATAAAGGTCGTCGTCGTTGCCAGTATATAAAGACCAGTAGTCAAGTCTGGCTTTTTCCGATGATACATCTTGACGCTTGCTAAAAAAGTGAGGTTCTTTTTCCGAACAAAAGCTGACATTAGGATGTGCACTGATTTGTTCAGCCAAACTGGTTGTCCCGCCTTTCTGTACGCCAGCTATGACAAAATCCAATTTACCGTAAGGCATGGGTGGACCTCTGTTTGTTTTGCGTGAATATTTATTCCGTAATATAACACAGTTTACAGATAAGAGCAGCGTAAAATCACGTTAGACTAAATACTAGTTGAAAATGTGAGTCATTAGACCTACGCTTTTTTATTAATGGCTAAGCCAAGTAAAAGGCCGCCAAGCTCAATATTCCCGCAGTAAGGAAACTAGCCCGTGAAAAAGAAGATAAAAGCGATTGTCGTATATTCCCTGTTGGCCGTCCCCGTGTACGCGAATGATGGTGGAGCAGTCGATGTTAGTGCACCGGTCGGCTTAGCAGTCTTTGCGTTGCTTTTTCTTGTGTTTAAGCCAAGAGGCAAAAAATAAGCGAGAATCTTCTCGCTTATTTAACTGATTGCGTTCTCATGCTTACCTTTTAATTAAGGTTAGAGCACCAACCATAAATAAAAATCCGCAAGATACAGAATAAACGAACACCCATTCAGGCATGTTCATGCCCATAAGGCTCCATTCGGCAGCAACATCACAAGGTCCATTGGCTTCAAACAACCAGGGGAGCCACGTGTCAAGAGGTAGTGAAAATGGAAAGGTGGGTTCAAACTCGCAGCTGCTTGTGAAAGGGTTGCTGTTATTGGCAATCATGATGTGTTCATATGCCTTTGATGCAGTGTAATAAGCACCTACTGCAACACCTGCCAGGCTAATAATTTTCATGCAGCGTTGACGAAAAATAACACCAAGTAATGCAGACAGCATAATAAGCGTGACGCCGAGACGCTGGTAGACACATTGGATACAGGGAAGCAAGCCTTCCACGTGCTCAAAATAAAGTGCCGCTACAATCAAAAGGAGCGCGCTACTAAAAATAGCAGCAAGTGTCAGCGTCGTTTTGTGTTTTTTAATGGCTAGCATGGTTTTCCTTAACGTTTGATGAGATATCGATATCATAATCACAATGGATAATAAAAGCAACATGGCAAACGTCATGTTTGGCACATGAATTGCCTAATAAATATACACTCGCAAGTAAATGTAAATAGCGAGATGCATGGAGCACGGTTATGAAAACATTAACACTTTTAGGCAAAGGACTGTTGCTGGCGTTGGCATCAAGCCTTACTTTCAGCGCGTTCGCAGGGCATGAATGGCCAACCCCTTACCCAAGACACTACATTGAAGCTGTTCAGCAGTGGCGAGAGCTAATACTCCACGACTCCAACATTAGCCGCCTTTCGCATAGTAGTGAAACCTCCGAGCGCATTGTTGACATGCTGGCAAATTGCCTGGTGGACAATGGCCGTGTTAAACGGGGTCTTGAGATTTTCAAAGCTGAAATGCGCTACCAGTATCAACGAGAACTTAGTTTTATAGAAAAGCGAAGTGCGGCGCAAATGAGAAAAAGCCCGGTGGTACCTTATACGCTTTTCCATGTAAGGTACTATGTTATGGCAGACCGATTGTCGTCATCAGACGTGTTGAGTCAGCCTTATGATTGGCGTCGATATTATCGTCGAGGAAAATTTATTAGAGATCCCAAGAATTAAACGACAAGTGCGTTAAAGCCAAGAAAGATGATATATTCTTCTAACGAAGAAGCACTACGCATTGAGATTATTATGATAGAGACTTACACGGCCTCCCCGATATTAATAGAAAAAGCAGATTTAAGTTATGTTGGCGCCGGCACAAACGTTGCTCGGCATGGCTACGGGATGTATTTCGGTGAGCTTGAGACCGCGTCTCATTATCTGAAGCAGTATGAAAGTTATAAGCAAGCGGTGTTGAGTATAACGTCAGGTGACGTTATCGCCTATGAGGGTGATGAACAGTTTGAAGCAATGAAACGCATTCATGATGACCCTTCGTTATGGGATGAAGAATACGAAGAGTGGATGATGGACCCGACACTGGTAGAAATTGCGGAAGAGGTTGGGCCAGATTATCCGCCATCGTTCAAAATGTCCCGTGGCGTTATACACCGTGTTCAATTAAGGGGGATTGAGAACAGCGATTTAACGTCGTGGGACGATCCTGTTGAGCCTGATGAAAGAGCGGCACTTCAGCGCGCAATGCTAGATAGCCATTATTCCAAACACAACCTTCCTGCGATCCCTTGGCATCTTTTTAACTCCCCGGCTCCACCAAGTGATATGAAACCTTCCGAGTTGGTTGAGTATTTGTTTGACTGTGTCATGGATTTAGCTTATGAAGAAGATCGCGTTGATGTGACGATGGACCGTGATGAACTATTCGCTGCATGGTGGGAGATGGCGTGTAAGAATGAGGTGGATTTGAGTTTTGCAGTTGGTCGCGATGATACATTTGACGCTGTCGCTCAGATGTCACTTAAGGCCCTCGTTGAACCGGGCGTCGAGCTAGAACCGGGTATAACGTACGGCAGCGCTTATGGCACAATAGCATCCACACTGTCGTCAACAAGAGAGCCTGATATAAAAGCCGCTTCAGATATTTTTTCTCGTATTGGCAAGATAGGTTTTATCGGTGATGCGGTAGAGGGGCGCTATGGCGCAAAAGAATATGTCGTTTTTGACCGCGATGTGTTAAAAAATGCAACGTTTGAAGCACTCACTCCCCGCGAAGTAGACGACCTGAAGATGGCCCCGAGTGAGCCATCAAATGACAATGATTATGACTACGCTCCAAGAGTTGGTTATTGATTGAAATTGGTTGGGTTTCCTGGTATTATTTGCCAGTCAATCACCACATAAGCAGCGAGTGTTGCAATGCAAAATAAATACGTACCACCCATCACCATGCGTGCGCCTATTTACGGAAAAGATGCTATAGAGGTTATGCCGGAAGGTATGGAAGGGTACCGCGTAGAAACTATCTATGGGTACTATGATGAGCCTTTAATTTACACAATATCGAACGGGGTAGATACGTATTTTGCTTATTGGATGGGAAATGCGGGTGAGCATATCCATATGATGAGCTACCAGTCTCTATCAAGAGAAGAACAGCAGGACATCGAAAGCGGAATACTTTGTCTGGGTGGTTTTTTGGTAAGCAAGCCATCAATGATTGTCCACTACGATCGTTCTAGAAAAGGAACGCCTATCGTTCATATTGAACGCGATGTCGACCTGTCGGAAAAAGAGACACCCAAAAAAGGGATTGCATTGACTGTTTTTGACGTTAATCAACTGCCTGGTAAAGTAGCTGTTTATTACGCGGAAGACAGTCAACTCAGTTTGAGCCAGCAAGCTGTATTATTAGCCAGAGCAATATCGCTGTTGTTTGATAGTGGGTTTGATAGTGACGGCGTCTTGCGAGGTGAACTGTACGAACGTTACAACACATGGTTTAACACCAACTTCAGTTACGATGGCAATAATGTTGTGCCAACATTGAATTTTGAGCTTATACCGCTACCGAACAACTCCTCAGTGCTCTCTGCAAAACGCGCTCATGAAGATAACAGCAGCTTGGAGAGTGCGTATGTAGCGTTTCGAGGTCAATCTGCCGCAGTGGCAACAATAAGAAGTATCAATAAGCATCCAATGATGGCGGGAAGAGCATTGACCTGTGAGCCGCCATCTGATGAAGGTTATGAAAGTGAGCAAGATGGTTTGTCACTGCCAATGATGGTCCTAAATGAAATAGAAAAATATCACAAGATGCTCGAAAAGGTATTTGACGAAGAGACGAGTGCGTTTTCTTATCGGAGAAAGCGTTAATTATCGTTGCAACCAGATTACCGAGAGCCGAAAATGTCGGCTCTTTTCCTTCAGACTATGGCGTCAGATGCATAAAGCCCCAGTGAGTAACCCGCAGCCCTACCTTTATCGGTGATGGCATATCGGTGCTCTCCCACCTTTTCAATAAGACCAATAGGCACCATTTCGTCAATGATATCTTGTGGTTGATTTGGGCACGGGTAGTATTGGTAGGCCTTAAGTGTGTGAACGGCATGAGGCGACAGTTTTTCAGCAATCGCACCAATGTGTTTTCGGGCAAGGCGTCTTTGAATCTGCTTGTCTATGAGCTTTGAAGTCAGCGCGCCAAGCAAAAAAGCGATAAGTAATTCCATCGGTAAGTTTCCCTGTTTACTCGTGTCAGTTTTTTGTACGAAAAGGTTATAGCATAACACAATCGTAAAAGAAAGTTTTCTCCAAGTTGCCTGCAATGTGATATCTTCCTAGTGTCAATTGAGAGAGGAAAAAACGTGACAACATCAGCCCCTTACGGAGATAACAGTAGCGCAAGAACAGAGCGACGAAAAGTGAAGGCTGCCACGCGGGGCTTTAAATTGGCAATCGCCGGTGCGGCAGCTGTTAACATGGTGAGCACGCTTGATGAGAGTGGTGCCTTTATGATGGGGCATGCTTTAGCTAAAGAGAAGTTAAAGGGAACGCCCTTGGAGTCGTGGCCAGATACAGCCATGACATATATCGACAATATTGGTGAGCATGCCAGTCAGTATGAGCTTATTATCAATGGCCTTGAAACTCTGGGTGACCCTCTTTCCGTATTAACGGGCGAGGTCGGGGGGTGGGTTGGCGGAAAGCTGGCAAGCCTAGATGTTGTTCAAACCGCGTTAGCGGAAACGCCTTACCAATCGGTGCTCTCAATGTATCCAGAGCAATCATTTAATATGATGGCACTGGTGTCAACCGGGATCATTCTTACTGGGTATGGCATGTATAAACTTGCCGACGATCTGGGGCGGAACAGTTACCTTGACACGATGGTGAAGGCCGATAATGACAATGCCGTACGGCGAGCAAGAGAAACGGTCTTTGAATTGGCTGGGTCGAGTGACCCGGTCGACAGAGCGTTGCTTAAGAAAAAGCTTTTACGCGCCAAATCAAGAGAGAATATATTAGGTAATGCGCACTCTCCCCATAAAAGCCTAGATGAAATCACGAATGCTTCCGTGTTGTGGCGTAAAATTGGGCCTGATTCACGCAGCATATTGGTCAAGCATTGCCCTTTCTTTAAAATGTTAAGTAATCCCAAAATCAAGCACGAATCGTTGGCTGCCCTTATCGACAATGCGAAGCTTCCAATGCCTTTTGATCACTATTTAGAAAGAGAAGTCAACTTGGTACATTTGGCTGCATTGATAGGGCAATCTAATGATGGTGCTAGTGTTAGCATTAAGGCCATGGATTTATTTAGAAACGACTATTATCGTGCGCTGTTTTCTCAATCCGGAGTAATCGTTAAAGAGCTAGCGCACCGTGTTGACGACCTTAAGCGTTTCGCAGAAGTCAGTTATCAATCTCTTGGGCCATTAGCGGAGCATGTGTTTAAGAACGAAAAGCGGCTGAAGGGCACATTAGATATGTGGGATAAGCTCACACTTAAGAGTTTTAGCGAAACCATACAGAATGTAGCATACAGCGAGCTTGTCCAATTTGGCACCGAGACGCTGGCACGGCTGAAGATTGACATGGAGAACGCAAGGCATCAACACCAGCCAGGGATAACACGAGAGGAGGCTGAAGATATTCTTGATCGGTTGGACAGATTGTCACACGCGAAACCGGATGTGAGTATTCCTTCATACGACAAATTGACAAGTGTCACTGAGCCTATTAGGGAGCAGATAAGGATTTTGCTGCAAGCTCCAACCATTGAGTATGTGCCAATAATGAGTATACCGATAACTGATCCACAGGCTGCGGCTGTGTTTGATGCGATAGGGGCTCAGGCTGACATTGGTGACAGTGGCGTTTCACTGAATCGTTCACTTTTTGGTGAAGAGTTTGTTTTGACAGAGACAAGCACGCAAGAAGATTTCATAAAAAACATGGAACAAGCGGTTAGGCGCGCAGTTGATCAGAATTATACACCGGGCCCAAATGATCCAAGTCTCGATGACATGATGTCAGATTACAAACTTCGCATAGCCACCGCTTACGCGAACAATGAGTCAGCGCCAACGCAAAGCCCTTCGCCATAAATAATTTAGCGTCGCGAAACGTTGCGCGATGTGGTAGTGTGTTTACTATAACGGCACACTGTATAGGCGTGTTATTAAGGAGAACATTATGCCAATGGCTATACTGGTGAGACGGCATTACCTTGACGCAAGTTATGTGTCAGAACAAGGTCATCTTCCAATGCTACCAACGATGCCCAGGAGCGTAGAGAGAGCGCTTTTAGATGCGATGAAAAGAAGCGCGTTATGTCTTATGAACACTGCGGGTCTCATGTCTGCTTCTGAGTTTCCAGCAATAGAGCCAGGGTGGGAGATATCGCCTGAATTTGGCTGGTGCGCCACCACAAACCTCACATGGGTTTTCTTGCCTGACAATGTGAATAATGACATGTTTAATCCAGCAAACATCATTAACAGAAAGTTTGCTTTAGATGTCCACATTACTGGTCATTGTCTTGATGCAAAAGAAATATCAAATGATGAGTACCACAGCCACTTGTTTCTGTATAGCTTGATCAATCAGTCGTTATCTGATTTTACGGAAGGCATGGTGATTTTCGTTGCTCAAGAGCCGGCCTATGATGCCGTTATATTAGGGGTGCCGTCGCCGACAAATGGTCTGCATTCATGCCTGATGCCACCGCCTATCGTGGTTTCAAGAAGTAGTGTGAGTTGTATTGATTTGGCTATGCCCAGTATGAATATGTACCTTGTGGCTTTTGATGTGGACAGGGGCTTTATGGATGATGTTTACCTTTGCGTCAAAGACTGGGTCAGGGAATTCCTTCTTATCACTGATGTTGTAGAGGTCGATCTGCATCCTTACAGTGAAGGGTTGCCTTGTTTTCGTGTCGAGGACGGTGTATTGATGGAGAATCTGATACAGGTTCCCCTGTCCATTGACACGCTTAACGATGGCATATGGGCGAGCAACTTTGATTTTGTTGCTCAAATGGAGGCGGGATTTAGCCGAGGGGTGGAGTATTTCATTGCGTGGTTAAACACGTATAAAATTGATGAGATGTATTACAACACACTTGTCAGTCGCCATAGTGGTGAGTACGCAGCTTATACCTTTTCAGGGTTTGCAAAAAAACAAAAGCGCATAGAGTTTCAAATTTCCATTTTTGATCATGATGCTTTCACTTTTTGGTTTAATGAAATGCAAGATAAGAGCCCGTGGGTTTTCCATCATGCGAGAAGTTTGGAGCTAGATTGGCAGCCAACAATAGCGTCTATGCAGTGCGTTAAATTTGCTACACCAGAGGCACCGACAAGCACGCCGTCATTAATGCTGATGTCTTGTGGTGAGGCTATTGTAACGGAATGTTTAGAATCAATGCCAAAACCAATAGATGCCTTGATGGAGAGTCACGTGTGGCTGCGCAGTGCTGATATTGGCGGAAAGCTGATTGCCGCGGGAGCAAACGCATGGTTGATGCCGGCGATGGCGTTTCCTCAAAACAGCGGAGATATGTTCTCTTTATGTGAGCAGATACTGAGAGAAGCCAGTGAAGACGGGATGCCCCCCGTACCTGCGACTCTTGACGAGGCGCTGGCGTTAGCTAAAGTGTTGGCGTTTGAATTACATTTAAGGGCAGACAAGCATGCGCCTATGCGAACAGGTATGCTTTTGTTAACGGATATCCCACAGGATGATTTTGGCGATTTGTGTCTTCATGGTGTCATCCCCAATGGCCCTCTCGATGAAAAAATGGAGAATGCGATCAACGCAAGCTTCCCTACGCAGCGCGCCAAAGATATTACCGCGTTGCCAAAAACTACAGAGCAAACAATGACGGTTGGGCTTGATGATATAGAAGAGCCAGAAGAGGAGTTTGGTGATGACTGTTTATGATCACGACGAATTGGCTCACAATTTGGCGGTGCACTTATCAAAAGGCAACCGCCGTGTTTGGGAGAATATACCCGCTGGACCAGGAGGTTCAATTCGTCCTGATGTGTATACGATAGAAAAAAGCTTCGCTAAACCCAACCCGATGACATATGAAATTAAAGTATCGCGTTCTGATTTTCTCAGTGATATCAAATCAGGAAAGTGGCAACGTTACCTTGATTTTTCTTACGGGGTCACTTTTGCGGTACCTAAAGGGTTAGTTACGCGTAAGGAAGTGCCTGAGTCCTGTGGGCTTATACAGTTTAATGGGGAGTTTTGGACAACCAGTAAGCGCCCAACCATTGTGCCCAGAGAGCTCGACACGGCTATGATGCTAAAGTTAATCATTGACGGTAATGAGAAAGCCACCGTAGCTGACTATCCAATAAAAACAGAAGCATTTGACTTGCATCAGGCGAGAGAAGCCGCGTCGCGTAAATTTGGAAAACAGCTGGCTAAGGATATTGCACGACTGCATAAGCTTCCCGAAGAGCGAAAGCGTATGGACGACGAAAAGGCGCGTTTGGGTGCGTTGTTTAATGTGTCCGTTGATAAGTGGTGTTTCTTTGATGATGTTGAATATCACATTAACGAACTTAAGGAGAAGATGCGCGATGGTGAGAATGCGCTGAAGGAAAAGTGTGACCGTGAAATGAAGGCGCTGAAGAAGCGCCTTAACAGCGAATTGGATGCGATATCACGCCGCCTCTAACTGGCGGCATTCTCCCATTTTACAACAATTAGTTTACTGTCGCTGCCATCCGCAAGGAGCTTTACATTATAGCTTGCCGGTGTTAGTAAAGACATGCTAATTATCCGCCCAATAACCATTCTCCCCTCATAAAGAAAAGCAATGCTTTGCCCTGGTGCGTTACCGGGAGCAGGGCGTGTTGCGTCAAACCACAACCATTCCGCATCCAGTGTTGTAAATTCATGTTGGGCGATACATGTGCTGAGCAAGTCCTCTGCATGAGAGGGTAACGTCCAGCCATCACGCGCCAGCTTGTTCTTTAATTCGCTGGCGTCGATGTCTGATGAGAAGTGCTCAGCAAGACTCTCATTTCGGCCACCTAACCAGCGTGAATAAGGTTTTGTGGTATTAAGGATGATACTCTTGTCATTGACATCTGGCCGGTGCCCCGATGTGAATAGGCGCGGTTGACTCTTACAAATAAAACGCGTCAAAAGATGAACCGCTTCTGAGAGTAATTGGTCTATCGTCTTCCATTTATCTTGACTCTGTTCTGTAGCTAGCGTGAACAGGGTAAGCGTAAACAATGTGTCTGAAAGGTGGCCAAGGATTTCTGTGAATGTCACTGATGTTGAGTGCGCAAAAGGCGACTGTTGTGGCTTTTGGGCGGCTTTTGAGACGTCTTCGCACATATCGTTGATAGCCAGCGATGTTGCATAAAGCTCGGTGGGAGACTGTTGAGCAACATTGTCAAATTTCTTTGCTAGATTTTGCCAACGGCTAAGGAAATTTTTATCGTAGCGTTCTGCGGCGTTGCTCCATTGTTTATCTGAAAGCAAATAATGTTTGCGCTGCTGGTACCCTCCAGCGTAACCCATTATCTCAGCGAGGATGTCGTGAACTTTGCTGGTTCTTACTGTAAAGCCTGATAAATCAGAAAGCGCTGTCGCGAAATAAAAGCCATGCTCTTTCGCTTCATGAGTATTTATGAGGAGAGGGTTGATGATGGCATTGATGCTATTTGACAGAGATAACTCACAAATCATGCGCGAAAATAGCAGCCCCATGCCGCCCCAGTAGTGCAACTCATTAGGGAGGTCATTGTCTTCATCATCAATGCAGTGAATGTTTGCTTTACGATAAGCAGCATCCCACAAATCCTGTTCTTCGTTTTTCGTCGGTGATAGGTACATCGACACCGACGACATAAGTCGATTAATTTTATCCGTGTAACTGAGCGTGTCTTCATGACACTTAAGTAAATCTGCCAACGCCGCCTTGGCATAACTGTTGCCGTCAAGAATCGCCCCACGCTTTCCTGAGAGTTCAGAAAAATAATGGCTTGCCTTATCTCGGCGTTCCATGTGCCAGACCATTCTGGCAAATGCCATGAACATGTGTACCTTTATGCACGGCAGTGAAAGCAGTTCGACGCCGCCTGTATCAAAGCCGGACAAATCAAGAATACCCGCCAATCTAAGCGTGTTGAGCAGTTGTTCTTGTTTATCAGTCTGGCTCTCCCAGTGAGGGAATCGTGCTTTTAGGGTTTGTTCAATCTGGGTAGTTGGGTTACTTGAGGTGTTGATCACACAGCCATAGGGTAGCAAGTTTAAAAGCGTCATCGTTAATCCTTTTTTCGTCATTGTTTGTGCGCTCTTGTTTAACACGTGACGAAAGCTATTAGCGATGAGGTCATGCGTTGTGTTAAGTGATGTCCACTTGCTTTTTTCCAGCCGCCGTAGCGTAAGAGCTGCCAAGGATAAGCATCCCCACAGCAGTTGTACCTGCTGTGTTATAGGCAGACTTTACCAAAACCTCTATGAGGTGTAAAGCGTGTTTTTGTGATACCATCTTCACATTGGAACAAGCAGTCAAAATAACAAGGGGAATGACGATGCCAAAGGTTCATGATGGCGACAGGGAAAAGGTACTTAACGCGGTAAATGAGCGTGAAAAAAAAGGTGGGGTTCCTTTCCATATCACGACCAAAGAATATGGAAGAAATGAATCGCCATTGGCGAAAACGCTTCATGCATTTACAAATAGTGGATTCCTGACTCTTATTCACGATAAGGATTTGCCGCGTGCGCCTGATGGCACATCCCTAGCCAACTCAGGTGAAACTGCGTTTGGGTTTGCCATGACAGAGAAAGGACAGTTGGCGTTAGGTGCGCTTCAGATGAAGTCTTACGTCGATCGTGGTAGAAAAACAAAGCCTGTTGTGCGTGAGCTTTTACCGATTATCGAAAAGAAGATAGGCAGTGAAAGTGTTGATACCATGTTGCGCATGTTGACTGCGGGGAGAAGTCATCAACACATCGCCACTGAGAACAACGAAGCTGCTCTTAAGATGCTCAACCGTCTTGAGTTCACGCGTCGCCGAGGGGGAAATGAGAATAAATGTTTTGAGGTGACAGTGCGCGGCGCTATATTCGGCGAAACTGCGATGAAAATACGCAACGAAAACCCTGAAAACAAGATGAATGCGCTGCTTGTTTCTCAACTTTTTGCTGAGGAGATGGTGGTTGATGTTGATCTGGATGAACCCAATGCGGTCATCAATGCCTTGCTCGAAAAAAAGCTTATTGAGGAGCATCTTCGGGATGATGGGTATGTTTACTATCGTCCCAGTAATGATGGGTTGCTTGTGCTAAAAGAAGGACAGGAGATCATTAAGGATGGTGATGTAAGTATGGTAGAGTATGCAAAAACGGGAACGGATGTTGTTGCTGCACGCGGTGGCGTGGAGGTGTTTCCTTTGCATTGGGATGACATGTATGACAATGATGTGCCGTTAATAGATGCCATTTATGACGCGTTGGACACAAGAAAACCCAAACAAGACAACGGGCTTAATAAGGCGCTAGAAGAGGCCGTTTCACGAGCTGCAAGCATATTTCGTGAGCCACCAACAGCAAGCCAGTTAAAAAGCGTAGCCGCTGAATTGTTGAAAAACGAAGGTGTAGAATTTGAGGCCGCTCAACTCGATCATGCAGCCACCACCTACCGGATGGCCAACAATGACCATAACAAAGCGCCATCACCCAAGCCTTAATCATCGCAAAAGGCGAAGTGCGTTGTGTTCAGAAGGTGCCCCGACTACCTTTGCCTAACGTTTACTTAACTGCCCAGTGATTAAATAACACTGGGCTTTCTCACTGAATATTTGATAAACGGTCAGCGAAATCGTCTTTAGAAAGCAGTCCTGTTACACGTTTTGATGTGATTTCTTTCCCTGCCTCAAAAAATAGAATGCTCGGTAACCCTACGATATTTAGTGATTCTTGAAGCTCGACGTTATCCTGAGTGTTTTTACTCATATCCACTTGTAGCATGATGATACCAGCTGAGGCTTCGTTGACCTCAGGAGATGTAAATATGTGCTTTTCATACGTGATACACGCAGAGCACCATGAGGCGTAGAGATCAAGCATGACAACCTTGCCTGCTTCTTTCGCATCGTGAAGGTGCACCTCAAGCTCTTCCTTGCTCTCAATGCGCGTAAACGCAATCGACGTGCTTGATTGCGATACGCTATGATTTTTTGTTATTACATGGTAGGTGGAGACAGAAAGGGATGCCGTGCCTGCAATAATGATAAACAGCAGCGCGCCGCGGGCAACGGTGCTGGTTAACGCTTCCCTTTTTATTGATAAGTAAAGGAGCATGCTTGATGCAAGGATAATAGTGAGCAATAAAGAGACCGAGTGGTCAAGGAAGCGGCTCGCGAAGTAGGTCGCCATTCCTAGAGACAAGAAACCGAAGAGGTGTTTAACAATATTCATCCACGCGCCTGACTTCGGCATAACGGCACTCCCTACAACACCAAACAACAGCAGCGGTATGCCCATGCCAAGCGATAGCGTGTAGAGGGTAATGAAGCCATTCAGCGCATCTCCGCTTAACACCACATACATCAGTACACCCGCTAAAGGTGCTGTCGTACAGGGTGAGGCAACAAGTGCGGACAGGGTGCCGATGCCAAAGGCCCCTCGAAGTGTACCGCCTTTTATCGATTGGTTAGCATTATTAAGAGGGGTTTGCAGGCGCTGAGGGAGCTGTAGGTTAAAGGCACCAAACATACTAAGTGCTAGTGCTATAAAAAACACGCTAATGCCGCCTAGCACCCAAGGATTCTGTAGGGCGACTTGCACTTTTAGCCCGATCAGTGCCACCATTAACCCTAGAGCGGCATACGTAAGCGCCATTCCCTGGACATAAGACAATGAAAGAAAGAATGCGCGCTTACGTGATTTTTCACCACTGCCCATTACTACGGTGGATAGGATTGGATACATCGGGAAAACGCAAGGCGTAAACGCTAAACCTAGGCCAAGCAGAAATGATGTAACAAGTGTTCGCCACAAAGGCTCATCGGATAAATCGTCTGGGTCAGCGGGTTCTTTTATTATGCTCTTAGGAGCATATGAAATTTTTTTGGAAGGTGTCGATACGTTATCTTCCACAATTGGGCTTGAGTCTTGAAGTACGAATGTGTGTGATGCTGGAGGGTAGCATATGCTGTCCGTGCATCCCTGGTAATGCAGCGTTACTGTATCGCCGGCAATTGCGCCTGAGAGGGTGGCTGTAAATTGCACTGAATCTTTGAATACATCAACAACGCCAAACTCAGGGTCGTTGAAAGGGCGTCCCTGCGGTAGCTGCAAGGGCGAGACGTGGAGGTCCTCTTTTTCTCCTTCTATGTAAATGCGGTCGCGGTAAAGCTTGGCCCCTTCAGATATTCGTATGTCCACGTGAAGTACGCCGTCTTCATCATAACCGGTGACGGTGAATTTTTCATCGGCACTTAATGTGGATGAGGGCATGAGGAGCGCGTCGAGTCCAGTTTTTGCATGGGCGGTTGTCGCGCTCAGAAAAGTCAAAAAACACAACAGTAAACTTCGAAGTAACATGTAGGGTTCCTAATTTTGTACATGACATATAATGTCAATTCCTTAATAAGAAGACAGTATGCCATTGGTTTGGTTCTATGACAAACCTCAATCAGTTTAATTGTTGCAAAAGTGTGCTGATGTGGATATAATGAAGATGTCAAACACTAACAGAGATCATTATGTATATCACCGTAGGAAACATGAAAGACAGTGAAGGTAATCGAATTCCGGACATGACGTTACAGGTGTGTGACGTAACAAACAAAGCCGGATCTTTCGCCTACGCCTTGTTTAAAGCCATTTCGCGGCCCATGACGTCGAAAAACAACCACTTTAACACGCTAAGTGTTGCCGAAAAACTTATCATGTCAGAAGCTATGACGACGCGTGTTATATCCACTATGCGCCCAGAAGAAAGCGACATTTTCTTGGCCCAAGATGAACTTGCCGTCATTGAATTTGGTGCATTGAAACGCGTGCCTCTTGATGTCTACATCAACAAAAATGTACCGGCTGATGTGTGCCCATCGTCTGGTAAGTTTACCGGTACATCCTTAGTGGAGTATAAAGGGGTTCGTTACTTAACCGACACGAAAAACATTATAGATTCCTTTTTTGAAAACCTTAGCGAGCACAAAGAAAGCGTTGATTCGTGTGCTGTATGTCGCCACGAGATGGTTGATTTGGGTCGAATCGCGCAGCAAGTCGTCCGTGAGCATGAGCAAAGAGAAATGCCAAACATCATCTCTGAGATAGAGGCGTTACTCAGCGAGGATTGTGCCGTCGATTAGCCAGGTTGTGCAATGTTTGTTTGTTAATCAAAAAAGCCTGTTGAAAAAACAGGCTTTTTTTGTGGTGAAGAAACTTCACGTTTCGGAAATTTAAACGTTACTTTGAAATTTCTTGGTCCTGCGCGACTTGAGGCTTCGCGATGGACATCGTGTTGTAGCCATTATTAATGGTATCAAAGGCATCAATCCAGTGGCGCTCTCGCGCATCAACAAATCGCTTCACATCGGTAACATCATCAGGGATATCAACGCGTTCTACAATGCTAAATTGCCAATCCGTGATTTGACTATTAGCGATGGCAGTATGAAAAGGCGTCCCTGTGCCTTGATAGAAATGTTGGTACCAACGAAGTGTGAATGCCTGTTTTGTTTGTCCGATATAAGACTTGTTTTCAATGAGATTGTAAATGCGGTAAATGAAAGCCGCATGGCGCCCAAGTTCATCATCTTGCTTTGTGGGATCAAACGTTCGTTCCCGCTCACGGTACGCAGCTAAACACGTGTGTGAACAGAAGTCTCTGCCCCCTGGCGTGCGAAGTCCATCATTGTAGATGTCGATTAGCTTAAATGTAGAGTCACATTGAGGGCATTTCTTGTCATCAAAGTACTCTTGAGTGCGAGTGTCATCAGGTGCTATTTCTCTTATATTGAGTAAATAAAGAAACTTGTCTTTGTCTTCTTGCTTAACCCGCATAGGGAAAGATTGACCATGTAACTCTTCAACACATTTACGCGCCGCTTTTTTGTTCTCAGCGGTTATTTTTCCTGAAAGTAGCGGCGGCCAATGCCAGTCTGAAAAAGAGCCATCATCGCGTCGGCCTTTTATTTGATAATAAAAATCCGGCATACTTATCCTGCTACGTGTTTAGTTACAGTGAAGTCAATCTTGATGGTTCGCCCAGTGATAAGGCGCGTGAAATCATCTAATGCTATATCGGTTTGAAACACGATAAAGTCATCACGCAGTAGTTCGATATGGATAGTGTCATTGTGCGTTCGGCATAAAATGACTCTATCTGTGACAGACTGCATTTTTATATCTTCTTTTTTTAGCGTGCCGTCGTCATCTGTTGGACGAAGTTGCGACGTTTGCCTTACTGCTCCAGAGAAAAATTCAAAGCCGTGAAGTAGTGCTTTTGGCAAGCGGTGACCGGGGATGAGGATTGACAGGCATGTGTCATCGGCGTAGTCAGGAACAAGCTCCAAGACAATTGCATCATCGTGATCTTTCCCTGAAATGCAATCTTTAAATGTTGCGCCCAATGTGCCTCGCTCTGTAGCTGCCATAAATTAAACCTATTAAGATGAATTTGATTTACCTATAATACCTTAAAGGGTCGGTAGTGACAACATATAAAAGGTCACTTTGGCTTCTTAGCGAGTAGATGCATCGCATTGGTAATAGGTGTTTCTTCGATGATCTCTATGGTGTAATACGATTTGCCTTCACCAAATAACGTCGCGGCATTATCAGCTTCACGGGCACCATTTGCGCGCATGACGATAGGTACCAACTCACCTTCTTTAAAAACAAAAAATGTCGTACTTGATGTATCTTTTGGCTCTGGCAATGTGTCACTTGTGGTAGTAACGAGTCTTGCCATAGCTGATTTTATGCCAATAGGAGAGCGACGCCGAACAAGTGGCTGTATCGATTTAACATGCGTAACTCGCTCAAGTCGCCCACGCTCCCGGTTCTTTAGGTAAACCTTAAGTCCATTTTGAGTAGTGATAGGATAAGCGTTCTCTAAGGGTGACATGTAAACGTCCATAAATAATGATAAACACCATAGTCATCATGGTAGCATAACGCATCTAACAGTCAATGTTAAAATGTTGCTTTTTATGCGAGGTTATGTGATATTTATATTTTATTTTTTGAGGCTTTGAGGTTTATTGTGATTAAAGTTGTTGTTGATGTGAAAGTAAAGATGGCTGTCGGTATTGTGGGTGTTGCGGTTATGGAATTGAAGGAGACGCTCTCACATGCTTATGGCGTAGGTGCTAAACAAGTTGGAAATAACTTGGTTAAAAGCGACATCGATATGCAAGGTGTAGAGGATTGGTTTGATTATGCGGTAAAAGATAAACCTAAAGAGCCTGGTGTGTATACGTTTAAAGGGTCGGTGGCTTTTGATGAAGACAGTGCGGATTATAATCTCGAACTTGTTCTAAGTTGATCAGTGTGGACGATAGACTCATCTTCTTGGACATTGATGGCGTGCTGAACTCAAGGGAGCATCTTGAGTTCAGAGGTACGCCAGAGGGAAGAGTGTTGCGTAAAAAGTTAATGGACGAACACAAAGGCATTACTGGGATCGAATTGGTTATGCTGGACCATGCACTAGTGAAAAGATTTTTTAGTTTTGTTGTCAGTAGTGGATGTAAGGTTATTATAAGCTCAACATGGCGTGAGGGGCATACACCTTCTCACTTCGAGACGCTTTTTGCGCTATGTGGCGCTGAGTTTCCTGTCGGGACTATTATTGGTTTAACGCCAATGCTTGAAGAACTTAATGAGAATCGTCGTGGGCACGAAATTAATCAATGGATAGTTGAGAACAATTACAGTGGGAAATACGTCGTGTTAGACGATGGTGACCGACAGTTTTTACCCGACCAGCACCTTGTTAAGACCGATTATTCGGTTGGATTAACTGAAGAAGATATACAAGAAGTACGTGTTTTTTTTGCATCAACCGTATGAAGTGATGATCAGCTTAATAAAAAAGTTGGATGGCGATGTCTTTTGTGATATAGTTTGTTTAGTTAAAGGCATCTTGGAACATCAAAATGACAAATCAGAGAAAAGACGCAGTGCAAAAGCAACCTGACATTAGTGTGGAGCACCTTGAATCTCAAGGGTATAAAGAAGGGTGCAGGCTCTTTGTTGTTACTGTTGGCGAGGTGGGCGTGCTAATCGATGACAAGCCCGAATACAAGCTAAGATTTTCTCTTCCAAAATCACTGCGCCGAGAAAACGACCCGTTGGATGAATGGGAGTTTATGCTCTCTGTCGATGACATTTATGTGTCGAGAAAAATGTTGTTTACATCTGAACTCAATGACATGATGTTCTTCCAGTCTGAGTGGGACCGCATGCGACTTTTTGACCCTATCTCTAACTCTCATACAGCACAAATAATTGCTCATGAGGGCAATATTGAACAAGCACTAGAGTACGTCAAGAAGGCATACCATTACTTTGCAATGCAATACATCACCGCATACACGCAAAGAGCTCAAGAGTATCTCAACGCAATTGCCGCCGTGCATGAAACTCAAGTCGAAAACGCTAAGCGCTGCGCTCCAATGGCCAAGAAACGTCATGCCGAGTTTTGGCAGCGTGAATTCAATGATGGTTTAGCCCGAGTTTCTTTTTTCAGCGTTGATGAAAACGATGACAGTGGTTATGATCCTAAAGATGATCGAGATTTCAAAATGATGACGTTTAAGTTTGAAAGTAGATCATCTCTGGATGATGAATGGAATGCCGTAGAGGGGGGCACTCAGCTTACCACTATTGGCTCTAATATTTCTGACGAGCTTGCCAGTGATTGTGTGGCATACCTTATCCAGCAAGCTGAAACGGTTGGTTTGGATGGAAGCAATGCCGCATTTTACGCATCGCTGGCAAAATTTAAGACCTCTGAGGTTCCTTCTTTCTATTAATATCGACAGGTGACACAAAATGAAAGCATTGCTGACTGAAGAAGATATCAAGCGTCTCGCATTAGAAAATGGCTTTAAGCTAAAACAGCAACCCAGTGGCGAGATGGAACTGAATCCTTATGTTTATGACTTTGCGCGTGCGCTTATTGATGCTGCCAAGAGCAGCGAAAAGGAAGCTCACGAGTCCGATGATGGATTGCATGACAAAAAGAGTTGTGATTCAGCAATGATCGGGCAGCTGCAAGTGCAACTAACAGCGGTCAATGAGCGCTTAAAGTCGTTGGAACAGGAGAATGAAGAGAACCTTTCTATCATCGAATCTATCGCTAACGGATTAAGTAAAAATCCCATTTCGCTATGCAAAGGCGTGATGCACGGTAGAAATGTGCAGTTAAGCAAAATCGCGACAGAAAATAAAATAGAAGGCATCAAGCTGGTGTTGCAGAATGAACACATTGCTTTAAATGACAGGCATTTGGGTTTTGGCATAAGAGTTGATAGCATAGAAGCAATGCTACGTGAGCTTGAAGTCGAGCTAAATGCTGTGCCGCCGAGCGAAACCCCCTAATAAAAAGGTGATGTATGATAACCTCCATTAAGCGTTTTTTTGCAAAGTTCTGCCAGCCTTGTGAAGGCGTGGAGGTGATAAGTGGTGATAGTGTAGAGGTCCATGTGACAAATGTGGGGATTAAGGTTAATCCTGACTCACTTATTTTAAACGATTCTATTGCAAGACAAGCAAAAGCGGCATCTGAAATTGTTAAGGGAAAATAGGATGAGTCAGAATAAATTGATTGAGCAGTTTATGGATCATGCTCCACAGGGAGTCTTGGAAGTGAACTTATCGTCAGACGTGATTGAAGCGGTGCAAGCTGAATTGGCTCAGTTGCGTGAGCAATTAAAAAAAGCTAACGATACTATCGAGCAGCAAAAGGTTGATTTGGCCACTACAAAAGAAGCGAGTCGTCTGGCGAGTGAGAGCTTGGAAGAAGCTCATGAACGGCTGCAAAACCCACAAGGCCTACAGGAGTTTGTTTGTCTGGAGCAGTTGAAGGCGATCCCGTTGCTTGATATCCATAGGGCCCACCAAGCACTTCATGAAAACAATGCGACATTGACGGCGAAAGTAGATTCATTAACGTCCGAAAATGAAAGGTTGGCGTCGGGTGATAGTTATTCGAAAGGTGCGTTTGATTTTGCCCGTTATTTGGATGGAAAAAACGAGGCCGCAGAAGTGGCCGCAAAAAATAGCGGGTTTTTCCAATTGGTTGAAACGTTTATCGTGAATGCAAGGCTAGAGATAGGAGATTAAGCCTCGTAAAGTTGTGTAGAGGCCAGCGAGATTTTATTTGTTCTGCATGAAACTCTCTGTCCCCGACTCTCCCCCTCCGCGCCGATGTCGTTAGTTATAACTTGTCAATTGTGCCAACACGAAAGAATCAATCAACACTGGGTGACCCGGTGCAATATGCGCTTTGTGATACTATAAGCAAAACTAAGCATAAAAACCAAAAGGGTAGAGTGATGTGTCGTGAGGTAAATAGAGCGCTGAGTGCATGTAATAAAATGAGCGTTAAAGTGATGAATAACTTTGAGTCTGAAGTTGTTCAGGTAATTGAAACGCAAAAGCGTGGGTTAGGTGTCGATGAAGTCGCCAGAATTCTGCGTTTTAGATACAGTGATGTAAATAGGAAGGTTGTTGCTGAGGCATTAAAAGCGCTAGTCGACAAGAAGCAATTGAGTGAAAACCAGGGTGTGTTTCGCTACGTTGAGTGATAGTGTGGTTGACACTTGAAAGCGGGGTGAACTTGCTGGTGTAAAAAAAGCTGACACATAAGGCCAGCTTTTAAAACAAATATCACATTACTTGAAGCGACGACGTTTTAGGCTCATAGCGCCAAAGATAAGTAGCGGTGCGCCGAGTGCAGCAAGGGGAGCATCTACATTTTGAATGTTGCTTTTTTCTGTTAGCGTGACATAGTCGGTTGAGACCAGGAATACGCCATCTGAGGCTACGCTAAAATCAAAATCTGTGCTTCGTCGATAGCCTAAATACAAATAATTACTTAGGTTTCTTGTGCCGGCCATAGAAACTTTATTTTCATCGTCAATAAAAAGACCATACGATTTGCCTGAATCACCAGTGATGCCAAATAGGCTTTTCCACCCTTCTCTAAGAGTGGTGTTTGTCTGCCCTGCTGGCCCTGTTGTCTTTGGGTTAAGCGATCGCTCAAAATACCCTTCCATCAACTCGTCAATATCAGATTGTGTGGCTAAATCCCAACCTGCATAAGTAGTGCTAAGAAGTTCAGATACACTGTTGATTGACATTCCATCCGTAACAGTCAAATCCAACCACTTCTTTCCACTCACTGTATCTAGTGTGATAAGGCCGTCACCCTCATTGTTCCAGTCGCGTTCCACCAACTCTGCGTTAGCAGTTGCGCTGAATAATGAAACGGCAATAAGAGCAGGCGCTAGTAAGTGCTTAATCATTACATCCTCTTCTTTTGTAAATCATCAAAGTAATAAATTAAGCAATAAGTGTACCCGGAATAAACTTGGTGTTTTAAGCAGGCTTGCAGATTACATTGTTGAGCGTGAAAGCCTGGTTGGGGTTTCCCAGCATCCAGAGCAATTTATCGACAATTCGGATGTCGTGAGGGTACGTCTCACTGGTTTCAATGCGCAGCTTATCAAGTTGATGTTGGTGCTCGTTTAGAATGGCCTTAACCATATCTTGATAGTTAATGTAGAATTTAGCGCATTTGGCTATATCATTCATGTTTCTTACAGCTGGCGAGGTTTGTATTCTTGGGAACTCGGCAAGATAAGGTGTTATGCCTTGCAGTATCATTATTGCTCTTTGAAACCTCCGGCGACTAATTCAAAGAATTTAGTCGCGGAATCCAGATACTAACCTTCTTTAGGCTGCTCAAGCAGCCATAAAGAGGATAGTACTAACGGGTTTCCCGTTGTCGGACAAGCATTCGGCTTGTTTCGACTCCACATTTGCTTACGCAATTGTGGATAATAAATCTTAATAATGCCCCTTGTGGCAATATTATAGGCAGCATTTAAGTCTG